>Ga0209172_10000332_pt1 | contig 134179 bp, 116 predicted proteins | sample LarsenN4metaG_FD_184113 | JGI IMG/M metagenome (GOLD analysis project Ga0209172, IMG submission 184113) | Hot spring sediment bacterial and archeal communities from British Columbia, Canada, to study Microbial Dark Matter (Phase II) - Larsen... ... | reverse complement strand
CCGGTCGGCGCTCCCGGCTCGAAGCAGATTAAAACTAGACCTGTTTTGAGGGCGCCGGTTCCGGAGTTTGAACCGGTCGGCGCTCCCGGCTCGAAGCAGATTAAAACTAGACCTGTTTTGAGGGCGCCGGTTCCGGAGTTTGAACCGGTCGGCGCTCCCGGCTCGAAGCAGATTAAAACTAGACCTGTTTTGAGGGCGCTTGGCGCCCGAACTGACCGCAATCTTTTTCTTAAGGTTCATAGATCGGCTATCACCTTTGCTTTCTTAATATCCGTTCTCTTAGTCGGTCATCAACTTGTTCAACAAGCGTCTGCTTATAATCAAAGCCCGGGCAGTGAAATTCGCGCTCTCTGGGTTATGCGCACTACTTTGACTTCGCCGGAAAGCATTCACAAGCTCATCGAGACGGCGAAAGAGACCGGCTTTAATAATCTGATCGTTCAAGTGCGAGGGCGCGGAGATGCCTATTACCAGTCGCGCTGGGAGCCCCACGCGAAAGAGCTTGCCGAAAAAGACGCGCGCTTCGATCCTCTCGCTCAGGTGATTGAAGGGGCCCACGCAGCGGGGATCAAAGTTCACGCCTGGGTCAACACCCATCTACTTGCCAATATGGACGATCTGCCGGTGGCTTCAGATCACGTCTACTTCAAGCATCCTGGTTGGATAGCAGTGCCCCGTCCCATCGCGGCTGAGCTTTACCGAATGGAGCCGTCCGATCCCAGATATCGTCAGCGCATAGTCGATTATTCCAGAGGGGACCGTTCGCAGCTTGAAGGGCTCTACACATCGCCCGCGAATCCGGCAGTCAAAGAGCATCTCTATTCAATATGGATGGACATTCTAGAGCGATACGATGTGGATGGGATACATTTTGATTATGTGCGCTTGCCTAATCCAATGTTTGATTATAGCCGCGTTGCCCTTGAGCGATTTCGCAATCATATTGAGAAGCAGATCGGCGAAGGCGAGAGGCAACTGCTGGCAAAAGTGGCAGTGAGCGATCCGCTCGTCTTTACCACTACCTTTCCCGATCAATGGAAGCAGTTTCAACGCGATCAGGTGACCGACACGGTCGAGAGGATCTACTACGGAGTGAAAGCGAGGAAGCCGAAGGTGATGGTCACCGCCGCAGTCTTTGCCGATGATGCGGACGCTTACAACAATCGCTTTCAAGATTGGAAGACGTGGCTTCGGCGGGGAATTCTCGATGCCGTCTGCCCGATGGCTTATACGCCTGATACCGAAACGTTCAGGAAGCAGATTGCAGTTGCCGTCGGCAACGCTGCGGGCCGTCAGGTGTGGGCCGGAATTGGCGCCTATCGCCAGCCGGTCGAAGGGACGGTCGAGAAGATTGCGGCAGCGCGTGAAGTGGGCGCCGATGGGTGGGTCCTTTTTTCATACGATTTTACAACCAGAGTTTCTGAGAATAATCCTGGTGGTGATTATCTTCAGCGTGTCAAGCAAAGTGTTTTAAATAGGGGGCGCTAACTTGTGGCTGTCTAGCCTCCGAAAGAGACGCGAGGATAGCCATAGGTGACGCCCACAGCGGACAGTTGGTTCCAATCCAAAAAGGGATTGAATTGACACTTCATGCGACCATTCCAGAGCGTGAGCCTGATGGTTAAATGTGAATCGGAATTTGTTAGCTTTGCAGTTGGTTTGAGGCGCTGATGACCGCTGCATTCACTGGCTATTTTATGACAAATTAGGAGGACAACATGTTGAAGAATGGATTTAGCAAAAGTCTCTTTCTTGTGGCTCTGATGCTTGTCTTAGCGCCAACAGTAATGGGACAAACGGTAACAGGCACGTTACAGGGTAGGGTGGTTGATGCTCAGGGGTCTGCTATCCCTGGCGCGACCGTCAAAGCCAAGAGTGATGAGACAGGCATTGATCGCAGCACAGTGACCAATGAAGATGGTTACTATCAAATGGCTTTCATGCCGTTGGGCAGTTATACAGTCACTGCCGAGATGAAAGGCTTCAAATCGGTGGTGAGGAAGAACATTGATGTGAGACTCAATCAAGCTACTGTGGTTGATATTAAGCTGGAGGTTTCAGGTATTGAAGAGACGGTGACGATAACCGCCGAGGCCCCAGCCATAGATACAACAAGTGGAGAGATCAAGACCTCTTTCGATTCTCAGGTCATTACTGACAGGCCGCTGGCCACCAGGAATTTCCTGAGTCTGGCGGAGATAGTGCCTGGATTCCAGACCAACGCTGTCTCGGGACAGAACAATCCAACCCTCTCTTCGGGCAGTTCAATCAACTTCGCCGGCACGGGCACACGCGGCGCGACTTTCCAGACCGATGGGGTTAATAATGATGACTCATCAGAGAACCAGAACCGCCAGGGTGTGAATATTGCTACTATAAAAGAGTTCCAGGTTATAACTAACTCCTATACGGCTGAATTTGGCCGGGGGTATGGCGCAGTGGTGCTGGTACAAACCAAGTCAGGAACAAATCAATTTCACGGAGAAGGGTATTTCTTCACTCAGAACAGCGCGCTTAATGCCAATAGTTTTTTCCGCAACGCTGCCGGCCGGGATGCTTCAGGCAGGCCAATTGCGCCAGTGCCGCCCAGCCGCCGCCATCAGGGAGGAGGCGTTATTAGCGGACCAATTTTCAAAGAGCGCCTCTTTTTCTTAGCCAGTGTTGATTCGACAAGAAGTGGGGGCTCTCTGGGATACACTGCGGATATATTGCTGCCTAACGAGCGGACACCTGCGCCTTCGGTTACCGATCCTGCTTCCAGAGCTTTCATCCAAAGCATAATAGATCGCTTCCCCAATGTTACGCCCAATAATCCATCTGCCGGTCCTCGCGCTTTTACGACGGTGAGGCGATTCAATTTCCCCGATGAGGATTATTCCGGTCGCGTTGATTGGAAACTGCGCCAGGCCAGTACGCTCACCTTTCGCTATCAGCTCAGCCATCAACTCCGTGATTCTGACGATGTCATTAGAGGTGAACAAGCAAAACAGAATAATCGGCAACAAAATTTCGGCTTCACTGCTACTCATGTCTTTTCCAACAGAACTGTGGGAGAGTTCCGCTTTGCTGTTGGTCGCCGACGCACAATAGTCGATATTAAAGACGGCAACGATACTCCTGTTGTGCGCTTCAGCGGCACTCTCAACGCTTCGATAATTGGTAATGCGGGGGCCTTTCCCATTCATCGTTTCCAGACCGATTTTCAGTACGTCTACAATCATTCAACACTTTGGGGCAATCGGCAGAGAATAAAGATGGGGGCTGATATTCGCCGGCAGCACCTTAATGACCTGGCCGATAATTTCTCTCGCGGCTTTTATACCTTCAGCACAGTGGGCGGATTTGATGCCTACGGTAACTTCTTGCGCGGGTTCGTTACCACCTTCACCAAAGGATATGGCCCCTTTGGATTAGGGAATAGATTGGCCGAGGTCAATTCCTATTTTCAGGATGATTTCAAAGTAACTCCGAGTTTCACTCTCAATCTCGGTGTTCGTTATGAATACGTCCGTGAGCCAAAGGAAGTCAACAATCTCATTGATTACGGATTCAAGGATGATAAGAATAATGTTGAGCCGCGGTTCGGCTTTGCCTATAGTCCGGGGATTACCGATGGCTGGTTGGCCAAATTAACCGGCGGCCCGGGGCGCTTCTCCATTCGCGGCGGCTACGGAATCTTTCACGGCAGGCTATTTCAATCTGTCTTCTCTCAAGCGGGAGCTACGCTGCGCTTCAATCCGCCCAATGCCGCACTGTTGTCTTTCTTCAATTCTTTCAATGTTGCCGATCCGACCAACGGATTTGTATTCAGGCCGGGGCCGCCGACAGCGCGCGTCTCTCTTGCGCTGACAAATCCCGATCTGCACCTGCCTTATACTCAACAATGGAACCTCACAATAGAGCGGCAATTGCCTGCGCGTACATCGATCAGTGTAGGGTATAACGGGAACCGAGGCATCGGATTGCCGTTTTTTGATTGGGACAATCGCCCGGACTTTCCCGCTCGTGTGCCGGATCATCCGTTTATACCAGCATCATTGCGAGGGGTGCTTATTGACACCGTCAACCCGAATAACTCTGCTGGGGCGGCTGGTGGACCCCCTCTAGCGCCGAATGAAATCTCTCTGAGCGTTCCACGAGTCAACGAGCGGCGACCCGATCCGCGCTACTCAAATGTGGTGATCGTAAGTAACGCCGCCTGGACTTACTATCATTCGCTTCAACTAAAAGTTGACAAACGGCTCAGCCGCGGGCTTGCATTCAATCTCGCTTATACCCTGGGCAAAGCAATAGATAGCGGGTCTGAGGCTACATCAATAGGTATTGATGCCAATGCCGCGGTCAACAAGGCCAATACGGCCCGAAGCCTGCGGGCGTTGAGCTTGTTCGATACGCGCCATCGCTTAACATTTAACTACACCTATATGTTGCCTTTCTTTAAGGAACAAAGGTCCCTGCCGGGGTATATTCTTGGCGGTTGGCAGATATCCGGTACAACTGCCTTTGCATCTGGCAATCCGTTTTCGGTCTTCCTCGGCTATGACTATAATGCTGATGGCATTGGCTTTGACAGACCGTTCATCGTCGATCCGAGTATCCTGGGTCGCAGCATCGACAATCCGCGACCTGATTCATCGGGCAGCCAAACATCTTTGTCTCAACTTCCGGCGTCGGCCTTCTTCCCGAATGTGACTACACCGGTTGCGCAGAGACCGTTTGCGCCTGGAGCGGGAAATATCGGGAGCCTGGGAAGAAATACCTTCTTCCTTCATGGAGCGAACAACTGGGATATTGGATTATATAAGAACTTCCTCATATCGGAAGGACGTAAGTTAGCCTTTCGTGCAGAACTTTACAATGCTTTCAATCGTCCTCAGTTTGGTGTGCCTGGACAGACCGCAATTGCCACGACGCTTGGCCGTATCAGCACTCAGAGGAACGGCCCGCGCACGCTTCAGTTTGCGTTGCGATATATCTTTTAGTTGATCCGGGGCCACCGGAGCGCAGGGCAGATAGCTCCGTTAAGGGCGTGATGTTTATTGATAGAGGTAATGAAAATCAATAGATCGAAGCGCCAAAGATTGAGATAGACACGCAGAGAGAGAATGCTGATGAGACGGATGCTACAGATAGACGCTAACCTGATCCGCGGCTATCCGCTCGATCCGCCCCATCCGCGTTCTATTCCAATGTCCCCCAGTTGCGTGGTTCGATTTAACTCCGTAGAAGCTTACAGGTTGAAGATGTCGCTTCTGACGGAGAACTTGAATGCCATCTCGCAACCGGCGCTATAAACATTGTGCCTCTCTGAGGTTGTGACCACGTAATGCAGTAAATCTAGGAGGGGATAATGGCATACCTGAAAAAAATGTTCAGTGCATTGATACGCAGAAGATTCATTATCGTTCCGGTATTGATCGGCGCTATCTTCGGCTTAGAATTTTCATCAACTGCTCTTGTCGCCGATTATGATCTCATCATCAAAAATGGCCGCGTGGTTGACGGCACAGGAAATCCCTGGTTCTACGCCGATGTAGCAGTCAAAGATGGCCGTATAGTTAAGATTGGACAGATCAATGGCTCATCTGCTGCTCAGGTGATTGATGCAAAGGGCTTAATAGTCGCTCCTGGATTTATTGATGTCCATGCTCATGCCGAAAACATTGCTGGCTTCCCCGAAGCTGAGAACTTCGCTCAGATGGGTGTGACGGCTATCATCACAGGCAACTGCGGGGGCTCGTGGCTCCCTCTGGGCGAAGCATTCAAGCGACTGGAACAGACAGGGGTGTCAATCAATGTAGGGTCCCTCGTTGGGCACAATACTGTTCGCACCAGAGCAATGGGCAGAGAGCAACGCGTGCCCACTCCGCAGGAGCTTGAGCAGATGAAGTCACTGGTCGAGCAGGCGATGAAAGATGGCGCATTGGGCCTGGCTACCGGGCTCATCTACGTGCCCGGCACCTATGCTGATACCGATGAGATATTGGAGCTGGCTAAGATCGCAGCGCGCTACGGCGGCGTCTATGCCTCGCACATTCGCAATGAAGAGAGCCAGGTCGAAGCGGCAATCAAAGAGGCAATCGAAATAGGCGAGAAAGCGGGGCTCCCGGTGGAGATCTCCCACTTCAAGATCTCCAGCAAGAAGCTGTGGGGGGCCAGTCACCGCACGATTCAGCTTGTCAAAGACGCTCGCGCTCGCGGGCTCCAGGTGACGGTCGATCAATACGCTTATGCTGCCTCAAGCACCGGGCTTGAGACTCTGCTTCCATCCTGGGTCCATTCAGGCGGGCGCGCAAAGGCAATAGAGCGACTGCAAGATCCGGCTACCAGAGCCAGGATCAAAAAAGACATGATCGAGATGCTCAAGAATCGGGGGCAGAAAGATTATGCCTTCGCTGTAGTGGCAAATTACAGCGAGGACCCCTCGCTGAACGGCAAGAGCATTAAAGAGATTGCCAGGCTGGCGCGAGGAAAAGATTCCCTCGATGCTCAGATCGAGCAGATATTCGAGATGCACACCAAGGGGAACCCTAGCTCTGAGCGCAGCGCCCAGATGGTCTTCCACAGCATGAGCGAAGAAGACGTTGAGCGCATCATGCAGCAGCCGTTCACAATGATCGCTTCAGATAGTAGCCCCCGCCGTCTAGCTGCTCCCGGCGTGCCTCATCCGCGCGGCTATGGAAACAATGCGCGGGTGCTGGGGCGATATGTGAGAGAGAAGAAGATCATCACCCTTGAAGATGCCATCCGCAAGATGACCTCGCTGCCTGCGCAAACGTTTCGCTTGCGCGATCGCGGTCTGTTGCGCGAAGGGATGGCCGCCGATATTGTCATCTTCGATGATAAGACAATTGTTGATCGCGCCACATTCAAGGAGCCGGCGCAGTATCCGGCTGGTATCTCTTATGTGATAGTTAACGGCCAGGTTGTAGTCAAGAATGGAGAGCATCTGAGGGCGCGGCCCGGCAAGGTTCTTTACGGGCCGGGCAGACCGGGCGCTGAAGCATTGAACGCTGATCGTTGAGCGGTTCGCGCTCTGCGAACTTAAGCTCTAATGGATTGGCGCGCGTTGATCGAGACCTGCTCCTTGAATATCAGCGATCAGACTGACAACAAGCAGGAAGAGACCTGTCATAAGGATCGTAATTCCATTGGCCTTGACGTAATCGGAAAGGTTTGAATAGAAGGCCACTTCCAGCTTCCCTGGACTATTTCAATTGGAACAGTTGCACGGCTCTGATCATCGTTTCATTTTGATGATGGCCAAAGGGGAATACAAACAACAAGCTACTGTAACTCGATTGGGAAATCAAGGATAGTCTCAGGGCCTAAAATCGTTTTGAATTTCTCGATGAAATTGTTTAGTATCTGCGTAGACGAAGTAAGTCAAAATTCTTGAGGAGAAGAATATGGCAAAAGCAACTACTGGCAAAAAGCCCATGACGAAATCACAAATCGCTGATCACCTGGCCAGCGCTTCCGGTATTAACAAGAAGCAAGCTACGGCAGTGCTGGAAGAGCTTGCCCATCTGGCCTATCGTGAGGCGAAGAAAGGATTCACGATTCCCGGCTTAGGCAAACTGGTTCTGGTTCAGCGCAAAGCTCGTATGGGCCGCAATCCCGCCACCGGTGAGCCGATGAAGATTCCGGCCAAGACGGTTGTCAAATTTCGTGTCGCCAAGGCAGCAAAAGATTCCATCCTTGGCGCAAAGAAGTAGATTAACCACAGACAATGAATGCTCCCGTCGGGATACACCTGATGGGAGCATTCAATTGCAAAATTCCTGCCGCTTCTGTCTTGTAATATCCAAAGGCCCGCTTTCAGATTTTACCGGTGGGGGCGCGCTGATGGACTACTGGCATAGAAATTGCCCAAAAGTAAGTTGAAGCTCGGAACCTCCCTTCTAAATATTGGAGATAAGCGGTTTGCTTTGTATTGATTTACTGATGGCTGACCGCTTTTTATACAGTTATGAAGTCGGTTGAAAAGAAAAAGAAGTTGAAGGTGCTGATAGCCGATGATAACTCGGATATTCGGGCGCTGCTCGCATTCTTTTTAGAGTTAGAAAGGTTTATAGTAGTAGAGGCTAAGAATGGCAAAGAGGCAGTAGAACGCGCTGTGCTAGAGCAGCCGCAGGTGATTCTGATGGATATTTCTATGCCTGTCGTCGATGGGTTACAAGCAATCAGAATCATTAGATCGCAGCCTGCGCTTCGCGCTACCCCGATTATCGTTATGACTGCTCATGACTGTTCCATAGCCGAAGAGGCGCTGTCTGCCGGTGGATCATACTGTATAACTAAGCCAATGGATTTCGATTACTTGATCTACTTGATAAACATCAGCTTCGGCGCGCCAGTTCAGGGCAATTGTAACGATGGTTGTGTCTGGGGAAGAGAGGGCAGAGAAGGTTGGGGAGCAATTGAAGAGAGAGAGATGGTGCTGACTGCTTGAAGATTCCCGCTCTCTTTTTTTACTGCCGGGCATTGCCGTAGTTGCTGTGATATGCCTCTTCTCAGCCCGCCTGCGGGTTCACACTCTCTTTTTACTGTCAGGCATCGGCTTTCACTGAATCGATCCGCTAAGTTTCTCAAGTCGCGTTACCGATATTAGTACATTGACTTGTGCCAGGCAGATAGCTAATAATGTTGGCAACATGAATGTTGAGCCCGAATTTGCATCGTACATTGTTGCAGGCATAACGAGCAGATGGCGCCGGAGATTGGTCAATAGATTTGGCTTCATTGATTGCAACGCTTGTGTATACTTTCTCTTATAAATTAAATGTGAGGAGAGACGGTAGTGTTAGATATAAAGCAGAAGATCGAAGAGGAATTGCGTGAACTTGAGAATGAGTTAAAGGTGGAGTTGCCCAAGGAGTTGAAGCGAGCGGTGGCCCTTGGCGATCTTCGAGAGAATGCTGAATACAAAGCGGCGCGCGAGCGGCAGGACTATATCCGCGCGCGCATCGGCGCACTCAGGCAGCGATTGGCCGATTTTTCGATGATAAATCTCGAGAGACTGCCTCGTGACCGCGCGGCTTATGGATCTACGCTTGTCCTCTATGAGCCGGAAAAGGGCGAAGAGGTGACATACAAACTGGTCATGAGCGAAGAGGCAGATACCGCCAAAGGATTGATTTCAACCTCGTCGCCAATTGGGCGCAGCCTTGTTGGCAAACGAGAAGGGGACACGGTTGAAGTGCAGACTCCGTCCGGGGTTCGCTACTTCGAGGTTATCAAGCTTACGACAATTCACGATGAATTTAGCGATCAAACTTGATCGCCAGGCGTGGTTCAGCTTGACAATCGGTTCGACCTCTCCTATTTTGTAGCAGGAAACAGCGAGGCTAATTAATGTTTAGCGAGCGAATAGGTATCTACGGCAAAAAGGCGCTTAATTCGATTGTCGATGGCATGGTCAGGCTGAACCCGAACCCGAACCATCTGACTCTTATCGGCCTCCTGATCAATATCTATTGCGCCATTCTTTATGGTTATGGTTATTTCTTCTACGCCGGGATAGTGATGATCCTGGCCAATCTCTTTGACATGCTTGATGGGGCAGTGGCGCGTCGTATAGGGCGAGTCACTCCATTCGGCGCGTTCTTCGATTCGGTCATAGATCGCTACTCTGATATTGTAGTCTTCGTTGGCATCATGGTTTACTACGCGCGGGACACCGCTGACCGAAGCACGCTCTATGTGGCGTTGACCGGCATCGCGCTTGTCGGCTCGGTACTGGTCAGCTACACGCGCGCGCGCGCCGAGAGCTTGATACCGAAATGCAAGGTTGGGTTCCTGGAGCGCCCTGAGCGCGTCGTTCTGCTAATCATCGGCTCGCTCACAGAGGTCCCCTGGACGGATCAGCAGTTCATGCTGCACAAGATGCATCAGGTGATCTGGATTATTGCTGTGCTTTCTCATTGGACAGTTTTGCACCGGGTCTATCACACCTGGCACGAGCTGAAACAACCGGAAGAAGTGGAGCAGAAACTGCGGACAGTGAGCCCCCAGAGAAAGCAACCACTGATTCCAACAGGTGAAGCAGGAGATCAATTGAAAGCTCATTCTTGAAGAGAGTAATACGTAATTAGTGGTGAAGCGACCTCTTTTTACGGATTGCGCGTTTAAATCCACAGATGGAGTAAAGATATGCTCTGCCCTTGTTGTGGTCGGAAAATAGCGATAGATGAAGCTTGTGAGTGCGGGGCGGTTGCTGTAGGGAGGCCGGTGATTGAACCTTACTGCATAGTGCCAGTTCTTGGTTTGCCTGTTGCTTCTGTCTTTTTAGGCTTAGCCGGTCTGGCCTTCCTTTGGATCAAAGGGTTTATTGCCTTGTCGCTCATTGGAATGGCGCTATCCTGGATCGCCTTGCGGCGCATCAAGAGAGATCCAATACGCTTTGGCGGGCGGCGCATAGCAATTGCCGGTCTGCTGATCTCTGTTACAATCAATCTGACTGCGGCAGGGATGCTTGCTGTATATATCCCTAAAGCGATAAATGCGCGCGCCGAGCGCCAGCGGGCGGCCACACGCGCCCAGATGTATCACCTTGCGCACCTGCTGACCGAGTATAAGAAGCAGTATTTCACTTTGCCACAGGATCTGAGCGATCTGCGGCGCATCACCGCTGAACCGCTGCCGTTGGTTGATTACTGGGAGAATGAGTTTCGCTACTTCCCTAATTCCCCATTAATTGCCAGGAAGAACAAGGCCGGGGCGGTGCCTCTGCTCAACTTTCAAATTATTTCGGCGGGGCCGGACGGCAAATTCGAGACAGAAGACGATCTGAATATGATCAATGATATCTTTGTTGATGTTACCAAAGAGAATGCTCCTCATCAAATTCCACCATTGTTTTGATGGCGGCGCTTTTTTAGCATCGCTTGATTCATCTCTTATTGCGCTTATATTGGCAAGCTGTTCTTGCGCTCTCGTCCTCGCCTTAGTTCCCGGTGAAAATCTCTTCAGTCGTTTAATCAAGCGGTTTCGCCGGCGCGACGGGGAGGCCGAGCGCAGGCGCTTCCTTCTAGAGCATGGGCGCGTTGTAGAAGGCATAGTGCTGGATTTAATACAGGATGGCGTGGCAATAGATACAGATCGGCCGATCAATCCCGGCGCACAGACTACCATCAATTACCGCTATACTATATCGAGCGTCACCTATGAATCATTCCATGAACTGACTCAAGATCAGCTTAAGCAGATTGAGCAATATATGCCCGGCCGGTTGGTGAGCGTGCGTTATGATCCACGCTCTCCGGTTAATTCATTGGTGGAGTAATCAGAAATATATAATTAATTACCGTAATTGCTAGTTTGATCTAAATCGAACCAACATAGATAGGGACAGATAATACGGATTCCAGATGAGCATTATACATTGGGTAGTTTTCACTCTCTTTCTCGATCCAAGAATTTCCTGTTGGGAATGTACAACTGTCACCTGGAAACCATATAAATCGAACCAACATAGATAGGGACAGATAAGATCCACTGCCGCCTCACACCGCAGGACACCAAAGAGGAGCCGCCCTCAAGACGGTTTCTCTGTGCTACGGCAGCGGTGAAATTCTTCGTCCCATTCTTGTGTACTCCAATTTAGCAATCACGGTATAATTGTCAAGTCCTTCGCTCCCATCACAGCAATTCCCGGTCAAAGAACCCTCTGATTTGAGAGGGGTTAGAGGCTAAACGATGTGTCTGCAACGTTCTTTTCACTAGGGCCTCGGTGCACGGCCGTGTTTCTTGCGCAAGAAATATTCTTTCAGATAGCGCAGATTCCCACGCCAATCAATGATTCTCATTCTCACCGGGAATTGCTGCTCCCATCATGCGCATTACAGGGAGCAAGACTCTTTTCCAGTTTAAGGATAGGATCTTCCTAACTTTTAATCGTCTTGTTTTTCCATCTCAAGACCAAGGTTCAATTGTATCGCAAAAGCAGGGAGCGAGCGATTCTCTGAGGAAGGCATATTTTCAGTCATGCCTGTTGTGCGGGCAGCAGCGCAAACCTCGCCCCAACTTATGAAGTACTCATCGTAATATCTGATAGGAAACTTGCTGTGCCGAGCAAGTTCTTCGCGAGTCGGCAGATGCCCCAGCTCCTGCGCCACCCGCTTGACTTCTAGTTGCAATGTCTTCTTAGGAATCTCATATTTTTGTTTCGGTAGGCGTGGAACAGGGCTATTCTTGGCAGTGAGTTCTCGATTTGCCTTACGGAACGGGTTCAGTCCTCTTAATATCTCCTCATGACGGCTCCTCGCCATATCGCAGTACATCTTTGACTTTTCAATCCCAATAAACGCGCGCCCCATTTGATGAGCTGCTAGAGTCGTCGTTCCTGCGCCATTGAAACAATCCAGGACTATCTCGCCGGGCTTGGTGAAAATAGCCATCAACCGGTACATAAGATGCGCTGGGAGCTGCGTTGGATGATCTACACGGCGGGTGTTGTGTTTCAAACGATGAATATCCCACCACAAATCAGTTAGCGGTCCACGATCATTCATCCCTTTAGACTGGCGACTTGCTACACATTTGGCTCGGAGGCAATACCCCTCAGCCAATGGCGCTAAAGCATTGAACGTATCTGAGGCATTTTGAATATACACCGGATCAGCTTCGCCTACCAAGCCAGGCAACTCACGCGGCTTGCCCTTGGAAAAGGCCAGAATTGTATAATGGGCTGGCATTATCAAACGCACAGGAAAGGCCAGTGCATCCCACACAATCCAGTTTTGGAACTGCAAGATTGAATTCATAAACAGAAAGTGCCGGATCGCCCAGAGGGGGATATTAAGAAGCGTCAGAGTGCGCCCCGGTCTCAAAACACGGGCTAATTCAGCAATCCACTGATCGCACCAGTTGAAATATTCTCTGATCTCCAAAGCATCCGAGTAACCAACATAGTTTTTCCTCAGATTGTAAGGCGGATCAGCGAAGGCAAAGTCGATACTATCAGCAGGAATCTCTCGCAGCCTCTCCAAGCAGTCCCCATGCAATACCTGGTTAATTAGATGAGCAGGCAGTTTATTCTCCGGGGTGTGATAGAACTGGTTTGAGAACTCATAGTTTGGGTATTGGAAAAGAGAGGGCGTGGCACCCACGAACCCCTTCGCTGTTTCATATTTAGGAGAGACCTCTCGCCCAATAATAAAGCTGGTGTTCCAGTCAGACTTCAGATTGTAGTGCGCGCCACCCACGAACTCCTTCGCTGCTCGCTCAAAGTCCATCTGGCGGCAATCAAGCACCAGAAGTTCTTTGTAAGAGTCGATTCCAAACAGGTCACGAAAACGATCAATGATGGGAATGAGATCTCCTTCCAAACTGCATTCCACATCACGCCATACGTCTGACATTAAAGTCCCATACTCATGGTAGGTATGCTTCTTGCCCCCATAATCTTTTGTGGTTTTGTTGCAGACAGGACAATACGTGTATTTTATTCTGGTCTTAGTATGTCGTAATAACTGCCGATATTTAGTGTGGATCAAAGCGCCGAAATGGTGATTAGGCAATGAGCACCGGTTAACCTCTCTTAGCGACGAGCGCTTGATGGCTATCCAATGCTGGTATCGGAGTGTTGAAGGCATAGCAGCTTGGACTTGCACCAGGTCAATAACTTCACCTACAGTTATCAAAGTTGCGTTTGGACCTAGCCTTTCGGCAACACCAGCAGCGACAATTCCAACATCTTGTAGGACGTTTCGATATTGTCCAGGCTCAGCGCACGGTGGCAGTATTAACGCGCAGACATCAGAGAAACCTTGCGCTAAACTATACAGTCTTTCCGTTTTCTGGACAGAAATATACTTTGCTATAAGGGAGCGACTATCTTCTGAAAGATGCGTCATCACTTATCCTCAAGGCGAAGTCTCGTCAAAGAAATCTCTGAGAAAATCGCAAAGAATATTCAACTCGCTACGAGAGAAAGCCACCGAGCAATGGCTGTGCGAAAGCATGATCCGCATTGCGGTCTCTCTTTGAAAATTCCCTGCACCATCAATGACATACGCTATTTTATGTCCAACCTTCTCAATTTGCTCATAGCGATCCTTTGCCTGACCTGCTTTGCGCTCGATAGTGCTATTGGTAGTCACCTGGAAACTGACCTCGACTGCCACATATCTCGAACCATCGGTCACTACTAAGTCAAATGATGTTTCATGTCCGGTCAATGGATCAGTATGGGTAATTCCTGGTAGACGACCATTAGGCCTTACCTTTATATTCTTTAATTTAAGATTGTCCTCTATGTACTTAGCTACGAACTTCTGAGCTAACTGCCCCAGGCTATTCGCCCTCGCCCCTCCGGTAATCCGACTGACCCAAATATATCGTTGCCTGATAAAGTTTGCCAGTTCGGCTGGTTTACCCAAATAGTCTCCTATCTCGCACTTTACCAGCGCCTCTGCCACTTCCTGATTCTTGCCGCGATAGGCACTGCCGAATAAGAGTAAGGCGATGGCATCTCTTTTAAGATCATCAAGAGGGTGCTTTTCGTCCAAGTGTCTGCCATCGATGTGAAGACTTTGATTACTAAACCTCAAACGGGGCAAAGACCGGAAATTATAACTGTGCATCTGTCCTTGCCAGTAGTAATTCAATTTATCATCTGGAAACAGCCTCTTAAACTCACGGCTCACTCGCTGTAAGAGTTCGCCACCAAAGTCAGCAAGAATAGACAGATGCTTGAGGAACAGATTTGCCGGCAAACTTGAAGCTTCCAGAATGCTGAATAGTCCGTCCAGGTCCCGTGTCTCGACGCTGATGATGCTAATAAACTGATCCTGCGTCTCCAGTAATCGTGGAACAATGCTTAGTTTGGCTTCATGCTTAGATAGTTCAGCGGGCCAAAATTTGGACGCTACCATTTCAAGCTCTTCAAATGTCCTTTTATATTTCCCGGTAGATTTTGCCATAAGTCATCTCTGTCAGTAGTAGGGTCCCCCCTCGCAGAGTAGTCTTTTCTTATTTGCTATAGTTATCCTTAATTGATGCAGCCGGGCTATAAGCATACATGCACCATAACTTAAGATGGGTATGCTAAAAGGCTTAGTCTTTTAATTCGTATAATCTAGTTGATTCCACCGTGACTACCAAATTATCAAAACTTCCTGTTTAAAGACAGATTATACGGCTAAGGTGGCGCTGTGAGCAAATCCAAATTGCTCAATCGAGTCGGTGTTCTACGTTCGGTCTAAACATAGGATATCGAATGCGCCTTTTTGAAGGTATAGCTGGTGAATTGGATCTCCAGGATCTGTGAAGTTAAATATTACTCAAGCAAGTTGTGAGGCCAACTATAGAAAGCAAACTGGTACGACAACAAAAGAGAGTGTGCTAAACTAACGTTTCTTAATAATGTTATGTTCACCAAGATACTCATAGCCAATCGCGGTGAAATCGCCGTGCGCATTATCCGCGCCTGCCGCGAGATGGAGATTTCGCCTGTAGCCGTCTACTCAGAAGCCGATCGCGCGGCGCTGCATGTCCGTCTGGCCGATGAGGCTTATCTTCTCGGCCCGGCCCCATCTACTCAGAGCTACCTCGCTTTTGAAAAGATCATCGAAATAGCTCATCGGTGCGGCGCTCAGGCTATTCATCCGGGATATGGATTTCTGTCGGAGAACGCTGAATTTGCTCGCGCTGTCGAAGATGCGGGGCTCATGCTCATTGGCCCCCCCTGGCAAGCGATGCAACTGATGGGGAGCAAAACCAGCGCGCGCCAGGCCGCGCTGCGCGCAGGGGCCCCTATTGTCCCCGGCACCGCTGAGCCGCTGGCCGGCGAAAAAGATGCTTGCCGTGTAGCCGAAGAGATCGGCTTTCCTGTAATGCTCAAAGCTTCGGCCGGAGGCGGCGGTAAGGGTATGCGGTTGATCAAGACCGGAGACGAGCTTAAAAGCGCCTATGCTCTGGCTCAAGCAGAAGCAGCATCGGCATTCAAAGATCCATCTCTCTACCTGGAAAAAGCCATTGCCAATCCCAGACACATCGAGATACAGATCCTGGCGGACAGATACGGCAATACTGTTTACCTGGGCGAGCGCGAATGCTCCATACAACGGCGTCATCAAAAAGTCATCGAAGAGTGCCCCTCTCCGCTCAACGATGCTGATTTGCGCCGCCGCGCCGGCGAAGCGGCAGTCCGTATCGCTCGCGCTGCCGGATACTACAATGCTGGCACAATAGAGTTCCTGGTTGATAGCGACCGCAATTTCTATTTCCTTGAGATGAACACTCGCTTGCAAGTTGAGCATCCTGTTACCGAGATGGTCACGGGGATCGATCTGGTGAAGGAGCAGATCCGCATAGCTGCCGGCGAAATGCTGAGCTTCACTCAAGATGAGATTCAGATGCGCGGCGCGGCTATTGAATGTCGCATCTACGCAGAGGACCCTGATAACAACTTCTTGCCCGCTCCCGGTTGCATCGTCAAGTATAAGGAGCCAACGGGGCCGGGAGTGCGCGTTGATGGGGGCTCTTACGAAGGCTGGCAGGTGCCCATCTATTATGACCCCCTGCTATCGAAACTCATAACCTGGGGCAGAACGCGCCAGGAAGCCATAGCCAGAATGCGCCGAGCACTGGATGAGTACGTCATCGATGGCATCCGCACGACAATCCCGTTCTTTAAAGAGGTGCTCACGGCAAAATCTTTTCTCTCCGGCGAGATTGATACCGGATTCATTGACCGCTTTCTGGAAGATAAGCGAGCGCGAGGGCTGAGAGGCAGACGCAGAGACGCGGGGAGAGAGGCTGTTTCGCCACATCTTTCAAGTATCGATGCTGCGGTAATTGCCGCAGTCGTGCATTACAGCTCACAGACCAGCCTTCTTCAGAAAGATGCTGCCATTACATCGCCGCAGAGCCAGTGGAAGATGAGCGGGCGTGCTGCATTCAACAATAGATTGTACAACAACCTGTCAGGTTGTTGATCAGTTCGATTGACAGGTTGCGAGACATCAAGCGTTGTGCGCGCCGTCTGCAACTGCGATGGCGAGCGCACGATCATCTACCGACTGCCGGAGTTGCGAGACATCAAGCGTTGTGCGCACCGTCTGCAACCTGACAGGTTGCAGTATCGGGGAGCCGGATTCGTCTAGGACGGGCTCCGGCGTTGTGCGCACCGTCTGCAACCTGACGGGTTGCAGTACAAATCGAAAGGAATATGAAATACCAGGCTGAAATAGCAGGCGAGCGCCGACAGATAGAACTGCAAAATCGCGATGGCCGCATCACTGCCTCGATTGATGGGCGCACCTATGATGTTGAACTACATTGCCCCGAGCCCGGCGTCTATCTACTGCTTGTTGGTGGTCGAGTCTATGAAGTTCGCATTACCGGCAATTCGGCAGAAGCTAAATTTGATGCCCATGTTGGCAGCGAGCTTTTCCCTGTTCAAATCATAGATCCCAAGCACCTGCGCCGGTCGGCCACTTCAGGCGCGGAAGGCAGGCAACAACTGGTGGCCCCGATGCCGGGTAAAGTCGTGCGCGTGCTACTTGCCGCCGGAGATGAGGTCGAAGTCGGCCAGGGAGTTGTGGTGATTGAAGCAATGAAGATGCAGAACGAGATCAAATCTCCCAAGAAGGGGAAAATAATTGAAATCAGAGTCGCCGAAGGCCAGACAGTCAACGCCGGTGAGGTTCTGGCAGTGGTTGATTAATAACCAGGACTCTTCTGGAAAATACAGGCGATTGGTTATCTCACATAATTTAAACCATAGGGACACTGTGGTAATACTGCTAGCAAAGGAAGAAGGTGGTCCCAATTGTCAGATGAGGCGAGAAAAAGGAAAAGAATCCCGATCAACTTACCCGTCAAGTTGAAAGGGAGAGATGCTAATGGAAATAGGGTAGAGATGCTTACCAGGACTATCAACCTCTCAGCTACCGGGGCACAGATCAAAATAGATCTTCCTATGCGAGTAGGAGAAATCCTGTGGCTATCCCTGCCTATGCCGGTAAGCTGGCGTCATCGTAACTTCACAGATCAGTCTTATGATACCTATTGCAAAATTATCTGGGCAGACAACGCACAGCCGCCTGAATCAGGATCTATCGGCGTCAGATTCATCTCTGATAACAAAGCTAATGCCAGGCGTAAGAAGAGTGAGCGGCAAGTAGGCGATGAAGCTGTCGGCCAACAATTGGAGAAAAGACGCGAGGAACGGTTCTCCGTGCCTATTGAATTCACCATCCAGTGCCTGGATGAGTTCGGGCGGTCTTTGTTTAGCGAGTCTACAGTAACCGAGACTATAAGCAGGAAGGGGGCCTGTCTGCTCACTCAGCAGGAGATAAATGTCGGGGACATAATCATGGTTTTAGCTCGCCAGGATGGTTTTAAATCGCTTGCGCTTGTGCGCGGAGTGTTTACCGGCAAAGACGGAATCAATCGTATCAACGTCGAGTTCTCCGGGAATCAGTACATATTTTAGACACGCTCTAAGACAAAGGTTCCGCCCATCTGTATTTTCTCAGTAAACTGTGCAAACATGGCATACGCAATCGCTTCGGCGCTTGCATATATCTGAACTCAATCCACCCTAAAACTTATGGCGCCAAAATATATTTCTATTGCCGCGCTTCTTCTTTTTGCCTCCGGCCTGCTGGCCGGGGCTCAGGTTCAGAGGCCGCATGTCGTCTTCGTCACCGGCGATCACGAATATAGCTCTGAAGAGACAATGCCGGCTATTGCCAGGGAGATAGAGAAGAATTACCGGATGCGCGCTACGGTGTTGAAAGCCTATCCAGATGAGAATGCCGAAGACAACATCCCCGGCCTGGAAGCGCTGGCGAGAGCGGACGGAGCGGTCTTCTTCTTGCGCTGGAGACGGCTTCCAAAGGAGCAGTTGGAACATATCAGAAAGTATCTGGAATCGGGCAAACCAGTAGTCGCCTTTCGCACTACGACGCATGCTTTCAATTATCCCAGGGGGCATGAGCTGGAGAAATGGAATGCGTTTGCCGCTGATTTCCTCGGGGCCCCTCCTGGCTGGGGCAACGGCCACTTTCACTATGGACATAGTTCAAGCACCGTTGTCTCGGTTGTTCCTGAAGCAGCCGATCATCCGATTCTAACAGGCGTCGAAAAGCAGTTTCAGGTCCGCTCCTGGCTCTATCATGTGCTGCCGAAATATCCTCCACCTGATGCAACACGATTGCTGATGGGAAAGGCAATCAATCCAGACAGAAAAGAAGCGGTTGATAATCCGGTCGCCTGGACCTGGAAGAACCGGGCCGGCGGCAGAGTGTTTATGACGACTTTAGGCCACCCTGAAGATTTCAAAGTAGAGGCGGTTCAGCGATTGGTAATTAATGGAATCCACTGGGCGCTGGGCAAACCGGTTCCGGAGAGATGGGCAGGAAAGATTGACATAGATGTGAAGTATCACGGCATTAGAAAGACGCGCAGCCCGTAGCCAGCTCTATTTCAGTACCCTTGAGGTCAATGCCTGTTCGACTCGCGCGGCCAGTTCTTCAGCTCGCTCCAGCATCTCTTTAGCTTTCGATTGATGTTCCTGCTTGAACTCTTCATCGGATATCGAATTTAGGTTTGTCGCGATGTTATAGTAGGCCCCCTTGACTGCCGTTAGTGCCAATTGCCCGCCTACTGCCAGATCGGTAAATGCATTGGGATTGCCGATCTCAGAAAGATCAACCAGCAATTCAAGCACTTGAATGGCGTGCTCGGCCATTCTCAGCGGCGCGGCGGCGGCCCCTTTCAATGCCTCTTCAATCGCCGTCTCACGCGCCAGCCGCTCGCCTTCCGTCTCTTTGGGCAGCCGGTAAGCATTCATCACCCGCTCAAAGCTCTCCGCATCTTCGCTAATAGCTTGTTGCAAGCTCTCGCGGAGATTCTCTAATTCAGAAGCAATGCTGCGAACCTCGCCTTCCACGCCGGCAAATTTCTTCTTGCCTGCGGTCAGATTGCACATCATCTGTCCTAGCGATGCCGCGAGCACGCCGCACAGTGCTGATACACTGCCTCCGCCCGGAGTCGGGGTTCCGGCAGCAACTAAATCAGGAAATGAGCCTATGGATTGGGAAAGAGAAGGGGACTGTTCTGTAGCAGCTTGCGCCGTCGGCTCGCTTCCGACGGCTTGTTCAAGCGCCGCCTTCAACCGATTCTCAAGGATCTGATCGCGGCGGAAATTCTCCAATTGCAAATAGTACTCAGCGCAAGCATCGAGCGCCGCTTGCGGCACCAAGCCCACTATCTCGCTGCTCAAAACATTCACTCCATAAACGGCAGCTTCTCGTTTGACCATCTCGAACGCTCTGAAAATGGGGGTACCCTCAAAGTTGACCAGGTTCATCGAGACCTGGACAATGCCGCGATCTTTGAGTTCAAAGCCCAGCGCCTTGACATAACGCAATCCGCCGCTCGAATATCGCACTGCTTTAGCTACCTTCTTGGCTACATCAAGATTATTGGTATTGAGATTGACGTTGTAAGCAATCAAAGGCGGTCGCGCGCCTACGGCAGTTGCTCCGGCAGTTGGATGGACTCGCGGCTCGCCGAAATCGGGTCGGCGAGCGGGATTGGTTTGAATCTCCTCTCTGATCCCTTCAAACTCGCCTTTACGCACATCTGCCAGATTCTCTCTGTCAGGGCGAGTCGCTGCTTTCTCATACAAATAGACCGGGATGCCAAGCTCTTGGGCAAGGCGGCGACCGGTTGCGCGAGCAAGCTCTATGCAATCTTCCATCGTTACGCCCTGAATAGGCACGAATGGGATGACATCGGTAGCGCCCATGCGCGGGTGCTCGCCTTTGTGCTGATTGAGGTCTATCAGCTTAGCCGCCGTAGCAGCAGCGCGCACGGCCGCTTCCACTGCTGTTTGAGGCTCGGCGACATAAGTTATAACTGAGCGATTGTGGCTGGCGTCCATCTCGCGGTCGAGCACGACTGCGCCGCGCACAGATGTAATGGCGCTGACAATCTGATCGACGACCTCTGCTCGCCGCCCTTCACTGAAGTTGGGAATGCATTCGACTATTTTGTTCATATTCTGATTAATGCGCACCAGCGCACCGGCGTCGGGAAGCTGGTTAATACATCTCCTGCGTTCTATATTTTCCGATTGAAGCGTAGTCCATAATGCGTAGTGCGCAATCCGTAAGAAGCCGGCTCCTAAATTCTGTATTCAAGGCAGGAGGCCAGCCTTATTTACGCATCACGCCGGTGCGCCGCTGCGTTTAGCATATATGAGTGCGACGACGTTTGACAATAAGGGAGTGATCTTGAGAGGCCAACCTTGAAAAAAACTGAGGGGTTACATATACTGAAAAACCGAGTTTAGATTGGAGGGTTAGCATAATGGTAATGCACCGGTCTTGAAAACCGGCGCCCGCAAGGGCTTGGGGGTTCGAGTCCCTCACCCTCCGCCACCGATGCCTGAGCAGTAGCTAAGCGCAAGTATTACCGTTTGGAGTTGGCAATTGAACTCTTATGGGCCAAGCCCAGGTCAGTAGGCAGAAGGCGAGGAGGCACTGGCAAGACTGGAGGCCGACAAGTAAGCAGAAGGCAGTAGACAGTGAATGATACCATCTGGAGTTGGGTTACGAACTCATTTTAGTCCCAGCCCAAATCAATCAAAGTCACCCGGGGGCCGCTTCCCCGATGGTCCGATCTCAAACCAAAAACGGTATGATTTTTCAGTTCAGGCGCTAAGCGCCTTCAAAACGGATTAGATTTGAGTTGTTTTGCGGGCGCAAGAACTTCGGGCGGTTTTGAGGGCGCATGGGCGCCTCCCCAAGCTGGAGTTCGATCCCGGCTTGGGCTACCGGCCAGGGAGTGGGAGGAAGTAGTGATAGCGGTGGATGGCGCCTCGGATCAAGGTGACCGATCGTGGGGAATGGATGCTTCGGGTGGCGGCAGTTCTACCGTAAGATCCATGTGGCAGTGGACATCAAGACCAAGCAGGCAGTGAGCCTGGAAGTGAGCAATGATAAGACCCATGATGGGGAGAAGCTTGTGCTGCTTATCGAGAAGGCCCGGAGGAAGGTGAAGGTCAAGAGGGTCTTGGGGGACGGTGGCTACGACAATCATGACAACTTCAAGTTCCTGGCCGCTTGTGGGATTGAGGCCGCAGATCCAGGTAGGAGAGGATTCCAATCCCAACTGTGGTGGGGTCAGAGAGGAGGTAGTGCCAGCTTACCTTAGAGATCCTCCCTGGTGGAAGAAGCAGGTAGGCTATGGGCCGCAGGTGGATGGCGGAGACTTTCTTTTCCGGGTTCAAGAGGCTATTTGGCGAGGTAGTGCATGCGAAGAAGTTCGAGCGGATGGTAAAGGAGATGGAGTTGAAGGTCTGGGTCTACAACTTGATGCTGGGCTTGCCTGCAGCCCCAGCTCTCTCTGCTGTGGAGGCTTGACAGGCGGGGGAGGACAGAGTGTTTGATTGAGACCAAAGATGGAGTCGGAAAGTTACTCAACAAAGCAGGCCGATCCAAAGACATATCGGGTTCTTGCGCTGCATCACATCGAGCAGCGGCCAGATAGTAAGCCGAAGATAATAGACCAGATCACATCGGGGATTGAGGCAGTGCTTGCAGACGAGTCAGCTCCAGTGCGCTCGCCTTGGAGCAAGTACATCAAGAGCAGCTTGTACCTGACAGTGGTGAAGGCAATCAAGAAGACAGAGAGAACAAGCCATGCACTGATACCTGTTGATGCTCCGATTGGTTCCTTGCCAAGTGATGCCGTCGCCGCTAGCTCTTTAAACCAGATGATTAACTTGGCTTCTGGATGTGCTTGTTAACTAGCAATACAGGTCAATCCACCCGATGGTGGTCCTTGACCCAATGAAACGGGAGAGCCTGACACTGCAACCATAATATAAGTTCACAGGAACCACCACATCTGAACAAGCGGCGAAGACATGTGCTCAGGCTTCCTTCAACTCCTCCCGCAGCATCCGGCGCGCGCGATGAAGTCTTATCTTGACCACTGACTCCGATAGATCTAAAACTTCGGCTACCTCCCGCGTGGATAGTCCTTCAATATCCCTCAGAATCAGCACCAGCCGATAATGCAACGGCAGCTTCAAGATCGCTCCCTGCACGATTTCTTTCGCCTCCTTCTTCAAGAGAAGCTCTTCTGGGGTGTCGGACTCGTCAGGTAAGTCCAGCGTGGCAACCGCTTCTGAGTCATCACCTAAATTTTCTTCCAGCGAGAGCAGATATTCGGGATCGAACTTACCCTTGCGCCGCATCATCAAGCAAGCGTTCTTGGCCACCTTGTATAGCCAAACGTTGAATGCCCTGGCGTCTTTGAAGTCCAGTTTCGGGAGCGATTGGAAAGTCTTCAGCAAGGTCTCCTGCAACGTGTCCTCGGCATCTTCGACCTGCCCGCACACCTTCAAGCTGAGCGACAATGCACGGCCCTTGATCTGCTCCAGCAGACGATCTAATGCCCCGGGCTCGCCCGCCCGTATCTCCTCAAGCAACCTTGTCAGCTCATCCCTCATGTATCCTTGCCTGTCAGAATTGCATTTATCAAGATGGATACTAGCAAAGCGAAAGAAAGGAGGCTAGGGCTATGAGCGAAAAGAATGCTTCGATCACGCCCGAGCAGCTCAAGCACCGCTTGGATTCTGGTCAACCCATCTTCATCCTCGATGTGCGCAACGAAGATGAATTCGGCCAGTGGCGCATAGAAGGGGAAAACGTCCAGATCATCAACATACCTTATTTTGAGTTCCTCGAAGATCCCGACCAGAGCATAGGCCGCGTCCCTAGAGACAGGCTCATCGCCGTAGTCTGCGCGAAAGGTGGCTCTTCGGATTATGTAGCCGATCTGCTCCGACAGCAGGGATTTCAGGCAGAGAACTTAGCAGGCGGGATGATCGCCTGGGGAAATGCGCATCAGGCTGTAGAGGTTTCGATAGCCGAATCCGATCAACCCGGCGTGGTCTTCTATCAGATCAATCGATTCGGCAAAGGGTGTCTCTCGTACTTGATCGGCTCAGACGGAGAAGCCATCGTAGTGGATCCATCACGCCACGTTGATGTGTACACGGAGCTGGCCGAAAAGCACGGCCTTAGGATCAAGCATGTCTTCGATACACACCTGCATGCAGATCACATCTCAGGTGGGAAGCAGTTGGCCGAATTAACCAAGGCTACATATCACCTCAGCGCAAGTGATGCTTTGGGCGCTAGCTTTCCATATGAACCGCTCCGAGATGGTCAGGAGTTCAACGTGGGAAGCGTGACAGTTCGCGTGTTGGTCCTCGAAACGCCCGGGCATACGCCTGGAAGCACGACCCTAGTGATCCAGAGCCGCTTCCTGCTCACTGGCGATACGCTCTTTGTCAACAGCACCGGGAGGCCTGACCTTGGCGGCATGGCAGAACCCTGGGCGAGAAACCTCTATCACACTCTGTTCAGTAAGCTGGCTCAATTCCAGGATGATGTTTGGATACTCCCGGCTCACTATTCATCCCAAGATGAAGTGCGCGAGGATGGGCTGGTTGTGGCTCGATTAGCCGAGCTGCGCAAGAGTAATGTAGCGATGCACAGCCGGGATGAAGAAGAATTCGTCAAGTTCATCTTGGCTCATCTTTCTGACCAGCCGGCCATCTATCAGGATATCAGGCGAGCGAATCTAGGCTTGATCCAGGTGGATGAAGATCGGTTGATCGAGATGGAACTTGGCAAGAACCAGTGCGCGGCTAATATAAGGCCGCGCAAGCCGCTGACGGTGAAAACCTGGTAGCGAGCGGCTCCTGGAAATTTTCGGAGGAGGAGAGAATGAGCGAGGTTAAATTCGATAAGGTCCTAGATGCGCGCGGGCTTTCATGCCCGATGCCAATAGTCAAAGCGCGGCAGGATATCAACGCGCTCGAGGCTGGGCAGGTGCTCAAGGTACTCTCCACGGATCGCGGCTCGATCAAGGACTTTCAGGGCTGGGCGCAGGCAGCAAAGAACGTAAAGTTACTGGCTCAGGAGACCGAACTGGAAGGCAGCAAAGAGATCTATGTGCACTATGTGCAGAAGACTGCTTGAGCTCCTACAACCAGAAAGATCGTTCATGATGCTCGCTTTGTAAAATAGAATCTTGTGAGCCTCAATAATAAGGAGGCAAGGGCTATGATGAAAAAGATTGCAATCGAAACCGATCATGATCAGGGCGCGCCGTCGCTCGAAGAGCGGCTCGCGACGCTCGAAGCGAAGTTGATTGAAATGGAAGATCGCATTCCCGAGGATCGCGTTTCGATAGTCGTTTTTTCAGGCGATCTGGACCGGTTGCTTGCGGCGTTTGTCATTGCGACTGGTGCGGCTGCATTGGGTCAAAAGGTCTCGATGTTTTTCACCTTCTGGGGATTAAATGCGCTGCGTAAGGACAAGATCATCTCAGGAAAGGGCTTGCTTGAAAAGCTAATGGCTGTGATGTCGCCAGCAAGTGCTGCGGAGCTTCCGGTTTCGAAGATGAACTTCTTTGGAATCGGTGCGAAGATGCTGCGAGCAATGATGAAGCAGAAAGGCATCTCGTCGCTCGAGGAGATGATTGCGATAGCGCGCGAACTCGGCGTGAGGATCGTCCCCTGCGAGATGTCGCGCGACGTGATGGGCATCAAAGATGAAGAGCTCATCACAGGCATCGAGTTTGGCGGCGCAGCAGCTTTCTTAGGCGATGCCCTCAAGTCACGCGCCACACTCTTCATCTGAAAGCTCAATAGAATTTTGCTACATCGGTACACAAGGTATCCAATGGGAGGAAGCTATATGACCATTCAAGGAGCGAGCGTGGAGCTTAGCCGACCAAAAGCCGGTCAAAGATACTTTTCACTGAAGCTGCCCGGATGGTTCAAGTGGGGCGCGATGATCGGATTGGTTCAGATCTTCGCTATGGCGACGGTCGGGCCGCTCGGCGTCTCGACGGCTTATCCGCAGTTTGTCGGCTTCGTGCTCGATCGCATCTTCCCTGGTTTCGCCGAACATCAGCTCTATCTACGCGAGATCGGAGCCCAAATTGGTTGGGAAGTAATGCTTGTGGTTGGATTGTTCCTGGGAGCTTTGCTCTCGTATGGTCTCGCGAGTCAGAAAGAAGGCCAGCAAGTCACGCCGGTCTGTGTGCTCGGTTTTGAGGGGAGCCGGCTACGGCGTTACCTGAGGGCCTTTCTGGGAGGATTCCTGTTCATCTTCGGAGCTCGATTGGCTGGTGGATGCACGAGCGGTCATATGCTGAGCGGTACGACTCAAATGGCTCTTGCAAGTCTCATCTTCGGCGCTTCAGCTTTCAGCAGCGGGGTCATCATGGCCAAGCTTTTTTTCCGCAATGATCATACGCTAGCGAACAAATGCCAGATGGGGAATAAACGATGAGCGGGACACTACTCTTAGGTTTAGTAACGGGGATTGGTTTTGGATTCGCCTTACATCGAGCCGGCTTCAGCCGGTGCAATCTCGTGCAGCGTGGGTTGTGGCTCAGAGATTTCACCATGCTGAAAGTCATGCTCACAGCGATCATTGTAGGAATGATCGGGGCACATGTGCTGGCGGAGCTATCGCTTGGATTAGTGCATTTCAAGGTCAAGCCGTTGTATGTGTTGGGCGTGATTGCTGGCGGCTTAATCTTTGGCATCGGGATGGCGCTTGGTGGATATTGCCCGGGGACAGCGGTCGTAGGCTTAGGCTCGGGCATTGGTGAAGGACTGATGGCTGTACTGGGCGGGCTGGCGGGAGCGCTGGCCTTTATCTTCGCTTATCCGATATTGAAGCCGATCTTCATTGAGAAGATGAATTTCGGCAAACTCACCATTCCATCTATCCTCGGCTTGCCGGTTTTGCCGACGGCGCTGGCCTTTGCGATCAGCTTGGCCGCCATGATGTGGTGGCTCACCAGGCTGGAACGAAAAGCTAAGACCGTCGCCCAGAGTGAATTCGCGAGGAAAGCCTATGGTCTGCGCTAATTCAAAATCTCTCCCTCAAGCGCTCATACGAAGCGACTTTGTGATATTGCTTCTAGTCACGATCGCGATTTTCAGTCATAGCTCGGCTGTGCTCTCTCAAGAATCGCTACATGTGTATGGACCTGGAGGCCCATACGCTCCGATGAATGAATGTGCTGAAGCTTTCTCTAAGGCTCACGGGGTAAAAGTTAAGGTGACGGCTGGGCCTGAATCGAATTGGATCGCGCAAGCCAAACAAGATGCAGACATGATCTTCGGTGGCGCAGAGTATATGCTGACGCAATTTACCGAGAAGCACCACGATTTGATTGACGAGGCGACGCGAACGAGCCTTTACATCCGAGCGGCGGGCATACTCGTCAGAAAAGGCAACCCCAAACGCATTCGATCGCTGACGGATTTGACTAAAAGTGGCATACGCCTTCTGGATGTCAACGGGGCGGGTCAACTGGGGTTATGGGAAGATATGGCTGGCCGCCACGGACTCATACCTGGAATTCAACGAAATATAGCCGTCTCTGTCGCAACCAGCGCCGAAGCAATAGAAAAATGGAAGACCTCGCCATGGCTCGATGCTTGGATCACCTTTGAATCCTGGTACTATCGTTTGAATGACTTGACTGATTTAGTTCGGCTGCCCGAAAAAGAAAAGCTCTATCGCGGCACTCCCATCGCGCTCACAAAGATATCGAAGAACAAAACAGCGGCAAGGCAATTCATCGAGTTCCTTAAAAGTGAATCGTGTCACGCTCTCTTTCAGAAATGGGGATGGAGATAGCCCGAGGCAATCGCAAACTTGCATTGTTGATTCGGGCGTAGTCGAAGTTGTGCGCGAGCAGGAAGCAAGATGGGCTTATATAAAAAGCGGCTCATAAAAGCGCCTCCGGTTACCGTGAAAGTGCCGGTGTGTGCAAAGCCGCGAGCGTTAATGTCTGAAAGGAGGGTGTTTTATGGAACTGGAGCTATTCGTCACCCCGGGACTTGGCGATAACAGCTACCTGATTACTTCAGGTGGAGAAGCTGTGCTCGTTGATCCGCAGCGTGATGCGTGGCGTTTTCTGGCTGTAGCCCAGGAGCGAAAGCTCCGAGTCCGTTACGTGCTCGAGACGCACGTCCACAATGATTATATCTCAGGTGCTCTTGAGACGCGCTCGGCCACTGGAGCCGAGATCGCCGCTCCGGCCAAAGGCGGATATGAGTTCCCTCATCGCCCGATGGCCGAAGGCGACGAAGTTCTCATAGGCGCGCTCAGGATCGTGGCAATCGAAACGCCAGGCCACACACCTGAGCACACCTCTTGGCTGGTCTATGAAGATAGCACCCAAGAGCCTGTTGCCATCTTCACCGGAGGGAGCTTGATCGTTGCCAGCGCGGGCCGAACCGATTTGCTTGGTCCTGAAATGGCTGAAGAATTGACGCGCGCCCAATACCGTACGTTGCGCCGTCTAGCGACGCTGCCTCCGCATGTGCAGGTGCTGCCGACTCACGGGGCTGGAAGCTTCTGCACGGCCATTGTGCCAGCTATGTCCAGAGTCACGACCATTGCAGCAGAGCTAATGCACAATCCCATGCTAGCTGTACGCGACGAAGAAGAATTCATTCGCCGTCACCTATCGGGGCTGCTGGCCTATCCCGCTTACTACGCTCACATGGCAGCGATTAATCGAACGGGACCGAAGATACTTGGGCGCTTACCTGAGCTGCGCGCCCTTTCTGCCGATGAGGTTGCTAAGTTGACAGAGTCCGGCGTGTGGATCGTTGATGCTCGTGATAGAAAAGCATTCGCGCAGGCCCACATCCCAGGCTCGCTCAACATCGAGATTGATTCCACGTTCGGGATATATGTGGGATGGGTTACTCCATTCAACTCTCGGCTCATCTTGATACTGCCTGAACCAATCAAAGAGTCAAGTCGCGAAGCAGTAGTGCAACTCATCCGAATCGGCTACGAGCAGATCGATGGGTATCTTGATGGCGGCGTTGATGCATGGATTTCGAGTGGTCGGCCCGTCAGTTCTTATCCCACGGCCGGAGTGGATGATTTGTGCAAAGCGTATCTGTCAGGTCAACCATTTCGCCTGCTAGACGTCCGCCAAAACGCCGAATGGGAATCGGGTCATATCCCCGATAGCCTCCACATCTTCATTGGCGAGCTGACTGTGCGACTTCAAGAGGTGCCAAAAGATAAACAGGTTTGGGTGGCTTGCGCCAGCGGGTATCGGGCTTCGATTGCGGCCAGTCTGCTAGATCGCGCTGGAATCCCGGTCAGGCTCGTTGCACAAGGGGGCGTGCCGGAGTGGCTTGCCCGGTGCTATCCTCAGCGCAGCAGCGTGTGACACTTAATCGGGTGAGCGTCACGCATTGCTGCGGTAGCTCGCTTGCGGTCTGCTAAAATTAATCGAGGCTGAGAGGTGGAGGGGAATGAGCAACCTGCTGGCCGCACGGCTTCAGATGGCTATTTCGCTCGGTTTTCACATCATCTTTGCAGTGGCTGGCATGGCCCTGCCTTTGATGATGGTCATAGCCGAGTGGCGATGGCTGCAATTGCAAGACGCGACATACCTCACGCTGGCCAAACGATGGGCTAGAGGGACAGCAATACTGTTTGCCGTGGGTGCCGTCTCTGGCACGGCACTGTCTTTCGAGCTTGGATTGCTATGGCCAAACTTTATGCAGTTGTCAGGTGCGATCATTGGCTTGCCATTTTCTCTAGAAGGATTCGCTTTCTTCACCGAAGCTATATTCCTCGGCATATACCTCTATGGTTGGGAGCGAGTGCCGCCGCGAGTACACCTTTTGAGCGGATTGATCGTGGCGCTGAGCGGAGTTCTCTCGGGCATATTCGTCGTCACCGCCAATGCTTGGATGAATGCGCCTACCGGATTCAAGCTCGTCGAGGGCAAGCCAACCGACATAGACCCAATAGCAGCCATGCTCAACCCAGCAGCTTTCTCACAAACATTGCACATGGTGTTGGCTGCTTATTCAGCTATTGGATTCGCCGTCGCTGGCATACATTCCTTTTTGCTGCTTCGTGATCGAAACAACCTGTTTCACAAACATGCCCTCGCGGTAGCGCTTGCGCTTGGTTGCCCGGCGGCGATACTTCAGCTATTGAGTGGGGACATTCTCGCGCGAGCGGTGGCACGCCATCAACCGGCCAAGTTAGCTGCATTTGAAGGTCAGTTCAAGACCGAGGCTGGGGCACCGCTCAGACTCGGCGGCATACCTGATGAAGACGCTGCCACCACCCACTACGCGATAGAAATTCCGCGAGGCTTGAGCCTGCTGGCATTTCACGATGCGCAAGCTGTTGTTAAAGGACTTGATGCTTTACCGCGCGCGGAATGGCCGCCGGTTAAAATAGTTCACTTAGCTTTTCAGGTCATGGTCGTCGCTGGATTTGCTATGTTGGCTGTTGCGCTCTGGGGCGGATGGCTCGCCTGGCGAGGGCAGTGTTTTAACTCACGTCGTTTCCTGCAAGCGACTTGTTTGAGTGCGCCGTTAGGCTTGATCGCTATAGAAGCTGGCTGGACGGTCACAGAAGTGGGGCGACAACCTTGGATCATCTATCAGGTCATGCGAACGGCAGAAGCCGTAACGCCGATGCCAGGATTGATTGTGCCTCTCATCAGCTTCACATTGCTATATATATTCTTGGCTGCAATTGTGATCTGGCTGCTTGTGGGCCAAATCAGAGAGAGTCCGCGCATCCTGCAAGGTGAAGGCGATGCTGCCGCTTGAAGTCTTGATCGCCATTTCGATAATGATTTCGCTTAATCTGTATGCGCTGATGGGCGGAGCAGACTACGGAGGCGGTGTGTGGGACCTTTTAGCTTCAGGGCCGCGAGCCAAAGCTCAGCGCGAACTCATAGCCGAAGCGATTGGTCCGATCTGGGAAGCCAATCATGTATGGCTGATTCTTGTGATCGTGTTGCTTTTTACCGCTTTCCCGCAAGCATTCGCCAGCATCACTACAGTTTTGCATATACCGCTTACGCTGATGCTATTTGGCATTGTACTGCGCGGCTCCGCATTTGCTTTTCGCACATACGGCGCGAAAGCAGCAGTTGGGCGAATATTTGCTATAGCGAGTTTAGTCACTCCTTTACTTCTCGGCGTCAATCTAGGAGCTACGGCAGCGGGCCGTCTTCGATTTGACGGCGATTTCGTTTCGGTATTCATCCGGCCTTGGCTTCAACTCTTTCCTTTATCCGTTGGCTTTTTTGCCCTCGCACTATTTGCGTTTCTAGCCGCGGTCTATTTGACATTAGAGACTGATGACCCTGATTTGCGAGAAGACTTCCGCAAACGAGCGCTGGCTTCAGCCGTAGCAGTTGACGTGATAGCAGCGGTGGTCTTCTTTCTCTCCGATAGTGGCGCACCCCTGATCCGGCGAGGTCTCGGTAGGCTTTGGCCGCTACAAATTTTAACAGGAGTGTTAGCAGTTATAGCGCTGCTGGCCTTATGGTGGCGCAGATTCCACCTGGCCAGGATCAGCGCTGCTGCTCAGGCCACACTCGTAGTTTGGGGGTGGGGACTGGCGCAGTTTCCGTACTTAGTAGCACCCGAGCTGACGATTTACAACACCGCCGCCCCGTCTGCTGTCTTGCGATGGCTTTTGCTTGGGCTGATAATTGGAGCTTTTTTGCTCCTTCCCTCGCTCTACTACTTGTTCAGAGTTTTCAAAGGGCGGCAGCAATCTTAACCTCCTGCAAGCCGATGGGAAGCAGTGATGCTAAGATGATTCGGCTCGGGCTTCGAGAGAACCTCGGTCAATTCTCTCTGCTCGTCCTGGTGAACGCGTTTGTAGGCGCGATGGTTGGAATTGAACGCGCAATAGTGCCGTTGCTCGCGGAGCGCACGTTTGGTTTGCAATCGTGCACGATGATCCTCTCCTTCATAATCTCGTTTGGCCTTACCAAGGCCATGACTAACTGCTTCGCGGGAAGCCTAGCAGATCACGTCGGCCGCAAAGCCATATTAGTTGCTGGATGGTTGATAGGTCTTCCAGTCCCCATCCTGCTAATGCTGGCTCCGAGTTGAGATTGGATCGTTTTTGCCAATCTGCTGCTCGGGAGCAACCAAGGATTGACCTGGTCAGCAACGGTTATAATGAAGATAGATTTGGTAGGATCGAAGCATCGCGGCTTGGCCATGGGTATCAACGAGTTTGCTGGATACTTAGCCGTAGCACTGGCTTCGCTGACGTCGGGTTATATTGCGGCTGGGTAGGGACTTCAGCCTTATCCCTTCTTGCTAGGACTTGCTTGCACTACAGCTGGGCTTGGGATCTCCGCCTTCTTCATAAATGATACGCGCGATCACGCGCGTATCGAGTCACTCGATTTCAAGGAAGACGAAAAACTTCTTTCAGCTCGTGCGATCTTCATTCGCACGAGCTTCTTAGACGGTAACCTCTCGACCATCACACAAGCGGGATTGGTCAACAACCTCAATGATGGAGTAGCGTGGGGATTGTTTCCCCTCTCTTCTTTTCGAGAAACATCTTCAGCCAGCTGCCCGCCAGGCGCAATAGAAGATACTGCTCTACGGCTTTGGTGTTGCTTGACCGAGGACTCGTCCCCTGCGAGTCGCTTGCGGTGGTAGTCGGTTTATCTGAACACTACCTACATCTGTAACGCTTGGGTCGCAAGTCTGTAAAGACTCTACGACCGAAACGTCGGCAGATCGGGGAAGTGTAATCTGCCGATCAAACGAGTGGAACTCGGTTATTCCGCGGCCGCTCTTGCGACCGTAAGGCAGCAAGCTCAATGACGGTCTGGGGGCCAAGATCGTAGATGGCTTTGATCTCATCTCTGGTCATCGTTGCACAAGTAAATTGTCAGACTTTTCATTCTTTGTCTTTGCTCTTTGCTTTGCCAGGGGGGGGAGCAGTTACTCTGGAATTTCAGATTCACAATGGTCCGATTTCAACCCAAAAACGGTATAAGGCAGGCCGGACCTGTTATTCTTCCTCTTGTGTTTGATCTGTTAATCTGCGAATTCGCGTATGTGTTTCATCGGCTACCACACTCGGATCGCCATCATCATATTAGCCACAGCTCCTCTTCTCTTGCCAATTCTGTTGCATAGTCAATGGCAGAATGGCGCATCCGCTGGAGTAAGCGGTGGGTACTCTTTGATGATCTCTGCGGGGGCCAATCCATCGACGAGATTATCAAGAAATAACTGATACCATTATGCGGGTACCCTTGATGCAGGGTTTGCCATGACAGATGTTCGGATCGATCGGGATTCGTTCTCGCCAATCTTCAATCTCTTAATCCTTCCGTGATTCTTCTGTTCAAGTCAATCATACTCGCCCTGACGTAGCCATTGACTTCAGTTCGCCTCTCTCTTTTTGAGTTAATGAGTACAACAACACATCTGTATCATAGACATAGAGCTGGTCGATGTGGCAGGAGGAAGGATCGATGCCTCGCTCCAGAAGACGCTTCAAGTAGCTGGAGCACAACTTCAGCCGCGCCTGTGTATCGGTATTTAAGTCTCTGCCCGTCTCTGACAGGAAAGCCTCAAAAGCGGTTCTGTCGAGCCGCAAGAAGATTCTCCGCGCGGTGGAGGGATCGTTGAATATTTCAATATCGAAATAGAAGTCTATCTGGCCTAGCTTTTGGTTTGCATGAGAGTTGAATACAGGCCGCCTATCATCTTCTCGCTCGTAATCTATGAGGGTGTAGCTATGCCCATCCCGCGTCTGAAACTCCATTCTTTGCATGCCGGTCACCTCCTTGCTGTATGCAGCGAGTCTATAGTCTTTAAGAGAATATTCTTCGGTTCGGGCGCTGCGGCGCCCTCAAAACGATTTTAAATTTAATCTGTTTTGAGGGCGCCGCAGCGCCCGAACCTGCTGAGCATTAAAACCCCATGAAGAATTATACATCTTTGTTTGCAATTGATCTCGCATTATAATCGCGCCAGTATGAATAGGAGAAGATTCATTCAGCAATGCAGCCTTGGGGCCCTGGCGCTATGGCAGGGAGAGTTGATAGGTGATTTAATTACCGGCTCCGCTAGAGGAGCGCCAGATCGCGCCTTCTCATCGGAGATGAAGGCCGATGTCGTGATTATTGGCGGCGGCACGGGAGGCTGCGCTGCCGCTCTGGCGGCGGCCCGCAACGGGCTTCGCGTCGTTATGACGGAAGAGACCGATTGGATCGGCGGGCAGTTGACCGCGCAGGCTGTGCCCCCGGACGAGCATCCCTGGATCGAATCGTTTGGATCAACGCAAGCCTATCGAGAGTTTCGCCTGCGCGTCAGGGATTACTATCGCAAGAATTATCCCTTGACCCATGAAGCGCGAGCTGCGTTGGCGCTCAATCCGGGCAATGGTTACGTCTCTCGCCTCTGCCACGAGCCGCGCGTAGCTCTGGCGGTCTTTTACCAGATGCTGGCGCCGTACATCAGCAGCTCTCGCCTGACGGTGCTGCTACAGCACAAAGCAATCTCCGCTGAGACTGCGGGAGACAGAATTAAATCGGTCGCAGTGCGCAGTCTCAGAACGGGCAGAAATACTGTTTTGAGCGCCCCTTATATTGTCGATGCAACCGAGATGGGGGACTTGCTGGCGCTGGCGCGAGTTGAATATGTAACGGGAGCCGAGTCTCAAACCGAAACCGGCGAGCCGCATGCTCCTGCTAAAGCGCAGCCGGCGAATATACAGGCGTTCACCTGCTGCTTTGCTATGGATTATATCGAAGGAGAAGATCACACTATTGAGAAGCCAAAGGAGTATGATTTTTGGCGAGACTATGTGCCTCAGATGACTCCACCGTGGTCAGGGCGACTGCTGAGCTTGCGCACTATCCATCCGATCACTCTACAGGTCCGCGAGCACATCTTCGATCCGCCTAAAGAAGATTCAAACAGGCGAGGTTTGTGGACCTACCGGCGCATTGCCGACAAACGAAATTTCGTTGAGGGCGCCTATCCGGGCGACATCTGTCTTGTCAACTGGCCGCAGAATGATTATCTGCTCGGCAATTTAATTGACGTTTCGGCAGAAGAGGCTGCTCGACATCTGGAGCGCGGCAAACAGCTCAGCCTGTCTCTGCTCTATTGGCTTCAGACGGAAGCGCCTCGGCCTGATGGAGGGATGGGATGGCGTGGGCTGCGCTTGCGCAAGGATGTAGTTGATACCGAAGATGGCCTGGCGAAATATCCGTACATCCGCGAGTCTCGCCGGATCAAGGCCGAATTTACCGTAGTCGAGCAGCATGTGGGGACCGACGCCAGGATGAAACTTACCGGGCAGAGCAGGGAAGAGGTTAAAGCAGAACAGTTCCCTGATTCGGTTGGTTTGGGGAGCTATCGCATAGACCTTCATCCCAGCACTGGAGGAGATAACTACATCGACATCAGCTCGCTTCCGTTTCAAATTCCCCTGGGGGCCCTTATCCCGCGACCGATTGAGAACCTGTTGCCTGCATGCAAGAACATCGGCGTCACTCACATAACCAATGGCTGTTATCGACTCCATCCGGTGGAGTGGAACATAGGCGAATCGGTCGGGATGCTGGCAGCGTTCTGCCTGACTAAGAAGGCGATGCCGAGGCAGGTCAGAGCTGATAAGAGACTTCTGGAAGATTTTCAGCGCACAATTCAGTCTCAGGGGATAGAGATTCAATGGCCAAAGATAACTCCCCGCTGAGCGAAAAGGGCTCATCTAGATACTATTTCATTGCCGCCCGCCTGCCGTGAATGGCGCTAGTTCTCGAATCTTCTTCTCGGTGAGCGACTTGTTACGCTCAATACGCTCATCGATCTCTGCGGTAAATAATTCGTAATATTTCAGAGCGGCCTGCAATTGATCTTCGGTTAGCCAATTATAGGCTTCTTTAGTTTCATCATTCCCGCAATCGAACTTTGTTGCGATGAAATGTTTCTTCTGGCTGAAAGATGTTATAATCTCGCGTTGCTCTGGCTTAAAAGGACAACAGTTTAGCAGCATTGCTTTATCTTAATCCCACCTGAGTGAAGAGGAGATCATGATACATCAGATAACCATTGGACTGCTGACCTCTATACTGCTGATCTTCATGCTCACGACTGTAACGGCAGGCCAGCTACAGATACAAGAGAAGGTCAATTATGGCGGCTGGCCGAATTGCATTCGTCTATCTAACGGGCAGATCGAATTGATCATCACCACCGATGTGGGGCCCCGAGTGATTCGCTTCGGGTTTGTTGGAGGGCAGAATTTATTCAAAGAATACAAAGATCAATTAGGCAAGACGGGAGGTCAAGAGTGGCGCATCTACGGCGGGCATCGCCTCTGGCACGCGCCTGAAGCCAATCCGCGCACCTACTTCCCGGACAATTCGCCTGTCAAATACTCCTGGAACGGCAAAACCCTCAAGCTTACACAACCGGTAGAGACTACCACAGGCATAGTCAAAGAGATGGAGATCACACTGGATGCAGATGGAAATCATGTGGCTCTGGTGCACCGATTGATTAACAAGAATCAATGGGAGATCGAGCTTGCGCCCTGGGCGCTGACAGTAATGGCGCAAGGTGGACGAGCGATCTTCCCGCAAGAACCTTATCGCCCGCATCCTGAGTATCTACTGCCTGTGCGGCCATTGGCGCTGTGGGGCTATACGGATATGAAGGACCCGCGCTGGATCTGGGGCAGCAAATATATTCAGCTCAAGCAGGACCCACAGGCCACCACCAAGCAGAAAGTGGGCATGTTGAACACTCTGGGCTGGGCCGCCTATTATCTCAACGGAGAGCTGTTCCTGAAGCGATACGGCTATGATCCCAAACTCACCTATCCTGATTTCGGCTGCAATACCGAGACATTCACCAATGCTGATATGTTGGAAGTGGAGACATTGGGAGCACTGGCAAAGCTGCCCCCCAATGGGCAGGTGGAGCACATAGAGCACTGGTTTTTGTATCGAGTGCCGGTTGGAGAGAGCGAATCGTCTATTGATCAACAAGTGCTGCCTCTGGTGCGACAAACCGATAGATATGCTCGTTGAGCGACCACATGATATAGTGATATTTGAGTTACTGATTGGAGACTATAAATGGCTAAGCTTCTATGGACTGAAGAGGATTATATCCGCTTCACAAAACATTCTAGCGGGAAAGTGCGCAGGTGGGCAGTTGAACGCCTTGTAAACAATTATCCTGAATCTGCGGCCAAAACCCTTGTTACACTTATTAATGACCCGGATGAGAGTACATTATGAAATGAGCGACATCCAGATGATCCGCTCCCAGAGCCTTCTCTTTGATTGCCAGCGAGCGTCGATAGAAAGCTTCTGCTTCAATATATTTTCCCTGAGAGCAATATAGCGCCGCCAGATTGTTAAGGCTTATAGCTAGATTTACATGCTCTGGTCCCAGGAGACTTTCTTTGGTTGCTAACGCGCACCGGTAGAGCGATTCGGATTCTTTGAGCCTGCCCTGAGCATGATAGACTGCAGCCAGATTCTCCAGAGTTATTGCTGCATCAAGGCCCCCCAGCCCATTGATCTTCTCTTTAATCGCCAGCGAGCGCCGGTAGAGCCGCTCGGCCTCTTCGTACTTGCCCCGGTCATAGTGGAGTGCTGCCAGATTGTTCAAAAGCTGAGCAACATCAGGATGATTTGATCCCCGGGTCTTTTCGCTTATAGCCAGCGACCGCCGGTAGAGCGATTCGGATTCTGCATATCTGTTTTGAATGCGATAGAACGATGCCAGATTGTTAATGATTTGAATTAGCTCTGGATGATCAGGCCCTAAAGAGTTCTCCTTGAGAGCCAGTGAGCGCAGGTAAAAAGATTCTACATCAGCGCGGTTGTCTTCTCGATTATCATTCTCCCGGAGCGAGTCCTGAGCAGATGTGACTGTAGTCAAGAATGCTAAGAGTAGAATACTCAGCGGCAACTGGATGGTCCCACAATACATCATCTTCGTTCCTTTTTTGCTTTACAACTTTTTCTGCCAAGGTGCGAATCCTCCCATCCGGCTTTCTAGGTGTTGTAATGGATAGTACGATATTCAGGTGAGATAGTTTTGGGTTTTACCGACTGATTGCCTTTTCGCTGAGAGCAACGTGGCTATTCTGCTGATTGATGCTCAATTCTGGCACGGTATCAAGAAGCAATCTTTGCTTCCTGCTCAGTTACGAGCTGTGCGATCCTGCGCCGGTCAGGGTTGCTTATCTCAGTGAACATGAGTCCGGCGCGCTGCTTGATTCCATTGGGCGCAGGCTGGCACCACACGACTCTGGCCCTGGCGGTCAGCAAGCCGTCAGGCAGCACCAGTTTCAGATTCGGCGATACTCCTACAGGCAAAGACTGGTTCAACGAAATCAAGACTCCACCTTCGCTCAAATTCAGACAGGTGACCAGTAAGCTCAGGATCTCGGTCTCTCCTGAATGAATAGAGATTAACCCTGTGAGTAGAACTTTTATTCGTTTGTGCTTTCTACATCCATTCAACATAACTGTCTAACTACAATTCTCTTATAAGCAGTCAGGCGCTTGCACATCGGCAGGCGAGCTGCTTAACGCGAATTTCTTGAAAAAAAAGGCCACTAACGTGGCCGTGAATATTTCCCTTCTAAGCTTCTAATTAACTGATCGACGGAGCCGCATCCCGACTTTAATATTTTTTTCGAAAAAAAATTGCCGCAGAATAGAGGCAGCCAGATAGGAACTCGGTTGCGGAAAGGCCTGGGTTGCCATTACCTGTCATCCGTTATTTGAGCTTTCTGTCATGTAGGCATCTTCTTCGAAGCAATCGACTTCAGTCGCGTGGAGACTCAACTTTAGCCTATAGGTTGAAATTGAATTTCCACGCGACCGCAAGTCGGTGGTATCCGATTACTTGTAAATTAACCGTTTCCGCAACTAGAGATGGTTATTGAAACGGCAGGGGAAACAAATTACCGTAATTGCTAGTTTGATCTAAATCGAACCAACATAGATAGGGACAGATAAGATCCACCACCGCCTCGCACAGAGGACACAGAGAGGAGCAAACTCAAGACGGTTTCTCTTTGCTACAGCGACGGTGAAATTCTTTGTCCCATTCTTGTATGCTCCAATTTAGAAAGGTTTTTAATCTCTATCCTACAAATAGGTCGCTCCTACGGAGCTAGAAAGGTCTTTTATTTCTCAACTCTATAGATAGGTCGCTCCTACCGCAGCTATAGACCTTAAGAGAAAGGTCAGAGTCGGTTCGGGCGGTTTTGAGGGCCCAAGAACTTCGGGCGTGCAACGCCCTCAAAACCGCCCGAAGTCCTTGCGCCCTCAAAACAGTTCCATTTAAGTTCGGGCGTACAACGCCCTCAAAACAGTTTTTAAATTTAATCTGTTTTGAGTGGAGAAGGAGGAATAATGCCATGTCAGCAACGTACACCTCAAAACAGTTTTTAAATTTAATCTGTTTTGAGAGCGCCCGCCGCCCGAACCGAGAAATCTTTTTCTTAAAAGCTATAGCAAGGCTTTTCATCTCTATTCTATAAATAGGTCGCTCCTACCGCAGCTAGAAAGGCTTTTCATCTCTATTCTAATAGGTCGCTCCTACCAGAGCTAAATCGAGCCAACATAGATAGGGACAGATAAGATCCACTGCCGCCTCACACAGAGAGGAGCAAACTCAAGACGGTTTCTCTGCGCTGCGGCGGCGTCTGAATTCTTCGTCCCATTCTTGTGTACTCCAATTTAGCAATCACGGTAAATTGTATCCGATTACCTTTAAATCAACCCTTTCCGCAACAGAGAGCTAGGGAGTTTGAAGTTGATTGTAGACTCAGGTCATGAATATCCTTGATCAGGATCAAACATTAGTCGCCATCCACTCCTTCAGCCGCTCCAGACTGCGCTGAAACGGTTTGAGGCCGGCCCATAACAGCGCAGCAGAGATCAAATGCGCGGCAGTGGCAACTACAAGAAGCGAGTAATTGACTGCATTATCATCTCGAAAAACATAATCTGTCATCATTGCCACAGCAGTTGGCCCAAGCCCAAGACCGATCAAGTTCACGACGAATAGATATATAGCAGAAGCCTGGCCGCGCATTACATTGGGCATCATCTGCTGAATCGCCGCAGGAGCAACGCCGAAGGGGGCGCTTGCCAGGAAAACGGTTGGAATCAGCAGCGCAACAGCCAGATTAGCATCGGACACCAGAGGATAGAGTATTCCACTCGGTATCCAGGCCAGCGCAACGATCAGACCTACGCGCATGTTAGCGTCGCGATGGCCTCGTTCGGCCATCCAATCAGCCGATCGCCCGCCAGCTACAATGCCCAGTGTGCCGAAGATAGCGACAATCGCGCCATAGACAATGCCCGCTTGGGAGCCTGTCCAGTCATGATTGCGGATGAGGAAAGTTGGAATCCATGCGCTGCTTCCGTAGGATGAGAAAGACAGAAGAGCAAAACCGACATTATGGCAGAGGAATGTGCCCCTGTTCTCAAGCAAATAGGCTATCACTTCGCGCATAGGCGTCTTGGCGACCTTGACCGTTCCATCCGGCATCTTCATCGTGCGAACGCCGCGCCGCTGCGGCTCGCGTATTGTGTAGGTGAGAAGAGCAAGCGCGACTCCAGGCAAACCAACTATGAAGAAGATCACTTGCCAGGGCCGAGTGGCGCCAACTATCGGCAAATTCCATATCTCCTGACCGGAAGCAAATCCGACCACCACGCCTCCGAGGAGGAATGCCAACCCCGATCCTATGTAGATCCCCATTGAGTACACGCTTATGGCTGTGGCCAGCCTATGCTTGGGGAAGTAGTCGGAGATTAGAGAATAAGCCGCAGGAGATAGAGCCGCTTCGCCAATCCCTACGCCCATGCGCAGCAATAGCATTTGAACAAAATTCCTGGCAAGCCCGCATCCGGCAGTCATCAGGCTCCATACGGCAACTCCGACGGCAATGATGGTGCGACGGCTCCTTGAATCTGCCAGACGGCCAAGAATGATGCCGAAGAAAGTATAAAAGACGGCGAAGCTGAATCCCATGAGCAGACTCATCTGGGTGTCGCTGATTCCCAGATCGCGTCTGATGGGCCGCACCAGCAAATTGAGGATCTGTCGATCAATGAATGAGAAGATATAAAGCAAGGTCAATACGCCGACTACATACCAGGCGTAGCCGATTGAAGGATAGGGGGCCTCAGTAGCAGAAGGGGCAGTCGTCGCTTCCGATTTCAGTTGAGTAGTCAAGATCATCTCCTCCGGGAATAGGTGAAGGCTCGCCCTCAGCGTATTCTGTTTTGCCGGGGATTTCAAGTAGAGACCGTAGCTTTACAACCCTCTATGGAAGCAGATACAATGCTGGAAAAAGAGTGGGGGTCCCTTTGAATGAAGCTGATGGAGAGATCAAAGACGACACTCTGCTGTCTATTGCTTCTATTCGCGCTCAGTGATGTGTTGTATCACACTGGAGCAGAGACATCGCGGCCAGCAGCATTGCAACCGAACTCAATACTCCCCGGCAGTTCGCAATCTACAACTATCGAGCTTGAGCCGATACTCACAGGCTTAGATAGCCCGCTCTATATAACCAGCGCGCGCGATGGCAGCAATCGGCTATTCATTGTCGAGCGGCCTGGTCGGATTAAAGTGCTTCAGCCGGGGGCGAGGACTCCGACCATCTTTCTTGACATCGTCTCAAGAGTGCTGTCTGGCGGAGGCAACAGCGAACGTGGCTTGCTGGGCCTTGCTTTTCATCCACAGTTCAAGAGCAATCACCGTTTCTTCGTCAATTACACGCGGCGACCTGATGGCGCGACTGTAATTGCCGAGTACCAGGCGTCGGCTTCTAATCCAAATGTCGCTGAGATAGGTGAAACAGTGTTGCTTACGATCGCTCAACCGTTTTCAAATCATAATGGTGGAATGATTGAATTCGGCCCCGATGGCCTTCTCTACATCGGGATGGGCGATGGGGGTTCGGCTAATGATCCGGACAATCGCGCTCAGAATATTCAAGACCTTCTCGGCAAGATGCTGCGCATCGACATTGACAATCCGGAGGGCCCATCGAAGCTTTATTCATCGCCGCCGAGCAATCCTTTCTTCGGCCCCGACAATCCTGGGCGCGATGAGATCTATGCTATTGGCTTGCGCAATCCCTGGCGATTCTCTTATGATAGAGAAACAGGCCAGCTTTACGCCGCCGATGTAGGCCAGGGGGCCATAGAAGAGATTGACATCATCATTCCCGGCGGAAACTATGGCTGGCGCATATTTGAAGGCACACGATGCACCAATCTGGGGCCGACCCCTTGCACTGCCGGCGGCTTTATTCCTCCGATAGCCGAATACAACCACACAGGCGGGCGGTGCTCGGTTACCGGCGGCTATGTCTATCGCGGCAGAAGATCGAGCTTGCCCGCCGGCGCTTACGTCTACGGCGATTTTTGCACAGGCGAAATATTCTTGTTGGAGAACGGCGCGCAGAGGGTGCTATTAAACACCGATCTGCTTATCTCATCCTTCGGCGAAGATGAGGCGGGAGAGATTTACGTCGTAGGGCTTGGGGCCACTGCCAATACGGGGACCGCGCATCGGATCATCAATCCCAATGCTCCGCGCGGCGCTCTGCAATTCAGCCTGTCCGATTATAGCGTCAACGAAGATGGCGGCAGCGCCGCTATTACTGTCACGCGCGTCGGCGGCATTGTTGGACAGGTAAGCGTCAATTACTCTACCGGCCCCGGCAGCGCCACTGCTGGAGCCGATTATATCGCCGCATCGGGAACCATTACTTTTGCCGATGGAGATGCCTCCGGCAAAACATTCCTTGTCCCTATCCTCGATGACCTTCTGGTTGAAGGCAACGAGACGGTCAATCTATCGCTGAGCGGCCCCGCCGGTGGGGCCACTCTGGGGGACCGGAGCACAGCGGTGCTGACTATTATTGACAACGATTTTGATATAACGGCTCCGGCAGTAACTATCACCAGACCGGCAAACAACTCGTTCTCCAATAGCAGAACAATCTCTGTCAGGGGCACGGTGATTGATGATTCAAGCGGCGTGGCTTCTGTGCTGGTCAACAATACGCCGGCCGAGATTAACAACGCAACCGGCAGGTATAATGCGACGGTGACTGCTCCCGCTGATGGGCAGTTTACTATCACTATTATTGCAACCGACCTGGCGGGCAATCGGGCCACTGCCACAGTGAATATAATTATCGATACTGTTGAGCCAAGTATTGTCTTCGTGACCCCTCCAATCGGCGGTAGACTCTTCGCCGCTATCTCCAACACGGTGACAATTACAGCGACGGATTCCGGCAGCGGAATTGATCTGTCGAGTGTGCGCATCAATGACATTGTCGCAACACAAAATTCGACTGGCTCATTTAGCGCCACGCTGAGCGGATTGAAAATGGGCTCTTTCACCATTACCGCATCGGCCAGAGATAATGCCGGTAACGTTGCAGGAGTTAGTAATGCTGTGACTGTCACTGCCCGGCCAGGGGACCTGACAGGAGATGGAGAGATCAATGTTCAGGATCTGATACGGCTTATTCAGGTGCTTGTGGGTGCGGAGCCGTTAAATGCAGCATCAGACGTCAATCTGGACGGCAAGACCGATGTGCAGGATCTGATTAGATTGATCCAGGCAATCACCGGCGCAAATCCGCTTCAATGAGGGCCAGGGGATAGGAAGCGCGGGAGCTGGGGGCGCCAGGAAGTATGGAGGCAGTGAAGCCGAGAACCTGTGTAAGAACTATAGCTTTCGAGAAAAACATTTTCCGGTTCGGGCGGGCACCCTAAAAACAGATTAAAATAGCGCTGTTTTGAGGGTGCCCGCCGCCCGAATTGTCCCTTCAAGTCTACAGTAGTTTGGATGCGAAGAATAAGAAAATGCGGATGTAGCGAAACAGTACTTGAGATCCCTTTAGCTATCATGATCCTTGTGGTAAAGTTAACAATTTATGGATTCCTCAATAATAAATCCTGAAGGTCAATCTGAGGTTATTGAGCTAGCAGAAATAGCCGGGCAGCCGGGCGCTGCGCCGGGGAAGCTGCTACTGCCAGCAGAAGAGCCGGGAGTTGTGCTGGAAGAGCTGGCTATCGAGGCAATAGAACACCCGGATAATTTGCTGGAAGAGCTGCTAGCGGAAGTGGCAGAACAGCCATGCGTTTCATCGGAGGGTCTGACTGTGAATGTGGTAAAACGGTCAGATGCTTCGCTGAATGGATCGTCGGCGGAAATGTTAAAGCAGTTAAATACTTTGCCGGAGCAACAACCCCTGGAAGAGCCAGGGCGATCAGAAGCTTCGGGGGCACAACTGCCGGCAGAAGTATCAGAACAATCGGCTTCTTCACTGGTGGATATTTCTATAGAATCGGCAGGGCGCCGAGAAGCTTCATCGAATGAATTGACAGCAGAGGCGACAGAACAACTGGATACTGTATCGGAGGACTTGCCAATGGAAGCGACACGACGACCGGATAGCATGTTGGAAGATCGATCAGAGGAATTGGCGCAGAGGTATGAGATTTCTCTGGATGAGTTGACGATAGAAGCAAGAGAGAAACTGGACATTACGCTTAATCGTTTGACAGCAGATGCAACCAGGGAACTGGGCGATACGCTGGAGCAGTTGGCCGAAGAGGCTACCAGGGAACTGAGTTCTACGCTGATGAGGCTCTCGGCCAGAGCGACCGATAGATTGAGCGCCGCGTTGAAAAGAGTGTCGGGAGAAGCGACCGAAAGACTCGATGCCGCGTTGAAAGAGATGTCAGCAGAGGCTTCGCAGAAGTTGAATGTCGCGCTGGAAGAGCTGACAGCAGAGGCGGCAAAACAACCGACCATTGCTCCTGAAGAACTGGCAGCGGAAGTGACAAGGCAGATGAGCGTTGCCATTGACGAGCTATCGCAGGAGATCAGGCGAGTGGGACGGGAGCTGTTCAAAACCAATCGCGCATCGGAGCATAATCAGGAGATTTTTGAAGCAACGCTCGAAGAGCTTCGCCGATTGTCCAATCAGATAGCTCAACTCCCTGACCGATCGGCGGAATCTATCTTTCAAGCCAAGTCATCGCTTTGCCAGGAGCTGTTTCGCGTGGCTGATGCGCTGGAAGCGAGCTATGCGGCAGCTAAAGATGTAGTGGCGCGGCTTCAGGAGAAGGTCGATCGCCCAGCACGAGGGTTCGCCTTTCGCTTCTCGGCAGCGCGGCAGCTTCGCGATGCCTCGATTGAATCGGTTGAAGCGATGAAACAATGGTGCGATGGCCAGCAGTTGCTCTATCAACGATTGCAATCGGTTTTGCAATCGGCTGGCGTCCGCGCAATCGATTCTATCGGTTGCCCATTCGATCCCTCCCTGCATCGAGCAGTCTCGGTTGAGCGGCGGAAAGATGTCCCCGCAGGCACCATTGTCGGCGAAGAGCTGAAAGGATATATGCTCGATGGAAGAATACTGAGATACGCGGAGGTAATAGTAGCGAGGGATGAGTAAAACAGTTGGAATCGATTTAGGGACGACTAATTCACTGGTAGCAATTGTAGAAGAAGGGCGCCCGCGAGTGCTGACGCGAGGCGATGAGAGATTGGTGCCTTCAGTGGTCGGCCTTTCAGAAGATGGCCGAATCATCGTCGGCCAGGCGGCGCTCAATCAATACGTGCTGGCGCCGGAACGTACTGTGCGCTCGATCAAGCGTAAGATGGGCACGACAGAGCAGGTAACGCTCGGCGATCGAACCTATCTTCCAGAAGAGATTTCAGCATTCATTCTGCGCCATCTCAAGCAGATGGCAGAAGAGGTTCTGGGGGACACAGTTGATCGCGCAGTCATCACTGTGCCTGCTTATTTCAATGATGCGCAGCGCCAGGCGACCAAACGCGCAGGCGAGCTGGCCGAGCTGGAAGTTCTGCGCATAATCAATGAGCCGACGGCGGCGGCGCTTGCCTATGGAATCGACAAGCAGATCAATCAGTATCTGCTGGTCTATGATCTGGGCGGCGGCACATTTGATGTGTCTATCATTGAACAACAGGGCGAGATCCTGGAAGTACGCGCCAGTCACGGCAATGTCCATCTGGGAGGGGACGATTTCGATGAGAGAGTCTTGCAACATCTGATAGCTCACCTGTCAAACGAGCATCGCTACGACTTCAGGGCCGACCGTAGAGCTATGGCGCGGCTCGTTCGCGCCTCTGAGCGCGCCAAGATTACTCTGTCAGATGCTCCTTATGCTCCTGTGATAGAAGAGTTTTTAGCCCGTTATGATGGGCAGATAGCTCACCTCAACACGGAGATTGCGCGAGATGATTTTGTGCAGATGATCGATGATCTGCTGCGCTCTACGCTTCAATCTATCGACCGCGCGCTTGAGGATGCGGGGCTCAAATCAGAGCAGATCAATCGTGTGCTGCTGGTAGGGGGCTCAACAAGAATACCGGCTGTGTGGGAGTTGATTCGAGAACACATAGGGCTGGAGCCTTCAATGGAAATCAATCCCGATGAGGCGGTGGCCCTGGGCGCAGCAGTTCAAGCGGCTATAGCCAGTGGCGAAGAGGTCAATGCCATGCTCATCGATGTTGCCCCCCATAGCCTGGGAATTGAAGTTGTCGAACCGGCATTTGGCTATCTGGTGCCCGGTCGTTTCCATCCCATCATCCGTCGCAACACAACTATTCCGACAACAAAATCCGAACGCTTTTACACTCTCACCCCTGATCAAGATACGGTGCGCGTTCGCGTCTTTCAGGGCGAGAGCCAGATATGCGCAGAGAATTCATCTCTGGGAGAGCTTCTCTTCACCGGTATCCCTCCGGCTGATGATCCCGATCAGAATCGTGAAGTGATCGTTGAATTCAGCTACAACATCGATGGGATAGTAGAAGTAACCGCCCGCGACCATCGCGGCCAGCGCCGCGAAGCAACAACCGTGAGCACAACGGCGATCAAACGAGCGGCCTCCGAACCTGAGCGCAGGCAGCATTTCCATCCCGCGCTCGAACGAGATATAGCTCGCGCGCTCGATGAAGCAACGCGATTGGAACTCAAGCTGGATGCCAGCGGCAAAGCCAAAGATGCTGAGAAGCTGCGCAAGGCTCGACACGCGCTGGAAGAAGCTCACAATCAGGCCGACATAAAGCAAGTGCGAAAGACGCTCGATGCGCTCGATGATCTGCTGTATGACCTGAGCTAACGTTTTACGTTCGACGTTCTAGGTTCTACGTAAAACATCGGTCGAACGTTTTCAATTATATGGCCAAGAAGAAAGGCAAGAAGATCAAGCACCAGGCCAGCGTTCAGCCTGGCGATTTAGTAAAGCAAGCTGAAGAACAGTTGAAGAGTGGTCGGCTTGATGAAGCAATAAAAAACCTCACTCGCGCCGAGACAGAGGTTCAGCGCAAATTAGCAGCCGCCAGTGGAAAGGAAGGCCCGTTGCTTACCGAGGCGGCAATGCAACCGAAGATTGCCCATCTCCTGGCCCAAGCTCTGTTTGCACGCGCGACTGCCGCCAGGGAACCGAGCAAAAAGGTCGCCGATCTTGGTGAAGCAGTCAAGAGGGCCCCCTCCGAGGTCAGATACCTTCTTGAGCTGGGAGCAACTCTTATAGCTATTGGGGAGCCGGAGCGAGCGTTCAATCATCTTGGCAAGGCGCGCGAGCTTTCGCCTGACGACCCGCTTGTTGAACGCGCGTTTATGCTGGGCCTTCTTGCTGCCGGCCAGACACGCGAAGTAAAAGAGAGGTTTAAGCAACTGCCTGAAGAGAGGCGCGATGCTCATCTGAAACGGCTGGCAATAATCCGCAACCTGGTGGTTGGCACCTTCTCTATAGAGGACCTGGCTCTCGTCCTTCGTCCTTCTGCTGTCTCTATCGAAGATCACCTGGTCAACAGTCTCCTGCTGTTGCATATAGGAGAGGTTGAGCGCGCGAAAGAACAGTTGTCTAGGGTGCCGACCTTCGACCATAATCCATCCCAATCAGAGATTGCAGTGGTTGCAACCCAGTTCTTTTACAATGGGGCGCTGAACTTTCAAACTCGCCACTTCAAAGAGGCGGCCACTGAATTGCGCCAGGCGCAGCAACTGGCGCAAGCCTACGCTTTGCGTCTGCCGTGGCTTGCCCGGCTCGCCCCTTATTTTCACAAGATCGCAGAAGAGGCAGTGGCGGAAGCAGACTTGAACCTGGCCGTCGATTGCTGGCATCACGCTCTGGAGCTCGATCCGGGCGATAAAGTGGCGGCAGCCAATCTTGAAACGTCTCGATTAGTTCAGGCCAACCAGATGTGGCGCAATGGCCAGTTAGAACAGGCAATCGCGCTCTGGAAAGAGAGCTTGAAAACAAATGCGCAAAATGACCACCTGCTCAGAAATGTGGCAATAGGACTGGAGAAGATCGGGCGCAAAGAAGAAGCGATAAATTATTGGCGCGCGCTGGCGCGACGATGGCGACAACAGATCAAAGCCCGCTCTTCCGATGCGCAATTCAAAGCGCGCCTCCTGTCTCTGGAGAAGCATCTGATAGATGAAATGATGCAGGCCGACAGACCTGATTTTGAGATTACCGATGAGATGGAATCGGCGCTGAAGATCGATCCGACTGATCACCAGTTGCGGCGCAAATTCGCCGAGTGGTTCCTTGAAATAAGTCGACCGCGACAGGCGCTTAAGCATCTGGAGATCATTGAACGCAGCCAGGGAGAATCGGCAGACTTGCTGGTGCAGAAAGGGATTGCCCTGGAGATGCTGGACAGACACGCGGCAGCACAGAAGTGTCTTGAGCGGGCAATTGAAATTGACCCGTCAAACGCAGTTGCGCGCCGCTCATACATCATGATGCTGGGCAATGAAGCTGTGAAAGCTGATGAGAATGACGAACTTGAGCGGGCGATAGAGATCTGCCAGAAGCAGCTTTCAATAGACCCCCAATATGCTCCCGCGCTCTCTCATCTGGCTTCGCTCTACTTTGATATTGGCGATGAAGAAGCGGCGCAGAAGACAATTGCGCGCATAATCGAGGTCGATCCTAACAGTCCGCAAAGGCACATAATGGCTGGCTCAATCTATCTTGAGAATGGATTTGACAAAGAGGCCAAAGCCGAATTTGACCGAGCTGTTGAGATCGAGCCAAGCGATAAATGCTTCTTTGCTATAGGCGCAGAGTATTTAGAGAATGATCTGCTTAAGGAAGCGCTCAAGTACTTCGAGCAAGCGGTTGAAGTTGACTCGTTCGATGTAATATTGGAGGTTGCTCGGATCCTCAATAGTTTCGGGCACAAACGCGAGGCTGAGAAATACATTGACCGGGCGATGAAAAAGGATCTTCAACATCCCGAACCTCACCTGGCCAAATCAGCCATGCTGATGGAACGGGGAAAGCCGGATGAAGCGCTGCGAGAGCTTGATGAGGCTGAACGATTGGCAGAAGGGCGAAAGGATTTTGAAGAAATACTAGATGAAATCCGGTTCCTCAAAGACACGATCAAGCAGATACAAGAGATTAACCAGTTCGTGGGCGCATTAGGAAGCAGGAAGATAGGAATAGGTGAAATTCCTCCTGAAATTAAGCGCCTTATAGCTAAACTTGCCGGGGATCTATGAGCATTCAATTCGGCGAAAACCCTTACAAGGTGCTGGGCATTGATCAAGGTGCTGGTGAGGCCGAGATCAAGCAGGCCTATTTTACTCTGGTGCGCAAACACTCGCCTGAGCGCGACCCGGAAGGATTCAAACGCATACGGGCAGCCTATGAGAAATTGCGAGCCGGCAAGGAGCGCGCTGAGACCGATCTATTTTTGATCGACGATCAGGCTATTACTTTAGATCCATCGTCTATTCGGCGGCTGGATGTCGAACCCTCACCGATCTCGATCGAGATGATCAAAAGCGATCTAATAGCTTTTGAAGCGATTCTTCTGCTCGATCAGTTGAATGCTCGCGCCACTAGTAGCGACAATTGAGTCCACTTCATTGGGGTTGAGCTGGGTTCAGACTACCATGTTGTAAAAAGGGAATAAGGACAAAGTGCTATTGCTTTTTAGGGTCCCACTTAGGCTGCCTGCGGCCTGTGCGACGCGGCGGAGTCACGACGTGCAACACGGGAGTCTTTCCTGTCCCCTCTTCATCCTCATCTTCATCAGGTTCTAATGAAACGGGAGAGAAGAGAGCATTCTTGACCTTTTGCGCGAATGCGAAGAAGAACCAGGGAATTGCGTAACCCAGAGCCAGCAGGCCCCCACCTTGAAGAAGGCTCATTCTCGCTTCCTGAGCGCGTAAAACCTCTGACCAGGGAGCTTTAAAGATAATCACAATCCCGGCGGTTGCCAGCACTAATGCGCTGAACAGCGTTGCCAGAGCGACTAAAGCCACAATCAAGATCGATCCGATTCCAAATATTGCTTTAAGCACAAACTCATCCTAATAGCCCGTTCCCGGGCAACTGTTGCCGAGTAATAGCTCGCGGTAAGAACCTTTTATCAGATCCGTTTGTTTCACTTCAAATATCCCCATCAATTTCCGGACATCCTGAAAGCTTTGCGCTTTGGCCGATTCTGAATCGGAATCAAATACCGCTTCAAATTCGAGGAAATTTCCCAGCTCATCCACCCGGTCAAGGTGAATGCGAATATTCTCCAGCAAGTAGATGTCCCGCGTTTTTCTGACTACCACTTCAACGCCGAGGATTTTTGATAGTAGCTGCAAAGCGATTTTCGGCTCTTCCAGCCGGATCAGGGTATAATCGGAGCGTTTGGGGCCCTGCTCGTCATAACGCAAATAGGGAATGAGGAAAGCGCCGCTCAAGCTCGACTCCCTCAATTTGAGGCGGCCCGAACTGGTCTTGAAATAAGTATCTATTTGCGTATCTCGACCGAAGAAGATAGCTCCACATTCGCTGGCGATCTGCTTACCCTTTTCTAGATTAGCATAAAAGACTTTAATCTCAATATTGGATCTGCTCATAACATAAGGTCCGATGTCTTACGTCCAATGTCTGAAGTGATTCTGTTTTTGACATCGGATATTGCTAGCGATCACGCGGCGCGTTTTTTGCACTCGTGGTATCTTCGGAGTAACCAGGCCCCCTGGTTTCCTGTGCTTCGAGCTTTATGCTACTTCCTGCATAGGCCGAATGCGAGGCTAGGAAGTGCGCGTCCCTTCCAATCTTACGTAATGCTTTGACTACCTCTTGGCCGGAAATGTGGGGCAACCGACTCACGTCTGTATCTCCACAATCTCTTCAGTAATTGGTGGCGGAATAGGCTCGTTGTGAGCCTCTAAACTTTCGAGGTATCCCGCAATTGCTTCCTTGATATTCTCGATAGCTTGTTCTCGTGTTTTGCCCTGAGAAATACAACCCGGCAAGGCTGGCACTTCAGCCACATAAATGCCATCTTCGTCTTGTTCAATTAAAACACGGTATTTCATCTTTCTTTCCTCTGTGCTCGTAGTACATCAACTGTATCATGCGGCGACTAACCTGTATTTATGCGCCCTTCAATTCCTCATCTGCGAAAAGCAGGCAGGATGCCTGCGCTCCCAGAGAGCGACTAACCTGTATTTATGCGCCCTTCAATTCCTCATCTGCGAAAAGCAGGCAGGATGCCTGCGCTCCCAGAGATGGGATTCCTCAAGTTTTAATAGCCACCCTACTAATACTGCGAAAAGCAGGCAGGATGCCTGCGCTCCCAGAGAGCGACTAACTTGTATTTATGCGCCTTTCAATTCCTCGCGCACCTTCTTCATGTCTTCCCAGACTTCGCGCTTCTTCTCAGGAACGCGCAGCAGATACGCCGGGTTGAATGTCGGCATTACCTTGATGCCGCGAAAATCATAGAACTGACCTCGTAGTTGCGTAATCGACTCTTTGGTATCAAGTAGTGTCTGAGCGGCCAGATTGCCGAGAGCAACGATAACGCGAGGTTTGACGGCGGCAATCTGGCGAAAGAGAAACGGTTTGTAAGCCTCTATCTCTTCCTTCTTAGGCGGCCTGTCTTCAGGCGGACGAGTCTTCATCACATTGGTCAAATAGCAATCAGCTCGCTTCATTCCAATGGCTGCAATTATCCGGTCGAGCAATTGCCCGGCGGGTCCGGTAAAAGGGCGGCCTGTGTACTCTTCGTCAGGGCCGGGGCCCTCGCCGATGAACATCAGATCGGCGTTGGGGTTTCCTTCTCCGAAGACGAACCTGGCGTGCGGTCCCGCTAGCCGACGCCCTTGAGAACTGGCCAGGTCGTTGTAGATGTTGTCGAGACTTTCGCTGAAATCAAGCTCCGGCTCTGCTGTCTGACCTGCGCTGCCAAATAGCGAAGGCTGTGAGCTATTGATGATCTGCTTACTTCCCATAATGTTTAAGTCTACTATTGCATAATATGGTTGTAAATGCGCTACAGGACACCCTCTTCGAGCCGGTCCAGATTAGAGTTGTAAATAAGACGCGCGGTTTTGTCGAAGATAAGTTTGTGGATCAATTTATAGCTATCAGCATAGAAGCTCTCAAGCAGAATAGCGTTCCTCGCTTCGATATCTATCTGAGGGTTCAGGATACCTTTGTCTTGTATTGCGAGCGCGGGTTGGAGATTACTCATCAACATCTGAGTCGCCTGTTAGAGAATAAAATAATGGATGCCTATGTTCTTAGCACAGACATTGAGGCATTCCGCCAGTATTGCGAAGAGCATGCGCTGGAACCATCTCCGGAAGGGGATCCGTTGTTCTTCGTAGATGATGGCAAATATGTTCCTGTCACGCACACAAGCCTGAAAGCAGGTACTGAAGTTAATTTCGATATCTATTGCAGAGAGAAGAACAGGTACAATCTTGTATTGCCAAGCGGCGGCGATCCGGGCGCAATAACCGGAGCCGATAAGATACTCTATATCAAAAGCCCGGATTCCGAAGCTTATGAAGATTACCTGCAAAAAGTCCTCAATGCCTTTCAGGACAAATTGACGGTAGAAGAGAAGACGGCGCTTGTCTACGATAACTGCAAGCTGGTGATGCGCGAATTGCTGCAAAACCCGCGCCTGACGGTTAAAGCAGCGGCAGCAACGAAGCTGGTTGACACGATAGTAGAAGAGATTTCCCTGGATCGAGCGGCAATGCGCGGCATCATTCAAATAGCCTCGCACGATTACTATACCTACACTCATAGCGTAAATGTCTGTTCTTTTGCTATTGCGCTTGCCCGCCAGATGGGCATTAATGACTTGCCATCGCTCAAAGAGCTTGGCGTAGGAGCTATGTTCCATGACCTGGGGAAGAGCCAGGTTGACGCTCGACTGCTGCGCAAGAAGGGCAATCTCACTCCCGAAGAGTTCAAGGCGATGAAGACGCACGTTATGCTCGGCGAAGAGCTGGTTGAAGCTCTGCCCAACATACCGCCCAATGCTATCTATGCCATCTCGCAGCACCATGAGCGGATCAATGGAAAGGGGTACCCCTACGGATATTCGGCAGAGCGGATTCACACCTTTGGCCGCATAGTGGCAATATGCGATTGTTTTGATGCCCTGACAACAACCCGTTCATATCAGGAAGCGCGCACCCCTTATGCTGCTTTGCAGCTTATGCTCGGCCTCGAAGGCTGTTTTGATGAGAAGATGCTAAGGGAGCTTATCAAAGCACTGGGCTCGCTTTAATCGGCATCGAGTTCTGTTTCAAGCCCATGCAGGGCTTCGCGCCGCACGCTCTCGTCCTCGTCCCATTTAGCGACTTTTTCTAAGATCGCTTTCACGCTGTGGCCCCCAAGTCGAGCGAGCGCCCAGACCGAATGCCCCCTTATCAGAGGCTCGGCATCGCCTGTCGCCAGGTCGATTAAAACGGGAATCGCTTCTTCGCAGTGAATATTGGCTGCAACAACGGCGGCGTTTCTGAGCAGACCGCGCCGTTTGGGGCGAAGCAGAGCGGTGGCATGAAATCGCTGGCGGAACTCTGCGTCGGTTTTAATACTCAATGTTTCAATTAGATCAAGCGCGGGGCCAACGCCGGTATGGGGTTTAAGCTGATCCCAATTGGTCTCTTTAGCAAATCTGGTGAATGGGCAGACATCCTGGCAGACATCGCAGCCGAATACCCAGTCGCCTATCTTCTCTCTCAACTCAATGGGAATCGCGCCTTTGTTCTCGATTGTCAGATATGATATGCAGAGACGGGAATCGACCTGGAAAGGCGCTACAATAGCGGCGGTAGGGCAATCATCCAGGCAGCGAACGCACTTGCCGCAACTCCCTTGAGCCGGTTGATCAGGAGCTAAATCTAAATCAACCAATATTTCGGAGATGAAGAACCAGGAACCGTAGCTGCGAGTCAGCAGATTGGTGTTCTTTCCAAAGAAGCCGAGGCCGGCTCTCTGCCCGATTGCTCGCTCAAGCAATGGAACCGCATCAACGAAGATGCGAGCTTTTACTTCTCGCCCGACAATCCGTTCTATCTCTCGGTGAAGCTCTTTGAGCCGTTCTTTTATGCAATTGTGATAATCGCGGCCCCAGGCGTAGCGCGCCACGCGGCCCCGTCTTCCATTCTGCTCAAATCGAGCTGCGGCTTCATAGTAGTTTGTTCCCAGCGAGATGATCGAACGAGCAGATGGGAAGAGCTGATTAGGAGCAGAATTGAGCGCCGTATTGCGCGTCATGTAGGCCATATCGCCGGCAAAGCCGGCTTCGCACCAGGACTGGAACCTGGCCGCGTCCTCCTCAAGCGGGGCGGCAGAGGTGATATAGACCAGATTGAAGCCGAGCTGGTAAGCTGCTTGTTTTATCTCAGGAGTCATTGAAGAAATTATAGATGAAAAGCCAGCCCTTCGGCCAACGAGAGGTGAAATTTATACCGTTTGGAGTTAGTAGTCGAACTCATTAAAGGGTTAGTTCGGGCGCAAAAACTTACTGCAATCTTTGCTCTATAGCTTCACTCTTCAGATCTCGACAGGCGCTGAATCCGTAGCTCTCTTATAGAGTGGGGATATTTTGCGCAGGCGCGCGACTACTTCAGGCAAGACTTCAAGCAGGTAATCAATCTCTTCGCGCGTGTTGTAGCGACTCAAGCTGAAGCGCAGACTGCCGCGAGCGATCTCTGGGGGCAATCCTAATGCAGCCAGCACGTGGCTCGGCTCAAGAGAGCCGGAAGAGCAGGCGGAGCCGGTAGAGACAGCGATCCCTTTCAAGTCGAGCGAGATGAGTATCCCTTCGCCCTCGATGAATCGGAAGCTCATATTGGAGATATTCGGCAAACGGCGCACAGGGTCCCCGTTTACCTGTACGTAAGGGATACGCTCTTGCGCGCCTGCCTCAAGATAGTCGCGCAAGCTCCGAGTGTGCTCTATCTGTTCTGCCAAATGGCTGCGCGCAAGTTCGGCGGCTTTGCCCAATCCCACTATCCCGGCGACATTCTCTGTTCCTGCGCGCCGGTCGCGCTCGTGATGGCCGCCGTGCTGTTGCGATGCCAGCTTCACGCCTTTGCGCACATAGAGGGCCCCAATCCCTTTCGGCGCATGAATCTTGTGCCCGGAAATTGATAACAGGTCTACTCCAAGTCTATTTACATCGATAGGAATTTTGCCCGCCGATTGAACCGCGTCGGTGTGGAAGTAGATATGCCTGTGGCCCGAAGCGCGTATCTCTTTTACCACTGCGCCTATCTCTTCGATCGGCTGAATGGCGCCGATTTCATTGTTTGCATGCATTACGGAGATGAGGATCGTCTCGTCTCTAATTGCGTCTCTTAGATCATCAACACGCACTATGCCGTTTTCATATACAGGCAAATAGGTGACAGCAAAGCCTTGCTTTTCCAGAGCGGCGCAGGTGTTGATCACAGCCGGATGTTCTATTTTAGAGGTGATAATATGCCGCCCACGAGCAGAATGGGCTTGGGCAATGCCCTTGATGGCGAGGTTATCCGCTTCGGTGCCGCCGGACACAAAGACAATCTCGTTGGGCTCTGCGGCTATAAGCTCAGCCACTTTGCGGCGCGCGCTGTCCACAGCAGCTTTTGCCTTCTGACCGAATGAATGGATTGAAGATGCATTGCCAATCTCTTCGGTGAAGTAAGGCAGCATCGCCTCGAGCACTTCAGGCGCAACTGCCGTAGTAGCGCTGTTGTCTAAGTAGATCCTCTTGCGCATAAACATCCGACGTCCTACGTCCAATGTTTTACGTTCCAGGCAAAATGTCGAATAATGCTTTTCGTCCGAGGCATAGGTCAGGGGCCTTCCTCTGCCTTTGACATCGGACATAGGACGTTATCAACTATTCGTTCGCCTCTTTCCATTCTTCATACCAGGCCATCTGAATCGCTTCAAGCTTCTTTTCATTTGATGCTTTGGGATCATCATCGAAGCTCGGCAGTTCCATCACCCAGCGATGCAAATCGGTAAACCTGATCGTCAGTGGATCAATATCAGGACGAGCTTCAAATAACTTCAATCCGATCTCTTCTACATCAGTCCATTTCAACCCCATATTGCCTCCTTAATCTCCACCGAACCTGCGCGAATAGAAGACAGAATCAAGCTTAGAAGCAGGCTCTTAATATCCAATATAACTGATCACGCGCGCGCGCCACGCATCACTGAGCAGCAATTACACGATACGCATTACGTTTGTACTTCTTCTAACGATTTATCTTTCAGGGCCGCCTGCACGGCGCCGTCCATTATTATCTCGGCAAGGTGATGCGTTGCTTCATTAAGTTTATTTGTCTTCTCTCTTATGATCTTATGATCGTCGCTTGACAGGGCTGCCTTCAGTTCTCGCAGAGCCTCTTCAATCTTATTGTGCTCTTCGTCGCCGATCTGTTGAGCATACTCGCTGCCGAGCGATTTTTCTGTGGCCCTGATTACGCTTTCGGCTTCGTTGCGAGCCTCTATCAACATCCTCTTCTTGAAGTCTGCTTCCGCATATTCAATTGATTCCAGCAGCATCCGCTCGACCTCTTCATCGGTGAGGCCGTGAGACGGCTTAACCTCTATAGACGCTTCTTTGCCTGTGCGCAGCTCGCGCGCTGTGACATTTAGAATGCCGTTAGCGTCGATGAGGAATTTGACTTCAATCCTGGGCATGCCTGCCGGCATTGGGGGGATACCTCTGAGCTGGAAGCGGGCCAGGCTGCGGCAATCCTCGACCATCTCTCTCTCTCCCTGAAGCACGTGGATGTCCACGCTCGTCTGGTTATCGACGAACGTAGTGAACATTTCGCTTGCGCTTGCCGGTATGGTCGAATTGCGCATGATGAGTTTGCTCATCACTCCGCCCATTGTCTCTATGCCGAGGGATAGAGGAGTAACATCGAGCAGCAGCATGTCTTTACGCCCGCCGGTGAGGATGTCTGCCTGAACCGCCGCGCCCAGGGCAACGACTTCATCGGGATTGATACTAGCGTGCGGTTTTCTTCGGAACAGCTCTTCGACCGTCCGGCGCACCAGCGGAATTCTTGTTGAGCCCCCTACTAGCACTACTTCATCTATTTGTTCCGCTTCCAGTCCGGCGTCTTCAAGCGCCCGTTTGCAGGGGCCTATCGTCCGCTCGACTATATCTCGGATCAAGTCTTCAAACTCGCTTCTGGTTAACCGGCGACGATATTGGCCTGGGAGCTTATCGGGCAGATCGATGATCAATTCTGCGCTCTCTTGCGCAGAGAGCTCGTGCTTGGCTGAGATAACTGCTTTGCGAATAGTTTGGATCGATTCAGAATCCTTATCCAAATTGAACTCGAATCCGCGCAGCATCTCGCCAAGCACGAGCCCAATTAGTCGATTATCAATGTCGTCGCCGCCCAGATGGGTATCACCGTTGGTTGAAAGGACCTCAAAGATTCCTTCTCGCAACTTCAAAATCGAGATGTCAAAGGTTCCACCGCCCAGGTCATAGACTGCCACAATGCCTTCTTGTTTCTTGTCCAGCCCGTAAGCCAGACAAGCTGCTGTCGGTTCATTGACTATTCGCAGCACATCGAGGCCAGCAATTCTGCCGGCATCTTTGGTGGCCTGGCGCTGGCTATCATCAAAATAGGCAGGCACAGTTATAACTGCTTGATTGACCTCTTCGCCAAAGAACTCTTCGGCTCTGTTCTTGAGTTCTCTAAGTATGAATGCAGATATTTCAGGCGGCGTAAACTCTCGACCGTTCAGACGGAAACGCACTACCTGTTTGCTTTCTCGATCTACGTTGAGGTGGAGCAGCTCAAGGTCCTGTTTGACATCATCAATACCACGCCCCATAAAGCGCTTCACCGAATAGACAGTCCTGTTTGGATGAGTAATGAGCCGCTTTCGCGCTGGCTCGCCGATAATCAGGCTGCCATCATCTGCCAGCGAGACAATTGACGGCACAATTGGGCTGCCGTCTTTGCCCGGTATGACTTTCGGCATATCACCGTCCATGTATGCCACCAGGCTATTAGTAGTCCCTAAATCTATTCCTACAACTCTTGCCATCGGTTACTGAACTTCCTCCTTAATATCGCGCACCAGGTTCCTCAAATAAGATAAGTGCGACAGTAAACAATTCATTCGGGCAAGCAGCTTTTCTCGTTGCTCCCTGTCCGTCGCTTCTCGTTCTAACAGAGCGTCCCACTTTGCGAATAGACTTCCTTGAAGCTCTCCTTCAAGCTCTTTTATCTTCTCTTCGAGCTTCTGTCTGCTGGCTGCGACGGAAGCGGTGATCTCTTTGATCTCATCTTCGTCTCCTAACTTCTTCGCTGCTTTCAGCTCTTCAAGCTCCAGGTTGAGTTCAAAGACCTCTTCCAGCAGATCCGCAGCCAGTTTGTCCTTGCCTTCTTCCGTCTTCGCTCCTTCGAGTTCAAGCAGATACTGAGTTCTCCTGATAGGGTCCCTCAATGTCCTGTAGGCGTCATTGAGTGTGGAGGATTTATCCATGCTGATCTGCTTTTCGTAATCGGAGCTATTGAAGAAGAAGTCGGGATGGAACTTTCTGCTCAGAGCGTAGAAAACCTCTTCAAGCTCTTCGAGGTTGATGCTGAGCTTTCTCGGCAGGCCGAAGAAGCTGAAATAGTCCTCGCCGGCAGCGAGAGGTTGAATCTTCCCGCAGCTCAGACAGAAGTGGCCATCGGCTAATCGGGCTGCGCAGTTCCAGCAGACTCTTTCGCTCACAGCAAATTCCCGCAAAAAAATATGGTTGGATGACCTGGGTTACCCAACCATGCCATTTTCCGCCACCCCAGGTTGTGCGACCTGAGATAGTTAAACTCAAGGCGTCAATTCAACAGCAGCCAGACAAGTCAACCTAAGCGGAGAAAGACTCCCCGCACCCACAGGAGCTTGCCGCATTAGGATTGTGGAACTTAAAACCTCTCCCCATCAGGTCCTCGGTATAGTCGAGGGTTGTGCCGTTGAGGTAGAGATAGCTCTTCATATCCACAAAGAGCCTGGCCCCGTGGTCTTCAAATATCTTGTCTCCGGTCCGTTGTTGTGAATCGAGGCTGAGCGTGTAGCTCAGCCCCGAGCAGCCTCCGCCTCGGACGCCAACACGCAGGCCCCCTTCTGGGCTAATGTTCTCTTGCTGCAACAGGCTCTGGATCTTTTTTGCAGCTCTCTCGGTGATCTGAATTGCCATCTACCAAATCCTCCTCAGTGCTTCAGCGGCTGAAACGGCGCCTGAAGTTCCAAGGGCATAGCTTGCTACCTTTGAGCCAAGCATTAAGAAGCTGTCTGCATTTCGACAGTCTTCGCTCTCTTCCTCTTATAATCGTTCACTGCGGCCTTAATAGCATCCTCGGCCAGCACCGAACAGTGGATCTTGACCGGTGGCAGACTTAGCTCTTTGACTATGTCGGTGTTCTTGATCTGAAGAGCCTCGTCAATAGTCTTGCCCTTAACCCACTCGGTCGCCAGGCTAGAGCTGGCTATGGCGCTGCCACATCCGAATGTCTTGAAGCGCGCGTCTTCAATGACCCCCTGGTCATTGATCTTGATTTGAAGTTTCATTACGTCCCCACACTCGGGGGCCCCAACGAGCCCGGTTCCAACATTCGGATCGTTCTTATCAAAGCTACCGATATTCCTCGGATTATTGTAATGATCAATTACCTTGTCACTATACATATTTCATCTCCGTCCTTTTATTGAGTTCTTTATTAAATGAATGTCATATCGCATTGTAAGCCCTTTCGATTACTTATTTGTGACTCTCAATGCCTGAGCATAGCGCAGCTCACTCTGTGCTGATCAGGCAAGAGGGTTCTCTCGGTCGAGTTACTCAGCCGCCCACTGCAGCGATTTCAGATCGATACCCTCCTGCACCATCTCCCACAGTGGGGACATATCGCGCAAGCGGTTAACACACTCGATCACGCGACCGATTGTGTAATCGACTTCCTCCTCGGTGTTGAATCGGCCAAGTCCAAACCGGATCGAGCTATGGGCCAGGTCTTCACCGACGCCCAGCGCTTTCAAGACATAAGACGGCTCAAGGCTGGCCGAAGTACAGGCAGACCCGGAAGAGACCGCAATGTCGTTGATGCCCATCAGCAGCGACTCGCCTTCGACATAAGCGAAGCTCATATTGAGATTACCCGGCAATCGCTGTTCAGGATGCCCATTGATATAGACTTCGGGAATAGCATCCAAAATTTCATTCTTCAGCTTGTTTCTCAAGCGAAGCAGCCTGGCGCTCTCCTCTTCTAGTTCAGCGCCAGCAATCTCGCACGCTTTGCCGAGCCCGACGATTCCGGGAACATTAAGTGTGCCTGAACGCATTCCGCGCTCGTGGCCGCCGCCGTCGATAACAGGGGCAAGCTGCACTCGCGGGTTCTTTCTCCTCACATATAGGGCGCCAACGCCTTTCGGGCCATACATCTTGTGAGCAGATATAGAGACCAGATCTACATTCAATGCGTTCACATCGAAAGGCAGTTTGCCTACTGCCTGAGTAGCATCGGTATGGAAGATTATGCCCCGCTCTTTGGCTATCTTTCCAATCTCAGCGATCGGGTGGATGACCCCGATCTCATTATTCGCCATCATCAATGTGATAAGGATGGTCTTGTCGGTAATTGCTCGTTTAACATCATCAGGTTCAATGAGGCCGTATTGATCTACCGGCAGATAGGTAACACGGAAGCCCTCCTTCTCCAGCCGTTTACAGGTATCCAGGACTGCCTTGTGCTCGGTGACGCAGGTGATGATGTGATCGCCCCGCTCGCGGTACATCCAGGCTACCCCTTTAATCGCCAGGTTGTCCGATTCGGTCGCCCCACTGGTGAAAACAATCTCTTTGGGGCTGGCTTTGATCAGGTCGGCAACCTGCTTCCGTGCCTTTTCTACTGCCTCTTCAGCCTGCCAGCCAAAGGAGTGGTTGCGACTCGCTGCATTGCCGAAAATAGCAGTGAAGTATGGTGCCATGGTTTCAAACACTCGCGGATCAACAGGCGTTGTGGCGTGATTGTCCATATAGATCGGCAATTTAATACTCATATCTAAGTTCTCTCCTTTTATCAAAACTTTACCTCAATAGCCGCCTCGCCCCCGACGGCGCATTGATCTTCAGGATCGTTGAGCATGATTGCAGGCCCAATTCTGGTTAAATGACCCCAACCATCTCTTCTTTGCGCTCTTCTTTAGGAGCCGCTCTGTTTATAGCTATGCGCTCAATCAGTATCTGATGCGACTTGGCTCTCAAATCTTGAGCAACTTCCGCTCTGGATCTCTTGCACAGATCGCCTAATGTTATCGAATCAAGGAAATTGTTTATATGATCCGCAAGCTGCTTCCACAGCACATATCCCAGACAGGTGTCAGCAATGCGGCAATCATCCACCGATTCGTTCTTGCTGAAGCAAGAGTTGGTATAGAGCGGACGTTCTATCAAGCGCACGACCTCGCCTACAGTAATATGCTCCGGGTCGCGCGCCAGAACATAGCCTCCGTGAGAGCCACGCACGCTGCGGACAATGCCGCCCTTGCGCAACTTTTGAAAGAGCTGCTCCAAGAATAGCACCGAAATCCCTTGCCGCTGCGAAATTGCCGCCAGCGGCACAGGCTCGCCATCCTTAGAGTTCAATGCAATGTCAAAGACGGCACGAACCGCATACTTGCCTTTTGACGAAACTTGCATGACAATCCCTCTCGGTCTAACCCCTGATTCTTAGAGGCTCATAGCTACTCTATGAAATCCGACTAATTTTGTCAAGATTAAATCTGTCGGGATTAGATTAAATAGGGGAGCGCACGGTAAGCGCGGTTGGCAGAATCTCGAAGCTGGCAGGCAATTGGCCGAGCACTTCGCCGTCTACTTCGATTGGCACTGTGACGCCGTCGCTCACGCAACCGGCCTTGACTCTGGCGCTGCGGGCCGCTCCGACCTTCTCCAGCGATAGGTGAGTGCCGGTATAGAGCCGATAGGCATTGGCCAGAATCTCCATTCTACTTAGATCGCCGATAGCTACCACATCGAACAGGCCGTCATTTAATTTGGCGTCAGGGGCTATCTTCATGCCGCCTCCGAAGTAGCGGCCATTGGACACACAGACGTTGGCGATGCGCAAACGGCGCACAGGATGGCCGTCTACTTCAAGCCAGACTTCAGGTTTAGTAAAAGTCAGCGCCGTTTGAACCGTCGCGGCTGCAAATGACAGTTTGCTTCCCAGAAGTTCTGATGATTGTTTGCTGCGCTCAATGACCTTGCTGCTCATTCCAAACGAAGCAACATTGACGAAGTAGCGTTGTTCCATTCTGCCTTTTTCGGTCATATACCGAACCTGGCCTACATCGATGCGCCGCCGCCGGCCGGTTCTCAGTGCTTGCGCAGCATCGGCGAGTCGCGCTGGTATATTGAGTGATCGGCGAAAATCGCTCCCCGTGCCGCAGGGCAGGATGCCAAGCTCAGCAGCGGCTCCCGAAGCCAGTATCCCATTAGCCACTTCGGAGATAGTGCCATCGCCGCCGCAAGCGATGATAAACTTTCTGCCCTGACGAGCTTCATCGCCGGCGATGCGCTCGCCGTCGCCGGGGCCCCTGGTGAAAGCAACTGCGAACGGGCCAAAATGGGCGCGGATTGTGCTGGCCATTTCCGGCCATAGACGGTTGGTCTTACCGCCGGCTGAAGCCGGGTTGACGATAATCAGTGGGAGTTCTTCTGCCATTATTGCTCAAATTCTCAGACGAGTGGTAATGTCGCTGAACTCATACTGGCTAGGCGTGCCGCGCGCCCGGCCTCTTTTATATTTGATCTGAAATGAGACTACCGTTTTGCCATCGACCTTGATGCCGAATTCAGAGCTGATTGCCCGCCCGCCTCTTGGGCGAGCAGGCAAGAATGATATACGGTCGCCGGTGAGAGTTTCAATGTCTATTGCGTCAAGCAGCGATTCCCATTTCACCTGGCCGGTCGAACGGTCAAAGATAATAATGCGACTTGCGTCATTGCCTTTCTTGAAGTGTAGAAGCTGCCGGAACAGGTGCTTGACTGCATCAATGTTATTGACCTGAGCTTTGCTGAAGTCTGTTGGCTGGCACTGTTTGAGGTCTAATTTGCGGATGAGCACTTGCGCTACTAACCGAGCAACATTCAGATAATGGGATTTGAGCTGCGACATTGATGCGAAGCCCAGCTCGTTTATCATTGCATTGAGTTCTGTGGCAGAGACGTTGAAGTATCTCTCAGCCCATTTCGGCCCGATGTCCGGCGTCTGCCCTTCGGCTATGGCTACTTTGCCTGATTTGTCTGTTTTCACCGAAACAGGCAATCGGGGGCGGTCGGTGAATTCAAGAACAATATCTCCGGCTCTAGCATTGGCGAACTCTCTGGGAGCATGACGGACGCGGCTCAGTGTGCCCTGTCCCACTTTCGCCAGAAGCTCAACCGCTCCTCGTTTAGCAGCGGTTTCAATATTGCCGATCTCCTGCTGAAAGACGGCGCGGTTCGGATGAGAATGGGGAAGAGAAGAGATGGCATCAAGCATTTTCGCTCTGCTGCGAGAAGGATCGAAAAGAGGTTGAGCCAGGCCCTTGAGACTTATAATCTGGTTCGCAAGAGTAATTTCGGCATAGCTCCCCAAACCATCATGGAACTTCCCTTCGATGATCTCGAATTCTGTTTTCGATAACGGAGCTGCCTGTGGAAGGCGGCTCGCATAGATTGTTGCGTTGCTGGCAGCGAATGATTGGTTGTGAGTGGAGTTACTCGCTAATCTCGTTGCTATTTGAGCTGATGCTATTGAGGTCAGGCTGCAAAGTTCGATTGCGAGGATGACAATTGCCCGTTTCATGACGAGTCTCATCCTGGCACCTCGGCTGAGATAATCTCTATATTTTCTTCAACAAGCCTTCGTACCACTGTTGGTGTTGCATAAGCGCAGGCTATAGCAAGTCGTGGTCTGATATTGAACTGGCGTTCGTAATCATCGGCTAAAGCTTTGAGCCTGTCTATATCTTGAAGATGAGCGCGGGAAGTTATCTCAAGTATTATATGCTGCGAGTCATGTATTACTACGTCTATTTCTCTTCCACCAAACGTTATGGGCTCGACACGGCCGGCTCCCAGCCAGTTTTCAACTGCTGTCTGAAGAGCGTTCCTTAAGACATCTTCAACTATGATACCGAAACGGCTGAACCCGGTATGCACTACACGCTCAAGCTTATCGATCCGTCCATCGACTCGCTCGAACCCGGCGCGCGTCTCACGCTCAAGTCCATCAACATGCTCTATAAGCACAGCCTGCTGGTTCTCTATTCGCTCCATCCTTTCCAGAATCGCTTCGATATTCTTTTGTATTGCTTTGAAATCCTGGCGAAGCGCTATCTGTTCTTTCCTCAGTTCCAGCAGCTCTGCTTCGACGCGATCCATTCGTTCGAGTATAAGCTTAATCTCTTCCCGCGTCGGTAGATACTGGACGAGCGTTCCGAGGAAGATTATTCGAAACTCCTCGTCATCGCGCAACAGTTGCGGGAGCTTGCTTTTTAGTAGCTCGATAAGTTTTTCCTCTTCTTGAGTCATTGCTTCGCATTTTACCGTCGGCTGTCCAACTTGACAATGCCAGATTTGCGCTCCGGGGAAATTAATCAGCGCCTTTATGAGACGGTGCTCGGCTCCAGGCAGCTCATCGCGCGCTCAAGTTAAACAGCCTCTCAGCATTACTCCACATTACCTTATCGAAATCACTCCGCGAAAGCTTCATTTTGAGCAGAGCCACCAAGGGTCTATAGTTTCTGTAATGATCTTTGCCGTAATAAGTAGCGTCAGTGCCGAATAAGACGCGCTCACTGCCAACCGCTTCAATCGCTCGCAATGCATCTTCTGCGCTCACTTGCGCGGTATCCAGGTAAAGTAGCGCATCGCGTTTCGATATGGATTCCTTCACCGTTCTAATCGCGCTCCTGTGATCTGTTTCAAATCCCATGTGATAAAGGACCACAGGCACGGTAGGATGCCTGCGGGCAATGCGATAGATCCTGTCTGGCGCTGAGTTGGATCCATCGGCTCCACAATGAAAGACAGCCGGAACCTTGTGTCTGGCGCAAAGATCGAGATAGGGGTCTACTTCGGGGTCATCGGCGGCGAAGTGATTCATCTCGGGATGGAGCTTGACGCCAACAAAACCTTCATCGCGCAAAAACGGTTCTATACTGGCAGCCGAGCCGTCAGTTGTTCCCGGCCTGACCCAGGCCAGCCCCTTCAGCTTATCGGGGTAGCACCTGATTATCTCCACTGTTGCTTTATTGGCCGCACCCTCGTCGAGATTGCCGGTAATGCCCGGAAGCTCCGCTCCATCTATATTCGAGATCAGCGCCAAACGGATCCGGTAGCGATTCAAGTTGTCAAGCAGAGTTTCGATGCTGAGATCATAACCGCGATATGTGCCGATATGCGCGTGAACATCAATAACTGCATAATCCGGCCACTCCTGAGTTGTCGGGTTGAGCGTCGAGCGAGACCTATCTGCGCCGGATGATTCTCGGCAGCCGGTCGAGCAAAGAAGGGCCCCCAGATCGGTTGTGAACAAGCTGTTCCGAACGAGAGGCTTTACAAGCTTAAATGAGAGATTATAGTTGTCAACCATTGCAACGAATTCTATCATTTGTTTCTGTCATAGAGATTCAGTTCAAGAAGCATTCTATTACAGGGAGAATTTATGAGGAAACACCGTCCGAACAAAGCCTATTTGAATCGCGAGTTTCTTGAAAGCCCCGATGCTCGTGTGATACGCATTCTCGCTGAATACCTGGAGCCCGCCCGCCGCCTGCGCCATTTGAATATTCACGATACAATAGTCTTTTTCGGATCGGCACGCGCTCTTTCGCGCCAGCAAGCACGCGCCTGTTTGGAGCGAGTTCAGCAGCAGATCGATCAGGCAGAGGCCCCCAGCCAGGGACTGATAATGCAACTGGAGAGAGCAGAGAAAGCAGTAGAACTGGCCGAGTACTATGAGCAGGCTGTAGAGCTGGCTCGCATGATTACCCAGTGGTCTACGAGTTTGCCTGAAGATCAACGCCATTTCGTCATCTGTTCCGGCGGCGGCGGTGGAATGATGGAGGCAGCAAATAAAGGGGCATCGCTCGCCGGGGGCAAATCGCTCGGCTTCAATATCACTCTTCCTTTTGAGCAGATACCTAATGAATACCTCGCTCCGGAAATGATCTTTGACTTTCATTACTTCTTCATGCGCAAATTCTGGTTTGTCTATCTGGCGAAGGCGCTGATCATCTTCCCCGGCGGATTCGGCACTATGGATGAGCTGATGGAGGTGCTGACGCTGATCCAGACCAAGAAACCGCATAAGACTATGCCGGTGCTGCTCTACGGCAAACGCTACTGGAACGAGGTGCTCAACTTCGATGCAATGGTCCGCTGGGGGACCATCAGCCCCGATGATCTGGAAATATTCTATATCACCGACTCTCCTGAAGATGCATTCGAGTATCTCAGGACAAGGCTGGAGGAGCTTTACCTGACTCCGCAAGGGTTGGAGAAAGTCAAGCTAACTTGAAATCTTGATCTGCCCGGTGAATCGCTGATAGTTGCTATAGTTGTGAGTCACGCGGCTGATCATGCCGGTGTCCGTCGATTGCAGCTCTGTGAAAGCAGAGACCGGGAGCCAGAAAGTCGCGTCGCCGAGCTTGACCGGAGCATAATCGACTCGGTAGCGCATGTAAGAGACGCTAAGCGGAAGATTAAGTTCGCGGAAATCTATCCGCGCCAGTTGAAGAGTCTCTGCATCAACCCAGGCGGTTCCCTGGTGGCGAGATAGATACTCCTGTCCATCAAAAGCATAGAACTGGCGCTTGCGCCCGGAATCGCTCTTGAAATCTATTACATGACAGGTGCGCTCGCGGATGATCTCGATCTTTGGAGTTAGCGTCCACAGATAATCTCGTTGATCGCGCCGGGAGAAGTGCGAAAGAAAGATGCTGCTGAAGGCCCCTATTACGCGGGAGCCTGTGACTTTGTAATCAGCATTCGCCTTCTTGCCATCGACCGTTTTAACTTCGCGAGTCTCCTCAAATGTAAGCAGCACGCTGCCGCGCTCCTGCTTGCGGATCTGGCGGCCGGTAAGCGTTGATACTGTCACCTGGCTGCGGAGCTTCTTCCCATTTTGCGAGAACGCCTCTTGCGTCAGCGTCTCCACACAGACGAAATCCGGCAGCGTCGCCTCGAACTCCTCTGCATGCTCTGCCAGCGCAGCTAAAATCTCTTCAAGCTGCTGGGGCCCGGTTGCAGAAACAGCAGGCAGAAAACAATAGGCAGAGTGCAGCAGGCAGAAGGCAGTGATCAAGACTATACTTCTGGCGTTCATACCGGATTATATCTCTCCCTCGCTCTGTTAATCGACATCAGAGAAAAGATAGCACAAAGGCGCGAAGATGTAACCGTCAATGCGCAGGGTTATGCAGATGACAATCACTGTCAATCGGCGTTGAACCGTAGTTGCGACCCCGCCCGGAGTTGACAGATCGCTTCACCAGTTTGTAACATCGAGATGGTTTGATTTTGCTCAAATTCCGTTGGTGATTGGAAAAGAGGACAGATATGCCTGTTGGCGCAACTATTACCAGGCCCAGGTTTGCCGGGCCTGACGCAGATAAACTCGACAAGTTCGCTCAGTTGATGGAACGCCTGTGGAACGAGCATCGCACCGCATTCGTGCAGGCGGGCGATGAGCGCATCTATTGCTTCGGCGGAAATGATCATATCGTCATAGTTGCCGAAGAGTTATTCGGCAACCTGGTTGAGGTGCAGACTCCGCTGGGGAATGTAAGCATGCGGCCGGGCGAAGATGGCGTTGTGAATGCTGTGCTTGATGAGCCCGATAAAGCAAAAGCGTCGCTCGGCGAAATTATTGAGCGCACAATTCAGGTGCTGGAGCGTTACTACTACTCGCCTTACGGCGCAAAAGTTGTGAGGTATTGAGCCTGAACGCGCGCGTGGGGCCCCGCGCCAGCGGCATGGCTGGCGCGGCTACGGCGCAAAAGTTGTGAGATATTGAGCCCGAACAGCTACTCGCCGGCATTATCTCCCAGCATCAGCAGAAGCATTATCGCTTTCTGAGTGTGGAGACGGTTTTCCGCCTGGTCGAAGACTATGGAATAATTCGAGTCAATAACATCCGGGTCCACCTCATCTCCACGATGGGCCGGCAGGCAGTGCATGAAGAAGGCCCCCTTCTTCGCGTGCGACATCAATTTGCGGGTGACGCGATAGCTTGAAAATATCTCGCGTCGCCGTTCTGTTTCTGCTTCCCAGCCCATGCTCGCCCAGACATCGGTATAGACTGCATCGGCTCCGCGCACTCCTTCAACCGGATCATTGACTATTTCGATCTTGGCCCCTGTGCGCCTGGCATCGCGCCGCGCCAGCTTGACAATCTGCGGATTAGGCTCATAGCCCTTTGGCGATGCTACGGTGATATGCGCTCCGACCTTGGCCGCGCACAGTATCAAAGAATGACAGGTGTTGTTGCCATCGCCGACGTAAGCGATGTGAAAACCCGATAGATTGGGGCCCACTTTCTCGGTCAAGGTAAAATAGTCGGCGAGCGCCTGGCAAGGGTGAGAAAGATCGCTCAGGCCGTTGATTACCGGGATGCTGGCATAAGCTGCCATCTCGATTATTGCCTCGTGGCTGAATGTACGCACAACGATGCAATCGACCCATCGCTCCAGATTGAGCGCAAAGTCTTTTACCGATTCTCGCTCGCCCAGCCGCTCTCCTCGCTGATCAAGATAGACGGCGCAACCGCCCATTGATTGAACGCCGAGATCGAATGTCACGCGAGTGCGCAGACTGGGCTTCTCGAAGATGAGAACGACGCTGCGGCCATCAAGCGAATGGGCGAACCGTTTGGGATCGGCCTTGACTTCCTGCGACAGAGTAAAGATTCGGGTAACATCACTGACAGAAAGGTCGTAAATTGAAATAAGGTCTTTAAGCGCCAAACTCGAAACACCTCCGGTGAATTGATTGCATGAATGAAAAAGCGCATGATTGCCGAGTATCAGGAGGTTGTCAATAAACAAGCGGCGGTCGCTTTATACCATAACGAATTTCACCGCGAATAATGGGGCAAATCACTACTTGATCGGTTATAGCTCTAAGTTTGCCGAACGGGCCATAATCGCAGGCTGCTCTTGCGTTAAATCGCTGAAAACATTTGTATCCAGCAAGAAGATCATTAGCCATCTAATTGGGCGACTTGTACACCTGGCCGCTCTTCATCACAAATCGGACCTTCTCCAGCGCCTTGATCTGCGTCAAAGGGTCCCCTTCGACTGCAATCAGGTCCGCAAACTTTCCTCTCTCAACGGCCCCTATCTCCTTCTCCATGCGCAGCAGCTCTGCTGCCCGCACCGTCGCCGAGCGAATAGCTTCGAGCGGGCTCATCCCATATTCTACCATCAAACTGAATTCTCTGGCTGAGGTGCCATGCTCGAATGCGCCTACATCTGTCCCGAATGCGATACGGACTCCCATCCCCATCGCTCGCTGGAATACCTGACGGTGATTGGCAATTATCCGGCGGCGCAGTTCAGTGTTATCAGCAGGATTGTCAGGAAAGTAGACCGATAGTGTAGGGCACCAGTAGGTGCCTCGCTCGACCATCAATCGAAGCTCCTCTTCGCTCAAGAGCATCCCATGCTCAATTGAGCGCGCTCCGCCGAGGATCGCATTCTTGGCCCCTTCGCCGCCATAAGCATGCGCCGCTACATCCTTGCGCCAGCGCGCCGCTTCCTTAACAATTGCTTGCACATCTTCCAGGCTCAGTTGCGGCAATGGCTCAAGCGTCGCCGGATTGATGTGTCGCAATGTGCCTGTCGCGTATATCTTGATCCAGTCGGCGCCGTATTTGATCTGGCGCCTCACTTCCTGAATCATCGCCTCGCGCGAATCGGTAATCGAAGCCGGATCGGGAATGAGAATATCAGGATTCAATCCGGTATTGTTCATGTGCCCGGCGGTGATAGTGAGCGCATAGGTTGATACAAACAAGCGCGGCCCAGGGATTATGCTTTTGTTAATAGCATCACGAATAGCGACATCGGCAAATCCCGCGCCTTCAGAATCGAGGTCGCGCATGGTTGTAAAGCCGGCCTCAAGATCCTTGCGCGCCGCTGCAACTCCCTGGACAGTGCGAAATGCCTGTGACTTGTAGAGAATGGGCGCTACTCGCTCATCTTCCGGTTGCAGCAAGATGTGAGTGTGGCAATCTATCAGGCCGGGCAGAACCGTGTAGTTGCGCAAATCTATAACAGGGGCCCCTGCCGGTACTGGCAAATTGGCGCCGACTTCCTTTATTCGCTCCCCTTGCACCAGAACGACAGCGCCCTCTACCGATCTGCCATCAGAAGGATTGATGAGGCGCCCGCAACGAATAGCGGTAACGGCTGAGTCTTGCGCCAGGCATGGGACTATTGCGCTTATAAAACCGACGGAAGCGAGGATCAAGCATAACATTCGGGACATAATGAGAATGCACCTCCTGGTATTCTTTATAGCGAGGCGATCAGATTAACACCTCGGATAGATCGAGGGCAAGGTTATGAAGGCAGTCGAAGTTGATTTCATTTCGCTGTTGTCTTCCTTTGCTCTAGCAAGGGGGGAACTAAAGGCCATGAAGGCAGTCGAAGTTGATTTCATTTCGCTGGCGTACTAGCATGGAAGTGCTCCGATTCAACCAGGAGCCGGTCTGATATACACCTTTGTATCTCCCCTGATTACGCCTGTTGAGCAACACTGAAAGGAGAAGATTCGGTATGCAACCACAAACATCAGGCTATACAGCAGAAGCCTTCAGAAAAGCATTCAATGACCATGCGGTTGACGCTATCTTGGGCCTCTATGCTCCCGGCGCAACGATTGAAGCTCCGACGCTGCCGGAGAAGATCGCCGGGCACGATCAGATCAGGGAATATTTCAACGGCATCTTTCACGCCTGGCCTGATATTACCCTGGAGCACATACGAATTCTGGCTGCTGAAGATTGTTTGATCACCGAATGGATATGCCGGGGGACCCACAAGGGGAATTTCATCGGAATGCCGGCAACAAACCGATTCGGCCAGGTGAAAGGAGTGAGCATAACCAGGATAAGAGATCGTAAGGCAATTGAAGATTGTGTGTACTTTGATAGATTGACAGTGCTTCACAGTTTGGGTTTGAAAGTCTCGACTGAATGAGTTGATAGTGCTCCCGGCTGGACTCGAACCAGCGGCCTAGCGCTTAGGAGGCGCTCGCTCTATCCGCCTGAGCTACGGGAGCAGAAAAGCCTGGCAGGAATTTAATCACACAACCGGCTGGCTGTCGAGGCGATGCAATCTCTGTTGGCATGAGGTCAATCCTCTTGTGTGCGATAAATGGATAAAGTCGAGCTAAGACTGATACTGCAACAGAGAGAATACCCTCTGGCCTTCAAGGTTCTTGCGCCCGTGCAGGAACTCAAGCTCAACTACGAATGCCAGCCCTGCTACTTTGCCGCCCAGTCTCTCTACCAGATTGACAACTGCTCTGGCGGTCCCTCCTGTGGCAAGCAGGTCATCGGCAATTAACACTCTGTGCCCTTCGCCTATAGCATCCTTATGAATCTCAAGCGTGTCGGCGCCGTACTCAAGCGCATAAGTAATGCTTTCGGTTGCGGCGGGCAACTTCTTAGGTTTGCGCACAGGCACAAAACCGGCGCCCAGATGGTAAGCAAGCGCAGGCGCGAAGATAAATCCGCGCGCCTCGATGCCTATCACGGTATCGACTTTCTCGCCGGCAAAAGCCTCTGTCATCAGGTCAATGGTTGTCTTCAATCCGTAGGGATCCTTGAGTAATGTGGTAATGTCGTAAAAGAGTATCCCCGGCTTGGGGAAATCAGGCACTTCGCGGATCAGCTTCTTGAGATCATCTGTTGACATTGATTGTTCCCTTTTTATCAGTATGTGACGGCGAAATTTTTATAACGGCCGCTGGGTATCAATTCTGATTCATCCACCCGAATCACGCGCGAATAGGACGGGCCGCGCTCAAGCTCTTGTTTGAAGCGGGCTACATCTTCGGGTGTGCCTTCTGCAATGGCTTCGACTGTGCCATCGGGTAGGTTGCGTACTGTCCCAACAATATTGCAGGACTGGGCAGCGTGTATTGCGAAATAACGATAGCCTACACCTTGAACTCTGCCATGGATGATAAAACGCTTCGCAACCACCATAAAGAGTGAAGGGTAAATAATGGTCGGGGCGAGAGGATTTGAACCTCCGGCCTCCTAGTCCCGAACCAGGCGCGCTACCAGGCTGCGCTACGCCCCGACAAACTCACCAGATGAAATCCTTGGCGTTCAAAATGCCCTTGGTCTGTCCGTTCTTGGCCGGCTCAATTCGCACGAACAAGCAGTCGCGCTCGCAAAAGATGTTCGCTTCAAATCTCAAGACCTCATCTATCTGAGGGATATAAACGAGCAGCACATCTACTTCATCGGCGCGGTATCTCCGGCGCATCTTACGGCCCTCCCAACTCTTTAAATCGATCCTGACGCTGCCCTGACTGTGGGGCGCTTTGCCGCTTGCATACTTCACCTGAACTCGCTCCAGCTTCTGACCATCATCTAGGATGAAGTCGTACCTGGACTCGACCATGGGCTTGCTTAATACAACACCCTTCTCGATAGCGCGGAGCAATACTTCGAGCTGGGCAATCTCGCCTTTTTGATGTGTACTGTGCATAGCTCGGCTCTCTGAGGCTCTAGCCAGGCTGTGCTCCGCCCCAATCAGAAGCGGAAACGATCTTCGCTGGGTGCAGCATGCGAAAAACCTCGGAAACCGCCCACATTTTCAAAAGAACGTTGAACCTCCGAACCGCGCGCTCTACTAAGCTGAGCCACGCCCCGAACGAAGAAAGGACATATTAACCAGATCAAGAAGGCTTGTCAAACTTTTTCCCCCATCCTGTTTCGACCCGCTCTGGAAATGCGGCGGAAGTAATAAATTGTAACTTGCAGCGCCAGGTCGTTGACTTTGCTGATAGCCTCTTCTATTATTTGCCTGCTGTGCGGCCCTGTCGCGCCGCGCAGGTCTGAAAATAGGACAGGCATATTGCTAGATTTGATTGTAAAAGACGGACAAGCAAATGCTTGTCTCACGCAAATGATTTGAAGCAGAAAGTATCTTTCCATTAAAAAGGAGGTTTCGATGATCAAGAAGATTGGATTGTTAGCTGCGTCTGTAGCTCTCATTGCTTTAGCGCAGGTAACGCTGGCGGTGGGAGAAGAGAAGTTCTCAGGCAATCTGTTGGATGTCGCTTGCGCCGGTAGAATGGCGGGAAATGTTGACAAGGCCAAAGCTCATAAGAAGTCTTGCGCTCTGATGGAGAATTGCCAGAAGAGCGGCTTCGGCATTGTCACCTCTGACGGTAAACTCCTGAAGTTCGACGAAAACGGTAATAAGCAGGCTCTGGAGTTGCTGAATAAGACCAGCAAAGAGAGTGACATCGTAGTCGAGGTAACCGGCACTAAAGATGGCGATACTTTAAAGGTCTCAAAGTTAACTGAGAAGAAGTAGCAGAAAAGCCTGCTAGCAAGATGTTGCGACAGGCTTGATGGGGAGGGGCCCCGGCCCCTCCTTTTTGTTTTCCCTGGGAATAGTATCGGTGGTCACACTACTTCTGATAAGTTGCTGCTGAAGTGGGGGTCTCGAAGACTCGCACCTTGTAAACTTCTGCCTGCGGGGAGTTGATGAGTTTCGAGACCTGCTCGAAGATGTATCTGGCCAGGTTCTCTGCTGAAGGATTCAGCTCTTTGTCAAAAGGCTTAATCTCGTTAAGCACCTTATTGTCGAGGTATTCTATGACCTGATTGGTAGCTGCCTTGAGTTCCTTGAAATCGAGCAGCAATTCTGTGTCATCCAGCTTGCGGCCGCGAGCATAGACTTCGATCTTCCAGTTATGGCCGTGCATCCTTTCACACTTGCCGCGATACATCCTCAAAGCGTGGGCGCCACTGAATTGTGAGCTAACCATTATCTCGTACATTCGCCAATCGGTCTCCTGAGTGATTTATAGTCTTCTAAGAACATTCTATCCTTCGCCCTTATGCCAGTCGAGAGTTTTGCTCAAACCCTCGCGGATGCCTATTCTCGGCTCATAGCCCAGCAGTTGTCTGGCCTTAGAAATATCGGCCAGCGAGTGCTTAATATCGCCCTGCCGTTCCGGAGCGTGACAAGCTTCTATCCGAGCGCCAAGCAGCTCATTGAGTATTGAGACCAGCTCCAGGAGGCTCAGGCTCTTGCCGCAGGCAATGTTAATGGCTTCGCCGCTGGCCTGCTCAGCATACATAGCTTTCAAATTAGCATCGACTACATTTTCAATATAAGTGAAGTCGCGCGTCTGCTGCCCATCGCCAAAGATGATAGGCTGTTGCCCCCTGAGCATAAGAGAGATGAAACGGGGGATCACAGCAGCGTACTCGGAATTAGGGTCCTGCCTGGGGCCAAAGACATTGAAGTAACGAAGGGAGACGGTCTCAAACCCATAGACGCGGGTGAACACCTGGCAAGTCTGCTCGGCTGAGAGCTTTGTAAGTGCATAGGGTGAAAGCGGCATCGGCGTCATCATCTCATGCTTGGGAAGAGCTGGCGAATCGCCGTAGACAGACGAGCTTGAGGCGTAGACAACCCGGCGCACCCCGGCATCTCTGGCTGCCTGGAGCAGGTTGAGTGTCCCGGTTATATTGCTGGCGAAGTAGCTTGCTGGGTCTTCGATGGATCTGGGAACCGAGCCAAGGGCCCCCTGGTGAAAAATATACTCAACTCCCCGCGCCGCTTTTTTGACTGCTTCTATATCTCGCAAGTCGCCTTCAATCAGCTCGATGTCTGAAAGAATGCTTCGCAGGTTCTCCCTCTTTCCGGAAACGAAGTTGTCAAGGACTCGAACGCGATGGCCTTTTTTGACAAGCCTCTCTGCGATGTGGCTGCCGATGAAACCGGCTCCGCCTGTAACCAGAAAAATGCTGCTCAATTGTGACCTCCAGACATAGTTCAGAAGACATATTATACATTTCACAGTCTACTTTCTTTCGCCGGTCAAATCAATCGGCGATGAGTTTTTAATCTCAATTCTACAAATAGGTCGCTCCTACCGCAGCTAGCAAGGTCTTTTATTTCTCAATTCTACAAATAGGTCGTTCCTACCGGAGCTATAGACCTTAAGAGAAAGATCAGAGTTAGTTCGGGCGTTGAACGCCCTCAAAACAGTTCCTTAGTTCGGGCGTTGAACGCCCTCAAAACAGTTCCATCAGAGTTAGTTCGGGCGTTGAACGTCCTCAAAACAGTTCCATTTAATCTGTTTTGAGGGCGTTCAACGCCCGAATCGAACCAACATAGATAGAGACAGATAAGATCCACTGCCGCCTCACACAGAGGACACCAAAGAGGAGCCGCCCTCAAGACGGTTTCTCTGTGCTACGGCGGCGTGCGGCGGCGGTGAAATTCTTTGTCCCATTCTTGTGTGCTCCAGTTTAGAAGCTATAGCTGACAATTTGTTACACAATTGCGTTTGACAGAAGAACCAGAGATCAAGTATACCCTTTAATGTCAGAAGCCCGAATGGAAATTGGGTTGAAGCTAATCTCCAGTGATCCGGCTGGCGGTTCGAATCTTCATTGAATTTCAAAATGAATAAAGGAGTAAGACTGGATAATGAATAGAAGTATGTTGAAAAGACTGGTGGCTGTTACTTTTGCAGTTGGCGTTGCCGTGGTTATAACGAGTAATTCTCTTTTCGCTTATCCCCCGTTCTTAAAGCAAGCGCAGGAACTGGGTTTGAAGGGTGCTAAGGACTGCACTTTCTGTCATACATCTCCCACCGGCGCCGATGGCTGGAATGATCGCGGGCAGTGGTTGATCAAACAGAAGGAAGAACGCAAGGCCGAGACGATTGATGTTGCATGGCTCAAAGAATACAAGCCGCCCAAGAAAGGCAAGAAAGAAGATAAACCTCAGAAAGACCAGGGCAAGCAAGAGAAGAAACCAACCAAATCCGGCAACTGACCTTTCCTAGCCACCGGAGGTAGAGAGGAGTAGGAGAGCAGGGGAAGCGACGCGGGGACGCGGCGACAAAAATGTCCTACGTCAGAACCTCCGACATTTGACTTCTGACGTCAAAGACAGGACGTAGGATGCGGCGACGTCGAACGAACATCAAAGATACCATTCTCCTACTCTTTCTCTCTGTGTCCCCGCGTCTGCGGCGTCGTCGAATGCCTCCCCGCGTCACTTTCTCAGGCGCAGGCTTAAGACGCGATGGAACCCCCGCAAATCTCTGGCTACTTCAACTATCTCCCATCGTTGAGTGTTAATCATAGTTTCGATTTGAGGGAATTGTTTGTACCCCATCTCGAATATCAGCAAGCCTCCCGGTTTCAGATGATCCGGGCTTTCATTGAGGAGCTTGCGATAGAATATCAGCTCATCTGGTCCGGGGGTTAAGGCTGCTCGTGGCTCGAAGTCGCGCACCTCTCGCTGCAATCCCGGAAGGTCCTTTTCTGCGACATAAGGGGGATTTGAAACAATCAGGTCGGCCTTCTCTCTACCAGAGTCAGAAGCCAGCGCCGAGAAGCAATCGCTCGGCAGAAAGGTTACTCGGTCAGAGACTTTATTGAGATCGGCATTGCGCTGAGCCACCGCGAGCGCCGGTTCCGAAATGTCCAGAGCGATGACTTTTGCCGTCGCAATTTCGCAAGCCAGTGTCACTGCTATGCATCCCGATCCCGTTCCTATGTCTATAATCAAGGGCGATGGGGCCCTATTATGCTTGAGCGCCTGCTCAATGATCAACTCAGTCTCAGGGCGAGGGATAAGAACATCGGGAGTAACAATGAAATCGCGGCCATAGAACTCTTGACCGCCGATTATGTATTGAAATGGCTCGCCGCCAGCGCGCCGTTTCACCAGCTCCCAGAATCTTGCTTGCGCCTCTTCCGTGAGCTGTTCATCGGGATGAGTGATTATGTAAATGAGGTTTACGCCCAGCGTGTAGGCGAGCAGTAAGCTGGCTGTCAATCGCTCATTGGCAATGCCCGATGAGCCAAGTAGCTGAGCAGCTTCGCTGATCGTCTGGGCAACGGTGGTCGGTGGCCGGTTTTCCATCATTTCAGGGAATAGTTACCGACGACATGAAAAAAACCTTCAGAAAAAACAGTAGAATGATGCTGCCTTATCCTTCGCAGGGTAATTAAACCATAGTAACTTGCTCTTTGAGCTTTTCAGCCTGGAAGTAGGTAATCAACGATTCGATCAAATCATCGATCTCGCCGTCCATGAATAGATCCAGTTGATGAGCAGTGTAACCGATGCGATGATCCGTTACTCGATTCTCTTTGAAGTTATAGGTGCGAATCTTTTCGCTGCGATCTCCTGACCCCACCTGTGATCGCCGTTCGGCTGAGATTGCTTCTTGCTGTTTCTGTTTCTCCATCTCCAGCAGGCGCGAGCGCAGGACGCGCATCGCCTTGGCTTTGTTCTTTATCTGAGATTTTTCATCCTGGCAGGAGACGACGAGCCCGGTTGGTAGATGGGTGATTCTGACTGCCGAGTAGGTGGTATTGACCGATTGGCCTCCCGGGCCGGATGAGCAGAAGGTATCAACGCGAATATCTTTCTCATCAATCTGCACATCAACATCCTCCGCTTCGGGCAGCACCGCTACGGTGACGGCGGATGTGTGGATGCGCCCGCTGGCTTCGGTTTGCGGCACGCGCTGAACGCGATGTACCCCTGATTCATGCTTGAGCTTGGAATAGACTCTGTTTCCTTCGATGAGAGCTACCGCTTCTTTGATTCCGCCAATGCTTGACTGAGACACATCTATCACCTGGACTCGCCAGCCCTGCCGCTCGGCATAGCGCGTGTACATGCGCAATATCTCTGCTGCAAACAGGGTGGCTTCATCTCCGCCTGTGCCTGCTCGCACCTCAAGGAACACGTTCTTTTCGTCATTGGGGTCCTTGGGCAGCAGGAGCAGCTTCAAATCTTCTTCACACTTCTGGAGCCGACTCTCTAAAGACAGCAACTCTTCCTCGGCCAGCTCGGCCATCTCCGGATCGCTAAGCAATTGCCTGGTCTCTTTTATCCCTTCTTTGAGCGAGCGATACTGGCGGAACTTCTCAACTATCTCTTCCAGATCGCGGTGCTGTTTGGCCAGCTTTGCATACCTGCTCTGGTCGGCAATGATCTCAGGATCGCTCAGTTGCCCTGTCAGCTCTTCATATTTGGTTTCAATTGCAGCCAATCTATCAAACATAAATTTTTGCTTCCTACACCACAAAATAAAAGCACAGGTTAGCAATTTACGCAAACCACAGAGGTCTGCTCGCAATTGCTCAAACTGTGCTTAAGCTAAGAGACGGGAATGAGTTCGTTCTCCGGCAGCGGCTCCAGAGCAAGCGATTTCTCAAGCGCGAAGATAGCTACTTCCAACTGATCATCACTCGGCTCCTGAGTGGTGATATTTTGCAGCCAGATGCCCGGCAGAGTCAGCAACCGGAAGAATCTCTGAGCGCGCCGTCTTGCCGATAGACGGATTACTTCATAAGATAGGCCAGCGATCAACGGGATAAGAAGAATTCGCGCCAGGAAGTTCAGATAGAGCGAGTCGAAGCGAACTATGGAAAACATCAGAATGCTCACCAGCATTACTACCATCAGGAAGCTGGTGCCGCAGCGAGGATGCTGGCGCGGCTTAATGCGAGCATTCTCGACGGTCAAACTTTCTCCTGCTTCGTAAGTGTAGACCACCTTATGCTCTGCTCCGTGATACTGAAAAACGCGCTTGATGTCTTTGAGAAATGAGAAGCTGAAGATCATGCCGAGAAACAGCGCCACACGGATCAGGCCATCAACCAGATTAAAACTTACGCCCGGCGTGACCGGTTTCAGGTAAATTCGGAACCATTCCAGGACGGCCATATACCAGGGGCCACTGCTGCTTTGTGTCTCTGCCGGTTCAGCGCCGATGTACCGGAAAATTATATTGGTCAGAAGGAGCGGCAGGACGATGAATAGAGCGACATTGAAGACTATGGCGAAGAGCAGCGATCCGGCGGCAGCAGTGGTCGATGTTTTGTTCATCTGCTTCCTGGCGGCCTTGTTCTCTCGACTCAGTATTGCGCCTGACGGTTTGGCTTGCCTGGCGCTCTCTTCATCTTCAAGCGCCACACCGGCAGAAAAGTTGAGAGCTTTTATGCCCAGCGCCATCGACTGAATCAATACGGCGCTGCCGCGCAGTATGGGGAATCTGAGGATGGGGTACTTGCGCGTGAGTTTCTCCAGCCGCTCGCCTTTGTAAACGATCTCGCCGCTGGCGCGGCGCACTGCAACGGCATACGAGTTTGGCGAGCGCATCATTACACCTTCAATGACTGCCTGCCCGCCAACAATAATATCTTCATTACTGTACATATTTAAGCCCGGAGTATGTCTTACCCTTTGTTCAAACCGTATTTCTTCTGGAACCGCTCCACGCGGCCGGCTGTATCAACCAGCTTCTGTTTTCCGGTGAAGAACGGATGGCAAGCAGAGCAGATTTCCAATCGAATCTCTTTTTTGGTGGACCTGGTCTTGAACGTCTCGCCACACGCGCAAATCACCGTTGTCTCTTGATAATTTGGATGGATATTTGGTTTCACAACTTTACTCCTGATGGATCTATTATCGTCTTCTCAGAATAAACTACTGAGATGTCTTCTAGACTATGCAAACACTAAAAAATAATTGATGGTATCGCTATTGTCAAGAATTGCCTGGGATCGGCCTTGATTTTATCAGATGTTATGGCTATTATTACGATTTGCGATTCAAGTGGGCGGCGGCCCACTTTTTTTTGGTAGATCCACTTCAGCGAGTGCAGTATTGGAGAACTTTGCTAAGGTTGCACAACTTATTGAAGAGATTGTAACCTCAGAGGGCCTTGAGTTGGTGCATTGTGAAGTGGCGGGCAGCAAGCATGCGCCTCTGCTTCGCATCTACATCGACAAGCCCGGCGGCGTTACCCACGCGGACTGTGAAAATATCAGCAACCATGTGGGCACTGTCCTGGATGTTGAGGATCTGATTCCGCGCCGGTATATCCTGGAGGTCTCTTCACCTGGGCTTGATCGAGGGCTTTACAAAAAGGCCGATTACCAGCGGTTTACCGGTAGATTGGCGAAGATACGCACTGCTGAGCCAGTCAATGGCCAACGTAATTTCAAAGGCCGACTCAAGGGGTTAGCTTCCGAGAGTGGAATCGAGCAAGTAATCCTAGTGGATGATAGAGGCAATGAGTTCAGACTACCGCTGGAGAAGATCCAAAAGGCAAATTTGGAGATAGAATTTTAACGACCTCCTTCTGGAGGGGAGATAGAAATTATGAGTACACCGATTGCGCAAACGATCGAATTGTTGAGCAAAGAGAAAAATATTGATGCCAAGGTAATCATCAGTGCTATTGAAGATGCAGTAGTTACTGCGTCGCGCAAGCACTTCAAATCTGGCGAGGATCTGCATGCGCGCTACAATCCTGAGACCGAGCAGATAGAGCTTTATGCTATCAAGCGCGTTGTTGATCACGTGGAGAACCCGGCAACTGAAATCAGTTTGCAGGAAGTTGAAGAGATGGGCGTTGAGGGAGCTGAGGTGGACGACCTGCTTGAGTTTCCCCGTCCGGTAGAAGAGCTTGGGCGTATTGCTGCCCAGACAGCCAAACAGATCATCTTCCAAAAAGTCCGTGAGGCTGAGCGCAACAATGTGTATGAAGAGTACATTGGGCGCATTGGCGAGCTTGTTAATGGGCACGTCAAACGCTTCGAAGGAGGCGGTCGAATAATAGTTGATCTGGGCAAAGTCGAAGCTGTCTTGCCTCGCTCGGAACAGTCCAAAGCTGAGAGTTTCTCTCAGGGCGAGCGAATCCGCGCAGTCATTAACAACGTGACCAAAGACGCTAAAGGGCCGCAGGTGGAGATCTCGCGCAGCAGTCCCAACCTCCTCATCGAGCTGTTTAAGATGGAGGTGCCGGAGATATACGATGGGACAGTGGAAGTTAAAGCCGCTGTGCGTGAGCCAGGCGAGAGGGCCAAGATTGCTGTCGTCTCGCACGAGCGGGATGTCGATCCGGTAGGCGCTTGCGTGGGAATGAAAGGATCGCGCGTGCAGGCGATCATCAGAGAACTCAGAGGAGAGAAGATCGACATTATCGAATGGTCTGAGGACCCGACGGTGTTCGCTGCTAATGCCCTCAGTCCCGCTAAGGTCAGCAAAGTCCAGGTTGTTGATTTTGCCAACAAGAGGCTGGAAGTGGTAGTCGATGAGACTCAGCTCAGCCTGGCTATAGGCAAGCACGGACAGAATGTGAGGTTGGCTGCCAAACTGGTCGGCTGGAACATCGACATCAAGAATGAAGAAGAGATGAAGCGCGAGATTCAGAGCCAGATGGAGGCGCTGCTCTCCGGTCCTACTGTGCCGCTGACAATGATTGAGGGACTCAACCCATCTGAATCGCGGGCGCTGCTTAATGCAGGCATAGAGACAGTCGAGCAATTGGCCGAAATCAGTGTTGATGATCTGGTGGACCTGCTCGATATAAGCCTCGATGATGCTACCGGGCTGCTCGATTCTGCGCAAAGAATAATTGCTGCAAAGGCTCAACGCGCTGCCCAGCAGGCTCAAGCTCCTGAAGCAGTTGCTCAAGAGCTTCAATTGCAGGAAGAGGCTTCGCTTAGAGAAGCTGATTATTCCGAGCAAGAGATAAGCGAAGAGATAGCCGATGCTGAAGCGCCAGTAGAGACCGGCAGCACTGATATAATAGATAGTGTGACCGAAGCTTCAACTGCGCCTGCTGAGACAACGATTCAGAATCAGGAGGCTGCGGCGCAGGAGCTTGAGCTACTGGCAGAGACCGAGGGTGAGGCCGCCGGAATTGAGGTTGTTCAGGCATCTGGCGATGGGGAGCCAGAGTCAGTTATTAGTGCTGAAACCTCAGAAGAGCGCGAGTGAGTTGCTCTTGAAATGTAGAGCAACCTGTCAGATTGCTGATGATGCATGCTATCAGCAATCTGACAGGTTGCTCTACATTTACAGTCAGTTTATAGCCAAGCTTATTTTATAACGGTTGGCTAAGGGAGGGCATAATGCTGATGGTCGAAATCTAAGAGGTAAGGAAATGGTCGAGGTGCGATCGCGCGCTCGTGCTCCATACCTTTGGGGATTGTAGTACATTCCAAGCGCGATTAGCGCGATCACTGGAGGAATTGAATGGGGAAAGTTAGGATATACGATTTAGCGAAGGAGCTAAAACTAGATAATAAGAAGATCATCGAGGACGCTCGTCGGCTGGGTTGTGATGGTGTGCATCAGGCGTCAAACTCGGTTCCCGATGAGATCGCTCAGAAGATCAGGGAGAAGTATTTTCCAAAGAAGACGGTGACATCACAGGCTCCGAAGCTAGTGAAGGTCCCCAAGAAAGTGACTCCAGCCGCAGCGCCCGATCAAGCGGCAAGCGCCCCTGCGGAAGCGCCAGCGCCTGTTTCTGCGTCTGAGGTTCAAGAAGCCAAGCGGGTAGAGAAGACGGCCGTGCAGCCAGCTCCTTCTGTGCCGAAGCCCCGAGTTATCAAATTGGTTGAGAAAGAGATTCCCAAACCGGCTCCGGCTCCGCCACCGCCGCCAGTCGCGCCTCCGAGCCAACAACCAGTTCAGCAGAAGACGCGAGTGGTCGAATTGCCTCAGCCTGCTGCTAAGGAACCAGCGCCACAGTCTGCTCCTCAGCCTGCCGCCGCTAAACCTGCTGCTGCTCAGACTCAGGCGCCAGCCAGGGTGGCAAAGCAGCCAGAAGCACCCAAGCCATCCCCGACCAAGCCAACAATCAGAGTGCTTGTGCCCTCGACAGCAGCAACGGCTTCTACTGTTTCAATATCTCTGCCGTTACCTGCTGAAGAGGCTGAGCCGGGATTACCTCAGCGCACAACTTATATACCTCCACGCGATAAGCGTCCTCGCGGGATGCGGCCCAAGGGTAAACACAGAGGAGCTGAAACTGCCGCGCGTGGCCGTGTGAAGAGTGAAGATATTGACGATGGCAAGCTGCTACCTCCTGTGCCAGTATTTACTCAGGTGGCTGCTCCGCGTCCGGTCTTCACTGAGTTGAAGCCGATTAAGCTAACCGAGGGCACTACGGTCAAAGAGCTATCGGACAAATTAAACGTCAAGGCCAAAGATGTGGTCAGCTTGCTCCTGAAGAAAGGGGTCCTTGCGACCGTTAACCAGACCATTGATGTCAATGTTGCCAGGGATGTAGGCAAGGAGTTCGGTTACGATATTAGCTTTGTTCCCTTCGAGGAGATAATTGCCGAGACAGAAGCTCAACAGCTGTCGGATGATGGCGCGGAGCTTGTGACACGGGCCCCAGTTGTCACCGTGATGGGCCACGTCGATCATGGCAAGACCAGTCTGCTTGATGCCATACGACAGACGCGCGTGGCTGAAGGCGAAGCAGGAGGGATTACCCAGCATATTGGCGCTTACAGCGTTGAAGTGACCGATCCAGATGATCGCACCAGACTGCGCCGCATCGTGTTCCTTGATACTCCTGGCCACGAAGCATTCACCATGATGCGCGCTCGCGGGGCGCGTGTGACCGACGTTGTTGTGCTCGTCGTTGCCGCAGATGATGGAGTAATGCCCCAGACAATCGAGGCGATAGATCATGCGCGGGCAGCAAATGTGCCTATAGTTGTGGCGATAAACAAGATTGACAAACCTGATGCCAACCCGGAACGAGTCAAGCAGGCGCTATCAGATCGCGGCCTGGTCTGGGATGGCTGGGGCGGAGACACCGTTATGGTTGAAGTCTCTGCCAAGAAGAAGATCAACCTCGATGCGCTTCTGGAGATGATATTGCTGACCGCTGATATTGCTGACCTGAAGGCCAATCCGAAGCGTCTGGCAGCAGGGACAGTTCTGGAAGCCAAGCTCGATCGCGGGCGCGGCGCTGTAGCCACTGTGCTGGTTCAGAATGGAACGCTCAAGGTAGGTGATCCATTCCTCGTCGGCGCAATCTTTGGGCGTGTAAGAGCGATGTTTGATGATCGCGGGCGTCCCGTGCTCGAAGCCGGTCCCGCTACGCCAGTCGAGGTGCTTGGGTTTGCTGAAGTGCCTCATGCCGGAGACCACTTCCAGGTTGTTGATGATATTGCTAAGGCTCAGCAGATAAGCGCCTATCGACAGGCACAGCAGCGCGCTGCACAACTCAGAGCAACTGCGCGTAAGGACATCTCGGATATTGCCAAGAGCATTCAGGCAGGCAATCTCAAGAAACTCCTGGTCATACTCAAGGCCGATGTGCAAGGTTCGGTTGAGGTTTTGAAAGAGACCCTCAACAAACTCTCCACAGAAAAGGTGGAGGTGCGCATCATCCGCAGCGGCGTGGGGGCAATTACTGAATCGGATGTGTTGCTCGCTTCAGCATCAAATGAGATGAATCAGCGAGCAATTATAATCGGCTTCAATGTTCGACCTGAACCGCGCGCCGAGGAGCTGGCAAAGAACGAAGGCATAGAGATCCTGCTCCATTCGGTTATCTATAAGCTTGAACAGGAGCTGCGTGGCGCGATGATAGGAATGCTGGATGTGACCAAACGCGAGGTGACCATTGGTAAAGCTGAGGTCCGCCAGCTCATCCGTGTGCCGAAGGTAGGAGTGGTGGCCGGATCGGCAGTCATTTCGGGAACAATCAAGCGCAACGCCCAGGTGCGGCTGGTGCGAGATAATATTGTCATTCAGGAGACGAAAATCGCCAGCCTCCGACGATTCAAAGATGATGTCAGCGAAGTAAAGCAGGGCTTCGAATGCGGAATTTTGCTGGAAAACTTCAATGATCTGAAGATAGGAGACGTCATCGAAGCTTATATCATGGAGGAAGTAGCCCCAACCGAGCTATAAACTAAGTGGCGCAGACTTTAGTCTACGAACCGAAGTCTGCGCTACCATAACGGCGATTGACAGTTATGCTTCAAGGAAGACGCCCTCAGCGAATAGCCGATCAAATAAAATCAGAGGTTAGCCAGATCGTCTCCTACGAGCTGAGGGACAAACGTATAGGCTTTACCACGGTAACTGATGTTTGGGTATCACCTGACTTGAAACAGACTCGGATTTATGTTAGCGTACTGGGCTCAAAAGAGGAGGCTCGCAGTACGCTTGAAGCGCTCAATCATGCCGCTGGATTTGTTCGCCATGAGCTGGGTTCGCGCTTGCGCCTGCGCCATGCCCCTCAGCTCTCATTTCACATCGATAAATCAATTGAATATGGAGATCGGATCGAGCGGTTGATTGATCAGATCAACAGGGAGTAGTTGGTCGCAAGGCGCGCCGGGTTAATTTTTGACCCATTGTTTTAAAAAGTAGTTAATCCTGGCGCATGGTTTTCCGTATAACATCTATGCTGAGTCAGGTCGTTGAGCTAATAGAGAGTAAGCACAAGTTCTTTGTCACCTCTCACATTCGTCCCGATGGCGATGGGCTGGGATCATCGCTGGCGCTTGTGTGGGTACTCAAGAGTCTGGGCAAAGATGCCAGCGTTATTATCTGTGACAGGGTGCCTCATGCCTATCGCAAGTTGCCGGGGGCAGATCAAGTAATAACTCAACCGTCGGTTGCCAAAGGGGAATTCGATGCCGCCTTCGTCATTGAATGCAGCGACGTTGATCGCCCCGGCCTGATCGGCCTCAGAGATCAATTTGTCGTCAATATCGATCATCATAGCACCACTGCGCTATTCGGCGATATTAACTGGATAGATTCAACCGCAGCAGCAGTCGGCGAAATGATCTATAATCTCTCCAAAGCACTGGGAGTCACCGTCACCAAAGAGATTGCCGAGTGCGTCTACGCTGCGCTGCTGACCGATACCGGATCATTTCACTTCTCGAATACCACCGAACGAACATTCAAGATTGCCAGCGAGTTAGTGAGATGTGGAGTTGAGCCTGCTCGCATATCCCAGGCGATATTTGATTCCCATCCGTTCAGCAAGATAAAGCTGCTCGGTTTAGTGCTGGCAACGCTCCAGCACGATGACAGCGGTCGAATTGCCTGGATCAATATGCCTTATGAGGCGATGATGGAAGCAGGAGCGACCGAAGAGGATACTGATGGCATAGTCCATTTTCCTCTCTCTATTGGAGAAGTCGAAGTAGTTGCCTTCTTCAAAGAAGTTGAGCCAGGCGTGTTTCGCATCAGTCTACGATCAAAGGGCGCTGTCAATGTGGCCAGAGTGGCAGAGCAGTTTGGCGGAGGGGGCCACAAGAACGCTTCTGGCTGCACTGTTGTCGCTCCTTATGAAATAGTAAAGCAGAGGATCATCGGAAAGCTCCAGGAGGCGCTCGGCCCGGTAGCAAGCGGAAGTTTGATCTCCCTTTAGAACGGGTTTCGGTTCCCGACGTTGGTTTGACGGCGTACCGATGCCTTTGAGATCGGGAAGTGGAAGTGCCATCGACAGCCACGACAGCCAGTTCGCCCCCGTTTCATTCAGGTAATCTTGTTAATGTGAGCACAAAGATGAAGATTCGGCTTTACATCGACGAAGATGCTATGGCCCATCGCCTCGCCCAAGAGCTTAGATTGCGCGGCATAGATATAACTACGGCTCTGATAGAGGGAATGATCAAACGTGATGACCGTGACCAACTTGAATATGCTACAGCTCAAGGACGAGTGCTCTATTCTTTCAATGTCGGTGATTACTATCAACGTATTCGTTTAGCGTGGTTGTAAGATCGGCCAGCCGCTCGTTTCAGATCATCAGCAGCGTGCAGTAAACTGCTGTATTCGTTTAGCGTGGTTGTAAGTGATGCGGCTGTGGCCGCTACCTGTGTGTGGCGAGTCTGCGGACTCGCCGGGAGTCTACTTCTTAGATTCTTTGGCGGCTACGCCGCTGCCTCTGCCCACGCTAAACGCATACCTATCAATTTCATACCGAGTATTTAACTGAAGGGAAAACCCACGCAGGTATCATTCTTGCTCAACAGCAACGTTATAGTCTTGGCGAGCAAATGCGACGGTTGTTGCGAATCATTGCGACGTTATCAGCCGAAGAAATGCAGAACAGAACTGAGTTTTTAGGTTCATGGGATCGAGCAAAAGCAGTTGTTTGCTTCTACTGCCGATCCCATCGAACTCCACCCAACAGCCGCGCTCTGCTGCCTGTATGTGCAGCTCCTTATTCTTCTCGTTCTGGGCATGCACCCAGATGAATGCCTGTGGGCTTACTCTGAGTTTGGTTATTAGATCCAGCTCTTGCATTGCCGCTACGCCGTCGCCTGTATGTGATGCGATAGTCAAGCCTTCAAGCCTGTTTTCAAGTGGGTTAGAGCGGCTGCCTGCACAAGTTTTGCGTCTATTTCTGATAGGGGCCCTGCATCTACGCCGATCTTTATTATGCCCGGCTTGATGCCTGTGCCTTCAATCCCACGCTCGAACTCTTCAATCCAGCGCGATGCCAGCTCTTCAGCCGTCTCTTTGTAAGCGTGGGATGGCACGAACCTGTCATTGGCAGCACCGTAGTAGCCTGTAGCTGTGATTATGTTGAGACCGGTGGCTTCGGACAGACGTTTCAATAAGACAGCATCCCTGCCGAGGAAGGTCCTTTCCGTTTGTGCCGCTCAGAGCTTGTGTTGATGGTGAGCTTGTCTTTGCCCTGAAGGGGCTCAATCTGTCTCAACAAACTCCGTCTCTCTTCAGTTCCTGGATCTCGGCTTCTGATAAGCCAAGCGAGCAGAGTATCTCATCGGTATTCTCGCCCAAAGCTGGGGGGGCGCTTCTGATGCTCGCTGGCGTAGCAGAGAATTTCAACGGCGAGCCGATCTGCTTGATCCTTCCTGTTGTTGATTCTGTCTCAACAATCATTGCCCGGTGCTGAGTCTGCGGATGAGAGAATGCTTCATCCAGATTCTGAACCGGCTCTACACAAGCATCGGTCCTGCTGAACATCTCCATCCATTCCTGCTGAGTTCTGGTCAGAAACATCTCTCTGAGCTGTGCAATCACTTCTCGTTGCTCACTCTCAGAGCAGTGCTGCTTATCGATCAGGTCAGGCCGGTTGATGGTTTGACAGAATCTTTGCCAGAATTTTGGCTCAAGCGCACCGACAGACAGCTGCTTTCCATCTTTGGTTCTGTAGACGTTGTAACAAGCAAGCGCGCCGCTCAAGTGAAGCTTTCTTCCTACGGGTACATCCTGTCCAGCAAAGAGGCTTGCAGCAGGAATAGGCAGCAGCGAAAGCATCACATCAAACATCGAGATGTCTATGTACTGTCCTGCGCCGCTGCGCTCGCGCGCCAGTATTGCCGCCAGTATTGCCAGCGTCGCCACCAGTCCCCCTCCCAGGTCGGCTATCTGAATTCCTGGTATGACGGGATTGCCGTCTCTGTCGGTGGTGAGTCCGAGGATTCCGCTGAGCCCAAGATAGTTGATGTCATGGCCGCTTCGTTCGCGATGGGGCCCCTCCTGCCCGTAGCCGGTCAATGAGCAGTAAATGATTCGCCGATTTATCTCTTTGACCGCCGAGTAGCCAATCCCCAGTCTATCTACAACTCCGGGGCGAAACCCTTCCAGTATGATGTCGGCGCTCATGGCCAGCTTGAGGAAGATTTCTACGCCGCGCTCGTCCTTCAAATTGAGCGTTAAGCTCTTCTTATTGCGATTGACATTGAGGAATGTTGCGCTCTGGGAGCCTATTCTGGGCGAGGACCAGCGAGTCGGGTCCCCTGTTTTCGGTTCTTCAATCTTGATGATCTCCGCGCCCAGATCGCCCAGGATCATCGAACAGTAGGGCCCTGGCAGGAGGCGCGAAAGATCGAGCACTTTAATTCCGTCGAGCGGCTGTAGCATTGGCTATCTCCAGAATCTATTTCAACTCATCACCGGGATGCCAAAAGTGTAGTACCTTGTCAGCGTCTTTTGCAACAGCCATATAATCCGATTTTTGAAATGGGAGTCTAACGATAATGAGTGGTTATGCTGAAGCCAACTGGATTATCTGTATTAATGGACGTAGAATACTACGTCTTTTAGTGGTTTCAACTTCAATCGAAAGAACAACTCCGAACGTAAACCCCTTCCGCGCAGCGCCGAGCGCGAACGCGAGGGAAGTAAAATAGGATCGCCGCCTCTAGCACTTACCCTCATCAGTGGGGGCACTTCTATAGACTTTAAGAAAAAGTTTGCAGTAGGTTCGGGCGCCAAGCGCCCTCAAAACAATTCAAAAATAAAATTGTTTTGAGGGCGCTTGGCGCCCGAACCAAAGAAGGATTTTTCTTAAAAGCTATAGTTTTATCACTATTCTCCTTGAGCGCCTGCCACTTACCCTCATCAGTGGGGGGCACTTCCCTGATCTTGCGCATAGGCTGCTATTGGCCCCACCCCAGGCAGCAATAGAATATGGTTAGGATGCGCTAGGCCAGCGATGTCGTTCGTCCGATGCCCGACGGTAGAGAAATATTCTACGTTCGATGTTCTACATTCCACATTAAAGATCGAGCATAGAACATCGAACGTAGAACATAAGGGCTCACCAGCTAAACCTGGTAGCGATCTGGAATGCGCGTGGGCCGCCGGTGCCGAAGACTTGCCCGACGCGGCTGCTCGGCTGACCGAAGCTGGGGTTGTTTAGAGCGCTACTGTAGCCGCTAAGATTGGCAATATTGAACAGATTAAATGCTTCGCCAAAGATCGACAGCTTGTACCGCTCTCCCAACTTTATGATCCTGGTAACTCGGATGTCTTGTGAGAAGAATGAGTCACCATTATCGAAATTCGCAGGCAATGTAATCACAGGCATCACCTGGTTTTGCGGCGTGCGCTTGCCCGTTACTACTGTTGGGAACGTCTTATTGTACTGATCGACCAGTGCCACCAGCTCTTGCTTATTTATACTGCGGCCGAAGCCGTTGAATGGCACTCCTGGCAAAAGGAATGTGCTGATGCCATCGCCATCAACATCCCCGCCAACAGACGCATTCAACGGCGGTTTGCTCACCATCTGCGAGATGAGCGACACTTGCCAGGTATTGAAGAACCCTCGCAGGAAGCGCGACTCGCCGCTGTAAGTTGGCAGTTCCATAATGCCACTGAAAGTGAAGCGATGGCGACGATCAGCTCCTTGATAACCTTCGCTGGCATGCCAGTTGTTGAAGTCGATGACTCCATTGAAGCCAGTGTACTTGGAGAGCGCATAAGAAGCGGTAAACTGATACCTGCCTGAGAATCTCTTATCGACTTTAACATGCAGACCGGTGTAGCGGAAGTTGGCGCTGCTCTGGTAAATGTTGATTGCGCCGGTGGAGCACTGGGCTTTGGGATCTTGAGTCTGTGCCCCCACACACAGCGGGATTACCGGATCGCGCACAAAGTCCACTGTCCCATCCGGCCTTATTCCGGTTACTCTTGGCCGGTTAAACCGGTTCATGTCGAGTCCGAATAGATCATGATGTCCGCCAAAGTGGACTGAACGGCGCATCACGAAATCGGCCGTTAACACCAGATTGCGAGCCAGCTCGCGCTGGACGCCAAAGTTCACGTGCATTGAGTAGGGTGTGGTACTGTTAGGATTGAATATCTGATCGCCCTGCTTGAAGACTTCAATGCCGCGTATCGAGAGGTCTGTTCCATTGCCAAGCCTGCTTGCCAGAGCAGCGCGGAATGCTGGCAGTTCTACCAGCAGGTTTGCTCCGCGATAGTTGGTGGGAAAGCTGCTGAAGTTGCGCCCAACGATAGATCCTTCAATTGAAGCCCGTCCGTTGCCTGCCGGTCCGGTCAGCGCGCGCTCTCTCAGACGGGTCCAGAAGAGATTGGAATCATGATAGACTCCACCGCCGCCGCGTAGTACCGTCTTGCCATTCTTGCCCAGATCCCAGGCAAATCCGGCGCTCGGCCCGAAGTTGTTCGGGTCATGGCGCGGCGGGCGCAGGTCCCCTCCGAGCAGAGGGCTCAGGTAAGCCGGCCGGTCAAGATCATGGTTGAGCAGATTATCCTCATACGAATAGGCAATGCCGTAATTGAAAGTGAATCCTTGCCGCACCTGCCAGGCATCCTGAGCATAGACCCGGATTCGGTCATTGCGCCGAGCATGGGCAGAGCGGAACGGCGGCGGCTGTCCAGGATCGCCGATGCCAGTGAAGAACTGAAACAGCGGCAACTGGAGAATCTCCTCTAAAGTGGGAGGCGGAGCCGTTGGGTCTTTTAGACTCCTCGGCAGAGAATCCAGCAAAGGTCTAATCGTTGGGACGGCTGCTGCGAATTGGGCAATATGTACCGGTCCCCAGAGGACTATAATAGCCGGTTCAACAAACGCCCAGCTTCCCTGGCCATAGAAGTGCTCCCACTCGCCGCCGAAGCGTATACGATGATTGCCCTTCTGCAAGCTCAGGTTGTCTACTAAATGGTAGGTGCGCAGAATGCGATTCTGCGGCGTGTTGACGTTGTTGCCGATGATGAAGGGATTATCGGTGAGGCGAATGTCAGGTCCGCCCAGGCCAATACATCTGGCCGGATCCTTACACTCCTTAGTAGTTAGATTGTCGAGGTGATTGCTGTAGTAATTGAAAGAGTAGCGCAGATCATTAACGACAGTCGGTGTGAAGACTGTGCTGAGCCCGCCAAGCACCTGATAAGCATAGTTATCGCTGACAACCCAGTTCGACGGCATACGAACGCCGCCCGATGGATTGAAATTATCGTTCATATCCAGGCTGTAGCGCAGGAAGGCACTGTTCTTATCGGTTACTTTCCAGTCTACTCGCGTATTGAGCTGATCAAAGTTGACCGGATTATCGGCAATGTGATCAAACTTAGAAAATATTGGATGGTTATTGTGTGTTACATTAAAGACGCCATCCTGGTTGTTGTGCTCATAGTTCACGAACCAGAAGAGCTTATCTTTCTTAAACGGGCCGCCAATGTTGAACCCTGATTGCCGCCTAGCAAAGAATGGCTCAGGGTTCTGCAGGTCGCGCGCAAATCCGGGATTGGCTGCCATATTGTTATCACGGAAGTAGAAGAAGCCTGTGCCGTGAATCGAGTTCCCGCCTGTCCGCGACACGATATTAATCGACCCAACACCAGTCACGCTGGTCGAAAGGTCGAAGCTGAAGCTGGAGATCTGGAACTCCTGAACTGTCTCTTGGGAAAAGTTCTGTGCCGTCCCTCCTGTCACGCGGTCATTGACTGTAGCTCCATCTACTGAAATACGAGTCAGCGCCTGACCGGCGCCAGCAATTGAGACGCGGAAGAAATTATTCGGGCTGGTGCCGGGATTGGCTACGTTCTCAACAGACACTCCGGGCTCCAGCAGAGCCAGTTGCAAGAAGCTCCGACCGTTGAGCGGAAGATTTTCGATCTGCGCGCGAGTAACTACTCCATCAACTTTGAAGTCGCTGGTATTGATCTGAGGCGCTTCGGAAGCGACTTCCACCACTTCAGTGCTGACCCCCACCTTGAGCGAAAAGTCTGCCGAAGTAGGATTGCCTGTTTGAACTGTCACTCGCCGCACCTGGCTTTGAAAGTTCTGCGCCTCGGCTTTCACTTCGTACTCGCCAGGCAAGAGGTTCTCTACTGTGTAGTTCCCCTCATCGTTGGTGACCACTCTTCTTTCTAAGTTTGTGCTCAGGTTTTTGACAATGACAGTTGCGTTTGCAATCACTGCGCCTGCCTGATCAGAGACAGTGCCGCGAATGCTGCCAGTTGGTGTTTGTGCAAGAATTACACTTATACATAAGAGTGTGAGCAAAGGTACTGATATTGGTTTTGGTATTTGGATATGCATGGTTTCCTTCCTCCATCTTTGCGTGCTTAATTGAATTTGGTTGAACAATTACCTAATGGCTGGTCCAGATTCCAGAGAGACTAGGATTTAAGCAAGTATAGTTATAGGGCGAGCCCAGAGTTGTTATCTGGTAGATCGCCTATTATACCCCCTCCCTCTGATCTGTCCCTATTATTCTAGATTTAAGCGGCTGAGAAGGTAAGCCGCTAGTGCCACAAAAAACTAAAGACTAAGCCGGAGCCTTAGTACCATCTATCTAAAAATGCTAAAACTGCTTACCAGGCCTACTACTGAATATGATTGCTCAAAAGATAAATTAGGAAATCGGGAAGAGAGCCCAACCCGTGACGGCTCCACTTCCAAATATCAACTTCACTCGGTGGAACAGATTATATCTCAGGTTGAACTTTTAGGGAAGGGAATAATTAGATGTTTCGGGAGAATAGTTTTTACTACTCGCGTATTACCCATCGCTCGTATTTACCCCCTCTTTAACTATAAGAGTATACTGAGCTTTGCCGATAATACATAGGTATTCTACGGTTTCTCCGCCCGGAACTGTGGCCTCTTCGGAGGGAGCGCCCATGATCTTAGTGCCGATTGGCAATGAAAATTCTACTGTCCAGCGCCTCCCGTGGATAACGTTTATCATCATCGGCCTCAATGTGATCATCTTCTTCGCTACCCTCCCCACGGTCAGAAAAGAGCACATCAAGCTGCAAGAGAAGGCGGAACAGTTGTTCCAGCTTGTCTACTCCCATCCTTACTTGATGAATGATGAGACGATAGACAAGCTCCAGACTTGCGGCATTATTGGCCGGAGCGAGGCTGAGCAGATACGCGAAGTTGCCGCTCAATATGAAGACGCTCTCTCATCAGCGGCCAGGGGAGTTAATCAGCTCGATATTCAAAATCGGCGCGACGAGTTGAATGCGCTCATCGATGAAGTCGTCAAGCTTCGCCAGTCGATGCTCTTCTTCAGCTACGGGTTCAAACCGGCCAAGCATGAGGTGTGGCAGTATATTACCTCAATGTTCATGCACGGAGACATCTGGCACCTGCTGGGCAATATGCTCTTCTTCTTTGCCGTAGGGTTCAGCCTGGAAGATTTATGGGGGCGGCTGGTCTTTTCCAAATTCTACTTGCTGGGCGGCGTGGCAGCGACAGTCACGCACATGGTTATGTATCCCGATAGCACCATCCCTTTGATCGGGGCCTCCGGCGCTATTGCCGCAGTAATGGGGGCATTCCTCGTCAGGCTCTATGATGTTAAGATCACCATCTTTTACTGGTGGCCGGCCCTGCTTCTCAGAGGCGCAAGCCCTCTGGGCACATTCGGCGTGAAGGCGTATATCTATCTGCCCCTGTGGTTCGGCTTGCAGCTATTCTATGCCATGCTATTCGACAGCGCAGAAGGCAGCGGCGTCGCATTCTGGGCGCACGTGGGTGGATTTGTCTTCGGCGCAACGGTCGCGCTGGCGATGAAGGTAACTAAAATCGAGGAGAGATTCATCGAGCCGTCAATAATGGCTAAAGTTGAGTTTGGCAACAAGGCTATTAGAGCCGCTACCGAATCGCTTGATCGCAACAACTTAATTGAAGCTGAGAAGGTGCTCAGAAAGCGCCTGGCAACTGCCCGTGATGATGTCGATGCATTAATGCTTCTGGCACAGGTCTTTCAGCGAATGGGAAAATGCGATGAGCAAGCCGGTGTTTATTGCCGGCTCATTCGCCTTCAGGTGAAAGCAAATGACATGGATTCGGCGCTCTATTCCTACGATTCATTGCTGGGGGTCTATCCCAATGCGGACGCCAAACTCAAACTCCATCCCGGCGACTGGATGGCCATTTGTGATTACTTGAATAAGATCAAGATGCACAAAGAAGCGGCTGTGGAATATGAGCGGCTGGCGAAGTCTCACCCGCAATCGGTTCAAGCTTTAAAGGCGCTCATAGCAAGCGCGGAGATCCATCTCAATATATTGTTCAAGCCGTCAGAGGCGTTGAGAGTGCTGGCTCTGGCCGAACAGATAGAGACCCATCACCCTGCCTGGAAAGACAGAATTGCCGAGATTAAGAGGCGAGCCGAGAGCATACAGATGAGGCTTGCGGCGGCGCAGCAGAATCAATCTTCGCTCTCCCTGTCCGATAGCATTCAATCCATAACCGAGACCATGTCCCGATTCCAGTGAATCAGCCGCTAAAGATCCAATCTCAAACTGAGTTGAATTATTCGCGGTTTGCGCGTCCTGCGGGGGACAAGAAAATCGTCATCATTTCTGTTGATGAATTCGCTGCCGAAAGAGAAGACGGTATTGTTGAAGGCATTGAAGAGATCGACCTGGGGGCGCAGTCTGACCTTCTCGCTCAATCTGACCGAGCGCGATAGCCTGAAATCCACCGATTGCCCGGCGGGGCCCCTGCCGATATTGCGCGGCAGATTGCCGCTGCTGCCGATCGGAGCCAGCGCAAGAGCATTGGCAACATTGCTCGGCGGGCCGCCGGGGCGGCGGAAATTGATCGCTCCGGTGTCGCGCAGCATTGCCGGTCGATCATTGTTTATGTCATTGAGGTTGCGATCAACTCCTCCGGCGCTTATGTTGAACGGGCGCGCTGAGCTTAATCTAACGATGGGCGCAACTTCAAGTTTGAGATAAGGGAGCCGGAACAGGCCGCTGAAAGAGAAGCGATGTCTCTGATCAATGAGCGAGAGCGCCCGCTCGGCGCGCCGATTATTGAGATCCTGAGCCGATGAGGTATTGACAACGCCTTCATCAATCGTCTTGCTGAGCGTGTACGATGCGCGAAGACTTGCCCAGGGGCCCAACCGATAGTTTGCCGTAAGTGTCCCCCCGTGATAAAAGGAGTTGCCCGAAGATTCCAGTTGCTCCACCTGCTCAAGCCCCGGATCGGGCCGAAGATGCCTGATGGCGGCAAGCGCCGCGCGCAATGCGGCGCTGTTTGATGATGTAGATGGATTGTTCAGGCCAAATAGCCTCCCGGCAATTCCGAAGATACTGATGCTGGCGCCTGAAGAGGCCCCCAGATCAAATCGCACAATATCGGCGTTGCCAGTACTTGTGATCGGGCGCTTGCCGCTGCTGTCAGGGCGATTGTCGAAATCGCGGCTCAGGAGATACTCGGTGAAGTTCTTGAACCCGGCCGGGAGAATAGGCGCATTTATATTCGTCTCGCGCCATAGATGGACGCCGCCGGTGAAGTTGTAGCTGAGTTCAACAACCAGGTCCTTTCTTATTTCGCGCTCGATGGCAAAGCTCGCTTGAGTTGTGTACGGTATGATTGTGGCCGGATCGACGCGGCGCAAGAATTGGCTCTCTCTCACTCCCGATCGCTCGATCATCGCCCTGTCCAGAGCGGCGTCGGGAAACGAGACGGCCCCCAGAACTTCAGGCGTAAGATTTGAATCGACCATCACAGCAGAAGAGGTCAAGAAGAAATCGTCGAATGTGCGCAGCAAGACTCGATTGTAGAATATGCCGAAACCTGCTCTCAGAGCCGTCCTGTCGCTCTTTGATGGGCTCCAGGCAAAGGCGATGCGCGGGCTGAAATTGTTGTTATCGCGGCGCAGAGCCGATTCAAAGTCGTATCGCAGCCCCAGGCTCAGCGTGAAATCGGGTTTTACTCGCCACTCATCCTGAACGAACGCGCCCAGGACGGTGTTGTTCAATCGACTCTCGGTATTAAACCGGCGCACAAACCGTGATGGCCTGTTTGACAGGAAGTCCACTGGCGTATCGAACGAGAATGTTCCTGTAGAATCTTCCAGGTCGGTGAAGCTTGAAGATATTAGCTGAAGATCAAATCCGGTTTTGAGTAGATGAGGCCCGGTCTGCCAGCCGAGGGAATTCTGCCATTGGTAGCGGTCTTCGCGTCTGAGGCTGCCGCCGAGCGTGCTCGATCCGGCCACCAGGGCCCCTCCGTTGCCTTCAATGTCAATGAGCACAACCGGCCCCGAATTTGGCGGCCCATTGCGCGGAGAGAGGCGGGAGAACTGGAAACGAGCTTGATTAATCCGGCTGGGAGAGAGAATGAAGTTATGCATGAGCGCGATGTCGGCGGAGTCTCTGCCCTGCGAAGTAATAGTCTCTATCAACCGCCTGCCGCCTGAAAACCCGCGCTGATTGCGCCCTCGCGCCAGGTCGAAGCGCGCAGTTAGGCTATGTCTTTCGGCCAGGTTGAAATCGGTTCTTGAGGTGATGAGGTTTCTCCTGGCCGGGGTGCTGACATCCTGGCGCAAGGTCGCCACTTGCGCTCCGCTCGGATCGAGTCTGACATCGTTCTGATTAGGCGCCGGAAGGGGGAAGCGCGGGTTTTGACTAACAGGCACAAGGGTGTCGATGGTCGCTTCGTCGGGCAGGTCATCTCTTTCGAAGCTGGCAAAGAAGAAAGCCCGTCCCGGTTTGAGCACTCGTTTGATGGGGCCACCCATCGTGGCCCCCGCTTGCCTGCGTTGGAATGGCAGTCGCTTGAGGCCGCGCGCGTTGCGGAAGAAGTCATTGGCATTCAAGCTCTCATCCTGGAAATAGAAGAATGCGCGCCCGCGCAGATCGCTTGAGCCTGAGCGAGTCCTCAAGTTGATTCGCCCGCCTGATGCTCGGCCGTATTCGGCCGCATACTGGTTCGAGATGACCTGCAGCTCTTCGACAGCATCGGGGCTGAGGCTGATGCGCTCGCGGGCGGCGCGGTCATCATTATTGTCGAGGCCGTCGATGGTGAGGTTATTGGAGAAGGCAGGGGCTCCATTGAGAGAGAAGATTCCCGCTTCTTCGGGAGTGCGACGGAATTGATTGCCTTCGACCAGGTCCCGCTCTGAGAGCGGCTCTTCGCCCACCTGGCTGAAGAGGAATACCAGCTCCAGCGTGTTGCGGCCGTTGATGGGAAGCTGTTCCAGCTCGGCCTGGCGCAGTGTCCCGCCCATTACCGTTCGCGTTACGTCTATCGCGCCTGCCCCGCTCTCTTTTATTATCACTTCTGTCGCAAGAGGAGCCGGGTCGAGCTGGAAATCGAGCTTGATAGTCTGTCCTGCTTGCGCGGTTATGTTCCTGCGCTCGACCTCTGCGAAGGAGCTTGCCCGGGCGCGAGCGGTGTAGGTTCCCGAACCAGGCATGATGATCCTGTATCTGCCGTTGGCGTCGCTGATTGCGGTGTGTCCGGCTCTGGTCGCTGTATGCTCAAATCTTATCGTTGCTCCTGCTATAGGGTCCCCCCGCGCATCTGTTACGGTTCCCTCGAACCTTACATTATCCAGATCATCAGCCGCAGTTGTCGGCGCGAGTAGATGGAGCACCGGACAAACGGCGATGATGAGCGCGCGCACAAGATAGTTAAATCTGTTGCCCATGCCGACCCTCCTGTGATGGGGCGGTCAATCTGTTCTTGCCCGACCGGCTCTACGGTGATACCGACGCGAGCGCCTCGGCGCTCGCGTTAGTATGTAACGAGACTGAGTTTCTGACCGATAGCTGGAAGTCCCTCTTTATTGCTGCACGTCACGGTAGAAGACGAAAGCCAGGAGTTTGGCAGCCGATTGCGCTACGAATCTCACTTCGAGAATCTCTTTTTCCGGGTTATCTGCAAACCAGCCATTGAGCTGATCTTCAAGCAATGCGTTATGGCGGCCCCCCATGTCCAACTGCTCAAATTGCCTTACCTTTACGTTTCCAGCGCGTAAAACAGAAGTAGATTGTTTTGCCATAGGAAAAAGGTATACCCCTAATGTGATTTGAAATTAGAGCTGTGGAATCTCAGATGGTGATAATAAACCAAATCTGCCGTCATGGGAATAGGCTATGACGGTGCGGCAACTGTAGTTCTTAAGAAAAACGTACGTGTTTAGCGTGTTTGTAAGTTGTGCGGCTGTGGCCGCTACGGATGTGCGGCGAGTCTCCGACTCGCCGGGGCCTGTTCCTTATATCCTTTAGCGGCTACGCCGCTGCTTCTTGCCACGCTAAACGCATACAGAAAAACATTTTCCCGTTCGGGCGCTGAGCGCCCTCAAAGCAAGTTTATTTCTGAATTGCTTTGAGGGGAGCTCAACCGTGAAAGCAATTGACCAACGCGCCCTCAAAACAAGTTTATTTCTGAATTGTTTTGAGGGCGCTCTCGCGCCCGAACCAACCACAACTTTTTCTTAAGGTCTATAGCTCCGGAGGAGCGACCTGGCTAAGGATTTACAGGCCGCTCCTACCGGAGATGAGGAAGATTTCATTCACCTGCCTGCTACAAATAGGTCGCCCCGCTGGGGCTGAGCAGTTACTACCCATTTCTGGTTGGCGCACCCGGCTACAAACACTGCTCGCCCAGTTTTTGCTTGCAGCCTGATGAAGCTGTGTTAGGATAATTAATCCGTATCAAAACCCGATGTAGCTCCCGGCGGATGTCTATGTCAGCATTGCGCAGTTAAACCGGAGAGCGGAGAGGATGAAATATAAAGAGGAGTGCAACAAAACAATGAGAGTTTACGGAACAAAAGAGATCAGAAACATTGGAATTGTAGGTCACGGCGACGCAGGCAAGACATCGCTTACCGAAGCGATGCTCTATACTGCGGGCGCCATTCAGCGACTGGGCAGTGTTAATGACGGTACAACTGTAACTGACTATGACGAGGATGAAAGAGCGCGCCACATAACCATCCGCAGCTCGCTGGCTTACTCGGAATGGGGCGGAGCCAAGATCAATATTATTGATACCCCCGGTTATAACGCATTCATTCAAGATGCGCGCACCGTGCTGCGCGTTTGTGATACCGCTCTGGTAGTTGTCGATGCTGTCGCAGGAGTCGAGGTCCAGACCGAGAAGGCATGGAGCTATGCGGATGAGTTCAAGCTGCCGCGAATGATTGTAATAAACAAGCTCGACCGAGATCGCGCCGATTTTCGCGCCGCGCTCGCCTCAATTAACGAAACGTTCGGGCGCGCGGCCATTCCTTTCCATCTGCCCATCGGAGCAGAGAAAGAGTTCTCCGGCATAATTGACCTGATTAAGATGAGGGCCTATACCTTTCAGACCGATACCAGCGGCAAATTCGCCGAATCGGATATTCCCGATGCGCTCAAGGCCGATGCGGAAAAGGCGCGCGAGTCTCTGGTAGAGATGGTTGCTGAAGGCAGTGACGCGCTGATGGAAAAATTCTTTGAAGAAGGGACCCTCAGCGATGAGGATCTGGTCGGCGGGATCAAGTCAGGCGTCCTGGAAGGGCGATTGATCCCTGTCTTCTTGACATCAGCTACGCTGAATGTCGGCGCTCAGATGCTTCTTGATGCCATTGTGAAATACGCTCCATCGCCGGCAGATATAGGAGTGACAATGGGCCGCGCGGCAGAGGACGATGGAGAAGAGATCGAGCGAAGGATTGACGATGCCGAGCCGTATTCCGCATTTGTCTTTCGCACGGTGGCGGACCCATTTGCCGGGCGCATCACTATGTTCAGGATCTATTCAGGCGTCTTCAAGTCAGATGCCACCGTCTACAACATAACCAAGAACACTCAGGAACGATTGGGGCCCCTGCACGTAGTTCAGGGTAAACAACTGGAGAAGATAACAGAAGCGCATGCGGGAGATATAGTGGCAGTGACAAAGCTCAAAGAGACGACCACCGGCGATACCTTCTGCGACAAGGCTGCGCCGATCTTCTACCAGCCGGTGACGTTCCCAACCCCGGCTCTGGCGTTCGCTATTGAGCCGAAATCGCGCCAGGATGAAGAGAAGCTGTCAACTGCCATCGCCAAAATACTCGAAGAGGACCTGGCGCTGCGCTATGAGCGTGATGCTCAGACCAAAGAGTTCCTGCTGCGCGGCACCGGCCCCCAGCACGTCGAAGTGACGGTTGAAAAGCTCAAGCGCCGCTACAATGTAGAAGTCGTCTTGCACCCGCCCAAGGTGCCTTACCTGGAGACGATAAAATCGCGCGCCGAGGTGCAGGGCCGACATAAGAAACAGACCGGCGGGCGAGGCCAGTTTGGCGATTGCAAGTGTGTCTTCGAGCCGCTTCCGCGCGGAGGCGGATTTGAGTTTGTGGACAAGATATTCGGCGGCGCGATACCTCAGCAGTGGCGGCCGGCGGTGGAGAAGGGAATCAAAGATGCAGCAGCAAAAGGCGCTGTGGCCGGCTATCCCGTGGTCGATTTCAAAGTCGAATTGATCGACGGCTCTTATCATACGGTCGATTCTGATGACCTCTCATTCCAGCTTGCCGGGCGCAAAGCGTTCCGCGCTGCAATGGAAAAGGCCAATCCGGTATTGCTTGAGCCTATTATGAATGTAGAGATAGTGGCCCCACTTGAGTATTCGGGCGATCTGATGGGCGATCTCAATAGCCGTCGCGGGCGCATTCAGGGCATGGACTCGCGCGGCACCCAGCAGGTGATCAAAGCCCAGGTGCCTATGTCTGAGATGCTCTCTTATCAATCAACTCTCAATTCAATTACCGCCGGGCGGGGAACCTACACGATGGAGCTGTCACACTATGATGAGGTGCCGGCGCATCTGGCGTCCAAGATCATCGCGCAAGCGCAGGCTGAAGGCCGCGTCAGAGCTGCTGAAGAAGAGTAGAGGCGTCCGATGTCCGACGCCGGACGTACAGACGTAGGACACGGGAGATATTTCAAATCGTGATCGAATACAGAGTTGGAAATGATCTGAATATAGATGAAGTGATTGATCTGTACCGCGCTTCGACTCTGGGCGAGAGGCGGCCCGTAGACGATCGAGAGCGGATGGCGCAAATGATTAAGAACGCCAATCTTGTAATCACTGCCTGGGATGCAGATCTGCTTGTCGGGATCTCCAGAGCATTGTCTGATTTCAGCTATGCGACCTATCTAGCTGATCTGGCGGTGAGGAAGTCGCACCAGAGGCGGGGAATCGGCAAGGAGCTGATTCGCCGGACGCAACGAGAAGGGGGGCCACAGACGAAACTGATTTTGCTGGCAGCGCCTGCGGCTGAAGAGTACTATCCGCATATAGGATTTACCCGGCATAATTCAGCCTGGTGGCTGAAGCCGGAAGATAGGATATGAGCCCGCTGGGTTAGTAGTAAGCTACTTCGGGCCCGCCGCCATTAACGACCTCTGGGAACGGCAACGTCAGTGATGCAGGAAGAAATAGTGACTGAAACAGTCCCCCTCAATAACGAAGAGATAAAGCTGTTATACCAGATGCTCTGCATCCCAAGCTACTCTCATCGAGAGCAGGAGCTGGCAGAATTTCTCCGCGGCGAGATCGAGCGGCGCGGAATGCGCTCCTGGATTGACGGCGCGGGCAATCCGGTCGCAGAGTTGGGCCAGGGCAAGCGCACTATCATCTTCCTCGGTCATATCGATACAGTAGCGGGCGACATACCGGTCCGATTTGAAGGCGGCAAACTCTATGGCCGGGGTGCAGTGGATGCCAAGGGCCCGATGGCAGCTTACTTATCTGCTGCGACAAGGCTGCTGGCCAAAGGAAAGAGAATTGATAAGCGCATTGTTATCATCGGCGCAGTGGAAGAAGAAGCGGCAACATCTAAAGGGGCGCGCCAGGTGGTGAAGGATTACCGACCGGATTACTGCGTCATCGGCGAGCCTTCAGGCTGGAGTGCTATTACGCTCGGCTACAAAGGGCGCTTGCTTGCTAAGTACACTCTCAGAAGATCGATGACTCACACGGCGAGCGCCGAAAGTTCTGCCTGCGAACAGGCGGTTCGGTTCTGGAATTACATCAGCTCTTATGCTGCCTCATTCAATGAGAACAAGAAGATTTTTGATAGCTTTCAACCTTCGATTCGATCTATCAATACAACCGGCGATGGCAATATAGAAGAGGTTGTAATGCGGCTTGGCTTTCGCCTGCCGCTCGGATTTGATAGCAATGAATTTATTGCCGACCTGCAATTGAGGAAGGGAAATGCATCGCTTGAATTTTCCGGGGCCGAGGTCGCTTATCGCGCTGACAAATCGAATCCGCTTGTGCGTGCCTTCTTGCAGGCGATCAGAGCCAGAGGTGGGGCCCCCAAATTTAAGGTCAAGACGGGCACAAGCGATATGAACGTAGTCGGGCCGGTGTGGCAGTGCCCGATTCTTGCCTATGGTCCGGGCGATTCCGGCCTCGATCATACCCCCAATGAGCATATCGAGATTAGCGAATATCTGGCCTCGATAGACGTTCTAGAAATGGTGATGGAGAGCCTGTGATTAAAGTGTATCCTGCGCCCGACATCAGATGACTATTTTACAAGGCTTTCGTGCCCGATCTTCAGGCGCGTGAAATCAAGTACAGACAAGGCTTTCAGAGCGGCAGCAGACTGAGCGGCGCCTTGTCCTACGCTGCTGCCACAAGCGATCCCGGCAAATCAATTACCACTGGGCGGGGCAGGGCGGGAGGCGGCAGAAGCCGACAACAACTTCCGGCGGGACCCCTTTGAAAATTAAGTACTTATGTTACACGCATTTCTATTATGCCGCGGCGAGCGGCGCGCCAGAGGGTAGCCAGATGTATAGTACCGTTTGGAGTTCGTAATAGAACCTCTTGGTCCAAGCCCAGGTTATAGCGCGAAGCAACCGCTTCCGCGTGGTCCGATTTCAAACCGAAAATGGTATTAGATTTGAGTTGTTTTGAGGGCGCCGCAGCGCCTGAACTAATACTGTTTGGGATTCGGTCACGAACTCATTTTGCTCCCAGCCTAGGTTATGGTGCTACGACCGCTCAACTATAGCTTTTAAGCTTTTAAGAAAAATCCTTCTTTGGTTCGGGCGCCAAGCGCCCTCAAAACAATTCAAAAATAAGATTGTTTTGAAAGCACGGGTTCGTCGTGAAACGAACCTGCCACTGGTAGGCTCAAAACAATTCAAAAATAAGATTGTTTTGAAAGCACGGGTTCGTCGTGAAACGAACCTGCCACTGGTAGGCTCAAAACAATTCAAAAATAAGATTGTTTTGAAAGCACGGGTTCGTCGTGAAACGAACCTGCCACTGGTAGGCTCAAAACAATTCAAAAATAAGATTGTTTTGAGGGCGCTTGGCGCCCGAACCTACTGCAATCTTTTTCTTAAAGTCTATAGCACTATTGGTTATTATTGACATAACTGTCTACGGCCAGGCGTAATGGTGATCTTGACTCTTTCAGGAGCAACAACCTTCACCCTGAACGACGCTTTTGAGACTAGCTTTTCAAACCGCTTTACTGTCTTGGGACTAGACGAGTAGCTTTCGTGGAAAGCCACTTGTATTATTGATTGAATATCTAAGAGCGGGCTCCGCAGTAGAGGAACGTCCACGCTGAGTCCCTTTTGGCTGAGATACCAACGTATCGTATCTACATCAATTCTTTCGTAGCCTTCAAAGGCTATTTCATCAATGACGAACTTTTCGATCCTTGGTTGCCAAGTTGGTGTTATTTTGATATTTAATGTTAAGCTGTCGTTAACTGGATCGATCTCGACGTGCATATCTCTGAAGACCCCATGAGTTCGTGATAGGCGCCAAACATCATACTTAATGTCGATCCTAAATAGACCGCACTCTTTGACCTCAGATTCGGTGAGCCAGCATCTTGTTACCCATCCTCTGTCGTCACAGATTCCACAGCTTCTCGTCACCGGATTGACCAGCATCGCATTTATCACCAACCCGTTAACTACATTCTCGCTCCCATCAATGAGGTCAGCTCTGCGTATTTGCAAATTTCACAATACACAAAGCGGGCAGGTCTGACCCCTACTGCGCCGCTTGCATAACCAGTACTAAGAAGATTAAGATCCACATCGTTCAAATGCTAGTGTCTCATACCTTGAATTATGGCAAACACTTCGGTCGTGATGTCGCCTGTTTTGAGGTCTTGATCTGCCCGCTTGTAAATGTTCTCTAAATTATCGGCCATTAGATTCTGCTCGTACCAGCGGCGGGCATCACCAGTTATCCAGCCAAGTCTCTGGAATTGAGGGAGTAGTCCCAGTATATACTTTGCCCGTTCCGATGGCGAAAGCGTTTTCAGATTATCAATCGGGCCGATTGTATAGCCACTCGGCCAATCCTGGTAGTAGGGTAAAATATTTTCTAATTCTTGCGGCATCTCCTCCCCAACGCCTTTCAAACCCAGGTCTCCAGCATGTATGCGGCATTCGACTAGACCTGGTGGCGCAGATGACTCTAATCTGAATTCAATGTTCCGCCCTGGAACGGCTACAAGTTTGATATATGATGAGCCGAAATAAATCCAATTTCCATCCTTCATCTCTTTATTCTTAGACATCTTCCCAATGTAACCGCTGCTCATTCTTATGGGGCTCACATCAGAGGTATGGGTTTGAACTGCAAAGCCAGAAAGGTATTGACCACTCGACGGCAGGTTTTCGATGTTATAGATATAGAGATATCGGCCTGAAGCTATTTTCGATGTTGAAGCACTGATAATTGCATCTATGGCATCAGCCCTCTGAAAGATAATGGTCTTTTCTTTGCCATCATATCCAATCCACTTGAAAGCATACTTACCTGATTTGGCATCCAGGAGAATAACTCGTGGTTTGGGATCATAATAGATCGGTTTTCCTGTCTTTGGGTCGTAGCGCAAGATCCGCTTCTCATAACTTTTTGGCGATTCGAATATCAGGTGCTTCTTTTGAAACGGCAGGCGCTGTGTCTTTTGAGATGGCGGGCGCTCTACGCCCGCCACTTGCATAACCAGTACTAAGAACATTAAGCTCCACATCATTCAAATGCTAGTGTCTCATACCTTGAATTATGGCGAACACTTCGGTCGTGATGTCGCCTGTTTTGAGGTCTTGATCTGTCCGCTTGTAAATGTTCTCTAAATTATCGGCCATTAGATTCTGCTCGTACCAGCGGCGGGCATCACCAGTTATCCAGCCAAGTCTCTGGAATTGAGGAAGCAATTTCCGTATGTAGTTGATCCGTTCGGAAGGGGAAAGATTTTTCAGATTATCGACTGGGCCAATTGTATAGCCACTCGGCCAAGCTTCATATCTCGGAAGGATGCTTTCGAGCTCTTCAGGCATTTCCTCACCAACGCCTTTCATACCCTGCACTCCACCGGTTATGCGACATTCAACCAGACCTGGCGGCGCAGAAGATTCTAGTCTTAATTCAATGTTTCGCCCTGGAACAACTGCTGGTTTGAATCCAGATAAGCCAAAACCAATCCAATTTCCATCCTTCATTTCTTTAATATTCTTAGATATTCGCCCAATATAAACATTGCCAATCGGTTTAGGCTTTACATCAGAAGCAAAAGTTTGAATTGCGAAAGTCGTAAGGTGTTGTCCACTCGATGGCAGGTTCTGAATGCTATAGGTGTAGAGATATTGGCCTGAAGCCGTCTTCGATACTGAAGCACTGACTACAGCATCAATAGCATCAGGTCGCTGATAAAAAATAGTCTTTTCTTTACCGTCGTACCCAATCCATTTGAGGGCATATCTCCCCGATTTTGCATCTAGGAGTTCTACCCATGGTTTGGGATCATAATAAATCGCTTGGCCTGTCTTTGGATCGATGCGCAAGATCCGTTTTTCATAGTTTGTTGGAGACTTGAGGGTGATTTGTTTCTTTTGAAACGGCAGGCGCTGTGTTCTTTGGGATGGCGGGTGCTGTGCACCCGCCGCTTGAGTAACCAATACTAAAAGCATTAAGACCCACATTGTTCAAACCTCATTTCGTAGTTACTTGGGAACTTGAGTTTAATTTGCTTGAAGCGGCAGGCGCTGAGCACCGACCGCTTGCATGACCAATACTAACCAAACAGCAAGAGCCATATCATTCAAACCTCGTGTGCCAATGGGGTTGACTTGTGCCGGTTTCATCATGGTAGTTGGGGGAACCATTAAATCGAAAAATTTCTGTTAGAGCTGTCCATCGATCCCTGGGAACATTCTGTGCACTAATATCGCAGTTTATTCCAACCCGATGCTCTCGATGGGAAGCATCGGGCTCCCAGTGGCCCGGAATCTCAAATTTGCCCCCGTCTGTGAGACTCTGGTCATTGTATCTCAGCTTATCTCCATCCGGGATCGTTCCTGTTCCATAAAACTGAGCCTTGTAATCGTTCGCAATTGCCACAAGATTGCTATTGGCCGTGAGCGTCCCCCAGTGATTGGTCCCCTGTGGATGTTGTGGGGTGAAACCGGTCAAGGTGTAATTCTCGCCTGAACCTAATTCGTACAAAGCAGGTATATAGATATTCATATACTGCTCCTTTGTTATTGATCTTATTGTCGCACGAAGTATCACTGTTCCACCGAAAATTGGTGCTGTGTAAGTCGTCTCAAAAGCTCCATTAGTGCTTGTCGCCCCCTGGGTTGCCGCAAAGCTTCCAATGACCGTACTATCAGTACTCTCGGGATGATATGCCAACACTCTCATGTGTCCTCCGGAATTGGTAACCCGTACAACACTGAGGTTGACAGATTGACTTGCAACGGCAGGATTTGTTTGAACAGTCACCGTTGCGCTTTCAAGAAGACCGCCTGTCCCTTTAGGTCGTATGCCGTCAGATTCCGGAGGATTGGTGGTGATGGTAAAATTGAATACGTTAAGTGTGCTGGATCTTTGCAACGGAAGATAATTGGAACAAGCTGGGTCTGTGGGATAGTATGATTGTGTGCGTCCTGTCAACGACGCCGAGCCTATGCTGAGGGCTGTTAAGTACCCATTGCTCCCAATGCCAGCCACAGACGTATTTGAGCTACTCACATAATCACACACCTCACTATATATGCTATTGGTTGAATAGCGCATGCTCATGTAAAGAGGTATTTGCTCCCCGACCACATGGTCTTCGAAAGTATAGTAGAGAGTTGAGGTTGAGGATTTGTTGGTGAGGTAATATTCCCTCACGTAACCGGTTGCCCCGCATGACCCGCAAGTTTTGGTCACCGGATTAGCCAGCATGGCATTAATCACAAGTCCATTAACCACATTCTTGCTCCAGATGTTGACCCCTCCCATAGTTGCGCCTGCTGGAATTCTACGCCCCGCTCGATCTGGAACCTGTGATTGTTGCAGCTCGTTAATCGAGACCATTATTGTTTCGCCAGCCCCGAACTTCTTCTCAAGAAGATAGACCCCTCCAGGATAACTGATCGTAATCTCTACATCGTTCTCTGAACGAGCAATATTCTCGATTGCCAATGTAGAGCGCCAATCCCCATCCGTCCTCCAGAATGACATATGCAGCGCCTGATTGCCATTGCACACCAGAGGCACACGACCGACAAAATTCCCCGTCCGGTCCACGCTCGCCAGTTCTGCTATTAGCACTCCTGACTCTCCATTATACTGCAAATCTATATTGCCCATCCCTACTTGCGATGGAATAGTTCCGTTCTCCTGGAATTCTCTCAGGTTGATAACTGTACTCTCTTGTGAACCGAGTGAGATCTGAGGAAGAACGACCTCCTCGGCGCCGTCTCTCCCAGTATAGCTGAAGATCGGGCGAATGCTGATCGGTTCATTGGATCTATTGCGTGCAGCCAGATAGGGGGAGAATACTACTCCGGGGCCCATCATAGCGCCTCCTTCTGGACCAATCATTACTGCTGTTCCATACAGGTGCTGAGTCCCATCCGAGCAACTACAGTTGGATTGGTAACGAAAGGTGAGCGGAGCGGAAAATCCTATCTTTTCATCAACTACCCATCCTTGAGCCACCACTGCGCCTGGAATCCCATTATGTTCTACCCTCACACCTGCGCTCAACAGGCCATTATTCTTTTCTGATTTCTCGATTGAAGGAAGTTTGATGGTTATTACTTCATTTGGTTTGAGTCGCTTTCGCTCTAGATTGATCGCTCGTCCTGAAACGAAAACGGTAGTAACTGCCTGAGTCTCTATCGCTGTTGTGTTCTGCAGAGAAACGAAGGCTTCTGTGTTTCTGCTAAAATACCAGGCCACAGTATCTAACGGTAGCTGAGCAAATGATCCATCCTGCAAAAAGGGAAAGGTAAAGGCAACGCCATTATCTGTGTTGATAACTTCGGCGTATGCATTTACTGCCCCGGCAGATTGGGCTTCAAAATTTATGATTGCCCCTCCGCCCTGCTCTACCTTTTCCCCTCTCTCTGCCAGAGCTTTTACAACATCTATTGAGACGGTCTGTAAGGCGTCGATGCGAGTCTTAGGCAAGGTAACAGTCCTGTGATTGAGTATCAGTGAAAGACTAGCTGTGATCGACCGATTGATCTGAACATTGCGGATGTAAACTGTTGTCCTGAGTCCGCGCTCATTTGACCAATGAGGAGCAAAAACACGATGGGGAGTGTCAGGAGACTCACCTGCTTGATTGGATTGTGTCTGTGGTTGTGATGCTAGGCCTTGCGTGGGTACTGCCGTGAATTTCACCAACGGGAGCAGAACTATCAAACTAATGAACAATAGACAAATCGCTCTCAACGATCGGATTGTGTTGAATTTACGCTTGAAGGTGGTTATTATAGTCATGGCATTTTCCTCCTGAAGGGAATTGCTGTGGAAGCGGGCGGGCCTGCTGAGAGAGTCGCAAACTTCGACAGCAAGCTCGACCGCTTTCCACAATCTGATCTATCGCGTCAAGAGATCGGCAGAGAGTGCGCTTCGGGCAAATCCTGCTTTGTTGAGTAACCTCCAGCTCCGATCTCCGGCCTCATGATACACCCTTACCCCCCCCCGCCTGTCAATCCTCCACGGCGGCGTGAGCCGGGGCCGGGGCCAAAGCCAAGCCTAACATCAGGTTGTAGATCCAGACCTTCAGCTCGATCTCGCTGACCATCCGCTCAAACCTCTTCGCCGAGACTACCTCACCGAACATCCGCTTGAACCCGGAGAAGAACGTCTCGGCCAGCAGGCGCTGCCCATAGCCGACCCGCTTCTTCCATCCCAGAGGGTCCTTGAGATAGGCTCGCACCACCTCCTCTCTTGCCCCACCACAGTGGGGATTAGAATCCTCCCGCACCTTGATAGCGGCCTCGACGCCGTCGGCGGCTAAGAACTTGAAGTTCTCGTGGGAGTCATAGCCACCGTCCCCTAAGACCCTCTTGACCCTCACCTTCCTCTGGGCCTTCTTCACCAGCGGCCCGATCTTCCCCTCATCAGTCCGCTCATCAGTCACCTCCAGTGAGACCACTTGTCTGGTCTTGATGTCGACCCCTACATGGATCTTGATGTAGCCCTTCCGCTTCTTTCTCATCCACTCCCCGCGGTTGGTCACCTTGATCCCTGTCCCATCAATGGCGATCACCACCTCCTCCCCCTCCTTTTGCTTGTAGCCCAGAGCTGGGTTGAGTTCTAGCTTGGGGATCCGCAAGGAGAGGATGCTGTAATCCGGAGTGGGGATGGAGATCAGCTTTCCTAATCTCCGGGCAAAGCCCTCCAGTTGTCGATAGGGTAGGCTGAAGACCACCCTCAGTGTTCCCAGCAACAAGATCAGGCTATGGGGATATTGGAAGGGCCGCCCATTCTTCCTGTGGTTCATCTCCAGGAGCTCCTCTTGCCATCCCTGCAGGCTCTCCACAGCCAGGAGGATCTCTCCTCGCTGGACGAGCTACTCATTGTATTCCTTCCAGTCCCTCTCAGACGTTTTCTCCTCGATCATCGCCCATCCCTCCGCCACCATCATAGCTCCCCAGCCCCCAGTTGCTCAACACAGCAGCAAATCCTGATGAAGAGATTCACCCCCTGACAAAACTCATCGGACTACTCCCGACTGATTGTGATCAGAAGAAGAGATAGTTGAACCCTGCTCCATAAGCTACCGCAGCGGATGCGGTAGTTTATGGAGCAGAAAAAATCTTTTGCGATGGTTGGACTATACTCCCGGCTTGAGCAACTGTCGAGGAAAGATTCTAAGTGGAGGGTAAAGGTTCGATGTGCTGAAGTCTCGGTAATCCAGCGCGACTGTTAATCACGGTAAAATTGCCAAGGGCTGCTGGCGATTGCAAGGAGGCAAGTCTTGCTGAGATGGCGAGCCTCTCATACTGTTTTTGGTTTGAAGTCGGACCATGCGGGAAGCGGCCCCGGGCGCCATAATCTGGGTTAGGACCAAGATGAGGCGCCTCAGCCCAACCCCAAACAGTATCATTCACTGCCTACTGACCCGGGCTGGGAGCAAAATGAGTTCGTAACCCAGCTCCAAACGGTATTACACCCGGCGACTGCGCCGCGCGTAGCTCCTGGAGTTTATTTGTATATATTGAATGAAGAGAACATGGACTCAAAACTTTGCGCGTGCTTTTCGAAATCCCTTTTAGCTGTCACCGCAAGAAGCCCGTAGAGCCGCTTGCCGCCAGCTATAGATAGAGCGACGTAACGCGCTTTGAGCGGGTTATCCTCGTTGTCAGATACAGTCAGGCCCGGCGGCAGACTCTCGAATGTCAGCCGATATACCTGCTTGCCGTTAATTGATACTTCTTCTTCTGAAATGATCCTGGCTTCGGGCAGTCGAGTGAAGATGCTGTTCTTCATAAAATCTCTCTCCTGGTCGCCTATCTGGACGGTGTTCTTTTGCTCAGGAGAGACTATGATAATCAGAGCTGCCTGGGGTATGGAGGGGGACACAAAGGCAACAGCCGAATCGACATTGCCCATTGCCGAACTCAGGGGCAGGTTGGAGACCTTGACCCATCCTGGCGTTACATTTATTGCAAATCGGCCTTCGGGATCATTGTAGGTCCCTTCTACCGGCTCGGTCATCTTGCTATCGGGCTTTCTTGTAGTTGCCTCCGGGCGTTCCTCCAGCCTGGCATCTGCATCCGCGCCGCTATGCGAGCAAATATTGTCGTTGTCGAAAACGAGGGGCCTCTTGCGTTGTGGCTTTTCCTGTGCGCCCGGTGATTGCGTTGCCGGTTGTTGAGCCGGAGCGAAGCTTGAAAGCAGTAGAAGTGCGATAATCAGTCGTGTCATTGAAGTCCTCCAATATTGCTTTTAATGGATGGCTGTAATGCAGCTATCGGCAAAACAGGAGTAGTGGTTTAGATTCAGAGATCGGGCTGGCTAGAGAGATTGCCATATAAGGCTGGCTGCGGTTTCTAGTCTAAAATAGTTGTTTTATATTTGGGTACTCGTGTATTGTTGTCAAGTACCGCTTCCTAAAGGAAGGTACGTGTTTAGCGTGGTTGTAAGTAGTGCGGCTTCGCCGCTTCGATGTGCGGAGAGTCTCCGACTCTCTGGGCAGTCTGCTTCTTTATATCTTTTAGCGGCTACGCCGCTGCTTCTGACCACGTACAAAGGAAGCGGCTTGTGTCGGTACTGAGCAAGGAGACTAGCTACGGCCGTTCCGACCGCTTTAGGCCGCTCGACACACGGCCCCGCATCAGACAATGCTGATGCGCAAATTATAATTGCGGCTTTCACGCAAGCGCGCTGTGCGGGTGAAGGCCCCATGGAACGGGCAGCCCTGTTGGCAACCGTCTCTACCAACCGTGTCCGCTGGCTATCCAGCTTCGTGCCTTTGGGGCAGTAGATGAGCAGTATAACACGGACAGTGCGGTGACACGACGGGAAAGAGGGCTGCCCTTGCGGGCCGCACGGCGCTCCTCCACGCCGATTCGGTTGTTGAATGTGCCGCAGCGCCCGAACTATCTTTTGCAGTGAAAGAGGGAATGGCTATGATTGATCTGATTCAACGTCCCAGGCGGCTTCGCCGCACAGAGAGTTTGCGAGCGATGGTGCGCGAGACCAATCTCACGCCCGACGATCTGATATTTCCTCTCTTCGTCTGTCCCGGAGAAGGTGTGCGCCGCGAGATCGGCTCAATGCCCGGCAACTATAATCTTTCGATAGACGAGCTTGTCAAAGAGGCGACGGAAGTCAAAAGTCTTGGCATACCGGCGGTGATACTGTTTGGTTTGCCGGAGAAGAAAGACAGCTTGGGCAGCGGCGCTTATGCTGAAGACGGCATTGTGCAACGCGCCATTCGCGCCGTTAAACGAGAAGTCCCCAATCTGCTCGTTCTTGCCGATAACTGTTTGTGCGAGTACACCGATCACGGCCACTGCGGCGTTATCCGTGATAATGATGTCGATAACGATCCTACGCTTGAGCTGCTTGCCGCCACAGCCGTATCGCAAGCTCAAGCGGGCGCAGACATAATCGCGCCGTCGAATATGATGGACGGCTTTGTTGCCGCAATCAGAAGCGCACTTGACAGAGCCGGTTTTCAGTCTATTCCAATTATGTCCTATGCAGTCAAATATGCTTCTGCTTTTTACGGGCCGTTCCGCGAAGCGGCTGACAGCGCGCCGCAATTCGGCGATAGGCGCAGCTATCAGATGGACCCGGCGAATGCGCGCGAAGCATTGCGCGAAGCTCGACTGGACATTGAGCAAGGCGCCGATATTCTGATGGTCAAGCCTGCGCTTCCTTATCTTGATATTATTCGCGCTGTGCGTGAGCGATTCGATGCGCCAGTGGCAGCTTATCAAGTGAGCGGTGAATTTGCCATGATCAAAGCAGCGGCCAGGCTCGGCTGGATTGATGAGAGGCGTGTGATGATGGAGACGTTGACCGGCATTAAGCGAGCTGGCGCCGATATGATCTTGACTTACTTTGCCAAAGATGTTGCTCGATTGTTGTAGTTCTGCTCAGAGAACAAAAGCGCGATGGCTGCGCTGAGGAAGCGTAACCATCGCGCTTTTACTGCCTACTGCCCGCTGGTCTCTGTCGGTTTACGGTTTTCTTCTGGGGGCCGGCTTTTTATCTTTGTCTTTATCTTTATCTTTGTCCTTTTGCGGCTGCAACGAGTAGGCTTCTTTGATCATAGCAATCATCTCAGTTGCCTCTTTAGCCTCTCTGCTCTCTTTGGGGGCCAGCTCAACCACTTTGGCCATGAGGTTAACTCCTTCCTGCACCTTTGCTTCTTCTCCTGTCGATACCAGCGATTTGGCTTTGCCATGCAGCGCCGCATAGTTGTTGGGATCAGTCTCAAGGACTTTTTCATAAGCTGCGATTGCCTCTTCAATCTTGCCGCCTTCAAAGTACATATCGCCGATGCTGACGAGCGACCTGGCTTTATCTGCCGGCGTAGTAGCCAGGCCGGCCATTATCTCATATTGAGCGATTGCCTCTTTCAAGCTATCTTGCGAGCCATAGCGGAGGGCGAGGATGCGCAGCGGGTCGGAGAGTATCTTGTGGTAAGTCGGATTGGGCGTTGCGTTCTGGGTGCCGGAGAGGACCTCAATCGCCTTCTTGCCGGCTTCTATCGACTTGGTGAAGAACTCTTTAGCTTCATCTCTTTGTTGCTTATTGAATCTTACAACTCCGGCATTGAAGAGTGATTGAGCCAGTTGAGCGAAGATGACATGTTGAGATGGGTCCAGTTCAGCCGCCTGCTGGAACTCTTTAGCAGCGCCTTCATAATCGTTTGCTGACAGCAACCGATTGCCTTCATCGAAATGCTTCTTCATCTCATCGAAAGATTTCTGCGCCTTTTCTGCCTCTTCTCTCTGTCTCTGTTGCTCTTTCAATATTCTCTGGCGCTCTTCTTCGGACATTTTCGGCTGCTGGCCACCGGCGGCTGGAGGTTGTTGTTTCGTTATCTGCTGGATCTTCTCTATAGTGAGCTTGCTGCCATCGCCAGGAGCAAGCTCGAAGTTAACCGGTTCGCGGTCGGGCCTGACGCCAGTAGCGAAGGTGGGGGCCCAGCCGGGCGCAGAGACCATCACGGTGTAGGTTCCCACATAAGGAACGCCTGCGTGTATGTAGTGGCCTTTCTTATCCGTCTTGACTGTGTAGTTGCCTTTGATGTCCACGCGAACTATATCAACTATTGCCCCTTCAATCGGGACAAGCGTTCCGTCCGCCTTTCTACCTTTAACGTCGCCTTCAATCCTGCCTACTTGCGCCGAGGCACTGGCAGTGATTAGCAAAGAGAAAATGGTGGCGAAGAGTACCGTTCTCAATCGCATGTGCAGGTCCTCCTTAGTTTATAGGTACCAGAGCCAGAAGCAATCAAGACTTGCATAAGCCCCGGCTGTTTTCGCTTGCAAGTTAGTATAACCAATTCTAAGTGTGTTCCCAAACAAGTTGTTCGAGTACTAATACTACAAACTTGTGTTCAAAGTTACAAGAATAACTGTGCGAAATTGGCTGTCGGATAATGGTAGGTTCTGGATCGAAGAGGACTGGACTGAAAATGGAATTGCTGCTTCCAACTATCTCAACCTTTTCAATCACATCTCCGCGCACAATCCTATCCACTACTTCCAGGCCGGCAATCACCTGGCCGAAGACGGTATAACCGCCGTCCAGATGCGGTTGTGGAGAGTGGCAGATGAAGAACTGGCTGCCGCCGGTGTCTTTGCCTGAAAGCGCCATGCCGACCGTCCCCCGTTTGTACGGACGAGGGTTTATCTCGCAGCGGATCTGATAGCCGGGGCCCCCTTCGCTGTCATCGCGCGGGTCCCCGCCTTGAATGACGAAGTTCGGCACTACCCGATGAAATGTCAGGCCATTGAAGAAATTCCTTTTTGATAACTCGATGAAGTTGTCAACTGTGAGCGGAGCATCGCTGGCAAACAGTTCTATCTTGATCTGTCCTTTCTGCGTGTGAATGATAGCTACTGGCCGCCTGTTAAGCCGGTTGCGAATCCGCTCATAAAAAGCTCTGTCATGCCCCGTCTTAACCAACCCGATCTTTGATTCATAATCGCCTGCTCCCATCCGGCGCAGCAGATCGACGGCCAGCCGCCGCACCAGATGATCTTCGTCTTCCAGAGCCTTCATTACTGCGCTCCTGGCGCGCGGCTGTTGGTGCTTTGCTATTGAAGTTATTATCGCAAGCCTGGCATCGTTCATCGCGTCCGACTTTGCTCGCTCTAAAGCTCTTATGAGAGAATCCAGGTTGTCATCGCCGGGTAAATCGCCGATCAAGTTGGCGGCTGTAGTGCGCACTATAACATCTCCGGCTGAGAGCTGATGTTGCAAGATCGTTTGCAGATTCTCAACTTTGAGCTTAGCCAGAGCGCGCAAGACTGCTGGCACTGCGCGAGCGTCAAGCTCTGTTTTGTCGGCCTGACTCAAGAAACTCAGGAGCATCTGCTTGGCTCTCTCCGTGCCAAGCTCTCCAAGACCTTGCGCGAAGTTTGCCGCTCTTTTCCACCGGCTTGGTATTAGCGGCAATTGATCAGATAAGGCAAAGAACTCTTTCTCGCCGAACCTGGCAATTGCTATTTCAACTTCCGGGTTGGCCCCCGCCCCGGTCAGCACTCTCAGCCGGCGCAGGAAGGGAAGGGCCCTCTCGTCTTTAAGGGCCCCAAGCGTTGTGGCAATTTCAAGCAGTAGATTAATCTGCGGCGGGCGAGCATTCTCCGCCGTCAATTCCTGCTGGCATTGTTTTAGCAATCTCTCTCCTGATGAGATGAGCGGCTCGACGGCGCGGTCGTCGCCCGACATGGCCAGAGCGCGAATAGCGTTGACCTGAACCTGTTCATCGCGGTCGCCGAGCAACTTAACAAGCGCATCTACCGCGCGCGCTTCTTTGCTCAGACCGAGAGCGCGGGCGCAACTAGCGCGCAAGAGAGGATTTCTGTCTGCCAGCGCTTCTATCAGCGCAGGGACTGCGCCAGCCATTGGCGCCCGCAAACGGAAGAGGGCATTGGCCGCCTGCCAGCGAATATCAGCATCGGTCGATCTTAACTGGCGAGCTAAATGCTTGACTGAAGAGGCAGAGCGGATGCGCATTAGCGCCGTGATCGTAAGAGACGCTATCAGCTTCCGGCTTCCGGATAGCGATGCGCTTTCGTCGGGCAATTGTTTGATCAACAGATTATTTATATTCTCGACGGTCGCTTTGCCCAGGGCTTCAGCATTTGCTTGAACGGCTACAACTTTGCCCAGCGCCTCGATGGCGCGCGCGCGGACTTCTGGATATTCCCCGGCCTTATTGATTGCTGCAATCAATGCCTGGGCGGCTTTCGCGTCTTCCATCTCTCCCAGGGCGAATGCCGCCATCCGGCGCACCCGCCCGCTCTTGTCTCGCTCAAGAGCGTTGATGAGCGCATCGGTCCCCCGCTTGTCTCCTATGCGGCCTATGGCGAGCGCAGCACGGTAGCGCACATTGGCCAGTCGGTGGCGGAGCAAGCCTTCAAGCTCGCCGTTGCCCAGGTTGCGCTCGTCTTCCAGCTCGATAATTCGCGCGTAGATATTGAGGGTCCCATTGTTCTTGAGAATCACTGGTTTTTCACCGGCAAGAACAGTTTGGGCCATTACGAACAAGATCAAGATAAGGCTACAAAAGAGTTGTTCATGTAGCTGGCGCGATGCCCAGGAACAATGAAAGCGCGCTGCGATGTACAGCAAATTGTCAGCTTGCTGCTGGCGCGCACTATCAGCAACCTGACAGGTTGCTGTACTCTTGCAGAGAGGTATCTTCATAATTTTCCTCTTGAGACCGCCTTTCTGTTCTGTAACAATTGATTGCTAGTCAGCCATTTTATCAATAGGGAGCGGGAAGGGGAAAGCTCTATGACGGCGGAAGCAATTGAGCTTGAAGAGTCGGTCCGGGCCAGGTCTGATATTATCTCGATCAATCCGGCAACCCTTGAAGAGATAGGCAGAGCGCCGAATCTGAGCGCGGCTCAAGTCCAACAGGCGGTGGCGCGGGCGCGCGCAGCAGCGCAGGGCTGGGCTTCGCTTTCGTTCGGTGAACGCGCCCGCTATATTACCAGAGCCAGGCAGCTCCTGCTGGAAGAGCAGGATGAGATAGTAGACTTGATTAGCAATGAGGTGGGCAAGCCGCGTTTTGAATCGCTCGTTATGGAGGTCTTCCCCGTTGCCGATCTCATGGAATATTTTGCCGCAAAGTCGGCCAGGCTGCTGCGCAGCGAGCGATTCACACTCTCTATCTTCAGGAACAAAGTATCGCAGATCGATTACCGGCCGCTGGGCGTGGTGGGGGTCATATCGCCGTGGAATTATCCGTTCTCGATTCCGATGGGTGGAATTGTTATGGCGTTGATGGCCGGCAACGCAGTCCTGCTCAAGCCTTCTGAATTCACTCCGCTTGTCGGGCTGAAGATTGGCGAGCTATTTCAAGAGAGCGGATTGCCCGAAGGGGTCCTTCAGGTGCTCACCGGAGACGGAGAGACCGGCGCGGCGCTGGTTGACTCTCCCATAGACAAGATATTTTTCACCGGCAGCGTTGGCGCCGGCCGCAAGGTGGCAGAAGCGGCAGCCAGAAAGCTAATGCCGGTCGTGCTTGAGCTGGGCGGCAAAGATGCAATGATCGTCTGCCGGGATGCGCCGTTTGAGAGGACCGTCAACGGGGCCGTATGGGGGGCATTCACCAACTGCGGCCAGGCATGCGCTTCTGTCGAACGTCTCTATGTAGTGGAAGCAATCGCCGATAAATTCATCGACGCAGTTGTTGAAAAGGTCAAGCAGCTCAGAGTGGGCATAGACACAGAGCACAGGATCGATATTGGCTCCCTCGCCAACGAGAATCAATTGCGCATTGTGACCGAGCAAGTGAATGATGCGCTGGCTAAGGGGGCAATTGCCCTGACAGGGGGCAAACCGATTGAAGGATTGAAGGGGTACTTCTACGAGCCGACCGTCCTGGTGAATGTTGACAATTCAATGCGAGTTATGAAGGAAGAGACGTTCGGCCCCGTCTTGCCTATCGTCGTTGTAAAAGATGAGGAGGAGGCCATCCGCGAAGCGAACAACTCCAACTACGGATTACTGGCGAGCGTCTGGACCAAGTCGATAGTGCGTGGCCGCGCGATTGCCGAGAGGATTGAAGCGGGAACGGTGATCATCAATGATGTGATCTACACTCACGGCGCCTGCCAGACGCCCTGGTTCGGGATTAAAGAGAGCGGGCTGGGAGTAACACATTCAAAGCATGGATTGCTTGAGTTTGTGTGCCTGAAGCATGTCAATTGGGATCTGTTGCCGCTCTGGTGGGACCTCTGGTGGTTTCCCTATTCAAAGTGGTGGTATCGCTTATTCAAGCATCTGATGAGCCTGCTCTATCGCTGGCGATTGAAGAAGATAGTCTGAAGCGGCGCTTAGAGCATGCCCAAAGAGTAGCCGCAGAGCGCAGAGATGGTAAATGAGCCCTGGCAAAGAAGGCCGATTGTTCTCAGTTGCTCTGCGCCTTTGTGGCCATAATTTAGCCCTTTTTAGACACGCTCTTAGGCTATTCTCAAGATCATGCACTTCAAGTAATAGGTCTCAGGCACGCTGAGCAGCACCGGATGATCGCGCGATTGCATGCGCTTTTCCACTATTTGCGCCGTCCTGTGCGCGTCTGCCGCTGCCTCTGCCAGCACTCCCAGGAAAAGCTCTTCCGTAACATGCTGCGAGCAGGTGCAGGTGATAAGCACTCCGCCGGGATTGAGTATCTTCATTGCTCGCAGGTTGATCTCTTTGTAGCCGCGCAGCGCCCCTTCAAGCGATTGGCGATTCTTGGCGAATGCAGGTGGATCGAGAACGATTGTGTCAAATCGCTCGCCTCGCTCGTCATAAGCTTTGAGCTGATTGAAGACATTGGCTTCAATGAATTCTATATTGGAGATGTTGTTAAGCTCGGCATTGCGTCGCGCCTGGGCAATGGCCGCGCTTGAACTGTCGATGCAGGTAACGCTTTCGGCGCGTCCGGCCAGGTTCAGGCCGAATGCGCCGTGAAACGAAAAGCAATCGAGCGCGCGCCCGCGCCCGTAGAAGGAAGCGGCGCGGCGATTCTCGCGCTGATCAAGAAATGCTCCTGTCTTCTGGCCTTGAAGAGGATTCATATAGAACTTGATTCCGTTTTCTGTGACTATAATCTCGCCCGGCTCCAGGCCATGCAGAACGCCGGTCGTCAGCGGCAATCCCTCAAGCTCGCGCACCTTCACGTCATTGCGCTCGACAATCGAGCGAGGCGAGAACTCTTCAATCAGCAGCTCAACCCACATCTGCTTGAGAGTCTCCATGCCTTGCGAGAGTGTTTGCAAGACAAACACATCGTTATAGACATCAATGATCAGGGATGAGAGAAAGTCGCCTTCAGCGTGAACTAGTCTGTAGCTTTCCGTGTCGGAGACGATCTGGCGGCGAAACTGTGCGGCAGCGCGCAATCGCTTACGCCAGAACTCTCTGTCTATCTCCTCATCTTCAAATGTGATAAAGCGGAGGGCAATCAGCGAGCGGTCGCTGTAGAGGGCTTTGCCCAGCAGACGCCCTTTTGAATCGAAGACGCGCAGCAGCTGGCCGCCGCCGGCGTTGCGGACTTCCTTGATGTCGCTGCGATATACCCACTGGTGCGCAGCGCGAACTCGCTGCCGCCCCTTCTGTGTGATAATTGCCGATGGCTCTTTAACCTGATTCATCGATCCCTTAGTTTATCATCGACTATCTGCCCCTTGCCATATTGATAAAGGGGGCTCAGCAATGCAAGCGAATGATTCTGGCAACCGGCGAACTTATAAAAAACATCCCCCCCTTAACGGGAAATGTTTTGAGTAACAAAAGAAATGATGCTAATATGCTTGCGGCATTAGCGCTCTATGTTCGGTGTTAAAGCGCAGAGCACGGGGCATAGAGCGTCGAGCATATCGGAATTTTTTGTGGGCGGGGGAACGTCACTCCTCCTCGGCCTTGGGGGCACAAGGGTTCCGCGCCTGAGAAGTTGATGAAGGCAGAGTTGAATTCACAGTTTTTGAAGAGAGAGGATAATATCTACGTAAATGCAGCCATCGGGTCAAAGACTGTATCAAATTGCACGGAAGAAACTTCCACCACCGTTAACTGCTCGTCAAATCTTTCTCAAGAAGCTGCAAGCTGGCTTCCTGAAATTCATCTTCATGTTCCGCTCTACCCATCCCTGGTGGAGCATCTACCGCACTATATTGTCTAACATACTTCCTGACAATATTCTCTACCGCTGGCAGCCTTATCGTCAGGGCGAATGTAATCGCTGCGGGGCCTGTTGCAAGATACTGTTCCACTGCCCATTCTATGTTGAGACAGAGAAAGGGGGGCATTGCAGCATCTACAACACTCCCTATGCGATGAAGGCCTGTTTGAACTTTCCTGTCAATCCCGGCGATCTGGCCGAGATTCAGAGGGCGATAGCTCCGACAGTGTGCGCCTTCTCGTTTGAAGGTTCGCCGGGGCGCGTCCGAATGATCGATCTGGCCAAAGGCTACAGCCAGGCGTTCACTAAGGGGCCCAAAGAGGCTACCGATACACAGACGCAGTGAATTTGCTGCCGAAGGCGCAAAGACGCCGAGTGCGGATCCGGTTGCTTGTGATTCTTTTGTAGTGAACTTCTTCAGGAGAGTTAGAATGTTCGGAGCTGGTAAGCTATCTCGAAGATACACTGCCGGTCTGGTTCTATTGATTGTCCTTGTCATTGGCAGCTTCGTTCCATCAAAAGTCAATCTCGCTGATGATACTTTTCGGCCCGTCGTGCGCGGCAGGCGAGGAGCTATCAGCGCGGGAAGCCCGCTTGCGGCGGAAGCGGGGATGAGGATGCTGCAGAGCGGAGGCAATGCCGTCGATGCGGGAGTTGCAAGTATCCTGGCGGCATCTGTAATCGAATTCTCTCACTTCGGATTCGGCGGCGAGGTGGCCATCCTGATCAAGATGGGCAGCGGTCAAGTTGTGGCGATAAACGGGCAGGGCACTGCGCCTCAACTCGCCACCCGCGAGTTCTTTATTCAACGCGCAAGACAGCAGCAAACCGGCGCAGCCGTATCAGGAGGGGAAGACGCGGACAATATATTTATCCCTTCGACCGGGCCACTGGCAGCCACCGTCCCCGCCGTGCTTGATGCCTGTATCACAGCTCTTGATCTCTATGGCAGCAAGACGCTGGCGGAAGTCATGCAACCGGCAATCGAGCTTGCCGATGGGTTCCCTATAGATGAGCTGCGCGTCAGTTATATTCACCTCACAAGTCCGGTCTACTCAAAATGGCCTGACTCGGTACGCATCTTCCTGCCAGGCGGTCGAGCGCCTAAGCCGGGAGATATCTTCGTTCAAAAGGATCTTGCGCGGACGCTGCGCGAGATAGTCAATGCCGAAAAGAGGAATGCCGGACGGGGAAGACGCAAAGCTCTGATGGCGGCGCGAGATTATTTCTATAATGGCCCCATAGCCAGGCGCATCAGTAAATTCATGAGCGAGAACGGCGGGCTGCTGCGAGAAGTGGATTTTGCCCGGTTCCGCGCCAAAGTCGAGGGGCCGGTGAAGACCGTCTATCGCGGTTATGAAGTCTACAAGCTGGGGTTCGGCACTCAGGGCCCCACTATGCTTCAGTTGCTGAACCTCCTGGAAGGAGACGACCTCAAGGCGATGAAGCACAATTCGGCAGACTATATTCACACGGTAGTCGAGGCTATGAAGCTTGCCTTCGCCGATCGCGATCACTACTACGGCGACCCTGATTTTGTTCGCATTCCGCAGCGCGAGCTGCTCTCCAAAGATTACGCTGCGCTTCGCCGCGCGCTGATTGATCCCAGACGGGCTTCGCTTGAGCATCGGCCTGGGGACCCGGTTAATATGAGACCGCTGATTGCCGTCTCTCAGCCGTTTAGCGGAGAATCGCGGGTCCCACCGGAACAGCGCGCCAACAACACTACCAGCATCAATGTCATTGACAGGAATGGGAATCTCTTCAGCGCCACGCCGAGCGGCGCCTGGCTCCCCTGCGTGATTGCCGGCGATACAGGAATCCCGCTGTCACAGCGCATGCAACAGTTCTTGCTCAAAGAGGGGCATCCCAATGCGCTTGAGCCGGGCAAGCGGCCTCGCATCACCCTGTCGCCAACGCTTGTTTTGAAAGATGGCGAGCCGTTTATGGTGATGAGCTCGCCCGGAGGCGATAATCAGGATCAAGCTTTGACCCAGGTACTGTTGAATATCATCGAGTTTGGCATGAATGTTCAACAGGCGGTAGAGGCCCCGCGTTTCGACACTCGCCATTTGATCAGCACATTTGATGATCATAGATTCAACCCCGGAGCCGTCCAGATAGAGAACCGCATATCTAAGGATGTAATTGAGCAGTTACAATCGCGCGGACATAATATCAAGGTGATTTCCGGCTGGGAGCCAAGCTCGGCGCCGACAGTGGTAATGCTCAATAGCAAGTCGGGAGTCATTTCGGCAGGAGCCGATCCCCGCCGCCATCGTTATGCTCTTGCTTGGTGATGATAGAGTAAGCGCAATGTAAATCGGCATTCATTTGATTCGGTATAAGACGACGAAAGGCCATCCTGAAGTAGACACTTTTCTTTCGCAGTTGCGAGGTGCTGTAAGAGCGCAACGGAGTTTATGCGCCTGATCTTTGTTTCAAACGGCGTCAGGCAGGCAACATAGATTGCTTTCGAGCGAATAGATTGCCACGCGGTTCCGGCCTGCTTGCTTTGCTTGATAGAGCGCGGCATCGGCTTCTCTCAACAATTCTTCCGGGGTCTTATCCTCTCCCGGATGGAGCGCAGCGATGCCGGCGCTGATTGTTACTACCCCTGACTCTTTGTTGCCGCAGTGAGGGATCGCCAGATTCTCAACATCCTTGCGCACGCGATTGATAGCTATAGTCGCCGATTCCAGCGATTGTTCTGGGAGGATGATCAGAAACTCTTCTCCACCGTAGCGGTAGACGCTATCGCCTTTGCGGAAGCCTCTGGCTATTGTATCTGCCACCAGGCGCAGCACTTCATCACCAGCCAGATGGCCGTAGGTGTCGTTATACAGTTTGAAATAATCTATATCGCATAATGCCGCGCAATAGGCGTGTCCGTAGCGCTTCACCCGCCCGCAGAGCGCTTCGAGGTCCTCCTGGAGCTGAAGCCGATTGCCTATTTGAGTCAACTGATCCTTGCGCGCCTGCTCGAAGAACTTCAAGCTGAGCTGCTCCAGTTCGGCCTTCTGCTCGGCCAACTGCTGATGCAGCGAGGTGACTCGCGACGCTGCAATCAATCTTACTTTCAGGTCTAGAAGGTCAAGCGGCTTGATCAGGTAATCATCCGCTCCCATCTCCATGCCGGCGAGGAAATGCTCCTTGTCCCCCAGCGCAGTCAGGAAGATGAAGTAAGTATAGGAGCTCTGCGATTGCTCTCGAACTCGGCGGCACAGCTCCATTCCGTCTATGCCCGGCATCATCCAATCGCTGATGATTACATCCACATCTGAGGTTTGAAATATCCCCCAGGCCTCGATCCCGTCCTTTGCTGCCAGACATTCGTGGCCGAACTTTTCTACTGCTTTCTTCAGGATTGTCCGGGATAACGCATCATCCTCTGCGATTAGTATCCTCATGTTGTTCTACGTCCTTCGATATTCGGCGTCGGATGTTCGGCGTAGAACGTCGAACGTAGAACATCGAACGTCGAGCGTATTCGGTCGAACTCTGCTTCCAGTTGCTCAAGCAAATCCGGCACAGCGGTCAGGTCTGATTGATTGGCCAGTGCTTCAATTCTCGCGCAAATACCGGCCATGCGTCGGGCGCCCAGGTTCCCGCAGCTTCCTTTAAGGGTATGCGCCTCTCGCTTCAAGGTTTGAGCGGCGAGAGTGTTTGCTGCCTGTCGCATGGCCGCCAGTCGCGGCGGCACATCGGTGATGAACATATCAATGAGCTCGACCAATATATCTGGCTCGCCATCTCTCTGAAGCTCGCGCAAGTTAGCCAGCGCATTCATGTCAACAATATCGGATGGCATTTCGTTACTGATTGCGGATTGACGTTCAACGTTCGACGTTCGATGTTCGACGTTCGACGTTTTGTCCCCGCGTCTGATTTCCTCCGCTGCCTCCGCGTCCGACGTTGCAGCAGCGCGAACAATCCAGCGATTGAGTATCCGGTCGAGTTCTTCCGTTTTGACCGGTTTTGAGATGTAGTCATCCATGCCGGCGGCGAGGCACTTCTCTCGATCTCCTTGCATTGCGTTGGCGGTCATAGCGATGATTGGAGTATGGCGCATTGTCCCTTCGCGCTTGCGAATCTCAGCAGTCGCTTTGTAGCCATCCATCTCAGGCATCTGGCAGTCCATAAAGACCAGATCATAGGGGATGAGACTAATGGCTTCGATTGCTTCCAATCCGTTTGCTACTGCATCTGCGCGGTAGCCGCGCTTCTCCAGCAGCCGCACTGCCAGCTTCTGATTTACCATATTATCTTCAGCTACCAGGATGCGGCCCAGGGGCCCCGATTGTGGATTGACGTTCGCCGTTCGCCGTTCGATATACGTCCGACGGCTGTCCGTCCTACGCCTGACGTCGCCACGTCCTACGTCGGACGTTACTGACGTCGGACGTTCTGACATTCCGACGTAGGACGTTTCTGTCTCCGCATCGGCGCGTCGGCGCGTCCCCGAAGGCGACTCCCACTCTCCTGCTGTTTCTTTTCCGCGGTTCGCCGAATGCGCCTCGTAATTAACCGATGCGCCCATAACCGTTGCCAGGCAATCGAAGAGCTGAGATTGGCGCACCGGTTTGGTGAGGTGGGCGGCGATGCCTGCTTGCCGCGCCTCTTCGCCCTGTGGCCGATGGCCTAGGGATGTCAGCATTATCAATTGAACAGAGCTGATGGCAGGGTCGGCTTTGATAGCGCAGGCCAGCTCTATTCCATCCATGCCGGGCATCTGCATATCAAGTATAGCCACGTCGTAAGGCTCGCCGCGCTCGGCGGCAGCGCGCAACATCTCGAGGGCGCACCATCCATCTTCAGCGCTGCCGTTTTGCATTCCCCAGGAAGTGATGTGGTAATGGATGATCTTGCGATTGGTCTCGTTATCATCAACTATAAGCACGCGCAAGTTGCGGAGATCAGGGCGAGGAGTGTCCGAGTCTGTAGAGCGTTCAGGCTGTAGCAGCAGTCGCACAGTGAAGAAGAATGTGCTCCCTTTGCCCGGCTCGCTCTCAACGCCAACGCTGCCGCCCATCATCTCGGTAAGTTTTTTAGAGATAGCGAGGCCGAGCCCCGTCCCACCGTACTTGCGTGTGGTTGAGCCATCGGCTTGAGAGAAGGATTGGAACAATCGCGCTCGTCCTTCGGGAGTGATGCCGATGCCGGTATCGGTTACTGTGAAGCGAATTACCACTTGCTCATCTTCGATTGCCGATTGCGGATTGACGTTCGCCGTTCGCCGTTCGATATACGTCCGACGGCTGTCCGTCCTACGTCTGACGTCGCCACGTCCTACGTCGGACGTTACTGACGTCGGACGTTCTGACGTTCCGACGTAGGACGTTTCTGTCTCCGCATCGTCGCGTCGTCGTCGCGCCGTCGCATCGTCGAAAGCGTCTGCGCGCTCCTCGGCTCCTCGGCTCCCGCGCTCCCGCGCTTCATCCAGGCTGACGCTCAGGAAGACTTCTCCTTTGTCGGTGAACTTGATTGCATTTGATATCAGATTGGTGAGCACCTGGCGGAGGCGGCCGGGGTCGCCGCGCAGCAGGCTCGGCACATCGTGATTGATAAGGTAACCCAGCTCCAGACCTTTTCTATAAGCGCGTTCGGCAAATAGTTCAATCACCTCTTCGACCACCTGGCGCAAGTCGAAGTTGATAATCTCCAGCTCCATCTTGCCTGCTTCGATCTTTGAGAAATCGAGAATATCGTTGATGATCGTCAGCAGCGCCTCGCCTGAGATGCGCACCGTCTCCGCATACTCGCGCTGTTCCGGACTGAGGTTAGTATCAAGGAGCAGGCCGGTCATCCCAATCACTCCGTTCATTGGGGTGCGAATCTCGTGGCTCATATTTGCCAGGAATTCGCTCTTGGCGCGGTTAGCCTCTTCGGCTTTGATCTTGGCTTCGGCCAGCTCGGCAGTTCGCTCGCGCACTTTTTGATCCAGATCGGCCAGCACTGCTTGTAACTCTTTATTCAATGCCTCGCGCTCGGTCAGCGCCTGTTGAAGTTGACTGTAAGATTGATTAAGCCGAACCTCCATCTGATTGAAGTCGCTCACTAACTGAGCCACTTCAATTGGGGCCCCATCTGCCACCGTCAGCCGCCGACGTGAATCGCCGTGTAGAGATAGTTCTCGCACTGTATCCACAAGCTGCTCCAGCGGGCGGGTGACGCTGCCGGCAATCAGCCGGGCGAAGAGGATTGACAGCCCGGTAGTGGCCAGAACCAGCAATATGGCCATCAGGTAATATCGCCCTATCTGGCGCTGAATCTGCTCTGTCGGTTGCTCAATGAATACCCGCCAATCGGTGGCGCCGGTTCTTGCCTGGCTGACTATATATCTGACGGCCGACCGCGAGTTGTGCGCGGCTTGGTTGTAATAGAAAGAGGCCCCCTGAGAATTTGCCTTCGCCGCTGCCAGCAACGGCGATTCGGTCAGGTCCTCCAGCACTCGATAAGGGGTGAGCTGACTGGAATAGATAACCCGATTGTGCTGATCCAGGATGATGATGGCCGCGTCTGTTATTGCCTGATAGTCTTGATCGAACTGCTGAAATTTCGCCAGGTCTAGCGATCCTGCAACTACTCCGACAATCTGTCCCTTTTTGTCGAATACAGGAGCAGAGATGGTGACTATTGGATTGCCGGATCGGCGGCCGAGGAAGACATCAGAGATGTACGGCTTTCCTGTGGCTATTGCCTGTCGGAAGTATTCGCGATCTCTGACTGTGGGAGAAGTGGCGATGACAGGCTTGCCGTCAGCCGTCAGTTGAGGATAGACCGCCAACAGATGGCCCTGTTTATCGGCCACAAACACGGTGATGAAGCCATCGTAGAGCTGGTGGTATTGCTCAACCCACCAGGTCAGATCATCTGATTCAAGGCTTCCCTGATGCTCAATGGCGACTGAGAGTGAAACAATCGCCTGCGAGTGCTTGTTCAGGTAATCGTCAATATTCTGGCGGATTGCCGTCACCGTCTCTTGCATGCGGTGAGTCACTTCTGTCTGTTGCTGTTGCGCATAGATTCGCCCGTTAACTATGCTGAGGAACAGGAGCGGCAGCGTGGCTATCAGCACGAAGCCATGAAAGAGGTAAGCGCGCAGCGGGCGGCGCACCGATAATTGCCTCGCCGGAGTCAACAGTCTCTGAAGCGGCCCTATCTGCAACAGCAGCTCCGCCAGCATCACGTTCAGCAGGCCATTGAGCGGCTGTTTGACTACAATGACCCAGGCAGTGGGTGTGGGCCCATACAGATAGACAATGCAGATCAAGATCAATGCCAGTAGCCCGATTGTGCTCCAATAGAGCAAATCGGCCAGGAGCGGAGTCATACGCCGGCGAACCAGCCAGCCGACAATTAATGCTTCAAGCCCGAAGGTGATCAAGCCGTAAGGGTGACCCCAGAGCAGAATGGTGCGACTGGATGCTATGCACGCAGTTAGCAGGCCATGGAATGGTCCGTACACGAGCGCGATCAATATGTAGAAGATGCCACCGAAGATGATTGTGACGCCGTTGAAGACGGGGATTGCCAGTGAATTGACTGCGAAACCCAGAGCGCCGGCTATTATGCTGAAGACGATACATCTATATGTCCGATGTCCGATGTCGGACGTCCGACGCCTGGTGTCCGATGTCTGATGTTCGATGTCGGACGTTAGACGTCGGACGTCAGAGGTGGAGTGAGGGATCTTCATTGAGTTGTCCCCTTGCCGGGTTTGAACTTTTCGATCTCCGGTCCCACGATATTCCGAAAGCAATCAGGACAGATGCTGTGGCTGAACTGAGCTTCGGAATGCTTGGTGACATAACTTTCGACCTGCTGCCAGTAGTTCTGATCATCGCGGATCTTCTTGCAGTAGGAGCAGATTGGCAATAATCCGCGAAGCTGTTTGACCTGTTTGAGAGCGTCTTCCAGCTCTCTGACTCGGTCGGATAGATTTTGCTGCAATTGCACTATTCGCGCGCCGACCTGCACACGCGCGCGCAGCTCTCTATGATCAAAAGGTTTGGTAATGTAATCATCGGCCCCCGCCTGGAGGCCGGCAACAATATCCTCTTTATTGTCTTTAGCCGTCAGCAGGATGATATAAGTTGGCCGAGGATTAGCTGCCTGACGCAATCTCTGGCAGACCTCTATGCCATCCATGCCCGGCATCATCCAATCAAGTATCGCCAGCGGCGGTGTGTCTTCTCTTTGAAGCGCCTCCCATGCCTGCAGGCCATCGCAGACGGTGACCACTTGATACTCCCACTTAACCAGCGTAGCTTCGAGCACGCGGCGGGAGATGAGGTCATCTTCGGCGATCAGTATACGCACGATGCGTTCTCCTTCCCGAGAGCAATTAATGCTGGTTTGAGCCGCTCGATCTCTCGTTCCAGCGCGGCATAAGCCTCTTGCGCCTGTGTCAGGTTGCCGTTGCGAGCCAGCGTCTCCAGTCTCAGCGCGGCATCGGCAGCGGCCCGAGCCGAGAAATTGCCTACTGCGCCTTTCATCGTGTGAGCGGCTGCTGCGAGCGCCTGGCCGTCGAGGCGCGCCAGTGCTGTTTGCATCTCGGACAGTATCTTCGGACAATCTTCCAGGAACAGCTCTATAAGCTCCATCAAGAACTCTATCTCCCCGTCGACCCGCGCCAGCGCTGCGGCGCGATCGATAACCTCATCGGTATTTCCATCTTCATTGGCGCCGGCGCCGGTTTCGCCAAGCGCATGGGCGATGTTCTCAATGGCCTGGTAGAGTTCGTGAGCTTGAATCGGTTTGGAGACGTAGCCATCCATACCTACTTCCAGACATCGCTCACGATCCCCTTTCATTGCATGAGCTGTCATGGCAATTATCGGAATATGCGCGCCGGTCTCTTTCTCTTTTTCTCTTATAATTGCTGTAGTCTCCAGCCCGTTCAGTTCCGGCATCTGCACATCCATCAATATCAGGTCGAACGGCTGCTGCTCGATAGCAGCAAGCACCCCTTTGCCGTTGGTTGTTACTACGACCGTGTGCCCTTGCTTTTCCAGCATCCTGACGGCCAGTTTCTGGTTGACGAAATTATCTTCGGCCAGCAGGATATGAAGTTGTCTTCTGCCCTGGCGCAGTTGGCGACGAGTGATGAGCGTCCGCCTGTCTTTAGGCAGTGATGCTATGCCAAGGACTGTTAGGATAGCGTCCAGGAGTTCTGATTGCTTGATCGGCTTGGTCAGATAGGCAGCAATTCCCAGCTCGCGGCAGCGGGCAGCGTCGCTGCGCTGGCCTGCTGACGACAGCATCATAATGATGGCCCCTGCAAACTCCGGCTTTTGCTTGATCTGTTCGGCCAGGGCAAATCCGTCCATCTCGGGCATCTGGCAATCGAGCAGCACCAGTGGGAACGGCTCTCCGACGAAGCAGGCCCGTTCTAAAGCGATCAGCGCCGTTTGCCCGCTGTCGGCTCCTGTCGGTCTCATCCGCCAGTTAATGAGCATCTGTTCAAGGATGCGCCGGTTGGTTGTGTTGTCGTCTACCACCAGCACCGGTAGATCCAGTAGATCCGCTGGAATTGCGGATGGTGGATTGCGGGTTGCTCCGATTGCGGAGCGGGACTCCGGGATTGCGGATTGTTCAATTATCGCATGCTCAGTTTGTAGACCGAACCGGGCAGTGAAGTAGAATATGCTTCCGGGGCCCCCAACCGCCGATTGGCGTTCCACATTCGATATACGTCCGACGTCCGACATCCGATTGCTTACGGACGTCGGACGTTCTGACGTCGGATGACGTTGGACGTTTCTGTCTTCGCGTCCCTGTGTCTGCGCGTCGTCGGACGTAGGACGTATAGACATAGGACGAATATCGGCCGGGCTCTCTACCCAGATCTGCCCGCCCATCATATTGACCAGTCTGGAGGAGATAGTCAGCCCCAGTCCTGTGCCCCCGTATTTGCGCGTTGTAGAGCCGTCTGCCTGGGTGAATGCTTCGAAGATCAGTTGCTGCTTTTCAATCGGGATGCCGATCCCGGTGTCGGCGACGGCAAAGCGCAAGCAGACTTCCGTCTCAGTCTGCGCCTCTGTCTCGACATAGACCACTACTTCGCCTTGCTCGGTGAACTTGATGGAGTTGCCGACCAGATTGACTATGATCTGTCGCAGACGGATGGGGTCCCCTATCAGAAGATCAGGCACATCTGCCGGGATGTAGCGGGCCAGTTCGAGGCCCTTCTGATGGGCTCGCACTGCAAGGGCCTTTAAGGTATCATCGAGGCTATCGCGCAAGTTGAACTCAACAGGTTCAAGATCGAGCTTTCCGGCCTCAATCTTGGAGAAATCGAGAATATCATTGATTATTGTCAGCAGAGACTCTGCCGACGCTTTCACCATAGTCAGGTACTCGTGTTGTTCAGGCGAGAGATCGGTATCGAGGACAAGCTCGGTCATTCCGATGATGCCGTTCATAGGGGTGCGGATCTCGTGGCTCATATTAGCGACGAATTCGCTCTTGGCGCGGCTGGCTGCTTCGGCTGCCTCTTTGGCCTTCTGTAATTCTTCTTGTGCCCGCTTCTTTTCGGTGACATCCCAGAACATGCATTGCGTTCCTATAACCTCTCCATTGGAATCGGTTATCGGCGTTTTAATTACCTGGACATAGATCTCTTCGCCGGTGGGCAATCTGTGTTCTTCGATTAGCTCTAACGTCTCTCCTGTTTCTATGACTCTTCTATCATCCTGTCTGTATTTGGCTGCCAGTTCTGGCGGGAAGAAATCGAAATCGGTTTTGCCGATGATCTCGTCAAGAGATCTTCCCAGTGTGGCGCAGAATCTCTTATTGCCGAAGGTGAATCTACCTTCCAGGTCTTTGCGCAATATATTTTGCGGCAGGCTTTCGACCAGAGATTGATAGAATGCTTCATATAACTGTCGATGTCTATCCTCAGATTGGCGCAGCGTTTTCTCCGCCTGTTTGCGCCGGGCTATTGAACTGCTCACCATCTGCATTATTCTCGGCCAGACCGGCAGCGAGGCGATCAGAGCGACGGCTATAACTGCGTACCAGTTTCGGGCGCACCAGATCACCCCGGCGCATAAGGCCATTGTGATAACTATAGCAATGGCAGTGGTCCGGCGAGAGAATGACCCAGCTTGTGCAGGCTCACTACGCGACATAGCAGTTACCTCATCCTATCTTTACTATATCGGTCACATCAGTGGGGTTAATTAATTGAAATAATGAGAGTAAGGGAATGGGGTGAAGCTGGGATGCCGGGATTTGCTGGTGAACCTAATCGCAGTTGGAGATCAATTGCTCTATCAATACAATTGTGCGATGGTCCAATCTAACATCAGGAGATAAAGATATGCACCGGCGCTTAATCAGTGGTCTATTGTCCTTGAGCCTGATTGTCTTTTCTCTCAATAGCTCTATCAGCCAGCGAGCATTAGCTCAGGATGCGAAAGAAGGAAAGCAGAAGCAGAGAGTCTCAGATGAAAATACGATTCGCCTCGGCAATGTGCTTATTACACTGAATGTGAGCGTACTGGGCAAGGAGGAGAAGGAGACAACCAATCTTACTCGGGAGAACTTTGAGCTTCTTGAAGATGATAGGCGTCAAGAGATCGCCTTTTTTGCCCAAGAGGATCAACCGATAAGTTTTGGTCTACTGATTGATCGCAGCCAGAGCATGGGGGACACCGGCAAACTACAGAACGCTATGCGGGCGGCGCTCTCTTTCTTGCGCGCGGGGAACCCTCAGAACGAGGCTTTTTGCATGATGTTCAATGAGAGTACTGAGTTACTCTTTGATTTTACTTCCGATTTTGGGAAGATCGAGTCAGCTTTAAGCAACCTGGATGCTGATGGTGGAACTGCTCTCTACGATGCAATAATTAAGGGGCTGGAAAAGCTGAAACAGGGGAAGCATAGAAGGCGGGCGCTTATCATAATTACTGATGGGGCAGATCAGCATAGCCGTCACTCTCTGACAGAGCTTATCGTACAGGCGCAGCAATCACAGGCGCAGATTTATGGCATAGGGTTCTTCAGCCCGGATGAAGCGCAAGCTTACAAAGCAAGCGGATCGAAGATTACTCTCATTAATGGAAAAGAGATTGATAACCCGCGATTTGTCTTCCAATCTCTGGCTGATGAGTCGGGCGCGGCAGTTTTCTTTCCCAGATCGGAGCAGGAGCTAAATGAGGTGGCTTCTAATATCGCCCGTAGCCTTCGTCGCCAGTATCTACTTGCTTATTACCCGTCCGATCAGAGTGATGATGAGCGTTACAGAAACATCAAAATGAATCTTCGCGGCGCTAACACGAGCGGCTTGAAGATCAAGACGCGCAAGGGCTATCGGATGAGGGGGCACAACGATGATGCTGAGGAGGAGACGGTCGCAAAAGACCGTGCGCCGAGCGCGCGGGAGCGGGCAGTAGCTTCGCTAAGGGTCGAAACGAGCGTCGGCCTCTCTGATGAGCCGGGGCCGGATCAGTATCAAGAATCTTTTGCTGATTCTTCAAGCGGCTGGCCCAATACAGAGGATTCGTTTTATGAGAGAAGCAAATATCACCTGCGCGGCAATCGGATTGTGACAGCAAAGAACTATGTCTATTCTGACTTTGAGGCATCTGTGAACGTTGAGTTATTGCCAAGATCCAAAATGAGTGGCTTGCAGCGCCTTGACACAATAAATGTGGCCGAATTGCCGGCGGCTGGCCTCTACTTCCGCATGAATCCGGGAAGCACTTATGTGTTTCTGATAGCTCCGGCTCCGGACGGAAAAGAAGGATATTACAAACTGGCGAAAGTCGTCGCCGGGCGACAGATCGATCTGGTCTCATGGAAGAAGGACACAGCAATTCGTATGAGGAATCATCTCACAGTGCGTTGTCAGGGGTCCCAAATCGAGTTATACGCGAACCATATCCGTCTGGCAGTCGTGAAGGATGCTGCTAATCTTCAGGGCCGTGTTGCGATCGCTGTTATGGGCGGGCAGGCGACTTTTGATGATCTGTTGCTGAAGAAGATTAAATACTGATGTTACGCAGTCAGAATCGAAGAAAAGAACTTGACTCCGTCACGGCCCCGTTAGGGGCAGTTGAGAGTAGCCCAGCGATTGATCGCTGGGAACAAGAGAGCAACCATCGGTCAGTGCCCGCAGGCACGGCTGAAATACCACCAGTGCAGCCATCTCAGCCGTCCCTGCGGGACTGGGGGATTGACTCATTGGGCTCCCAGCGATCAATCGC
>Ga0209172_10000331_pt1 | contig 134247 bp, 132 predicted proteins | sample LarsenN4metaG_FD_184113 | JGI IMG/M metagenome (GOLD analysis project Ga0209172, IMG submission 184113) | Hot spring sediment bacterial and archeal communities from British Columbia, Canada, to study Microbial Dark Matter (Phase II) - Larsen... ... | reverse complement strand
GCTCTGGCGCATCGAGTTCCGCCGACGGTTCTTCACCAGCGCCGCGGCCATGCAGACCGCCCTCGATCGCTACCTCGACTTCTACAACAACCGGAGAGCTCACCAGGGTTACCGCACCCGAGGCCGCACGCCTGGCGAGATCTTCTTCACCCGGGGAGGAAAACGTGACAAGCAACAGCGGGGTCAAACTGTCAACACCTATCCGGTATAGGACAGTCTAGTCGGCCAGGGCCGAGCCGACCAGGGTCAGCGACCCGAGCGCCAGCAGGGGCGCGGGGAGGAATCGTCTGAGGGTGCGGATCCGGATGCGCACGTCCGGTCGATCCCCCTGGTGCGCGGCCCTTCGACAACCTCAGGGCTTCGACAGGCTCAGGACTTCGACAGGCTCAGGGCAGGTACCCGAGTACTCATACCTTACTCGACAACTCGCCGGGGTTCAAGATGGTCAGACCGGGCCAAGTGACGCCAAGGCGCGCCCGCTCCTTCGCCGGGAGACGCCTTCGACCCGGAGCGCCGACTGGTGGAGCAGCGACCTCACCCATCGCGCCGTCGCCGGCCCGTCCGCCTGGCGCCGCACCCGACGGGAGTCCATAGCCCGCTGATACAATTCGGCTGCCGGTGTGCCATTGCCGGCCTGCATGCGACCGATCTCCTTTCGCGCCGTCCTCATCGTCGCCGCCATCGGCTTCTTCGTCCTCGGCCTGGCATCGACGATCCTCGGAAGCCGCGCCGACAGCCCTCGAGCCGGCGCCACTCCCACAGAGCGAAGTGCGCAGCCGTCATCGGTCGCCGCTCCGCAGGTTTCCGTCTTAATCCTGGGCGTCGATTCGCTCGACGACGAAACACCAGGCGTGCTGGCCGCCTGGCTCGCCTCGTTCCGCCCACCCGGGCGCGAGGTGTTCCTGTTCGGCTTCCCCATCGACCACCGCATCGACGACGAGTTGACCCTGGCGCAGGCCGTCGCGGCATCTGGAGGCGACTTCGGCTCTCTTCGGACGGCCCTGGGAGGGCTGACGCCATTGCCGATCGACGCCGTGGTAGTCCTCGACACAGCCGGCTTCGCCACGTTGATCGACTTCGTCGGAGGCCTGCCGACTGGAGAGACGATCGTCGACGGCGAGTCGGCGCTCAGCGTCCTCGACCTGCTGCGCGACGACCCGGCCGCCTCCGTGCTCGCTCAGTCTCGCCTGGTTCAGGCGCTGACGGCGCAGGCCGCCACGGTCCGGTCCGGCACCGACCTCCAGCCGCTGATCGATTTGATCCCGGAGCACGCCTATCTGAGCCTCTCGCCGGAACAGGTGGTAGCGATGGTGGCGCCGTATCTGCCGCTGGAAGTGGAGCGAGTCCACATCTCCCTGCCCTCGCCCCTGCCGGACGGAGGCGAGGGATGACATCCCCGCGGGCTTGCGTTCCGGGACGAGTCGGGCTATTAATGCCCTGGACATGGGCGGCGCGTCTGCCCCGCGCCAATCTCGGAGAGCCCCACCCAACCTGGAGGAGAGAGATGAGAAAGCGGATGGTTTACTTGCTGGCGCTGCTGGCCGTCCTGCTCGCCAGCTGCACGGCCCAGCCGACGGCCGCGCCGGTCGGCGGCGGGACCGAGGGTCTGCCGGACCTCGGCGGCCGGGAGGTGACGATCGCCGTCGAAAACGCCTACCTGCCCTTCAACTACATCGACCCCGACACCGGCCAGCCGGCTGGCTGGGATTACGAGGTCTGGGACGAGATCTGCCGTCTGCTGAATTGCGTTCCGGTCTACACCGAGGCTGCCTGGGAGGGCATGATCCAGGCCGTGGCCGACGGGCAATTCGATGCCGCTGCCGACGGCATCACCATCACCGAAGACCGGGCGGAGATCGTCGATTTCTCCGACGGCTACATCAACATCGAGCAGCGGCTGCTGGTGCGGGCGGACGAGACCCGGATCGACTCGATCGAGGACATCGTCAACGACCCGAGCCTGAAGCTCGGCACGCAGACCGGCACGACGAACTACGAGACGGCGACGCAGTACCTGCCCGAGGAGCGCATCTCGGCCTTCGAGCAGTTCCCGTTCGCCGTGCAGGCGCTCATCGCCGGTGAGATCGACGCCGTCATCATCGACGAAGTCGCCGGCATGGGGTACCTGGGCCAGAACGCCGACCAGCTCAAGCTCGTCGGGCCGTCGCTTTCGAGCGACCAACTGGGGTTCATCTTCCCCAAGGGAAGCGACCTGGTCGAGCCGGTCAACCAGGCGCTCCAGGTCCTGAAGACGAACGGGTTCCTGGAGCAGGTCAACCTTAAGTACTTCGGGCCGTCGTTCACCATCACTTACGACGACCTGGGCTAGGCTCGGCCGGCGGACGATCCCGTTCGCGCCGCAGGACACGACGGCGGGCCGGTGCGCCGCGGGGGCGGCCCCGCGCACCGGCCCGCCGCACGCTCCGCAGGCAGCGATGGCTGAACACACCGCGACTCTCCCAGGGGAGACGACGCCCGGCCCGATCCTGGCGCAGGAACGGCCCCGCCGCAGTTGGGTCGACCTGCCATGGTGGTTCGTCGGGATCATCCTGATCGCCGTTTGGGCGTTCTACATCATCCTCACCCGGCCCAACTACAACGAAGCCTTTACCTGGATCCGGGCCGGAATATCGATCACCATCCGCACGTCGCTCGCCGCCTACGGCATCGCCATCGTCTTCGGACTCGTGGCAGGCCTGGCGCGCATCTCGCGCAGCCCCTTGCTGCACAACCTCGCCCGGCTGTACGTCGAACTCATCCGCGGCATCCCGATGCTCGTGCTGATCTTCTTCATCGCGCTGGTCGGCGTGCCGACGGCGATCGACAGCGTGCACGCCTTCGGCGAGTGGCTCGGGACGCTCGGCCTGCACGGCGCGGCCCAGGTGCTGGCAGGGATGGAGAACCAGGCCGTGTCGATGAACGCCCGGGCGATCATCGCCCTGGCCGTCACCTATGGCGCCTTCCTGGCGGAGATCTTCCGCGCCGGCATCCAGTCGATCGGGCGGGGACAGATGGAGGCGGCGCGCTCGCTGGGCATGAGCTACGCCCAGGCAATGCGCTATGTCGTCCTGCCGCAGGCCGTGCGCAACGTCCTGCCGGCCCTGGGCAACGACTTCGTCGCCATGGTCAAGGACTCGTCGCTGGTCTCAGTGTTGGCGGTGCGCGACATCACCCAGGTGGCGCGCCTCTACGCCGGCAGCACGTTCCGCTTCCGCGAAGCCTACGTCACGCTCTCCGTCCTGTACCTGACGATGACCGTCGCCCTGTCGCTGGCGGTCCAGGTGCTCGAAAGGCGATTGCGCCGCCATGAGTGACGCCCCGATCATCGTCCTGAAGGACGTGCACAAGCGCTTCGGCGAGGCGCACGCCCTGCGCGGCGTCAGCCTGGAAGTCGAACGCGGCAAGGTGGTCGTCATCATCGGGCCGAGCGGCTCGGGCAAGTCGACCCTGCTGCGTTGCGTCAACCATCTCGAGGTCCCGACGCGCGGCGAAGTGTGGATCAAAGGCGAGCGGCTGACGCACGATCAGCGGCGGCTCAACGCGCTGCGGGCCGAGATCGGGATGGTCTTCCAGCTGTTCAACCTGTTCCCGCACCTGACGGCGCTGGAAAACGTGATGCTCGCCCAGCGGGTCGTGCGCGGGCGGACGCGGGACGAGGCCGAGCGCATCGCCCGCGAACAGCTGGCGCACGTCGGAATCCCCGAGAAGGCGGATTCCTATCCGGGCCAGCTCTCGGGCGGCCAGCAGCAGCGCGTCGCCATCGCCCGCGCCCTGGCGATGAACCCGAAGATCATGCTCTTCGACGAACCGACGAGCGCCCTCGATCCGGAGATGATCAAGGAAGTGCTCGACGTCATGCTCAAGCTGGCCAGCGAGGGCATGACGATGCTGGTCGTCTCCCACGAGATGGGCTTCGCCAAGGCTGCCGCCGACGAGATGATCTTCATGGACGAAGGCAAGATCGTCGAGCGCACGACGCCCGAAGAGCTCTTCCAGAACCCGCGCGAAGAACGGACCAAGCTCTTCCTCTCGCAAATCCTGCATCACTGATCGCGCCCACCGGCCACGGGCCGATCCCTGACCCCAGCCTTCTCCAAGGGGAGGAAGATCGCCCGCTCCCCGGAGGTGGAGGCTGGTGTCGCGTTCTGGAGATCGCTCGAACAACTCATTCCGCCTGATGCAGGGCCGTCGGCCTCACCACCGCCCCTGCCGCTCTCACGCCAGGCCGCGGCGCTCGAGCGCGACCCGGGTCATCGGTCGCAGGTCGCGCCCGAAGCGGCACGTGCGCAGGTAGGTCTCCCGGCTGAACTCGTTGCGCGCCGTGTGGTACGCCTCCATCGACGACTTCCAGTCGGCCGCGCCGGAGAGGTACCGCGACAGCTCGTCGGCCAGGGCGACGGCGTGGGTCGTCGCCTGGTCGATCCCCTGCCCCGACCACGGATCCATCACCATGCCGGCGTCGCCGACCAGCACCCAACCTTCTCCGTACGGCACGCGCAGGTACCCGGGGATGCTTCCCGTCCCGCGCACCGGTCCTTCGCGCCGTGCCGACTCCAGACGCGGCGCCAAGTCAGCCATCGCCCGGAGTTCCTGCTCCAGGCTTGCCTCGGGGGCGCGGCGGAACGCGGCGAAGTCTTCGATCGGGACCGACGCCGCCAGCAACGTCAGGCCGCTGTCCGTCGGAAAGCAGTAGACCAGTCGGTTGCCCCGGTAGTGGAACTCGGCGGACGGCCCGGGGCGTGGTTCGACGCCGCGGTAGTAGGCGTAGTACATCGCCCGGCTCACCGGCTCCTCGTGCTCGGCCGGCGGCGACACGTGCCGTGCCATCGTCGAATGCACGCCGTCGGCGCCGACGATGACCGCCGCCCAAGCCCGGCGCCTTTCACCGGACTCCGACCATTCGACTCCGGTCATCCGGCCGTCGTCGTACAGAAAGCGCTCGACGCGCGCCCCCTCGCGGAACTCGACGCCCGGGGTCCGACGCGCCCTCCGCGCCAGAATGTCGTCGAGCACGATTCGCCGGACGCACAGGTAGAACGGGAAATCGTCGGGCCGATCGACGGGCTCGGGGAAGACGATCCCGTCGACGACGTTGTGGTTGACGGTCAGGCGCGGCGCGCTGGCTTCGACCTCGGCACCGACGCCGACGCGGTGGAACGCACGCAAGGCCGGGGCGCGGAAGAAATGCGTCGAGAGCGTGTCGCTGGGGAAGGTGGCCCGGTCGAGCAGCAGCACGCGTCGCCCCTGCTCCCCGACCAGGATGGCGACGATCGCACCGGCCACGCGTGCCCCCACGACGATAACGTCGTAGCGCCAGGCGCCGTCGTCGGGCGCGCGACGGGGAGAGACCGGCACGGAGGGTGCCATGAGTGACCTAGGTGTGGGGAGACGCCTTGCCGTGTTGCCGGAGGAGCCGATCGGGGCTCTCGGGCGTGAATCGCTGGAGCGTGATGATGCGGGCGCTCCGCCGGAAGAGCGCCGGGAGCATCGCTCGCACCTGCTCTTTGTCGTCGACCTCGACGATCAGCCAAGCCTTGTGTTCATCGTCGGCGCAGCCCCAGTCGGCCTGGGTCATAAAATGCGAGCCGGTCTCGAGGAAGGCCTGCACCGCCAGTTCGCACGCTTCCTTGCGATTCTCGTGTGGCACTTCCACCAGAAAACGCGGCATGGCTCGCCTTTGCTCTTCGAACCGGCACTCAGACCGAGGCGGCGACGAGGTCCGACGGCCGCCGGCGCGGCCCTTCGGACGGGCGGGGCGCGGTCCGTGTTGGTGCGCTGGGGGGGAGTTGAACCCCCACGCCTTTCGGCACATGGCCCTCAACCATGCCTGTCTGCCAGTTCCAGCACCAGCGCGTGCGCTCGGGGACCCGAGCCGCGGTATTATAGCGTGCCGAGACGCGCTGTCAACCGGAGTCGAATTGTCGACGATCCGCGTCGTGCTCGACGGCATGGGGAGTGACGACCATCCTCGGCCGGAAGTCGAAGCCGCCTGCGCCGCGGCCGAACGCTGGCCCGATCCGTTGACGCTCGTCGGGCCGCGCCGCCTGCTGGAGTCGATGCTGACCGGCGACGGTCGCTCGAGGAACGTGACCGTCGTCGACGCCAGCGAAGTCGTCGAGATGACCGACAGGCCGGCCGGGGCGGCCCGCGGCAAGGCCGACAGCTCGATGGCCGTCGGCCTCGACCTGTTGCGTGACGGGCAGGCAGACGTGTTCGTGACGGCCGGCAACACGGGCGCGGCGATGACCACGGCGCTGCTCCGGCTGGGCCGGTTGCGCGGCGTGCGCCGTCCCGCCCTGGCGCCGATCTTCCCCGTCGCCGGCGGCCGCGCCGTCGTCCTCGACATCGGCGCCAACGTCGACTGCAAGCCGGAGTTCCTTGTGCAGTTCGCCGTCATGGGCTCCGTCTATGCGCAAACCGCGCTCGGCATCCGTTCGCCGCGCGTCGGTCTGCTCTCCATCGGAGAGGAAGCCGGCAAGGGGACGGAACTTATCCACGAAACCTACCCCCTGCTGGCCGCCGCGGGCCTGAACTTCGTCGGGAACGTGGAGCCGAAGGAGGTCTACGCCGGACAGGTGGATGTGGCGGTGACCGATGGGTTCACGGGGAACGTCTTCCTGAAGACGAGCGAAGCCGTCGCCCGATTCCTGACTGAGACCATCCGCCGAGAGATCACCTCCGCTCCCCTGACGGCCGCCGGCGGCCTGCTGGCGCGCCCGGCCTTTGCGCGTGTCCGCAGGCTGCTTGACCCGGCCGAGTACGGCGCCGTACCGCTGCTGGGCATCAACGGATTGGTCTTTATCGGCCACGGTCGCTCCGACGCCCGGGCCCTGGTGAGCGCCATTGCTGCCGCCCGGTCGGCGGTCGAGAGCGGGCTGCTCGAGGCCCTGCGCAGCGCGGTCGAGCCGTTCTTCGGCCAGCGCCACGCCACGGCCTGAGGCGCGGCTGCCGACCCCCACCCCGACCGTGCCTCGGAGGTCTCCGACGTGCAACGCTACATGAACATCCGGCGCATCGATCGTATTCGCCGGGCCTCGAAGGTGCTCACCTACGGCGGGCTGGCCGTGATGGTCGTGGCACTGGTCATCTCGTTCGGCCAGGCACGCGACCTGGGGACGGCGCTCGGGCTTTCGCTCATCGGCCTGCTGAGTTCGCAGCTCGGAACAGTCATGATGCGCCGCTGGCCGGATCGCGGACGCAGCGATCAGGTCCTCGACGCCGCCCTCAAGGGCCTGGATGGGCGGCACGCCGTGTTCCACTACCTCCTGGGATGCCGGCACGCGCTGTTCACGCCACGCGGCTCGGCGCTCCTCTTCCCCGTCGGCGAACCGGGGATGTTCGAGTGGCGCGGCGCCGAGTTGTGGCGGACGCCGCTCAAGCAAGGAGTCCCCTCCGGCCGTCCGGCGCCCATGCGATCGACGACGGCGCACGCGGCGCAGGAGGTGACCGCGCTGCAGGAAGACCTGTCTCGGCGGATCCCCGGACGCCAAGCGTGGGACATCACTCCGATCCTGGTGTTCGTCCACCCCGAGGCGCGCGTCGAGAGCGAAGGCCCGATGGCTGCGGTCCATCTCAAGAAACTTAAGGAGTTCATCCGCCATCTGCCGCGCCATGCGCCGCTTAGCGACGCCGAGCTGGGCTCCCTCGCCGCGCGGTTCGAGCGCTTTCGCGTCTCGGCGTGAGTCGAGGCTGGGAGGCCAGCGGGTGCCCCTGTAACGAGACGCGAGCGGGCCGGCCCTTTCGACATTGCGCAGGGCCGGCCCGCGTTCGCAGGCTGAGACCAGGGGGGCGGCTAGCTCTTGAGGAACTCCTGGAGCGCCTCGCGGCTGATGCGGTAGCCCTTGCCGATCTTCTTGGCCTTGATCTCTTTGGCCTTGATCGCCGCCATTACGTCTTCTTCCGAGACCTGAAGGAACTTGGCGGCTTCGGAGGGGGTCATGACTTCCGGCATGCCGGCCGGGGCGGCTGCTCCGGAAGTCTGAGCGCTCTTCAGCGCGTCGCTGATCGCTCCGCCGATGCCCATCCCGGCGCCGATGCCGGCCGTCAGCCCGGCGCCGCCGCTAGGGTTCTGAGCCGCGTCGCGCATCGCGTCGGCGGCCTGGAGCTGGGTGTAGGTGGCGACGTCGAGCATGCCCATCGCCCGCAGCTCTTCGGCCGACTTGTCGGACGGCTTGAGGCTTTCGACGTAGAACGCCTTGAGCGACAGGCCGAGGGCCCGGAAGTCGTCCTGGGCCTTGGCCCGCACGCCGGCGCCGATCTCTTCGACCAGCCCGATCAGCTCCGGCACGGTGCGCGCCGCCGTCGTCTCGCCGAGCAGGTCCTGGAGTTTGGAGAGCAGCATCGAGCGCAGGCGGGACTGGATGTCGGACGTCTTGTACATCCCGGTCTGGCCGACGACCTGGGTCACGAATTGCTGCGGGTCGGAGACGGAAAAGGCGTACGTGCCGTAGCCCTGAAGGAGCGCCACGCCCAACGCCATGCCGGGGTTGCGCACGATGATCGGCTGCGGCGTGCCCCACTTCTGACCGACGAACTCCCGCATCGAGACGAAGTACACCTCGGCCTTGAACGGCGTCTGATCGGAGAAGGCCTTGCCGATCAGGTTGACCAGGCCGGGGATGTTGGCAGTGGTGATCGTGTGCCGGCCGGGGGCGAAGGTGTCGAGCGCCTTGCCGTCGCGGAAGAACACCGCCGTCTGGGTCTCGCGCACGATGACCTGCGAGCCGATGCGGAAATCGCCGCTGCCGCTCTCCGGGAAGCGGTGGACGATCTCGTCCCGCATCTCGTTGGGGTATTCGATGACATCGAAGATTCTGGCCATGCCCGTTTCTCCTTGGCTGCCGGCCCGGTCACAGCGCCAGCAGGACTTCGTCGCGGCGATCGTAGGCGTCGACCACGTCCTGGGCCAGCGTCGTCAGGTGGCGCATGGCGGCCGGCAGGCCGTCGCTCCCCAGCGACGCCTCGACGTTGTCGATGGCGCTGGCGATACTCTGGACGTCCTCCAGCAGCTGCAGGTCGTACGAGTACAGCTTCTGGAGCTCGTTCTCGTTGATGCGCACGGCGTCGAAGAACCCGGCATAGCCGTACGAGGCGCCCTTGACCCGGTCGATGAAGCCGCGCAGCTTGACCGCCGCCGCTTCGAGATGGTCGATCTGATCGAGCTGGCCGGCGTCCATCATCTGGCGCTGCACGGCCGAGATGCGCGACCACTGCTGCTCGTAGCGCGCGGCGATCGTCGTCCGCAGCAGTTTGTCGGCCTCGCGGCGGTTCTCGCGGTCGAGATAGCCGATGAAGCCAGACAGGGTGTTGCGGATCTTGCCCAGCAGGTCGTCGCCGGCCGTGATCTTGCCCAGCGGGTCCACCATGCCTGCCATGAGTCTCCTCCCGCGGCCCGCCGCGGCGATCCGGGCCACCAGGTCATTATAGACCGGGGCCGCGGGCGGGGCAAACGGGAGGCTGACCGCAGCCTGACGTTCGGCCTGCTGCGCCGTATAATGCTCGCAACGACGAACGAGGGCACACCATGCACTGGCGCGAACGCCTCCGGCAATTGATCGACGGCACCTCCGGCGCGCTGGCCCTTGCCGACGGATCGATCGCCGTCCAAGATCCGGCGCGCCTGACGTCGGTGATCGATCGGCTGGCGTACCGCGCGGCGTTGGCCGACGAACCGGAGGCGAGCCTGGCGAGATGGATCGTGCGCCAGGCGGCGTCCCAGATGGGCATTCTCCCGGCATCCATCGACGGGCTGTACCGCGCCCGCGGACGGGGCGCGGTGCGCAACGACTTCACCGTTCCGGCGATGAACCTGCGGGCGCTGAGCTACCATGCCGCGCGCGCCGTCTTCCGCGCCGCCGCCCGCCGCCACGCCGGCGCCTTCATTTTCGAGATCGCCCGCTCCGAGATGGGCTACACCAACCAGCGGCCGGCGGAATACACCGCCTCGATCCTGGCGGCGGCCATCGCCGAGGGCTGGCGCGGCCCGGTCTTCCTCCAGGGCGACCACTTCCAGATCAGCGCCAAACGCTTCGCCGACTCGCCGCTCCAGGAGGTCGACGCGCTGCGCGACCTGATTCGGGAAGCCGTCGCCGCCGGTTTCTTCAACATCGATATCGACACCTCGACGCTGGTCGACCTGAGCCGCCCGACCATCGAGGAACAGCAGCAGCTCAACTACAACCTGTGCGCCGAGTTGGCGCTCGACGTTCGCCGCCTCGAGCCCGAGGGCGTCACGATCTCGATCGGCGGCGAGATCGGCGAAGTGGGCGGCCGCAACAGCACCGAACCCGAACTGCGGGCCTTCATGGACGGGTTCCATCGCGGGTTGACGGCTCTCGCGCCGGGACGGCCTGGCCTGTCGAAGATCAGCATCCAGACCGGCACGTCCCACGGCGGCGTGGTGCTGCCCGACGGGTCGATCGCCCGGGTGCAGGTCGACTTCGATACGCTGGCGCATCTGTCGCGAGTGGCGCGGGAAAGCTACGGCCTGGCGGGGGCCGTGCAACACGGCGCCTCGACCCTGCCGGAGGAAGCGTTCTCGCGCTTCGCCGAGGCGGGGGCCTGCGAGGTGCACCTGGCGACGAACTTCCAGAACATCTTGTTCGACCACCTCCCGGCGGAGGTGCGCCGCACGATGTACACCTTCCTCGATCAGAACTTCGCCGGCGAACGCAAGCCAGGGATGACCGACGAGCAGTTCTATTACAAGACGCGCAAGAACGCCATCGGGCCGTTCAAGGCCGACCTGTGGAACCTCCCCGCCGACCGGCTGGAGGCGATCGGCGAGGCGTGGGAGAACCAGTTCGATCTTCTCTTCCAGCGGCTCAACGTGGCGGAGACCCGAGGCGAGGTCGAGGCGCACGTCCAACCGATCGTGGTGACGCCGTCCCTCGAAACGTACCTCCAGGCGGCGGGCGTCGCCGAACCCGTCGACGATCTGGCCGACTGAGCAGGATGTCGCTGGCGGGGCAGCGCCTCGACCCCGAACGCTACCAGGTCGTCCCGCGCACACTGGTCTTCGGGTTTCGCGACGGGCGCGTGCTGCTCGAGCGCGTCCCGCCCGGTCGCGGAGCGTGGGCCGGACGATGGAACGGCGTCGGAGGCCACGTCGAGCGTGGCGAATCGCCGGCGGCCGCCGCCCGGCGCGAGTTCCACGAGGAGACCGGGCTGACGCTCACCGCACTCCGCCTCGCCGGCCAGGTCATCGTCGATCTCGGACCGACGGCCGGGATCGGGATCAGCGTCTTCGCCGGACGCGTCGGGCAGGGTCAGGCGCGGGGCGGCGAGGAAGGCGAACTGGCCTGGTTTTCCATGGACGAGGTACAGTCGGCGCCGACCGTCGAGGACGTCCCCGTGCTTCTCGCCCGAGCCCGGGCTTGCCTCGACGGCGATCCGCCGTTCACCGCCGTCTACCGCTACGACGACGGCCGGCTCTCGATCGTCATCGATTGAGTCCGGCCTCCCTTCCCCGTCCCCAGCGCAGCGAGGGGCGGCGGAGGGCCGCGGGGGATCGGCTCCTACGATTCCCGGCGGTAGAAGAGCAGCGCCGTCTGGCCATACGTCCGCTCGTCGAACCGCGTCCATCGGCGGAGCTGCTCGTCGGCCTTCTCGCGCGGATCGATCTGCACGATCACCCACCCGTCCGCCGCAAGCAACGACTCCTGCGCCTCGATCCGGCGCAACGTCTCCAGCCACAGGCCGTGGTACTGCGGCGGGGCGACGAAGACGTAGTCGAACGGCTCGTCCGGCTGGCGCTGGAGGAAGACGAGTGCGTCGGCGCGCAGAACCGTGGCGCGCGCCGAAAGGCCGGTGACCGCCAGGTTCTCCTGCACCACGCGGATCGCCGCCGGCGCCAGATCGACGAAGACCGCCTCCCGGGCGCCGCGGCTCAGGGCTTCGATCCCGACGCTCCCGGTACCGGCGAACAGGTCGAGAAACCTCGAGCCGACGACGTCGGCGCCGAGGATATCGAACAGGGCCTTCTTGGCGCGGTCGCCGATCGGCCGCGTCGTCGAGCCCGGCACCATCTTCAGCCGGCGGCCCTTTGCTTCCCCTCCCACAACTCGCAGACCGGGCATCGGCGGCTCTAGCGCGCGGGCGCCGCGCCTCCGGCTCCCCCTTCGACGGAGCGCCGGGCGGCCATCATGTTCGCTCGCGGCGCGTGGATCGGGACGACGCAGCCGGTTCCCAGGATCAGCCCGCGCCCGCCGTCGGTCTCGCGCAGCGCCGCGGCGGCCTCGCTCCGGACGCGGGCCGGGTCGCCGAGCACCAGCGTCTGCTCGCGCCCGAGCCCGCCGCACACCGCGCGACCGGAGCGGGCTCTCCCGTCGCGCAGCGAGGGGCCCGCCTCCCGATCGTGCCAGTTCACGACCACGGCCGGGAGGCTGGCCGCCAGGTCGAAATACACCTCTGCGCCGTGCAGATGCAGGATGTTGAGCCACAGGCCGCTCGCCGCCTCGAGGATCGCCCGGTCGTAGCGAGCGCCGAAGCGATCGTACGACTCGCGATCTAAGTGCGCCGGCGAGGCGTGCTGGACGGCGTAGAACACGCCCTCGATGCCCGTCTCGCCCGCCGCCTGGAGGAAGCGGAGCGTGGTGCGGGCGATGATCTCGAGCCCGGCCTCGACCCGTCGGGGATCCGAGGCGAGGTGCTGTCGGAGAGCCTGCGGGCCGGCCAGGTGCTTGGCCTGCGCCAGCGGGGAGAAGATCGTTGCCAGAACAGGTGCGTCGCCGGCCTGCGCCTCGACGATCAGACGCAGCGCCTCAAGGTGCTGGCCGAGGGATCCGGCCTGCGGGTCGAGGGGCTCGAGCGCTTCCCAGTCCGAGATCTGGGCCACGCGCCGGCCGACGACTTCCCGCGTGCCTTCGGTCGAGCCGCGCCATTCGTCGGCAACTCCCCAGTCGCGCACGCAATAGGAAGACGCCGGAGTGACCTTGACGAAGTCGAAGTCGAATTGCTGCTGGAAAGCAGCAACCGCCGCGGCCAGAGTCTCGGGAGACTGGTCGTCGATAGGGAAATGACGCCAGAGCGCCACCGGCGGCCGGTCTGCGACGTCGCCGGCCAGAGCCGCCCGCAGCCGGTCGCGCTTCGACGTCATGACCCGCCCCAGACCTCCCGCTTGAGGCCCCAACGACCGGTGCGCAGGATGTTGTGATGTCCCATCGCCAGTCGATGGAGGATCTCCGAACGGCCGGGATCGGTCATCGCCTCGGCCAGTCGCGCCACGCGCAGGAATGCCTCGTCCGCCTCGTCGACGGAGCCGGCCTGCTTGGCCGCCAGAGCCTGCCCGTACAGGAGGTCCACGTCGTCGGGGAAGTCGCGCACGGCCTGACGGAAGACGGTCAGCGCCTCGTCCAGGGCGCGGGCCGCGAGCAGCGCCCACGCCAGGCGACGCCGGGCCTGGGCGTCGCCGGGGTGCTCGACGATGGCGCGACGGAGCGGGTCCAGCGGCGGCGGATGACGGTCGGAACGATCGACCTTCGGATCGGCCACGGATTGCCTCGTGCGCCTCAACGTGCGCCGTCGAGCAGTTCGGGGATCTGCTCCGGATGCTCGGCGACGCGAACGCGCGCCTCCTGGAGGGCCCGGATCTTGTCCGACGCCAGACCCGAGCCGCCCTCGACGATGGCTCCGGCGTGCCCCATGCGCTTGCCCGGCGGCGCGCTGCGACCGGCGACGAACCCGACGACGGGCTTGGTCATGTGGTCGGCGATGAAACGTGCCGCGCGCTCCTCATCCGTGCCGCCGATCTCGCCGATCAGGACGACCTGCTCGGTGTGCGGGTCGTCCTCGAACATCTCGAGCACGTCGATGAACGACGTCCCGTTGACCGGATCGCCGCCGATGCCGACGCAGGTCGAGACGCCGCGCTGGTGGAGCTTGAGAGCGTACAACACCTCGTACGTCAGGGTCCCGGAGCGCGAGACGACGCCGACGTCGCCGGGGATGGCGATGTGGCCGGGGATGATCCCGACCTTGGCCTGGCCCGGCGAGAGCAGGCCCGGGCAGTTCGGGCCGACCAGGCGGGAGCCGCGCTGATCGAGCACGCGACGCACCTGCATCATGTCGCGCACCGGGATGCCTTCGGTGATGCACACGATCAGCGGCAGGCCGGCGTCGGCCGCCTCGAGCATGGCGTCGGCGGCGTTGCGCGCCGGGACGAAGATCACGCTGCAGTTGGCTCCGGTGGCTTCGACCGCCTGGGCGACGGTGTCGAACACGGGCACCTTGCCGTCGAGCACCCATTCCCCGCCCTTGCCCGGGCTCGTGCCGGCGACGATGCGCGTACCGTATTCGACCATCTGCCGGGCGTGGAACTCGCCCTCGCGGCCGGTGATGCCCTGCACCACCAGCCGCGTGTCGCGGTGGATCAGAATGCTCATGCGGCGGCGCTCCGCTGCGCGGCGGCGACGACCGCCCGCGCGGCCTCCATCAGCGTCGAGGCGGTGGTGAGCTGGGCCTGGGCCAGCAGGCGCCGCCCCTCCTCCTCGTTCGTGCCGACGAGACGCACGACGAAGGGCACCGTCGGCTTGACCTCGTCCATCGCCGCCAGCACGCCCCGGGCGACTTCGTCACACCGGGTGATCCCGCCGAAGATGTTGAGCAGCACGGCCCGGACGGCCGGCTCGCGCAGGATGAGTTGCAGCGCAGCGGCGACCTTCTCCGCCCCGGCGCCGCCGCCGACGTCGAGGAAGTTGGCCGGCGCGCCGCCGCACAACTCGATGACGTCCATCGTCGCCATCGCCAGCCCGGCCCCGTTGACCATGCAGCCGATCGAGCCGTCGAGCCGCACATACGACAGACCGTACTTGCGCGCCTCACGTTCGGCCGGCGCCTCCTCGTCCAGGTCGCGCATTTCGGCGATGTCGGGATGACGGAACAGGGCGTTGTCGTCGATGACCATCTTGCCATCGAGCGCCAGCAGCCGCTGATCCTTCGTCACGACCAGCGGGTTGATCTCGGCCAGGGTGGCGTCGACCCGATGGTAGACGCGGTACAGCGCCGAAGCGATGGCGATGAAGTCGCGCCAGTGCTCGCGCGGGAGCTCGATGGCCGCCGCCAGGTAGCGCGCCTGGTACTCGCGCAGCCCCAGCAGCGGGTCGATGGTCAGCCGCACGATCTTGCCCGGTTCCCGCCGCGCCACCTCCTCGATCTCCACCCCGCCCTCGGCCGAAGCGATGACGACCGGCGAACGTGCCTGTCGATCGTTGGTGATCCCCAGGTAGATCTCGGATTGAATTCCGACGGCTTCGTCGATCAACAGCTTGCGCACCGGCAGGCCCTTGATGTGAATCGCCAGCACTTGGGTGGCGGCTTCCTCGGCCGCCTCGGCCGAGCCCACCAGGCGGATCCCGCCGGCCTTGCCGCGCCCGCCGACGAGCACCTGGGCCTTCACCACGGCCCGCCCGCCGAGCTCCTCGGCGATGGCCTTGGCTTCGGCCGCCGTCGTCGCCACGCGGCCGCGCGGAATCGGGATGCCGTCCTGTGCGAAGAGATGCTTCGACTGGTACTCGTGCAGTTTCATCGACGCTCCTTGCGGCGGCGACCATCGGGCGCAGACCAGCCTCCCGGACTCGACCGCAGCCCGAGCCCTGCGGGCCGCCTGGCAGACGACTTCGGGCAGGCGGGCCTCTTCCCGCGGCGGTCTGCGGCGCTTGCTCGCCGCGCCCGCGCCGCGTCGGCAAGCCCGAGGCGCGCCGTCTCCGAATCGGTCGCCAGGCGCCATTCCCCGGGCCGGAGCGTTCCCAGGTGGAACGGGCCGACTCGGATGCGCACCAGTCGCTCGACGCGCAGGCCGAGCGCACGCGCTGACTCGCGGATCTGCCGCTTGTGGCCCTCGCGCAGGACCAGCCGGATCCACCGCTGGCTGCGCCCGCCCGGCTCGCGGCGCACGATCGCCGGACGCGTGCGGTGGCCGTCGGCCAGCACGACTCCGCGCCGCCAGACGTCCAGCCGGTCGTCCTCCGGAGGCCGGTCGAGCAGGACCCGATACTCTTTTTCGTGCTCATAACGAGGATGGGAGAGGCGCTCGGCGGACTCGCCGTCGTTGGTCAGCACGACCAAGCCCTCGCTGCCGACATCCAACCGCCCAACCGGAAACAGCCGCCCCGGCAGCGGCACCAGTTGACGGACCGTCTTCCGGCGGCCCTGCGGGCGATCCGAGACGACGACGCCGGGCGGCTTGTGCAGCAGCACCCACACCGCCGGCGGCGGTGCCTGCGGGCGGCGGCCGTCGATGCGGATGTCATCGCGCAGCGGGTCGACCGCCTGACCGATGTGCGCCGGCTGGCCATTGACCGTGATCCGCCCCTCGAGGATCATCTTCTCGACGGCCCGCCGCGAAGCCACGCCGGCGCGCGCCAGGATCTTGTGAATCCGTTCCATCACCCACCGGAGTCCTGTGGTGGAGCCATCGAGTCCGCAGCCACCTCGAGCGGAGGCAGCTCGTCCAGCGAGCGAAGCCCGAAGTGGTGCAGGAAGTCCTGCGTCGTGGAGTACAGGATCGGCCGGCCGGGGCCTTCGCCGCGTCCGGATTCTTCGATCAGCCCATAGCGGAGCAGCGTGTGAATCGAGGCCTCCGAGTTGACCCCGCGGATGCTGTCGATCAGAGGCCGGGTGGCCGGCTGGCGATAGGCGATGATCGACAGCGTCTCGAGCGCCGCCCGGCTCAGATGTACCGTGCTCTCGAGGTCGAGCAGTCGCGCCACGTCAGGCGCCGCCTGCGGCGCGGTCGTGAGCATCCACCCGCCGCGGTGGTGCTGCAGCCGCAGCCCGCGCGGCTCGAGGGCGGCCTCGAGCGCGGTCAGCGCGGCTTCGACCTGCGCCAGCGGCACGCCCAGGGCTTCCGCCAGCCGCGGCGGCGGCACGGGCGAGCCGGTGACGAACAGCAGCGCTTCCAGGCGCGCGTCGAGGCCGAGCGCGTGACCGTCGCCCGGCGACCGGGTGCTATAATCCGCCGTCGGTTCGTTCACGTCGCGGTCGCCGATTCGATTCGCAACGATGCCGTCCATCTCACGTCGCAGGCCCAGGATGCACGCGCCGCTCCTGCGCCATCGATCCGCTCGCGTGCTCGCCGTCGCGGCCCTCGCCGCGCTGGCGTGCCGCCTCAACCTGGGCGGACCTGACCTCCCCTCCGGCGGCCCCCAGGCCTCCGACCGCACAGCGACCGAAGCGGCGTCGGCTTGGGAGCAGGCGCTCGCCGACGCGCGCACGACGGGCCGGCTGACGATCATCGTCAGCGAAGCCCAGTTGACCTCGAGCCTCGCGGCGCGCGCCGCCTCCGGCGACTCCTGGCTCCGCTCGCCGCAGGTCTCCCTGCGCGACGGAGAGATCCTCGTCTACGGCGTGGTTCGTCAGGACCCGTTCGAGGCCAACGTGCGCCTGTCGATCGCACCGGTGGTGGACGCCGAAGGCCACCTGGGATTCGAGCTGGGCGAGGCCGACTTCGGCCCGCTTCCTGCATCGGAGGGCCTGCGGCGCAACCTCTCGGCGATGTTGAGCGAGGTCCTGGCCGGACCCTTGGGATCGCTGGCCACGGGTTTTCGGGTGACTTCGGTCGCCGTCGCGGACGGGGAACTGGCGATCGTGGCCGAGCTGCGCTGAGCCCACGTGACAGGATTATACCAGCCGCCCCGTCTTCACCCGTCGCGCCGAGGCGCGCCGCCGTCGAGGCGCGCCTGGCGGCTGATGCGTTCGTTGCTTCTGGCGGCCGCCCTCGCCGGCTGCGTCGGGCCGCAGGCGACCGCCGGCGCGATCGACGTCACCATCGCCGCCGATGGCGGTGAGCGCCGCGCCTCCGTCCCGAGGGGTTCGACCGTCGTGCAGGCCCTTCAGGCCTCCGGGGTCGAGCTGGGTCCGCTCGACCGGCTCGAGCCTCCCGGCTTTGCCGTCGTCACCGAGGGCACCCGCATTCAGGTCACGCGCCTCGTCGAGACCTTCGAGATCGAGCAGGTCGTCGTCCCCTTCCCGCAGCAGATCCTGCGCAACGAGGCGCTGCCCGAAGGCGAGACGCGCCTGCTCCAGCCCGGCGAGAACGGCTTGCAGGAGATCACGTATCGTGTCGTGACGGAGGAAGGTGTCGAGGTCTCTCGGACACCGGTCAAGAGCGAAACCGTGCAGGAGCCGCGCCCGGAGATCCGAATGATCGGCGCGTTGGCGGCGTACAGTCCGGTGCCGATCGAGGGGACTCTGGCGTACGTATCGGCCGGAAACATCTGGACGATCTCGGGCGACAGCGGCAGCCGGACGCCGGCGACGGTCACCGGCGATGCCGATGGTCGCGTGCTGCAGCTCTCCCCGGACGCCGCCTGGCTGCTCTATACCCGCCGCGATCCGGGGGACGACGAGCGCATCAACTCGCTGTGGGCCGTGCCGGCGATCGGCTCGGTCGGCGACCCGGTTCCGCTCGGCGTCTCCAACGTCGTCCACTTCGCCGACTGGTCGCCGAACGACGACGAATTGCTCGTGGCGTACAGCACCGTCGAGCCGCGCCCGGCGGCGCCCGGCTGGCAGGCCAACAACGACCTGATTCTGGTCGCCCTCCGAATCGACGGGGTTCGCACCCGCCTCGGCACCCCCCGGACGCTGCTTTCTTCCAACTCTGGTGGCGCCTACGGCTGGTGGGGGTCGTCCTTCGCCTGGGCACCCGATGGCCGACGGCTGGCGTATGCCCGCCCCGACGGCGTCGGCACGATCGAGGTCGACGATCCGCAGCTCTCGCCGTCGCTCGAGATGACGCCCTACCAGACGCTCGGCGACTGGGCGTGGGTGCCTGGCGTGAGCTGGGGATGGGATCAACGAACGCTGTTCACCGTGCGACACGGCCCGCCGATCGGCCTGGAAACGGAAGCCGCCTCGCCCGTCTTCGACGTCGTGGCGCTCCAACCGACGACCGGCGAGGCCCTCGTGTTGCGGACGCGGACCGGGATGTTCGCCTCGCCGGTCGTCTCGCCGCCGCGCGTGCTGCCCAGCGGCGAAGTCGATCACCGGGTGGCCTATCTCCAGGCGCTCGATCCGCTGGAAAGCGAAACCAGTCGCTACCGCCTGTTCGTCATCGACCGCGACGGGAGCAACGCCCGCCCGCTGTTCCCCGCCGAGGGCGAGCCCGGGCTCGAGCCGAGGCCGCCGGTCTGGTCCCCAGACGGGCAGCGGGTGGCGCTGATCTACCAGGGCGACTTGTGGATCGTGGACGTCGTCAGCGGGCAGGCGCACCGGCTGACGAGTGACGGCCAGGTCACGGCCGTCGACTGGGAGGGCGCATGAGGCCCTGCCCCGCGGCCGCGGCGCCGGCGCGACGCGACGCCAACGACTGGAGGCGCGCGTGAGAGTCCTGGTCACCGGCGGAGCCGGCTTCATCGGCTCCCATTTCTGCGACCGGCTGCTGGCCGAGGGGCACGCGGTCTACGTCCTCGACAACCTGATCACCGGCAGCCCGGACAACATCTCGCATCTGGCCGGTGTGCCGGACTTCACCTTCGTCCGCTATGACGTCTCGAACTTCATCTTCGTCCCGGGCCAGGTCGACGCCGTCGTTCACCTGGCTTCCCCGGCCAGCCCGAACCCGCAGTCGCCGTACGGCTATCCCCAGCTCCCGATTCAGACCCTCAAGGCCGGAGCCCTCGGCACGCACAACGCCCTGGGCGTGGCCCGCGCCCATCGCGCCCGCTTTCTCCTGGCATCGACCTCGGAGATCTACGGCAACCCCGAGGTCCACCCGCAGGCCGAGACGTACTGGGGGCGGGTCGACCCGGTCGCGCCGCGATCGGTGTACGACGAGGCGAAGCGCTTTGCCGAAGCCATCACCATGGCCTACCACCGCTTTCACGGACTCGACACGCGCATCGCCCGCATCTTCAACACCTACGGGCCGCGCATGCGCCGCGACGACGGCCGGGCCGTCCCGAACTTCATCACCCAGGCCCTGGCCGGGCAGCCGCTGACGGTCTACGGCGACGGCCGCCAGACCCGCTCCTTCTGCTACATCGACGACCTGATCGAAGGCCTGTATCGTCTCCTTCTCTCCGACATGCACGAGCCCGTCAATCTCGGCAACCCGGACGAGATCACGATCCGCGAGCTGGCCGAAGCCACCAACCGTCTGTCGGGAAACACCGCCGGAATCGTCGTCCTGCCGCAGCGGCGTGACGCCTCGGACCCCGATCGCCGCCAGCCGGACATCACCCGCGCCCGCCGTCTCCTCGGTTGGGCGCCCACCATCCCGCTCGACACCGGGCTGGCGCGCACGATCGAGGACTTCCGGAGAAGGACGTGAGCCGGCGGGCCCGGGCGCGCACGGAGGCCGGTCGCTTCCTGCGCTTCAGCGTCGTCGGCGCGCTGGGAGCGGTCGTCGACTTCGGCGTCTTCAACCTGCTCCACGCGCGGGCCGGCCTCGCCGAAGTCGCGGCCTCGATCGTCTCGTTCCTGGCCGCCGTCACCAGCAACTTCATCTGGAACCGGTACTGGACCTACCCGGGCTCGCGGACGAAGTCCGTCCGACGCCAGGCGGCGCAGTTCGCGCTGGTCAGCGCCGTCGGGTTGCTGATCCGCACGCCGGTGCTGGCGCTCCTTCTCGCCCCGGCGACGGCGCTCGCCGAACAACTCGTCGCCGGCGGGCTCGGCGGTGGCCTCCGGATGGAGGCGGGGACGCTCGGCGACAACCTCGCCTTGGCCTCGGCCGTGGTCGTGGTCCTGTTCTGGAACTTCCTCGCCAATCGCCTGTGGACGTACGGAGATGTGGACGCCGGACGGACTTCGGCCAGCGAGGCCGAGGCCCCGCCGGTATAATCCGGTTGCGACGGGGGTAGCGAGCATGACGGCGGCATCCGGCAAGGCGATCCCGATCTACTCCACGCCCGGGGACTGGATGGCGCTGCTCGTTTTCCCGTACCTGTACAGCCCGCAGGGCGAATGGATCGGCTGGGTCACCGCCGACCGTCAGGTGTACGACGTCCACGGGGTCTATGTCGGCTGGCTGACCGCCGACCCCCGCATCCTGCGCAAGCGCACGATCGACGGCGAGCTCGAACGCCGTCCGCCTCCGGCTCCGCCGCCGCGCGTCCGCCCGCCGGCCTCGGTCCCGCTGCCGCCGATGATGTCGCAACTGCCCTTCGAAATCATCGATGTCCTGGAAGAGGAGCCGGAGCGGCTCCACACGTTGGACCACGGCGAACTCAAGGAGGACATGGATTGACCTCCCGCCCGGCTCCGGTCGATCGATCGGCGGCGCCGGCAGACACGACGTCGATGGCCGCCAAGCCGGTCGCCGCCTCGCGTGTCACCCTCAGCCAATTGATGCAGCCCGAGCACGCCAACTTGCGCGGCGACGTCCACGGCGGATGGATCATGAAGCTGGTGGACGAGGCGGGCGCCCTGGCCGCCATGCGCCACGCGCAAGCCCGGGTCGTGACCGTCGCCATCGACCAAATGCGCTTCCATGAGCCGGTCCGCCTCGGGGACCTGGTCGTGCTCGAAGCCGAGGTGACCTACGTCGGGCGGACGTCGCTCGAGACGCACGTGCGGGTCAGCGCCGAGAATCCGCTGGCCGGCACCCGGACGCACACCAACAGCGCCTATGTCGTCTACGTCGCCCTCGACGAGGCCGGCCGGCCGCAGCCGGTGCCGCCGCTGCGGCCGGAGACCGAGGCCGAGCGCCGGCAGATGGAGGCCGGCCGCCAGCGGCAGGCGTACCGCCTGGCGCAGCGCCGGCAAGAGGCGCTGGAAGAAGGCGCATGAGTGAGCCCGTCCGCTCCCTGACCGAGTTGTTGCAACGGGCCGGGTCGCATCGCTTCCTCGAGGCGCCCGCCCCGGAGGACCTCGGCCTGTCGGAGCCGATGGTCTTCCCCTTCCTGGCCCTCGTCGGTCAGGAGGAGATGAAACTGGCGCTGCTCCTGGCGCTCATCAACCCGAACGTCGGCGGCGTCCTGCTGCTCGGCCCGCGCGGCACGGGCAAGACGACCGCCGTCCGCAGCCTGGGCGACCTGTTGCCCGAAGTCCCGCGCAGCCTGTGCCCGTACGGCTGCCTGCCGGAGGATATCGAGACCGGCGGCGTCGATGCCGTCTGCCCCGACTGCGCGCGGAAGTACGGACAGGGCGAACCGCTGACCTACCTCGACCGGGTGCGCCTCGTCGAGCTCCCCCTCAACGCCTCGCTGGAAGACGTCGTCGGCGGCCTCGATGAGCGCGCCTCCGGACGGCTGCGGCTGCGGCGCGGGCTGCTGGCGCGCGCCGATCGCAACTTGCTGTACGTCGATGAAGCCAACCTGCTGGCGGACGAGATCGTCGACGCCATCCTCGACGCCGCCGCCCAGGGCATCTACACCGTCCAGCGCGGCTCGCTCTCGGCCACGTACCGCGCCCGCTTCGCCCTCATCGGGTCGATGAACCCCGAGGAAGGCGACCTGCGGCCGCAGATCCTGGACCGCTTTGGCTTGCGGGTGATCGTGCGCGGCCTGGGGGACGCTGGCGAGCGCCTCGAGGCCTACCGCCGCGCCGTGGCTTTCCGCACCAGCCCGCGCCAGTTGATCGCCCGGTTCGAAGCCGACACGCTCCAGGCCGGAGAGGAGATCGCCGCCGCGCGGCAGGCCCTGCCGCAGGTCGGGCTGACGGAGGCGGCCGAGTCCTTCGGCCTCGAGCTGGTCCGGCGGATGGGGATCGATTCGCTGCGGGCCGAAATCACGCTCTTCGAGGCGGCGCGGGCCTACGCCGCGGCCGACGGCCGACGCGCCGCCGAACCGGCCGACGTGCGGGTCATCGCTCCGATGGCGCTGCGCCTGCGCGGCTCGACGTTCCTGCGCGGCTACCTGCGGCGTCAGGAACGCGAGGAAGCGCGGCTGCGCCGTCTGCTCGAGACCGACGCCCGACCGCGTCCGAACCACCGGCCGGCGCCCGCGCCCCCACGCCGGACGAAACGTCGACCGGCGCGATAGCGACCCCCACCCCTGCGCCTCGGCCAATGGAAAGAGCCGGCCGAAGCCGGCTCTCGGAGGATACGCCGTTCGCCGTCGGACGCGGCGGAGCCCGACTACTTCTTCATGTGCGTGTCGATGTAGGTGACGGCCTCGCCGACGGTCGTGATCTTCTGCGCGTCCTCGTCGGAGATTTCCCCGCCGAACTTCTCCTCGAACGCCATGATGAGTTCGACCAGATCGAGCGAGTCCGCCTCGAGGTCCTCGCGGAAGCGCGCCTCCGGGGTGACCTTCGACGCCTCGACCCCGAGCAGCTCGACGATGATGCTCTGCACGGCCTCGTACGTTTCCGCCATGGAGACCTCCTGGGCCCAGTATTGTATCAGAAGACCGGCCGCGCAAGTTGACACCCCGCGGGCCGGCTGATAAGATGAGCGCTCGCCCTCTAGGAACCCCTGAGCGTGGCGAAAGTTGCGCCGGTCTCTCGCCGGAAGGCCGACCACATCCGGATCAATCTGGAAGAGGATGTCGCCTCCGGCCTGACGACCGGGTTCGAGCATCTGCGCTTCGAGCACAACGCTCTGCCCGAACTCGACCTGCGCGAGGTCCGCACCGACCTGTCCTTCCTCGGCCGGCGGCTGGCGGCCCCGGTCCTCATCTCTTCGATGACGGGAGGAACGCCCGAGGCGGCGCAGATCAACCGGGCGCTGGCGCGCGGGGCGCAGCAGACCGGCGTGGCGATGGGCCTCGGATCGCTGCGCGCCGCCATCGAGGACCCTTCCCTGGCGGACACCTTCCGGGTCCGCGACGCCGCGCCCGACATCCTGCTGCTGGCCAACCTGGGTGCCGTCCAGCTCAATTACGGATACGGCCCGGCGGAGTGTCGGCGCGCCGTGGAGCTGGTCGAGGCCGACGCGCTCGTCCTGCACCTCAACGCCCTTCAAGAAGCGCTCCAACCCGAGGGCGACACCAACTTCGCCGGCCTGTTGAACCGCATCGAGGCTGTCTGCCGGTCCATGCCCGTCCCTGTGATCGCCAAGGAGGTCGGCTGGGGGATCTCCGGCGCGGCGGCCCGGCGGCTGGTCGATGCCGGCGTCGCCGCCATCGACGTCGCCGGCGCCGGCGGCACGTCGTGGTCTCAGGTCGAGATGTACCGCACCGAAGACGCCCAGGCGTCCCGGCTGGCGGCGGCCTTCGTTGGCTGGGGCATCCCAACGGCGGAAGCCGTGCGCCAGGTGCGCGCGGCGCTGCCCGCCATCCCGCTCATCGCCTCCGGTGGTTTGCGCAGCGGGACCGACATCGCCAAGGCCATCGCCCTCGGCGCCGACCTCGGCGCGATGGCCGGCCCGTTCCTCAAGGCCGCCGCCGAATCGCCGGAGGCCGTCGTGCGGGAGATCGAGCAGGTCGTCTCCGAGCTGCGGCTTGTTCTGTTCGCCACCGGATCGGCCGACCTGGCGGCGCTGCGGCACGCCCCGCTCGTTCCGGCCACATGACGCGCCGCGCGCCGCGAACCGACACCGACGGCGCCGCGCTGACGGCCGAGATGCTGGGGGCCGTGGAGCGCGAGCTGCGCGGCGTGGTCGAAGACCTCGCGCCGGAGGGCACCGGCCAACTGGCCGAGATGGTGCGGCACCACTTCGGTTGGGACGGCGGGGAGCCCTCCGGCAAGCGCCTCCGGCCGCTTCTCACGCTGCTGTGCGCCGCAGGCAGCGGCGGCGATTGGCGCGCCGCCCTCCCGGCAGCGGCCTCGGTCGAACTGGTCCACAACTTCACGCTGATTCACGATGACATCGAGGACTCGAGCGAAACGCGACGCGGCCGACCGACCGTATGGGCTCGCTGGGGAGTCGCCCAGGCGATCAACACCGGCGACTTCCTGTTCGTCGCCGCGCACTACGCCTGCCGGCGGCTGCTCGACCGCGGCCTGGCGTCGGCGACGGCGTACGAGGCGCAGCGCATCCTCGACGACGCGTGTCTGCGCCTGACCCGCGGCCAGCATCTCGACCTGGCGTTCGAACAGCGCACGCGCGTCAGCACGCTCGAGTACCTGGAGATGATCGGCGGCAAGACCGCCGCCCTTCTGGCGGCGGCGACTTCCGTCGGCGCGTTCCTCGGCGGGGCCGACGAGGCAAGACGGGCTGCCTTCGAGCAGTTCGGGTGGACCCTGGGGATGGCCTTCCAGCTCCTCGACGACCTGCTCGGCATCTGGGGCGAGCCGGGTCTGACGGGGAAGGCCGCCGGCGACGACTTGCGCCACGGCAAGAAGTCCTTCCCCGTCGTGTGGGGCCTGGAGAAGTCGTCCGACTTCGCCGAGCAGTGGACGTCTCGTCCGCGGGACGAGGCGTCGGTCGCGCTGCTGGAACGGGCCCTGCAGGCTTGCGGTGCGGAGTCGGCGACGCGCCAGCGCGCCGCCGGGTACACCGACCAGGCGATGGATGCCCTGCGCCGGGCGTCGCCGCGCGGCCCGGCGGCCGAGGAGCTGGAAGATCTGGCACGACGCCTGCTTCTGCGGAATCGATAGGGGATCGAAAGGTGGCGGATCCCGGCGGGCCACGCGACTTCTGCGGGGGGGAGGCGCCGCGATCAGGGCGCAGGGACGCTCGTACCATGCTGGGCCACCGCGAGCCGGTCGTACACTCGTGCTATAATCCGCAGGCTTAAGCACCGGCGGCCCGATGCGTCGCATCACGCGAACCCTCGAGGGAGAATCGGGACAGACCGGCCAGCTCGGCCAGCTGCAGCCCGGGGTCACGCTCCAGGATCGCTACCTGGTGCTCGGCAACTTGGGCTCGGGCGGCATGAGCTCGGTCTACAAGGGCCGCGACCTGCACTTCCCCAACGTCACCAAGCTCGTAGCCATCAAGGAGATGATCAACCTGGCCGCCGACCCGACCATGTACGAGATGGTCGTGCGGAACTTCGAGCGCGAAGCCGACCTCCTAGCGACGCTGTCGCACCCGTCGATCCCACGCATCTACGACTACTTCACCCAGGACAGCAGCTCCTACCTGATCATGGAATTCATCGAAGGCCGCGACCTGGAGGCCGTTCTGCGCGAGACGACCGATCCGCTGCCCGAAGCGCAGGTCGTCGCCTGGGCGATCGAGCTGTGCGACGTCCTGACCTACCTGCATAGCCATCAGCCGCAGCCGGTGGTCTTCCGCGACGTCAAGCCGTCCAACATCATGGTCGACCATCACGGCCACATCCGGCTGATCGACTTCGGCATCGCCCGCCTGTTCGCCCCCGGCCAGAAGGGGACGATGATCGGCACCGAGGGGTACTCTCCGCCCGAGCAGTATCGCGGCGAGGCCTCGCCGGCCGGCGACATCTACGCCCTGGGGGCCACCCTCCATCATCTCCTGACACGCCGCGACCCGCGGGCCGAGGCGCCCTTCTCCTTCGCCGACCGACCGATCCGTCAGATCAATCCGCTCGTCTCGCCCGAACTGACGGAGGTCATCGAGAAGGCGCTCGCCTACGATCCTCGCGACCGCTTCCCCTCGACCGAGGCGATGAAGAACGCCCTGCTGGCGGCCGCCCGCCATACCGGCCTGCTGGTTTCGGCCAAGTCGGCGGCCATCGTGCAGCAGCGCACAGACGTCCAGGAGCTGTGGTCCTTCGAGTGCGAGGACGAGCTGCGCGGCTCGCCCTACTACCACAACGGCAACGTCTACATCGGCTGCTACGACAACAACCTGTACGCCTTCAACGCCAAGAGCGGCAACTTCCTGTGGAAGTATCCGACGGAGGGCGGCATCTCCGGCCGCCCGGCGGCCTTCGACGATCTGGTCTACGTCGGCTCGGAGGACCAGCGGTTGCACGCCATCACCGCCGCCCGCGGCAAGCTGGCCTGGACGTACTACACCGAAGGCCCGATCCGCTCGTCGCTGGTGATCTGGGAAGGCCACATCTTCTTCGGCTCGGACGACGCCCACGTGCACGTGGTCAACGTCGCCAACGGCCGGCGCGCCTGGCGGGCGGAAGCCGCCGGGCCGGTGCGCTCGACGCCGTGCATCTCCGACGAACGCGTCTACTTCGGCTGCGAAACGGGCGACTTCTACTGCGTCGATTTCCGCGGCGAGCTGAAGTGGCGCTTCCGCGCCAAGCGCGCCGTCACCTCGTCGCCGATCATCGTCGACGGGGTGGTGTACTTCGGCTCGATGGACTGGACGCTGTATGCCATCGAGGCCGAGGGCGGCTGGCAGCTGTGGCGCTTCCGCATGGGCAAGCCGACGATCTCGTCGCCGGCCTACGCCGAAGGCCGGATCTTCATCGGCTGCGCCGACAACAACCTGTATGCCGTCGAGGCCCGCAGCGCCCGCGAGGTGTGGCGATTCACGACCGAACATCAGGTCACCGGGTCGCCCATCGTCCACGAGGACTCGGTCTACATCGGCTCGGTCGACGGCTCGCTGTACTGCATCGACATGCGCTCCGGGCGCAAGCGCTGGCAGTTCTCGACCGGCGGCCCGATCACCAGCACGCCGTTGATCGCCAACGGCATCCTGTACATCGGCTCGACCGATCACAAGCTGTATGCGCTGCTGGCCTGAGCGACTCCCTCCCGTGCGAAAGGCGCGCCGCCGACGATGAGCTTCTGGAAACGACTCTTCCGCAGGACTCGCAAGCCGGCCCCCGACACGGTCAAGACCGCCCCGCTCGACCCGGACGCGCTCGGGCCGGCCCAGTCGCTGCGCAGCGCGCGCCGCATGGTGCTCGGCGCGGCGCAGTCGACGGGCATCGAGCGCACCCACAACGAGGACGCGTTGTTCTACATGATCGGCCGCGCCGACGGGCAGGAATCGCTGCCTGATTTCGGCGTGTTCGTCGTCGCCGACGGCATGGGTGGCCACCGCTCGGGCGAAGTCGCCAGCGCCATCTCCGTCCGCACCGTCGCCCGCAAGATCACCAGCGAGACGATTCTGCACCTGTTCGACGAACAGCCGCCGGCCGAGACGCCCAGCCTGCAGGAACAGGTCCAGCAGGCGCTGGAGGAAGCCAACCTGGCGGTCGTCGATCGCGTCCCGGGCGGCGGGACGACGCTGACGGTCGCTGTCCTGCTCGGCCAGCAGATCACGATCGGCCACGTCGGCGACAGCCGGGCCTACCTGATCACTCGTGACGAGGCGCGCGCCCTGACGCGCGACCACTCGCTCGTCCAGCGTCTGGTCGAGCTCGAGCAGTTGACCGAGGAGGAAGCCGCCCTGCACCCGCAGCGCAACGTGCTGTGGAACGCCATCGGCCAGGGCGCCAACCTCAAGGTCGACGTCTTCACCCAGGCCGTGCCGCACGGCGGCTACATGCTGGTCTGCTCGGACGGGCTGTGGGGCACGGTGCCGGAAGACGAGATCCGTCGGATCGTCCTGGGCGACGCCGATCCCCAGTCGGCCTGCGACCAGCTGGTGCAGGCCGCCAACCGGGCCGGCGGGCCCGACAACATCACGGCCATCCTGGTTTACTTCCCTCCGGAGTAGAGGCGGAGGCCGGCGGCGTGACGAGAAGCAAGGACTACTACGCGCTCCTCGGCGTGCCGCGCGACGCTTCGCTCGAACAGTTGCGGCGCGCCTACCGCGAGGCGGCGCTGCGTCTCCATCCGGATCGCAACGTGCGCGCCGGCGATACCGAGTTGTTCCTCGAGATCGGCCGCGCCTACGAGATCCTCAGCGACCCGGCGCGGCGCGCCGAGTACGACCTGACTCTGGCCGAGCTCGACCGCCAGGCGGCGGAAGGCGCCCGCCTGTACTGCACCGTCCTGCACAGCCGGCGCTCGCTCCTGCCGCTCGATGAACCCCAGGTCCATTACCTGCTGCTCGACATCCTGCCGTCCGAGACGGCCGAGTTCGTCCGCCCGCCGATCAACGTCTGCATCGTCATCGACCGCTCGACCTCGATGCGCGGCCAGCGCCTCGATCAGGTCCGCTCGGCGACACTCGCCATCCTCAAGGACCTCGAGCCGGCCGATTCGGCCTGCATCGTCGCCTTCAGCGACCGGGCGGAAGTCGTCGTGACCCACGATCAGGCGCGCGACCTGACCTCCGCCCGCTCGCGCCTCAGCCTGCTGACCGCCGGCGGCGGGACCGAGATCGGCCAGGGCCTCGAACTCGGCATGGCCGAGCTGCAGAAGGCCTTCACCACCGAAGGCGTCAACCACCTGATCCTGCTGACCGACGGACGCACCTACGGCGACGAGGAGTTGTGCCTGCAGATCGCCGACCGGGCCGCCGCCAAGGGCATCACCCTCAACGGCGTCGGGATCGGGGCCGACTGGAGCGATCGCCTGCTCGACGACCTCGCCAGCCGCAGCGGCGGCAACGTGTTGTTCCTCGACACGCCCAAGGCCATCACCGACTTGTTGCAGCGCATCTTCGACTCGCTCGGCAAGGCCTTCGCCAGCCGAGTGCGGCTGGAAGGCGCCTGCGGCGACCAGGTCGACCTGCGAGCCGCGTTCCGACTGCTGCCCGAGCCGATGCCGATGGGCGACACGCTGCCGATGCACCTCGGGCACTTGCCGCGCGATGGCCGCATCCGCCTGCTGCTCGAGGTCGTCATCCATCCCGTCAGCTCCCAGACCCACATGAAGTTGGCCGACCTGCAGCTGACGGCCGACATCCTCGGGCGCGACGCTTCGCCCGAATCGCTTCCAGTGAGCATCGCCCTGCCCGTGTCGAAGACGCCCGATCCGGAGCCGGCGCCGAACGACATCGTCGCCGCCCTGAGCCAAATCGCCCTGTACAGCATGCAGGAGAAGGCCCGCCACGAGGCCGAGCTCGGCCAGTCGACCCAGGCGGCGCGGCGTCTCGAGAACCTGGCGACGCAGCTCCTGGCGGCGAACGAGCGCGACCTGGCCAAGGCCGCCCTGGGCGAGGCCGAACGCCTGGCCCACTCGCGCCGCCTGAGCACCGAAGGCGAGAAGGTCCTCAAGTACGGCACACGCGCCCTGCTCCTGCTGCCCGCCCGCACCGGCCCGCCATGATCGAGTGCCCGACCTGCAAGCATCAGGAGTTCGTCGGCACGATGTACTGCAGCGAGTGCGGGACGCGGCTCGTGCTCGCCAACGCCGCGCCGACGGTCTCGATCGCCCGCGACCAGATCGACGCCGACTCGCTCGTCACCAAGCCGGCCGTGCCCGAGGGGCCCGAGCTCGAGTCGGGGGCCGTCATCGGGCTGCGCGTCGTCAGCACCGGCGACATCGTCCCGCTCATCGGGCGCGAAAACTACACCCTCGGGCGGACGATCGAGGGCCAGGCGGTCGTCCCCGACATCGACCTGAGCCCGTTCAACGCCTACGAACAGGGCGTGTCGCGCATGCACGCCGAGGTCCGCCTGGCGCCGGAAGCGGTCACGATCGTCGACCTGGAGAGCGCCAACGGGACCTTGGTCAACGGGAAGCGTTCCGAGCCGCTGCGGCCCGTCGTCCTTCGTCACGGCGACGTGATCCAGGTCGGACGGTTGCGGCTGCAACTCATCACTCGCACGCGCAGCTAGAGGGGTACGATCGATGCCGATCACGGTTCTGGTTCACCTCTCGGGCGAAGACCCGGTCGTCGGCGAAGTCGAAGCGCTGCCGGCCGCCACCGACACGACGATCACGCTCAACAACCCGCGCCGGCGGGACGGCAAGGACCTGACCTACGTCCAGGGCAACGTCGTGACCGTCGTCTGGCCGATGCACCGCATCAACTTCATCGAGATCATGCCGACTTCGGAGGAAGAGAAGTTGATCGGCTTCGTCCGCGAGTAGCATGCCTCCTCCAGGCTCCCGGCGGCACATCCTGGTGGTCGATGACGAGCCCAGGATGATTCGCTTCATCGGCCTCAATCTCGAACACGACGGATTCGACGTCAGCCAGGCCACCACCGGCACGGAGGCGCTCGCTCAGCTGCGCGACCGCCTGCCCGACCTAATCCTGCTCGACGTGATGATGCCCGAGCTCGACGGGTTCGAGACCCTGCGCCTGATCCGCGAGATCTCGCCCGTGCCGGTGATCATGCTCACAGCGCGCGGCGACGAGGACGACCGGGTGCGCGGCCTCGAGCTCGGCGCCGACGATTACCTCACTAAACCCTTCAGCCCCCGGGAACTCGTCAGCCGGGTGCGGGCCGTGCTGCGCCGCACCGAAGCCCCGGCCGTGGCGCCCCACGAACCGATCGAGGTCGACGACCGTCTGAAGATCGACTTCGACCGGCGCCAGGTGTGGGTCGAGGGGAAGCTCGTCCAGCTGCGTCCGACCGAGTATCGCCTGCTGTACCACCTAGTCCAGAACGCCGGCTGGGTCGTCCCGCACGAGCAACTCCTGGCCAAGGTCTGGGGCTACGAGTACCGCGACGAGACCCACTACCTTCGCCTGTACGTCAACTACCTGCGCCAGAAGCTCGAGCGCGATCCGTCGAACCCCCAGTACATCCTGACCGAACGCGGCGTCGGCTACCGGTTCGTCGATTACCGGCGGCCGACGGATGGCGCAGGCCGTTCCCCGGCCGCGTAGCGGGCGCGCGTTCCTCCGACACGTCTCTGCTGCGACGTTAACGCTCGTCTGACGCGACCCGCCTACCCTGCAGAGTGCGTTCGGCGTCCGCCGACATGCAGGAGGTCGCCATGTCACGTCTGATGCGTTGGGAGCCGTTTCGGGAGTCGCTGAGCCTGCGGGACCTCATGGACCGCGTCGACCGGATCTTCAACGAGCCGCTCCTCGGCCGGCGCGGCTGGATGGAGGACGGCAACCTGCCGCTGGTCGATATGTACCAGACCGACGACGAGGTCGTCGTCAAGGCGACTCTCCCCGGCGTGAAGCCGGAGGACATCAACATCTCGGTCACGGGAGACGTGCTCACCCTGCGGGGTTCGATGGCCGAGGAGAAGGAGCGCGACAACGCTACCTACTACGTCCGCGAGCGCCGCGTCGGCGAGTTTTCCCGCTCCCTGGCCCTGCCGGCGACGGTCGTCGCCGACAAGGCCAAGGCCGAGTTCGAGCACGGCGTTCTCACCCTGACCCTGCCCAAGGCCGACGAAGTCCGCCCGAAGACGATCACCGTCAAGGCCAAGTAGATCCCGACGGCTTCTCCCGAGCCGCACACCGGGTCCCTTCGCGGGGCCCGGTTTCTTGTTTCGCCTTGCCGCCCCCGCCAGCCCGCGCTAGAATGACCGCGCGCCTTGAGGTGCCATGCCCCATCAGCGAATCGTCCTGGTCGATGATCACGAGGTCGTGCGCGTCGGGCTGCGCTCGCTCCTCGAGCGCCATCCGAACTTCGAAGTCGTGGCCGAGGCGGCGACGGCCCGCGAGGCGATCGACAAGACCGCCGCCCACCAGCCGGACGTCGTGGTGATGGACATCCGCCTGAAGGGCGGCTCGGGGATCGAGGCCTGCCAGGAGATCACCACCCGCTTCCCCGACACCAAGGTCATCATGCTGACGTCCTACGCCGAGGACGAAATGCTCTTCTCGGCGATCCGCGCCGGCGCCGCCGGCTACGTCCTGAAGCAGATCGGCAGCGAGGACCTGGTCCGGGCGATCGAGGCCATCGGCCGGGGCGAAGCCCTGCTCGACCCGGCCGTGACGCAGCGCGTCTTCCAGGAAGTGCGCAAAGCCGCCCGCGAGGAGGAGGCCTCGGCCTTCGCCGATCTGACCCAGCAGGAGATGCACGTCCTGCAGCTGGTCGCCGAGGGCCGGACCAACCGGCAGATCGCCGAGGCGCTGTATCTCGGCGAGGGCACGGTCCGCAACTACGTCAGCAGCATCCTGTCGAAGCTGAACGTCCGCAACCGCGCCGAAGCCGCGGCCTACGCCGTCCAGCACAATCTCAAGGACTATCTGTAGGACCGGCGGCTCACGCCCCGCCGTGCTCCCCGCACGGGCACAGGCGGCGCAGGTATTCCCAGGAATAGATCCCGAAGCGGTGTCCGTCGGCCCACACCGGCAGGACGGCGTAGTTCCCGACGGCCTCGATCGAGACCAGATCCGCCGCCGGCCCCTCGACGGCGCGTTCCGTCAGCCGTTCGGGAGCGACGGGCGCGGTCATCCCTTCATGGCCCCCACGGCACTCGGCGCAAGGGCATGCCGCCCGCAACCCGGCGAGCGGGTAGCGGCTCTCGTGGCCATCCTGCCACACGATGAACAGCTCGCCGCGCGATCGCGAAGCCTCGATCGATTTCGGGCGCACCGAAATCCCCCGCTCGATCACGGGCTTTGCAACGGCCGCAGGAACTCCGCCGCCGCCCAGCCTTGGAGAGACGAATCCTGGATGTTGACCACGTACCACCAGACCCGCCCGGAGCCCTGGCCGGGGCCGTCGGTCACCTGGAACACCTGGCCGTCCTGGCCCAGCCCGACGACCGTCCCGTCGAGGCTCGGCGCCGAGCGGAGGCGCACGCCGTCGCCTTGAGTGCCGAACACCTCCGCTAGGTCGCCGACCCGGAACTCCTCTCCACCGCCCGCTGGATCGGTCACCGTAGGGGTCGGCGGCACGGACGTCGGCTCCAGCGTGGCGGTCGCCGTCGGCGCCGGCACGCGCACCAGCGCCGGTGTGGCGGCCAGTTGTTGGACGCGTGCGCCGCGCACCGCTGCGCTGATCATGATGAGCAGGACGGCGGACGTGAGTCCTGCCGCCGCGCCCACCACCGGCCACAGACAGCCGACGTCCCGCAGAGGCTGCAGCGGTGCCGCGCTCCGGCTCATCTCGCCGGGAACCTTTGGCATCGCCCGATGACGCGCGCGGGAACGGATCGGCGTGCGGGCTCGCCCCCGTTCGCCAGGCAGTCGCCCCTCAGGCGACGCCCGGCCGGCGTCCGCAGGGCTGCATCGGCTTCCGGCATCTCAGCCTGCGAGCACCGCTTGGCGCGAGTTCTCGAAGAGCGTCGTTGGCGCGCCGCGCGGCACGACGACGCGCAACGCCTTCGGCAGGACCCGGACGTGTACCGGCGCCTCGGCCAGCCCCGGCTCGCCGTCGTAGTGCATCGCCAGGTCGGACGCCGAGCGGAATTCAGCCTCGGCCGCCCGGAAGTGCACGAAGCCGGCCGCGCCGCGCGCGTGGGAGCGGCGGAACAACTGGAGCATACGGACGACGGTGTCGCCGACCGTCCGGCCCTCCAGAATCCAGAAGTCGAGCAGTCCGTCGTCGACGTAGGCCTGCGGCGCGAGTTGCAGCAGGCCGCCGCCGTACGAGCGGATGTTGCTGGCGACCGCCACCAGGTACCGCCCCGCGACGCGTCCGCCAGGCCAGGCGATCTCCAGGTCGAGGCCGCCCCAGTTGTAGGCGCTGCGGAACGTATGGACGATGTAGAGCATCGTCGGCAGGAGCTTGTCCAGTCGCCGGCGCGGCTCGACCATGTTGACCACGCGGGCGTCGAGCCCCGTACCGGCCCACAGCAGGAAGGCCCGCCCGTTCGCTTCCCCCAGGTCGGCAAGCCGGATCTCCCCCTCGGCCAGCGAGTCGGCGATTCGCTCGACGCTCCCCGGGGCCCAGGTCAGGGGCGGCGTGCCGAGTTCCCGGGCCCAGACGTTCGCCGTGCCGGAAGGGATCACGGCCAGGGCCGACGACGTGCCGCGCAGCACGTTCGCCGCCAGCCCGACTGTGCCGTCGCCGCCGGCCACGACGACTCGCTCGGCGCCTGCCTCGGCGGCCCGCCGGATCAGGTCCTTGAGCTCGTATCGCCGGCGAGCCGTCTCGACGCGCGCCGACCAGCCGCGCGACGCGAACACGTCCGCCGCGCGGCGGACGAGGATCTCCGACGGGAGCCGTCCGGCGGCCGGGTTGTGGACGATCCAGGCGCTGCGCATCCGCTCGGTCCCCGTCGGATTATAGTGCACGGCGCGCCGCGGGCCGTTGCCGTCCATCGGATGCGGCCTTAGAATCCCTGCCCATGGCCACGTCGATCGCCGGCACGACGCTTGCCGGCCGTTACCAGCTGCTCCAGCGATTGGGCACGGGCGGGATGGCGCACGTCTACGAGGCACGCGATCTTCACCTGCAGCGCCTGGTGGCCGTCAAGCTGCTGCGCGAGGACCTGATCTCCGATGCCGCGTTCCACGCCCGCTTCCTTCAGGAAGCGCGCGCCGCCGCCAATCTCTCGCATCCGAACATCGTCACGATCCACGACTTCGGCGTCGAGGCCCATCAGTACTTCCTCGTCATGGAGCTGGTGGGCGGCACCGACCTCAAGACCCTGCTGCGCCGGCGCGAGCGGCTGGCGATCGACGAAGCGATCGAGATCCTCGCCCAGGCCTGCGCCGGCGTCGGCTACGCTCACCGCGCCGGCCTCATCCACTGCGACCTCAAGCCGCAGAACATCCTGGTCGCAACCGACGGGCGGACGAAGATCGCCGACTTCGGCATCGCCCGCGCCCTGTCGACGATCGAGCCGACGGAGAGGTCGGACGTGGTGTGGGGAAGCCCGCAGTACTTTGCGCCCGAGCAGGCCGCCGGCGGCCCGCCTTCGCCGGCCAGCGACGTGTATTCCCTGGGCGTCATCCTATTCGAGGCGCTGACCGGACGGCTCCCGTTTCAGGCATCCGACACCGAATCGCTCGCCGAACTGCACCTGCGGGCCGCGCCGCCCTCGCCCCGCCTCTACCGTCCCGAGATCCCGCCGGCGCTCGAGCAGATCGTCCTCAAGGTCCTTTCGAAGGAGCCGTCGGCGCGCTATCGCACGGCCGACCAACTGGGTCGCGTCCTCGCCGGGCTGGTGCCGCGTGCCGATCAGCCGCCGGCGGTTTTCCCATCGGCCCCGGTGGCCGACCCCGAGGCGCGCACGACGGCCATGCCTCCGGCGGCGGGCCGTCTGGACTGGATCGCCGTCGGCCTCGGCCTTCTGGCATTCCTCGCCGTGGGCGGGTTGATCCCGCTCTGGCTGTGGGCGTGCCTGCTCTACCCCGCGTGCCCGCTCACCTGACTCTCAGACGGATGTTCGAGGCCGTGGGGTATAATCGCCGAATTGCGGGGGCGACTCGGTGGCGCCTCGCCGCGGGCGGAATCATCTGGCCGCCGGCGACGTGGGGCGGCGAGCGAGCCCTGGCGGCGAACGGTTAAGAGCGAGGCAGGTATGCCGGTCGGATTCAGGAGGTCGTAGGTGAACTCCCCACGCGGTCGCAATACCGCGGTGTTGCTGATCCTGCTGCTCATCGTGGCGGCGCTGGTCATCCAGTTTCGCTCCAGCCAGACGCAGGCCGAACCCTACTACTTCAATCAGCTGGCGGAGGCCATCCAGCGCGGCGAAGTCCGGCGGGTCATCGTCGATGAGAACGAGCTCGAAGTCGTCTTCGCCAACGGCGACCGGCGCCTGACGCGCAAGGAGCCGACGGCCACGGCCATCGAGCAGCTACTCGATCTGGGCGTCACGCCGCAACAACTCGCCTCGTCGTCCGTCGTCTGGGAGATCAAGCAGCCGAGCGACTGGAACACCGTCCTCAGCCTGGTTACGTACCTCCTGCCCGGGCTGGTGGTCGTCGGCCTGATCTTCTTCATGCTGCGCCAGGCGCAGGGCACGAACAACCAGGCGATCGCCTTCGGCAAGAGTCGCGCCCGCATGTTCACCGGCGATCAGCCGTCGGTCACCTTCCAAGACGTCGCCGGCGTCGAGGAGGCGAAGGAGGAACTCCAGGAAGTCGTCGAGTTCCTCAAGGAGCCCGAGAAGTTCATCAGCCTCGGGGCCCGCATCCCGAAGGGCGTGCTGCTCATCGGTCCGCCCGGCACGGGCAAGACGCTGCTGGCCAAGGCCGTCTCGGGCGAAGCCGGCGTCCCGTTCTTCTCGATCTCCGGCTCCGAGTTCGTCGAGATGTTCGTCGGCGTCGGCGCCAGCCGGGTGCGCGATCTGTTCGACCAGGCCAAGCGCCATTCGCCGTGCATCGTGTTCGTCGACGAGATCGACGCCGTCGGCCGGCAGCGCGGCGCCGGCCTGGGCGGCAGCCACGACGAGCGCGAGCAGACGCTCAACCAGCTGCTGGTCGAGATGGACGGGTTCAACACCGACACCAACGTCATCATCATGGCCGCCACCAACCGGCCGGACGTGCTCGACCCGGCGCTGCTCCGCCCGGGTCGCTTCGACCGCCGCGTCGTGCTCGACCGGCCGGACATGCGCGGCCGGGAACAGATCCTGCGCGTCCACGTGCGCGGCAAGCCGGTCGAGGAGGATCGCGTCGACCTGGTGAGGATCGCCAAGGCGACGCCCGGCTTCGTTGGCGCCGATATCGAGAACCTGGTCAACGAGGCGGCGATCCTGGCGGCGCGGCGCAACAAGAAGTCGATCGGGCCCGACGAATTCCAGGAGGCGATCGAGCGGGTCATCGCCGGCCCGGAGCGCAAGAGCCGCATCATCAGCAACGAAGAGAAGCGCATCGTCGCCTATCACGAGGCCGGCCACGCCGTCGTGACGCACGTCATCCCCGACGCCGACCCGGTGCACAAGGTGAGCATCATCGCCCGCGGCATGATGGGCGGGTTCACCATGGCCCTGCCGCAGGAAGATACCATCCTTCAGTCGCGCAACAAGCTCAAGGCCGAGATGGCGATGCTCCTCGGCGGCCGGGCGGCGGAGGAGATCGTCTTCAACGACATCACCTCCGGCGCCGCCAACGACCTGGAGCGCGTCACCCGCCTGGCGCGCATGATGGTGACGCGCCTCGGAATGAGCCCCGACCTCGGGCCGCTGGTCTACGGCCAGAAGGAGGAACTGATCTTCCTCGGGCGCGAGATCGCCGAGCAGCGCGACTATTCCGAGACCGTCGCCGAGCGCATCGACGCTGCCGTGCGGGCGCTGGTCGAGGAGTCCTACACCCGCGCCAAGCGCATTCTGACCCAGTACCGGAATCAGCTCGACAACGTCGCCCGACGGCTGATCGAGGTCGAGACGATCGACGGCGAGGAGTTCGCTTCGATCTTCGGCAAGCCGGTCGAGCCGAAGGTCAGCGGAACGCCGCTCCCCCTGCCCGAGGCGACGCCGGCCTAGAACCAGAACGTCGGGCCGACAAGGGTCGGCCCGACGTCTGTTCCGCGCCAGGCGCGCTGGCGACGTTCCGTCTCGTCGTTCTTCCGATTCGTCACGGACCGCCGACCACTAGCCGCTGCCCCCTTTCTCCTTGTCCTGCCGGACGAGTTCACGGCGCAGGATCTTGCCGACGGTCGTCTTGGGTAGCTCGGTGCGGAACTCGATGTGTGTCGGCACCTTGAAGGCCGCCATGCGTTCGCGGCACCAGGCCTTGATCTCTTCCTCGGTCAGCGTCTGTCCCGGTTTGGGGACGATCCACGCCTTGACCGTCTCGCCGCGGTAGGCGTCGGGGATGCCGGCCACCCCGACCTCGAGCACCTTCGGATGCTTGGCGATCTCCTCCTCGACCTCGCGCGGCCAGACCTGGAAGCCTCCCGGCTTGATCAGCTCCTTCTTGCGGTCGACGATGTAGAAGTACCCGTCTTCGTCCATGCGGGCGATGTCGCCGGTGAACAACCATCCATCGCGCAACGCGTTGGCCGTCTCGGTCGGCATGTTGTGATAGCCGCGCATGACGTTGGGCGAACGGATCGCCAGCTCGCCGACCTCGCCGACCCCCAGGACGGTCACCCCGTCGTCGAGCGAGACGATCCGGCACTCGACGTCCGGCAGCGGCAGGCCGATCGATCCGGCGCGGTTCTCGCCGTTGAGCGGGTTGCAATGCGTCGCCGTCGGCGCCTCGGACAGGCCGTACCCCTCCACCAGCTTGCCGCCGGTCAGGGCCTCGAAGCGGTTCTTCGTCTCCCGCAGCAACGGCGCCGACCCGGAGATGCAGGCCTTGATCGACGTCAACTTGTACTTGCCGGCGGCGACGTCGGGATGGTTGTTGATGGCGTTGTAAAGCGTCGGGACCCCGGGGAAGACCGATGGTTGGTACTTGTCGATGTTCTCCAGCACATCCTTCAGATCGCGCGGGTTGGGGATCATGACCATCGACGCCGCCGCCTGGACGGCGAACGACATCCCCGCCACCATCCCGTAGACGTGGAACAGCGGGATAGCCATCAAGACCGTCTCCTGGCCTTCGCGGGTGTCCGGCATCCAGGCCCGGATCTGCGTCGTGTTGGCGACGAGGTTACGGTGCGTGGCGACGGCCGCCTTCGACAGGCCGGTCGTCCCGCCGCTGTACTGGAACAGCGCCACATCCTCTGGCCCGACGTCGATCGCCGGCCTCTCGGTACGGCGATGCGTCGCCAGGACGTCCTGGAGCCATTGATCGCCGCCGGCCAGCGTCACCCGATGGCCGCCCTTCTTCTCCCGCAGCAGCGTGAACAGGAAGCGCTTCACCGGCGGCAGGTACTCCTTGATGTTGGTGACGATGAGCCGTTCGAGGCGGGTCCTCCCCTGGAGCCCTTTGATCGTGTTGTAGAAGTTGCTCATGACGAGCATGAGCCGGACGCCGGCGTCGTTGAGCTGGTGCTCGATCTCGCGCGGCGAGTAGAGCGGGTTCGTCGCCACGACCACACCGCCGGCCTTGAGGATGGCATAGAAGGCCATCACGAACTGCGCCGAGTTGGGCATGAAGATCCCCACCGGATCCCCTTTGCGGACCCCCATCTTCGCCAGCGCCGCCGCCAGGCGGTCCGACAGGTCGTCCATCTCGGCGTAGGTCACGGCGTGCCCCTTGAAGATCGAGCACGGGCGGTCGGGATAGGTCTTGGCAGAAGTCTCGAGGAAGCGGTGGAGGGGCACGGAGGGGATGTCGATGTGGTGTGGGACGCCGGGGTCGTAGTGCTTCAGCCAGGGCCTGTCGTCCATCGTCGCTGCTCCTTGGTGCGTGGAACGGGTGGGCAATTCCTATATACACCGGAAGCACGGCCCGACCAAGCGCGAATGCTATAATTCTTGGTTCCAGCGGTCCCCGTCGAACGAGCAGGGCGCCCGTCGGCCGAGTCGAAGTCGACCCAGGAGGTCCGGTTCGGTGAAGACCTACAGCCTTCCGGGGCCCAAGGCCCGAGAGGTGCTCGAACGCGACCGGGGGGTGGTCTCCCCGTCCTACCCCCGGGCCCTCCCGTTCGTCATGGATCACGGCCTGGGCTCCGAGGTCTGGGACGTCGACGGCCACCGCTTCATCGATCTGGCAGCCGGGATCGCCGTTTGCTCCACCGGTCACAGCCATCCGAAGGTCGTCGAGGCGGTCACGTCGCAGGCCCAGAAGTTCCTGCACATCTCCTCGGACTTTTACCATCCGGCCTGGGTGCGGCTCTCCGAGCGCCTGGCGGGCATTGCACCCTTCAAGGAGCCGGCGATGGTGTTCCTGGGGAACTCGGGCGCCGAAGCCGTCGAGGCCGCCATCAAGCTCGCCCGACACCATACCGGCCGGACGCAATTCATCGGCTTCTACGGCAGCTTCCACGGGCGGACGATGGGCGCCCTGGCGTTCACTTCCAGCAAGCCGGCCCAGCGGCAGGGGTTCATGCCGGTGATGGGCGGCGTGGCCCATGTCCCCTTCCCCGACCCCTACCGCCCGATTCTCGCCGTCAACGGGCAGGACTACGGCGAGACGGTCGTGCGATACATCGAGGACGTCGTCCTGGCCCGCGCCGTGCCGCCGGACGAGTGCGCCGCCATCCTGGTCGAGCCGATCCAGGGCGAAGGCGGGTACATCGTTCCGCCGGACGGCTTTTTCCCCGCGCTGCGGCGCCTGTGCGACAAGTACGGCATCCTGCTGATCGTCGACGAAGTGCAGTCCGGTATGGGCCGCACCGGCAAGTGGTGGGCGGTGGAGAACTGGGGCGTCGAACCGGACATCGTCTGCGCCGCCAAGGGGATCGCCTCCGGCGTGCCGCTCGGCGCGACGATCGCGCGCGCCAGCGTCATGGACTGGCCGCAGGGGGCGCACGGCAACACCTACGGAGGGAACCCGCTGGCCTGCGTCGCGGCGCTGACGACGATCGACCTGATCGAGGACGGCCTGTTGCAGAACGCCACCGAGCTCGGGGCGTTCGCCCTCGACGCGCTGGCCGAGATGCAGTGCCGCCATCCGAGCATCGGCCATGTGCGCGGCAAGGGTCTGATGATCGGCGTCGAATTCGTCAAGGACCGCCAGACGAAAGAACCGGCCGACCGCCTGCGCGAGCGAGTCCTCGAGCGAGCCTTCAACCACGGCCTGCTCCTGCTGGGGTGCGGCGAGAGCACCGTTCGTCTGTCGCCGCCGCTCAATATCCCACGCCGCCTGCTCGACGAGGGGCTGCAGATCCTCGACGCCGCCATCGGCGAGGCGGAGGCCAAGGGCCTGGACTGAGAGCCTGCGCCCGCTTGCCGTGACAACCGCCTCGCCGCCTCCGAACCCTCCGCCGTCGGCCGGCGGCGGAGCGGCGTGTCTCGATCCCTGACGATGCTCCCCGATTTCCGCGTCCTGCAACGCGACGAACTGCTCGAGATCAATCGCCTGATCAGCGAGGAGCTCGATCTGGGGACGGTGCTGGCGCGCATCCTGCGCGCCGCCACGCAGCTCCTCTCGAGTCACGCCGGTCTGGTGGCGCTGCACGAGCCGGGCGCGACGGCAGACGTCCGGTCGAGCCGCGGCTGGCGGGTGGCCGCCACGCACGGGATCCGGGCGGAATTCGTGCGCGAGCTCGACCCGCTGTTGGCCGACATCCCCGACCACGGCGATCCAGCGCGCTTCGCCCTGCCGGAGGTCAACCGACGCCTGCAGCGCATCACGCGCGCCGCGACCATGGGCCTGCTCAACGGCGTCGGGCTGCCGATGATCGCCCGCGGCCGCGTCGTCGGCGTGATCTTCGTCTTCCGCTCCTACGAAGGCCTGTATTCGGCCGAAGACCGTCGGCTGCTTCAGGCGTTCGCCGCGCAGGCGGCGATCGCCGTGAGCAACGCCAGCCTGTACACCGAGCTCGCCCGCCAGAATCAGTACCTCGACGCCATCCTCGAATCGTCGGCCGACGGAATCATGCTGCTCGACCCGCAGCACCGGATCCTGCGCTTCAACCGGGCGTGCGCCCGGCTGACCGGTTATGCGCCGGAGGAGGTCGTCGGTCGGCGGCAGGAGGACGTCCTGCGCTGGACCCGTCGCGAGCCGGGGCCGACGCTCGAGCAGGCCGAGGCCGACGGCTGGCCGCTTTCGCCGCAGGCGACGCTCTACCTCGAAGGCGACCTGTCCCGCGGCGACGGCGGCGTCGTCAGCCTGGGCATCACCTACGCGCCGACCCTGTCTCCCGACGGTCGCCTGCTGTCGATCGTCGCCAACCTGCGCGACATCACCCGCTTCCGCGAGGCCGAAGAGCTCAAGAGCACGTTCATCTCGATCATCAGCCACGAACTGCGTACGCCGGTGGCCCTCATCAAGGGCTACGTCGGCACGCTGCGTCGCGACGACGCCGAGTGGGATCCGGACGTCGTGCGCGACAGCCTGGCCGTCATCGAGGACGAGGCCGACCGCCTGGCGAGCCTGATCGACGACCTGCTCGACGCCTCGCGGCTCCAGGCCGGCGCCCTGTCCCTCAGCCTGACCGAGATGTCGCTGTCCGCCCTTCTCGAGCGCGTCGTGACGCGCTTCCGCACTCAGTCTCCGGCGCACACCTTCGTCCTGAGCGCCTCGGCCGACCTGCCCCCCGTGCGAGGCGACGAACAGCGTCTGACGCAGGTCGTCGCCAATCTGCTGTCCAACGCCGTCAAGTACTCGCCCGAAGGCAGCGAGATCCGCGTGCGGGCCGAGGCCCGGCCGACGGAGGTCGTGGTCTCCGTCTCAGACGAGGGTCGCGGCATCGACCCGGCCGACGCGCCGCACGTCTTCGAGCGCTTCTACCGGTCGCCGGAAGTCAAGCGCCATACGAAGGGCGCCGGCCTGGGCCTGTTCCTGGCGCGCGCCATCGTCGAGGCGCACGGCGGCCGGATGTGGGTGGACCCCCGAGCCCGGCGGGGCGCCACCGTTTGCTTTTCCCTGCCGCGCGTCTGACCCGACCCTTTCCCCGAGGTTGCCCGTGGCCCTGTCGAACGTCCGCTGTCCGAACTGCCGATCCCCTCTGTCGCTACGCGTCGAGCAGCTCGTCGACGCCGAGCGCGATCCGTCGGCCAAGGCGCGTCTCCTGAGCGGCGCGCTCAACCGGGTGCGCTGCCCGGTGTGCGGCTGGGAGGGGCAGCTCGCCACGCCGCTCGTCTACCACGATCCGCAGCACGAGTTGTTATTGACCTACGTTCCCGTCGAGGTCAGTCTCCCCAAGCGGGAGCAGGAACAGTTGATCGGGTCGCTCATCAACCAGGCCATCAGCCACCTGCCGCCCGAGAAACGCAAGGGTTACCTGCTCCAGCCCCAGGCCGTCCTGACCCTGCAGGGCCTGGTCGAACGCGTGCTCCAGGCCGACGGCATCACCCGCGAACAGCTCGAGGCGCAACGGGCGCGCCTGCGGTTGTTCGAGGACCTGCTTCGCACGCCGACCGACTCGCTCGAGGCGTTCATCGCCTCCCACGACGCTGAGCTCGACGAGACCTTCTTTCAGCTGGCCTCGATGACGGTGCAGGCGTCCCGCGAGGCCCAGGGCTCGCAGGCGATGAACGAGCGGCTGGAACGCGCCCTAGCGCTCTCGTCCTACGGCACGCGCCTCCTGGCACAGCAGGCCGAGGTCGAGGCCGCCGCCGAGAGCCTGGGCCGCCTCGGGGAGCCTCTGACCCGCGAAGCCGTGCTCGACCTGATCCTGGACGCCCCGAGCGAGGCCCGGGAAGCGGCGCTGGCCTCGCTCGCCCGACCGGCGCTCGACTACACCTTCTTTCAGATCCTGAGCGAGCGGATCGAGAAGGCCGAAGGCGACGAGAAGCGGCGCCTGACGGACGTGCGGCAGCGGCTGCTCCGCCTGACGCAGGAGATCGACGCCGCGCAGGAAGCGCGCGTGGCGCAGGCGGCGAGTTTGCTTCGGATGCTCGTGCGCGCCGACGATCTGGACCGAGCCCTGCGCGAGGCGCTGCCCGCCATCGATGACCTGTTCCTCGGGCTGCTGGGCGCCAACCTCCAGGCGGCCCAGGAACGCGGCGACGCGGCGACGCTCGAACGCCTGCGCCAGATCGATGACAAGCTGCGCGACGTCATCCGCGATAGCCTGCCGCCGAGCCTGCGGCTGGCTCAGCAGGTGGTCGCCGAGCCCGACGAGGCGACGGCCATGCGCCTGATCGACGAGAAGGCGGCGTCCGTGGATGGCGACTTCGTCAACGCGCTGCTGACGATGGCGCAGCGGCTGGAGGTGTCGGGCGACGCCGCAGGCGCCGCGCGGCTCGAGCGCCTCCACCGCCACGCCGTGGGCGTTTCGATGCGCCACAAGCTGGCCGGAGGCCACGCGTAAGGAGCGCCGCTATCAGGTGCCGTGGGGCGCCGGATACCAGCGCCCCTCCCCCTTGCGGCAGATCAATCCCTTCAGGTAGCGCCCTTCCGGGAAGTGCGCGCCCACCGGATGATCGGCCGGCTGCCCCAGCCAGGCCTCGATCGTCACCGGCGCCCCGGCATCAAGCGCCGCGCCGCAGACGATCTGCTCGAACAGCTCCGGGCCCACCCCGCCGGAGCAGGAGAACGTCATCAGCCGGCCGCCGGGGCGCAGCAGCTTGAGGGCGAGCAGGTTGATGTCCTTGTAGCCGCGCGCCGCCCGTTGCACCTGGGCCACCGTCGGCGCAAAGCGAGGCGGATCGAGGACGATGACATCGAAGGAGCGACCCTGGTCGCGCAGGCGGCGGAGCTCGACGAACGCGTCCCCGGAAATGAACTCGCACGCCGCCGGGTCGCCGCCGTTGCGCTCGACGTTCCGGCGGGCCAGCGCCAGCGCGCTCGCCGAGCTGTCAATCGCCGTCAGGCGCCGGGCGCCGGCGCGCAGGGCCGCCACCCCGAATCCGCCCGTGTAGCAGAAGGCGTCCAGAACGTCGCTCCCCGCGAGCTCGACCGACGCCCTCCGCCGGTTCTCCCGCTGATCGAGGTAGAAGCCCGTCTTGTGGCCGTGCACGACGTCCACCTCGAACGACAGGCCGTACTCCGAGATGGTGCGCCGTTCCTGCGGTGCGTCGCCCCACAGAGCACCCACCCTCGGCGGGAGGCCTTCCCGGGCGCGGGCGTCGACATCCGACCGCTCGTAGACGGCGAGGCCATCGCCGCGCCGACGCAGGATCTCGACCAGGGCCTCCCGCAGTCGATCGGCGCCGGGCGTCAGGAGCTGGATCACCCTCAGGTCGCCGTAGCGGTCGACGATCACGCCGGGCAACAAGTCGGATTCGGCATGGACCTCGCGGTAGGCCGTGACCTGGTCGTCGGCCGCCACATCGCGCCGTCGGTCGAGAGCCGCCGCCACTCGTTTCTCGACGAACGACTCGTCGACGACCTCGTCCGGGTCGAAGGTCCACACCCGGCAGGCGATGCGCGACGACGGCGCAAACGCGGCGCGCGCCAGCCAGGCCCCCTCGGCGTCGACGATGTCGACCGTGGCGCCCGGCTCCGGCGCGCCGTCGATCGACTCGATCGCCCCCGAGAACAGCCACGGGTGACCCTGACGCAGCGACTTGTCGCGTTCGCGACGCAGGTGCACCACGGCCGCTTGGGAACGGCTCATAGCTCGCCTTTCGGCCTGGAGAGGGACGTCACTGGCACGCCGCCTCCCAGTTGCAGCGCCCTTCCCGGGGGCGCCAGGCGGAGCCTGCCGGGGCCTGTGACCGACAGGGGAGCCGCTCTCCCGACGGATCCGGCTCCCCCCTTGTGCCGGAGCGTCCGGTCCCATGGACTTGCCAGCGGCGGCAGGACCTCCGCTCAGGCAGGCGCTTTTCGGCGTCCTCTCAAAGAATCCCGACCTTGTGGCCGGCTTCGGCGAAGACGTTGGAGGCGGCCTCGATTTCCTCGGGCTGGTGAGCCGCGGTGACGGTCGCCCGGAGCCGGGCCAGCCCCTCGGGGACGGCCGGCGAGACGACCGGCAAGACGAAGATGTCCCGCTGGTGCGCCTCGGCCGTCATCTGGAAAGCACGGTCGTCGGTGCCGCACAGCACAGGGACGATGGCGGTCTCGGTCTGCAACGTGTTGAGCCCGTGGGCGCGCACCGACCGAATGAATTGCGCCGCGTTGCGCTGCACGGCCTCCACCCGCCACGGTTCGTCCTCGATGACGCGGAACGCTTCCAGCGCTGCCGCCGCCTGGGCCGGCGGCAGCGCGGCGGAGAAGATATAGGCCCGCGACTGGTGCCGCAGGTACGTGATCAGGCTCGAGTCTCCGGCGATGTACCCGCCGACGCTGGGGATCGTCTTGCTCAGCGTTCCCATCTTGATGTCGATGGTCTTCGGCAGGCCGAAGTGCTCTTCGATGCCGCGTCCGGTGCGGCCCAGGACGCCGAGCGAGTGCGCTTCGTCGATCATCAGCCACGCCCGGTGACGGCGACACAGCTCGACCAGCCGCGGCAGGTCGATGATGTCGCCGTCCATGCTGAAGACGGCATCGGCGACGACCAGCCGCGACCCGTTCGACGGCGCCTCGCTCAGCCGCTGCTCGAGGTCGTCCATGTCGTTGTGGCGGAAGCGCACGAACTTGGCGCCTGAGAGCAGGCAACCGTCGACGATGCTGGCGTGGTTGAGTTTGTCGCAGAAGACCACGTCGTGACGCCCGACGAGGGTCGAGACGGTCGTGACATTGGTGGCGTAGCCTGAGGAGAAGGTGATGGCGTCGTCGGCGCCCTTGAAGGCGGCGATGCGCTCCTCGAGCTCGCGATGCAGCGACAGGCTGCCGGCCAGCGTCCGCACCCCGTGGGTGCCGGTGCCGAAGCGGTCGATGGCCTGGCGCGCCGCCTGGCTGATGCGCGGGTGGCCGATCAGCCCGAGGTAGGAGTACGAGGCGAACATCTTCATCTCGCGCCCGTTGACCACGACGCGCGATCCGCCGCGCAGCTCGGTCACCGGCATGTTGTAGAAGTAGGCACCCCCCCGAGTCACGGCCTCGACGCGAGCGCACATCGCCTCAATGCGCTTGCGGATGCCGTCGTCGGCCGGGATCCAGTCCATTCCGGTCTCCTCCGGTGTCGTCGGCGCCGCGCCGGCGGCGTGCGCCGTCACCCCTGTCGGATCAGACGCTGCAACTCCGCCGGCCCGATCGTCTTGACGCCGAGCCGGCGTGCCTTCTCGAGCTTCGAACCGGGATCCTCGCCCAGCACGAGGAAGTCGGTGCGCGCGCTGACGCTGCCGGCCACCCGGCCGCCGTACTTCTCGATCAGCGCCTTGGCGTCTTCCCGCGTCAGGTCGGGCAGCGTTCCGGTGATGACGAACGTCAACCCGTCGAGCGGCCGTCGCTCAGGCCGCGCGGCGCGTTCGGCGCGCGGCCAGACGCCCGCCGCCCGGAGTTTCTCGACGATCTTGCGATTGCGCGCCCGGCCGAACCAGCCGACGATGGACGCGGCCGTCTCGGGCCCGATCCCCGGCACGGCCTGGATCGCCGCCTCGTCGGCCGCGCCGAGCGCGCCGAGATCGCCGAACTGCCGCGCCAGGTCGGCCGCCACGCTCTCCCCCACCCCGCGAATCCCGAGGCCGTTGATCAGGCGCGCCAGAGGTCGGCGGCGAGACTCGTCGATGGCGCGAATCAGGTTGTGCGCCCGTCGCTCGGCAAAGCCCTCCAGCCCGAGCAGGTCGGCTTCGGTCAACCGGTACAGATCGGCGACGTCGCTGACGGCGCCGGCCGCAACGAGTTGTTCGGCGACGCGGATTCCCAGCCCCGCGATGTCCATCGCCCCGCGCCCGGCGAAATGCTCCAGATGGCGCACGAGTTGCGCCGGGCAGGCGGCGTTGACGCAATACAGCGCCACTTCGCCCTCCGCCCGTTGGAGCTTCTCGCCGCACGACGGGCACGCCCGCGGCCAGCGGTACTTCCGCTCGGCGCCGGTGCGCGCCTCGACCACCGGGCCGATGACGTACGGGATGACTTCTCCGGCGCGCTTGAGCAGCACCCGATCGCCGATCCGGATGTCTTTCTCCTCGATGGTGTCGAAGTTGTGCAGCGTCGCCTGTCGCACGACGACGCCGCCGACCATCACCGGCTCGAGGACGGCGTAGGGCGTGATGACGCCGGTCCGGCCGACGTTGACGCCGATGTCCTCCAGGCGGGTGGTGACGGTCTGGGCCGGGAACTTGTAGGCGACGGCGCCGCGCGGGTCCTTGCCGACGACACCCAGGCGCGCCGCAAGATCGAGGTCGTCGATCTTGATCACCATCCCGTCGGCCTCGAACGGCAGATCGGAGCGCCGCTCGGCCCACGACTCGGCGTAGGCGATGGCCTCGTCGAGGTCGCGGCAGCGTCGCGCCTGCTCGGCGACGGCGAACCCGAACGCCCGCAACGTCTCGAGCGTCTCCCACTGGGTCTTCGGCGGCGAATCGTCGCTGTCGACGATGGCGTAAGCCAGGAACCGGATCGGGCGGGAGGCGGTCAGGGTCGAGTCGAGCTGGCGTAGCGTGCCGGCGGCGGCGTTGCGCGGGTTGAGGAACGTCTTCTCTCCTGCCTGCCGCAGGCGCTCGTTCATCGCCGCGAACTCGGCCAGCGGGATGTAGGCCTCGCCGCGCACGACCAGGCGGCGCGGCGCCGGCGGGCCGGAGGGATCGGCCGGAATCGCCAGCGGCACGTTGCGCACCGTTCGCAGATTGGCCGTCACGTCCTCGCCGACCTCCCCGTCGCCCCGGGTCGCGCCCAGCGTCAGCAATCCCCGGGTGTACGTCAGGACGACGGTCAACCCGTCCATCTTCGGTTCAACGACAAACGCCGCCTGCGCCGCCGCCGGGTCGAGCCGGGCGGCGCGATCGAGCCAGGCGCGGACCTCGTCGGCGGTGTAGGCGTTGCTCAGGCTGAGGATCGGCGTCGGATGGACGACCCGGGCGAACCCTTCGGCGATCGCGCCGCCGACTCGCTGGGTCGGCGAGTCGGGAGCCCGCAATTCCGGATGGGCCTGCTCCAAATCCTGGAGCTCACGAAACATCGCGTCATACTCGGCATCGCTGATGACGGGCGCGTCCAGGACGTGGTAGCGGTAGTTATGAAAGTTGAGCAGCCTGCGCAGTTCGGCTGCTCGGTCGGCAAGTTCCCTTCCGGCCACGCCAGGATTATACGCTCGTTCGCTCGCCGACCTGCGGGACGGCCGCGCCGGGGGGAATTCCGACCCATGGAGGTGCCTTTCGTCCATTGCCCGAGCCCGCGCGTGCTGCTAGACTGCCTGCCAGGTACGGAGGTCACGCGACGATGAGCGTCGGCCGCGTCATCGCAACGATCGCCGCCGCGATCTTGATCTTGTTCGGCATCCTCTTCGTTTGGGGCGCGTTCAGTCCCCAGGGATCGCCGGGCTGGATTCCCGTCGGGCTCGTGACCATCGGCGTCGGCTTCGGGCTGATCTGGCTGGCCGGCCGAGGCCGGGCCGGCGCGCCAGGTGCTCAGGAGATCGTCCAGCGGGTCGAGCTTTCGGGCGACGTCAGCCTCGAACGGATGACATGCCGCAGCTGTGGCGGGGCGCTCTCGTCGGAGAACGTCAAGGTCGTCGCCGGCGCGGCCGTCGTTCACTGTCCGTACTGCGGCGCCACCTACCATCTCGAAGAAGCGCCGAAGTGGTAACGGCCTCGAACCGCCGCCGGCCTCGAGGCCGACGGAGAAGGAGATGCGCAGACCCCTCCTGACGCTGGCCGCTCTACTGCTCGCTGCCGGCCTGATCGTCTCGCCGGCGGCGGCGCAGGCCTACTCGTTCCAGGTGCCCGAAGAGACGGTCGATGTCTACCTCGAGTCGGACGGCACGATGCGCCTGCTCTACCGCATTGTGTTCGCCAACGATCCCGGCGCGCCGGCCATCGATTTCGTCGACATCGGCCTGCCGACCTCGGACTACGACCTCGGCGCGATCCGCGGCTGGGTCAACGGCTCGCCGATCGCCAGCATCGAGGCGTCGCCGTATGTCAGCCCCGGGATCGCGCTCGGGCTGGGCGCGGCCTCGATCCCGGGCGGGCGCACCGGCGAGGTCGTCGTCGAAATCCCGCGCCTCGGCGGCGTGCTGTACGCCGGCGACGCGGCCGGCTTTGCCAGCGCCAAGTTCTCACCCAACTGGTTCGACGACGCCTTCGTCCACGGCGCGACCGACCTGACGGTGACGTTCCACCTCCCTCCGGGCGTCGGGCCCGACGAGCCGCGCTGGCATGTGCCGACCGGCGGCTGGACGGTGGCCGATCCGGCGGTCGGATTCGACGACCAGGGCCGCGTCGTCTACGCCTGGCGTGATACGACGTCGAACGCGTACACGCAGTACGTCTTCGGCGCCTCGTTCCCGGCGCAGTACGTGCCGGAAGAGTCGCTCCAGAGTCCGCTGAGCGGATGGCTCTCGGCCGTCGCCGCGTTCCTCGCCTCCGCCCTCGCCTGCTCGTTCCCGCTCGTCCCGTTCCTGCTCATCGTCGGCCTGATCGTATGGGCCCAACGTCGCTCGCGGCTGGCCTACCTCCCGCCCCGGATCTCGATCGAGGGTCACGGGATCAAGCGCGGCCTGACGGCGGTCGAGGCCGCCGTGTTGCTGCAAACCAGCCTCGACAAGGTCCTGACGATGATTCTGTTCTCGGTCATTCGCAAGGGCGCGGCGCGGGTCGTGCAGGCGGACCCGTTGCAGATCGAGGCGCTGCCGAATTCCGCCAACGAGCTGCGCGCCTACGAGAAGGCTTTTCTCGAGGCGGCGACGAAGGACGACCGGCGCGCCCGTCAGCGGGCGTTCACCGACCTGATGATCGATCTGGTGCGCGCGGTGCAGACGAAGATGAAGGGGTTCAGCCTTCAGGAGACGCGCGAGTACTACCGCTCCATCATGCGCAAGGCGTGGGCCGAAGTCGAAGCGGCCGGCACGCCCGAAGTGCGCTCGGAGAAGTACGAGCAGTCCCTCGAGTGGTTGGTCCTCGACGGCGACTTCGACGGGCGCACCCGGCGGGTGTTCACCTCGGGGCCGGTGTTCGTCCCGCGCTGGTGGGGGCACTACGTTCCCTCGGCGCCGGTGGCGCGAGCGGGCGCCCCCACCCCGCGCGGCACGGTGTCGCTGCCGCATCTACCCGGCTCCGACTTCGCCGCCTCGATCGTACGCGGCGTGCAGAACAGCGCCGGGGCCCTGGTCGGCAACATCACGTCATTCACCCAGAACGTCTCGAAGACCACCAACCCTCCACCCGTGACCCGGTCGTACGGCGGGCGGTCGGGCGGCGGCGGCGGCTGCGCCTGCGCGTGTGCCTGTGCCGGTTGCGCCTGCGCGTGCGCCGGAGGCGGAAGGTGAGTTCCGGCGGCGGGACGTGGCCGACGCCGCTCGAGGTCTACCACGGGCGCGGAGCCACCGGGCGCGCCACGGTCCACCTGCGCCCGGCGCCGGACGGCTCCGCCGAGTTGTTCCTCAACGCCGACCGCATCGTTCACCTGAACCCGACCGCCGCGGCGATGGCCCGCCTGGCGCTTCAGGACGTCGCGCCCGCGGACGCGGCGCGCCGCCTCGCTCGGACCTATCGCGCCGATCGGGCGCGCCTCGAACGCGACTACACCGCCCTGCGCGCCGAGCTGGAAGGCCTGCTCGACCCGGACGGCGCCTGCCCCGTCCACGACCTCGACCTGGAGGTCCGGGCGCCGTTCTCCGCCGTCCCGCCGGCGCCCTATCGCATGGACCTGGCCCTGACCTATCGCTGCAACGACGACTGCGCCCACTGCTACAACGCCCGCCCGCGGTCCCATCCGGAGCTCCCGACGGGGTCCTGGCGAGCGATCTTGGATCGGGTGTGGGCGATCGGCGTGCCCCACGTGTGTTTCACCGGCGGCGAAGCGACGCTGCGGCACGATCTGCCGGCGCTGACCGCCCACGCCCACCGCCTCGGGCAGGTCGTCGGACTGCTGACCAACGGGCGCCGTCTATCCGATGCCGCCTACACCCGCGGCTTGGCCGCCGCCGGCCTGGATCACGTCCAGGTCACGCTCGAGTCGAGTCGCGAGATCGTGCACGACCGCATGGTGCGTGCCGCCGGCGCGTGGAAGCAGACGGTCTCCGGCATCCGCAACGCGCTCGACGCCGGCCTGTTCGTGATGACGAACACCACCCTGCTCGCCGACAACGTCGACCACATCCTGGAGACGATCCGCTTCCTCGCCGACCTCGGCGTCCCGACGATTGGCTGCAATGCGTTGATCCACGCCGGTCACGGCGCCCTCGTCGGGAGCGGTCTGCCGGAGAAGTCGCTCGGCTCCGTGCTGCGCCAGGTTCGCCTCCTGACCGACGACCTCGGCCTTCGCCTGATCTGGTACACCCCGACGCAGTACTGCCACTTCGACCCGGTCGACGCCGGCCTGGGCGTCAAAGGCTGCAGCGCCGCCCGGTACAACATGTGCGTAGAGCCCGACGGCGCGGTACTGCCATGTCAGTCGTACTACACGCCGGTCGGCAACATCCTGCGCGATCCGTGGCCGTCGATCTGGAATCACGAGCTCTCCGTCTGGCTGCGCGAGCGCCGCTACCTGGCCGAGGCCTGCCACGCCTGCTCCCTGGTGGCCGAGTGCGGCGGCGGGTGCCCACTCAGCCCGCCGGCCGTCTCGGCGCCGAAGGCCGAGTGGATTCCGCTCGTCGCCGCACCCACCGTCGAAGGCTGACCCATGACCGACGTCCTCCGTCGCCTCTTTCCCCCTCGCCCCGCGACCCCGGTCGTCGCGCCGGGGATCTATCAGCGGAGGATCGTGGCCGATCCCTCGTCGCCCACCCGGCTGCACTTGCGCATCGAGCCCGATGGGCGCGGCCTGATGATCGTCAATGCCTCGACCGTTCTGCACCTGAATCCGACGGCCGCCGCCCACGCGTGGCTCCTGGTTCGGGGCGAGCCGGTCGAGGCGGCCGCCGAGTGGATCTCGCGCCGCTTCCGAACCTCGCGCGCCCGGGCCCTCGACGATGCCCGGTTGGTGCGCGACCAGATCGAGGCGCTGGCCGAAGGCGACGACCACGATCCGGTCGTCGTGATGGGGGTCGAGCGGGCCGAGCCCTTCGCCGAGCGGCCGCGCCTGCCCTACCGCCTGGACATCGCGCTGACGTACCGCGACTCCGCTCGGGAAGCCGCCGACCGTCGGGCGCCTCGTCGCGTTCGCCGGGAGCTGGATACGGCCGAATGGAACGCCGTCCTCGACCAGGCGTGGTCGCTCGGCATCCCGCACGTCGTCTTCACCGGCGGCGAGCCCACGCTGCGCTCCGACCTTGCGGCCCTGATCCGCCACGCGGAGGCGCTCGGCATGGTGACGGGCGTGGTGACGCGAGGGGAGCCGCTGGCCGAGCCGCAACGTCTGCGACAACTTGCCCGCGCCGGGGTGGACCACCTGCTGGTCGTCGCCGATCCGCAGCGACCGGCCTCGATGCGCGGACTGCGTCGGGCGGTTGCCTCGGACGTGTTCGCCGCGGCCCACCTCACGCTCGATCCGACGAAGGCCTCGCGCCTCGAGCGCGATCTCGCCGCCCTGCAGGCCGCCGGGGTAACGCATATCTCGGCCAGCGCGCCTCCCGTCCGGTCCGGCGAGGCCGTCCTCCGGCGCGCGTCCCAGGCCATCGCCGACCTCGGCCTGATCCTGATCTGGGACCTCCCGGTGCCGTTCGCCAGCCACAACCCGATTCGGCTCGAATCCGGTGCCAGACCCGAGGCGCGAGCCTGGTTGCACGTCGAACCGGACGGCGACGTCTACCCCGCAGCCGGCGACCCCGTCGCCCTCGGCAACGTGCTCAACCATCCCCTCGACGAGTTGTGGCGGCGCGACGGCGAGGCGACCACTCGCCGGCCGCGAGGCTAGTGCTGGCGATTCGGATGGGCCGTGACTCCAGGCTCGACCGCCAGCATCAACGGTTCATCGAACAGGCATCGTGGACGGCCGGGATTCGGCGGATCCTGCTCGCGGATCTCCCCTCCGGCGCCGATTCACGCGTGCTGGAGGTCGGCGCAGGAACCGGCGCCATCACGATCGAACTGGCCGGCCGGGCGCGCGGCGGCCGGGTCTTCGCTCTCGACATCGACTTCGCCGCCTGCCGCTACGGAGCGCGCTCGGCGCCCGCGGCCTCCTGGCACTGCGCCGATGCGCAGGCCCTGCCGCTGCCTTCCGGGAGCCTCGACGGAGTCGTTTTCCATTACGTGCTCCTCTGGCTTCGCGATCCTCTCTCCGCTCTGCGCGAAGCGCGGAGGGTCACGCGGCCAGGCGGAGAGGTCCTGGCGCTCGCCGAACCGGACCATCGGGCCCGGATCGACTACCCCGAGCCCCTGGAGACGATCGGCGACCTCCAGACGGAGGCGCTCAGGAAGCAGGGCGCCGACACGACCATCGGCCGCCGACTCCGCGGGTTGTTTGCCGCGGCCGGGCTCGGCGACGTACGCGCCGGCGTCATCGGCGGCGAGTGGGCGGGCCCGACTGGCACCGGGCCGCCGCGGAGCGAGTGGCCGACGCTGCGGGAGGATCTGGCGGCGTCGCTGGCTCCGGCCGAACTGGACGCGCTCGAGCACCTCGACCGCGAGGCATGGGCGCGCGGCGAACGAGTCCTGTTCGTACCGACGTTCTACGCCTCGGGTCGCGTGCGCTGAGAACGATGGCGCAGCCGGCCCGAGGTCGCCTCGGCCACCGCGATCCCGCAGGGGTGGCTAGGCGCGGCGGAGAGGTGATCCGCCCTCTGTAGATGCTACGACCGGTCGACGCCCGGCCTGCGTCGAAGCACTCGCACGACCCCGAGGAGCAGGCCTGCCTCGCCCAGCGTCAGGAAGAGGAGCAGCGCGAACGCGTCGCGCCAGAAGCGTACCGGGAACAGGCGGATGAGCGTGTCCGACGGGTAGAAGAGCCACGTGCCGCTTTCGAAGAACACGTTGTGAAAGCCGACGAAAAGCGCCGAGAACGACAGGGCAAGCACGGCGATCAGCACCGTCATCCCGAGCACCGTCAGCCGCGCGCCGGACCGCAGCCCGCCGATGACCGCCGCCGAACCGGCCTGCCGCCACGTGCCGACGGCGGCCAGAGCGAAGAGCACCAGCGATGCTTTCCACGCCGCCAGGGCGCGAAGAACGAGCACCTGAACGTCCACCATGTGCTGAAGCTCGCGCTCGTTGTAGAGCACGGATCCCGCCTCGTCGCGCAGATCCCCGAGAGCGGAGGGCGGCACCTCGCGGACGACGAACGCCAGCGCGTGAAGTGCCTGCCGCGTGCGTTCCTCCGGGGAGAACCCGTACGGGTCCGGCGGGAAGCCCGGCATGGCGTATTCCAACGATACGAACGCCGGCGTCAGCAGCAGACGGACGTTCGTCAGGATCAAGACGACGGGCAGGAGGAGCCCCGTCGCGGCGCGAAGGACCCGGCCGATCGCCGAAGGCGTCTGCTTCATCGCAGGATCTCCGTGTCCCCCGAGAGAAGGAAGCGCAGCGCAACGGAATTCGTCAGGAGCTCGATCGGCGCCCGGTCGTCGGTGAAGACCACCGACGACTCTGGCGTCGGCTGGAGATTGCCCAGCGTCCGCACCAGGACGTCGATCAGGAAAGGATCGGCGCCGGCGGCGGCCAGCCGGTCGAGGTTCGCCGCCACGTTTCCGGGCGACGTCGACCGCCGGGTGGCGAAGACGATCGTGTTGAACGTCGCCGGCACGTCGACGACGTGCACGCTGGGGAAGACGGCGCGCAGGGTCCCGACCATCCCCTTGACGAGACGCCGGTCGTCCGGCGTGCGCCCGACGTTGATCACGACCACGCCGTCGTCCGTCAGATGGGCGCGCGCTTCCTCGAAGAACTCGCGCGTCGTGAGCTGCCACGGAATGTAGGGCAGGCGGTAGGCGTCTACCCCGATGACGGAGTACCGCTCGGGGCTGCGCGCCAGACCCCAGCGCCCGTCGGCGACGATCACGTTCAGGTTGGGTTCGGTCATGTCGAAGTACTGGCGCCCCACGCGCGTGATGTCGGGGTCGATTTCCCAGCCGTCGATCGGGATCGGGCCGTAGATGCGCGTGTACTGCTTGGCGATCGTGCCGGCCGCCAGCCCCACCAGCCCCAGCCTCTCCACCTCCCGCCCGCGGACCGGGGCCTCGTTCCAATAGGGTGCGGCAAGGAAGTAGTCCCACGTGCCGTAGGTCGCCACGTCCTGCGGGTTGTAGACCGAGTGGATCCCCTGACCCTCGTTGAGCAGCAGGTAGCGAACCCCGTCGCGCTCGACGACCTGAATGTAGTTGTAGGCCGACTCGTCTTCGTAGAGCTGGCCGGCAGTGGCCTTGATCGGGCGACTGAGCGCCCAGGACGACCACGCCAGCAAGACCAGCGGCATCCACAGGTACGCCAGGGCTCGCCGAGGGCCGGCCGACCACAGACCGACGAAGGCCACGACCATCAGGCCGAGCGAAAAGATCAGGAACGTGCGAGCCGTGCCGAAGGCCGGGATCAGCCACAGGACCGGAAGAAAGGTTCCCAGGATCGAGCCCAGCGTCGAGACGGCATAGATGCGGCCCGAGACGCGGCCGGCGTGGTCGGCATCGCGGATGGCGAGGCGGATGGCGAACGGCGAGACGCAACCGAGCAGGACCACCGGCAGACTGAAGAGCACCAGCACCGACAGGAACGAGCCGATCATGATCGCCGCGTCCAGCCGCTCCACGGCGCGCACCGCGAGATCGAGCACCGGACGCGCCACCAGCGGGATCACGCCGGCCAGGAAGGAGGCCCAGGCGAGCAATCCGTAGAACGTCGAGGCGCGAGGCGAACGATCGGCCCATCGGCCCCCGACGAAATAGCCGACGGTCAGGTAGACCAGGATCAGGCCGATGATGTTGGCCCACACCAGGTTGCTGGTGCCGAAGACGTTGCCCAGCAGGCGCGCCGCCGACAGCTCCAGCGCCAGCGTGACCATTCCGGCAACGAACACCGAGACCAACAACCAGCGGTACCCGGCACGCGGCGGTGAGGTTTCCACTTCAGGCGGCCTCCCGGCGCGGGGCGTCCGCCGGCGAGCCCAGCGAGTCCTCGAGCGGCACCCGGCGACGCACAACCCGCGCCGCGATGCCGGATTGCGTCAACGCCGCAGCCAGCGGGCGCGCTCCCACCGGGGCGCCGAAATCGGCCGGGTCGACCAGCACGACCACCGGCGCCAGGCCCCGCCGCCGCAGCTCGAGCACCGCCGCCCGCACGTCGTCGCGCACGTTCGGCGTGAACACGATCACCGTCGAGCCCCGAGGGAACCAGCCGGTCTCGATGCGAAAGACGTCGGTCAGGTCGACGTCGCCCACGGCGCGGAAGCCGGCGAGCGACTCCAGGATCCGGAAGAGCTGGGCTTCGCCGCGATCGGGCTGGACGACGAGCCGCCCGGTGCCGTACCCCAGCAGACCGGCGGCGCGCCGGCCGCTCAGGACGTACAGCGCCACCGAAGCCGCCGCGGCGATCATGTACTCCTCGGTGAGCGGCGGCAGACGCAGGCTTCGGCCGGGTCGCCCGCCGACCGCCTCCTCCGGCCCGCTCGCCGCACGATGCATCGCCCGCTGCCCGTCGATCAGGATCCACGTGTCCGACATGGGATCGAGCTCGAACTCCTTCGAGATCAGACGATCGCGGCGGGCCGTCGACCTCCAGTGGATGCGGCTCAGGCTGTCGCCCGGCGCGTAGTCGCGCACGCCGGCGGCGTTGGGCGTGACCTGATACGTCCGGCGGCGAAGAGCCTCCCCTCCCGACAGACGCCCCACAGGAAGCGGGAAGGAAGGCAGCGGGATCGCCGGAGGCAGGACGACGACCTCGCGCACCTCACCGAGGCGTCGCCGAACCGGAAAGAAGCCGAACGGATCGCCGGCGAAGAGCGTCGCCGGGCCGAGCCGGAAGCGGCCGCGACGCGTGCAGATCGTCCGCGCCGACCACAGCCAGCGCCGGCGCGGCCCCAAGCCCGAGGCGATGGCCGAGGCGCGATGACCGGAGAACTCCTCGTCCGCCTCGTTTCCGCTGAGACCCAGCGCTCGCGCCGAGGCCCACCGCCCCGGCAGGTCCGACTCGTCACGGACCTCGACCCACAGTTTGGGGAACAGGCTGTCGTTGTGCAGGACGAGCGTCTCCTCGAAGACCCGCCCGACCTGGCTCGTCAGGCTGCGCGACGTCCGCTCGAGCCTCAGTCCGCGCAGCGCCAGCACCGACCAGGCCAGGCTGAACAGCAGGACCGCGGCGAACAGCGCCGAGAGGCTGGCGTAGACCGCCCTGCCGGTCAACGTCAGCCCGGTGAGACAGGAGAGGAACAGGACCAGGGCGACGAGCCCGCGGCGGCTCATCGTCCCCCCGTCCCGCCCGGCACGGCGGTGGCGCCGACGACTTCCTGCACGATGGTGCGCGCATCGACGTCCCGGATCCGGGCAGCCGATCCGATGATCATCCGATGGGCAAGCGCCGGGACGGCGATCGCCTTGATGTCGTCGGGCACGACGTAGTCGCGATCCGACAGCGCGGCGACGGCCTGGGCGGCGCGGAACAGGGCCAGGCTGCCGCGCGGGCTCGCGCCGAGGTAGACCTCGAGGTGCCGGCGGGTGGCGCTGACCAGGTCGAGGATATAACGCTTCAGCTCGTCGACGACGCGCACGCGTCGCACCTGCTGCTGGGCCACCAGCACCTCGTCGACCGTCGCCACGGCCTGCAAGTCCTCGAGCGGATGCCGCACCTGTTGGCCTTCCAGCATGCGGATCTCGTCCGTCGGCAGCGGATAGCCCAGGCTGATCCGCAGCAGGAACCGGTCGAGCTGGGCCTCAGGGAGGGGGAAGGTACCTTCGTATTCGATCGGGTTTTGCGTCGCCAGCACCAGGAACGGCGACGGCAGCGGATAGGTCACCCCGTCGACGGTGACCTGCCGCTCCTCCATCGCCTCGAGCAACGACGCCTGCGTCTTGGGCGTGGCGCGGTTGATCTCGTCGACCAGCACGATCTGCGCCATCACCGGTCCAGGGCGGAACTCGAAGGCGCGTGTCTGCTGGTTGAAAACCGAGACGCCGGTAACGTCGCTCGGCAACATGTCGGGGGTGAACTGGATGCGGTGGAACGAAGCGCCGATCGACCGCGCCAGGCTCTTCGCCAGGACCGTCTTGCCGGTGCCGGGGACGTCCTCGATCAACAAATGCCCCTGCGCCAGCAGGCCGAGCAACGTCAGGCGCACCGCCTCCGGCTTCCCTACGATGACGCGTTCGATGTTGTCAGCCAGGCGCCGACCGAGCTCGAAGACGGAAACCATCGGGTGGACCTCCCGATCCCGGCGGAGATTAAGACGTTCGACGGCTATTGCCGCACCAGCAGAGCCAGCATCGCGCTCCAGAAGAGCGAGTAGTTCAAGACCCGCCGCCGTCCATGCGTCGCGGCAAACAGCAGGACCGCCAGTACCAGGCCGGTCGCCAGGCGCACCAGGCCGAGCGGCTCGCGGGCGGTGGAGAACGGTACCACGAGAATCAGCCCGGCGTTCAGCAACAGAGCCCAGGCCTCGGCCTGCGTTCGGTCGCCGACGAGGCGAACACCGCCGGAGACCGCTGCCCACAGCGCCGGCAGCACGATCGTAGGACCGAAGACCAGAGCGTAGAGCGCCAGCGCCTCCGGACTGACGGACCCGATCCGCACAAACCCCATCAGCGGCACGAGTTCGAACGGCGTGCCCATCGCGCCCCCGCTCCCCAGGCCGACCTCGCCGTAGGCCGCCAGCAGCCAGATCTGGAACAAGACGAACGCGACACCGCTGGCGGCGAGTCCCAGCCGCAGCCGTCGATCCGCATGCCCATCCGGACCCCGAACGAAGAACCCGGCCGCCCAGAACGGCAGTGTGGTTTCCTTGGCAAACAGCGCCAGGCCGAGCGCCGCTGCGCCCCAGAGCGGTCTGCCGCGGCGACACGCAAGCCAGCCCACAGCAACGAGGCCGTAGGCCAACGCCTCGTGAAGGAACAGGCCGGCGCTTGCCACCACACCGACCCACAGACCGAATCCTAACGCATACCCCTCCCACAGCCCGCGGTCGAGCATCCAGCGCGCCACCGCCGCTGTTCCGACCGCTGCCGAGACCACGCTCACCCCGAGGAGGGCCCAGGGGATTGCCGGCTCATCGCCGAACGACAGCCAACGCGCCACAACCGGCAGCAGGATTCGCTGGTAGCGGTAGGCCGGACGATCGAGGTGCGGGCCGACGGCTGTCGGCTCGAGATCCAGCGCCATCATGTACGTGAACTGCCCGTCGTAGCCTTCGGTCCCGTTGGGCTCCAGGAGGGTGTAGCGCGTCCCGAGCTCCGCCAGGGCCTTCGGATCCCAGGCATTCGCCGCCAGCCGTGCGCCGGCGAAGACGAGACAAGCCGCGGCGGAGGCCACGGCCGGCCAGACTACGCGGAACGCCGGCGAGCGAACCATGCCACCATCGCGAGCACGACCGTCAGGCTGAGCCCGGAAACAATCGCCCCGTTGCGCGCGCTCGCCGGGCGATAGGTCCACACCACCCGCTGCGACCCCGGCGGCGCCCACACGGCGCGGAACGCGACGTCGGCCGCATACGAGTCGCGCCGGAGCCCGTCCACTTCGGCGACCCATCCCGGATACCAGATGTCCGACAGGACCACCCACCCGCCTTGCGGAATATCGACGTCGATCACGACCCGTCCGGGATCGCCCGTCTCGACCACGGCGGCCGCTCCCTCTCCGCCGCGCTGGCCCGCCACCTCAGGCGGCGCTTCGAGGACGACCTGCGCTTCCGGGTCGAACGCGACAGCAGACACGATCCGCCCTGCCGACTCCGGCCCGTCGGCGGGCTGCGCCGACGGGACAACCCGAACGCGCGCCGCCCCCTCGACGGCTTCGTACTCCACCCAGGGCGGCGTCTCGCCGACTCCACTGGCGATCCAGCCGACGTCCATGAGCGCCAGCCGCGCGGAACGGCCGTCCTGCGTGGCGCCGTCGACGATCCGTATCCACCGCGCGTAGCGGTCGGGCACCAGGGGGTCGAAGTTGTTCGCCGACGGAACGCGGTCGAGCAGGGACGTGTTCGGCAGGCCGCCCTCGCGCACGCTTCGCGGATCGAGGCCGAGCTGAAACGAATCGAAGCGGTGCGTCCGCTCGAACTTGAGAACGCGTTCGTCACGCGAGGCAAGGTAGAGCCGGTGGCCATCGCCGACCGCCTGCGACAACTCGCTTCGGCCCGCGTAGACCGAGCCGGGCGTCGCCGGGTTCAACCCCCAGTTCGCCGCCACGAGGTCGGCCGTGACGACCAGGCCGACGACCGCCAGCCAGCGAGGATGCGGCCGACTGGGCCAGGCGAGCGTCAGGACTCCGGCGAGGAGCAGCCACAGGCCGGCCCAGGCCGTGGCGCGGCCGAAGCTTTCGCGGAGGCCCGCCGGGAAGCTGGTCAGCAGGATCCCGACGGCCATGGCCGCGCCGGCGCCGGCCGTACCCAGGCGGGTCCAGTAGAGGGCCGGGCCTCGCGGGCGAGACCAGAGGTCGGCGCCGAAGCCGGCCAGCATGGCCAGCGCCCAGGTCGTCAGGAGGTTGATGCGCGTCGGCGCGTTGAACAGGTCGGCAAGGGGAAGGCGACGAAACAGAAGCGGATAGATCGGCGTGTTCGATCCGAGGGCGAGCACGAAACACGAGAGCGCCACGACCAGCAGAAACGTCCGCGTGCGTCCGGCGAGGCGGCCGAGGACGCCGGCGCGGACGGCAGCGCCGATCGCCATCAGAAGCGGGAGGACGCCGATGTATAAGGCGTCTTCCCAGTAATTGCCGTAGCCCCAGTAGTCCCCCTGCGCCGGCGACCCGAACAGACCGGGCGCGATCAAGCCCAGCGTGCGCCAGGGCCAGAAGGAGTAGGTCAACGCAGCGGCCTCGTCGAGCCCCGTGCTGCGACTCGAGACGCGCAGGTACTCGATCGTCGGGAGCAGCTGGGCGGCCGCCAGACCGGCCGCCAGCCCGAAGGCGGCGATCCAGATCAAGGCCGAGCGCCCGGCGGCGCGCAGGCCCGACTCGGCGCTTCGCCACACGAGCCAGGCGATCGACAGAAGCAGGCTGTAACCTGCCGACTGCGCATGGCCAGCCAGCAACGGGAAAGCCATCACGGCCGAGAGAACGGCGATTCCCTTCGCCCAGCGTCCCGCGGCGTGCGACCGGGAGGCCTCCACGGCGCGGTCGGCGGCGAGCACCAACCATGGAAGCCACGAAGCGGTGGCATTCAAACTGAAGAACCCCGAGCGCGAGACAAGGTAGGACGAAGACGCGAACGCGGTCGCGCCGACGACCTGCCCGAGAAGCCCCCGTTCCAGACGGCGCAACAGGAGCACCATCCCGACGCCAGAGAACACCAGGTGGGCGGCCACCAGGAAGCCCTCCCCCCACCCTGGAACGGTGATCGCCAGGAGCCAGTTCGGCGGATAGAGCAGCGCGCTCTGGTAGTTCGCCAGGAGCGGCGCGCCCATGCCAAGCAAGGGGTTCCACAGCGGCAAGGAGCCGTGCCGCACGAGGTCGAGGGCGTACGTGTGCCATGGGACGAACTGCAGGAGCGGCGTGCCCCAGTACAGGACCTCGCCGCGAACGAGCATCGGTCCGAATAGCGCTGCCGGTCCGAGCGCAACCAGTGCCAGGGCGAGCCGGCGGGGCAGGCGCGCCTCCCCCACGGCCATGCCTTCCCTCTCCTGGCGGTTCATCGCGCCGCGCTCACGTCGACGACGACGTATCCGCCGCTATCGAAGGCGGCAGGGACCGGGCGGCCGAGCGAAGCGACGGCGTCGCGCTCGCCCGGCGCCTCGAAGACGAAGTCGACCTCCTCGGCGGCCAGGAAGGCGAGCGCCTCCGCCGACGATAGATCGCCGGAAAAGAACGCCTCGACCTGCGGGCGCAGTTCGGCCAGGTTGACTGTCTCCGGGCCGTGCCCGATAACAACACGCATCGGCGCCCAGGCGGGGAGGGCGTTGCCGATATCGAACATGGCCAGGACGACCGATCCGGCGGCCGCGTGCTCGGCAAGCCACTCGAAGGCTCGCACCTCGCCGACCGGCCGATGGAGGGGCGGCGACGGCCGACTCGCCTGCCAGGTGCCGCCGAGGACGAGCAGCGACGACGTGAGAAGCGAGAGCAGCAGGACGGCCGGGACCGCGGCGCGCCGGAGGCCGACGACTCCGAGGTCTGCCAGGCCGCGCGCCGCAAGCACACTCAGCGCCACCCAGGCGCCGTCCACCAGCCGCCGCTGGACGGTCACCGGCAGGTAGGCGGCCAGCAGGAGAAGGGCAACCCATACTGGCAAAAGCCGCCCCGGGCTGGCGTCCCGGCGGAACGCACGCGCTCCCAGGTACGCCGGGACGAGAACGATCGCATACCCGAGCAGGTAGTGCAATGGATGCGGCGAAGGCAACACGTTCTGCGCCGTCCATTGCCGGAGCTGCGGAAGTAGGAGGGACCCCAGCGCGTAGTACGCGACGATGGGCAGCGAGATCCCGACGGCGATGGCAGCCGACAGGAGGCGCTCTCGCAGTCGCGCCGCGTCACGCCTCGTTCGACCCGCCAGCGACGCCAGCACGTGCGCCGCAATGCCGGCATATCCAGACAGGACGGCCAGCGGCTGGACAAGCCCGAGGACGAGCAACAACGCACCGGCTCGCGCGGCCAGGCGGCGGTCCTGCCCGGATCGCAGAACGTCGGTCAGGGCGAAGAGCAAGAGCGACCTGGCGAGGATTAAGTGCGGCAGACCATAGAAGGCCAGGAAGCCAAAGCCCTCCGGCGAGTAGAAATCGATCGGCTGGCTTCCGAGGAACGGCACACGGCCGAGGAGGGCGAGGAGCCAGCCGAGGCCTCCGCCGGCGGTCGCCAGGACGGTCGCCCGGCGGCGGAACGACGGTTCGTCGAGGAAAGCGGCGGCGAACCGGTAGGTGGCCAGCACGGCGAGCGGGATGAGCACAAGCCGCGCCGAGTGGAAGAGCAGCACGAGCTGGAGGTGAATCTCCTGCCCGGCCGCCAGTTTCCCCAGGATCAGATAGGGCAGGAACGCCACGATCCCGGGCGAGGTTCGAGACGAGTACGGCGTCGAGAACAGCCACGCGCCGGTGGCGCCCTGGAGCATCTTGGCGATGTACGAGTTGCCGTCTTCGACTCCGAAGACGAAGCCGGTAAAGACCCACGCCTGGCCCTGAGCCGCAAAACCGACCACGTAGGGAACGGAGGTCACGACCATCAGGATGGCCGAGAACCCGAGACACCAGCGGGTTTCGTCACGCGTCACGGACGTCTCCACAACGCGGCCGCCAGGCCGGCGGCTGCCAGGGCCACGAGAAGGCCGACGGTGAGACTGATGGGCGCGAATCGGAAGACGACGACGTGCTCACCCTCCGGGAGAACGACGGAGCGAAGCAGGTCCTGGTAGGGCTCGATCAGCGTCGGCCTGCCGTCGACGGTCGCGCGCCAGCCGGGGTAGACCGGGTCGGCCAGGATCAGGCGGCCGGGGCCGGTGGCACGGACGATGACGCGGTTGGGCGTCCAATCCAGCGTCAGGACGTCGCGCCAGGGAGTCGCCGGCTGGGGACCGGCCGGCTCGACCCAGGCGCGTGGACGGGCGCGGTCGTTGCGGTAGACGAACGTACCGTCGAGGACGGCTTCGGGTGTCAGGTGGGCTTCGAGTGGGAACGCCGAGACGATGCGGCGCACGGCCAGCAGGCCGAGGGCGTCTTCGTCGAGGCGAGGATTCCAGTCGGCAGCCGGGTCCCCCGTCGGGAATGGCGGCAGGGTTACGCTGTACTCCGACCGATCGAATCCGGTCGCCTCCGCCATGAAATCCACGTAGGCGCGTAGTTGGAGCGGGTGAACTCCGTCGGCGAGGTGCAGGCCGGCCTCGGCCGCCGCCTCCTGAGGCAGGGAGTAGGACGGGGAAAAGACGCGCTCGCCGGCCTCCAGCGTCCCGAGCGCCGAGGCGACGGCGCGCCCACGGGCGCGTGCGTCGGCCGCGGCGCGCGGGTCGATCAGCGAAGCGTCGATCCACAACAACTCGGCGACGAGGATCAGCGGCAGAATGGCGAACGTCCGGCGACCGGCTCGCGCCAGCGACAGGACGAGCACGATCCCGACGGCTACGGCGCTCGCCGCCGGCACGGCTCCACCCAGCCGGCCGTCACCGGCGGCGCCCACGGCGGTGTTCGCGGCCGCAGCCAGCGCGGCCGCGAACACCGCCGCCAGGCGCGGCCGGCGCGCCTCGGCTGGCCCGACGACCGCATCGACTCCACGGGCGGCGAGCGCCGCCAGGGCCATGCCGGAGGCGAAGAGCCATCGCGCGGGTACCCGTGCCTGGTCGAATCCCGGAAGCCGTGTCAGCAGGTCCCCAAAGAGCGTGACCCGACCAAGAGCGAGCACCACCGCCGCCACGAAGACCACCGGCCAGTACAACCCGCGCCTCCGTATCACGACCAGGCCGACGATGGCGGCCACGAACACGACCGAGCCCGGCGATACAAGCCACTCGGCCCACTCGCCGCGCGTCGTCACCAGCAGGCCAACCAGCCGCGCCGCCGGCAGCGCGTAGGGATCGCCTGCTGGTGCGCCGAGGGCGGCGCGGGTCGAGGCTCCGACGAATTCCAGGAAGGGGATCGCGACGGTTGCCGTCGCGGCGACGAGGCCGATCAAAGCGGCGACCGTCCCGAGAGCGAGTCGCCGCCCGTTCGCCCGCGCCGCTCCTCGATCCGTGAGCCAGCTCCAGCCGCCGTACGCGACCGTCAGCGCCGTCGAAGGCAGGAACCAGCGAGGGTCCACGAGGAACACCAGACCGCAGACCGCGCCGCAGACAAGGAAGCGGCGCAGCCACCGGAAACCTTCAGCCCCTTGGATCGCGCGCCGAGCGGCCAGCAGCGCCCACGGCGTCCACGAGACGGCCGCCACGAGGGTCACGTGACCGAGGCCGACGTGGCCGATCATCTTGGGCATCCCGGCGAACGCCAGCCCGCCGACGAGCGACGCCGACGGAGCGAGCCCTTCGTCGCGCAGGAGAAGCGTCATCCCCGTTCCGGCGAGAACCAGGTGCGCCCACAGCACGAGATTGAGCACGGGCGCGGCCGGCCACGCAGCGAGAAGCCACAGGGGTGGATACCACAGCCCGGAAAGCGGATCGGCCCCGAACGGGAGGCCGCCGAGGATGGTCGGATTCCACAGCGGGATCTGGCCCCACGTCGCGACCGCGCGGCGCAGAAACAGAGCGCTCGAGAGATGGGCGGTGAGGGCGTCCGAGTACTCGGAACCCGGGGAAAACGGAAACGACGCCGGGTTCGCCGCCAAGGGGGCGAGGAACAACGCCGCCGATGCCGCGAGCACGATCAGAAGGACCGCCGGCCTTTCCAGCGAGGCCCTCACGACGGCGGCACCTCGTACACGGCCACCCCGCCCTCGTCGTACACGACTCGTAGCGCCGCGGCCCAGCCGTGCGCTCCCATCGCCGTCTCGCGCGGGCCGACGAAGACATAGTCGACGTCCCTCGCGCGAAGCCGGGCAAGCGCTTCGCCGGCGTCGAGCCCGCCGGCGAAGAACGACGTCACCCATGCCTCTTCGGCCTCCGCACCAGGTGTCTCGAACGGATGTCCGTAGACGACGCGGATATCGGCGAACGCCGGAAGCCGGTTCCCGCTGACCGGCCCTGCGAGGACGAGCGAGCCGTCCGGGACCTCCCGATCGATCCACGCGTAGGCGCGGCTTTCCGCGGTCGTCAGGACCACATCCGGTTCACCGCGCAGCGCCCCGCCGAGGGTCGCCGCGACGACGATGGCGTTGGTCGGCAGGCACAGCGCCAGCAGCGCGGCCGAGGCCAGACGAGGCTTGCGGATCGTGGCAAGGCTCACACCGGCGAGCGCCGCCATGGGGAAGAACACCCCGAGCAGCAGCCTTCGTTGCAGCGGAACGGGGGCGAAGACCATCCCCAGGCCGATGACGAGCCAGACCACAAGGAAACGGCCGGACGGCGAGGCAACCTTCCGGGAGCGGATCACGCCGATCGCCGCCAGGGGGAGGACCAGGCCGAAGCCCAGAACGACGTCGAGCACGGGAGGAGATGGTGTGAGATTCTGGCTCGACCAGGCCGCCAGCGCGGGGTTCACGCGGGTCACCCACAGGTCGTACACGATCCAGGGCAGGCTGACGAGGCCGAAGGCCAGCCATGCCATCAGCCGCGGGCTTCGTTCGGGCAAGGCCGGGGTGGCCGACGCCGTCCTCTCCCACACCAGCCAGACGGCGGCGACCGCCAGCACGACGAACACGGCGAACGGCTGGACGAGAGCGAGGACGAGTCCGGAGGCGGCCGCCCACGGCACTCTTCCTCCTCGAGGGCGAACCGGTCCGGCGATGGCCACCGACGCCGTCAGCATGGCCGCCGCGGCGAGAGAGAAATGCGCGCTGACCAGGATCGACAGGAACGGGATCGCCTCCGGAACCCAGAGGTCGATCGAGAGTCGTCCGACCCCCATGGCGACCCAGCCCAGTCCGGATCCGAAGAGCACGAGGGCGAACGCCCGACGCCGCGCCGCGGTGTCCTCGACGAAGATCTCGAAGAACTGGCGCGCGGCGAGGACCATCAGAAACCCGCCGGCAAGCCGCGCCGCATGGTAGACCACGAGGGGCGAAGCGCGGCTGAGGCGCTGGATGTGGCCGAGCAGGAGGTAGTACACGAACAGCAGCGAGCCCTCGCCCGGGTCGGCGGCGTAGGGAAGCCGGAACATCCAGGAGCCTCCGGCTCCCTGACGCATCTTCGCCAGGTACGAGAACCCGTCGACAGGATTGACCAGAAACCCGGAGAAGACAAGGTCCGGCGGTTGCGCCCGCGCCGCCACCAGATACGGCACCAGCGCGCCGACGAGCACGGCGGCCGCGCCAACGGCCCACGACCAGGAGCGCCGGTGCATGGGGGAATTGTACGCGAGCGTACAGGCGACGCACGCCTCCGGCCCGGACACAAGAAGCGCAGGCACCCCAAGACCGGATAGGGCTCCGGTCCCGACAGGGAGCCGAAAGGGGCCCGGGGGTGCGTGCAAAGCCCTCCCACGCCGCCATTCGGGCCGAGAGACCCGGTCGCTTGCCCCCCGCCTGCGACCGCATCTATAATCGGTCCGTGAGCCGGGCTTCGGCACTCTACCGCCTCCAGCGACTCGACCTGGCGATCGACCAGGCGAGATCGAGGCTGGCGGAGATCGAGGCCGAGCTGACGAACCACTCCGCCGCTGAGCGCGCCCGCCACGAGGCGGCGGAGAAGGAGGCCGCGCTCCGCCAGGCATCGCAGGCGGCGCGCGCCGCGGAAGACGCGGTGGCGACGCAGCGAGCCAAGGTCGAGGCGATCGAGCAGCGGTTGTACGGGGGCTCCGTCAACAACCCGAAAGAGTTGCAGGAGCTGCAGGCCGAGGCGGAGGCGCTGCGGCGGCATCTGACTCGTCTCGAGGACGAGGCGCTCGAAGCCATGATGCGCCTCGAACAGGCCGAACAGGAAGCACGCGAGGCCCAGGCCCGCCGCGAGTTGTCGGAGGCCGACGACGCCGGCCGGGCACGGAACCTGCAGGGAGAACGTCAGTCGCTCCTGGCTGCGCTCCAACAGCGCTCGGAGGAGCGGGAGGTCGAGGCGGTCAGCGTGCGGGCCGAAGACCTCGAGCTCTATCAGACCCTGCGCCGCGGGCCGGGCAGTCTCGCCGTGGCGGAAATGCTCGACGGTTCCTGCACGGCGTGTGGCGTGGGCCTGTCGGCGTCTGCCGTACAGCAAGTCCGCTCCGGCTCCGTCCTTGTCCGCTGCCGCCAGTGCGGCCGGATCCTGTACGCGGGATAACGGATTGCTCCAGAACATCTTCGGCTTCCAGTTCGACCTGCCCGAGTTCCTGCTCGGATTGGGCGTCGGCTTCCTAGCGCTGCTGGTCTTCAACCGCGCCCTGCCAGTGGCGAAGGACGTCCTGAAGTGGAGCCGAGGCCAGGTCGGCGAAGTATCGGTCAGCGTGGCATCCGGCTCGCGCGACCGCTACCGCCGCGAGCTCGAGGCCCGTCTCCAGACGATGCACCTGGCGCGCGCGCTGTTCGTGCTGGACGACATTCTGATCGCCCCGTGCGTCCTCGCGCCCCCCTTCCCCGCCGACCCGACGCGCACCGAGCCGAGGCCCGAAGACACGCTCGCCGTTCTGCCCAACCTTCCCGACTGGGTCACGCTGGCCGGGATCTTCCGCACGCCGTCGCTGGCGCTGCCGACGGCGCTCGCGCACGGGCCGAACTTGCTCCTCACCGGCGATCTCGGTTCCGGCAAGTCGACGGCGCTCGTCTACCTGGCACTGGTGACGGCGCGCAAGGCGCCGGAGGCCGGCGCCCTCGCCGGGCATGTTCCCTTCCTGCTGCACGCCGCGGATTTGCGGCTCGATCGCTGGGATGGCAAAGACCCGGTCGACCCGCTCGTCTCGGCGGCGCAAGCGCCGCTTTCGGGACGGATGGCAGGACGCTTGGCATCGTACGCGCGGCTCGCCTTCCGCCAGAAGAACGTCCTCGTCCTGGTCGACGGACTGGACGAACTCACTCTCGATCAACTGTCGAAGGTCGCCGCCTGGCTGGAGGCGCTTCAGGACGACCATCCCGAGGTGCGGATCGTCGCCGCGGGGCCGGCACGCGGCTACGATGGCATCGTCAGCCAGGGTCGGCTGGCGCCGGCGGCGCTGGCCCCGTGGAGGGACCACGAGCAGCGCGAGTTCATGGCGAAATGGGCTGCCGCCTGGCAGCGCGACGTGGCCCCGAAGATGCCGAAGCGCGGTCTGGCGGATATCGACCCGGCGCTGATCACGGGCTGGTTGGTGGGCGCGGCGCGCAGCGCCTCGCCTCTGGCCATGACGCTTCGCGTCTGGGCGGCGCATGCCGGCGACGTCCGGGGAGCCGGCGTAACGGATTCGCTCGACGCGTACCTGGGACGATTGCTGTCGCAGGAGGAACGGCAGGCAGCGGAAGCCGCGGCGCTGGCATGGCTGGAGAGCCGCAACGGCGTCTTGCAGCAGCGCAGCCTGCGCCGGGGCACGCCGCTCGGCGATCTGGTCGAGGCCGGCATCCTCACGCGGCGGGAGGGCGGAGACTACTCCTTCAGCCAGCCCGCCGTCGGAGCCTACCTGGGCGCCCGGGCCATGGCCGCCGCCGGCCCGTCGGAGGCCGTCGTCCAGGCCGGTTGGCCGCCGGCGGAAGCCGCCATCGGGTACCTCGCCGCCCTGACGGATGTCGGGCCCATCGTCCAGCGGTGGATGGAGGCCGGCCGCGACGTGCTCGAGACCGGAACGCTGGACGCGGCGCGTCTCCTTCGCTATGCCCCGCGCAAGGCCTCCTGGCGCCAGCTCGTCCTGCGATCGCTGGCGCAGATCCTGCAGTCGCACCAGCGTCCGTACGGCCTCCGGTTGCGCGCCGTGGACGCGCTGGTGCAGGCGAGCGAGCCGACGGCGGCGATTCTCTTCCGCCGACTCCTGACGGTCGAGGCTGCCAGTACCCGCCTGCTCGCCGCCGTCGGGCTGGGCGGCTTGCGCGACGAAGAGTCGGTCCCGACGCTAGTCAGCGTCATGACGAGGGACCGCGAGCTGCTCGTCCGGCAGGCGGCGTGCCTCGGCCTGGCCGGAATCGGGTCGGAGGCGGCGCTGGAGGCGCTCGGACGAGCGCTGCTCGAGGGCGAAGAGGGCGTGCGGCTGGCGGCCGCCGAGGCTCTCGCCATCCATCCCGACGAAGGCTACGGGATGCTTCGCGACGCGGCCGAGGTCGACAACTTGATGACGCGACGGGCGGCGGTCTTCGGGCTGGCGCGGGTGCCCGAGGACTGGGCGCTGAAGATCCTCGAGAAGGTCCAGGTCGACGACCAGCAGTGGGTGGTGCGCGGCGCGGCGGCGGAAGCCGCCGAACGGCGGCGCAATCCGCCCTGGCGAATCCCGACCCCGGTGCGCGACCCCAGCCAGCTTCCCTGGCTGATGGCATTCGCCGCGCGAATCGGGTCCGGCCTGGCGGCGGGACGGGCGGCGATGGAAGTGCTCCGACGCGCCATCAGCAGCGGGTCGACGGAGGAGCAGATCGCCGCGCTCGAGACCCTGGCGTGGCTCGACGCCAGCGAGTTCCAGCTCGAATTGAACAACGCGTTGCGATCGGACCAGCCATTCCTGCGCGACGCGGCCTTCGAATCGCTGTGGCGTCAGGCGGCGCCCGGCGTGCTGGTCATCCCCACGATCTGATCGCCCTCACACAAGCCGACGCGACCGACTCGCTGCCCGAGCGGCGTTCGGTGGACCGCCCGCCATCGGGCCGGGACGGCCAGGGAGCATGCTGACGAAGGCCGCCACGGCCCTCGTGCCCTCCCGACCCATGCGGCTCGCCACCGTGGGGCTCCTTAGTCCGCTTCGTTCCGATCGATCCAGGACTGCAGCCGCCGCTGCACTTCGCCGGCCGACATGTCGGTGATCGAGACGATCTTGTCGAGGCCCTTCTCGCCGGCGACGATCTCGATCCGGTTCTTGCGGATGCCGAGGGCCTCGGCCAGGAAGTCGACCAGCGCCGCGTTGGCCTTGCCTTCGATCGGCGGCGCGGTCACCCTCACGCGCAGCGTGCCGTCGTCGAGGATCCCCGCCACCTCCGTCCGGCGCGCCCGCGGCGTCACCCGCACGGTCAGCGCCGCCCCGCTCTTCCCGTCGTGCAGCTTGAACTTGCGCATCTTCGTTCCCGGGCCTACGAGGCCAGCGCCACGAGAAGTCCCCCGACGACCTGGACCAGGACGAGCAGGACGAAGGGACTGAAATCGAGCATCCCGACGGGCCGCAGGACCCGGCGGATCGGTGCCAGCATCGGCTGAACGATCGCGTCGAGGTTACGGCGGAAGGGATGATAGGGATCGAGGACGAAGCTGACCAGAACGTCGACCAGGATGACGATCGTCAGGAGCGTGGTCAGCAGTTGCAGCAGGTCGGCGAGCATGGCAGGCTCTAGTTTACATCCGCTCGCCCAGAATCGCTCGCCCGATTCGCACCAGCGTTGCCCCTTCTTCGATCGCGGCCTCGAAGTCGTCGCTCATCCCCATCGACAATTCCGGAAGGTCGCGGCCGAGGCGGGCGGAAAGGAAGTCGCGCAGCCGGGCCAGCCGCCGGAAGGTCTCCCGCTGGGTGCCAACGTCTGCCGTGAGAGGCGCCATCGTCATCAGGCCGCGCACCTCGAGGTGCGGCAGAGCCGCGGCCGACAGAAGCTCGCCGACATCCTGATCCCAGAAGGCCTCGTTCGCCAGTCGCCAGCCGGCCTTGGTCGGCTCGCCGCTGACGTTGCATTCGAGCAGAACGGGCTGGACTCGCCCGGCTCGCGACGCCTCGGCGTCGAGTCGCCGTGCGATCTTGAGTCGGTCGACGGCATGGAGTAAGGCGAAGCCCTCGCCGACCAGGCCGACCTTGCGGCTCTGGAGAGGCCCGACCAGGTGCCACTCGAGGTCGGGGAGATCGCGCAGCTCGGCGATCTTCGGCAGCGCCTCTTCGATCCGGTTCTCCCCGAAGCGGCGCAGGCAGCAGGCGTAGGCCGCCCGGATCGTCTCGGTCGGATGTCCTTTGGTGATGACCACCAGGCGCACCTCGGCCGCATCCCGGCCGGCGCGCCGCGCCGCCTCGTGAATGCGACGAGTCACGCGTTCGAGGCGAGCACCGATGGATTCGGTCCGTCGAACGGCCATGCTGTCGAACGGCCATGCTGTTCGGCCGCGGCTCGCCGCCCCAGGCGGGCTCAGCCCGCCAGCGCGATCACCGCCGCGAAGCGTCCCGTCCGCCCGCCCTCCCCGCGGTGCGAGAACCAGTCCTCCGTATGGCAGGCGCTGCAGATCCCGGAGACCTCGATTCGCCGGACGCCCTCCTCCTCCAGCACCTGGCGGTTGGCGCCCCACAGGTCCAGCCGGGTCCCGTCGTCGCCTGCGGTCAGGTGCCTGTCGGCCGTGGCGCCGTACGCGGCGCGGAACGCGGCGACGACCTCGGCCCCCACCGGGTAGTGGTGCGCGGCGATCGACGGGCCGATGGCCGCCACGACGTCCGCCAGACGAGTGCCATAGGCCGAGACCATGCGACGCAGCGCGGCCCGCAGCACCTGGCGGACGGTCCCCAGCCAGCCGGCGTGAACGATCCCGACGGCGCGTCGGACCGGGTCGTGCAGCAGCACCGGCACGCAGTCGGCGAAGCGCATCATCAGCGTCACCTCCGGCCGGTCGGTCAGGATGGCGTCGGCCTGGAGCGGCGGAGCGTCACCGCGCGGCGCGTTGGCCACGACGACCTCGGCCGAGTGCACCTGCCAGGCGTCGAAGACCGAGGCCGGGTTTCGCGCCAGCGCCTCCAGCGCCAGCCCGCGGTTCGTGTGCACGCGTTCCGGATCATCGCCGACCATCGCGCCGACGTTGAGCGATTCCCACGGCCATGGGCTCACCCCGCCGCGCCGCGTCAGCAGGCCGTGGACCACCCCGTCGGAGAGCAGCGAGTCGAACTGGAACAACCGGAGGCGCCCGACGTCGCGGAAGCCCATGACCCTTCAGCGATCGCCGACGCCGGCGAGCTTCACCGTGGCCGTCGCGCGAGTCTCGGCCATCGACTGCTCGAGGTGCGGGTAGGCCAGCCAGACGTTGAGCAGTCCAAACAGCAGGCCGGTGGCGGTGCGCAGCAGAGGCGTGCTCTCCCGAGGCGACCAACCGGCCAGGAACACCGGGGTGCCGGCGAGAAGTTGCGAGCCGCCGTCGATCGCCATCGGCAGGACGCCGACGAGAAACCAGATGGCCACCGGCAGCGGCTTGATCCGTCGCCGCACGAAGGCGAACGTCACGCCGCCGACGAAGATCCCGCCGTAGATCGCCGCGTCGCGCTCGCACAGCGCCACCTTGTAGCCGAGGCGCTCGTTGCCGACGAATGCCCGCGCTGCGGCGAAGTCGTCTTCCGGCAACCCGGTCGCCAGTCCGTAGGTCACGAGCGACAGCCCGGCGAGCGAGCGGGGGTAGGCCGGCTGTTCGCCGAACAGGAACCACGAGCGGAATGCGAGCTGGTGGCAAACCGGTGAGTAAGCGCCGTAGATCCAGCGCGCCGGCGTCGTGGCGCCGGCTTTCATCAGCACCGGCGCCAGGAACGGGAGGCCAACGTACAGGAAGGCCGCCAGGTTGAAGACCGCCAGCCAGTGGCGGGCGAAACCTCCGACGGCTCGGGCGAAGCCGATGGCGCGGCGCCGATCTTTCTCCGTCGGCGCGGGACGCAGTGCCTGGCGCTGCTGCGCCGAAAGAAGCACCACCCGGAGATCGGTCTCGCTGAACGGCGCCCGCAGGGTGTACGGCCCCGCCTCGACGACCGGCACCGACGCCCCGTAGCGCGCGGCGAGGACGGGGTCGGCCTCGATGTCGACCTCGACCAGACGGTGGGCGACGCTCGACTGGAGCGCGGCCAGGGCGGCGCGCGCCTGGTCGCACAGCGAGCAGTCGTTCTTCGTGTACAGGGTCACGCGCATCATCCGCCCAACCCCAGATCTGCGAGGTAGCCGTCGATCTGGTCGCCGCTCATCAGACCGACGTGCTGGAACCGAATCGTACCCGATTCGTCGACGAAGAAGGTCGTCGGATAGCCGAGCACGCGATACAGCCGCTGGACCTCCCCGCCGGGATCGAGCAGCAAGGGAAAGGTCAGGCCCAGCTCGTCGCGAAAGCGCTCTACCTCCTCAGCCGGCTCGTCGAAGTTGACGCCGAGGACGACCAGGCGGTCGGGGTACCGCCGGGCGCGCGCCTCGAGGTCCGGCATTTCGAGACGGCACGGAGCGCACCACGTCGCCCAGAAATTGACGGCGACGATCCTGCCCCGCAGTTCACTGAGCCGGAGGCGCTGCCCGTCGACAGTCTCGAGCTCGAAGTCCGGCGCCGGTGCGCCGACGATCGCCGCCGGGACGGGGGCGCGTGTGGCGTCCGCCGGCTGTTCGGCGGACGGCGTCTGGAACAGAACCAGCCCGATCGCCAGGCCGATCAGGGCGCTTCCCCCGGCGGCGAGCCATCCCGAACGGCGCGCCCGGCCCGAGTCGCGTAGTTCCACCTACAGCCCCAGATTGATGAAGAACCCGTACCGGGCGAGGCGTTCGAGGGTTCCGGTGAAGAGCATGACCCCGACGACGATCATCACCACCCCCGTGAGGCGCGAGAGGACGCGCACCGCGCCGGCGTGGTGGCGCATCAGCTCGGCCATGCGGCCGACACTGAGCGCAGCCAGCAGGAAGGGCACCGCCATGCCCAGGGAGTAAGCCGTCAGCAGGACGACCCCGCGATTCAGGCTGGCGGCATTGAGGGCCAGGGTCAGCACGAGGCCGAGCACCGGACCGACGCACGGCGCCCACCCGGCGGAGAAGAAGATGCCCATCGCCGCCGACGAACCGTATCCGCCCGCACCGGGGCGGACCTGACGGCGAAGGTCGTAATCGAGGAACGGGATGTGGATGGCACCGAGCGTGTGCAACCCGAAGACGATGACCACCGCGCCGCCGATGCGGGCCAGCCACACCCGCAGGTCGTAGAGCACGGCGCCGACGAGCGACGCCGCCGCCCCCAGCCCGATGAACACCAGGCTGAATCCGGCGACGAAAGCCAGCCCATGACCGAAGGTCACCCAGCGGTTCTCGACGACGACGCCCTCGGCCGTCGCCGAACGCCCGCTCAAGTATCCGACGTAGGCGGGGACGAGCGCCAGGACGCACGGCGAGAGGAACGACGCCAACCCGGCGAGGAATGCCAGCGGGAGGGTGACGGAGTCGGCGGTCATGGGCTAGGCCTCGCGCACGATCACGGGCGTCCCCGGCGTGGGAAACAGCGACGTCACGTCGCCCGGGCGGTAGGCGACGGGAGGATTCGACCAGCGGAAGAGCCATTTCGCATCTTCAGGCAGAACGTTGATGCAGCCGCGTGAGCGAGGTGTGCCGAAATCGTTGTGCCAGTACGTCGAATGAACGGCGGCGCCCATCCCGCTGAACAGGATCGTCCAGCCGACGCCCGGCAAGTCGTAACCCGAGACCCGATCGCCGCCCGACATATGGCGCGAGATCATCTTGCGCCAGGTCCAGTTCTGGCCGACGGGCGTGTTCCAGATCCGCACGCCCTGTTCCGTGAACGAGTAGCCCGAGGCGATCCGGCAGTAGTAGACCTCGACACCGTCCTCGAACGCCGAGAGGTCCTGCCGATCCAGGTTGACATGGATGGCTTTCTTGGCCTGCGGGTCCCCGATCGGCGCGACTTCCTCCGACGTGATGCGCCGGAAGGCCTCGCCTGGGGCGTACATCACGACGGCGTTCTCGTCTTCCACGCGATACCAGATCCGTCCGTCGGCGCCGGAGGTCCGCTGGTTGACGTTCAGCACCATCGAATAGTACAGGCGGTAGCGCACGGGTGCGGCCGGGTCGGGGGCGGTGCGGCCGTCGACGAACGGGACGGTGATCTCGGTCCAGATTCCTTCGGCCGGGATCCCGGGCTCGATCGGGTTCGGCCGCTGGCGCACCGGTTGAGCGTCGGACGACCACAGGTAGCCCTGGGGCGTCTCGAACCAGACGTGATTGTGCGGGTACACGCCGCGTCCAACGACCTCCCGCTCGACAACCAGGACCTCGTCGAACCCCGCCCGGCCGACCTCGGCTGCCTCCGGGTCAGGCCGCCGGCGGAGCCGCGTCTCGACTTCGGTGACGCGACACAGCCGGTCGGGTTGCGGGGGATAGGCGAAGCCGCGGACCAGCCGCCGCGGCACCAAGGCCACCCCCACGGAGGCACCGGCTGCCTTGAGGAAGTCGCGACGGGAGAGGGGCGCGGGGGTCGGCATCAGCCACTCGTCATCTTAGACGCGGGAGGATAGCAGCCTTGTACCGACCCGGCAAGGACGCTCACCGAACGCTCAGGTGAGCCGAACGGTACGCAAGCGCAGGCTGTTGGAGACGACGAAGACCGACGAGAACGCCATCGCCGCCGCCGCCAGGATCGGCGTCAGCAGGCCGAAGGCCGCCGCCGGGATGAGAACGACGTTGTAGAACAACGCCCAGAACAGATTCTGGCGGATGACGCGCAGCGTCTTGCGCGAGAGGGCGATCGCTCGCGGCACGCCGCGCAGGTCGCCGCCGATGAGCGTGACGGGCGCGGTCGAGACGGCTACGTCGGCGCCCGTGCCGACGGCCATGCCGACGTCGGCCCGGGCCAGGGCCGGCGCGTCGTTGATCCCGTCGCCGGCCATGGCGACCTTCTCCCCCGCCGCCTGGAGCGCCTCGACCTCGGCCGCCTTGCCTCCCGGCAGGACGCCGCCGCGAACGTCGGAGGCGGCGATGCCGACCTGGCGCCCGATGGCCAGGGCCGTCGCTGGGTGATCGCCGCTGATCATGACGACTCGCAAGCCCATGCGGTGCAGGCTCTCGATCGCCTCCACCGAGCCATCCTTGACCGAGTCGGCGATGCCGATGGCGCCCCGCGCCTTGCCGTCGACGGCGGCGACGACGGCCGTCTTGGCCTCGGCCTGCAGGCGCTCGACGGCCGACCCCAACCCATCGAGCGAGACGCCGCGGCGACCGAGAAACGCGACGGTACCGACGAGCACGTCCCGACCTTCGACCTTCGCCGCCAGCCCTTCGCCCGGGACGGCCTCGAGCGACTCGGGCTCGGGGACCGACAGGCCGCGCTCGCGGGCCGCGGCGACGACCGCTTCCGCCAGGGGGTGCTCGGAGCCGCGCTCGGCGCCGGCGGTGAGGCGCAGGAACTCGTTCTCGGCGGCCCCCTCGGCCGCGATGACATCGGTGACCGAGGGATGGCCGCGCGTGATCGTGCCGGTTTTGTCGAGGATAACGGCGGTGATCCGGCCGGCGCTCTCCAGCGCCTCGCCGGACTTGAACAGGATCCCCATCTCGGCCCCCCGCCCGGTGCCGACCATGACGGCGGTCGGCGTGGCGAGCCCCATGGCGCACGGGCAGGCGATGACCAGCACCGCCACGGCGCGGATCAGGGCCTGCGCCACGACGGTGTTGCCGGGGTCGGGCGGCGGCGCGACCACGAGCCAGCCCAGGAATGTCGCCGCGGCGATCGCCAGCACGATCGGCACGAAGACCGCCGAGACCCGGTCGGCGAGCCGCTGGATCGGCGCCTTGCTGGCCTGCGCCTCCTCAACCAGGCGGATGATCTGAGCCAGCATCGTCTCGCCGCCGACGCGCGACGCCTCGGCCTTCAGTCGGCCAAGACGGTTGAGCGTGCCACCGATGATCTCGGAGCCGACGGCCTTATCGACCGGCATCGATTCGCCGGTCAGCATCGACTCGTCGACCGACGAGGCGCCTTCGACGACGCGGCCGTCGACGGGGATCTTGTCGCCCGGGCGCACGACGAAGACCTCGCCCAGCCGCACTTCGTCGACGGGCACTTCGATCTCGACGCCGTCGCGCACGACGCGGGCCAACTCCGGCCGGAGCCGCATCAGGTGCCGGATCGCCTCGCTCGTCCGCCCGCGGGCGCGCGCCTCGAGGTACTTGCCCAGGACGATGAGCGTGATGATGACGGCGGCGGTCTCGAAGTACATGTGGCCGGTCGCCAGCCCCAGGAGCACCGCCAGGGAGTAGAAGTAGGCCGCCGAGGACCCCATGGCGATGAGCACGTCCATGTTGGCGGCGCCGTTGCGCAGGGCCTTGAAGCCGCCGGTGTAGTACTGCCAGCCGACGTAGAACTGCACCGGCGTGGCCAGCAGGGCCTGGATCCAGGCGAACGTCGGCGCGTGGCGCCACGCCATCGGCGCCAGGCCGAGGTCGGCGGCCATCGATAGCAGGAACAGCGGCAAGGTGAAGATGGCGCCGGCGATGAGCAATCGGCGCTGGCGCCGGATCTCGCGTGTGCGCGCGGCGCGTTCGGCATCCTCGGCGCCGGCGCCGCGCTCGACGGCCTCGAAACCCTGGGCTTCGACGAGGCGCCGCAAGTCGGCGGGCGTGGCGGCGGTCGGCAGGTACCGAACGCGGGCGCGCTCGGCGGCGAAGCTGACGGCGGCCTCGACGACCGCCGGATGGCCCCGCAAGGCCTGCTCGAGTCGGCGCGCGTCGTTGTCGTCCGCCAGACGGGCCACCGCCAGGTCGAGGTCGCCCAGGGCGACGTCGTACCCGGCGCGGCGCACGCGTTCGACGAGCCGGCGGGCATCGACCCGGCTGGGATCGAACGCGACGCTGGCGCGCTCGGAGGCCAGGCTGACCGTCGCCTGCGCCACCCCGTCGAGCCGGCGCAAGTTGCGCTCGATCGTCGAGACGCAGTTGGCGCAGGTCATGCCCGTGACGGGCAGCGTCAGGCTGCGCGTGGCTTCGCCGGGTTCGGTCACCGTCGTCCCCGCGGCGCCGTCAGCCGGCGACCGGGTAATCGATTTCGGCCAGCGCGCTGCGAATCGCTTCGTCGCTCGCCGGCGGCTCGAAGGCCACCTCGACGCGCTTCTCGTCCTGGCTGACCTGCACCTGGCGCACGCCAGGCACCTCCTTCAACTCGGACTGAATCGTACGCACGCAATGGCCGCACGAGATGTTCGGGACCTTGTAGGCGCGGGTTTCCATGGGTTCCTCCGGGCCGCGTCAGGACTGCGCGGCCAGACGATAGACTTCGGCGATCTCCTGCAGGACACGTTCGCGCTCGTCGCGGTTGTCGCCACGCACGGCGGTGATCAGGCACGAGTGCAGATGGTCCTCGAGGATCGAGGTGTTCAACTTCGAGAGCGACGCCTGCACCGCCTGAATCTGGCGAATCAGATCGATGCAGTACGCGTCCCCCTCCACCATCCGGCTGATCCCCCGGACATGCCCCTCGATATTCTTCAGCCGCTTCAGCGTGTCGCTCTTATCCATACACCATGCCTCGGCGTGGATCCGGTGCGGCGCATCCGCAAGGATTCTCGCATCCGGCCCCCCCCAGGGGGGTGGGGTCGCCAACAAGGTCAGAATAACCCTCCAGAGAACCCATGTCAAGGGATAGTCCTTCGCTGCAATGCCATGGCTATGCGAAGGCTCCTGCGAGGTCCGCCGGCCAGCCGCTTTCGAAGCATGCTGCGAAAGGCAACGGACATGGAACCGCGGCCCACCGGGATCGCCTGGCCGTGCCCACTCTAACCTGCCGGCGCGGCGGCCGCCTCGCGCGCGGCGCGCTCCCGCAGCTGAGCCCGCAGCGCCTCGATGTCGTGGGGAATGTTCCACGAGGCCAGCGCAAGGAAGAACGCGCCGATCAGCCACGCTCCGACGCAGATAGCCAGGATCGCGAATCGCAGCGAGGTCTGGTCGGCGAGCCACCCGGCCAGCAGCGGCGCCGCCGCTGCCCCTCCCTCCTCGACGAACGACTGGATCGACAGCGCCGTGCTGCGCACCTCGGGCAGCGCGATGTCCTGCACCGAGGAGACGACGTTCGGCGAAGCGAAAGGGATGAAGAGCGCCGTCGGCAGGAGCAGCGCCAGGAACAACCCCGGCTGCGACACGGGAACGTTCATCGCGCCGGTCAGGAACACCGCGCCCAGGAGCACACCGATCGTCGACACCACCAGCCGCCCGCGGCGGGTCCGGTGGAAGGCGCGATCGCCGAGCCATCCGCCGACGACGTAGCCAACGGACAGAACGGCGATCGCCGGGACCATCGTCAGCAGGATCTGCGTATCGCCGTAGCCGCGTTCGAGCTCGAGGTACGCGAAGAACCAGAACCCGATAATGTTCCAGGGAAAGACTCCGACGAAGCCCTGGACGAACAGCAGGAGCAGACTGCGCTTGCGCAGCAACGCCACGGCCTGCCGGCGATCAAAACGATAGTGGCCCGCCTGCGGCAGGCCGTCCAGCTCGGGTTCGCTCTGACCGCGACCAGGCTCGCGCACCCCGATGCGGATGACGACCGCCAGCAAGATACCGGCGGCGCCGGTCAGCAGGAACAGGTTCCTCCAGCCGAGCGCGCCGCCGAGCGCCAGGGCCAGCACCGTCGCCGCCAAGTAGCCCACCGGCTGCGCCAGCTGCAAGACACCGTAGACCCGGCCGCGGATCGCCGGCGGGAAGTAGTCGGCCATCAGGCTGTACAGGCCCGGGTAGCTCGAATCATCGATCCCTGTCGAGGCGCGCGCGGCGAGGAAGGTCCCGTACGTCGGCGCCCGGGCGGCCAGCCACGTCGTCGAACCCCAGACGAACGACGCCAGCGCCAGCAGCGGTGCGCGCGCGTGGCGATCGTAGAGGTAGCCCCACACCGGGTAGAGGACGCCCCCGACCACGAGCGCCGCCGTCGTCACCAGGCCCATCTGGGTCTTGGTGATGGCGAAGGTGTTCATGATGTCGGTCGTGAGCGGGCTGATCAGCAGGCGATCGGTCTGGTGCAGCAGGATGAAGAGGAAGAACGTCGCCAGGACGAAGCCGCGACGTGAGCGTCGACCGGTCGTCGGCGGCGGGCTGGAGGCCACCTCGCGGCTGATCCCGGCCTGCACGCCCGACTACCGGTGGCCGCTCGGCGGATCCGGCGAAGGGTCGTGCGCCGCGTCGGCCCCTGGTTCCTCGCGCAGCAGGCGCAGGCCGTGTTCCAGGGCCGACCAGACGACCTCCAAGGATTCGACGGCGCCGGCCGGGCTCCCGGGCAGGTTGACGATCAGGGTCCGTCCGATCATGCCGGCGACGCCCCGCGACAGCATGGCGTGCGGGTTCTTGTGAGCGCCGGCTCTTCGCATCGCCTCCGGCAGCCCCGGAGCCAGGCGATCGCACACGGCCAGCGTCGCCTCGGGCGTCACATCGCGAGGGGCGAAGCCCGTCCCACCCGTGGTGAGGATCACGTCGATCGAGCCCTCGGCCCACCGGCGCAGCGCGGCCTCGATCTCCGCCCGCTCATCCGGCACGACGGCGGTTCGCGCGACGATCCACCCTCGCGCGCGGAGGAAGTTCGCCACGGCCCGCCCCGACACGTCATCCCGCTCCCCGCGGGCCGAGCGATCCGAAACCGTCAGCACGCCGGCGTTCACTGGAGCTCCTTGCCCAGCAGCACCATGTCCATCACTTCCCATCCCAGCCGTCGGTAGAACTCGACCGCCTCTCGATTGTCGGGTGTCGCCAGCAGGTAGGACTTGAGGCATCCGGCGGCGGCCATGCGTCGTTCGAGTTCGGCCATCAGACGCCGCCCGAGGCCGCGTCGCCTGTGCTCGGGCGCGACCGCCAGATGGTAGACCAGCCCGCGTCGGCCGTCGAAGCCCCCCATGACCGCTCCGACGATCTCGCCGTCGCGCTCGGCCACGAGGAACAGCTCCGGGTCGCGACGCCACTTCTTGCGGATTTCATCGGGAGCGTCGGACGGACCGAGGTGAATGCCGGGGCCGGCGTTCTGCCACAGCGCGCGAACCTTGGGCCAGTCGTCCCAGACGAATGTCCGGATCCGAGCGTCGCCCGGGCTCACTCGGCTTCGCCGCCCACCAGTCGGCGCCACTCGCCGTGAATCCCGTCCTCGGTCACGCCGAAGAAGACGCGGACCTTGCCGCCCTCGCGCTGCGCCAGGTCGTAGCGACTGCGCGTCCCGCGCCGCTGCTCTTTGAGGATGCCGAGGTCGCCCTGCCATTCGACGGACGCCTTGGCCAGGTCGGCCGGCAGCCGGCTGAACTCGGTGATGGCATAGTGCCACAGGCGTCGGGCCGAAGCCTGGGTGACGTTCTTGACGACGTTGCCGTTGCGCAGGTCGCGCATCGTGTAGTAGCGCACGCCGTCGCGCTCCTCGACGGCGGCGACTTCGACGCCCGTGCGCGGCGGGCCGACGACGCCCGAGGCGGCCTGGGCCGGGGCATGCTCCGGCTCGGGCGCCGCCGCTTCGGGCTCGGCCGGCGCCGCGCCCGGCGAGCCTGCGGCGCGTCGGATGAGCTGGACGATCTCGTCCCGCACCGCCAGCTCGGTCTCGGCCTCATCCCGCACGTAAATCTTGTTGTCGTCGACGGCGTACGGCGGATCGGGCCCGCGCGGCACGAGCACCCGGAGCACCTTCTTGCCGCGCGTCTCCTGGGCGTCCACCGTGCAATCCAGCTGCGGGCTGATGCGGGTGCGGATTTCCTTCTGCAGGGCGCGCACGGCGCTCTCGGCGTTCGGCACGCCGATGGGCGGCTTGGACGGGTCGGCGTCGAGGCCGATGTAGAGCGTCCCGCCGTTGGTGTTGGCCAGGGCACAGACGTCGGCGATGACGGCGTACAGCTTGCCGCCGCGCTGGGTCATCGACTCGTGGAAGGCCTGGTTGATCGACGGGCCCTCCTCCTGCGCCTGGCGGATGAAGTCGTACGCCTCCTCGGCCGCCGGGAAGTGCGGGCGGGTGCGGGCGAAGTCGTTGCTGGCGAAGAGCTCGCGCAGCGCCTCGAACGAGATCTGGTCGATCTGGACTTCCGTCGCCCGATCGCCCACCCCGAGGTTCTTCTTGTTGGACGGATCGGAACGCAGGCGGTGAGCGTCGGACCCCTGGATGCAGTGCATCCGTCGCGGGTATTCCGGCTTGGTCCCGTTGAAGAAGGCCGCCGTGCGGCTCTGGCCGCGCCCGTCGAGGTCGGTCACTTCCAGCGCGTGCAGGTGCGGGTCCTGGGTGTAGGCGATCTTGGTTTGGCCGCCGAAGTTGAAGCCGCGCATCGCCACGCCGTTGCTCGAGTTGGCATGGGCGGCGATCGCCAGCCCGCCGGCCTCGTCGATCAGGCGATACGCCGTCAACACGTCGGAGGTGGCTCCGACGTTCGACGACCCGCTGTCGAGGGCCTCGCTGGGGACGCGCAGGCTGAGCAGCAGGTGCTCGACCTGGCGCACGCTGGTCGTCGGCGGGAAGATGCCCAGGACGTGGAACCCGAACGTCGCCGTGAACTCGAAGCCCGGCAGCACCAGGACCCGCTGGAGCAGCCGCCGGTACTCCGCCAGCCGGGAGGCTTCGTCCGGCGACAGGCGCCCCAGCGACTCGAGCAGCTCGTACTGGTGGATCTCGTCGTGCATCTGGCGATAGCCGGCGATCGAGTTGTGGTCGGTGAAGGCGACGATATCGAGCCCGCGCGCCTCGCAGCGCCGCAGGATGTCGAGGTAGCCGACCCCCGTCTCCTGGTAGTCGCTCGAAGCTGGCGTGTGGAGATGGAGGTCGATGACCGCCCAGTGGTGCTTCCCGGATCGGGCGCGGCGGGCGCTCATCGTCCCCCCTCTGGGGCGATGTGGCCGCGGGAATCGAGGCAGTTCTTCATGGCGGTCGCCAGTTGCTCCGGGGTGTAGGGCTTGAGCAGGAAGCCGTTGGCTCCGGCGCGCTCGCACTGCTCCGAGAGCTCCATGCCGGACGTCATAAGCACCGGCAGGTCGGCCGTATTCGGGTCGGCGCGCAGGCTGCGCAGCAGATCCAGGCCGTCGGCGCCGGTCAGGAAGACGTCCATCAGCACCAAGTCGGGCGATTCGCGCCCGATCGTCTCGAGCACCTTGCCCGCCTGGCTGCACACCGACACGGCGTGGCCGTCGAGCTCGAGCAGGATCTTGAGAAGCGAAACCGTCGTCGGATCGTTATCGACCAGCAGGACGTTGGCCATCGGCTATCGTTTGCGGGCCGTGCGCCCGCCCCCCTTCGTCCGTCGGAGCCTGCCCCGGCCGTCGGCCAGCGCCGCCTGCAGCACATCACGCACGTCGGCGGCGAAGACGAACCGCAGCTCACGACGCACGTCCTCGGGGACATCCTCCAGGTCCGGCTCGTTGCGCTTGGGCAAGATGACGGTCCTCAACCCGGCGCGGTGCGCCGCCAGGACCTTCTCTTTGACGCCGCCGATCGGCAACACCTGCCCGCGCAGCGTAATCTCGCCGGTCATGCCGACCTCGGGCCGCACCGGCCGCCCGCTGGCCAGCGACGCCAGCGCGGCGGCGATCGTCACGCCCGCCGACGGCCCGTCCTTCGGCTGCGCGCCGGCGGGGATGTGCAGGTGGATGTCGTGGCGGCGCCAGAACGACGGTGCCACCCCCAGGTCCCGGCTCGCCGAACGGACGTACGACAGGGCGGCGCGCGCCGACTCCTGCATCACCTGACCGAGCGATCCGGTCAGCACGAAGTCGCGGCCGCCGGGCATGGCCGTCGCCTCGATGAACAACACCTCGCCGCCGACGGGCGTGAAGGCCAGCCCGGTCGCCACGCCGGGCACCGCCGTCCGGTCGGCGATCTCGAGTTCGCCCAGGAAGCGCGGGCGGCCCAACAACTCGCCGACGGTGGACGGCTCGATCCGATCGGGGGTCGCTTCGTTCTGGGCGCGTTGCGTCGCCAGCTTGCGGAACAACCGCCCGATCTCGCGCTCCAGGTTGCGCACGCCGGCCTCGCGCGTGTACGAGCGGATGATCTGCCGGAGGGCGGCGTCGCTGACCTCGACCGAGCCGGCCGGCAGACCGTTCTCGCGCAGCTGGCGCGGCACGAGGTAGCCGCGGGCGATGGCCACCTTCTCGGCCTCGGTGTAGCCGGACAGGTGGATGACCTCCATCCGGTCCAGCAACGGCCCGGGGATCGTATCGAGCCAGTTGGCGGTCGTGATGAACATGACCTGCGACAGATCGAAGGCGACCTCCAGGTAGTGGTCGCGGAACTCGCGGTTCTGTTCCGGGTCGAGCACTTCGAGCAGGGCCGACGCCGGGTCGCCGCGGAAGTCTCGGCCCAGTTTGTCGACCTCATCCAGCATGAACACCGGATTGCGCGATTCCACGCGCCGCAGCGCCTGCAGGATGCGGCCCGGCATGGCGCCGACGTAGGTCCGGCGGTGGCCGCGGATTTCGGCCTCGTCCGAGACGCCGCCCAGCGACGAGCGGATGAAGCGTCGCCCCATCGCCCGGGCGATCGACTGGCCGAGCGACGTCTTGCCGACGCCCGGCGGGCCGACGAAGCACAGGATGACACCCTCGCGCTCGCGCCGGATGGCGTCGGCCGGAGGCGCCTCGAGGGCGGCCGCCTGCTCGTGCTTGAGCTTGCGCACCGCCAGATACTCGAGGATGCGGTCCTTGACGTCCTTCAGCCCGTAATGGTCCTGGTCGAGCACCTGGCGCGCGTGCGCCAGATCGAGGTCGTCGGGAGTCGTCTTCGCCCACGGCAGCGACACCAGCCAGTCGAGGTAGCCGCGGATGACGCCGAACTCGGCTGCCGCCGACGGCAGGCGCGACAGCCGATCGAGCTCGCGGCGAGCCTGCTTTTCGGGCTCCTCCGGCATCCCGGCGGCCTCGATCTTGCGCCGGAACTCCTCGACCTCCGTCGCCTGTTCGTCGGACTCGCCGAGCTCCCGCTGAATCGCCTTGAGCTGCTCACGCAGGAAGTACTCCCGCTGGAGTTTGTCGATCTCGGTGCGCGCTTCCTGCTGGATCTGCTGGCCGAGCGACAGGACCTCGACCTCGCGCGTCAGCACGGCCATCAAACGGCGCAGTTTCTCGACCGTGCTGTCGTCCTCGAGGATCGCCTGCGCCGTCTCCAGTTCCATGCGCTGGTAGTTGGCGATGGTGTAGACCACGTGCAGCGGATCTTCGAGCAGGACGACGCCCGCCAGCAGCTCGCGCGGCAGCGACGGAACGAGTTCGGCGATCTTCTGGAACTGGTCTTTGACCGCCCGCACCTGGGCTTCGATCTCGAGGCCCTCCTCGACCCGTTCCGGCCGCAGCCGGATCTCGGCCCGCAGGTACGGTTCCTCGGCGACGAACGGGCCCAGTTCGAACCTCACCAGGCCCTGGAGCACGAGGCGGATCGTTCCGTCGGGGAGCCGGAGCAGGCGCTCGATGGAGGCGATCGTCCCGATCCGATAGAGCTGGTCGGGGCCAGGCTGCTCGATCTCTGGATGGCGCGAGGCGACCAGGCCCACCAGACGCTGCTCGCCGACCACGTCGTCGACGAGACGAATCGAACGCGGCTGGCCGACGGTCAGCGGGATGATCGTATGCGGGTAGGCGACGAGGCCGCGCACGGGAAGGATGGGAAGGACGGACGGGAATTCCGGGAGCCCGGCCTCGCCTTCCGTTCCGGAATGCGCCTCGTCGCGGGTCTGGACCGGGATCGGCGGCGACCCCGCGGCCAGGCGCGTCGAGGGGAGCAGGGGCCAGGAGGTCGAGCGGCTGGCACCCGCCGGGGTCAAGAAGCGCTGCGTTCTCATGACCTAGGTCGTGACGGGAATCCGCCGCGGCTGAGCTTTGGGCAGGACCACGCGCAGGAAGCCATCGTTGTAGCTGGCGTCGATCCGGTCCCGGTCGATCGGTACGGGCAGGCGGACTTCGACGACGAAGTCGCCATAGTTGATCTCCATCTGGTGGTAGGCGCGCGCCCCGGAGAGCTCGGGGCGCGTGCCGCGCACGCGCAGCACCTGCTCGTCCAGGGTGACGGAGACCTCCACCCCGCGCAGCCCGGCGACTTCCACCAGCACGGTGAATTCGGAGTCGTTCTCGAAGACGTCGGTCGGAGGGCGCCAGGCGCGCCCCCGCTGGCGCAGGCCAAAAGCATAATAGTGAACGCCTTCGGACCAGCCGGGTTCATGGTCCGAGGCGAATCGAGCCGACCAGTGCTGTTTCGCTTCTGCGGTCATCGGTGTCTGGGCCGACGCCGTGAATTGTACCACCGCACGTCCGTCCCCGGCCGCCGGCGGGCGGAGCACACCTCCCGCCGGGGGCCCCGCCGAGCAGGTGGCGCAACGGCCCCCGGCACCGCCCGATTGCCACCGCTGCCGGATACAGTAGAATCGTCGCTCGGCGGGGACGGACGAGGCGATGGGCGAGTTGGATTCGATGTTGCGCCAGGCGACCCTCTTCGAAGGGCTGTCCCCCGAGGAGCTGGAGACGATCGCGGGCCTGTTCCGGCCGCGCGCCTTCCGCGCCGGCGAGATCGTCACCACCCAGGGCGAACGAGGCGACGAGCTGTTCCTCGTCACCCAGGGATTCGTCGAAGTCACCCTGATGCAACCGGGCTCGGACGCCGGGCCGCGCACCGTCGTCCATCTCGGGCCGGGGCAGCTCGTCGGCGAGATGGCGCTCGTCGATCGCGGGCCGCGCTCGGCGACGGTGCGGGCGCTGACCGATGGCACGCTGCTCCAGGCCCTGCAACGGGACGCGTTCCTCGAGCTGTGCGAAAAGAACCCGCGGCTGGGCTACGTCGTCATGCGCAATATGGCCGCCGACCTGTCGTTCAAACTGCGTCACCGGATGCTCTCCGGCCGGTAGGGTCCAGCGTGCCTCCGATCTACAAGGTCAGCTACGTCGTCATCGGGGAAGAGCATCCGGGCGCGATCCTCAACACCGAACGTGAGCCTCGCGTCGGCGACACGGTCCGGATCGGCGACCGCGAGTTCCGCATTCTCGAGGTTCAGGAACTCATCCCCCCGCACGGCGATTTCCACTTTCTGCACGCCAGCCTGAAGGCGGCCTAGCCTCACCGCGGCCCGACCGCCCGGCGCGGGGCATCGGCTTGCCTTTCGAGGGGACGGTGCCGCGGCGGAACCGGACGGCGCGGCTCGTCGAAGGGGAACCCAGCCGGGGGAGTGGAGGGAGCTCCGGAACGCGGCGCTAGAGTTCGAAGGCGTCGAAATCGCGCGCCACGGCGACGTCCCCCTGGAACGCGGTGCGCGCCTGTTGCACCAGATCGGCTTCGACGAGACCGTCGACCGGGTAGTGAATCAGCAGCAGACGTGCGACTTCCGCCTGGGCGGCAATCATACCGGCCTGGGCCGGCGTCGAGTGCCCCGGCCCGTCGCCCGACGACTCGTGCAGCAGCAGATCGGCCCCGCCCGCCAGCCGCACGACCGACGGCGTCGGCTCGGTGTCGCACGAATAAGCGATGACGCCGCGGCCGTCGACGCCTTCCATCCGCAGGCCGATCGTCGGGACGAGGTGCCGCACCGGAGAGGAGTAGATGCGGAACTCCTTCTTCTCCAGCACCAGGACGCGTTCGCGCTCCGGCAGGCGATGGAAGGACACCTGAAAGAAGTCGGGCCAGTTCTCCCAGTGGTAGAAACCCATCATGTCTTCGACGCGTTCGAGGCAGTGATGCAGCCCGTAGACGCGCAGCGGCCGCTGCCGCCCCATCAGCCACATGTTCATCAGAAGCAACGGCACGCCCGAGACGTGGTCCGGATGGAAGTGGGTCAGGATCAAGTCGGTGATCGAATCGAGGTCGATCCCTGCCCGCCGGAGCCGGACGCGCGGCGTGCTGACGCAGTCGATCAGCACCACCCCGTCGGAGGCGACGACGGCCAGATGGGTGTTCTCGTGGGTTTCGTCGGGCACGGCGTTGGCCGTCCCCAGCAGGATCAGACGCGCCACGCGCTCAGCTCCCGAACAAGACGCGCACTGCGAGGTGCGGCGTCACGAAGACCTCGATCGCCGCCGCCAGCGCCAACAGCGGCAGCACGAGCCCGACCATTAGCCGGGCCCACTCCGCCAACCCGGACAGCCAGTGCTGCCCGAGCGAGCGGCCGCGGGGCGGCGTGACGACGATCGTCCCCCAGCGTAGGATCGCCGCCCCGGCCAGGATCGCCGCCGGGATCTCCAGCAGCGCGTGCGGCAGGACGAGGGCCCCGAGGACGGTCCACGGCGCGCCGCCGGCCAGCGCCAGGTTGCCGGCGAAGTATCCGACCAGCGCCACCGGCGCCATCAGGAGGATCAACGCCAGGACGCCGAAGGTGAACGCTCCCACCAGGCTGGCCAGCAGCACCGCCCGGACGTTGTTGCCGAAGACCCACAGCCAGCCTTCGGGCTGAAGGAACCCCAGGCCGCGGAAGTGCGCCAGCACCTCCGCCGGGTTCGCCCGAAGGGAAAACAACTCGCCGGGAAGCGGGAACCGACCGGCCAGCGACGCGCCGACCACGAACCCGGCGACCAGCGTCAGCGCGACGACGGCCATCGCCGCCCGACAGCGTGCCAGGCTGACCCGCAGCAGACCGCCGTACCAGCTGCGGATCCCGCTCGCCCCGGCGACGAATTCGGCGCGGAAGGTGCGCGCCACCCACGCCAGGTTGAGCACGTCGAGCTCGCGGCCCAGCAGTTCCTCCCGATTGAACTGGTGCACCCCCATGCGCAACAGCAGGAACGCCGTGACGACCAGGCCGATGACGATCCACCACAGCACGCCGTACCGCCCCCAGAACATGATCAGGCTTTCCAGGATGACCAGTTGCGAGACCGGGATGATGATGAACGACGCCAGGAGATTGGCGGCGCGCACCGAGGTCGTCAGCGAAGAGATCACGACCGCCCCGGCCACCATGACCAGCGCCTGGGCCGTCGTCAGCAGGACGACCTGCAGCATCAGCTCGGGCGGCGGCCGCCAGCCGAGCCGGACGACCAGGCCCGAGGCGTAGACCAGGATCCCGAGGTAGGCCGCCAGGACGGGCGCCACGAGCGACGCCAGCATCTTGCCGGCGTAGAGCTGGAGGTCGCTGAGCGGCGTGACGAGCAGAGGCTCGAGCGACAGTCGCTCGCGCTCGCCGGCGAAGGTCTCGAGGGCGATGACGAGCGAGATCGAGATCGGGAAGAACCCGACGACCATCAGCAGGAACGGGATCAGCCGCTCCCCGACCAGCGGCGCGCCGTAGCTCGTGACGAAGTCGACGGCGGCCTGCGCCGTGAAGTTCATCAGCAGCGGGAAGAACAGGGTCAGGCCGGCGATCGGCGCCAGGATGCGCCAGTCGCGCCCCTGATCGCGCATCTCGCGGCGGGCGACGAGCCACGCCCCGCCCAGCACCGTCGGCGGCGCGGCGATCGCCGTCACGCCTCCGCCTCGGGTCGGCCGACGACCAGCAGGTAGACGTCTTCCAGGCTGCGCTCGACCTCGGCCAGGGTGACGACGGCCACGCCCGCCGCATCGAGCGCCCGCAACAGCCGCGGGTTGGTGGCCGCCGGTTCGTCGGTTTCGTAGCGAAGCCACTCCGGGCCGCTGGCGACGAGCCGCGCCTCCCCCGGCAGCAGACGAAGGGCGCCGTCGAGCGACCCGTCGACGCGGACCTCCATCTGCCGCCGACCCAGATAGGCGCGCTGGAGGTCGGCCACCGTACCGTCGGCAACGATCCGTCCGCCGCGGATGATGGCGATGCGGTCGGCGAGCTGTTCCGCCTCCTTCAGGTTGTGGGTGCAGACGATGATCGCCCGCGAGTCGCTCCGCAGCTCGGCGATCAGCCGCCGCACGAGAAAGGCGCTCGACGGATCCATCGCCGACGTCGGCTCGTCGAGCAGCAGGACCGGAGGATCGTGCAGGAGGGCGCGCACCAGCGCCAGCTTCTGGCGCATCCCCTTCGAATACTCGCCCAACCGGCGGCGGCGATCGACCGACAGCTCGAAGCGCTCGAGGAGTTCGGTCGCCCGCCGCCGGCGGTCGGCCGGGGGCAGGCCGTACGCGCCTCCGAAGAAGTCGAGGTACTCCTCGGCCCGCATCCGGGTGTACAGGCCATGGTGCTCGGTGAGCAGGCCGACGCGCATCCGCACCTCGGCCGGGGAAGTGGCGACGTCGTAACCGGCGACGCGCGCCGACCCGCTCGTCGGCCGCAGGAGCGACGCCAGCATGCGAATCGTGGTCGTCTTCCCGGCGCCGTTGGGGCCGAGCAGCGCCACGACCTCTCCGGCGCGGACCGACAGGCTGAGGTCCTCCACGGCGCGGAAGGCGTCGAAGTCCTTCGTCAGCCCGGTCGCTTCGATCAGAGCACCGGTCATGGTCGGAGGATTATAGCAGTCGGTCGTCCCCGGGCACCATCGGACGACCCTCCTACGGAACGCAAAGGCGCCCGGGATGTCCGGGCGCCCCCGGCCGATTGCCGGCGAGGTCAGGCAGGCGGGTGACGCCGGTGGCGCACGGCGATCGCGGCCGCGGCGGCGATGGCCGTCAGCAGCATCACCGTCTGGTTGAAATTGACGCCGTAGGCGCTCACGAAGTCGAGGCGAAGGAATTCGAGCAGGAACCGGCCCAGCGGGTAGCCGACGAGGTACAGCAGGAACAGGTCCCCCGACAGCAACCGCTTGCGGAAGCGACGCCAGACCCACAAGAGCAGCAGCGCGAGGCCGAGGTTCCACAGGCTCTCGTACAGGAACAGCGGATGAAACCGCTCGAAGGCCTCGTACCCGACCAGCCGGTTCTCCGGCCGGATGAAGATCCCCCAGGGGAGATCGGTCGGCGGCCCGTACAGTTCCTGATTGACGAAGTTCCCCCAGCGACCGATGGCCTGGGCCAGCGCCAGCCCGGGAGAGGCGTAATCGATCATCATCGTGAACGACAGCTTGCGTCTCTTGGCGAAGATATACACGCCGAGCACGCCGCCGGCGATCGCCCCCGGCATCCCCAATCCGCCGCGCCAGGTGAACAGGATGTCGAGCGGATGGGTCAGGTAGTACATCGTGTCGATCCCCATCGCCCGCAGGCTCTCCGACGGGGTGAAGACGTGCCACAGCCGGGCCCCGACGATCCCCAGGACCAGGGCCCACAGGAAGGCATCCCAGACCAGGTCCGGATCGCGGCCGTCACGGCGCATCAGGCGACGGGCCAGCATCGCCGCCGCCAGCGCGCCGAGCATCAGGATGATGCCGTAGAAGCGGAAGTAGAGCGGCCCGAGGTGGATGCCGTAGGCATCGATCATCGACGAGTCCTTTCCCCGCTGGGCGTCGCGGCGCGGCGGGCCTGGCGCCGAACGATGTGGATCCGCTGGAGCGCCGTCAGATTGGCCAGAACCGCCACCACGCCGACCCCGATCGGGACGGCCGGCGCCCAGCCGAACCCGGTGACGAGCAGCGCCGGCGCCAGCACCAGGTAGCGTTCGAAGCGGGTCAGCAGCCCGCCGCGGGCTTCGTATCCGAGCGACTCGGCGCGCGCCTTCACGTACGACACGAGCACCGAGCCGGCGGCGGCGGCGAACGTCAGCGCCGTGACGAGCGCCTGACCGGTGCGGACGAAGTGCAGCAGCAACCCGCCGTAGATGAACAACTCGGAGTAGCGGTCGGTGACCGAATCGACGAACGCCCCGAAGTCGCTCGACTCGCCGCGCAGGCGGGCCATGGCGCCGTCGAGCGCGTCGATCGGGCCCATGATCAGGACCAGCAGACCGCCCGTCAGGAAGTCGCCCCGCGCCAGGAAGAAGGCCCCCAGCGCATTGCCGGCCAGCCCCAGGAGGGTGATCGTATTCGGCCTGAGCCCGAGATCGAGCAGGAACCGGGCGACCGGGTCGAGCACGCCCTTAGACCGAATGCGCATGTCATCCGACAGCGTTCGCCCCGACGGGTGAAGGCCTTCTTTGACGGTCATCGGGCTCCCGACAGGAGGGGGACGCCTAATGCTACCGTGGCCGCGGGCACGCGTCAAGCGACGGAAGGCTGGCCGCGGCGCCAGCGTCGGAAGGGCGCGGCGGCGCGCCGGCGCGCTCCACGCGCGCGGCCTTCGACCTCATTCGTCCTCGTCCTCTTCCTCCGATACCTCGTCGCGGATGAGGACTTCGCGCGTCTTGCCGCCGCTCTGCGACCGGCCGACCACACCCAGTTCCTCCAGTTCGTCCATCAGCCGCGCGGCGCGCGGATAGCCGATGCGCAGGCGCCGCTGAAGCATCGAGGCCGAGGCCTGGCCCGTCTTGCGGACGAGCTCGATCGCCCGCTCGAGGACCTCGTCCGATTCCTCGTCGACCTGGCCGCGACGCATCAGCTCCTCCCACGGCGCTTCGTCGGGCGCTGCCGCGTCATCGGCCTCCGCCGCCTCGGGCCCGGCCGTCTCCTGCCAGTACCCGACCAGCCGCTGGATCTCGGCGTCGCTGACGTAGACTCCCTGCAGGCGGGTCGGCGAACCGGCCTCGGCCGAGAGGAAGAGCATGTCGCCCTTGCCGAGCAAGGTTTCGGCGCCGGTCGTGTCGAGGATGACGCGCGAGTCGATCATCGACGCCACGGCGAACGAGATGCGCGCCGGGAAGTTGGCCTTGATCAACCCGGTGACGATGTCGGTGCTCGGGCGCTGCGTGGCGACGACCAGGTGGATGCCGGTCGCCCGCCCCATCTGCGCCAGCCGCACCAGCGTGCGCTCAGTCTGGTCGGGCGCCATCATCATCAGGTCGGCCAGCTCGTCGATCAGGATGACCAGACGCGGCAGGGTACGCCCGTCGCGCCGCCGACCGACCTTGCGGTTGTAGGCGTCGAGATCGCGGGCGCCCTCCTTCTCGAGCTCGCGGTAGCGCCGATCCATCTCCTGGGTACACCAGCGCAGCACGACGACGATCCGGTTCAGGTCGGTTTCGACGCGGCCGACGAGGTGGGGCACACCGTTGAACCGCACCAGCTCGACCATCTTCGGATCGATCAGGACGAGTTGCAGGTCGGCCGGCGTATTGTTGAACAGCAGGCACGCCGTGATCGCCGTCATCAAGACCGACTTGCCCGAGCCGGTGGTGCCGGCGATCAGCAGATGCGGCATGCCCACCAGGTCGGCCGCCACCGGTTCGCCGGCGACGTCGCGGCCGAGGGCGAAGGCCAGCGGCGATCCGATACGCTGGAAGGCGTCCGATTCCATGACCGCCCGCAGGCTGACGAGCGACGGCCGACGATGCGGCACCTCGATCCCGACGTAGGCCTGCCCGGGGACCGGCGCCTCGACGCGTACCGCCGGCGCCGCCAGAGCGAGGGCCAGGTCGTCGGCCAGGCTCGAGATCTGCGACACGCGCACCTTCTGGCGCCGCACCCCGTCCGGGCCGGAGGTCTCGATGAACCCGGGTTCGACGGCGAATTGCGTCACGGACGGACCGGTCCGGTGGTCGACGACGCGCGCCGGAACGCCGAAGTCGGCCAGGGTGCGCTCGATGACCGTCGCCATCTGTTGGATCTCTTTCGACGTGATTCGCCGCGCCTCGACCCGGTCGAGCAGGTCGAGCGGCGGCAGGTGACGGTCGCGATCAGCGCGCGCCGCGCGCGACGAACGTGCCGCCGGGGCGCGTGGCCGGGCTTCGGCCCGCGCCTCGCCTCCCTTGCGGCCTCGCGGTCGTGCCGCCTCCTCCTGCTCCGCGGCGACCTGCGCGGCGAGCGCCGCCAGCGGCTCCGGCTCGGGCAACCAGTCCTCCTCGGCCGCGGCCGGGCGACGGGGGGTCGTACCCGTCGGAGGGCCGAGACGGCGGAACGCCACGACCGCCGAGACAAGCGCCACAAGGAACAGGGCGATCGCACCGGACCAGCGGCCAAGGACCCCCGCGGCAAGCGAGCCGACACCCCAGCCGATCAGCCCCCCACCCCGCCCCGATTCGCTCTCCGCCAGACTGTAGTCCGCGACGAGCGCCAGCCCGCCCATGGCGGCGAAGAGCCCGATCTCGACGGCGACGATCCGCAGCCAGGGCACGGACCACGGCATGCCCAGTCGCCGCCGACCGAAGCCGACGGCGCCGACGAGCATCGTCAGGGGGACGATGGCCGCGAACCAGCCCAGCCAGCGACGCAGGCCTTCGATCCACGCGTCGATCAGGCTCCCCCGACTCAGCCCGACCATTCCCAGAAGCGTAATCGCCGCAGCCAGGGCCAGGCCGAAGGCGGCCGCGTCATCGCCGTACTCGCGCAGCCAGCCGGCGAAGTCCCACGCCGGCCGACCGGTCGAGGGCGGACGGGACGACCGCCGGCGTTCGGGGCGCGGCCTCGGCGGGCGACTCCGGCTCATGCGCCAGCCATCCCCGGCACGAAGACCGGGCGGTCGTCCCACCCGCCCGGCCCGGATCGAGACTCGCCACGAACGCCGGTCATGCGGTCTGTGGCTCCGCCCGGCGGGAGGAGACGTCGCCGCTCGATTCGACGCGCAGGCTCAGGCCGAGGCGGCGATGGGCCGGTTCGAGCCGGATGACGCGCACGCGCAGCCGATCGCCTTCGTGCACGATCGTTGACGGATCGCAGGGCGAGCCCGCACCGAACTCGGAGATGTGCAGCAGCCCCTCCACGCCGTCCTCGACCTCGACGAAGGCGCCGAAGCGCACGACGCTCGTCACCGTCCCGTCGACCACGTCGCCGACCGCCAGACGCGAGTCGAGCGCCTCCCAGGGATCGGGGCGCAGCTCTTTCAGGCTGAGGGCGATGCGGCCCTGATCGGGATCGGTCGAAAGGACGACGGCTTCGACTTTCTGGCCGAGCCTGAGGACGTCGCCCGGGTGGCGCACCCGCCCCCACGAGAGTTCCGAAACGTGGATCAACCCCTCGACCCCGCCCAGGTCGACGAAGGCCCCGAAGGGCGTCAGGTTCGAGACCAGGCCGACGACGCGCTCGCCGCGCTGCAGGCAGCGCAGCAACTCGTGGCGCCGCCCGGCGGCCGCCTGCGCTGCGCGCTCCGAGAGGACCAGCCGGCCGCGCGGCGGATCGAACTCGATGACCTTCAGGCGAAGAGTCCGGCCGAGGAATCGTTCGAGGTCCGGCGGTTGAGCCGGGGCGCCCTCGCGGCACAAGTCGAGGATGTGCGATAGGGGAACAAAGCCGCGCATGCCTCGCGCCTGGACAAGCAGCCCGCCGCGATTGTAGGCGACGACCGGAAGCTCGATCGGCTCGTCCTGCTCGTACAGCCGACGGGCCCAGGACCAGTCGGCCGGCGATCCCATGTCTTCGGTGCGGTGCGGCGCGCCGTGATTGGGCTCGCTCCGGGCACGGCGCGCCTCGTCCCGAAAGACGGCCTGCCACCAGCCCTCGTCGGGCGGGGGCGGCGCTTCGCCCGACGGTTCACCGGTCGAGATGATCTCCACCGAACCTCTCCCGTTTCGCAGGCACCCCGACGACCGCCGCTAGCATACCCGAAACAGGCAATGACGCAAGATCAACCGCGTGCGGCGGGGCGCGCGGCGGCCTCGGCCTCCATCTGGGCGATGGCGGCGGCCACGGCCTCGATCGCCACGCGCTGCTTGCGATACAGGTCGGCCTCCGACATCGCCAGGCGCAGGGCGACGTCGCGCACTTTGCGCCCCTGGAGGAACTTCATCTCCAGGATGTTGTAGAGCATCCACTCCCCGGTAAAGCGCCTCTCGCCCGTCGGGCGGACGCGCTCGACGGCCCGGGTGAGGACCGAGCGCAACGCGTTGGCGGCGTTGCCGTCGTTCTCCGACATCGCTTGCTGCACAACCCGCAGCCGCAGCAGCGGACTGCGCGTCAGGCGCGGCCCGCCCCAGTAGTGGGTCAGCGCCTCCCGCACCAGGTGCGCCAGGTCCGGTTCGCTCGGCAGCGGCAGCTCGGGTTCGAGCAGCCCGGTTCCGGCATAGCGCCCGACGGCGCGCAGGCGCTGCACTTCCTCGGCCTGCGGGACGAGGCGGTCGACGGCCTGGAACACATCGCGTTGGAGCAATCGCTCGGCGATCGCGAAGGCCGCCCGATCGGCCAGCAATCGGACGGCGGACGACGAACGCTGGCTGAGGCCGTCTTCGAAAGCCCGCGTCCGCAGCCCCAACAGGCCGATGATCGTGCTCGTCCCGGGCTGGTGCAGCGGGACCAGCCAGTAGGAGTCCCAGGCGAACACCCTTCCCACCTCCGGCACGTCGCGGCTCGGCGAATCGCTCAGGTGAGGCGGAAGTCCTTCGATTTCCTGAAAAGGATCTTCCGTGCCGACGGCGACCTCCAGCTCGACCCGCCCGTCGGCGATGATGGCCAGGAACGCCGACGAGGCTCCGGCGACGTCGCTGACGGCGTTGAGGATCGCCTCCAGGAACTGGCGCAGATCGCCGGTGGTGAGCAGCCGCTCTTCGAGCAGGTGCAGGCGGGCGATGTCTTCCCGATCCTGACCGTAGAACAGCCAGCGCTCGATCGACGGCCGCGCCAGGGTGATGGCGAATTGGAGCAGGAGCAGCGTCGAGACCATGGCGATCGGGACGAGCGGGCTCTGCTCGAACCCGATCCACAGGCTGAGGCGGTTGACGACGACGGTCACGGCCAGGACGGTCGAGGCGACGAGCGGCCCCCGCAGCAGCCACTGGAACAGCCGGCTCTTGACCACGCGATCCGGATAGCTGATGCCGTAGTAGGCAACGGCGTACGCCATCAGCACGATCTGAACCGCCGCCAGCACGTTCATCGAGGTCTGCGCCGTCCAGAAGACGAGCGGCCATTGAAGGAGGAACGGACCGCCGGCGGTCAGGAACGGATAGGCGACGAGCGGCGGGCCGGCAGCGCCGAGCATCAGGTAACGCATGCGGCGGCGGCTGGTGCTCGTCCGGCAGCGCCGGTAGGCTCGCCAGAAACTGGTGGCCGAAATCGCCAGGCTGGCGAGGTAGAAGAGCAGGAAGAGTGGGAAGAGAAGGCCGGCTGCGAGGTACGGCACGCCGCCCGCCTCGGTCGCCCGGGCGACGAGCAGGGCCGGCTGAGCCGCGAGCAGGAACGCCCCCAGGCCGGCGACGTAGGCCAGACGGACGGCCCAGAAGCGGCGGCCCCGCGACGGTCGCCCGGTGGCCTCGAGCAGCGCATCGGAGAAGTGCAGGTACGCCGCCGGGATGAAGGCGATGCCGAGCCACTGCAGACGCAGCCAGGCTTCACGCTCGGCGGCGCCGCCGGCCGTCGCCGCCAGGATGTCCGTGGCGCCGATGACGGCGCTGCATCCCATGATCAGCGCGAAGGTGCGCGCCACCCGATCGCGTAGGTTGAACGTCAGCGCGTACAGCAGCAGCGCCAGCGCCGTGACGGCGTTGCCGGCGATCAGGATCTCGTTCAACACCCGGAACAGGTCGTTCAGGACTGGCATGCGCGCCGCCGCGCCTCAGGACAGCGCGAAACTGAAGAACAACGCGATGTCCTCGTTCGGGTAGTAGAAGTCGCTGTAGCCGGAAAAGGCGAAGCCCATCTTCTGGACCAGCTGAATGGCCGGATGGTTCTTGCTCTGCATCTCGACGAACAGCCTGGATTGGGAGCGGGCGCGCGCCCACCCGATGGCTTCCCCCAGAAGCCGCTGGGCGAGCCCCTGTCGCCGGAAGGCCGGATCGACGACCAGGTCGGTGATCCACTGGGCGTCGGGCGACGGCGCCGGGGCCATCGCCAGGTAGCCCGCCGGGCGCTCGTCGCTCTCGCCGATCAGCACCAGACTGCGGTCGGTCCACTCGTCGACCAGCCGCTCGACCGGCCGCGGATAGCCAACGCGCATCGGCCGCGGCAGCCGGACCTCCCGGAAGGCGACCTCGACGCCGGCCTGCCCCGGCTGGTGCGCCATCTGCCAGACGTGGTCGGTGCTGTAGCCGTGGTCGAGCTGGACCAGCCGGGGGATGTCAGACGAGATCGCCGGACGGACGACGAAGGTCGGCATGGGTCGGTCAGCGCCGCGCGTTCAACAACTCGGAGGCGCTCATCCCGCCGGGAGCACACGCACCCGCCGCACGCACGGCAGCGGCGCGTTGCCGGCCGTGTCGGTCACGACGAGGCGAAAGGCGTAGTCGCCGGGCGTGACGAGCGTCGTGTCCCACGATCCGAGCTCGTCGTCGACCTTGACCTCCGTCCCGGCGGAGATCGCCCGCCACACGACGCCGGGAGCCGGCAGGCCACCGGCCAATTCGATGTACTCGTACTTGTAGAAGGCGAAGTTGGGGATCGACGCCGTCCCGCGGATTGTTACCGTCCCCCTGAGCTCGCTGTCGGGTTCGGGATAGGTCAGGGTCGCCTGGGGATTGAGGCACCCGCTCTCGTCGAGCGCGGCCGCCGGGAGCGCCGTCGCTGCCAGCCCGGCGCCTTCGGCCACGGGAGTGAGCGGCGTCGCCAACAACGACACAGTGGGCAGAGGCGTCGGCCGCAGCGCCGCCGGCACGGCCGGGCTGAGAACCGTGGCGGTGAGGAAGGTCAGCAGGGCGACGACCACGACCCACAGCGCCATCCCTCCGGAACGCGTCAGGCCGCGGCGGGCGCGTTCCCGTTCGAGCCCGAACGCAGCCACCCGGTACGCCCGCCACCAGCCGAGCGCACTGCGCAGGTACAGCACGAGCGCCACGCCCAGGATCAGGTAGATCCACGACTGATAGGCCTGGATGAGCAGCAGCGCCTGGTCCATGCGGGGGGAACGTCACAGCTCGCGCAGGACTCCGCGCACCAGCGCGCTCAGACGGGGAGCGATCACCTGCCCCGCCTGGAGGACTTCCTCGTGCGTCGTGGCGGTTTCCCCGTCGAGGTTGGCCTTGTTGCTGATCCCGGAGATCCCCAGGACGCGCGTCCCGCCGTGCCGTGCCACGGTGACCTCGGGAACCGTCGACATGCCGACCGCGTCCACCCCGCAACTGCGCAGGAACCGCAGGTCGGCCGGCGTCTCGAACGACGGGCCGGCCAGGCAGGCGTAGACGCCTTGGCGTAGTGCGATCCCGTGCTCGGCCGCCACCCGGCGCGTCGTCGCCTGCAGACCGCGATCGTAGGCCTGGCTCATGTCCGGGAAGCGCGGCCCGAACTCCTCCAGGTTCGGCCCGCGCAGCGGCGAGTGTCCGGCCATGCCGACCAGGTTGAGATGGTCCGTGATCAGCATCAGATCGCCGGGCGAGAACTCGGGGTTCACCGCGCCGGCGGCGTTGGTCACGATCAGGATCTCGACGCCCAGGCGCTGCATGACGCGCACCGGCAGGCCGATGCGCGGCATGGAGTGGCCCTCGTAGAAATGCGCTCGACCCTGCATGACAAACACCGGATGGCCTTCCAGATGCCCGAGGTGGAGCCGTCCGGCATGGCCGGCGATCGCCGCCGCCGGCCAGCCGGGGATTTCACGACCTTCGAGGCGGGTGGCGTCGGCCACCGCCTCGGCCAGCGAGCCGAGGCCAGACCCCAGGATCAGGCCGATGCGCGGTTGGATGGATGAGCGCCGACGAACGTAGTCGGCGGCGCGGTCGATGTCGGCCAGCGTCAGGAACTCGCTGCTCACGGCTTGGCCCGCTCGAGTTCCCCCTGCAATCGGTGCAGCCGCATGGCGTTGGCGCTCGTCAGTCCGAGAACCTGCTGCACTTCGCGCCGGCTGCGCCCCTGCTGGAGCAGGTGATGGGCCAGCGTGTGTCGCAGGGAATGGGGCGAGAGGTCGCCGCCGAGGCCGGCCCGCGCCGTCCAGCGCTTGACGATCAGCCACAGACCCTGACGGCTGAGACGGTCGCCGCGTTGATTGAGAAACAGGGCGCGTTCGTCCGTTCGGCGCGCCAGATGGGGGCGACCGTCGATGACGTAACGCCGCATCGGTTGCAGCGATCGTCCCAGCGGCAGGGGCAGCTCGGAAGCCTGCGGCCGGGTGACCCATCCATGTTCGAGATTGACCTGGTCGATAGACAGCGCGACGACTTCGGCGGCGCGCAGGCCGGTGGCGTAGAGCAGGGCCAGGATCGCAGCGTCGCGCAGGGCGCGCGGCGTGTCGAGACGGGCCGGCGCGTCGAGAAGCTTCGACAGCTCGTCGGCTGTCAGGACGCGCGGACGCGGTCGCGGCGCGCGGGGCGGCCGCAGCTCGGAGCGGAGCGATGGATCGGTCAGGACGCTCGTCGAGTGGAGGTAGTCGAGGAAGGCGCGCACCGCCGCCATCTTGCGCGAAACGGTCGCTGGGCGGTAGCCTTGCTGGCCGAGCCAGGCGACGTAGTCGCCGAGGCCCTCCTGGTTCAACTGCTCCGGGCTGGTCGCTTTCGACTGGAGGGTGGCGGCAAACTGGCGCAGATCCGCGCGGTAGGCAAGCAGTGTATTGGCCGAGCTGCCCCGGACGTCGCGCAGGTAGCCAAGGAAGCGATGAAGGGCGGCATCCATCGGGTTTCGGGGACGGCCAGATTATATCACTCTGCCTCTGGCACTTACCATAACTGCATGGTACTAGTCTCTTCCCAAGCGACCGGCCTCCAAGCCCGGCGGAACCCGACGGGCCGGGAGCCCGGCCGGGCGGCGCCGACTACGAAGGGGCGCCCCACGCGCTGACCCTGTCCAGCTCGGCGCGGTCCTCCGGCGTCAGTTCGAACCCGATGCACCCAAGGTTGTCCTCGAGCTGCTCCAGGTTGCGCGGTCCGATGATGGCGCTGGTCACGCCCGGCCGCGCCAGGACCCACGCCAGAGCCACCTGCGACGAAGTCTTCCCGCGGCTTTTCGCGATCCTGCCCACCGCGTCCAGCACCTCCCACGATTCCGCCCGGGACATGTAGCCGCGGATTCGCCCGCTTCCGGCGCCGCGCGAACCGGGCGGTGGCGCGACGCCGCGCGGGTACTTCCCGGTCAGGAACCCGCCGGCCAGCGGGCTGTACGGCAGGACGCCGAGGCCGTACCTCCGGCACACCGCCTCGTGTTCCTCCTCGAACTCGCGTCGGTGGACAAGGTTGTAGTGAGGCTGCGAACTGACGAACCGCGCCAGGCCGCGCCGATCCGACTCCCAGAGCGCCTCGACCACCCGCCACGCCGGGTAGTTCGAACAGCCGATGTAGCGCACCATGCCCTTGCGCACGAGGTCGGTGAGCGCCTCCAGGGTCTCGTCGATCGGCGTTTCGTCGTCCGGCGAGTGAGTCTGGTACAAATCGATGTAGTCTGTCCCCAGGCGGCGCAGCGAGGCCTCGACCGCCGCGAGGATGTGCACTCGTGACAGTCCTTCGTCGTTCGGCCCGTCACCCATGCGACCGCGCACCTTCGTCGCCAGGACGACCTGTTGCCGGCGCGCCGAGCTTCCCGCCAGCCAACGGCCGACGATCTGTTCCGCCACGCCTCCCGGATTCCCTTCCACCCAGCGGGAGTAGACGTCGGCCGTATCGATGAAGTTGACGCCGGCATCGAAGGCGCGATCGAGGACCTGGAGCGATGTCGACTCGTCGGCCGTCCATCCGAATTGCATCGTCCCCATACACAGCGACGAAACCTTGAGCCCGGTACGACCCAGTCTTCGATACTCCATGTGTCCGTCTCCTCCCGGCGCGGCGGTGTACGACGGTTTGCGGAGGCCCTATGGTATCATCCGCGCGTCGATGAGGAAATCTCGTACGGCAGTCGCACCTCGCTCGCCCCTCGGGCGCGGCCGAGTCTCGGTGCACCCTCGGGCGGTCGCCGTCACCGTTTGCCTTGCCTCGTTCCTCGTTGCCTGCTCACCCGCCGCCTACGAGTGGCGAGGCACGGCCTACCAGAGAACCCCTCCGGCGCCGGCCATCGATGGGGAGACGACGAGCGGAAGCCCGATCTCCTTCGTGGACCGAAGCGACGCCGTCAGCCTCGTCTATTTCGGCTACACCGCCTGCCCCGACTACTGCCCGGCGACGCTGGCCACGTCGGCGCGCATGTTCGAGGAGCTCGGCCCCGATGCCGATCGAGTGCAGTTCGTCTTCGTCACCGTCGATCCGTCGCGGGACACGGTGGACGTGCTGCGCGCCTATCTGGCCGGCTTCGAGCCGCGCTTCATCGGCGTCCGTCCGGCAGTCGAAGCGCTCCCCGACCTGCTTGCCGGCTACGGAGCCTCGGCCTTCGTCGAGGCTCCGAGCCAGGCCAGCCACGAGCACGTGATCGCGCACACGACGCGGCTCTTCCTCGTCGACTCGTCCGGCCTGCTGCGGGCCCACTACGCGTTCGACGTCCCCCGGGAAGACCTGCTGGCCGATGTGCGCCATCTTCTCGGCGAGGCCTAGCCTCGGACGAAAGGGATAGCGAGCGTGGAACGCATGGCGCCGGAGCGGCGTTCGCGAGCCGAGCAGTTCGCCAGCCTGTCGATCGCCGCCAGTGGGATCGTTCACCTGGCGGTCGTCGGCGAACATTCCCTCCACACACCGGCCCATGGGTTGTTCTTCGCCGCGCTCGGTGTCTTCCAGATCGGCTGGGCCGTGGCGCACTGGCTGATGCCGCGGCGGTGGCTGCGCTGGGCGGGTCTTGTCCTCTCAGGGGGAATGGTCGTGCTGTGGTCCATCACGCGTCTCTACCCTGCCCCGTTTCACGGCGTTGCCGAGGAAATCGACGCGGCCGGCTTGGTCTCGAAGACTCTCGAGCTTTCCGGGGCCGGTGCGTTGCTGGCGATGGAGTGGAAGCCCGCCCGGGGGACGGCGCGCCGGGCGAGGGTCGTCGGGGCGGGTATCGCCGTTTCGCTCATCGCGGGCATCCTGACCTACGCCGCCGGCTTCGCGCTGGAACCGCTGGCGCCGCCGGTTCTCGTGGCGCGCGAGTCCGATGAGGATGAGATTTCTGCACCGATCCACGGGCACACTGCGGCGCGTCGGATTCGGCTCGACGAAGTTCCTGCCGGTCCATACCGGATCCGCGCCGTCACGTCCCCCGGACCTGAGCGACCCGAGAACCTGACGCTGGAAGTGCGCGTGACCGACGCGAGAGGCCGGGCGATCACGGACGCGATCATCCGCGCTCGTGCGGTGGAGACGGCGACGGGCGAAGTCGTCGAGACGGAACTCGTCCAGGGTCTCGCGCCGATCCCGCGCGACTACGGCGGCGTTCTGGAAATCTCCCGCGCCGGCACCTGGCGCGTCGACCTGCTCATCGAAGGAAAGGGTTCGACCGCGCAAGCCGGCTTCGAGCTGCTCGTCACCAGCGGAGGCGGTGTGGGGAGCGCCCTGAGCGCCTACCTGCCTTTCGGAGGCCTCCTGCTGCTCGTCGTCGCCTACCTGCTCCTCAACCGGCCCGGCCGCAGGCGTGAGGAGCCCGCCCCAGGATCCACCGGCCCGGCCTAGAGTCATCGCTTCGCGCGAGGCAGCCGATTCTGAGCCTGGCGAGGGCACCGTTGCACGGCAGGCTGAGCGCGCTTCGGGCCGGAGCGAAGCGTCGAAGGCCGCCCGCGCGCTACCCCTCAGGCACCCGCGACCCGATCGCGTGCTCCTTCGGTCGGCTCGTCCGACGGCGATTGGCCGCCGCCGAGCCGACGAGCGGCGGGATGGCCCCGGCGCACGTCCTCGAGACGCCGGCGTTCAGGGCTCCTCGGGATCCCACAGAGCGATCAGGCCCAGCGTGCCCATGTTGGCGAACAGGAGGGGAGCCAGGAATGGAGCCCCGCGCAGGAAACGCTCGCCGACGAACGTCCCCTGGGCCGTCAGGTTCTCCTGGATGTGCAACCACGTGCCCAGCATGCCAACGCCGATCAGGGCCACCATCGTCAGGGCATAGGTCAGCACTTCGCGTGCCGGGGGCGCATCCATCAACCCCAGGCCAATGGCGACCACCACACCGAAGATTCCGACGATCGTCGGGATCCACAACCATGGATTCTCGAACCCGGTTCGGGCATGGTCGAGCACGCTGCTGATAACCGTCGCCAGGCATCCGAGGCCGACCAGGAACAGGTACGCGCGGGTCTTGCTGTAGGGAAGCGGAAGCTGCACGCCCCGCACCAGCGTCAAGCGGCCGCTCTCCGCAGGCCGTTCGATCCACGCGGCGCTGATCCCGAGCACTCCGACCAGGGCGAACGTCAGGGGCGCCAGGATCGGCGGGGCCCAGACGAGCAGGCGAACCGAAACCTGCTCGCCGGGCAGCGCGCCCGGAAGGATGGCGCGCACCCAGTGCAGGTAGGCGCCGACCAGACCGACCAGAATGGAGGCGACGAAGACGAGCGTTGCCACCAACGAGGCGGCCTGGCGGCGGCGAGTCGCCAGTCCTCCGGCGAGCAGGAGCAGGATCGCCGCCAGCGGGCCGAAGATGATCGGGATGCGCTCGTATGGGGTGATCGTCCCGCTGATGTTGTGGGCCAGGAAGATGTCGAACGCCAGGAAGGCCTCATTGGCCGCCGCCATCAGCAGCATCAGCTGGTCGCGCGACAACGGAATGCGCCGGCCGCGCAGGGCCGGAAACGATAGGGCCAGGTAGCCCATCTCACTCCCCGCCGGGGGAGAGCTTCTCAGCCGCCAGTTCCCTCAACTCGGCCAGGTCACTGAGCAGTTCGTACACACCGTGCCACTGGGTGTAGTCCGGCCCCTGCATCCAGATGCCGAACTTGGCCGTGCGACCCCAGTGATGCCAGGCTTCGAAGTAGATGTAGTCGATCGGCTCGTCGAACGGCTCGTCGGTGAGCAGCCCGCGCGCCTTGAGCGGCGCCACGATGGCGTCGCTCTCGCGCACCAGGTCGTTGATGGCTTCGGTGGCGGCGTCGGCGTCTGCATAGAAGGCATCCAGGAACGCCGGGTTGTGGCACTCGCGACAAACGGCCCGCATGCGCGTGAGGTTGTCCTCCCAGCTCGGGCGACGCTCGCTGATGGGGGCAAACAGGTACCACGTCAGCCGGTCGCCGACGTCGTGCGTCGTCCCCGTCGAACCGAATCCGCTGAAGTGGCAGGTGGCGCACGTCGGCGCCGGGAAGTCCGAGGCGGTCAGCGTTCCGGCGTCGGCTTCCCAGTTCCAGTCATCGCCGCCCGTGTGGTAGGCAATGCCGTGGGGCGACTCCTCGTAGATCTCCCACTGCGGGTGGTCCGGGCCGATGTGGCAAGCGTTGCAGGTCTCGGGCTTGCGAGCCTGCTCCAGGCTGAAGGTGTGACGCAGATGACACTGCTGGCATTCGCCGACACTGCCATCGGGCTGGGGTCGCCCGATGTTATGGCAGCTTTCGCAGGCGAAACGCGTGATCTCCGGGCCTTCGATGGCGAACAGCGCATTCCGCATCTTGTCCGGAGCGAAGCTCCCTTCGGGGATCGCCTGATACATTGCCAGATGGGCGTCGCTCAGCCCGGTGGTGCCGGTCATGGCGACGTAGGCCGGCAAGGAGTGCCGGCTCTGATAGAACTGCGCCACCTCGCGGGTGTGGCAGCGCTCGCAACGTGCCGGCGTCGGCTGGCTGAGGACGAACGTTCCTTCGTGTTCGACGGCCCCAGGGTAGTCCGACGCCACCTCGTGGCAGTCGCGGCATTCCACCTCGGCCGCGGCCATCGTGCTCTTGCCATACTGTTCGACGATTCCGGGAGTGCTACGGCGATGGCAGACGACGCAGTCGTCGGTGCTGGTCGCCAGCGCGTCAACCGCCGCCGCCTGTTCGACCGTGGTCCGGCTCTGCCCGATCGCAAGGATCACCAGCGCCAGACCCAGCACTGCGGCGACGACGACCAGACCGGCCACCAGCAAGCGAGGGAAGCTTCCCGAGCTTTTGCCGGCGGGAACACCCATGGCGTGTGCCTCCTTGTCGAGTCAGGTCCACCCGCCGGGCGGCGGCTGGATGTCGGTTTGACTGACCTCCTCACCCAGGCCCGATGCGGTGATCAGGCCTGCCGCACGAGCACGTCGACGACCAGAGCGCCGAAGATCAGCGCCAGGTACATGCTCGAATAACGATAGAGCGCCCAGGCCCGCCTGCGGCCGCCGGAGCGCAACAATCCCCAGGCCTGAAACAGGAAGACGGCCCCCAGGCCCAGCGCCGCCGCCAGGAACAGCGCGTTCGCCAGGCCGATCCCCGGCAACAGCAGGGTCAGCGCCACCAGCTGGATCGAGTAGAGGAAGATGTGCCAGCGCGCGGCCGAGTCGCCATACACCACCGGCAACATCGGGATGTCGGCGGCGGCGTACTCGTGTCGGCGCGTCAGCGCCAGCGCCCAGAAGTGCGGCGGCGTCCAGAAGAAGATGATGGCGAACAGGAAGAGCGCCGGTACCGCGAGCGAGCCGTTGGCCGCCGCCCAGCCGACGAGCGGCGGGATGGCGCCGGCGCCTCCGCCGATGACGATGTTCTGCGGCGTGGCGCGCTTGAGGTAGATCGAGTACGCGCCAACATAATAGACCGCACCGCTCGCGGCCAGGAGCGCGCTCAGGGAGTTGACGAAGAACGCCAGGACGCCGATCCCGGCCGCGCACATCGCCAGGCCGAAGGCGAGGGCTCGCCAGGGGGCGATGCGGCCCGCCGCGACCGGCCGCAGCCGGGTCCGCTGCATGCGGGCATCCAGGTCGCGGTCGATGTATTGGTTGAGGGCGCTGGCGCCGCCGGCCGCCAACGCGCCGCCGAGCAGCGTCCAGAAGGCGACCGGGGGATCCGGCAACCGACCTCCCGCGACGACCATCCCGGCCCACGTCGTCGCCAGGAGGAGGAGCGTGATGAGCGGCTTGGTGAGGGCCAGGTAGGCCCTCCCCAGCGGCGGTCGTGCCACCGCCCCTGGCGCGGCGCGGGCGACGCGAGCGTTCACCTCGGACCGCCAGCCTCAGATGGCGATGCTCAACAAGGCGAACACCAGCAGGAGAAGCGCAGGAAGGACGAAGACCGCCGTATACAGTCGGTGATCACCGCGCAGGTGCATGTAGTACGCCGCCACCAAGCCCGCCTTGGCGAAGGCGAGCGCGAGAAGCGCCAAGACCAGCAGCCGGCGGTCGAGCCGCGAGCCACCGACGGCGATCTCGATCGCCGTCAGCGCCGCCAGGACCAGAAAGATCACACCGTAGCGCGGCTGACGTCGGGCCGGGTGGGAAACCGTTTCGGACATGCGGGCCGCCTCCTACGGGATCAGGTAGATCAGCGTGAAGAGCATGATCCAGACGATGTCGACGAAGTGCCAGTACAGCCCGAAGATCTCCACACCCATCGATCGCTCCGCGGTGTAGGCGCCGCGCAGCCCGCCCAGCAGGACGACGATCGCCCACACCACGCCGATCGCGACGTGCAGCCCGTGGAAGCCGGTCAGGGTGAAGAAGGACGACCCGAAGACCCCGCTGGTCAGGGTCACGCCTTCCCGGTAGAGCGAGGCGAACTCGTAGGCCTGGCCGCTCAGGAAGGCGACTCCCAGAACGATCGTCAGGACGAGGAAGAGTGCCATCCGGCCCGGTCGGCCGGCTTGCAGGGCGGCCAGGGCCGAGACGACGGTCAGGCTGGACGACAGCAGGATGAGGGTGTTGACGCCGACCTGGACCACGTTGAGCAGCTCGATCTCGGGGAATCCCAGGCTGTACTTGTAGTGCAGGTACGCGGCGATCAAGCCTCCGAAGAACATCACCTCGGAGGCGATGAAAAGCCACATCCCCAGCTTGCGGTGATCGACGCCCAACGCCTGGCCGGCGCGGAAGTCCTCGGCGTGCGGCATGGCGTGCGGGCTCATCGAGAACCTCCGGCGCCGGCCGTAGCCGGGGCGGCCACGGCTTCGGCGCCCGGCGTGTCCCCGTACGCGTAGGGATGGTGGGTGACGGTCGGAATGACGGCGAAGTTCTGGGGCGGCGGGGGCGACGAAGTCTGCCACTCGAGGGTCAACGACGACCACGGATTGGCCTCGGCCTTCGGGCCGCGCGCCCAGCTCAGCAGGGCGTTGTACAGGAACGGCAGGACCGAGATCCCCAGCAGGAACCCCCCGATCGTCGCCCACAGGTTCAGGGAGGTGAAGGACGGGTCGTAGTCGGCGACGCGGCGCGGCATCCCTAACAGGCCGGCCAGGAACATCGGCAGGTAGGCGAGGTTGGTGCCGATGAAGTTGATGGCGAAGTGTGCCCTCCCGATCCGCTCATCGTACTGCCGGCCGGTGATCTTGGGGAACCAGTAGTACAGGCCGGCGTAGACCGCCGAGACGCTGCCGCCGAACAGCACGAAGTGCAGGTGGCCGACGACGAAATACGTGTCGTGCACGTGCAGGTCGACGGGAATGGTGGCCAGGAAGATGCCGGTCAGCCCGCCGATCAGGAACATCGAGATGAACCCGAGGGCGAACAGCATCGGAGTCGTCAGGCGGATCTTGCCGTACCAGGTCGTCGCCAGCCAGGAGAAGATCTTGATTCCGGTCGGCACGGCGATGACCATCGAGCTGACCATGAACGGGATGCGCAGGCGCGGGTCCATGCCGCTGGTGAACATGTGGTGCGCCCAGACCGTCATGCCGAGCACGGCGATGGCCATGCTCGACATGGCGATCATGCGGTAACCGAAGATCGGTTTGCGGGCGAAGACGGGGAAGATCTCGGAGACGATGCCCATCGCCGGCAGGATCATGATGTACACCGCCGGGTGCGAGTAGAACCAGAACAGGTTTTGCCACAGGATGGGATCGCCGCCGCTGGAGACGGTGAAGAAGTGAGTGCCGACCATCCGGTCGAGCGCCACCAGGATCAGGCCGGCCGTGAGCACCGGAGTGGCGGTCAGGGACAGGATGGCGGTCGCCAGCATGCCCCAGACGAAAAGCGGGAGGCGCCAGAAGCTCATGCCGGGGGCGCGCATCGTGATGACCGTCGTCAGGAAGTTGATGGCGCCGAGGATCGAGCTGAAGCCGAGCAACAGCACGCTCAGCGCCCACAACGTCTGCCCCGGCGGACCGCCGATCGACAGCGGGACGTACGCGGTCCAGCCGGCCTCGGCGCCGCCGGCGAAGAAGCTCGAGAGCATGAGCAGCCCGGCGGGCGGGATGAGCCAGTAGGAGAGCGCGTTGAGCCGCGGGAAGGCCATATCGCGGGCGCCGATCATGAGCGGGATCAGGTAGTTGCCGAAGCCGGCGACGACCGGCAGGATCCACAGGAAGATCATCAGCGTCCCGTGGTTGGTCATCGTCTGGTTGTAGGTGGCGCCATCGAGCACATCGGCGCCGGGCGCCGCCAGCTCGGTCCGCACGACCATCGCCAGCGCCCCGCCCAGCAGGAAGAAGACGAAGCTGGTGACGATATACTGGACGCCGATCACCTTGTGATCGGTGTTCCATCCGAAGTACCGCCGCCAGCCGGCCGCGCTTGTCGCTGTCATCATCCGTTCGATCTCCTGCGCTCCAGCCTCATGGCTGGGCGAGTAGGAATGCCACCAGCGCCTGGATCTGGTCCGGCGTCAAGCGGTCGCCGAAGTTCTTGGGCATCAGTCCGGGCTGGAACCCGGGCGTGATGAAGGCGTCGGGGTTGACGATCGATTCCGTCACGTAGGCCTCGGCCGCCACGCCGGGGCGGCGGGCGCCGGCCACGCTCGGCAGTTCGTCGAGGTTGGGGCCGATCGTCCCGGCGGAGCCGGCGGCCGTCAGGGTGTGGCAGGCGCCGCATCCCATGGTGTTGAAGATCTGCACCGGATCGCCGGCCATGGCGAGCTGGGCTTCGATCCAGGCGTCGAAGTCCTCCGGCGTCTCGACGACGACCTCGGAAGTCATGATGGCGTGCCCGGCGCCGCACAACTCGGCGCAGCGAATCGGGAAGCGCCCGATCTTCGTCGGCGTCATGGCCAGCTCGGAGATCTGGCCCGGCGTGGCGTCGCGCTTGGCGCGGAAGCCGGGCACCCAGAAGGAATGGATCACGTCGTCGGACGTGATCTGGAACACCACCGGTCGGCCCACCGGCAGGTGCAGCTCGGTCGTTTCGAGGTCCTGCTCCGGATAGCGGAAGCCCCACGAGAACTGCCGACCGACGACCTCGACGACCAGAGGCCGGTTGCCAGGCGCCTCGACGGCCGTCAGAACCTGGAACGAGTACACCCCGATCACGACGACGATCGCCGCCGGGAGCAGGGTCCACAGGATTTCGAGCGAAGTGTCCCCGTGGATCGACGGGCCCTCGCCGGTCCCGCCGGGGCGGGCGCGGAAACGCAGCACGGCGTAGAGCAGCGCGCCCTCGACCAGGAGGAAGATGACCGTCGACACTCCCAGCAGGACGCGGAACAGCTGGTCGACGGCCGCGGCGCGCGTGCTGGCCTCGACCGGCATCAGATTGACCTGGGTCGCCACCAGGATGCCGAGGGCGATCAGAACGATTCCGATGATGGCCGAGAAGAATAGGGTGCGTTCTCTCACGTCCGTCCGACCTCCGTGGGCGCCTCACCCGGCGCGGTCGAGCGGCGGCGGGCCGCCGCGCTGCCTGTCACCTCGGTTGTTCGGGGCGGTCCGTCAGGGAGCCCAGGCCGCCGATTGTACCACCCGCTCACGGCGGCGCGGGACGGCCAACCACAGGGGCGGACCCCGGCTCGGCTCCTACAAGGAGCGCCTGCCCACCTCCACTCCAGCGCGGCCCCACCGACGAACGTCGCCGAGCGTGCTGAAGTCGAGATGCAACGCACGCTCGGACGGGAAGCCCGTGAATCGCGACCCGCGGGGCTCCGCCACGGGAGACCCGCGCGCCGGGCGCGCCTCATCGCCGAACCGGCGCGACCGTGGCTCAGTCGCGTCTACAGGTCGACGCAGTAGGCCGCGGCGACGGTCCCCGGCCCGGTGTGAGCGCCGATGGCGGGACTGGCCCAGGCAAGAACCGTCTCGACGGGAGAGAACCGCGACTTGGCCTGCTCCAGCAGATCGCGAGCGTCGGCCTCGGCCGCGGCGTGCATGACCGAGATCCGAACCTGGCTGTGGCCCTTCACCTTCTCCTCGAGCAGATCCATCAAGCGGGCGAAGGCCTTGGGTTTGGTCCGGATTCGCTCGAGCGGCTCGATGCGCCCGTTGTCGAGGTAGAGCAGCGGCTTCATGTTGAGAGCCGTCCCGAGCAGGCGCTGCGCCCCGCCGATCCGGCCGCCGCGATGGAGGTACTCGAGGGTGTCGACGACGAGCAGGATTCCGGTGTGGTCCTTGGCGCGGCGGGCGTAGGCGACAACCTCCTCGAACGATTTGCCGGCCTCGATCTGGCGCGCCGTCTGCAGCACCTGGAAGCCGAGCGACATGCCGGCGTGCATCGAGTCGATGACCTCGATCCGGGCGCCCGGCAGATCCTGCTTGGCCTGCTCCGCCGACTGGATCGTTCCCGACAGTTTCGACGAGATCAGCAGCGCCAGGATCGGCGTGCCGGCGGAAGCCAGGGGGGTGAAGATCTTCTTGAACGAGGCCACCGTCGCCTGCGACGTCGTCGGCATCGTCGGCGAAGTTTTCAGTCGCGCGTAGAACTGGTCGGGCGTGATGTCGATCCCGTCCTCCAGCGTCTGCCCATCCCAGATGACCACCTGAGGCGCCACGTGGATCTTGTAGCGGGCGACGAATTCGGCCGGAAGGACGCAGGTCGAATCGGTGACGAGGGCAATCGAGGCCACGGGACCCTTCCTTGGGCGGAGATCAGGCGGAGCGGGTTCCGCCTGCAAGAGGTTAACCCTCTCGGCGGCCGGTGGTCGCGGGTCCGCCGCGCGAGCGGAGCCAGGTCAGCAGGTCGGCTATCGAGCGCGTGTTGACCACGGCCTCGGGCGGGAGCCAGCCCCGCCGTGCCTGCCCGACGCCGAAGCGCCGGAGGCGCAGGTCCTCCGGGCGGTGCGCGTCGGTATTGATGCACAGCAGCGCGCCCACCTGCCAGGCGCGCCGGGCGTAGCCGTCGTTCAGGTCGAGGCGCTCGGGATGGGCGTTGATTTCGAGCGCCACGCCGTGATCGGCGGCGGCGGCGAAGACCGCCTCGAGGTCGACGTCGCTGGCGCCGCGCGACCCGATGAGTCGCCCGGTCGGATGACCGATCACATCGACGTGCGGATGGCGGATGGCGCTCAGCAGGCGGCCGGTGATCTGATCCCGATCCTGTCGGAGCGAGACATGCAGGGAAGCGATGACCAGGTCGAGGCCGGCGAGGACATCGTCGTCGTAGTCGAGCCGGCCATCGGCCAGGACTTCGACCTCCGCTCCCTGGAGCAGACGCAGCCGGTCCCCCAGGCGTTTCTGCAGGCGGTCGATGGCGCGCCGCTGCTCGCGCAGGCGGGCCGGGCTTAGCCCGTTGAGCGCCCCGAGGCTCGGCGAGTGATCGGTGATCACCAGGTACGACAGCCCGAGGGCCAGCGCCCCTTCGGCCATGGCCTCCAGACTGGCCCGACCGTCGGACCAGTCGCTGTGGGCGTGCAGGTCGCCGCGCAGATCGTCCTCGCCGACGAGCGTCGGCAGGCTCCCGGCCTGGGCGGCTTCGATCTCGCCCAGTCCCTCACGCAGCTCGGGCGGGATCCACGGCAAGCCGAGATGGCGGTAGACATCTTCCTCGTCAGGGCACAACAACTCGCGGCCATCGGGGGCCTTCAAGCCGTGCTCCGAGAGCGACAGGCCGTGAGCCAGGGCGAGCTCCCGCAGCTGGACGTTATGGGTCTGCGAGCCGGTCGCGTACTGGAGGGCGCTACCGAATCGTTCCGGAGGATGCACCCACAGCTGCACGCGAGCTCCGCCGACGACCTCGACGCTGGCCTTGGTATCTCCCCGGCCCAGGACGCGCTCGACCTCGTCGAACCCAACGAACGCCTCGAGCACCTTCGACGGCGTCGCCGCCGCGACCAGCAGGTCGATGTCGCCGACCGTGTCGCGCCAGCGCCGCACGCTCCCCGCCGGCGCCGCGGCGGCGACGCCAGGAAGGGTGCGCAGCCTTGCCACCAGCCGCTCCGCCATCGGCAGCGCGACGCCCAGGGGGATGCGCGCCGTCTGCCGCGCGGAGAGGCGCTCGATGCTCGCCAGAATGGCGGCCTCGGACTTGGCCCCCATCCCGGCGAGATCGCGCAGCCGGCCGGAGCGCACCGCCGCCTCGAGCTCCGGCAGCGTGGTGATGCCCAGCTCCTTCCAGAAGCGGGCGGCCTTCTTCGGGCCGACGCCGCTGATCTTCAGGATGTCGATCAGCCCCGGCGGCACCTCGTCGGCCAGGCGCTCGAAGAACTCGAGTCGGCCGGTCGTCAACAGCTCTTCGATCTTGGAGGCGATGGCGTCGCCGACGCCAGGGATTTCCTTCAGACGCCCCTGGCGTTGCAGATCTTCGAGGCGTCGGCCCTGCGCCCGGATCGACTCGGAGGCGCGGCGGTAGGAGATGACACGGTAGATCGATTCGCCCTTGATCTCGAGCAGGTCGGCGACGGCGTCGAAGACGCGGGCGACCTCTTCGTTGGTCACGATCGTTCCTCCTCGGCGACCGCAAGGCGAGCGCCGGGCCCGCGCTCGGCCAGCACCTGGACCAGGTACCACCACACTCCGTCGGACGCCGCCCCCTGTCCCAGGTACTGGAAGCGTGGATCGAGCAGCGTCGCCCGGTGGGCCGGGTCGGTCAACACCACCTGCAGCGCCTCACCGAGCGGGTCGTCGTCGTCGAGGCGGACGGCGAAGACGTGCGTGGCCAACGCGCCGTAGTAGCCGAGGGCGGCGACGCGGTCCCCGATCGACGGATCGTGGCGGAGTTCTCCGCTCGACGCCAGCGTCCGCGCCTGGTCCTGCGCGAGTCCGGCGAGGTCTTCGCGCGGCTCCAGCGCCGGAAGGCCTTCCATCGAGCGGAACAGATTCAGACGCGAGGCGGCTTCGTCGAGGGGAAAGCCGGGGGCCGCCTCGGACGGGCCGGCCGAGGCGAATGGGGATGGCGCGACCTCGGCGAATCCGCGCGGCAGAAACGGGGTCGCGGTGGGCGCCGGCTCGATCGCCGCGGTCGCGGGGAGCGCCACGGGAGGCGAGCAGGCCGCTGCCGCCCATGCCATGAGGAGAACCACAGACCGTCCCGAGACGTCCGGCATTTTGCCGACGGTGATTCTACGTCCGCCGGACGACGCGTAGCGGCGGCCCGCGGCGTCGGACGGGCGCGGTCCCAGGTCGGCAGGCCATCTGCAGGGATCACGGAAAGATTCGCCTGGCGTTCCAATCGCGTGACAATCGCCGCAGGTTGTCCGTCGTTCGGCGCCGGGGGCGGGCGACCCTGTGCTATCTTGAGCCAAGCCGGTCATGCTCGACGCCTCCCCCATCCTGCAATCCGTCGCCGTGTATGTGGTCGATCCGCCGCCCCTGTCGAGCCCGGGCGCCGAACCGATCTTCCCCTGGCTAGCCACGCGGAGCGCGATGAAGGAGGCCCTGGAGACCCTCATCGGGCCGCACGACGAGGAGGCGGTGGTTCTGCTCGTCGATCCGCAACCGGCGGGCGCCGCCTGGGAGGTCCTGCTTCAGGGCATCCGCGAAGAGCGCTTCCAGGTCGTCGTCACGCACCTGGCGCCGCTGTCCTCGGCGCAGCGGCAACAACTCATCGGGATGTGCGCCCTTTCCGGGGCGCAGCTCGTCACGCCGGGGAACGCCATCGGCGCCTCGCAGCCCTCCCCGCGCGCCTCGGACTGAATCGCCACAGCGGACGGTCGGTCGCTCCGCGAGGCGCCGCCTGCGTGGCGGAGGCCATGGGATAATCCCGCCGACCTTCCGCGTCGCCCCCGAGCAGCATCGATGTTCGAAGTCGTCGCCAACCTCCATGCCCACACGACCTACTCCGACGGCTGGACCGACCACGAGTCGGTCGCGCAGGCGGCGCTCGAGGCCAGCCTCGACGTCGTCGCCGTCACCGACCACAACGTGTGGGTCGAGGGTTTCGACGGCTATCGCTACCGGGACGACCGGCGAGTCCTGCTGGTCACCGGGGAGGAGATTCACGACGCCTCGCGGCAGCCGCAGAAGAACCACTTGCTCGTGTACGAGGCGCGCCGGGAGCTGGCCTCCTTCGCCGCGGAGCCGGAGCGCCTGCTGCAGGCGGTGGCGCAGGCGGGCGGGCTGGCCTTCCTCGCCCACCCGGTCGATCCGGGCGCGCCCGGCCAACCCGAGACGGACCTTTCGTGGATCGCGTGGGACTTGGACGGATTTCACGGTCTCGAGATCTGGAACTACATGACCGAGTTCAAGAGGCTCCTGCGCTCCAGGGCGCGGGCGGCGCTCTACGCGTATTTCCCAGGATGGATCGCCCGCGCCCCTTTCCCCGCTGTGCTGGACCGGTGGGACGCCCTCCTGTCGTCCGGTCGATCGATCACCGCCATCGGCGGGGCCGACTTCCACGCCTTCCCGGGCCGCCTGGGGCCGTTGCGGCGGCCGATCTTCCCCGGGCGGTTCCTGTTCAGGACGGTCAACACTCACGTCCTTCTCGACGAGCCGCTGCGCGGCGATGCCGAGGAGGATCGCCGGCGCTTCTTCCATGCCCTGCGCCAGGGCCGGGCCTTCGTCGCCTACGACCTGCCGGCGCCGGCGCGAGGATTCGTGTTCCGCGCGCAGGGCCAGTCGGGCACGGCCGAGATGGGAGGAAGGCTTCGGGTCGGGCTCGGAGTGACGCTCCAGGTCCGGACGCCCCGCCCGGCGGACCTGACTCTCCTGCGCAACGGCGAGGTCGTCCGCCGCTGGTCCGGTCGGGACGCGGCCGTCGAGGTCGTCACGGAACTGGGCGCGTATCGGGTCGAAGCGCACCTCATCTACAAGAGCGCCCGCCGGGGCTGGATCTACAGCAATCCGATCTACGTCACAGCGTGAAAGCCCGGCGGGCCGGCGCCACCCGCCTGCCGACTGGGAGCGAGCCCCGCGGCGCCGATCCCACGCCCGCGGCAGCCGCGGCCCCTCCCCCCGCGGCTGCTAGAATCGACAGGCCGATGAGCAATTTCGAGCTCCACGCGCCGTTCCAGCCGATGGGCGACCAGCCCGAGGCCATCGAAGCGCTCGTCGCCGGACTCGAGCGCGGCGACAAGCATCAGGTGCTGCTCGGGGCGACGGGCACGGGCAAGACGTTCACCATGGCCAACGTCATCGCCCGCGTCCAGCGGCCGACCCTGGTCATGGCGCACAACAAGACGCTCGCCGCTCAGCTGTACGCGGAGTTCAAGGAGTTCTTCCCCCACAACGCCGTCGAGTACTTCGTCTCCTACTACGACTACTACCAGCCGGAGGCCTACGTCCCGCGGCACGATCTATACATCGAGAAGGAGACCGAGATCAACGAAGAGATCGAGCGTCTGCGTCTGTCGACGACGACCTCGGTCATCTCGCGGCGCGACGTGGTCGTCGTGGCGTCGGTCTCGTGCATCTACGGCATCGGCAGCCCGGAGGCCTACGGGCGGGTCGTGCTCCGGCTGCGCAAGGGCGAGCGTTACCGGCGCAGCGCCGTCCTGCGCCAGCTCGTCGAGAGCCAGTACGAGCGCAACGACCTCCAGCTGCGGCCGGGCGCGTTCCGGGTGCGCGGCGACACGCTGGAGGTGATCCCGGCCTACGCCGAGCACGGCCTGCGCATCGGATTCTTCGACGACGAGGTCGAACGCATCCTCGAGTTCCATCCGGTCACCGGCGAGATCCTGGCCGAGCGGGACGAGGCGGCGATCTATCCCGCCAAGCACTACATCACCCAGGAGGAGAAGCTCCAGGAGTCGCTGGCGGCGATCGAAGCCGAGCTCGTCGAGCGCCTGGCCTGGCTGCGCCAGCAGGGCAAGCTGCTCGAGGCCCAGCGTCTGGAACAACGCACGCGCTACGATCTGGAGATGCTGCGCGAGGTCGGCTATTGCAGCGGGATCGAGAATTACTCCCGGCACCTCGACCAGCGCCCGCCCGGCTCGCCGCCGTGGACGCTGATGGACTACTTCCCGCCCGACTTCTTGCTGATCATCGACGAGAGTCACATGACCGTGCCCCAGATCAACGGGATGTACGGCGGCGATCGTTCGCGCAAGGAGATCCTCGTCGAGTACGGATTCCGGCTGCCGTCGGCGCTCGACAACCGGCCGCTGTCGTTCGACGAGTTCGAGGCTCGCACCGGTCAGGTCCTGTACACCTCGGCCACGCCGGGGCCGTACGAGCTGGCGCGCGCGGCGCAGGTCGTCGAGCAGATCATCCGCCCCACCGGGCTGGTGGACCCGGAAGTCGAGGTCCGGCCGGTCGAAGGACAGATCGACGACCTGGTCGGCGAGATTCAGCGGCGCGTGGCGGCCGGCGAGCGGGCGCTCGTCACGACGCTCACCAAGCGTATGGCGGAAGACCTGGCGGACTACCTGCTGGAGATGGGGGTCAAGGTGCACTACCTGCACTCGGAGATCGAGACGATCGAGCGCGTCGAGATCCTGCGCGACCTGCGGCTGGGGGTGTACGACGTCGTGGTCGGGATCAACCTGCTGCGCGAGGGTCTCGACCTGCCGGAGGTTTCGCTGGTCGCCATCCTCGACGCTGACAAGGAGGGCTTCCTGCGATCGGAGACGGCGCTCATCCAGACCATTGGGCGCGCCGCGCGTCACGTGCGGGGCACGGTCCTGATGTACGCCGATCACGTCACCGACTCGATGCGGCGTGCCCTGGAGGAGACGGAACGACGGCGCGCCAAGCAGCTGCGGTTCAACCAGGAGCACGGGATCGAGCCGATGTCGATCGTCAAGGCGGTGCGCGACCTGACCGATCAGGTGGCGGCGCAGGCGGTGGCCGAGCCCCGCGCCGCGTACCGCGCCGGCCGCCCGGCCGACATCCCGCGCGACGAGCTGACGCGCATCATCCGCGCCCTCGAGGAGCAGATGCGGCTGGCGGCGGAGGCGCTGGAGTTCGAGAAGGCGGCCGCGTTGCGCGACGAGATCTATGATCTGCGCCAGGTGCTGGCCGAGCAGGAGGACGCCGCACCGTGGCGCCGGGCCCGCGTGCTGAGCGGGCGGTAAGGACCCCCACCCCCGCCTCCCTGTCCCGAGCGGAGCAAGGGGCGGGGAGGCGGGGTGGGGGTTCGTGCGCCCCTGGCAGGACTCGAACCTGCGGCCACCCGCTTAGAAGGCGGATGCTCTGTCCACCTGAGCTACAGGGGCAAGACCTGGATCGATTCTAGACGCGTCACGGAGAAGGAGGAAGCCCGCTTCGCGCCAGGCGGGCGTCCCGGCTGCCGGATTCCCCGGTGGCGCGGCTACTCCGTTTCCAGGATCGGGCGGATGCCCTTATAGACTCTCGGCGCCGAAAGCGTCCGAAGGATCGTCATCGCCGGCCGACCGAGGCGCTGGCTGAGCTCGTTCGAAGAGATGGGCGTGTTGCCGTTGGCCAGCAGGATCCGGAAGACCGAATCGACCAGGCTGTTGTGCGGCGCCAGGTAGCCCGGCTGCCGGGCGCAGTGCGACATCAGCACCTGTTGGATGCCGCCGATGCGCCGCACCTCGCCGGTCTCGGCGTCGACGTGGTCGTAGAGCAGGTCGCCGGCGATCGTCGCCAGCGCTTGCTTGTGCTCGTCGCACAGGTAGTCGCGCAGGAAGACCTCGACGTCGCGGTCGGCTCGCCTCCACCACTCGTAGTCGATGTGGAACTTGGTCTCGACCGTCGGCCGCAGCAACACGGCGCTGGGGACCTCGCTCACGCCGGCTCCGTCGCGGCCTCACCGCGCCGCCAGTAGAGGTCGCCCACATACTGGAGCGAGGGGTTCCGCAACAACTCGGTGAAGATCGCCCCGGGGGAGGCGCGCACCAGGACGTTGACCGCCGAGTATAGCGACTCGGCGTGGACCGCGCTCTGCGGGTTGAGTTTGGCGTTTTCGCGGAACGCCGCCTGCACCAGGTGCGCCAGCGGCTCCCGGCGCTGCGATGCGCGCGTCCAGGCTGCGTCGAGCGCCGGCAGGTCGGTCACGCCGACGATCATGCGCTCTTCGTACGACGTGCCGACGGGCTGCTTCGACATGGCGAAGCCGATCGCCCCGTCCGGGCGGACGACGGCCGTGCGGATCCACTCGTTGCGCCGCCGCCGTTCGGCGACCTCGACGATGACCTCGCCCGGCGCCTGCCCGCGCCGCACGCGCACCAGCCCTCCGGCCGGCACCTCATGCCGGCGATACCACTCGGCCAGCCCGCACACGTAGCGCGGCCCTCGGACGACCCACCCCGGGAACTTCTCGCCGCTGTGCCCGTCGACCAGGATGAATCGAATGCGAGGTGCCTCGTACGCCGTCGGGAAGAGCGGCCGCAGGCGCGACGAAAGCGGCAGCGTGCCGCTCCGCCAATGGGGAAAGAGCAGCGGCAGGACGACCTCCGCGGGCGGCTCGGCCGGGGGCTCGAGCGGCGAGAGCTCGTCGTCGAGCTGCGCCTCGAGCGCCAGCAGTTCGGAAGTGAAGGCGCCATGGTCTTCCTCGGCGGGAATCGGCTCCAACCGAGGCGGCGTCGCCAGCACCTCCGGCGGCTCGAGGCGACGCAGGTACCACAGCACCTCGCCCGCCGGCCCGACCTCGTCGAACCGTTCGTCCTGCTGGAGGGCGTAATCCAGCGAGAACTGCGCCAGCGCCGGGTCGAAGTTCTCGGGAAGCTGGACGTGCGCCAGGAGCTCGCGCGTCGGGAGCGGTCCTCCGCCGTTGACGTCGAGGACCGCTTCGGCCAGATTGAGATGCCCCTGGTGGATCTCCGCCAGCAAGGAAGCCGGGAACCATCGCCCGGCGATGCGCACGATGTCGCGGGTTTCGTTCAACCGCGCTTCGAGCGCCTCCTCGATGCGTTTCCCGTGGGACCGGAGGACGGCGCTCGCACCATCCTCCCCGTCGCTCGGCGCGGGATCGGCTGGAAGCGCGTTGAGCTTGTGGTCCGCCAGGTCGGCGGCGAACTCGCGCGTCTCGTGCCGGTCGTCGAAGCGCACCTGGATGACGGAAAACGGCCCCAGGTCGGGATTGCTGCCGGGCCGCGCGCCGACGACGACCCCCGACGCCCCATCCAGGGCCGGGAACGACAGCAGCGTTCCCACCGGGTACGTCCCGCGCGGCAGGTACGGTTCGGCCTGGGCGCGCCACGACCGCGCCACCGACTCGGCCTGAAGCGCCAGCCGACGCTCGACGATCGCCCGCGCCATCTCGGCCGTGGTGAGCGGGACTTCACGTTCCAACAGCAGGTTCGTGACGACCTCCAGGTCGTCGTCCTGCACCTGAAACCGATTCCAAGCGATTGCGCGGAAGGACTCGGGGGCCAAAGGCATGCGCGCGGTTCGAACCGATGCAGCCGAGGATTATACTACACGCGCATGAGCGATGATCGGCATGCGCCGCCGGTGCGCCTGGCGGGCGATCTCGGTCGCGCCGAGGCCGAAGTGCTGCGCGGGCTGCTGGAGGCGCAGGGGGTTCCGGCATTCCTTTCGCAGGAAGCCGTGGGCTCGGTCGTCGCGGTCGACGTCGGCGCCTTCGGACAGGTCGACCTGCTGGTCCCCGCAGAGCGCGCCGAGGAAGCGCGCACGATCCTCGACGCCTACCAGGGACGCGAGTTCGAAGCCGGCTCCGGCGCGACCTGAGAACCACGCCTCCAGGGGCGACCGTCAGTACCATCTCCGGCCCGGCGGCCGGCACGGCCCTCCGGGCCGAATTCCGCGGCTAGGGATAGGTCCTCTCCGTCCAGTCCAGCGGCTGCACCGGGACGCCCCCCACCCAGACCTCCCAGTGCAGATGCGCCCCGGTGACGCGCCCCGTCGCCCCGACCATGCCGATCACGTCGCCGGTCGCGACCCGGTCGCCCGGCTGGACGAAGATCTGCGACTGGTGCAGGTACCCGGTGTAGACGCCCCACCCGTGGTCGATGTACGTGGTGTTGCCGCGCACGACCAGCGGCCCGGCGAATACGACGACGCCCGGCGCAGGCGCCAGGACCTGGGTGTCCTCATTCCCGTACAGGTCGAGGCCGGTGTGGTACGAGGTCCATCCGCCGTCGTTGTAGTTCCGGCGCGTCCCGAAGAATGACGGAAAGGTCTCGAAGTATGTTGATGGAAAGCGGAACGGCCCGTCCCACAGGCGCTCTGGCGTGACGACCGACAGGATCTCGGCCACCTGCCGGTCTTCCGGAAGCGTGTTCGCCGGATCGACCGTTTCGGGAGGAACGGTCAGCCGCTCCCGGCCGTACTCGCCCTCGTCGATGCGAATGGGTTGGACGAAGGCGAATGGCGGTTGGGACGCGTCGGCCGGAACGAATGCCAGCCCGAGGTCGACAAGCCCGGGCTCGGCAAGCGCGTGGATGCCCTGCAGCGCCACTCGCTCCAAGGGGTCGTCGTCGACGACGAAGTTCAACGTGCGCTCCCCCAGGAAGCCGGAGAGGGCGCCGTCGAGGGCCAACCGTACCCTCACGACGGCGGTGTCACCCTGTTTCGGGCGCGTCGGTGCGATCTCGGCCGAAGCGATCGCCGGAGGCAAGGCGCCAAGGCTAGCCTCATCGCCCGGCGCGGCGATCGGCTCGCCCGGCAGGATCCACGCCCGGATCCGACCTTCGTTCCTCGCGTCCAGCAGCCACGGGTTCACGCCAAGGCGGGCCGCCGTCACCAGGGGACCGTCGGTCGGGCCCGTGGAGACGAGTCGTGCCGCAGGTCCCGGCTCGCCTTCCGGGACGGGCACGATAAACGGTTGACCGACGTACAGGCGGCTCGGGTGGACGACACGATTGATGCGCGCCAGGTCTTGGGGAGTCGCGCCGTATCGCAGGGAGAGGCTGCGCAGGTTCTCGCCGAGGGCCACCGGCCGTGTTTCGAGGACGCCGGAGATGCCCTCGAACCCCGGGAGCCTCAGCCGCATCCCCGGGAAGATCGCCGACGGATCGGCCAGCCCGTTGGCCGCCGCCAGATCGTCGGCCGCGATTCCGAAGCGGATCGCGATCCCGATCAGCGTGTCGCCCTCCTGGACGATGTAGACCGGCGCCTCGGCCTGCGCCGCCGCGCCGGTCGGCGCCAGGATCAGGAGCAGGCAGACGATCGACAGGATCGCCCGGCTAGCGCGGATCATCCTCGAACTCCAGCTCGTCCCCCACGCCCACCCGGTCCAGCACGTCGGGCAGCGCCTCCAGCGTGAAGCGGGCGGCGGCCGCCGGGACGCACACCGCCCACGCAGGCGCCCGCCGGGCATCGACGACGACCATTCGGTCGTCGATCCAGACGGCGCCAATGGGGAAACGCATGGCGAACATGTGGATGGCGGTGTTCCAGCGGCCCGGACGGTTTTCCACTAGAAGCAGGCCGGTGCCGGAGGGCGGCGGCGACGACAACATCAGCCCACGCAGACGGCACACGAAGCTCTCGCACCAACGGGCCCGGGCGACGATGCCCCCGCCGCGTGTTCGATTCCGGATGACGACCCAGCGCGGCATGTGTTCGCCTCGCAACAAAACGGGGCGGCCACGCCGCCCCGGCCCGACCGGTGACCCGGGCGGCCGTCAGCCGCCCTCGCCGAGGATCTTCGCCACGCTCTCCAGCAACTCCTGCGGACCGAACGGCTTGGTGATGTAGTCGTCGACCTTGGCGATGTGCAGGCCGAGCACCTTGTCGATCGACTGCGCCTTGGCCGTGACCACGACGACCGGGATGTGCCGCAACTCTTCGTCGGCCTTGATCTGCTGGTAGACCTCCCACCCGTCCATGTCGGGCATCATCAGGTCGAGCAGCACCAGGTCCGGCTTCTCCCGCCGCACCGCTTCCAGCCCCTCGACCCCGCCGTTGGCGCCGATGACTTCGAACCCCTTGCGCCCGAGGATCAGGCGTACCAGGTCGATCATCTCCGGCTCGTCCTCGATGCAGACGACCCGTTTCGCCTGCGACTCCATCGACGCCTCCCGGCGCGGGCCTGCGGCCGCCGGAGTGTACCATACGCCCTGCACGGCGCAACGACCCGCGGCGGCTTTCGCCCGCCTCGACCTTTCGATCTCCTTGCACGATCGCCTCTGTTTCTGTTGGTTCCCTGTAAATGTGCGGCGGCCGCTCTTGTGCTACCGTCGGGTCGAGGCACGCGAGCAGCGGGGAGACGATGACCGAGCGAAAGGGAACGACCTTCCAAGACGCCCGGGCGCAGGCCGAACGGCGCTTCCAGGCCGAGGAACGGCAACGAGTGCGCGCCGCCGTGCAGTGCCTCGCCCACAGTCAGCCGGACAACCCCATCGGCTGGCTGTGGCTTGCCCGCGGCATCCTGCGACAGCAGACGAGCGTCGAGCGACGGCGCGCCGAAGGCGCGGCGGCGACGCGCCGCCCGTAAGCGCAACCAGGGCCAGGACGAGGCCGCCCGCGAGGGCGGCCTGTGTGTTTCCCACCGCTCCCCGCCCTCCGCTGCCGACGGCAACTCCTGCCCATCCGGCGGCTAGGCAAAAGTCAGGGTTTCGCCGTTGACCACGACGGCGTACTCGCCGTCGGGAACCCCAGCCGAGTCGAGCGGCATCACCAGAAGAAGTGGTACGCCGACCGTGTCGGGCGGGCAGGATGAGTCGGCAGCCGTCGCCGGAGCCATGGCCCTGATCACGGAAACCGGAGCGGGCTCCCTCGGGAGCCCGCTCCTCGTGTCGGTGACCCACGGAGGACTCGAACCTCCAACCAACTGATTAAGAGTCAGCTGCTCTGCCAGTTGAGCTAGTGGGCCGCGGCGGGCATTATACCAAGACCACCGCCGTCGCGAACTTCATTGCCCGAACATCTCCAGCAGCACCGGGTTGATGCGCGACCAGTCGGGCGCCAGCACCTGCGCACCGCCGGCGCTGGTGAACCCCTGCACCATCTCGCGTCCGATGACCCGGCCGTCGATCCCATCCGAACCGACCCGGAGCAACGTCGCGGCGATTCGCGGCCACTCGAATACGGAGACATCGGTCCGGATCGACCCGATCAGCGCCGCCGCTGCGAGCGGCAGCCGCGGCCATGTCTTCGGCCGAAGCGCCGTGGACAGGAGTCCGCGCGCCAAGACCTGACCGTGCTGCATGCGGAAGAAGTCATCGCCCCGGCGGTCGCGCACGAACGCCAGCGCCTCGGCCTCGGCCAGGCGATGACGCCCCGGAGCGAAGTCGCCCATCGCCTCCGGCAACGCGATCTCCACCCCGCCCAGAGCGTCGACAAAGCGCACGAACCCGTCGAACTCCATCACCAGGTAGCCGTCGACATCGAGGCCGAAGTTGTCTCGCACCGCGGCGACCGCCGCCTGCGGCCCCGAACCGGGATGCGCCGCCTCACCCAGGGCGTAGGCGGCGTTGATACGGTTCGGCCCGCCCGGCAGATCGACCCACAGGTCGCGCGGGATCGAGAGCATGCCGACGTAGGGGCCCGCAGGCTCGAACGTCGTCAGGATCATCGTATCCGTGCGTGCCGCAGCGCCCTCTCCGGGGCGGCGATCCGTGCCGAGGAGGAGGAGGTTCGTCCTGCCGGGGAGGAACAGGTACGCGGCAACCAGGGCGCCGAGAGTCGCCCCGGGGAGCCAAACGCGCCACGCCGGGCCTGCAGGCCGGATCGAGCGGCGGGCCGCGCGGGGTCGCGTCTCGGCGGGAGACACTGGACGCGTCGGGCGGGTCGCTTCGCCCGCGGCTTCGGCCATGGCGCCGCGATTGTAGCAGTCGTCGTCTGCCAACCGCCCGGGGGAAACTGCTAGAATCACCCCGCCGGCGCCGAACGCGCACAAGGCAACGTTCGAAGCGGCGTGCCGCGTCTCGGCGTCGACGATGCTGGAGCTGGGCCGGTTTCGAATCGCCGGCCTCCGGTGCGCCTCCCCCGAGGAAACCGCCGTGCTGAGAGCCCTCCTCCTCTACCTCTCCAAAGCCGCCTGGGCCCGCACGGTCGTCAGCCGTTGGCCGTTCGCCCGTCGGGCGGCGCGACGTTTCGTCGCCGGCGAGACGCTCGACGACGCCATCCGCGCCGTGGGCGCGCTCCAGGAGCGGGGCCTGACGGCGACGCTCGACCATCTCGGCGAATCCGTCACGAGCGAAGCAGAGGCCCTCGCCGCCACGCGCGACTACCTCGTGATCCTCGATCGGATCTGCGAGTCGGGCGTCCGGTCGAACGCCTCACTCAAACTCAGCCAGCTCGGTCTGCTCATCGACTTCGACCTGTGCCGCCGCAACCTGACGGAGATCGTCGGGCGCGCCGCGGCCTGCGGCATCTTCATCCGCATCGACATGGAGGACTCCCCCACCGTCGACCGCGCCTTCCAGATCTACCGTCGACTGGTCGCCGACGGACTGACGAATCTCGGGCTGGTCATCCAGGCCTACCTCCACCGGAGCGAGGCCGACCTGCGCGACCTGCTGGCCGAGGGGGCGCGCATCCGCCTCTGCAAAGGCGCCTACCGTGAGCCGCCCGCGCTCGCCTTTCCCCGGAAGGCCGACGTCGATCGGAACTACGACCGGCTGGCGGCGATGATGATCGACTCTGCCGTGGCGCGCGGGCCGATCGCCTCGTCCGCCGACGGTCGCTTCCCCGCCCCGGTGGCGCTGGCGACGCACGATCCGCGGCGCATCGAGTTCGCGCGGCAATACGCCGAGGGCGTCGGCCTGCCGCGTCGCTGCCTCGAGTTCCAGATGCTGTACGGCATTCGCAGCGACCTGCAGCGCCGGCTTGCGGCCGACGGCTACCCGGTGCGGGTCTACGTCCCGTACGGGACGGAGTGGTACCCGTACACCGTCCGCCGGCTGGCCGAGCGGCCGGCCAACCTGTGGTTCTTCGTCTCGAATCTGTTCCGCCGATGATCGTGGCTCTCGCCGACGTCAGAACGCCCGCCTCCCGATCGGGGCGTGGACCGTGAAGCTCGAAGGGCGGACGGCGCTCGTGACCGGCGGGGCCCATCGGGTCGGGGCGCGCATCGCGCTGGGGCTGGCGGAGCACGGCTGCAACGTCGTAGTACACTTCCACCAGGCGCGAGCCGAAGCCGAGGACACGACGCGCTCCATCCGGGAGCGGGGCGTCCGTGCGGCGCAGATCCAGGCCGACTTGCGCGATCCCGTTGGCGTCGATCACCTCTTCGCCGAAGTCGACCGCCTGGGCTGGGGCCTCGACGTCTTGGTGAACTCGGCGGCGGTGCTGGCACCGGCCGATCTGCTGGCCGCCAGCCTCGACGACTGGTCGGCGACGATCGATTTGAATTTGCGGGCTGCCTTCCTGTGTCTCCAGGCGGCGGCCCGACGGATGCAGGCGCGCGGTGAGGGAGTCATCGTCAACATCTCGGACGTGGCCGGGCGCCGGCCGTGGCGGCGCTACCCGATCCACTCCATCAGCAAGGCCGGGATCGACATGCTGACGCGCGTGGCCGCCCTGGCCCTGGCGCCGACCGTCCGGGTCAACGGCGTCGCGCCGGGCCCGGTGGAGAAGCCGGCCGGGATGTCCGACGAGCGCTGGCGGGCCATCGGGGACGCCCTGCCGCTCCGCCGCCCGGGCCGCGCCGCCGACGTCGCCGCGGCGGTCATCTTCCTGATCGAGAACGACTACCTCATCGGCGAAACCATCCCCGTCGACGGCGGGGACGCCATCCGCTGACCGCGCCATGGACCGCGAGCTCGAGCGTCTTCGACAGCGCCTGATCGACGAAGGCCGCCGAGTCGTCGAAACCTTCACGGCGCTCGCCCCGGCGGCGTGGGACCAGCCGGTCTACACGACCGGTCCCGGATGGCGCGTCCGGCACCTCCTGGCCCACTTCGTCTCCTCGGAACGCACCTACCTGGCGTACCTTCGACGGGCAGTCGAAGGCGGCGATGGCGTGCCGCGCGATTTCGACATCGACGCCTTCAACCGCACCGAGGTGCCGATGCTGGAGCCTTTGCCGACCCCGGACCTGCTGGCGGCCTTCGAACAGGCCCGCGCCGAAACGGTGGCGTTCGTCTCGGGTCTGAGCCCGGCCGACCTCCAGCGCCGCGGCTACCACCCATGGTTCGGCGACGCCGACCTGCTCTTCATCCTCAAGTTGCTCTACCGCCATCCGATGATCCACCTGCGCGACGTCCGCCAGGCGGTGGAGACCGGTTCGCCCGTCCCGCACAACCCGGCCGCGGCGCGCCCGGTCGGCGGAGCCCCGGGCGGAGGCGCGCGATGATGTCCCAGCGCAAACAATCGATCGCCGACCACTTGCGCTCGGCGCACGAGGCGACCTGGCCGGTGCTGGCGTCTCTCACCGAGTCCGACCGCCAGCAGCCGGTCTACGGCGAGGGCGAAGGCGAGTGGAAGGTCACCGACCTGGTGGCCCACCTGGCCGACGCGGAGAAGGGACTCCTCGGCCAGGTCCAGCGCCTGCTCGCAGGCAAGATGACCGTGCCGGACGACTTCGATCTCAATCGCTGGAACCGCTCGGCCGTTCGCCGCAACCGCGGCCGTTCTCACGAGGAGCTCGTCGCAGAGATCCGCACGGCCCACCTCGAGGCACTCCGCACCCTCGAACAGATCGACGAGGCCGCGCTCGGCCTCCGCGGGCGTCACTCGAGCGGCGAGATCCTGACCGTGGAAGGTTTCTTCCGCCGCATGGCGGACCACCGCCGCGAGCACACGCGCGACATCGAGCGCGCGCTCTCCGGCCGAGGGGGCCGCGCGTGACCGACTGCCCGGCGCCTTGGCGGCCTGCGATCCACGACGTGGTCGTCGCTCCCCTGGCCGAGACGGAGAGCGAGGGCCGCGTCGCGAGCGTCATCCTGGCGTACGACGATCACCTGCTGCGGCGGTTCGGCGCCGCGGAGATCCATCGGCTGGCGCAGGGGGCCGCGCTGGACATCGTCCGCGCCCAGGCCGACGAGGTGTGGGCGCTCCTCGACGGCCAAGCCGAATGCCACCTGGAAGACGCGCGGCAGGACTCGCCGACGCGCGGCGCACGCCTCGTGCTGCACCTCGATCGGCCGCAACGCTTTCTGCTCCCCTTCGGGGTTCGTCTGCATCTCCGCGGGAGCCCTGCGGCGCGACTGCTGCGCCTGATGACCCACAGCGAAGCCGAGGACCCACCGCCGACGGAGGGCGCCTGATGCCGACCTGGCGCCAGGCACGCCTGTTCCTGCGCTTGTCGCGACCGTGGTTCCTGGTCGGGGCGGCGCTGCTGTACGCGCTCGGCCTCGCCCTGGCGCATTACCTCGGGGAGCGCATGAATCCGTGGCTGGCGGCGGAGGGGTTGGCGCTCGTTCTGACGCTCCAGCTGGCCGTGCACTACATCAACGAGTATCACGACGCGGGCGCCGACGCCTTCAACCCGAATCGCACGCCGTTCAACGGCGGCAGCGGTGCCCTCGGGCCCGAGGGCCTTTCGCGGGCGACGGCTCTCCAGGCCGCCGTCGTCTCACTGGCGTTCGTGGCGCTGCTCCTGACGGCGATGCTGATCCGCGGCGAGACGCCGCCGTTGGCCTGGGTCGTCATTGCCCTCGTTCTCCCGACGGCGATGCAGTACAGTTCGCCGCCGCTCCGCCTGGTCGCCTCCGGCTACGGCGAGTTTCTGGCGGCGCTGGTCGTCTCGGCGCTGGTGCCCACGCTGGCCTACACGCTCCAGGCCGGCGCCATGCACCGGCTGCTCTTCCTCTCGACGGCGCCGCTCGTTCTGTTCAACTTCGCGACGATCCTGGCTTTCGAGGTGCCGGACTACGGCACCGACCTGAGTACCGGCAAGCGCACGCTGATGGTCCGTCTGGGGTGGGAGTCCGGAATGCGGCTCCACGACGCGGCGATCGTCGCCGGCGTCGTGGCCCTGCTGGCCGGAGCGTGGCTCGGCCTGCCGGCGCGGGTCACGGTCGGCATGCTGATCGTCTTGCCGCTGGCGGCGGCCCAGGTGTGGCAGATGGGGCACGTTCGCCGCGGCGCGCGGCCGAACTGGACGCTGCTCACCGGTGGGGCCGTGGCGTTCTACGTGTTGGCCTCCTACTTGATGTTCGCCGGATACGCCACGAGCTGAGATGCCGGAATTCCTGCGCCTGGTCCCTCCCACGCAGGCCCTGGCTCGCTGGGTCTCGGCCATTCCCGAGCGTGAACCGGATCGCGAGGAGGTCCCGGCGCGCGAGGCGCTGGGGAGGGTGCTGGCGGAAGACATCGTCGCCGCCCATCCGTTGCCGACCTTCGCCCGCTCGACCGTCGACGGCTACGCCGTCCGCGCCGTCGACACCTTCGGGGCGAGCCCGTCTTCACCTTCGTACCTGCGTCTGGTTGGCGAAGTGCCGATGGGCGCGCTGGCCGAAGTGCGCGTCGGGCCCGGCGAGGCGGCCGTCGTCCACACCGGCGGGGCGATCCCCGACGGCGCCGACGCCGTCGTCATGCTCGAGGACACGCAGCGCGTGCCGGGCGGCGAGATCGAAGTCCTGAAGGCGATGGGCGTCGGTCGCAACATCATCGCCCTCGGCGAAGACGTTCGTCAGGGCGAGGTCGTCATCGAGCGCGGACGCCGTCTTCGACCCCAGGAGATCGGCGGCTTGATGGCGCTCGGCCGGGTGCGTGTCTCCGTCTACCGTCGGCCGAAGGTCGCGATCCTGTCGACGGGCGACGAGGTCGTGCCGCCCGAAAGCGAGCCCGGGCCGGGGCAAGTGCGAGACGTCAACAGCCACACCCTGGCGGCGCTCGTCACCCGCGCCGGGGCGGACCCCGCCCCGTACGGGATCGTCCCCGACGACGTGGAGCGCCTCTACCGGGCGACCCGCGAGGCGCAGGGCTCGGCCGACCTGATCGTGATTACCGCCGGCTCTTCGGCCAGCGCGCGCGACAACACGGCCGAGGTCGTACGACGCCTCGGCGCGCCGGGAGTGCTCGTGCACGGGCTTTCCATCAAACCCGGCAAACCGGCCATCCTCGGCGTCGCCGATGGAACGCCGGTCGTCGGCCTGCCGGGAAACCCCGTCAGCGCGCTCGTCGTCGCCGGTCTCCTGGTGGTGCCCGTGTTGCGCGGTCTCTCCGGCGAACGGCGGCCCGAGATCACCGCCACGGTGACGGCCCGGCTGACGGTCAACGTCCCCTCGGAGGCCGGTCGTGAGGACTACGTGGCCGTGCGACTCGAGGGGTCGCCGCAGGGCTGGATGGCCGACCCCGTGTTCGGCAAGTCGAACCTGATCTTCACCCTGGTCCGCGCCGACGGGCTAATCCGGGTGCCGCCGGACTCGACCGGTCTGGAGGCCGGATCGGTCGTCGACGTCGTCCCCTTCGACTGACGGGAACGGCGCGCCCGGCCGGTCTCGAAGATGTATCTCTCGGACATCCCCTTCGAAAGTGCCTGGGAACGGTTCGTCGCCGCGCTCGAAGCCGAGGGTTTGTGGTCGCTGCTCGGCCGCGAGACCGTCCGGGTCGAGGCGGCGCGCGGCCGGGTGACCGCCGAGCCGATGTGGGCCCGCCGCTCGGTACCCCACTATCACGCCTCGGCGATGGACGGGTATGCGCTGCGCGGGCGAGATACGGACGGAGCGACCGAACGCACGCCCGTCGATCTGCGGCTCGGCGACCAGGCCGTTTCCCTCGACACCGGCGACGCGCTTCCCGACTGGGCCGACGCCGTCGTGCCAGTCGAAGACGCCGAACCGTTCGAGACCTCCTCCGGCCGCGCCATCCGCCTCCGCGCTCCGATCCCGCCGTGGACCCACGTTCGCCCGATGGGCGAGGACATCGTCGCCACCGAACTCGTCGTGCCGGCCGGGCATGTGCTGCGGCCGGCGGACCTCGGCGCCCTGGCTGCAGCCGGATGCGTCGAAGTCGTCGTCGCGTCGCGGCCGCGCGTGGCGATCATCCCGACGGGCAGCGAGCTGGTTCCAGCCGGCGCCGCGTGGCGCCCGGGGCAGATCCCCGAGTTCAACTCCATCACGCTGGCGGCGCAGGTCGACGGCTGGGGCGCATCGGCGACGCGGCTGCCGATCGTCCCCGACGACTTCGACCAGTTGCGGGCCGCGGTCGCCTCGGCGGCGCGCGACCACGACCTGGTGCTGTTGAACGCCGGGTCGTCGGCCGGCTCGGAGGACCACACGGCGCGGGTCATCCAGTCGCTGGGCGAGGTGTTGGTCCACGGGATCGCCGTGCGCCCCGGGCATCCGGTCGTCATCGGCATGCTCGACGGCACGCCGCGCCGCACGCCGATCCTCGGCGTGCCCGGCTACCCGGTCTCGGCGGCCCTCACCGGCGAGCTGTTCGTCGAACCCCTGTTGCGCCGCTGGCTCGGTCTCCCTCCGCCGCGGCCGGAAACGATCGAGGCCGTCCTGACGCGCAAGGTGCACTCCTCCGCCGGCGACCTCGAGATGCTGCGCGTCACCGTCGGGCGCGTCGGCGAACGGGTCGTCGCCGCGCCCCTCTCGCGCGGCGCCGGGGTCATCAGCTCGCTGGTGCGCGCCGACGGGCTGGTCTACATCCCGCCGGGGGTGCAGGGGCTGGAGGCCGGCGAGCGCGTCACCGTGCGGCTCTACCGGTCGGCCGGCGAAGTCGAGCGGACGCTGCTGGCGCTGGGCTCGCACGACCTGACGCTCGACCTGATGGCGCAGTTCCTGGCGCGCGACGGGATTCGCCTGTCGTCGGCCAACCTGGGAAGCCAGGGCGGGCTGGTGGCCCTGGCGCGCGGCGAGGCCCACGTCGCCGGTTGTCACCTGCTCGACCCGGAGAGCGGCGAGTTCAACGTGGCGTACGTTCGCCGCTACATGGAAGGGCGCCCGGCGACGATCGTGGCGCTCGTGGGTCGCGAGCAGGGACTGATCACGGCGCCCGGCAACCCCCGACGCCTGGGCTCGCTCGAAGATCTGGTTCGTGAAGGGGTTGTGTTCGTCAACCGACAGCGGGGCTCCGGAACGCGGTTGCTGCTCGACGATCACCTGGCCCGCGCCGGGCTCGACCCGTCCGGGATCCAGGGCTACACGCGCGAGGAGTACACCCACCTCGGCGTGGCGGCGGCGGTCGCTTCGGGGAGGGCCGACGTCGGCCTGGGGATCCGGGCGGCGGCCGCGGCCCTCGACCTGGGATTCGTCCCCCTCTTCCAGGAGCGCTACGACCTGGTCTTCCCGGGCGAGTTGTTCAACGCCGACAAGGTACGCCCGCTGCGCGAGCTGCTCACCAACGACGAGTTCCGGTCGGCCGTCGCGGCGCTTCCCGGCTACGACGTCTCGCCGATGGGAAGAGTCGTCTGGTCTTCGGCGTGATCGAGGGCGGCGGACTTCCGATAGCCGTGGCCGCGTCGGCTCGATCGTGCCATAATGGGGGTATCCCGGCGCCACGCCGTTCCAATCCGCGGAGGATCCCATGGCGAAGTCTTACCTCGAGAGCCTGCTGGCACACAACGAACGCATCGAGGTCATCGCCCGCCAGCACTGGTTCGTGCTCATCCGCTGGACGCTGGCCGAGATCATCCTGATCGGAGTCATCCTCGTGCTGGCATCGGTCGCCACCGTCCTGTTCGTCCCGGCGGTGGTCTTGTATCTGCTGCTCCTGATTCCGCTGGCGACGCTGCTGCGCGACTTCCTGACCTGGTGGAACCGCCAGTACGTCATCACCAATCGCCGCGTGATTCAGGTCGCCGGCACGTTCAACAAGCGAGTGATGGACTCGTCATTGGAGAAGGTCAACGACGTCAAGATGGTGCAGTCCTTCTTCGGACGCCTCTTCAACTTTGGCGACCTGGAGATTCTGACGGCGAGCGAGGCCGGCATCGACAAGTTGAGCTGGCTGGCCGATCCGATCCGCTTCAAGACCGCCATGCTCGACGCCAAGGAGCGCATGCCGCGCGAGTGAGTCGCGGAGGACGACGATGACCCTTCCCGCCGTCGGCGCCCCGGCGCCATCGTTCGAGCTGCCCGCGGACACCGGAGAGATCATCCGCCTGGCCGACCTGCGCGGTCGGCCGGTCGTCCTGTACTTCTACCCCAAGGACGATACGCCGGGGTGCACCGTCGAGGCCTGCGGCTTCCGCGACGACTACCGACGCTACCAGGAGGCGGGAGTCGTTCTCCTCGGGGTCAGCCCCGACTCGGTCGAGTCGCACCGCGCGTTCAAGGCGAAGTTCGGCCTGCCGTTTCCGCTGCTCGCCGACGAGGACAAGGTCGTCTCGAAGCTGTATGGTGTGTGGGGGAAGAAAAAGGCCATGGGTCGCGAGTACATGGGCATCCGACGGACGACCTACGTGATCGGCGCTGACGGCAAGATCGCGCGGGTCTTTGACAACGTCAGGCCGGAGGGGCACAGCCAGGAAATCCTGGAGGCGCTCGGGCGATGATTCGACGTCAGGCTGTTTGAGGGAATAGGTGGGCGGTGGATGGTGCCCGGCGATGGCGTTGTTTTCAAGCGTGGAGACACCTCGATCTGATCCCTGACGGGTTCGGCCGGCCGGTGGCAGGCGATGGCGTTATTTTCAAGCCTGGAGACAGGTCGTGGAGCGGACCTGGGGCAGGGATGCGTCGGAGCTTCAATGGGGCCACGCTTTTTCAAGCGTGGAGACCGCGACTACATCGAGGACTACACC
>Ga0209172_10000330_pt1 | contig 134260 bp, 115 predicted proteins | sample LarsenN4metaG_FD_184113 | JGI IMG/M metagenome (GOLD analysis project Ga0209172, IMG submission 184113) | Hot spring sediment bacterial and archeal communities from British Columbia, Canada, to study Microbial Dark Matter (Phase II) - Larsen... ... | reverse complement strand
CACAACGCCGTGTTGATCGTCTGCGCGTACAGCACCGTGAGTCGCTCCCTTGGGTTCAACTGCCCGACGATGGGCGCATCCGTGCTAGGGGCTTCTCGAATATTGACCGCTTGACTCAGCGGCGTAATCGAACACGGTGTCTCCTGTGTGTCTGCTTGCCCCCAACTTGGAATAACCGCGCTCACCAGCAATAAAAACAAAATCATGAGACCAATTTTTCGCGGTTGCATCGAATTGTCCTTAACCGGATTCCTGAAATCAGCGCATCTCTATGATAGCAATTCTAATGTTCTTGCGCGCGCGGGTATTCACCGTGCTACAATCAAACTAATCATCAACCTAAGGAAATGTATCATGTCCGATGCCTCTATAATTGCCGGACGTTATCAACTGCTCGACATCATTGATCACGGCGGGATGGGTACGGTTTACCGCGCCCGCGATACCCAAGCCGATCAGGTGGTGGCTGTCAAGGCGCTTAAACGTGAAATCATCGCCCAAGAACCGACGCTGATCGAACGATTTCGGCGTGAAGGCGAAGCCCTGCGCCAGCTTGACCACCCGAACATCATTCGCGTGTTGGATACGCCCGAACAGGACGGTAGCCATTATATCGTGATGGAATACATGCCGGGCGGATCGCTCGACCAACTGCTGCGAACGGAGAAACAGCTTCCAGTAGAACGCGCCCTCAAAATGGCGCTCGATATTGCCGACGCGCTCACTCGCGCGCACCGCCTCAAGATCATCCACCGCGATATTAAACCCGCCAACGTGCTGCTTGCCGCCGATGGCTCGATCCGCTTGACCGATTTTGGTGTGGCGCAGTTAGGCGACGTGAAAAGCCGCATCACCCAAGTGGGCGCGCTCGTCGGAAGCATCGCCTATTTAAGCCCGGAAGTTTGCTCTGGATCGCCTTATGACGAGCGCAGCGATATTTGGGCGTTTGGCGTGATGCTGTACGAAATGCTCACGGGCATCAACCCGTTCGCAAAATCCTCACCCGCCGAAACCTTCAGCGCCATTCTCACCGAAGTGCCGCGCGATCTCGTGGAATATCGCCCCGATGTTCCCGCCGCCATCGCATACTTGATCGACAACATGATCGCCAAAGACGCGCAGGATCGCATCAGCAGTGTGCGCGCGATTGGTGTTGAACTCGAAACCGTTCTCTCGCAGTTCAATCGTTCGCGCATGTCGCCGCGCATCGGCACGGATGAACATCCCGCCGCCAAACCCGTGACGAATACTGCCAGCACCACAGCACACGGAGCGGCGCATATTGGCGCGGGCGGCACGGGCGTAACCCTCACCGATCCCACGCCCACTGATGCCACCGAACCCGACACCGATCCCACCGGCGGCGAACAAACCACGGCGGATCGCCCGGCAGAAGCGAAACAGGATGATCTCGTTCGCACAAAGACCATTCGAGAAACTGCGCCCACACCAGCGCCCGCGCCTGTGACACCCGCGCCACCGCCGAAAAAACCGCATCCATTCCTTGAAGAAATTCCCGTGCGCCCTGTGCCGCCCATCGAAGGCGGGACGATCTCATCGCCGCCCACCAAACCGATCACGGCATCGTTCAGCCGCACGCTCATTAATGACGCGCTCGGCATGGGTGATGCCGCGCCGCGCCGCGTTGCCGATCCGCGTGTGTTCATCGCCTACCGCCGCGAAGATACAGGTGATGTCGCGCGCAAAATCTACGATGTGCTGCACCGCGAATTGGGCGATAACGATGTCGCCCGCGACGTAGACCGCGTGGCGAACAAGACGATCAATCGCGTGGTGCTGGCGCAGGATATTGTCGCCTCGTTCGATGCGATGGTGATCATCATTGGGCGGCAGTGGATGGGACTGCCCGGTTCCGGGGGCGCGACAGGTAAATATTCGCGCGCGCTGGAAAACCCCAAAGATTCGCTGCGTATTCAGCTTGAAGCGGGCTTAAAGCGCCCCGATATGCTCATCATCCCCGTGCTGGTCGATGGCGCGACGATGCCAACCGCCGCCGAACTGCCCAAGTCAATCGCGGCGCTGGCGACCAAAACGCCGTTCGGCTTGGCGTGGAAGCCCGAAGACGGGGACGCGGCGCTCGAAGCACAAGTCAAGCGGCTGGTGCAGCAGATTCGCCGTCACTTTAATCCCAAGCCGCGTTGGGTGCTTCCCGCGGGCGTAGTCGCAGTCATCATTGTGATTCTGCTCATCGTGCTGCTGTTCTTGCTCGATCCGTCGCGCGCCGCCGCCGCAGAAGTGGGCGCGTTCATGTCGATGCTGCTGTCTGGATAACCCGCCTCACCATCTTTTTGACCGAACGCACCTGACGTAGGGGCGACCTGATGGGTCGCCCGTATCAAAAGCTTGGTTTCTTTGAGGTTGCCAATTGTCCTCCATCACATTGTTCCCGAAGTTCCCTAAGCGGGGAGCTGTTCCCGTCTACTTGCTCATTACCGCCGGGTTTAGCTTCTGCTTCGCTCTCATTACCACCGTCAACCTCATCTATCAAGCGACTGTCGCCGGGTTAACGCCGCTACAACTGGTGCTGGTTGGCACGCTGTTGGAGATCACCTGCTTCTTTTTTGAAGTGCCGACGGGCATCGTCGCGGATGTGTACAGCCGTCGCTTGTCCGTCATCATCGGCTACGCACTGATTGGCGTGGGCTTTCTTGTCGAAGGATTGTTTCCTGTCTTTGGGGCGATTCTGCTGGCACAAGTGATCTGGGGCATTGGCGTGACCTTCACCAGCGGCGCGGAAACCGCGTGGCTCATCGACGAAGTGGGCGAAGGGCACAGCGCCCCTATTTTGCTCCGCGCTAGTCAGGTAGGCAGTCTCGGCGGGCTGGCGGGAATTTTCGCCGCCGCGCTCATCGCATCCGTTATGCCCATCAATATCCCCATCGTCATCGGGGCGGCGCTGTTGATCGCCTTGTCGCTTGGTTTAGCCTTAATCATGCCGGAAACGGGCTTTCATCCCGCCCCGCGTGAAACCCGCGAAAACGCCCTCACCACCATGATCAAGACCTTGCGCGCCGGATCGCGCTTGGTGCGGGGTCGCCCGCTGCTCATGGTGCTGTTCGCTGTCGTGTTTTTTGGCGGGCTGTACAGCGAAGGCTTTGACCGCCTGTGGACACCACATCTGCTAACAAATTTCACCTTCCCCGCCGCGGACTCGCTTGATCCTGTCTTATGGTTCGGGGCGCTGCGGGCGGGCGCGATGATCTTCTCGATCCTGCTGACCGAAGTTGTCCACCGCCGCACGACGGACATGCGCGATCAACGTCATCTGCTGCGCGCCGTTTTTATCGGGGATGCGGTACTGATCGGTTCGCTGTTTGTGTTCGCGCTCACGGGCAATTTCTGGATCGCCGTCGCGGCGTTCTTGATCTCACAGGCGGTCAGGTCATCGTTCTCGCCGCTGTTCAGTGCGTGGAGCAATATGCACATCGACAGCGAAGTGCGCGCCACCACCTTGAGCATGATGGCGCAGATGGACGCTATCGGGCAGATTGGCGGCGGACCGGGGATCGGCGTGGTGGGGGAACGACTCGGCTTGCGAGCAGCGCTGGCGGCGAGTACGGCGCTGCTGCTGCCTGTGCTGCCCCTGTATGCGCTGGCGGGTCGGCTGGTGCGTGGAAAGCGTCTGAGCCACAATGACGAATCGTGAGCGTATTTCTATCGACCAATTGACCGATCAACTGCGCGCGTTCGGGGTCAAGCGCGGCGGAGTGCTGCTGGTACATTCGGCGTTTTCGCGGATTCAGCCCGTCGAAAATGACATGCTCGGCTTGATCGCGGCGCTCGAAAACGCCTTAAGCGATCAAGGTACGCTGGTCATGCCGACGATGTCCTACGACGAAGATCATGTGTTTGATGCGCGCAAAACGCCATGTCGCGAAGAAATGGGCATCGTGCCGGACACATTCTGGCGCTTAGACGGTGTACGCCGCAGCGACAGCCCGCACGCTTTCGCCGCGCGTGGATTTCACGCCGAACGCATCACCGCGCCGCATCCAGTCGAAGTCCCGCACGGGTTGAACAGTCCCGTTGGGCGTGTCTACGAACTCGATGGACAGGTGCTTTTGCTCGGCGTGAGTCAGGGTGCGAACACGACGATTCACCTTGCGGAAAATCTCGCTGGCGTGCGCTATTCGCATGAAGCATCGGCGCTGGTGATGCGCGATGGCGTTCCTGTGTGCGTCCACTTCCGTGAAGTCAACCACTGCTGCAAGAATTTCGCCCTCGTCGATGGCTGGCTCGAAGCGCGCGGCATGATCGCGCACGGGTTGATCGGTCACGCGAAAGCCCGTTTGATGCGTTCGCGCGATATTGTCGAAACGGTGCTGGAACATCTGCGCGAAAACGAAACGGCGTTTTTGCACCCCTACGGACACGACGAAGAATGTGACGAATCGCACCGCAGCATCGAAACCTTCTCGCGCGATTAATGCAGCCGCGCCGAATCGAGAATCCCCGCTGGTGCGCCGTTGATCAGATGATCGACGGCGCGTTCGGCTGTGCCCGCGCCAAACGCCAGCCCATGCCCAGTGAATCCGACGGCGAACCCAATGCGCGGCGAACCGGGAATCGTCCCGATCAGCGGCAAGCCATCCACGCTGAAGCCCATAATCCCCGCCCAACGGCGATCCACTTGCGCGCGCACATCGGGAAATTTCGTGCGTAAATAGTTATCGAGATACGCCTGCACAGGGTCGCTGATGCGATCTTCGCTGGTGTTTTCCTGTTCTTTGTACAGCTTGCGCCCCCCGCCAATCAACAGGCGGTTATCGAAGGTCATGCGGTAGTACATATAGCCGTAATCGCTGTAGCCGCACACGGGCATCACATCAGCGGGCGTGACGGAGGCGGGCAGTGGTTCAGTGACGAGACATTGAGCGCGCGTCGGAATCACTTTTCCCGCGAAATACGGATGAACGAACTGCGAATACGCATTCGTACACAGCATGACGTGCCGCGCTTGAAAGATAAACTGGCGCGTGTGAACAGTCACGTATTCAGGGTTCGTCTGCGCGACTTTGTAGACTTCGTTGTTGTTGACGAGTTCCGCCCCGCTGGCACGAAAGACCGCCCAGACCAATTCGTAGGGCTGCACGGCAGCATCCCACGGCTGTTCGACAGCCGCGTAATACCCGCGCTTCAGCGGATCGCCCGCGTGATAGATTACGTCGATTCCGTCGGCATTTAGCGCGCGCGCCGCCGCTTCGAGTTCTTTCGCTTCTTCCGGCGATTCTGCTAGCAGCATCGATCCGCACTCGCTCATGCGAACCGTTCCCGCTTTGGCAAATTCGCGCCAATAGCGATGCGTTTTCTCTGACAGTTTCCACAATTCGCGCGTGTTGTCATGCCCGTACAGTTCAATCGCGCGGTGATAGTACGTATCCGGTCCCGTGATCATAAAGCCCGCGTTGCGGCTGCTTGCGCCAAGCGCCACGTCGCGCATTTCGGTGATAACCACACTGCGTCCCGCTTGCGCGGCGAAATAAGCGGCAGCCGTTCCCGCCAGTCCCGCCCCAATGATCAAAAAATCGACTTCGCGCACGGGCTGATTGTCTTCGGCTTGCCAAATAGAGACGGTCATAGCGAAATTGTCCTTGATGCGGAGTAAATTTTCACAATCATAGCGTGGAGTCTAAGTTTGGGGTTCAGCCGAAAGCAGTGTTTTACTGGCGGCGGTGCGATACAGACAGTAAGGCACGTTTTCTTCAAACGCGAAAAATACCGGTTTGGCGACGAGCATTCGTTCTGGCGGACTATCCGTCCCTTCCACATCGAGAATATACGTGGCGGCTTTGCCAGAGACGCGAATTGTGTGGCGGACGATGCCCCTGACGGCGATTATCGGCTGGCGCAAGTCGGCATTGAGTCGAATCCGCGCTTGCGCCGCGAATCCGACAATCCCCGCGTTCAGCAGCGTGAGCGCAATCCCAATCAGCGTGAGGACAAATGATCCGTTTTGCTGACCTGCGTACAGCATCAGAATCGCGCCAATGCCAATGCCAATTACGATAACGGCTGTCGTGACCGCTGAACGCCGCCACGCACGACGCAGCGCTTCGATCTGCGAGTCGCTCAAGTGTCCGGCGCGGTTCGCCGCGAGATCAGCAAGCGTGAAACGCAAGGCTTCGTTCAGCGTACCAATCGCGCGGCGTGGTTCGGTTTTAGGTGTGTTTGGTTGTATCAAGTGTTGAGGTTCGTTTATGGTTGTCATGCGGCAATTGTGCAGAAAAGGTGTTCAAAAATCAACGCGCGGATTGGCGATTTGTCGAAAAAATATCGAAATAAAAGGGCGCGGACGAAAGCTCACGTCCGCGCCCGCTCAAGCGCCTTACATCCTATGCGATTACATATCCGCCGGGGGCAGCAGCACGCCATCAATGACATGGATAATGCCGTTGTCGGCAGTCACATCCGTCACCACGACATTGGCGCTGTCTACCGTCACGCCAGCTTCGCCCGCAATGACTGTCACAGCGGTGCCGGGAAGCAGAGTCGCCACGCGCACGCCGCCTTCAACCGCCGCAACCGCGACAACCGTTTCCGCGCTGAAATAGCCGGGCACGACATGGTAAGCGAGAATGCTGGTCAGCAGTTCGGTATTCCCCAGCAGGTCTTCCGCAGTCACGCCAAGCGCTTCCAGTGCCGCTGCGAACGCTGCGTCTGTGGGCGCGAACACGGTGAAGGGTCCGCCGTTCGTCAGCGTTTCAAGCACACTCGGATCAGCCGCCTGAACTGCCGCGAGCAGGGTGGTGAATTCCGGCGCTTCCGCGCCCGCGCTGGCGATGACAACATCGGCGATTGTGCCCATGCTCGTCATGTCTTCTTCTGCCATGCCTTCTTCCATCATTTCTTCTTCGGCGGGCGGCAGCAGCACGCTGTCGATGACATGCACGACACCATTGGCGGCGGTCACATCCGCCACGACCACATTCGCGTCATTCACGCTGACAGTTTCGCCTTCAACACTGATAGCCAGTGCGGTGTCATACAGCGCTGTGCCGATCACCGCGCCATTGAGCGCCACCACGGCTTCGGCATTGAACACGCCGGGCACGACATGATAAAGCAGAATATCCGTCAGTGCCGCGGTGTCCGCCAGCACGTCCTCCGCCGTCACGCCGAGCGCTTCAAACGCCGAGGCAAATGCCGCGTCGGTGGGGGCGAAAACCGTCAACCCCGCGTCGGGGTTTGAAAGGGCTTCGAGTACAGCCGGATCAGCCGCCTGAACCGCTGCCAGCAAAACGGTGAATTCCGGCGCTTCCGCGCCCGCGCTGGCGACCACAATATCCGCGATGGTTGCTTCCGTGTCCTGAGCGAAAGCGGTTACGCCGCTGACGAGCGCCAAAACCACAATCATGACCACGAGTAGAGCTTTCTTCATTCCAGTAATCTCCAAGTTCCTGTCATATGGTGCAGCTAACGATACGGATTGTAATCTGTACTGCTGTGCGCGCATAGAGTACCGTTACAGAGCATAAGTCACCCATGCTAAAAGCGGCATGAGTAAACCCCGAAAACGATATGAACGGTAACATGGGCATTCGCGGCAAATTTCTCATAAAAATGGGGATGGCTTGCCTTAAACCATCCCCATGAATTCTAAGAGAGTGAAGATTAATTTTCGATGACAGTGGCGGATTCCACTTGCGTGACCACATCGCCCGGTGCAATCGTCCCACCCTGTATCACCTTCGCCATGATCCCAAGCCGTCCTTTCGCTTCTGACGGATGGTGTCCCTGAATGTGTTGAAATCTATCACAGCCGTTGCGATGCGAAACAACTTCAACAAGCGCGCGCTCACCTAAACGGATGCGATCCCCTTGTTGAAGCTGATTCACATCCAAGCCTTCGAGAATGATTTGTTCGCCCATCGCGCCGGGTTTCACCGTGAAGCCTTCTTTTTCCAGCGCGGCGAGCGTTTCATAGCTCATGATGTTCAACTGGCGGTTAGGGTTTCCACCTTTGCGATCCCCGTCAATGCCATGCCCAACGACAAGCGATGCCTTTTCCAGCGGCACACGTACATACGCATCGGGCGATTGGCGTGTGCTGCCCTTTGGCGTGTAGACGATGCTGTAGATTGCTGCCATTTTGTATCCCCCCATTCAAACCATTGTAATCGAGCGGAGTTAAGACCCCGCCGCTGTGATTGAATTCTTTTCTCTGCATAAACCTTTTCTTTACCCGCCAACCTTCCACGCTTGTTCTGAAATCCCCGCCTGTTGATTTTCCCACCGCGCCAGAGTGAACAGAAAATCGCTTAAGCGGTTGAGATAAGGCAGTACCGAATCGCCAATCGGTTCATGTTCGCTCAACTGCGCCACCAGTCGTTCGGCGCGGCGGCACACCGTCCGTGCGATGTGGATCATAGCGGCGGCAGGCGATCCCCCCGGCAAAATAAAATGCTTGAGCGCGGGCAGTTCAGCGGTCAGCTCGTCTATTTGCGCTTCCAGCCATGTCACCACTGTATCATCCATGCGGACGACATACGACGTGGGCGCGTCCAGCGGCGTGGCAAGGTCTGCCCCAAGATTGAATAATTGATTCTGAATTCGTTCTAGCAGTTGATCTGTCCGCGCCGACGGTTTAAGCGAACGTACCGCGCCCAAGACGGAATTCATCTCATCGACTGTGCCGTAACTTTCGACACGCAGATGATGCTTAGCGACGCGCCCGCCTGAAAAAAGGCTTGTCGTTCCATCGTCACCAGTACGAGTGTAAATCTTCATCACTATTTTCTCTTGATTCGACGGTACAATCGGAGTAGGGAGAACTAGACGATTTTCATAAAAGCATCTGTTTTGTCACAGTGATCGCTTTCCGAAAAGCGTCCGCTTCAGTATATTGGATGCAAAGTACCCTGCCAATACACAGTGATTCACTATTGCAATAGAAAGACACCATGTGATGGAAGATGCTTCGATCAAAGAATCGCGGCAAATGCTGCGGCAGGTGCATGAACACCTGCTGCAAGCGCATACTGATCTTGGCGCATACCGCGAAGCGATCAGCGTCGTGGATGTCATACATCACCCCATTAATCCGCTGCCGGATTTCAACTATGTAACTCCGCGCCGCAATACTGCTTGGGTGAGTGGTCAGTATGTCAAGCAGGGATTGGAACGCCTCAAAGAATTGGGACGCACACCCCGTGTGCAGTTCATCGAAGGCTTATTCCCGCCGCTGTTCGCCAAAACCCTGATCGAACTGGGGTTGAAGTTGGAACGCGAAACGCCCCTCATGATCTACCGCTCCAGCGGCGCGGATACGCTCATGCCCACGAATACACCCGCCATTAGCAACGGAATGCAAATTCAGATGGTAGCGGATCAGCGCGGGATCGAAATGTGGTGGTATGTGTGGCGCAACGCCTTCTACGACGTGCTGACTCTCGGCGTTGAACCGCTGGTAGTCGGGCGCGATATGGCGGCGCTCTTGATGGGCAAACACGTCGATATTTTGATGCTCCGCTATAACTATCCCATCGGTGTGGCGCGCATCAGTGTGCAGGAACAGAACAAGAGCGCGCATATTGTCGCGCTGGCAATGATGAAAGAGGCGCGCACACCGGAACGTATGCGCTTACTGCTTTCCGCAGCGATGCGCGCTTCGCTTGGACGCGGCTGCGAATTGATCTTCGCGCCCGGCGAAACCGAAGATGACCGCCGCTTATGTCGAGAACTTGGTTTCATTGATGTAAGCAGTATTGTTTGCTACGTCGGCGCTCAACAAGGAAATGGGAGGACAGAATCGCATGGTTCACTGGTGCAGCCTGTACTTACCCTGCGCTAAATTGAATTCCGAAGTGGCACGCGAAACGGTGAGCAAGCGCGTTCGTGACCGTGTACGTCAACTGGGCTATGAAGCCTATGATCCCTTTGCCGCCATGCCTGCTCAAGCCTATTCACATGCGGTCAAGCTGTTCGTCGCCCCTGTACGCGATGGTTGGATGCGGATATTGGGCGCGCCGGAAGAAGAAACTATCGACGTGATGGCGGATATCGCCTATCGCGCATTTGGAGATGAAACCTTCCCAATGTGCCTGCTCATGGCAATCACCGAGCAAATTGGCGGGCAGCCGCGCCTCGATGTGATTGTGAACGGCGCAAAACATGATTCGCTCGTCAGTTTAATGCCTTACATCCGTCCTCACTTCGCAACCGACGACTTGCGGCGCGCCCTCTCCGATTCGATTGATGCCGTCCTCCCTGTGGGCAAAGGCGACTCCGCCGCGAAACCGACAGCGATTGGCGGGATTCCAACCGACCTGCTGCCCAAAGAAATGCGTGATGCAGCGAAATCGGTGAATCCCGGACAAGCGAGCGCCCTTTCCGCGCGTTTGGGCGCGAATTTGCTCGGCAAAGCGGGCGGCGCAAATTCGGGCGATGCCGCTCAATCGGCAGCGCGCAAACTGCTGCAAGGAAACAGCGTGAACTGGGAAAGTGATCCGGCAGCGCGGCGCTTACGTGCCGTCGCTCAGGTCATCACCCTGCCGGATACATGGCGCACCCCTGATTACATCCCCGTGCGCGATGCCTATCAACTGCAAATTCGTAAATCGCGCAATCCGTCGATGAGCCTCCTCCCCGGCGATGCCGAAGCGATGGCAGCCGTCAAAGATGCCATAACCTATACGCCGATTTTTGCCGGCAAGAATTAGGATGTTATTGAGTGATTGTTGAGAATTGGAACACAAGCATGTCAGCGCGAGATCGGGTGTATTGGGACACAATTTATCGGGATGCCGGGGCACGGGCAAAACCTTATCCCGATCCTGATCCACTTCTGTTTATGTACACCCCGCCCATGACCGCAACTGGCTCATCGCATGATGTCTTGGCGCTCGATCTAGCGTGCGGGCTGGGTCAAAATGGGCTGTGGCTGGCATCTCAAGGGTACGTCGTCGATCTCGTCGATATTAGCCGTGTGGCATTGATGCGCGCTCAAGAACAAGCGCACGCGCGCGGGCTGCGAAACGTCAACTTTTTACAAACCGACCTTGACCAAGCCAAGCTCGAACCGCTCACTTATGATCTCGTGTGTGTATTCCGCTATTTGCGCCGCGATTTGTTCCCGCAAATTCGCGCCAGCATCAAACCGGGCGGGCGCATCATCTACGAAACCTTCAACACCAACTATCTAGAGCTTGAGCCAACCTTTGAGCGCGATTATCTGCTCGAAGAAGGCGAACTAGCCAGCTATTTCGCGGATTGGCAAGTCCTTCGCCACACCGATAACGGCTTCATTTCGCAGGTTGTCGCCATTAAACCAGAGGGGTGAGGCAGTACCCCACCCCAACGTTGACGTGTGCTACGGCGTGGTGCGCCACGCAATCGGTATCGCGCTGCGGCGCTGATCCGGCGGCGACGTGGTATCTTCAAACAGATTCGTTTCCGTGTTCGTGATTAAATTGACCAACCGCGTCGCGTTGTAGGTGAATGTGCGGCTGCCTTCCGTCACGCTTAAAATCTCGTTGAGCGCAACATTCACGCTGTCTGGCGACACCACCAGCGAACGCCCGAAGGTTCCCCGGCGAACGCGGCTTTCCGTGCCGTTGGCGAGATCAAGCTGGAACACCGAATTATCCGCCCCTTCTGCGCCGCCCGCCGTATACACAATCCGCGAATTGTCCGGCGTGAACGCCAGCGACGAGATACTGTCGCCGCGCGCCCCGGCGCTGATGATGATCGGCGGATTTGCGCGGTCACTTAGGTCAAGCGCGAACAGCGAATTATCGTTGTTCGGGCTGGTTGTCACCAAGCCAAGCCACCGCTCATTCGGGGATAGTCGCGGTTCAGCGTTCGACGCGCCGCTGAAGGTCGGGAACACCGCCTGCCGGTCAATGATGACGCTGATGGACAAATTGCTCAAATCGACGGCGGCAAGCGCCACGGTATTGGCGGTCAACCCGTCAGGGACAGTGAAGTAAGCGATACTTCCCGCAGGCGACCCCGCGGGCGCGAAGAACAGATTATTGTTGCGCGCAAACGCGACAAAATCTCCCGGCTGGCGGTCACTCGATACCAAATTGACCGTGCCATCCGTCCCAACCAGATAAAACTGCCACTGCATTTCGGTGATGTTGTCGCATCGCTGCCCCATCACCAGCACAATCGACCCATCCGGCGCTTGTTCAATCTGCGCGCTCATAAAGCGGCAGTTTTCTTGTGTCGGAACGAGTGTGGCGATCTCACGTTCGCTTGCGCCATCCCACAGGTTGACAGCCGCTTCATCAGCTTCGCCTTCGCTGTTGCGATACAGGCTGATCGAAACCGCGCCCGTGTCGGTCAAGTCGAACGCCACAACGTTATCAAGCGTCAGCAAACTCGCCCGTGATTCTGTCTCAATCACGTTCAGCCTTCCAGCCGCATACGCTTCGCGTGTTGACCCTGCCGGATACGCGATATACGCGAAGCGCGCCCCATCATCTGAAAACTGCACCGCGTTCATCACGCACGCGAGATATTCCGCATCAGCTACCGCTGTGGGCGGATTCGTTCCGTCCATGAGATACAGCCTGCCGCTTTCCACTCCACCCGCATAAAGCGCGAGATAACGCCCATCGCGCGTTGTGGAGTGATCACCGCAGGCGGCGGCTCTCCCGTTCCGATCCAACCCCGTGATCAGCGGTGTGATGTTCGTGCCATCCAAACTGATCAACGAGACTTCGCTGCCCGCAGGTGACGAAATGAACGTCAGCACACCTTCGCCCATCACCGAAGCCGATGAATTACTCGCGGCGGCAGAATCAGGGGTTGCTTCATGGGTGGCAGCCGAGTCGGGGGCGGTTTGCGCCACCGCATCAGCAGCAGTATCCGCGACAACCGCAGCCGCGGCGGCAGAATCCGACGATGACGCGGATTGTTCCGCCGCGCTGGGCTGCGCCGCTGCATCCAGCATCGAAGAAGTGCTGACATTCTGCATCGTACTGTGTTGACCGCCGTCAGCGCGCGGTGTCACTGTTGGGGCAGGGCTTGGCGCACATGCCGTACTGAACAAGACACTCACCGCTGCGACGACTAGCAAAAATCGAGCCATGTTCGTTCTCCGAGTGATGATTGGTCGATCATCAGGACATTTCGCCTATTATGACGTAAATCGCGCGCGCGCGCCGTAATCTTTAGTCATACCTAACACGATTCTCCCGCCGCGCCCGCTAACATTCGCCCATCTATCGCGCTCAACGACAAAAATCCCGCCCCCACCAATACCCGATCTTGCGCGTCAGCGCGCAAAATACGCGCGTTTGGACTGGTGTTGCTCTCCCCACCCGCGTAGAACGCCGCTTGATTGATGAGCGATCCATCCAGCGTATTGAACAAGTTCAACATTCCATCCGCGTCCAGCGTATACAGAATGCATCCGCCCCCCACCGCCATCAGCGGCGCGTGCCAACTGACAGGGAACGGGTAGCGAATCCGCCAGCGAATCGAGCCATCGGGTGCAGCCGCCAGCAGCGTCATATCTGCATCACCCATATACACATACACCATCCCGCTGCTATCCCCTATCATAGAGGCGGCGCGCCCCACCGGCGGGCTAATCGTCGCTAGGGGTGTGACGGTATTGTTCTGCACACGGTTGATCGTGGTGCCATTGAGCATCAACCAATCCCCGTTGGGCAGCGGCGCGACGATTGGCGCTTGATCGAGCTGCGTTTGATACGTCACCGCGCCGCTGGCATCAACCACCTGCCACATAATGCCAGACGTGGATCGAATCACGGCGCTGACACTGTTGATCCCACCCGTAAACGCGATAATCCGTGACTCCCTTTCCGGCGCGTCCAACCTCCACAGCGATGCGCCCGTAGGATCGAATGCCAAAATCGCGCCGTTTTCCCCCGCGAATACCAGCGTTTCACGTCCGTCCGCCGTGAAGGCGTAAAACGGGAAATCCTGTCCGGTCACTTCCCACCGCGCGAGATAGCGTCCGTTTTGCACCGTGACTACCGAACTCGTCTGCGGCGCGGCGAGGTCGGGCGTGAGCGTGAACGTTGCTGTAGGCGATGGTGTCAGCGTAGGTTCAGGCGATGGAGTCGCGCCGCTCGCCAATGGGGAATTGGGCGTGATTGTAAAGACGGGCGCGGCAGCGAATAAAGCGGCGGGCGAACTGCCACGCAGGACATCGTTAGCACCGTTCAGCGGGCGGGAACGCGCGATGATCCGTCCCTGTGGCAGCGCCAATAACCCTGTGATCGACCCGCTAGTGTTGACCCGCCACTGTTCGTTCCCGTTCAAGAGCGCCTCAAGCGTACTCCCACTGCCGATGATCGTCAGCCCGTTGTCGAGAAAAATTGGCGGCACAGCAGGGATCAGGTCAAATTCGACGCTTCCTAACACCGCGCCCGTCAGCCGCGCTCGCCACAACTGCGTAAACTCCAGCGGGTGATACCATCCATTCAACAGGGGGTTTTCTTGTATGTAGCCGGGACCGCCGTCATCGGGCATAAAGCGGCGAATTTCGTAGTGCAAATGCGGCAGACTCATCGACGGATCGCCAATCGCGCCGATCACGTCGCCGCGCCCCACGCATGATCCCACACGCGGCAAATTATACGCCGGATGCGGTTCAAGATGCCCGTAAACCGTATACACGATGCTGCCGTCAGGGAAGACATGTTGAATGATCACCACGCCTTTTTCGGTGTCCCATTCTTCGGCATCAGACAGCGTGACGCGCCCACGCGCCGCCGCTCGCACAGGTTCGCCATAGCGGTTGAACGCCAAATCAAACCCAACATGCAGCCCGTCGAATCGGCGGCGAAAACGGGCGAAATCGTCAAAACGACGTTCAATGGTATCGCTGATGTCCAGCGGATAATCTATCGCATCGACAACCCCGCATGAAAGCTCTTGCGCGTAACCTGTCGAAGTCACAAGATGAGCCGCTGTCAACGCGAGTGCCAACGTAAAGATAACGCGATAAATCATGCAGACAGCCCGATAAAATGCTCCATAACGTAATCACAACCAAAACAAACGCATTAACAACCACTGGAATACGCGCGATTTTTCTTAGGGACGCGCCGCTGCGCGCGAAGAAAATCCTGCTTTCAAACAGTGTCTTAAAGACCGTTCTTGCTGTGCGGTTCCATACTGCTATGGCTGGAACGATTGCAGCACTTTACCGCGCCCGCGCACACGAAACTCCCCTGTACTGGCGGGCACAAGCACCGTTTGCCCTATCCCCATCTCAACCGAGTCGCCGCTATCCATGCTCATCGCCATCCCAACCGAATGTGAGCGCGATCCCCATTCGACAATCGCTTCACCCTCAATGCACGTTAGAATATGAAAGCGCAGTTTGCGGGTATCGGCGCGTAAATAATCCCCCACGCGCAGTTGATACAACCGCGTGGTGAAATAATCGCAACTTACGATCTCCACCACTTCGGTATGATCGCTCCCCGTGTGCTTAATCTGCGGGATGTAGTCGGTGCGCGCGACTTTCAACCCCTTCTCCACATGCAGCGGGCGTGGGCGACCATAATCGTACAGGCGATACGTGAGATCGCTCGATTGTTGAATTTCGTAGATCAAGATGCCCGGTCCCAGCGCGTGAATCGTCCCCGGTTCGATGAACAATACATCGCCCGGCTGCACTTCCGTGTATACCATAATCGCTTCCAGCCGATTCTCTGCAATCGCCGCCGCGACATCTTCGCGGCTGTGCCCCGGCTGAATGCCAATCGCCAACCTTGAACCCGGTTCGGTGGCGATCACGTACCACGCTTCGGTTTTCCCGCGCGATTCGTTGTCCAGTTCGCGCGCTTGCGCGTCATTGGGGTGAACTTGCAGCGACAGCCAGTCGAAAGCATCCAAGAATTTCGCCAGCAGGGGCATCCCGTCACGCGGATTGCTGCTCGATCCCGCAGCGCCCGCGCCGATCAATTCTTGTCCATAGTGCATCAGCACTTCGCCTACTGTCATCCCGCGCAGTGTGCCGGTATCCACCGTAGATGTATCGTGCATGATCCACGCTTCACCGTACTGCTGCTCATCGGGTAAGGGGATATTGAGCAGAGTTTCCAAGCGCCGCCCGCCCCACACTTTCGTGTGCAGCGCAGGACGCAAACGCATCGGGTACAACGGGACATAAGCCATCAGGCATTCTCCTCACATCGCGGTGTGTAACACGGGCAATTGTACCCCTTTTGTACACGCTCATCTTGCCGTTTACTCTATGCCGCCGGCTTCTCTCATCTTAATTCTTTCTCAACTATTGAGCGGAACAATTCGGACATCAAAGAACATGGACGACAATACTTCGCCATTTCCTTAATCCTTACCCGCCATCTCGACCAGCACTTGCCCACGTTCAACTACATCGCCCTTGCTCACCAGCACCCGCGTGATGCGTCCTTCCTCGTGCGCGCTCACGCGGATTTCCATCTTCATCGCTTCCAGCACAACCAGCGTTTGTCCACGGGTCACGTTCTCGCCTTCGCTCACCAGCACATCCCGTACCTGACCGGGCATTTGAGCAGTCAGGTCACCCGTGCTATGTCCGCGCCGCGCTCCCTTGCGCGCCGATCTCACTTCCGCCACAGTGAACGTAAACGTATCCCCGTTCACACTGGCATAGCGCACAATCCCCTGTGACGCGGTCAGCGCGCGAAAGCGCCCAAGCTCGCCAGCGTCCAGCATCCACCCGCCCGATTGAATAGCTTGCCCCGTGAGCTGATACGTGCGTATCGCTGCGCCTTCTTCGCGGATCGTCGCCTCAATCTCGTCCCCTACACGCCGCACTTCTACCGCGTAAACGATCCCCTCATGCACATAGGTCGGCATGGTGCTATCCCCCTATCCTGAAGCCATCACCCCGCGCCCAAGGATCGGGGGTCGATGCCACCTGCTTCGCGCTGATGGTGGGTTCGGCTTGCACTTCGCTCAACGCCGCCGCGATCAGCGCCATATCGAGCGCATTTGCCGCGCCATCATCGGCTGCCGTGAGTTCATCTAAATGCGCCTCAATGAATGTGGTATCGACTTCTCCCGCCGTGAACGCCGCGTGACCAACCAACGCCCGAAGAAAGTCACGGTTTGTCGCTACGCCAAACACAACCGTATCGCGCAGCGCCGCGGCCATACGCCGCCGTGCCCCCTCACGGGTTTCGTCATGCACAATGATTTTGGCGATCATCGAGTCGTAGTACGGCGTGATCGTGTCGCCCGTTTCTACCCCTGCATCGACGCGCACACCGGGAGCATCCGGCGCTTCAAACGCCAGCAGCGTGCCGGGGGACGGCACAAAACCGCTGCGTGGGTCTTCGGCATACAAGCGACATTCGATAGCATGTCCACGCTGCGCGAGATCGGCTTGCGTGAACGGCAGCGGTTCGCCACCCGCAATCGCCAATTGCAGCTTGACCAAATCCAGCCCCGTGACCAGTTCGGTGACGGGATGCTCGACCTGTAAGCGAGTGTTCATCTCCAAGAAGTAAAAGGCTTTTTCCGGCGTGACAATGAACTCGACTGTTCCTGCGTTGACGTATCCCACCGCGCGCGCCGCTTCGACTGCGGCATCGCCCATCGCGTAACGCATCGCGTCGTCTACCAGCGGCGACGGCGATTCTTCGATGACTTTCTGGTGGCGGCGCTGCGCGCTGCATTCACGCTCAAACAGGTGTACTGTGTTCCCATGCGAATCTGCCAGCACTTGAATTTCAATGTGCCGCCCATGTTCGATATAGCGTTCGAGAAACACCCGCGCATCGCCAAAGGCATTTTGCGCTTCACGCCGCGCCCCTGCCAGTGCTTCGGGCAGATCATCCGCGCGGCGCACCACGCGGATACCGCGCCCGCCGCCTCCGCCTGCCGCTTTTACCATCACCGGATACCCGATGCGATCCGCCGCTTCGATGAAGTCGGCATCCGTCGCAGTATCCGATTGAAAGCCGGGGACAAGCGGAACGTTCGCCCGTTCCATGAGCGAGCGCGCTTCGGTTTTCACGCCCATCGCGCGAATCGCGTCCGGCGGCGGACCAATCCACACCAGCCCCGCGTCGATCACTGCCGCGGCGAAGTCCTCATTTTCCGACAAGAATCCATAGCCGGGATGCACACAGTCGCAGCCCGTTTGCCGCGCCGCTTTGATCAACGCCGCGATGTTCAGGTAGCTGTCTTTCGGCGGCGCAGCGCCAACCCACACCGCCTCATCGGCTAAGCGCACATGGCGCGCACCTTTATCCGCGTCCGAATACACCGCGACAGCGCGCACGCCCATCTCGCGGCACGCGCGGATGATCCGCACCGCAATCTCACCTCGGTTGGCGATCAAACACGTTTTCAGAACCATTGTTGGAAATCCATGAGGCAGAATTTTCAGGGGGACTGCGTGGTGACTTGTGTTTCGATCAACGCCTTGAGTGTGACCAACGCCTGCTGTAAGTCGCGCTCGTTCTTCTGCTCCAGCGTCAAGCGGTTGAGCAAATGCCCCAATACCGATCCCGGCAGCGCGTATTCGACCATCAGTGTCAAGCGGGTGAACGACTCCATTTCAGGCGATGCCGCATCGCTGTTCACGCGCTCAAATTTGAACTCGAAAATGCTGTCGATTCCGCTGATCGTCTTGACAAGCAAATATTCGTTTTCGATCATTTCGGTGACGCGGTGTTCCCCTTTGATCTTCACACCCATCATATTGTAGACATAGCGCGACACCGATCCCACTACCGTCGGCGGCGGCGTGACACGCTGCTGGAGTTCAAATGCCGTCCACCAGTCGGGCATACGCTCCGGGTTCTGGGCGATCATAGTGAACACCCGTTCCGGCGGGGCATGAATGACGATTGCATGTTCAACGCGCGGCATAGACCCTCACTTCATCACCCCCGGATGTTTGCTTTCGCTTCAATGCTAAAAATTATAACCGCGCACGCCCGAAAAAAGAAAACAGGCGGTCTGATCAAGTTCAAACCGCCCGCCGTATTGTCCCAATAGCGTGACTATCGTTTATCTGCGTACAGTTCTCCGGCGCTGTTGTGACGCAGCTTGAACGCCAAATCCGTCGCCAAGTTAAACATCACCGCGAAGCCAAGAGCGGTATCTTCCCGACACAGCGATAAAAACGCATCGCGATCAATCGCGTGGACAACGGTCCCATCCACGTCCGCGCGCACGCTTGCCGTCCGTCTGCCATGATCGAGCAGCGCCACTTCCCCAAAGACTTGTCCATCTCCCAAATACACAAAGGGGAAGAAATCGCCTTCTTCGTCCACGCGCCCAACTTCGACCTGCCCTTGCGCGATCACGTACATTGTGTCGCCGGGCGAATCTTGCTTGAGGATGACTTCGCCTTCGTTATATTCCTCAAGGCGGCAAATTGCGGCGATGCGCGTCAACTGCTCGTCTGTAACCGTGTGGAATAGTTCAATGCGCCGCAATACGCGCATTACGTCCATAACACAATCCCCCTGCTGCTATCACACTTGTATTCTAATCCCGTGATTCATCCAGCGCACCTTAATGGTTTAAAATTTAAGGGTGAACAGAAAAGAGATTCGTAGACTACAGGGTCATGGCGTGCCGGCAGCTAGGTACAACAGTATGGAGCGAGTCAATTTCATCATTTCGGACGACGTGTTCATCGTCCCTGCGAGAAGAAATGTCCTCTTGTAGGGATGCGCTTCTGTACGGCTGCCAAACGAAAATTTATCCTACGTTATCCTACCGACCTACCAGTATGCCATGCCTGTTGTCCAGAAAACGAGCGGCGATGTTTTTTACAGTTCTCCATAAGCATCACATGAGTGAACGCGCCGCCTTTGAAGCGATCTAATACAGCTTTTACGTAAGGCGGCTATAGTCATATCATGCAAAAATTCTCTCCACATAGGGTTGAGTCAACATGACGTATCAAACAGTCGTGATGTGGCGCGGCAATCGACCATTCACTCCGCCGACAGACATTATCGAACTGCCAGATCGTTTGATAGTGATGGTCGAAATCGCTGGAATGCGTACCAACGCTTTTTCGATCACCATTCTCAACCGACGGCTGACGATCAGCGGCAAACGCGAACGTCCTGCGATTTTCATCGAAGCGGAAGCGATGCGGGAGACCATGAGCGCCCCAGCATACCATCAAGCCGAAATCGGCTACGGTGATTTTCAAGTCGATGTTGCTTTACCGTGGGGGATTATCCGCGAAGAAGTGAGCGCGGCTTACCGCGATGGAATGCTGCGCGTAGAGCTTCCGCGCAAACCGGATGGTCGCGTGCATATCGTTGATGTACAGCCCATGCAAACGATCAATGAGCCGCAGCTAACAGATGAAAGTCCGCCGGACGAAACACCCGACGCAGACCGAACACAAAAACGCACATAGGGTCAGGAATAACAAACATGCCAAAAGATCAGCGGGATGACCGTATTGTACCGGGTGAGAACCAGTCCGAAGACTCAAATTTTGATGAGATGATGGAAGCTTTCGACGCAGCCGTCGATCAAGTGATGGCGGAAGAGATTATACACGAGATGAATCAACAAAGTATGTATCATGCTACCGCTGCCGATGAGATGGAGTTAGGCGAAGATGTGGCGGTAATTCACGATGAAAGCGATGCCCCGCGTGACACACAAACGCCCATTCCGGCAGAACTGCCGATTCTCCCTTTGCGCGGCGTGGTCGTTTTCCCGCAAACGGTGATTCCGCTCACGGTTGGGCAGCCGCGCAGCATCAAACTGGTGGATGAAGCCATGAGCGGTGACCGGTTGATCGGCTTGTTCACCGCCACCAACCCGGAACTCGAAACGCCGGGACCCGAAGAAATCTACAAGATTGGCACGCTGGCGAGTATTCATCGCCTATTCCGCGCGCCCGATGGCACAATTCGCATGTTGGTGCAGGGTTTACAGCGCATCACTATTGATGAATTCACCAGCCTTGACCCCTATTTGCGCGCTAAAGTCACGCCAAAGCCGGAAACTATCGAAGACGATATCAAAGTGACGGCGCTCACACGCAATGTGACCGATCAGTTTAGCCGCTTAGCCGAGCTTGTGCCGAGTATTCCCGGTGAATTGATCCAAAGCACGCTCAACGTCGATGATCCACTGCAACTGGTGTACACCATTTCGACATACATCCGCATCGATCTTGATGAAGCGCAAAATCTGCTCGAACTGGAAAGCACCACCGATAAACTGCACGCGCTCATGACGATCTTGAGCAAAGAACTGGAAGTGCTGGAGCTGGGTCGCAAAATTCAGACCGAAGCCCAAACCGAGATGGAAAAGATGCAGCGCGAGTACTTCCTGCGCGAACAGCTCAAAGCCATCCAGCGTGAACTCGGTGAAGGCGACGAGCAAACTGTCGAAGTCGAAGAATTCCGCCGCAAAATCGAAGAAAGCGGCATGACGGAAGAAGCGCGCAAGGAAGCCACGCGCGAACTTGATCGACTTGCCAAACTGCCCACCGCCGCTGCTGAATACGGCGTGATCCGCACCTATCTCGATTGGCTGACCGGGCTGCCATGGCAAAAACGCAGTGACGACAATCTGCAAATTTCGCACGCCCGCGAAGTGCTGGACGAAGATCACTACGGGCTGAAGGACATCAAAGAGCGCATCCTTGAATATCTGGCGGTTCGCAAACTGCGCCTTGAACGCGCCGCTGAACTCAGCGAGAGTGAAGCCAAACATGGCGAACAATACGATCAAATTCGCCGGAAACGCGAAGGCGCGATTCTGTGCTTTGTTGGACCTCCCGGCGTGGGTAAAACATCGCTTGGCGCGTCGATTGCGCGGGCGATGGGGCGCAAATTCATCCGTATGAGTTTGGGCGGCGTGCGCGATGAAGCCGAAATTCGCGGTTTCCGCCGCACCTACATCGGCGCGATGCCCGGTCGCATCGTGCAAACAATCCGTCGTGCCGAAACGCGCAACCCCATCATCATGCTCGATGAGATTGACAAACTTGGACGCGATTTTCGCGGCGATCCCGCGTCGGCGCTTCTCGAAGTGCTTGATCCCGAACAGAACAACGAATTCCGCGATCACTATCTCGATGTGGCGTTCGATTTGAGCGAAGTGATCTTTATCACCACTGCTAACGAACTTGATCCCATCCCCGGTCCGCTGCGTGACCGTATGGAGATCATCCAGCTAAGCGGCTACACCGAACAAGAGAAAATCGCTATCGCGGAACAGTATCTCGTCAAGCGGCAGACACTCGAAAACGGGCTGCGGACTGAAGAAGTTGAATTCACGCCGGAAGCCTTGCAAGAACTTATCCGCGATTACACCCGCGAAGCAGGCGTGCGTACACTGGAACGCGAGATCGGGCGTGCCATGCGGAAGATCGTTACGCGCATCGCGGAAGGCAGAACCGAAAAAGTCGTCATCGACACCGTTACACTGCGGGAACTGCTGGGCAAACCGCGCTACGGCTATCGTACCGAACTTGAAGAACGTACCGACGTTCCCGGTGTAGCAACGGGTTTAGCGTGGACACCCTTCGGCGGCGATGTGCTGTTTATCGAAGCAACCACGATGCAGGGCGGCAAAGGTTTCCAATACACGGGCAGCTTGGGCGAAGTCATGCAGGAAAGCGCGCGCATCGCTTTGAGCTACGTGCGCTCCAAAGCCACTGAACTTGGTGTACAGCCAGAATTCTTCGAGAAGCACGATATTCACCTTCACGTCCCCAGCGGCGCGACTCCTAAAGATGGACCATCAGCAGGTGTGACGATGGCAGTGGCATTGGCAAGTTTACTCACGGGGCGTTCCGTCAAAAGCACCGTCGCCATGACGGGTGAAATCACCTTGCGCGGGCAGGTGCTGCCCGTCGGCGGCATCCGCGACAAAGTGTTGGCGGCGCACCGCATCGGCGTGGACACCGTGATTTTGCCGAAGAAAAACGAGAACGATCTCGATGATTTGCCCGCCGAAGTGCGCGATCAGCTTCATTTTGTGCTGGTCGAACGCATTGACGAAGCGCTCAACGCCGCGCTCGATCCGGTGGCGATGCCCGCCGTCCCGCCGCCGACAAAATCGCGCGCTAAGTCCAAATCCGCGGCGACTACACCGATTCATTAACGCTTGTGCCATCTTGATTCACAGAGAACATGCGGATTAGGCTATAATGTTCTCTGTGAATCTCTCTCCACATAGCCCGAAGGGTTACTTATGTCCAAAGTCATGATCGTGGACGATGACCGCACAACGGTTAAACTGCTGCAAACCCTGTTGGAACTCGATGGCTTTGAAGTGTCATCGGCAGCGCGCGGTATGGATGTACTGACGCTTGCGAATCGGGTTCAGCCCGATATTTTCTTGATGGACTATCACTTGAGCGATATGGATGGTGTAGAAGTCATCAAGACGCTGCGGCAGACCAGCGAGTTCGCGCGCACGCCCATCATCATGACCAGCGGTTTAGATGTAGAAGATGAAGCACTCGCGGCAGGCGCGTCGATGTTCCTCGTCAAACCGTTTGAACCGGGCGAACTACCGGGATTGTTCAACCAATTGATCGGGCAGGCGTGAGTCGCCCGATCAACCTTTCCTGTAGACTAACCAGCCTTCGATTCCCCCGCGCGGATCAATCTCCTCCTGTACAAGGACGTATCCGCGTACTTTGAGGTGATTTTGAAGGTCAGGCATAAGCTGGCGATGAAAACATAAGATGGTATCGCCGTATTCTAACTGTGCATCATCCAGTCCCCACGAAACATTCAAGTTTTGCGGTTGGTCGCGGTCTATCGCGGCGATGAGTTCAGCGGTCATCAACAAAATCCCTTCGTTTGCTATAAATTTACACGTTTGAGCAGCATTTCAGGATAGCGACTGCCAACTGCCGGCGATACTTCTTCAATGCGATCCATATCCTCGCGCGTCAGCACTAGATCGAGCGCGCCCAAGTTTTCGCGCACACGGTCTTCGCTGCGCGTACCGGGAATCGGCACAATGTCTACGCCTGTTGACTTGCTTTGCGCCATCACCCATGCCAGCGCCAACTGGGCGGGAGTCGCGCCTTTTTCCGCCGCAATCGCGCGAATTGCTTCGACTACCTGCAAGTTTTTCGGAAAATTCTCCGCGTTAAAGCGTGGGAACATCCGCCGCGTATCATCCGGCGCAAGATCGTCTATGCTTTTGATCTGCCCCGTTAAGAAGCCGCGCCCCAACGGACTATACGCCACAAATGTAATTCCCAATTCGCGGCACACACCAAGAATTTCGTCTTCCGGCTCGCGACTCCACAGTGAATATTCCGTTTGCAGCGCGCTGATCGGGTGGACGGCGTGTGCGCGGCGGATTGTATTGGGCGCGGCTTCGCTCAAGCCAATCGCGCGCACCTTGCCTGCCTTCACCAAATCCGCCATCGCACCAACGGTATCCTCAATCGGCACTTCAGGATCGACGCGATGCTGATAGTACAAATCGATCACATCAATATTCAGCCGCCGCAAGCTCATTTCACACGCCGATTTCACATAGTCTGGCTTGCCGCAAATGCCTAGGTTCACCCCGTCGATGCGGCGCATGTTGCCAAACTTGGTAGCGATTACCATTTGGTCGCGGTGTGAACGCAGCACGCGGCTCAACAAAATCTCATTGTGACCGGTGCCGTACATATCCGCTGTGTCGAAAAAATTTATGCCTGCGTCTAGAACGCTGTGCAGTACTTCGATGGAATGTTCGTCGTCGTGCCGCCCATAAAAATCGCTCATCCCCATGCAGCCAAATCCCATTTCGGTAATGTCGATGCTGCTGCTGCCCAGACGTAATCTACGCATGGTGTCCTCTTTTATCCTATCCTAAGCCGTTAACCGTTTGTCGGCAGACGCGCAGAAGCGCGCCGCTACTTTTACTACTACATCCAGTTTGTCCCGCGTATTTTGATTATTGGCTTAGTTATGAATCGAGTCTACACATTCCCCATGAAGGCGCAAACCATCGCGGCGATTTACACACTGTTCACAATCCCCCACTGGTGAAACATCAGCGCGGCGTGTAGACTTTTGAACGGCAATTTCTAAAGTTCACGTTTTCAACCATAACATGCAGGTTCCCATGTACCAAGATCGAATCTCTGCGGGCGGCAATTTGACGATTGAAACCGGAAAATCTGGCGGCGCAGGCGGCAGTCCTTGGCGTTTGTACATCAACAGCGGCGGTGCAGAACGTCTGCTCGTTGAAGTCGAAGCAGGACAGCCTATTCGCTACGCGCCGATTTTCGCCACTCAGCGGCGTATGCCAGCGGGAAGCATCACCGCCGCGCAGGTGCAGCGTGTTGTCGTCGGTTGGTCAAACCGTGATGAGTCTTGGCATTTGGGCATGATGCTTGCGCCTGAACTTGCACAGCAGCGTGGATCGCGCTGGTGTGAACTCGCACACTGGCCCGATTCTGATACTACCCTCTATGGCGATATTGCCACCCAAGCGGGCGAAAGTCTCGCCGCGCATCTGGATCGCCCATTCAATTTTGTGCCCCCGCGCCCTGATGATCTCGCCGCCAATGCCGAATCGAGCGAAAGCGAACGCTTCAGCGCCGCCCCGCCGCGCACCGCCGCCTATGGCGAAGCCGCTTATCGCAGCGCAACCCCCGCGCCCGCTTATCCTGTCGCAGAAGCACGTCCTGCCCCACCGCCACCGCTCCCCGCGCTTCCCCTACAATTTGAACGCTGGACACTCTCACAGCGTTCGCCATCGGAACTCACGCTCAAGCTCTCGCCTTCATGGGGGCGTGCGCGCTTGCTGCGCGCGCTGTGGTATATGCTGTGGGCAGGTGTATTTGTCATCCTCGCTGTGACTTCACTCAACAGCGGAATCGCGCTCCCGCGTATGGGCACGATCAACCTTCCCAACGGAATCAGTTTTACTCCACCACAAGAAACGCTCGTCTATGCGGGCTTCGTGTGTGCGGTCATCCTCGTGCTTGCCGCCTTCGCAAACCTGATCAGCGCCGCGCGCGTGGTCAAACGTATCGAAATTGATGGCTCAATGCGCGAAGTGCGCGGGATGCGGGGCAAACGTATCGTGTGGGGCATCCCTGCTGCCGATCTTGAAGCGGTCTACGCCAGTCACGTTGTCTCGTCGGTCAAGCCAAATTCTTCCAAACCACGCACTGTTCACTACGGTGAACTGCTGCTGCTGGTGCGTGACGCGGGTTTCAAACATCTGCTTTCGCAGCACAACTTCGATGACAAAATCAGCCCACAGCCGCCGCTGGATGGTGTTGATCCCAACGAAGAAGTTATCGTTCCGCTAACGCAGCACACCGCGCAAACCGAAATTCACGCAGCGGCGCTGTACATCGCCCGAACACTTAACATTCCCGCCCGCTACGATCAGCGAGTGCGCTAATTGACCACCGATCTCGCCGCCGCAATCCTTGCCCTACTGTCATCACTCGCCTATGGCGGGGGCGATTTTAGCGGGGGAGTTGCCACACGCCGCAGCAGTGTCTACGCGGTCATCATCTTGTCGCAAGGGATGGGATGGGTGCTGTATCTGGCGCTTGCCGCGCTCACAAATGATCCTGTTCCGCCCCTTGAACACATTATCTTTGGCATATTAGGCGGATTGATTGGCGCGGTAGGCTTGGTGGCGCTCTATACTTCCCTTTCGCGTGGAAATGCCGGACTGACCGCGCCCATCAGCGGTGTGCTGACCGCATCCATTCCAGCAGGGGTCGGAATTGCGACGGAAGGACTCCCCTCTATAAGCCGCTTGATCGGTTTTGCGCTTGGCTTGATCGCTGTGTGGTTTGTCTCACGCCCGCCAGATGGGGCGAAAATCGCCATGCGGGATTTAGGGCGCGCGCTCTTGCTGCCGTTCATCGGTGGAACAGCTTTCGGTGTGGGGTTCCTCTTTTTCGCGCGCGCCGCCGAAATTTCGACGTATTATCCGCTGCTTGCCGCGCGCACAGCATCCGTGATCATGCTCACGGTATTCGCGCTCATGACCAAACGCCGCATCACGCCGCACAACGCTAGCGCGCTCCCCTTAATCCTTGTGGCGGGTGTACTCGATGCAAGCGCCAACCTTTTCTTTGTGCTGTCCGCCAACACTGGGCGCATCGACATCGCCGCCGTATTGAGTTCGTTGTTTCCAGCGGTGACGGTTCTTCTCGCGGCGATTTTCCTGCGCGAACGCATCGGGCGTATGCAGTGGATCGGTTTGGCGTTTACGCTAACCGCCATTGTCTTGATTGTCGCCTAACGAACGGCGATGCTCAGCGGTATCCGTCTTTTGCGGCGGTCTAAACATTTCGTCATTCGGTGCTGGCGGCTCGATCACAGGCGCTTGAACCGGACGCATCGATCCGGTGGTGCGGACTGCGCGGTTCGTTGTACCTGTCGCGCGCATCGATCCGGTTTGTGTGGCGCGGATGTACGCATCACGCTGCGCGGGAACAAGCCGGGAGCGCAGCATCAACCCGTACAGCACAATCCCCACCGCGCTCATGAAACCGATTACCAGTAACGCACCTAAGCCGGAGATGGCAAACCGCGCGACCCGCTGCCGTTCTTCATCTACCGCTAAAAGCGGATTTGTGTCCGCCGCTTCTGTCGTCACCCCACGCTGACCACCGAACTCAACGACGGTTGGCATCGCGCCTTCTTCGATTACTGCTGTGAATTCTGTCGGTGTGGTTGGTGTCAGTTCTGGGCTGCTTACTACCAGTGTATACTGTCCCGGCAGCAAATACTGAAATCCGACCATTCCCGGTGTTGGGCTTGATCCCTGTTCCAATAGTGTGCTGGCAATCACCACTCCCGCCGAATCGCGCAGTTCGACATTGACTCCGCGCGTGACCAGCGGCTCACCCGCGCTCCGCGTTCCATCGCCGTTGCGGTCTTCGTACACCGTCACCCAGAACTGCCCCGTGCCGCGTTCTTGCGCGCTCACATTTCCGCGCACGCTCAACGGCGAAATCAGCGTCAGCATCGCCGCCGCCCACACGATGACATGTTTGACTCGTAACTTGTGCATGGTGGTGGTCTCTTTCTTGCGAACACAACTCGCCGGACTAGCGGCGGCTCAAAAACACCGACACGCCGATCCCGAAAATCAGGATCACGCCCGCGAATCCGACGACGATCAAGCCGAGATTGTCGCGTACCGGATTCGCGCGAATTGGGACGCTGCTCGAACTCTCATCATTGGTCATGATCGCGGCATTCTCATCATCGGCAGGCGGGGGGATCACCGCTTCTACGCCTTGCGCCGCGCCAAATGCGACGATCACTGGCACGCCGATGACCGCTTCAATTTCAAACTGCGCGGGAGTCGTTAGTCCATAACCCGCGGGAGCTTGCGCCACAGCGAGATAATCGCCCGCCGGAAGATTTTCAAAGCAGAACGGCTCGCTTCCGCTGGTGGTGTAGGGTTCTGCGACTTGCGCGCCCGCGCTATCGAGCAGCGTCACCACGCCATCAACGAGCAGGCTTTCACCGAGTTCGTAAATACGGTTGCCATTGCTATCTTCAAATAGGTTGACACACACTTGCGCTGACGTTACGCTTGCGGGATCAAACGCGGGAAGTACACCCTGTTGAATCGAGCGTACAGGGGCGGGGGCGGCATTCGCGGACTGGACAGGTTCGCGCAGTTCGGGCTGTGGTTCAGGAGTGGCTTCCTGCTTGTATCGACTTTTTTTTAGCTGTAGGGACAATCCTCCATCAAGGGCGATGCCACGCATCGCCCCTACAAAATCGCTGTCCACTACTTTCACGGACGCATCAAGAAACCATTTTGTGGCTTCCCGCATGGACACTGACTCAACCTCGCCGCTTGCAGCGAGATTCGCGCCGCCGGGGATACTCCCCGTCGAGCCAGTGTCCAGATTAGGGTTTAGGTTAAACTCCGGTAGAGGCACGCCTCTAAACGTGCTTTCGCCCGCGCTCCCGCCTATCACGCCGCGACGTGCGCCGCCGCGCCCCAACTGAGCGAAGCTGCGCGGTCTCGTTCCAGTCGTCGCCTCAAAGACCACGCCACCGCCCGCTTCGCCATCCGGCGGGGTGGTTTCGCTGTCACCCGCGCCGATGCTGCCGGGGATTTCACCGCTGCCCGCGCCCGTCGGGGCTGGCAGACGAATAATGATTTCTTGCCCGATTTGAATAAACCGTGCATCGACAATATCGGGGTTGAGCGCGAGAATATCCGCGCGCGTCATGCCATACGCCACCGCGATGCTGTCGAGCGTATCGCCCGAATTCACCACATGGATGATCGAACCGTCGGGACGCGCGTTTTGTGCGGTCACAAACGGCACGAATGCCGGAGTCGGTGTCGCAGGAGGAGCAGCGCCAGCCGCTGCGCCGCCGGGTCCCCCCGTGCCGAGATACGCATTGTCGATATATAAGTTGTTTAGCTGTGATGGGAATGCCTGTGTTCCGAAGATGAACAAGGTCGCGCTCGTCCCGGTTGCGGTAGCATTCGTCGTCATTTGCAGCCATTGATCATGCGGCTGCGAATTTGGACTCCACACGATATCCGAGTCATACGGATTATTACCACCGTTCGGGTCAATGCCAACGCGCACATACGCGCCGCTTTCAGCGGCTGATCCGCAGTTGTCGGCATTCGGCGCGACATTACAAGTTTTCACTTGTGCCCATGCGCTGCCGATCAGGTTTGTCCCCGCCGCAACGGGCACGGTTTGATACAGCGCAACGGTGAAGGTCGCATAGCCGCGATTGAAATTCTGCGCGCGCGCGCCTTCCTGTGGGTTGGGACCGGGTCCAAGGTGCGGGAAACCTACAGGCACAAGATTTTGCCAATCGGCTGTGCGCGGGGATTCGGTGTACCAGAGACTCCAGTTTGCGGGAACATTCAGGTCGGCGCGTCCACGATTGGTGTATTCGCCTTCCATGCCGCCGTCGAGCAGCAGATTACCGGCTTGTGCCCCGGCGGGCACAGCAGCAATCGTCAGCATCAACGCGGCAGATAAGAGCATGAGCATGAGGAACTTTCGCTGCATGTCGCTTTTCACTCGCCTTGTTGTACGATCAAGATGTTTTACGTTCTTCCGAACAGGGGAAGCATTATACCACGTCCATTTTCATCGGAGGATGTCGTCGGCATATCGTAGGAATTTCACACCAGCCCGCGTCCCACTTGCAGTAGATACCCCAAGCGCATCGCCGCTCGTTCGATCAATTCCGCCGCATGGGCAATCGCCTCATCTAAACGCATGGGGTGTGTGACAATTGGCAGCGCAGCGGCGATTCCCGCCTCGTGCAGCGCCTTATCATCGGCGCGCAAACCACCCACCAGCGCGACTGTCGGAACGCCGAAAGCCGCGGCACGCTGCGCCACGCCAAACGGCGCTTTGCCGCCCAATGTCTGCGAATCGATTTGCCCTTCGCCCGTGATGACCAATGTCGCATCTGTGCACGCCGCGTCGAAACCGCCAAAGTCCAGCAGCAGTTCGATTCCTGACCGAATACGCGCTTTCGTAAATGCCATCATTCCCGCCGCGAATGCGCCTGCCGCGCCACCGCCGGGAATCGTCCGCACATCCGCAGCAATTTCGCGTTCGATCACGTCGCACAACCGCGTCAATCCGCTTTCCAACTGCGCGACAGCCGCCGCGTCCGCGCCTTTTTGCGGGGCAAATACTCGCGCTGCGCCGTGATCGCCTATCGCAGGATTGGTCACATCCGATGCGATGATGATTTCAACATCCGGCAGCCGTGAATGAAGCGACGAATGATCCACATGCGCCAAGCGAATCAGCGCGCCGCCGCCTTTTTCAAGCACATTTCCATCCACATCAACAAAGCGCACCCCCAACGCGCGCAAACATCCCATCCCGCCGTCCGTTGTCGCGCTTCCTCCCAAGCCGAGAATGATCCGTTTTGCGCCAGTGTTGATGGCTTGCAAGATCAATATCCCTGTCCCATATGTTGAAGCATGGAGCGACGATTCTGGCGTAACTTCATCGGGATTCAACAGCGCTAAGCCGCTTGCCTTCGCCATTTCGATCACGGCAGTTTCGCCATCGGGCAGCATCCCCCACACTGCACGAATGGGTCGCCCAAGTGCGTCTACCGTATCCGCCTGATGCAGCGTCCCGCCGCCAGCGAGAAACGCCTCAACCGTGCCATCCCCGCCATCCGCCAGCGGGAATAGCTGCAAATCTGCGCGCAATCCGCTGGCGCGCAGCCCCACCGCGATCCGTTCGGCGGCATCCATCGCGGACAAGCTGCCCTTAAAACTGTTTGGCGCGATGAGAATTTTCACAAGAATCACCAACCCTCAGCGATCACGTGCCGCGTTTCTGCGACTGCCACTTCCCAGATCGCCAGCATTTCACTATCTGATCGCTGATACACACCCGCAAAGTTACCATCACCGAGATATTCGCGCGCCGCGCGCGGCGGCAGTGTCTTGTAGTGATCAATTTCAATCGGCGTTTTTTGTGCATCCGGCTGTGCGCTGTTTGGCAGCCGAGTCCACGGGAAATTTTCCATCCACGACGCATGTGAAGCCACTGGATCGATTGCCAGCACTTTTGCCCACGTTTTCGGCGCATTCCACCAGTTATGCAGTTTCACGTTGCAGTCAGTGTGATCCGCCAGCCATTCCCCGATCAAGCCCTGCACAGGGACATTTCCGCCATGCCCGTTGACAATCACAATGCGACGGAATCCCTGCTCCGCGAAGCCATCCAGCACATCGCGGATCACACGCATATAGGTGTCTATTCGCAAGCTGATGCTGCCGGGATACGCACGAAAATACGGGGTCATACCGTAATTCAAAACCGGAAACACCGGCACACCAAGCGGCTCGGCGGCTTCGACTGCCACCCGTTCCGCCAGAATATTATCGGTACAAAGGCTCAAATAAGCGTGCTGTTCGGTGCATCCGGTAGGCAGCACGCAAATATCATTGGTTTTCAAATACGCTTCGAGCTGCATCCAATTCATATCATGGATACGCATAGAGAAATCCTCATCGCGCCCGATAAAAACACGTTGTCTCGCCCAATTGAACACGCTCCCACCCTGCGAAAAACGTATCGGCGGCGGCGGCGGCTTCCGGCGTATGTAGTTCAACCGGGAACACCCGTGTCGATTCCAGTACCGGACGCAGCACATCCGCGCCCACTGTTAGCAAGCGAGTCTCCGCGCCCTCAATATCGATCTTGATCATATCTGCATGATCCCATCCCGCCCGCGCGATCAACTGGGGAATCGTCACACATTCCACCACTGCGGCAGTGACGCGGTGCGATTCATCCGCGATGAGCGATCCACTGGTGTGAAAAAAGCCATCTTCATACGTGTAAAATTCGGCTTGCCCCGGCGCGGCATCTGCCGCCGCTTGAATAATCTGCACACGATCCGACAAGCCCGCCGCGCCGATCTGCCTGCGGATGCGCTCAACGTTTGCGGGCAGGGGTTCGACAGCGCAAATTTTCGCATGGGGATAGCGCATAGCGAACCACACCGCCGAATACCCGACATTAGCACCCAAATCCAAAATTGTATGCGGCGTAATTCCTGCCGCACGCACACAATCGTACTGCTGCTCCAAAAACACCTGCCGGAATGGGTTCGGATCGGCGGTACCCGGACGCACGAGAATTGGGATACCCGCGTGCGCGTTAAATCGCACATCGATTTCGCCCTTCAACCCCGACTGACGCTTGAACATCGCCTCTCGCCACAAAGGATGATCGGCGGGCAAATTCGCGCCGCCCCATGCGGCTAATGCCCGCGCGATGGACTGCCGCTGCTTTGACTGCTTGAACGCGGCGGGCGCAAGACGGCGATACATCCGTTCCATCAGCGTGAGAGAGTCGGTTTTTGAAGTCATCAGGTTGGCTCCACCACAACCGTGTGATAGGTCTGCATCGGTGCGATTACATCTGTGCGCCGCATCGCCCGCGCGCGAACATCGTTTGGCATTTGCTGCGCCGCGTTAATCGCATTGATCCACATTTCCACTTCATCCGGCATAAAACGGCGCACGGCGGCATTCACGTTGGTTTCACGCCGTTCATATTGATCGCCCGTTTCGGCGCTCAAGCGCAGCCAGTAGCGCATCTGCCGCGCAATTTTGCTGCGTGTACCGCGAATATCCCGGTCAAGGCGATAGAGTTCGGTTAAACACGCGCGGATATTCGCCCCGTCCGCGTCTTTCGCATCGTTCGCCAGCACAGTCGCTACCCGCTCATGTGAGCGACCATCCATGCAGTAGAACCAATCGTGTGTTACTGCTGCCACTTGTTCGCGCACGCTTTCCGGCGTAACCATCCGACGGTTCAGCGCCTGTTCCACCTGTTGAATCAGCGCGTCCATGCTTCCCGCTGGCACACTCACCGATTCCGGCACGGGATAATCGCGCGCATCGAACCAACGCGGCGAGAGGGTTGGTACACCCGCCAGCGCCGATTCAACCGCTGTCGTACACGCCCGCTGAATCACCGCACTGGCACGCAAAATCCACCCGTCAACCGATCCTTCACGAATGAGCTGAAGATTCTCGCGCGCATCGAGCAGCATTTTGTACGTGTCCAAATCTTCAAATGGATGTGGACGATACACCACTGTTGCTTGTGGAAAACGTGCCGCCAGAGTATTTGCGATTTCGACCATGTGGCGCATGGCGACTGTTTGCTGTTCTTTTTCTTCCAACAGCAGGTCCTTGATGCCGAGCGATTCGCCTTCTTTGCTGGCGGCATCGCTTCCTGCACGCGCTGTTGGATGATTTGCGTAGGGGAAGTTGGCATTGATCAAAATCATCGGCTGTGGGATTTTCGCTGCGTGTCCGTTAACGTGTAACGACGCGCGCCGCAGCGGTTCGACATAAAAATCATGGCGTGGCGATCCGGTGATCATGACTTGATCCGCCGAATAGCCGCCGCCTGTTTTCAGGAACTCCGCGACTACTGTTCCCCACGTCATAAACCGTTTGATCCGCCGCTTGAGATCGCCATCGCGCGCCGTCATGCGTGCATACTTGTCGATCTGCTCCATACCTTCTACGTCAAGGACGCTCACCTGCATTCCACAATCAAGCAGTTTGCGCGTGAAATCCTCTTGATTGACCCTAAATTGATGCAGCAGCAGCATATCTGGCGCGATGGCAAAAATCTCGCGTAAACGGCGCGTCGGCACAAGATAGGTGGTGAAGCCGCGCCGCGCCAGCGTCACCGCCAGCAGCACATCGCCGTGTAGGTCACGCAGTACATTCGACACGGGGATAACTATGCGTTTCACACAAATCCGTTCTGTTCAATTTCCATATTTATTCCATGTCTCAAACGACCACCGCCACATTGACCGCAGCAGGCGGCGTACACGCGCACGACTGTACAGCCAGTGACGGCGCGTTTTTGTCAGCTTGGCAGGCTCTCCGCCGACCAGTTTGGCATATTCATCGCGCAGCCAATCTTCCGTGATGGCGTTGCCAATGTGATAGACATACGGCTTTGCGGTACTTAACTGCAAAAATCCCGCTTGATCGAGTGTTTCATTCAGCTTGTCATCGCCTTTGACAATCGCATTGTCGAATCGCTCAAACGGGATCGAGTTGATGGCTTCGCGTGAAATGATGAACTGTTGATGCGCGACCCCCATATACGCAGTCACGCCCTTTAGCGTCACACGGTGATCTTGAATCGATTCCCAATCTTTGATCTTCTGCTCGTAATCCAGCCCAAACTGCCGCGCATAATCGCGGGTGTACTCATCAGGAATCAAATGCCCGCGCTCAAACTTGAATTCGTGCTTTCGCGTTTCATCCCCTTGGATAACCGGATCGGCGGCGCGGCGCTTCTGTTCATGTTCGATCCATTCTTGTGTCGCGCTCGTGTAGAAGTGCGTTACCGCGCGCACAGGCTGACCACCAATTTCGCCCACTTTCGGGAACGTATTCAAAATTTGCAATTCCGCTTCCAGCCAACCGGGGCGAAAATACACGTCACTGTCGGCATACACGACAATATCCCCCGGCGCGAACCGAAGCATTTGACGCTGTGCGTTTGGCTTGCCCACGTTGCGACTGCTCAATATTAGATAGTCGATACGTCCGGCTTCGTTTTCCGCGCGCAGCCAGTCGATTACTTCTTTGCACGATCCGTTGTCGAACACGATCAAGTCGAAGGCTTGTTCGGTATGCGCCCGAATACTCGCTAGTGACAGTTTCACCGCATCGAGCGATCCCTCAAAATAACCCACCATTTCGGGGATACAAACCAGTGAACAAATCGTGATACGCTCCGGCGGTTTGACTTCACTTTTCAGCTTAAATGGGTTTACACCATCGCGCATTTCATATCCCTAAGAGTTGGTTGAGATGTGATTTTCTCATTTCGAACTTGCAACTTCGCCGCTTCGCAGTCGTGAAGATGCACGCGGCTGTGGCGTTTGATCCGGCGGATTCACATCCGTCAGCATTAATCGCGCTTTCTCATACAGGGCCCCAATCGCTCGCAGGGGACGCAGTCCGCGCTCATAGATGAACGTGCGCGCGTGCGGATAAATCGCGCGGTTGCGTCGCCATGCTCCAATCGTGATCAAGATGCCTAACTGTGCGCCTTTTAACACAATCCGAAGTGCAGATTTAGCGATGATCAACGCGCGCCTGCTGGTTGACCGCTGTTTGCGTCCCTTGCGCTCATAGCGCGCCCGAAAGGAATACTGCCCACGCGCGAACCGCTGTCGAACAATCCATGCCCACTGCATTTTCTCTGCACGCACCACATGATGCACTGTCACCGCAGGATGATAATAGATCAATTCCTCAGGCATCCGTGCCCGTAAGCGAATTTGCAGAATCGTTTCTTCCGCGTATGCAATTTTCTTTCCCATCATTCCATAAGCGGGGTCAAATCCGCCGAGCGCGTTCAGGACATCGCGCCGCCAGAACATATTCATTCCGTACACATATTCGTTGGCAGCGAGCGAGCGAGCTTGTTTGCCCCAATATCCTTCCACGATAAAGCGGTCTTCAAACCATTTCGGTTTTGGCGCTTCTTCGGTGTACAGCGGCAGCGCCATCCCACCAAGAGCGGCGGGACGACAATGTTCGATCACATCAAGGGCGGAACGCAGCCAATTGGATACTGCTTGCGCGTCGTCATCCAGAAACGCAACGTACTCTCCGCGTGCCAGTTTCACCCCGCGATTACGCGCGTGTGACAAACCGAGCGACGGCTCAAGCGCATACCGCGCGCCATACTGCTCTGCGACTGCTTGTGTCTGGGGGTCCGGTGTTTCATTATTATCGACAATGATGACTTCGTAGAGCGCAAGATCGAGAGGCTGATTACGCACGCTTTGCACCGCCCCAGCGAGATATTCGCCGCGGTTATGTGTGCAAATAACGACGGAAATGCGCGGCACGGCTTCTCGCTCGCTTTTCGACGCGCTCCCTGCCGTGTTGGTCGATCTGGTTTGTGAAGTCAACCCATTCTCCTTGCGTCAAAACACAACAATTCCTGTCGCATTACCTTATAGTGCAGCGTGTTCTTGCTTTACCGCCCGTGCATCAGCCCGCGCCCATTCCGAAGGCAGCGCCACAACGGGTTTATTGCGCGGTGTGTACAGGAAGTTTGGATCGTGCGCGACTTCAGTGATCGTCACCTTCAAGCAGCGATCCACATTTTGCAGGGTAGTATGCGGACGCACATATGCCCCGACCGCGATTCGGTATTCGCCCGGCGACATAAAATTATGCGGCAGATGACACCGCACGGTGTGATACCCCGGTGTTGTATTCTCCAAATCCGTATGGAAGCTGTCAATCGACGTGACCAAGCGATCCCGGTCATCGTAGATACGCACCGCGTAAGCTGCATCTTCCGGCAGCTTATCGGGATTAAACCACGTCATTTGCACCGTGAAAGGCTCACCAAACAGCAGCGTAGCAGTTTCATCATCGTTATAGCCGTGCAGTGACGCGCTCACCAATGAGGTGCGCTGTCCCGCGATGATCTCGCCTGTGTACTGCGTGCTTAAACCTTCACGATAGCGCGTCAAGTACTGGCTGATCACATCTTGTGTGTCGCCATCTGCGACAACCTGCCCTTTATCGAGCATGATGCACCGCGTACACAGCCTTTGTACCGCGTCCATATTGTGGCTCACAAACAGCACCGTGCGCCCCGTTTCGGTGACGGAACTCATTTTTCCCAAACATTTACGCTGGAATGCCGCATCACCAACCGACAGCACCTCATCGACGATCAAAATTTCAGGGTCAACGTGTGCTGCCACTGCGAAGCCTAAACGCACGCCCATGCCGCTTGAATAATGTTTCACTGGCGTGTCGATAAACTTTTCCACTTCAGCGAATGCCACAATTTCGTCAAATTTGCGGTCAATTTCTTCGCGTCGCATCCCAAGGATCGCGGCGTTCAAATACACATTTTCGCGCCCGGTCAGTTCTGGATGAAACCCTGTGCCAATTTCCAAAAGCGCCCCTACACGCCCATGCACTTCAGCAAAACCTTCAGTAGGTTCGGTGATGCGGCTCAAAATTTTGAGCAGTGTGCTTTTGCCTGCTCCATTGTGCCCAACAATGCCAATGACTTCACCCGCATGAACGTCGAACGAAATGTCGCGCAGCGCCCAAATCGTCTGTGTACCTTCGCCATGCCGCGCTGATTGTCCTTTCAACACACTGCGCGCCCGGCGAAAGGGACCCATTACTGTGCTGGAAATCGCTTCAAACGTACTCTCACGGCGTTTACGCATCGCGCCGATGTGAAATTGTTTGGAAATCCCGTTGATGTGAATTGCAATATCACTCATTTTGTCATGGAGTCCGTCAGTATATGTTAAACAATATCCGCGAATGTTTTTTCCATTCGCCGGAAGTAAAACAACCCGAAAAGCAGTATCAACAGCGCACCCAACGTCGAAATCACGAGAGGAACAAGCGCGGGCGGCGGATATTCACCTAACAGCGCCCAACGGAAACCTTCGACTACACCTGCCATTGGGTTTAAGTTGTAAAGGCTGCGCGCTAACGGGTCTTGTATTGAACTGCTTGGATAAATTACAGGGGTGAGAAACATCCAAATTTGCGTGAAGAACGGCACGACAAACCGAATGTCACGGAAGCGTACATTCAATGCGCTTAACCATAGCCCCATACCAAGCGCGGGAATGTACGCGATAATCATAAAAATCGGCAGAAACACGATATTGATCGTCGGCACAAAACCGAACATCAGCATTAGCACAATCAGCACCGCGAATGACAGGAAAAATTCTACGAATGCTGCCGCCGACAGCGCAATCGGGATGATCAAGCGCGGAAAGTAGATTTTTTTGATCAAATTCTGGCTGCCCACCAGCGAATTCGCTGATGCAGCAAGCGCCCCCGCGAACAGCGACCATGCCACCAACCCCGCGTAACTAAAAATTGGATAGGGAATGTTCGTTCCCGTTGCCACCCGCGCAATTCGGTCAAAAACCAACGTGAACACGATCATGGTGATCAAGGGCTGCAAAATCGCCCATGCCGCCCCCAAAATTGTCTGGCGATATTTCACCTTGAGGTCACGCCAGATCAGAAAATACATCATCTCGCGGTAGCTCCAAAGCTCTTTCATGCCCAGATTGATCCAACCGCGAGAGGGGGCGATCCGCGTCACGGGTATGTCGTGACCTACTGTTTTATCCGCAGATGATGCAGCCGATTTACTTAGAATCCCCATATGAGCAATCCAATGAACCTTGTCCGCTACTGATTAGATGAATTTTCAAGAAAGAGGGTATTAATGAACAGGTGTTTAAGTGAATATGTTGGGCGATAACCGCCACAGGGGTGTACAAAAAATGATACAGCGCGCGTGTCATTGAGTGGCATTTCTTGGACATTTCCGGCGCTGCGCTGCCCAATACTGGTAGACCTGCGTAAATGGGCTTTCTATCACGAGTACGATGCCCGGCAAGAAGTGCCAGTAGGCAATGACCACCTACGCCCACAAGCGCCCTTTCCAAATGGGTGTGCTTCTACTGTTTTGTCTGATTGTAACGCTCAATCGATGCTTAGAAAACGGGTAATGTGTAAAAAGGTCTTGAACAAACCTTCAATTACCCGTGTATTCTACCAGAGTGGCATTTATTTATAGCTCAACGTCAATGAATATCAACCCTCCATTGTCCGCCTCATCGCGCGAACCACCGCAAATTTATTAACAATCTTCTCTCTCTCAATTTGTACAAATAGGCTACCTTTGGCTACTTGTACAATAGGTCTCAATTCTGTAACTTTATCTCTCTTAAGAGAGCTAACACACTTGATTCGTAAACATAGCGAAACTCGTAATAATCTTAACAAGAAAATCAATTGTTATTGCGATGATACACCTTCCCGTCCCCTAAGGGTTGAAAATGACCGCCAACATGCCGTCGATACGTGTTCTTGTCGTCGAAAATCAGCCAATCATGCTTGATGCGCTTAAGCATATTCTCGACGAACAAGAGGATATGGCACTTATTGGTGCGCTGTTTAACACTGATACCCTTATCGAAGCTGTTGTCAAAACCAAACCCCATATCATTTTGCTTAATCTTGAAGTTTCACTGCCCGTGATTAAGGCGATTTTGAAAGCGGCGCGCGAAACGTCCTCACTTCCGGCGCAGGTGATCATGTTCTGCGTGCAAGATTCAGTCAGTTATGTGCGGATGGTGCTTACAGCCGGCGTAAGCGCCTATCTCAACACGACAGAAACCGCTGATGAACTGCTCAAGGGCATTCGCGCCGTAGCTCGTGGAGAAAGCTACGTCAATAAGATTATGCATGAAGCGGAAGCTGCCGAAGACTTCAAATTGGAATCGGATCTCACCCCGCGCCAAATCGAAGTTATCCGCCAAGTCGCGCGCGGCAAAACCAACGAAGAAATCGCCGCCAATCTTTTCATCCGCGTTTCAACCGTCAAGAAGCATGTCAGCGGGGCGCTCACCAAGCTTGGCGCGGACAACCGCACCGAAGCAGGTTATCGCGCCAAGCAGCTCGGCTTGCTCAACGAAAGGCTGGATGGCGCGGCGGCGGGTTCGGCAGGTGGAGCAGGCAAGCGGCGGCGCAGACCTCGCGTTAACAAACGCAAATCGAGTACGGGTAGCCAACAACGGCGTAATTCACGCGCACGTTGACATTTTCACGCTATAGTTAAAAATATCCGCCCGCAAATTGACGGTCTTTGCCTGTGACTGCTTCTCGTCCACTTCTGCGGCTGTCGCTATTTCTATTTTTGATCTTCTCGCTATTCACCAGCGTATTCACAGCCGCGGCGCTCGTCACGGCGCGCGCGCTTCCTTGGGGGTGGGTCCTGCTCGTCGCTGTTCGCCAAAACGAGCGCAGCCGGGACCAATACAATGATCTCTATTTAATCGATGTTCAACATTGTCGCCAGCACGCGCTTGATATTCTCTCACTCGATGACGCGCTGGCATGGTCTCCCGATGGTGAACGCATCGCTTACATTTCCACCGCGACAGGCGGCTTTGAACTCCATGTAAGCGATTGGCGCGGCGTGAGCGACCAGCAGGTGACATTCGGGCTGGGGAGAATTTCACATCCGGCGTGGTCACCACGCAGCGATCAAATCGTCTTTACGGTTTCTAATCGCGATCAGTTCGACATTTTCCGGCTCAACCTTGACGAGAAGTCGGTTCCAGTTGCGCTCACGGGCGCGGATACAGTCGATGTAGCGCCGGATTTCGCGCCAGATGGCACGCGGTTGGTCTATTCCGGCAGTTGGGGGGCAACGTTTCACCTGCACACGCTCGATCTCATCACAGGCACAGTCGAGCGTATCAATGACACCGACGATGATCGTTGGGCGTTTGATCCCACTTATTCGCCGGATGGCAGCCAGATCGCGTATATCACTAACAACAGCAGTTTTGACGACTACCGTCTGCATATACTAAACGCTGACGGCACAAACCCGCGCATGATCGCGCAAGCAGGACTGCGAACGCAGATCAACAAGCCCGCCTTTTCGCCGGATGGCGGCTCAATTGCAGTCATTTACACGCCAGAGCGCGGCGCAACCTTGCTTTACGCCGTAAATACCGATGGCATCGGCTGGCATCGTATTCCTTGTACGCCGGATCGTATCGCCGCCTTCGCGTTTCGCCCGTTTTAGCTTATTTCCAGTCGAGCACCAGCGGTTGATATTCCGCGTGACGATCAATGTATTTTTTGACGAACGGGCATAAGGGGATCACGCCCAAGTGTTCCTGCTGAGCGAAATCGAGCGCACTTTTGGCGATTTTATCCGCGATTCCCTGCCCCCGATATGCAGGCGGGACTTCTGTATGCGTGAAAATAATCCCGCTGCCTTCGCGGCGGTACTCCATAAAGCCGACATCATCGCCATCCAGCTTGACTTCAAAGCGGGAAAGTTTCTCGTTGTTGATTACGTTTAGCGGGCGTTCATTCGTTTGGCTGCTCATTTAGTTTCTCTCGTTTCATAAGGGACATTCTAATCAGGCATGTTTGGTTAGTCGGCGTGCTGGTTGGATTTCTTACCAGTTGGTGCGTGTTCAAAAGCTTGATATTCTCTTAAAGAGTACGTGCTAGACTGACCGTCGCGCAGTATATACGTAGGCTATTACGCGCAATCCCAATCAAACAGGAGAAGGCATATGCGTAAATTGATGATCCTCGCCATGCTGGTGATGGCGCTCGGTTTGGGCGCTGTCGCAGCACAAGACCTATCCAGCATTGATCCCAGTGGTCAAACAATTGTTTATTGGCACCAGTTTAGCGGCGCGCAGTTAGAAACCATGACAGCAATCGTCGAAGATTTCAATGCCAACAATGAATACGGCATCACTGTCGAAGCACTCGCGCAAGGCAGTTACAACGACATTCGTGAACTGATGAACGCCAGCATCATCAGCGGCGAACTTCCCAATCTTGTCGCAGGGTACGCCAACGATGCCGCCAGCTACGCACGTGATAACGTCGTTGTTGACCTCAACCAGTACGTGAATGACCCGACATGGGGTTTAACCGCCGAACAACTTGCCGACTTCAACACCGATCTGCTCACGTTCAATTCGCCGGTTGGCGAACCCTTCAACGGTGCGCTGCTGGCGTGGCCTCACCAATCGTCTGGTCAGGTGTTGGTCTACAATCAGGATATGCTGGCGGAACTCGGCTACGATGCGCCACCCGCCACGTTTGAAGAATTCCGCGAAATAGCTTGTGCTGCCGCCGAACTGACTGGTCCCAACGGCGAAGATGTTCAAGGCTTCCCAATCACGACGGATGCATCTGTTTTTGAAACGCTCGTCGCTGCTAACGGTGGCGCGATTTTCGACGGTACAACTTACAATTTCACCAGCGATGCCGTAATCGCTGCGCTCACTTTCTATGCCGATCTTTACAACAGCGGCTGCGCTTACGTCCCCGCGGAACGTTTCGCAGAACAAGCGGATTTCGCGCTCGGTTTGAATCCGTTCTTCGTCAGCAGCACGGCTGGTTTTACTTTCATTCAACAGGCAATGGTTGATAACAATGCGACCTTCACATGGTCGGTAAGCACTCTGCCCTCAACCGAAGGCAATCGCACCTTCCAAGTGTTCGTGCCAAGCATCATCATGATTCAAAGTACACCAGAAGCGCAGTTGGCAAGCTGGTTGTTCCTCAAACACCTCATTACTCCCGATGCCGCTGCCGCGTGGAGCGCCGGAACAGGTTACTTCAATCCCGTGCCTTCGACGGCTGAAATTCTTGCCGAAGAAATGTTCGGCGTGCCCGCGATTTTCCCATACTTTGAAGCCGCCAACGCCCTGCTCAACGATCCCGATCTCAATTTGTACAGCGGACCTAACGTGCCGTCGTATGGCGCAATTCGTGGATTTGTCAGCGAAGCGATTGCGAACGTGACCAGCAACGGCATCGCCCCCGCCGACGCTGCCGCCACACTGCAAGAACAAGCGGAAGCCGCGCTCGCGGGTTAAGTTTCCATTCAACAAAAACGGGAGTCCCGGATATGGGGACTCCCGTTTTTGTTTCGCTGTACAACCGCTTGCGCGATTAATCGCCCGAAACCGCGTTCACCGTTTTTTCGTCTTTTACGCTGGCTTTGTCTTGCTTCGGCTTGCTGAAGAACACAAACACCAGCGACACGAGAATCACCGGAAGCGCGATCCACACACTGCCTGTCAACACTTCTCCGGCGATGACCACGCCAAGCAGCAGCGCGATTGCCGGATTCACGAACGCATAACTGGTCGCCAACGCGGGCGAAACGTTCTTGAGCAAGAACATATACGCGCTCATCGCCACAAGCGATCCAAACACGATTAAGTACGCCATCGCCAGCAGTGAAACCACCGTCGGTGACGTGGGCAGCGCATCGCCGTGCAAAACCGCCATCACACAGAGCACGATTCCGCCTGTCAACCACTGTGCCGCGTTGCCCATCATGCCCTTGGGCAAATCAAGGTGCTTCATCCACACCGATCCCAAGCCCCACGCTGCCGCCGCGAATGTCGTCAGCGCAATACCTCCGGGATTCGCTTGTAGATTACCTTCCAAGCTTAAGAGCGCCACACCGACCAAGCCCAACCCTACGCCAAGCCACTCCAAGCGCGTGGGAATACGTTTCCAAATCATTCCGAACAACAAAGTCCACAGCGGTGCAGTGGCAACCAATGTTGCCGCTAACCCCGACGAGATCGTTTCTTCTGCCAACGCTACACTGCCCATCCCGCAGCCCAGCAGCAGCGTGCCGATCAGCGCCGAATTCCGCCATTGCCGGAGCGTGGGCATTGGAGCGCCGCGCAAACGCACAAATAAGAACAATCCCCCGCCCGCGACGACAAACCGAAGTCCCATCAGCCAATAGGCGCTGAAACTCTCCAGCGCATATAGGACGACCAAATATGTCGTCCCCCAAATCACGTATACCGCCAGCAGCGACAGGATAATCCACACGCGGCGGTCAAACGCGATTCCCATTCGACGTGAAGCCGATGTTGACACAGACGCGCCCATCGGCGCGGATGTCGTCGTCATTTTCTTCCCTTGTAATCGTCTCAAAATGTGGACATGTGGGGGAAAACCCCATAAAAGCATTATAGGCATATCGCAGTTCAATTGACATGCGATAACAAAGGCGTTATCGTTATTTTTGCCGCAAAAACAAAGGTAAAGATGTACAATGACTTTTCAAATTGATGCTGTTGGATGGGGTCTACTGCGCCGTCTCCAAGATGACGCGCGCATGTCATTTCGGCAGCTTGGCGAAGCCGTCGGATTAACCGCCCCCGCCGCCGCCGAACGGGTGCGCCGACTTGAGGATGCGAATATCATCACCGGCTATCACGCGGCGGTTAATTTAGACCGATTGGGCTTGCCGATCATGGCGTTTGTCCATCTTGCTTCCAATGCACAGCAGTCCATCCGCTTTCGTGAAGTGGTCGATCATCTGCACGAAGTCATCGAATGCCACACGATCACCGGTGTAGAGACATTCGTGCTTAAAGTCGCCGTGCCGAGTGTGCCGCATTTGGAAGCCTTCCTGTGGAAGATGAAAGACTATGGCGAGGTACGAACATCGCTGATTCTGTCATCTCAAGTCACGCGCCGCCGCATTGATGAACGTGTCGTGTACCCGGAATAACAATCGACTTGCCAACGCGCCGCGCCTAACATATAAATGACTCATTGGCGTCCATAGAACCCGACGGAGCAAATATTCCGGTGAGCGCACAACGCCCTGATGACCTCTTGATCGGCAAAACGCTCGGTCAATTTGAAATTCTCGATGAGATTGGACGCGGCGGCATGGCGACAGTTTACCGCGCGCGCCAAAAATCGATCAACCGGATTGTCGCGCTCAAAGTGCTGCCGCGCGCCCTGCTCCATGACCCCAGTTTTTATGAACGCTTCACCCGCGAAGTGGACGTGATCGCGCATCTCGAACATCCGCACATCGTTCCCATCTACGACTACGGCGAAGCCGATGGCATCCCGTTCATCGCCATGCGTTATCTTGCCAGCGGTAGCGCCGCCCAGTGGATTCGCCGTCAGCTTCCGACATTTCAGCAAATCGATAAGCCGCTGACGCAAATCGCGCAGGCGCTCGATCACGCGCACGCACAGGGAATCATCCACCGCGATCTTAAACCGGGCAATATTTTGCTCGATGAGAACAACAACGCCTATTTGACCGACTTCGGAATCGCCCGCGTGCTAAACAGCAACCTGACAGGCAGCGCGATCATCGGCACACCCGCTTACATGAGTCCCGAACAGGCAAACGGCTTGCCGCTCGATTCACGATCAGATATTTATTCGCTTGGCATTGTGCTGTTTGAACTCATCACCGGGCGCGAACCTTACGAAGCAGAAACGCCTGTCGCTTTGCTGCTCAAACACATCAGCGAACCAATGCCGCTCGCGCACTTATTCCGTGAGGATACGCCGCGCTTGATTGAGCAGGTGATTTTAACCGCGACGGCGAAAAACCCTAATGACCGTTTCCCATCCGCGATGGATGTCGCGCGCGCTTACAGTGAGGCACTGCGTGTCGCCCCCTTGCGCGATGATGAAGATGCGCCCACGCTCTATCCTAACCGCGCGGGAACAGTTAAGAGCGGCACGCCACCGCGTGTGACTCCACCGCCCGTCACGCCCGCATGGGGGCAGCGCGACGCGGAATTTGCGCCCACCATCACCCCGCCGCCGATGACTCCACCTGCTTTTGACGCGCAGAATCGCACGGTTACGGGCACGCCTACTGCCGCGCAAGCCACCCCCGGCAAGCCCAACCGCCTTCCGCTCATTATCGGCGCGGTTATGGGCGTGGTGATCGTCGCTGTCGCCGCGATTTTGCTGCTGACTCGCGAAGGCGATCCGCCGACGTTTGCTGGCGCGCGCGTTTACGAAGAAGCTGTGTATAGTGTCGCTGTGCCAGCGGATTGGTCCTTTAGCAGTCCACCAACCGAACAACGCGACGTGTCAATCTGGCAGGCGAACGACAGCGCCTTTTTCACCGTATCGGTGGTCAATACCAACGACACACAGGTCAACACCCTTGGTCAGGCGATCCAGATTTACGATGAACTGTTCTATCGGCGGCAAAACTTAGCGCTGATTGACGAAGTACGGGACGACAGCGCCGGTTGGATGCGCCGGAGCTATCGCAAGGCAGAAAATCAATCGTTCCCTGCGGGTCAGCTTGACGTGTACTATGTGCGGCGCGCGCCGTATCTGCTGGTGATCGAGACCTATTCGGCAGATGCGACGGGCAACGAGTTCACGCCGACCTTCCAGAACATTCTCGACTCGTTCCGGTTTACGGGGTGATTGTTGCTATCAGCCGCTCAAATTCTGCCGCGCGATCATCATAGGTATGAGCGGTGTAGACATGCGCCCGCCCATTCGCGGCGATGGCTTGGCGCTCGTCTTCGTGGGCGAGATAGTGCGTCACTTTGGCGCGCAAATCATCGAGATCGCTGTACGAGAGGATAGTGGGTGTGCCGTTCACATCGGGGAACCACACGCGCACACCGGGGAGATCGTCCGTCACCTGAAACACACCCGCGCCCGCGACTTCAAACAGGCGCAGATTACCCCCGTAACGCATGAAGTTCCCATGCGTGTTGAAGCAAATCTTCGCCGCGCTCAAAATGCGCTCCATGTCCTCACCTAATGCCGCCCCGCGATAGAACGGCTTGAGACTCGGCGGGACTTCATGCACACTCCAAATGCCCAAGTTGAAATCGCGTAGAGCTTCTAACGCCTTGACTCGCTGACTGTATAAATGATCAGGCACGAGCGTTCCCACAAACGCTACATCACAGCCATATTGGGCGCGTTCTTCGTCGGTGAGTTCATACGGGCGATGAAAGTCAGGGTCACACGCCGCAATGGGCAGCGCGACCATTTTGTGCGCGCCCAGTTCCAGCCATTGAATCCCGTGATAGTAGTCGTTGACCAATACCAGATCGTAGAGCGCGGCGGCGCGGCGGTCAATGGCGTGCGAGAACACGATAGGCGAAGTCCCTGTCGCGTATACGACTGTGCAGCGTGTGAGGTGTTTGATCGCCGCGACGGTTTCCGGGTAGATCACGGTGTTGTCACCCACCATCCAGAGCACATCGGGCTTGAACTCGCGCGCCCGTTCGATCAAGCGTTGGTTACGCAAACGTACATCCGGGTTGGCACTTGGCGGAATCCGGTTGAGTGCCGCTTGTGCCAGCTTGCGCGGGGTGATGCGTTCGCTGTGCTGCTCGGTGGTTTTGGCGGCGGGCAGCAGACGCAGCGCGGGCTGGTTACGATAGAAGGCATCGAGCGTATGCCCGCGCTTGATGAGCGCCTTTTCCCAGAAATGCTGGCTCATGCTTGGCGGGAACAGGGGCGCGGGTTTGCCTTCGCGTGCCGCTTGTTCAACAGCGGCACGTAAGGCTTCTGGGTGATGGATCGACGCGACAAAGAGGATACGCATGTGTTAGGGACAATTCGCCTTATCCAGCCGGTATGTCACTTCGCGGACGTTATCGCCGTTCTCGGTTTCGGGTATCTGGTTCTGCGGATCAATCGTCAGCGTAATTCGGTGGTCTTCGTTGTAGTAGGTCGATACCGTCAGCGGCATGACCACGCGGAAGGTTTGCCCCGGCTGAATGACGGGGAAGCCGCCGATGGTTTCCTGCTGTATGCTGCCATCGCTGGCGCGCACATCGCGCAGCGCCACGATCCCGCTGGCACTGGTCGCTTGTGTGCCTAAGTTCGCCACATCGAACCCGACTGTGAAGGTCTCCCCGCAGCGTGGGGTGCTTGGCTCCAACACGACAATCCCCGCGACGAGATTCGCGTTTGATGCGGGCGCAGCCGTCGCCGGAATCGCGGTGGGCGGCACAGGTGTTGGGGTCGGCGGGATGGGGGTCGGCGGACCGGCATCAACAGGCAGATTGGTAATGTCGCCGCTGACCGTCGTCAACTGCCCGAACACCCATCCTTCGCCCGTGCCAAAGCGAACCTTGAACCATGTCCGCGCAGGATTGATCCCGATGATCTGCGTCGTTTGCCCCGCTTGGAACACACCTATCGCAGGTTCAAAGTTTGTGCCGGGTCCACGCCGCACGTTGATCGGCTGCGAGAAGGAAGCCATCGGGACATTTGAGGTGGGCGATGCCGCTTGGGCTTGGGTGGGGGTACTCGCCACCGCGCGCGGTGTCGCGCTTGGCGGCAGGACTACCTGACCGCTTTCGCCGCTGGTGGGCTGCGCTTGCGTTGGCGGGGTGGTCGCAGTCGCTGTTGGCTGTGTCTGCTGCGTTTGTTCGGTGGTTGAGGCTGCCGTTGACTCAAGCGTGGGCTGTGTCTGCTGCTGTGCCGCGCTTTGCGCGACGACATTGACCGTCACCGAAACCGGATCACTGCTCGATCCGTCGGCGCGGAAGGCAGTCACGCCGATGACATGCGTGCCAACACCCGCCGCCGCCCATGTGTACGCTATGCTGAACGAAGGCGATCCGCTGGTGTTCGGTTGGGGAAGCGTTCCCGCAATTGTGTTGTCAATGGCGATCTCAACCCGGTTAATGTCTTCTCCAGCGTTGGTGATCAACGCCTGAATGTTAACCGCCACCCCTTCGAGATAGGTCGCGTTCGGCTGGGGAGAAACCAAGCGCACGACGGGAGCGCCGCTGATGGTGACCGATCCGCCATCGGGAGCGGCGTTGAGCGAACAGCCCGCCGCCAACAGCATGAGCAGGGCAAACAGCACGCGCACACAGCGCGCGCGTGGAAATGTTCGGTTAGGGGCATGTGCTGGTACTTCAAACATCTATCAAGCACTCCTGCCAAAAAAAGAATTTCGCGGTGATGAATCTACCTGAATCAGAGTCCCTTTGCGAGAGTGGGTGATGAGTCGTAGGGATCGCGTCGGCTATCGCCGCGTCGGGCAAAAAATTAAGGAGATGGCGAAGAATTGTCGTAGATGTCCAACGGTGTCACAAGTGCTTCGCTCAACCCTTGAGGAAGCATTGATAAGTTATAAATTGGTTCTCAAACAAGATAAACATGACCATGTCGATAAGCGAGAGATGTTTATTTTTAGTTTTAGTGTTAGAGGATATCGACAGGATCAACATCGACATGCCAACCTTTGGGGATGTTCAATCCAGTGAGCGCGGCGACAGGATCGGGACCGCGCAGCAGCACATGCCAGCGAAACTGCTTATTTTCGCGGGTGAAGAAACACGGCGCGGGTCCAATTAATTCTGTGCCAGTCATGTTGAGCAGTTTGAGGCGATTGCGTAACATTCCGGCGGCGCGATCCGCTTCCGCTTTCGCCTGTGTCTCGGTTGGGAAGCGAAACAGGATACGCACCAAACGGCGGAACGGGGGATAGCCCATCTCGCGGCGATAGGCGATTTCTTGCGCGTAAAAGGCTTTGAAGTCGTGGCGCGATGCCGCGTTGATGGCGTAATGCTCTGGTCGGTAGGTCTGCAAGATCACCTGCCCGCCGAGCAAGCCGCGCCCCGCCCGCCCCGCGACTTGCGTGAGCAGTTGGAAGGTGCGCTCTCCGGCGCGAAAGTCGGGCAGATTCAAGCCTACGTCGGCGCTAACCACCCCGACAAGCGTAACCAAGGGCAGATCAAGCCCTTTGGCGACCATCTGCGTACCGATCATGACATCGGTTTTGCGGTCAATGAACCGCTGCAAAATCGCCTCATGCGCTTCGGGTGAATCGGCGGTGTCGGCATCCCAACGCGCGACACGCGCACGCGGAAAAATGTCGATCAACGCCTGTTCGACCTGCTGCGTTCCCGCGCCAAAATATTTGATGCGGCGCGAATGGCAGTTCGGGCATTGGGTCGGTTCAGGCTGGCTGTGCCCGCAGCGGTGACAGCGCAGCACATCTCCCGCGCGGTGATGAGTCAGCGGGGTATCGCAGCGGGGACAAGTCGCCACATACCCACAGTCGCGGCAAAATACATAGGTCGCCTGTCCGCGCCGATTCAGGAACAGGATTGCCTGTTCGCGGCGTTGCAGCACATCGCCTAACGCCTCTTGCAGCGCGGTGCTAAAAATGCTGACGTTCCCCTGTTTGATTTCTTCGCGCATGTCGATCACCCTCACGGGTGGGAGATCGATCATCATCACGTCTTCGGCTTCGCGCACACCGTGATAGCGTGGGATTACGCCCGCTTGTTCCGCCAATTCGTAGATGTTGGCGCGGTGTCCCATGATGCGGCGCGGCAAATCGAGCATACGGATTTCGCCGCGTTCGGCGCGATACATCGTTTCTACATCGGGGGTGGCACTCCCCATGATCAACACGCCGCCGATGCGTTTGATCATTTCTTCCGCGACTTGGCGCGCGTGGTAGTACGGCGGCGGCACAGGTGGCGACTGTTTGTAGCTTCCGTCGTGCATCTCATCGAGGATGATCAAGCCGATGTTGGGGAGCGGGGCAAACAGCGCCGAGCGCGCACCGACAATCACTTGAATCATGCCATCGCGCGCGCGCCGCCACGTGTCGTAGCGTTCGCCTTCGCTCAATCCGCTGTGGATAACCGCGACTTTGCCGGGAAAGCGTGCCGCGACACGTTGAACGGTCTGCGGAGTAAGCGCGATTTCCGGGACGAGGAACAAGGCGCTGCGTCCCAATTCGAGCGCGCGCTCGATAGCGCGGAGGTAGATTTCGGTTTTGCCGGAGCCGGTCACGCCGTGAAGGAGGAAGGTGGTGTTTGCCCTCACCCCTGTTAACCTCTCCCCCAACCCCTCCCCGAATTCGGGGAGGGGAGTTAACGTGGGCTGCTTATCAAGTTGGGCTTTTTGCGCCTTTAACACGCGGCGAATTTCGGCAATCACATCTTGAATGGACTCAAAAACCTGCTCATCGGTGAAGCGAATCACGCGCAAGCCAAGATTTTCCAAGAATTCTTGGCGGATGGCATCTTCTTCTTGTGTGTATTGGTGAATGTCCCCATCGACTTCAATGACGAGTCGTGCCTCACGGCAGTAGAAATCGACAATGAATCGCTCAATCGCGTGCTGACGACGAAGCTTGAATCCATCTAGTTGTTTCTCTCGAAGAAACTGCCAAAGACGTGATTCCGCAGAGGTAGGCTGAAGCCGCAGTTCTCGCGTAAGCGGTTTTAGCTTTGTGTACAGCTTCGGCGGCACACTCCAACCGCGATAGTTATTGCCCCAATTGGTTAAAGTCGCAGACGTGTATTTCTCCCCTCCCCGAATTCGGGGAGGGGTTGGGGGTGGGGTCGGCGCACTGTCTTCGAGTGCTTTGGCAATTGCTGCCCACGCGGATTTTTGTTCCTGTGTGAGCATGGGCGGGATTTTGGCGACGAAGGTGCGCGCGCTCAACGAGTCGCGCCACTGCTGCTTCTCGCCCAACAGAATCAATCCCGCTTCTTCGAGCCGTTTTAGATCGTTGAGATCGCAATCAGCTTGGGCATAGAGCCAGCTTACATCGAGGGGCGCACCCGCGTTATCGGCACGCGCCAGCACGTTGAGGATGCGAATGGGTTTATCGAGCTTTCGCATTACATCGAGCCATTTGGACACATCTTCGCGCGGGATCGCCAGCGCAAGCTGATCGCCTGTACGCATGAGCAGTCCATCCGCGATAAGGGCATCGACGTGGGTGGGTTTCGCGCCGCTGGCTTCGAGCGCCGCTTTCAAGTCTATCGCATCATGTAAGGCGACAGTTTCCAGCAGGTCCGCCGCGAGCGATTTTTTCGGCAGTTCCGCACGAACACGGGCGACGATCTCGTTGGGATGCACTGCCAGCGCTGCCGTCTGGACGATCTTCGGCTTAACACGGGGCGGCGTGAGGATGGGCGTTTTGCGAAGCACGCCCGCCTTGATCAAGGCATCGGCGGCGACGCGCCAGTTCTTGCCACTCATCGACTGGTTGAGCGATGCACCGCGCACCTGCCTGCGTTTTTTCACTATTGCCACGAGTTCGCGTTCGAGATCGGTTTTCACGGTGTCGTCGGTGGCGGGTTCATCGCCCAAGGAGAGTTCAATGTCTTGGTGTCCGGTCAAACCGGGGGGGAGCCATAGCCATAGACACAGCCCTAACGGGGCAAGCGTTGTTTGGCTGATCCAGCGTGCGAGATCGATTTGTTCCGGCGTGACAACCGGGCGCGGATCGAGCCGTTCGATGATGGGCTTGGTCTTTTCAATGGGAGTATCGTCGTGCAGAGACAAGACGATGCCATGCTGCATCGCCGTGCCAAACGGCACTTTCACCAAGTGACCGGGCTCAAGCTCATGCTCAAGTTCTGGCGGCACATGGTAATCGAAGGTGTTATCGACTGGCGCGTCTACAGCAATGTTCGCGTATTTCATGACGCTATTTTAGCACAAATTTTCGCAGGAGAAAACACACGCTCCTAAAGATAGAATTCTGTGCTTTGCGTTGGTACGATTTTTCCCTCACAATAGAGACATTAACCTTGTTCAAGATTCCGTTTTCTCGCGGGCGGCTCACGAGCCGCCCCTACAAAGGGATTTTTGAAACGGGTTCTAAAGAATTTTGCGATACTGCTGCGCTTTTTAGCTGAAGGAGTGTTTCCGCATGTCCGCTAGACAAGCACGCTGCTTACGCTTCATGGTCTTACTGGTCACCGTGACCGGCATCATTTCCGCGTCGGTTTCGGCATTTGCCGCCGAATTCGTCATCGCTGAACCGACGGGTCAAGTCTCTGAAACCTATGGCTTAAACGTCCCCCCGCCGCGTCCTGTCAACCCGCCGGGGGTGGCGCGCGGCGCGGGGGATGCTTACGGCGTGGTCAACACAGATAACCTGTTCTTGCGTCAAGGGGACAGCCCGCTGTACGCGCCTGTTGGCATTCTCGACGGGGGGACAGAATTGATTCTGCTCGGTTGGAATGGACGCGCAAATGATGTGTGGTGGTATGTGCAAGTCGGGGATATGCTCGGTTGGGCAAAAGCGGAATTTATCGTGCTGCGCGGGGATGCCAGCGATTTGCCCGTCGTCGCTGTCACGGGCGGGGCTGCACGTCCGTCGTTCTACATCGGTAGTGAAAACTGGCTGTATGAAGCGCCGAATTATGGCAGCACGATTTTGTGTCTCGTGCCCGGTAACTTGTTCTACTATGTGATTGGGCAAGACCGCAGCACGCCGGATTTCTACGAAGTCGAGGTGACATGCGACACAGGCGCGCAGCTCACAGGGTGGATTCCAGTCATTAACGGGATTCTCCGCAATACAAGCGGCGTGTCGATTCCGGTGACATGGTAGTGTTTCATCCGGTAACTCCTTCATTTTCGTTCGTAGGGACGCGCAAAAGCGCGTCCACTGCAACGAACAACTAGAAGGCTGTCCCTACTTACCGGATACAGCCGTTGGTGGTGTGGGAAATATATTCAAAAAATCAATGTGGAGGTTGATGCTGCGTATTTTTTTCTTGCTCATCATCACGGTTTTGTTAGGCGGTTTCACAACCGCCGCCGCGCCATCTGCGCCGGACGACGTACCTTTAGGCACGCCGATTCTCGCGTTTGATACTGCGGCGCAAGACGCGATCTGGCTGTATGACCTGCAAAACCGCACTGCGCGCCAGTTGAGTTTTGGCGACGAGCAGCATCGAGTGTGGGGATTTTCACCGGATGGATGCCGCGTGCTGTTCACGCTTGGCAGAAGTCCAACACACATTCGCGCCTATTCTGCGCGCTTGAACGGCGATGATGTACGCGAAGTCGCACGGTTTGCCAGCCCGCCAAGCGGGGTTTGGAGCATTTGGGAGCCGCAGTGGTCGCCGGATGCGGCGAATCCGCGCATCGCGTTCACGTTCATCCGCTATACCCCCAACAACAGCGACGGATTCGACACCGATCACCGCATCGCGTGGGTGGATGCCAGCGCAGCAAACGGCTACGGCGGCGAACCCGCGTTTTACAGCGTCACAGGGGATGAACATACGGCGCGCTGGTCGTTTGATGGGGCACGTTTGATTTATGTATCGTATGAAGAACGCCCCGCCGGCGCTGATCCGTTCTCGACGGCGGTGCCGAATTCACCAGTGACTTCAACTTTGCGCGAAGCCGATATTTGGATGGTTGATGCCGATGGATCGAACAAACGGCGCGTGACCGATTTCCCGGTGGGGAGCGTGAGTATGCCGCGCTGGTCGCCCGATGGAGACTTGATCGGCTTCGTGTATTCGCCCAGCCCAAACAACGATCAAATTTGGATGATTGGGAGCGCGGCGGGATCGATTCCGACGCAGCTGAGCTACGCGACGGCGCTGGCGCTCGATTTGTCATGGTTTTCTGACAGCACGGCAATGGTGGCATCCCTGCGCGATTTTCGGGGTGCGGCGGAAAATCGGCTGTGGCGGATTCCGCTGGTAGGTATCGCGGACAACGAAGCGGAGGAAATCTTGAGCGATCCCGCGTCAAGTTATCTCGATTACCCGCGCTACAGCTCTGATGGGCGATTTTTAGCTTTTCGCAGCGCATATGCGCTCGGCTTGATGGATTTTTCCGGCGCAAGCGGGATTGAGAATATCAGCGGGCTGCTGCCAGATACATTCGATGGCAACACGCCGCCTGTGTGGAGTCCCAGTGTTTTTACAGGAGAATCATCCTGTGGTGGGCAGTAGGCGTGGGTAGAGGGATTCCAGTGCGCCTAATTGCCAACAATTCAGAACTCGTTGTAGACTGTTAAAACATATAGGGCTTAAGGGGTGTGGCGTGGCGGACCGGATACTACTTAGTGCGGGGCGCAAGAATATTGAAGCGTGTATTGAACTGGCAGTTGAGCAGGAATTAGGTATTGAAGTAATGAACTTCGCCTTCCCGGATGTACTCGATGGCGCTTGGGAACGCGATCTCGTCCTGTATCAGCAGATACTTACCCCCGTACCGGGATTGATCACGATGCATGGTCCGTTTTTCGACATGACACCGGGAAGTCCCGATAAACAAATAGAAGCCGTTGTCGAACGCCGCTATAAACATGCTATCGAAATCGCGCAAGCCCTGAATGCTAAAATCGTCGTCTTTCACGCCAATTTCATCGCATCGCTGCACAATGAGGAATATCGCGTTGGCTGGCAGAAACGCAACGCCGAATTCTGGAGTCCGATAGCGGAATTTGCCGCCGCACATGACGTTACGCTGGCGGTGGAAAATATGTGGGAATTCGATCCGTTCATCATCACTGATGTATTACACGCGGTGGATCACCCCAATTTGCGCGCGTGCCTTGATGTGGGACATGCACACTTATTTTCAAAAGTCCCGTTCACAGAATGGCTGCGCGTTGTTGAGCCGTATCTTGTGCATGTTCATATGAACAACAATGATGGGAAGCTGGATTATCACCGCGCCTTCCCCGATGGCGTGCTGGATTATCATCAGATTCTCACGCTGCTGCACGCGCTCCCCAATCCCGTGTCGATGACATTGGAAATGGATACGGTGGACGATATGCGCCGCAGTTTGTCGTATTTCGGCGTGACCGCACAAACCAACCCTTCTGCGCTGGCAGATGTTCTAGATGCGGCGCTGGATTCGCTGAATGATGCGGGCAGCCCGATCACACCCAGCGAATCTCTCGATATTGCCGCTCGCATTATCGAAAGCGGCATATTGGATGACGTAGTGGATTCGGCGTTCAACGCAGATGAATCAATCAGTAAGCCGGATAAGCCGCGTTCAAAAGGGGATACCGCCGAGCATCCTCGTGTGACCGTCACGGCAGACTAACACGCGCCTATATTCGGACACCGCCACAGTATTTCTCGCGGTTAATGCTCACCGCGACCTCTACACTTGCCGCATTTTTATTAAGTATTTACAGGGTCTCGTCCCCGCAAACCCTCAGAACGGGTGTAATATGCTATTACAAACAACTCAATGAATCATCAGTAATTTTTACCCAAACAGGAGTTTGATCATGCAATCTCTATCACGGGGTATTCGTTTATTGGCGATTAGTGCGGTCCTTATTACACTGTTCGCGACTACCTTCACCGTCTCAGCAGCATTAGATGGTGTCATTCTCGGTTATTCGCTTAATGCAGCGGGCTGCTATGTCGATATTACCGCACAGGTTGAAGATGCCGGGTTCTACGCTATCAATATGTGGGATGATGGCAACTTCCGCGCGGGGGATGGCGCGAATGTCCCCGCTGGCGGCACCATTACTGTGCGCTTCGGCATCGGCGGCTTGATCCTGCAAGGCGCAGCGGGTATCGGCGTATACCTCGAAGATTTGGTGGGTCCGTCTGCGACGACAACCTACGACGCGGATGGCAGCGCCCAACTATGGGACGATACAGTGGGACAGGCATGTGCCGATGCGGGCACACCGTGGACTGGAACCGTCGTGAGCGTGGCTGGCGCAGGTCAGGCGTGCCCGTTCCCGCTACCTGTGGGTTCGGTGGTCTACAATGTTCCGGCGGGCGCACTCGCTTACTTCGCGGCGGATGCCAGCACCTACACGGGCTTCAACCTGCCCCCGGGGACATGGTACATCAGCGAATTTGGTGAAGAATTCGCCAAGGTCTGGATCGCTTGCTCGGCACGTCCGATCTGGATTCCGGTTGAAAACGTCGTTCGCTAAGTGTTGTATCCAGCGGACGCGCAGAAGCGCGTCCCTACCAAAGCGATGACGGCTAAGGTACAAAAGCATGGGCGGGGGATAGTTCCCTCGCCCGTTTTTGTTTTCGCTCGTCCTCTACGGCAGCCACAGCGGGAACAGATCAGCACCCGAATTGTCTGTGAGGTTGATTGGTGAGCTGCCGGTCACCTGCGCGTAAATTTCCCAATTACCGTCTTGGGCGGACATATAGACGATGATTTCCCCGCGCGCCACCATGCCGACGGGCGTATTCGGCACGTCCGTCTGATGAATGGGGATCGCGGGCGGAATTTCTTCGCTCGCCTGAGCCCAATCAATCGCATACAGACCTATCTGCCCATCGTTCATCAAGCCATCGCGTTCGCTGGCGAATACGATCCAACGTCCGTCATCGCTGAACACAGGCGACCAATCATCGGCAGGCGAGTCGGTGAGGCGGCGAATTTCTCCCCCGCTGACCGGAACAGTGTAAATATCGAACTGACCGCCTTCACGGTCACTCGAAAAAGCGACTGTCGCGCCATCCGGCGAAATCGCGCTGTACCAGTCGATTCCGCCGCTTTGCGATAGATTCGTATCTGTCGTGCCACTGCCCCCTTCATTGGAAAGGCGGGAGTAGACTTCCAAGTTTAAATCGCGCAGCGACACCAACACTTGGTCGGCGCTGTTGGGATTGGCGCGCACATCCCAATCGCCGCGTCCATTAGCGAGAATATCCAAAAATGTGCGTAAATCTGCTGTTGCTTGAACAGGATTGCTCCCGTCGGCGTTCATCAAAAAGCCCGCCATTTGATCGCCTTCAGCACGGACACGATCCGACAGAAATGAAATCTGTTCGCCATCAAGCGAATAGGACGCGAATCCGTCCTCATCGTCGTTGTTCGTCAAGTTGACGAGCGCCATCGTCGCCAGATCGAGCGTATACACATCGTAATCGCCATCCCGGTTGGACATAAAGATGATCTGTCCACTAAGCGATGTGTCTGTCACATTAGCGGATAGATTCGCCGCATCGGCTTCGCTTCCGGGTGCGACAACGGGTTGACTCAAAAAGAAGGCAATCACGATGATGATGAGGACGATGAGCAGCAGTGTGATCACGGCACGCCGCCGCAGCCCGCGCCGGTGGTGGGGAGGTTTAACCGTTCGACCTGAAGGGGTGGACATGCACGCTGCTCCTGTCAATGGGCATCGATTATGTCCGATTATAGCGCACGGGTGACAAGCATCGCATCACGTCGGGATACCTTGCACTAATCAATCCTCTTTAACCTTTCGATGATTGAAGTGGGTCATTTGTGTGAAAGGCAGTGATGCCATGTCCAGTGCGTTTCATCCTGTCCCGCCGCCACCTAAGACGGATATGGACACACGTTTCAATCCGCATATGCTCACTATTCCCCTCATCATCACGGCGGCGCTTTCGCTGATTGGGCTGGCACAGTGGGTGTGCGGCGGCGATTGGCTCACAGGGCTGGCATTGGTTTATGTCGGCGTGTTCGTATCGGCAGGGATCGGCGTGTATATCGCGCTGCCGCGTCTCAAACGCCCGATGTGGCGGCGCGTGATCATGCTGATGGTAGGCGGACTGCTGCTGGTGATCGCCTTGTGGAGCGATCATGGCAACATGCAGATCGAAGGCTTGTTTTTCGGCGTATTGATTGGCGCGGCGAATTACATTTTGCTGCATTACGCCATCGCCAAAATTGTCGGTCCGCTGGCGTTCGGGCGCATGTGGTGTGGATGGGCGTGCTGGTTCGGCATGGTGTTCGACTTTCTGCCGTATCCCTACAGCAGGTTTCGCCGCCCCGCCAAGTGGGGATGGCTGCGCTATGCTCACTTTTTCGCCAGCCTTACGGCTGTGCTGCTGCTGTGGTTGGTGTTCCGCTACCGTGATGGCGCGTCAGGTACAAGTGGACTGCTGTGGTTCGTCGTCGGGTTGGCGTTGTACTACGTGATCGGGATCGGAATGGCGTTCGCGTTCAAAGATAACCGTGCCTTCTGCAAGTATCTTTGTCCGCTGGCGGTGCTGCTCAAAAGCGGATCGCGCTTCAGCGTCCTCAAGGTTGATGGAATCGCGTCCTAGTGCGATTACGACAAGGGATGTATCGCCTGTATCGAGATGTGCCCGATGAATATCCGCGTGCCGGATTACATCGCCAAGAATCAGCGCGTGCTTTCGACAGAATGTACGCTGTGCCAAACGTGCATCAACATTTGCCCGAATGACGCGCTCAAGCTGTCGTTCGCGCTCGATGCAGGTGGGCGCGAACATATTGATTACGCGCCCACCGCGAAAGCGACCCGCGCGGTCAATTGGCTGAACGAATCGCCTTAATGAGGCGAAACAAATTTCGCTCTCGCCCTACCCATCATCTTTGTGCGTGATTGATACGGCGGGCGGCTCACGAGCCGCCCCTACGGTCGAGTGTTTCTTGGATTGCCAGATCGATGAATACGGCGCTTGTCCAGCCGAAGATGGGCGCGGCTTTGGGTGGACGTTCCGCCGTGATTGGATCGTAGTATTCGTAGATGTCGTGGTGCTGCATGATCAAGTTGAGCGTCTTGCGGCGCAGTTCACGCGCCAATTCTACGCGCCCGACGCGCATCAAGGCTTCGATGAATAAATAATTGATATTTACCCACGTAGGACCGCGCCACATTTGCTTAGGGTCGAATTTAGGATCGTTTAGCGCCACTGTAGGCAGGGGATACGCCGACCAGAACAGCGCCGGATTCTGCAAATGATCAACCAAACGACTGACCATCGCCTCTGACCAACGTCCAACCCACAGCGGCAGCAGGTGAAACAGCGTCAGCACCGGCACAGGCTGACCCAGATGGAGCGCATTGAACACACCTTTTTCTTCGTCCCACAAGGTCGCGTAGATCGCGTCTGCGAATTCGCCTGCCTCACCGCGCCACGATTGCGCCTCGTCCGGCAGCCCAATCAATTCCGCGATGTGCGCTAGACTTTCGCATTGGAGACACAAATAGGTATTCAAATCTGGAGCGACAACGGGCATTCCTTCGTCCCATAAAGGGCTGTCATCCAAGCCGGACGAAAACGGGTGGCGATATTCGCACAAGAATCCGTCACTGCGGCTGTGCGTCACCCACCAGTCATGCCAGCGGCACAGCGGCTCATAGATTTCCTGCAAGAAATCGAGATTGCCAGATTTTTCGTAGAGTTTAAGTGCCGTCCACGCCGCCAACGGGGGTTTGGTCACATCTTCATCGACAGGCGTGGTGAGATGTGTCACCAAGCCTTCGTCGTGGATCGCGTCCGGGAGCATTCCGTCCTCACGCTGATGATCCAGCACGATGCGAATTTGGTCTTCTGCCAAGCGCGCGTTCAAGTGGCGATAGGCTATCGCATGGAAGAACTGATCCCAGTGCCACACGCCGACATAGTGGATTTTGGATGGCACGCACGCTTCGCGGGTGAAAAAATAGCGCGTATTTAAGAGTCCGGCGCGCATCACCCAAAGCGCGTATTCGTATTGATCGCGGTATGGTTCGAGTACGGGAGGCGCAGCATCGAACCATTCCTGCCAGCGCTGCCGGGCTTGTTCGCGAACACTATCCGGGTGGGTGATGGCGCGGTTATATGCCAAGCGCGGGGTAATGTTGAGCAGAAACACTTGATCGGCTGCGGCATTGACGGTGAGCGACATTTCAAACAGGTCTTCATTTATGCGCGTGAGCATGTTGCTCTCGATGGGGGCATTGGTGGTATAGGCGACATTGCGTTTGCCGCGCAAAGTCGCGCCGCGACGGTCAACACTGCCATTTTCGGCGTGGATGATGCCCGACAGGGTGAATCGCCCTTCTGGCAAGCGCAGCATCAGTGTTTCGGGATCGACGAATATCCACTCGAAGCGCCCAATATCGCTCACTAAGCCAGCCGCGTGGGGATAGGTGTCTGACGTGAGCGTGTAAGACGCGCCTTCGGAATTTCGTATGGTCAAACGCTCAACAATGGGCGGGCGCTGACGATAATGCCCGACCTGACGTTCCCATTTCGCCCACCGTTCCGCCAAGCGCACAGCGATTTCGTTATTGCGAAGAAACAACAGCAGCCGCGTCCCGCGATCCGTAAAGGGAATATTGGCGAGATCAATCCGGTTGTGCAGGCGCTCGATTGCAGACATGCCGACTTCGTATCCTCATCTCCATTATCAATCACGTTCCCTAAGCATGACACAAAACCCCGCTTCATGAAAAAATTTGTAGACGTGTCCATCTGTGAGCAATCCACCCGCCGTTGTGATAGGATTGTGCCGACACGATCAAGTACATACGGGGATAAGCACATGCGCCTAGCGGTGTTTTCCGATTTACATGGGAATTGGACAGCTTTTCAAGCGGCGCTGGCGGATTATGAACAGCTTGGCGGCGCAGATCATGTGTGGGTGTTGGGCGATCTCGCGGCGATGGGATCGCGCCCATCTGAATGCATCCGCCAAGTGAAAGCGATGGCGGATGCCGCTGAAGCGGCTGGCAAAAAAGGCACATTTCGCATGGTGCGCGGCAACACGGATCGCTATCTCGTCACAGGGATGCGTCCACGCGCGTCGGCAGTCGAAAATGCGGACGATTTCGAGCGTATGCGTAAGCTGCAAAATACCAATAACTTAGGCTTGCTGTGGGGCTTGAACCAGATCACATTTGAGGATTATGAAGTGCTGCGAAACTTGAGCAGTGAATGTGATCTGCACGTCGATGGCTTCGGCTATATCATCGGCTATCACGGGACACCGGGCGATGACGAAGGCTTTCTGAAGCCGGACACGTCCGAAGATGAAGCGGCTGACGCGCTGATGGAGCGCGAAGGGCATTTGGGAATCGGCGGGCATATCCACGAGCAAATGGATCGACGTTTGAAGTACAACCATTGGCGCGTGATCAACGTGGGGAGCGTCGGCATGTCCTTCAACAATCCCGGTTACGCTCAATGGGGATTATTCACGTTTGAAAACGGCGACGTGCGGGTCGATTTGCGTAACATCCCGTATGATGTCGACGCGGCGGTGGCTGATGTGTACGCTGTCGGGTATCCCGCCCCGGAATGGCTGGAAAATCGCTTACGTAATGGAAATCGCTAAAGGATCACCATGCCTGACCGCGCCAAACTCCTAGATGATCTCGATGGATTGAAAAAATACGGCGTGCTGCTCGCCGTGCAAATGGGGGGCGTTCCCAACGAAATTCAACTGCTGTTTGAGACAGCAGAATTCGATGAAGCGGCGGGTGGTCTGCGCCGTTTGAACAACTATGTCCTTCGCTGTTTGGGCGTGCGCGAACACAAAGCGAGCGTCGGCTTGTTCGGGCGGCTGACCTTCATGGACGAACATCCCCTGCTGCACCACCACAACACGCCGCGCGTAGCCGTCACGTTTGAAGGTGTTCCGGCTGACCTCAACGAAGCGGCATTGGATATATTACAGACTTACGCCAGCACGTATACGCTGTGGCGCAACATGATGGAAATGGGCGGCGATCTCAATAACACCATGCCGCTGATCGAACTGCTGGGAAAGCAGAGCGAAGGCGCGAAAATGCTCGGCGTGATGCCGCGTCCACTTGCCGAACGGATGGGCAAAGTGTTGGAGCATCACGGCTTGGCAGTTGAACTTACACAAGACCCTGAATGGTCGGATACCGATGAGCATGGACGCTCGAAACTGTCCAAACTCCTGCTCATCGATCAGTCATTCGTGATAGCGCTCGATTTCAGCGTGGAGCAGTTGGGCAAAAAATAAGCGCCCTGATCAACCGCCGCTGATGCTGTACTGGCGCAAGCGGCTGTATTCCAACACGCATCCCGTATTGGTGATTTGTCCACCGTGCGAATTCACGGTGATGAATCCGCTGCTGTCGGCAAGCCAATGCACGGCGATGAGCGGCAAATCGCCGCCTGTCGTCATGTTGAGATCGGCAATACTGCGCCCATCATTGACGCATGTCAGCGCGGGGCGCGGTCCTGTGCCGATCAACTGGCGCGGGCTGGTCGTGCCCGTTTCGAGATCAAGCACGCTCAATTCCGCGTGTCCAAGAATGTATAATCCGCCCTCAAAACGGTCTGTTGCCAGCACGGCATAGCGTCCATCAGGGCTAGGATAAATAGTGGGAATGGGCATTTCGACGCTGGTGAGCAGTTCGCCATCCGGTAGGCTGTACACGCTCACGATGCTGGCATCGCTGTTGATGTTGTCCGGTTCGGTGAACGCGGCTGCGTACAGCAGCCCGTTATTGGGCGCAAACGCGGCTTGAATCCCTTCGACTTCTAAGAGGACTTCTTGGCTGGCGATGTTCACCACCGTGAGCAGCAAGCCATCGTCATCGAGAACGGTGGCATAAGTGTGATCCGGGCTGAACGTAACCGAATAGCCGATGTACGAGGTAAACTGCCCCAAGAAAGCGTTCAGACTGTCATCGCCATCAGGGTGCGCGGTAAGTTCGCCAGTGGCAGGATCAATCGCAAAGCTGATGAGCGTTTCGCTTTCATTCAAAATGCCGTAAAGCCTAAGGCTGCCATCAAGCGCGAAAGCAAGCGGATTCATCAATGTCAGCGTAAAAAATGTCTCGAAGTCAACATCATCCGTGATAAGCGGCACAGGATCGAGCAGCGTTCCCGTATTCATATCAAACCGCTGGAGCGCCACCAGATCACTGCCGCAGTTGTCCATCAAGACCCACAGCACGCCTGTATCCGGTTCAATGGCACTTGCGACGGGGCAATCCCCGCCGATGTTCTGCTCGGCTCCCAAGACCGCATTGGGCACATCTCCTTGCGCGTACAGTACAGACGCGCCACCGATCAGGAATATCGCCGCTATCAAGCAGCCGATTTTGTTTTTGAGCATTATTTTCTCGCTTGTATTTGCTGATTCCTCTGTCAAGCATAGACATAGCGTTGATTTATGCAAGCCGTTAGACAATCCGAATCCATTGGTTTAGGCGATCATCCAATCTGCGGTATCATGAGGGGAATTCGATAATAGACAACCCATTTCAAAATTCCGTTTTTACGCGGGCGAAACGGCGGGTCGCCCCTACAGATGTGATTTTTGGAATAGGTTTTCATCCACCCAACGCAAAGGGATTTTGTTGATCGCTTCGTTCGTTCGCAATCTACGTGATCTTCCCTCGTCGCTCACGCCGAGCGCGATTTTGTCCGGTCTGCTGGTGATCGTTATCGGGTATGCGTCGTCGCTGGTGATCGTGTTCCAAGCTGCCAGCGCCGCCGGACTTTCGCCTGATCAAATCTCGTCGTGGGTGCTGGCGATCACATTGGGATCGGGCGTATGCAGCATCGTGATGAGCCTGATGTTTCGGATGCCCGCGACAGCGGCATGGTCAACGCCGGGTGTGGCGCTGCTTGTGACCAGCATCGCCAATTATGCGTATACTGAAGCCATCGGCGCGTACATCATCGCCAGCATCGCCAGCATCATTTTGGGGATTTCCGGGCTGTTTGGGCGTGTCATGTCGTTGATTCCACAGCCTGTTGTGCTGGGGATGCTGGCGGGCATTTTGATCCGCTTCGGCTTCGGGTTATTCAATGCCCTGCCGGATCGCCCGTTGATCGTGCTGCCGATGATCGTCATCTACTTCGTGCTGCGGCGGATCAATTTCCGCGCTCCGGCGGCGATTGCGCTCATCATCGGCTTGGGGATCGCCCTGTTGGCGGGCGACATTGATACCAGCCAGAGTATCGCGCTCAGCGTGGCGGCTCCTCTGCTGACAGTGCCAACATTCACGATCAACGCGCTGTTGGGGATCGCGCTGCCGTTATTCGCTTTGGCGCTGACGGGACAATACGCGCCCGGTCAAGCAGTGCTGCGCGGATCGGGCTATCAACCGCCGATTGACAAGGCGCTGATTGTGACCGGACTGGGTTCGCTGATCGGCGCGCCGTTCGGCGGTCACGGCGTGACTTTGGCGGCGATCACGGCGGCTTTGGTGACAAATCCCGACGCACATCCCGATCCTGACAAGCGGTATTCGGCGGGCGTGGCGGCGGGATTCTGGTATATCATCACGGGGATTTTTGGCGCGGGGATCGTCAACCTGTTTGCGGCGCTGCCAGCGGCATTGATCGCTGCGACAGCAGGCTTGGGTTTGACGAGCGCGATCCTGTCCTCGCTGGCGGGATCGATGGCGGATGTGAAAGGGCGCGAAGGGGCGCTGGTGGCATTGATGTGTACGGCGGCGAATTTTTCGCTGCTGGGCATCGGCGCGCCGTTCTGGGGTTTGGTCTTTGGCGTGCTGGTCAACTGGATAATGACACAGCCCGTTACTCAAAATTGGTTTAAGAAAGAGGCATAACATGGAACTTCAAAACGCGGTCGCATTGGTCACCGGCGGGGCAAGCGGATTAGGCGCGGCGTGCGCGCGCTTGTTTGTGAGTCAGGGCGCGAAAGTCGTCATCGCGGATCGGGACGCGGATCGCGGGGCGGCGCTGGCATCGGAGTTGGGCGCGAACGCGGCGTTTGCTCCGTGCGATGTGACGGACGAAGCACAGGTGCAGGCGGCAGTCGATCTCGCCAAATCGCAGTTTGGCAAGCTGACTATCGACGTGAACTGCGCGGGGATCGGCATGGCGCTGCGGACAACGAGCAAAAACGGCGCGCATCCACTGGATGTGTTTGAAACGGTGATCCGCATCAACTTGATCGGGACATTCAACGTGATCCGCTTGGCGGCGACGGCGATGGCGCAAAACGAGCCGACAGCAGGCGGGGAACGCGGCGTGATCATTAACACGGCGAGCGTGGCAGCGTTCGACGGTCAGATCGGGCAGGCGGCGTACAGCGCCAGCAAGGGCGGGATCGTCGGGATGACGCTGCCGATTGCGCGCGATTTGTCGCGCGATGGGATTCGTGTGGTGACGATTGCGCCGGGCATTTTTGACACACCGCTGCTGGCGGCGCTCCCCGAACCCGCGCGCGTGAGTTTGGGTCAACAAGTGCCGTTCCCATCACGGTTGGGCAAGCCGGAAGAATACGCGCAGTTGGCGAAGCACATCGTCGAAAACGAGATGCTCAACGGCGAGACGATCCGTTTGGATGGGGCAATCAGGATGGCACCGAAGTAGGGGGGTATCTACGGCTTTAGAGCGTTATCTGCTGGCTGCCCATATAGTTAAGCCAAAATAGGGTTATTGCTTCTTAAGTAAAAGCGGTCATGCGATAACCCTATCCCCCGATATTCTCAACTTGCTTGACACGCTATCAAATAACCAACTTGACGAACTTCGCCACGAAATGGACCAGCGAACCAAATCCAATCGCCGCGACGGAACGATGAACCTTGGTATTTTGCTGAACACGTGCGTAAACTCCAAGCACGCGCGGCACGGTTGATCTTCAAGCAGATGCGCTCGCTGCTACAGTGATTAGGTTGCGAGATCGAGGCGCATCTGGTACTGGTTGAGTTCCATGCGCGTGAAGCCGTTCTTCTCGAAGAAGCCGAGAAATTCTTCAGGGCAGATCGGCTGGATGATCCAGTGTTTGGCGGGATGCGCTCCCCACAGCGCCGAAAGCAAGCGCGATCCGTATCCACGCTGGCGGTGATCCGGCGGGACGTTGATGGCGCGAATAGCGACTGTCTCATTGGCGGGACTGCTGATGATGGCGACGGCTTCGCCTAGGCGATAGGCGCGATCCGGCGAACCGAGCCGGATGAGATGGGAGGCGCTGACCTGCCACGCGAGATCGGCGGGGCTGTGCGCCATGATGAGACGTGCCGCGTCGAAGATGTCGATTTCGGTGAGGTCGGGCGATGGATCGCCCTGCGGCTGACTGAGCGTGCAGCCGATCAAGCGGCGAAGGATACGAAACCCTGTTTTCTCGTACAACTTAACGGCGCGGACGTTCTGCTCGAAGACTTCGAGTTCGATGTGCCTATCCCCGCGCAAGCGGGCTTGCTCGATGAGGTCGGTCATGAGGTGATAGCCGACCTGCTGCCCCTGCGCTTCGGGGGCGATGCCCATCGCGGCGAGGCGGCTCGTCCAACCCTGCCGCGCGATCAAGCCGAAGCCGACGGGGGTTTCATCGCGGTAGGCGAGGGTGCTGAGGTTCAAGTTGATGCCGTTCTGGGCGATCATGCCCGCGAGTAGGGGGGCGGTCATGTTGACTGTTCCGCCGATGTAGCCTGTGAAGGCGTGGGTGAACAGGGCGGCGAGATCGGGCAGGGAGAGATCGACGGCGGGTTTGTAGGTGAGGGTCATGGGGTATGCCTTGTGTGGGTAGGTGGGTTTGAGATAGTACGCACAAGTATAGGGGAGGGTTTGATGGGGAGGGAGGGCGGAGAAGCATTAAGGGCTATGTCCTTTATGTCCCGTTTTGAGGGGTTTTGGGACATAGAGAGTACGGAATTAATGCTGCGACAATTGTGTGAGCGAGATGAAACTCCGAAGCATTAAGGTAGGCACTAAAAGCGGGTGAATCTCGAAAATGGGAGGGCCGTTTTGTGTCCCGGTTGTTCAAATACGGCAGGTTCAAGACCTTTCCCCTGCCCTTCTCCGGCGATGCTTCGCATCGTTCGCAGGGAGGGGAGAAAGAGAGCCGGTGGGGGCAGCGGTGTAGTTTGGAAAGATTTATGTGTACAGTGTCAGTAATGAAGCGTGATGTATGGTATTCGCTTGATCGCCTTTACAAGAAAAACGCGGGTTATAATGTATGCGTTGAAGAAAGGTCTACACGTATGTCAATCCAGATATTTGTTAGCTATGAAAGACTAAGCGGGTCCGCAATCGCTGATCAAATGTATGCTTTCTTCAAAGGCAAATACGACGCAAGCAGGCAGTCCTTTAGACCATTTCTCGATAAAGACACCTACGGGGCAGATGATTGGTGGATAAATATATGTGAGAATATTCGCGGACGGTCCCACTTTTTGGCACTGCTTTCAATTGGATATATGAAATCACCCTACTGTCTTGAGGAAATTCATTTTGCCAACCGCACGTGTGCAAACATCATCCCAGTACTCATTGATAGTGGGCTACAACCAGCAGAAGCCGAAAAATTTCTTAAAAAGATGGCGAAGCTAGCAGGAAAAACACCACCGCAAACCATACAAATCATCGATTGTTCAGAAGCTGCACAGCACGGGATGATTGACAATGATGGACTTAACAATATTTGGATTGCGGTGAACAGACACCCTCCCCAAGAGTTTGATCGTAGGTATCAACTGCAACTGCCGCGAAAACCAATCGTGCCAGAAGAAGCGATAGAGAATCTCAAAGTGAGTTTGTCGGACGATATTATCCTAGACAGCGCGAACATCCTGCGCGAACTGCGCGCATTATCATTCAAAGAAGCCTTTCTAGATGAAGTTGAAGAATTTATTGAAAAATTGGGCAGCAAGTATGATCAGTTTTCGCTTGACGAAATCCGCGAAATTGAATACATCAGGAAGCGATTGTTCAGCACGCATGATGTTCGCAGTACCATGCTTGGCGAAGCAGCACGCAGACTAGGAATATCATCGATATATCCGAGTCGCAATGCCGTTCGCGACGATATTCGGGATGCAATCAATCCGAATTTAACGAAGAATATCCTTTTGCTCGGCGTATCTTTGAATGATTTTGAGCGCGCCGCGGGGGATTTTAACGACTCATGGCAAGCAATTCGGCATCTTGTTGAAGATGCGGTAAAAAATTCAACGCAGGAGTCTCAATACGAAAAAGGTCGCGCTAATCCAGAGAAAATTTCGATCAAGATATTGATCGCCCATCCATATTCAATGGGTGCGGTATTGCGGTCAAAAAGTGAAGATAAAAATCTATCTCCAGATCAACGGCGCTTAACTGGTGAGGTTCTTCGCACCGCTGGTCAACTGAATGCAATGCAGCAGGAATTACGGAAACGCGGTGTCGATTCGATTGAACTGGAAGCAAAACTGTACATCACAGCGCCGATCCTGTTCCTGTGCTGGACTGACAATAAAAGTTTTGTGCAACAATATTATTTTTGGGATAAGCATGAAGCAGCAACCATGCCCATACTGGCCTATGAAGCAGGGGATACCACAGGGCAGCGGGTGCATAAACAGCTCCAGCACCATTTTGAGTGGATATGGAAACACGCTTCAGTACCGGTAGGAGATTTCATCGCCGGGCATCAACATGGGGTGGATACAGGTCTCTATCAAGGGGGGGCGCTTAATGTATATGCCAGCAATGATGAAGCGCGGGAGCGCATGTTGTATTTGCTTAAGACGGCAGAGCGACGAGTGTGGATACAAGGGATCACGCTTTACAGCTTCTTTGGTAGAAATCAGGAGCTAAGCAAAGCATTTGAGATAGTGGTCAGAAAAGGTTTAGACACCAGAGTACTGCTACTCGATCCCATGTCCGATCAAGCCAAGTATCGGTCATATCGTGAATATCTGATTCAACAAGAGCAGCAAAACGCAGAGTCGGTTAGTTACACAGAATATCTGAGCCAAGAACTGTATGAAGAAATGTTTCTGAAATTACATTCAGAAATTGTACAAAAAGCGATCCGGCATCTAAAGAATGTCGCACACAGCCCACACTTTGAATATAGGTTATTTGATTCTGCGCCTGCATGTTTTCTGATGGTGGTTGATGATCATGTCATCGTCGAACAATATCACTATGGTAACCGTGTTGAAGAAAACGACAGCACTTCTCAGCCAGTGTTAGGGAAGGACATGCCCAAAATTGAATACGGACCCAAAATACCTGAAATTTTTTTGGCGACGGAAGGCGAAAGCGTAGAGGCAATAAACCCGGTTGTTATGGATGAGAAGTTTTTTGAAGCTGAAAGCCATAGCGGCAGCTTGAGCCACGTTTTGATAGATCATTTCGAGTACGCTTGGGAAACAGCTCATACCCCTACACGCTAAGAATGGGGGTTGTTGTGCGGCTGATTATGCAATTCACACCAAACGCAAACGCGCGCGTAGGGGATGCGTAGGGATTTTCGCGGAACACGGTATCCGTGATGGTCGTCTTGTGACTGTGCAATTCAATCAACCTTTTCGGAATTGGGGTTTTTGGGCGGGCGCATCGCGATGCGCCCCTACGGAACGATTTTGAAAGGGGATACAGTCAGGAGACGAAAACTCATGCGGTACAACTTCAAGAAGTGGATCATGGTCATTGTGGCGGGGATCATGCTGGCGGCGAGTGTGCCAGCCTTCGCACAAGAATCAGCGGCGGGGATTTTGCCGGAATGCGGGACGCGGCATTTGGTGCAGCGGGGCGAAACGCTGTATTCGATTGCGCGGCGCTACGGCGTAACGGTGGCGCATTTGACCGAATTGAACGGGTTGAGTGACCCGAACCGGATTTTGGTGGGGCAATCGCTGTGCATCACCGAAGCAGCGCCGATCCCGACGACGTATGTCGTGCAGCGCGGCGATAACCTGTTCCGAATCGCGCGGCGATTTGGCGTGAACATGACGGTGTTGGCGCGGGTGAACAATCTGCGCGATGCCAACCGGATTTACGTCGGACAAACGCTGGTGATCCCCGATGTGACGATTCAATCGTAATGTGTATGGGGTCGAAAATCGACTACGCCCGTAGGGAAATGTCCCTGCGGGCGTTTTTGTTTGCTGGGGTGAGAGACCCTATTTTCACTTGGGACGGGCGGCTCACGAGCCCCCCTACAAGCGAATTGTTGAAGAGTCGAATGGTTTCTGGACGATTGATTATCCGCGACGGCGCATGAACTGCACCATGAGCATGAGCGCCAACAGCAGGCGCATTTCTTCCTGCTGGTTGATGTCCCCGACGTGTTCAATCGTGAATACACCCTCAAAGAAGGCGGCTTCTTTCTTGATTTTGAGAATTGGGGCGGTCATGTCTTCGGTAGAGCTGCCGCGATAGACCGTGAAGGACGGATGCAGCACGTAGCCGGAGAGCATGCCCACGAACGGGATTTCCTGAAACAGCGTGTCCAGCACTTTGACCCACGGATTGTCTTCGCGGATATGGTGCGTTGGCGTTTCATCCGGCGCGTAGATCATGTAAGTAGCACGCCAGATGGTCATAAGGGCTTTCGGCTGGACGTATCCAAGCGGCTGACCGGTGGTGGAATCGGTGAAGTAGTATTTGGCGCGAACATCGAATACACGGTCAGCATTGATGCGGAAGATTTCCTGCGATTTGCTCTGGTCGGTGTAGATGCGAACATCTTCTTTCAAGTTCCACAGTTTTTGATGGACATAGGCGACCTGCCGCCCGGATGCATCGGTGACGATGATCTGCGGGGAGAGGGCGATGAGCTTGAAGCGTAGGGTCAAAGGATAATTGAAGTATGTCACGGATAAGTGTCCTTTTGGGATGTGTGATAGGCAACTGTAGATGAGTATCGGCAAAAGTGGGCGCGCGCGCAATCGGGGGTGGGTTTAGCACCGGTATGCGGAATAATTGGGATATAAGTGGACGCGCAAAAAGGGTTGTCCGTCGTTGTTTTTACCTCACCCCGCACGAACTTCGTTCGAGTCGTCCCTCTCGACGATGCAAGCGACGATGCAAGCATCGTTGTGGCGAGGGGCAAAAACGTGTGACAGTGAATAGGTGTCAAAGATTGGACATTTGAAGATCGTTTTGTAGGGGCGCGTCGCGACGGTACTCCGTAGAAAACTTCGCTTTGACGGTTGTCCTATCTATCGTTAAAATTGAACCTTCAAGCCTTAATGTCGGTAAATTAAGGGACTTCGCAGCGGTTTTATACGAGGTCAACGAGCGCGGATGGGGGTCGTCTGCCCGATCCCCGTTGAAGTTGAATCAATGTTTTAAAGTCAAAAAATTATCTTTTTTGACCACAAACCCAGCGTCACCATCCAGTTCAAAATAGGGGAGGATTATCCTTTGGGTGCCGGTGTTTTAATGGAGGTCAAAGACCTCGTTACACGATTTTATACGCAAGAAGGCACGGTATATGCCGTGAACAATGTCTCGTATAAGCTGCATGAAGGCGAGACATTGGGTGTGGTGGGTGAAAGCGGCAGCGGCAAGAGTGTTCACGCCCTGTCGATTATGCGCTTGATCCCCAACCCGCCGGGAAAAATTGAGAATGGCGAAGTGAATTTTCAAGGACGCGACCTGCTGAAGCTCTCGTCGGATGAAATGCGCCTTGTACGCGGCGCAGACATCGCCATGATCTTCCAAGACCCGATGACCTCGCTCAATCCGGTACTCACCATTGGGTCGCAGATCACCGAAGCGTTGAAACTGCATCGCGGGATGAATGATGCGGATGCGAGTAATCGCGCAGCCGAACTGCTGACGATGGTCGGTATTCCCGATGCGAAGCGTCGTTTGAAGAACTATCCCCACCAGTTTTCGGGCGGGATGCGCCAGCGCGTGATGATTGCGATGGCGCTGTCGTGCAACCCCAAACTGCTGATCGCGGACGAGCCAACAACGGCGCTTGACGTGACGATTCAGGCGCAAATTCTCGACCTTGTGAAGCGTTTGCGCGATGAATTGGGCATGGCGATGATCTGGATCAGCCATGATCTTGGCGTGGTTGCCGGACTCGCGGATACCCTGCAAGTGATGTACGGTGGGCGTGTCGTCGAACGCGGTCCAGTGAAGGATGTGTTCAAGGATACGCGCCATCCCTACACGCTCGGTTTGCTGAGATCGCTTCCGCGCCATGACACTCGCCAAGCAGGTGAGAAACTGGTGCAAATTGAAGGACAGCCGCCGGACATGCGAAAAGTGCCGAAGGGATGTCCGTTCGCGGCGCGCTGCGATTTCAAGAAGCGGCTTAATTTGACGATTTGCGAAGAAGAAATGCCACCGCTGATTCCGGGTCCGCAGGCGAACCCGGAACATGTCAAAGCGTGCTGGGTAGATGTGCGTAACGACGAACTGCTCGTCGGGAATCGGGAGGTGGCTCATGTCTAGTATCGCGCCCACGCCACATGTCACGTATAAGCCCAAGAGCAGCGAAGTGATGCTCGAAGTTACCAACCTGAAGAAACACTTCCCGATCAGTTCGGGAATTATTCTCCAGCGGCAGGTTGGCGCGGTGAAAGCCGTCGATGATGTGAGTTTTCAGGTGTACAAAGGCGAAACGCTCGGCTTGGTGGGGGAATCTGGCTGCGGAAAATCGACCACCGGACGAACGGTGCTTCAGCTTTACAAGCCGACTGCGGGATCGGTCAAGTTTCAGGGGCAAGAACTGACGACGCTGCCATCGGACGAACTGCGCCGGATGCGTAAGCAGATGCAGATGATTTTCCAAGACCCGTTCGCATCGCTGAATCCGCGTATGTCGGTGGGCAACATCATCAGCGAACCACTGCGTATCCACAAGACTCCCGAAGCGGAAAATAAAGCGACTCTGCAAGAATATGTTGAGGCGTTGATGGAGCGCGTGGGCTTGAACCCGTACTACGTCAACCGCTACCCGCACGAATTTTCGGGTGGTCAGCGCCAGCGTATTGGTATCGCGCGCGCGCTGGCGCTGCGTCCGAGCTTCATTGTGGCGGACGAACCGATTTCGGCGCTGGACGTGTCGATTCAGGCGCAGGTAGTCAATCTGCTGGAAGAACTGCAAGACGAACTCAACCTGACGTATCTGTTCATCGCGCATGACTTGAGCATGGTGCGCCACATCTGTGACCGTGTGGCGGTGATGTATCTTGGCAAGATTGTCGAAATTGGTCCGACGGACGAAGTGTACGACAATCCACTGCACCCGTATACACAAGCGCTTCTGTCGGCTGTCCCGGTGCCTGATCCGCTGGTGGAACGCGAACGCACGCGCATCATTTTGACGGGTGACGTTCCCAGCCCCGCGCGTCCGCCGATTGGCTGCAACTTCAACACGCGCTGCCCGGTGGCTGTGCCGGGGATTTGCTATCAAGAGCCTGATCCGCCGCTGGTGGAGATCACGCCGGGGCATTGGGCGGCGTGCCATCGCGTGACGGCAGAAGAACCGTACAACTACAGCGTGGTGTAGGGAAAATAGGGTTTGAAATGGCGGGGTCGAGACCCTGCCCTACAAGTTGTGATTGGTGACGGGGATGCCGAGTGTCGGTGTCCCCGTTTTGATTCTGTACGCATGTATAAGAGCGGTGGTTTGCGGTTGGTGGATGACTGGCGAGCCGCCTACAGGTGGAATTGGGTTGTGAGCGGGGGGACAGCGGGCGGCTAGCGAGCCGCCCCTACAGACGCAGTGGTTCGCAGGTGAGAATTAGCCCGTTGTGAGCGAGACAGCGAGGGCGATGATCAACGCGCCGACGGTGCAAAAGACCACGCCTTTAATCCAGTTGATCGCTTCACGCCGAAGGCTGAGCAGTTCGGGGTGATCCCATGCTTCGGGGATGAGCGCGAATTTGGGGCGCATGAAGCCGAGCAGCAGGGTATCCAGCACCACCGCATCGAACAGGTTGAACACGTTGAGGACGACGAATAGATAGCCAAACACGGTGAGAAATCCCGCGCCGGCTACCTCACGCGCCATCAAGAATGGAACGACGAAGATGCCGACGAGAAAGGGCGCAAGAATGATCCACTGAAGACGCTTTTCAGACGCGGTCAGCGGCGGCGCGAGTTTGCGGATTTCTTCAGGATAGTCTTGCAGCCAGACGCGCGGATTGATAAGGAGCGAAAGCACGATCAACGCGCTCATGAGAATTGCGAACAATGCGCCGTCTATGAGTGTTTTTTCGAGCGTAACCATGAGAACCCCCTTGCAAATTTCGACTTGTCTAAATTAAGTGTAGAGCAATTTTTAGGTAAGTAAATTTAGGCTAACCAAAATATTTGCAAGTTTTTATTTTTTGGGGCATTCACCTCACCCTGCACGGACCTTGTTCGTTCTGTCCTTCTCTGAGTGGTTGAGGAGAGGATGGTGCGATATGAAAATAAGCGGACGCGCAGAAAGGGTTGTCCTCAGCGTCGGCGGGGAATGGACGAAACAAGTTTCGCAATGGACGAAACAAGTTTCACATCCCGCGCCTGATCTTTGCACCCGCTGAAGCGGGCTGGTAACGCGGCTGAAAGTGAAAATGTGTCAAAGATTGGACGTATGAAGGTTGTTTTAGGCGGGCGCGTCGGGAGAAACAAGTTTCTCTCGCGCTCCTACAAAGGGTGTGTTTGAGATAAAGCGGGCTTGGCACAGGCGAAACAAGCAAAGAGCGGGCTTGTCGCGACGCGCCCCTACTATCCGACACTTTTCGTGGAGAAATGACGTATAACTATTGAATAACCAATGGGCGAGGAATTTATGCGTTTGCCCACCGCTTTTGCACATCCACGAGGGGTCACGCTACAATGGGATTTCGTTAAGAACCCAAAAGAGGGATGTGACGGACAGGCAGGGATAACATCGATCATGGCATACGGTCGGCTGGAAGTGTTTTACCCCGATGGCACGTTCAAAACGTTCCTGCTGAACGAGCCGAACATCTCGATGGGGCGTTCGACGGGCAATATGATCGCGCTGGATGTGGATGGCATTTCGCGCTATCACATGAGCATCGCACACGTGGATGGGGAAACCCGCGTGACCGATCTCGACAGCGCGAACGGCACGTTCATTGACGGGACAAAACTGGAAAGCAACACCCCGCGCACGCTTTATGGTGGGGAAGAAATTCAAGTGGGCGAAGTGCGAATGGTGTTTCACAGCTTTGACGAAACGCCGACGCGCCCGATCCTTGTGCCGGAAGAAACGACGCGCCGCATCGAGATCAAAGAGGCGGAATTTACGCTGGCGATCATCGAGCCGGATCAAGCCGTGTCTCCGGGCGCGCACATCAGCGCGCAAATTACGATCAACAATAACGGGTTGGAGAGTGACCGCTACACCGTCGATGTGAGCGGGGCTCCCGCCGATTGGATGCGAATTGACCGCCGCGAATTAGAAGTGGCGGGTGGCAAAAGCGGTGATGTGGTGATCAACTTCAAACCGCGCCGCCGCCCCGACAGCACGCCGGGGGATTACCCGATTACGGTGACGGTGCGCTCGAAAAGTCAGCCGGCATCGCCGTTCAACGAATTGAGCGCGAGTTTTGTGCTGCATGTGCTGCCATATGGCGGGTTCGGCATGGCGCTGGAAACGCGGCAGGTTCGCACAGGGCAGCCGTTCCGTTTACACATCCACAATCAAGGGAGCGCGGCGCTGCCGCTGACGATAAGCGCGCGCGATTTGAGCGACAGCTTGCGGGTGAATGTGCCGCAGCCGCGCTATCAGCTTGCGCCGGGTCAGCGGGCGTTGGTGCAGGGGCAGGTGACGACAAAGCGGCTGAAGCTGTTCGGTGAGCCGCGCCGCTTTCCGGTTGATCTGCTGGTGCGGTCAGGGGATGCGGCGGGGTTTTTGGCGGCGACACGGCTGTATGTGGTGGAACGTCCGCCGCTGCCGTCGTGGAGTAAATATTTGATCGGCGGGCTGGCGGTGGCTGCCGCCGCGCTGATTTTGGTGGGCTTGGCGATTTTGTTCCAACCGCCAAGTATGCCCGTAATCAACCGCTATGATATCACCGAAAGCGTGCGCGAAGGCGATTTGGTGACGCTGAGTTGGGATGTCGAAAACGCGGCGAGCTACGCGATACTCGTCAACGGGGTGCAGTATGGGGATACACTGCCGCGAGAACAAAACAGCGCGCAGCTTGACCTGCCGAACATCACGGGCGAAATTAGCGTGACTCTGCGGGCGATCAATAACAGTGAGATGGCGGAGCAAACGCGCACCGTGGTGATAACCCCACGCTTTGCGATCAGCGATTTCAGCATCGCGCCGACACTGCTGCTGCGGTATGTAGCGCAGACGGTTAACTTGAACTGGAATGTTCCCGGCGCGACAAGCGTGCAGATCACAGGGTTGGAGTCGTTCAGCACCGCACCGCTGCAATCGAGCTATGCCGCCAGCGGGACCATCAGCGTGATAGGGATTCCAACGGTATCAACGCCGCTGACGATCACCTTGGTGGCGACCAACGAAGCGGGCGAAAGCGTGACAGACACGCGCACGATAGAACTGCTTGATCCGCAGTGTACCGCCAGCACGGGCGATGTGGCGCTGTATGGCGCGCCGGAAAGCGTTGGGCAAATCGTGGCGACGATCCCGGCGGGGACAACAGTAAGCGTCAACGCGCAAGACAACAGCGGCGGGTGGCTGCGCGTGCTGCTTCCCGGCGGCGCGGAAGGCTGGGGAAACGTCAATTCACTGACATGTGTGGGCTTTATGCCAAGCGATCTGCTGCGGGTGATCAGTGTGCCGACAGCGCTGCCCGATGTGCCAACGGCGACCCCAACGCCAACGCTTCGTCCGACGCTGACTCCTACGTCAACGAGTGTGATGGTCACACCAACAGCGGGGGGATGAGGATTAGCCTTCCCCCCCGCCCGACAGCGCCGCGCTTATGCCATGATGGCTTCTGCTGGAGAAGAAGGTGAACTTGCGCGCACTTCGTTCATCAGCCACATATAACCATCTTCAAGCGTGGGATCGGCGGGCTGGGCGTGATAGTGCGCTGCTGGAGCGCCCAACACGCGATACTTCACACCATCGGCAAGCTGAAGCGACGATACCAGCGTCAAGCTGTCGTCCGGGCGCTCGATGCCGTTGTTGATCACCCACACATGACCGCGCGCCACGCGCACCAGTTCTGACGGCGCACCCTGAAAGACCACGCGCCCCTGTTGCATCACCGCCAGCGCCGAACAGCTATAGCTGATGTCCTCAACGATGTGCGTGGACAGGATGATTGTGCGCTCCGTCGCCATATCCGAGAGCAAATTGCGAAAGCGCACCCGTTCTTCGGGATCAAGTCCGCTGGTTGGCTCGTCCACGATCAACAGGCGGGGATTGCCCAACAATGCCTGCGCGATGCCGATGCGCCGCTTCATGCCGCCGGAATAGGTCTTGAGGCGGCGTTTGGCGACATCTGTCAAGCGCACGGTCTCGATCACGGTAGCGATTTGGCGGCGGCGTTCGGCTTTATCGACCACACCCTTGAGAATCGCCATGTAATCGAGAAATTCGTAGGCGTTGAGGTTGGGGTACAAGCCCAATTCCTGCGGCAGATAGCCGAGCATGCGCTTGGCGTTCTGGCGACCTTCCCATGTCGCCAGATCGCAGCCAAACACACGGGCATCGCCGCTGCTGGCGCGGATCAAGCCGGCGAGAATTCGCATGAGCGTAGTTTTACCCGCACCGTTGGGTCCCACCAGCCCAAACATGCCTGTGCCGATAGTGAGCGAGATTCCGTCAAGCGCCTTGACGCGGCGGTTATAGGTTTTGCTCAAGTTGTGGATTTCGATCATGATAGATTTTCTCCCATGAATTATCGTGCCGCGCGAAAACGTAAGAATGCCCACATGACGATACCGACTATCAGCAGCAGCGGGATGAACGGGACAAACGCCGTGAACGTGTCGCTGAACATGCGCGCCACAAGGTCTTGATAACCGAGATTCAATTCCCCGACGTTATTACGGTTAAAAAAAACGTTGTTGATGTATGTCCCGGCGATGACCGTGATGGCGATGTAAACGCCAAGTGGAATCAAGAACAAGCCGACCAGCACACCGCCGCGCCGCGACTGGGCAAATGTAGGAACGATCACGGCATACCCCGCGCCGATGAGTGAGCAGGGGAGCATCAAGAACAGCCAGTAGCGGACATAAGTCCACATATCCAACGCGCCGTAGCGCGACGCGACATAGATGCCGTACAGCACGCCGACGACTACAATGCCAATCATGAGCCCAATCCACACGCTGACGAGCTTGCCGAGCAGATAGGTCACGCGCGGCAGAGGCATGGTGTCGAGCAGTTCGCGCACTTTGAACTGACGGTCAAGCGGGATGGTTTCGGACAGCATGGGCATGATGGCGATCAGCAGGATCATCAAACTGGGCGCAAGCACGTTGAAGGCTTCAAACGTGGACTGCACGACTAGAAAATCAACTTCGGCATACCAGCGTGGGATAAAGTTCTGCGTGTTATCCACATGCTGTTCATATTCCTCTTGCGTGCGGGCATCAATCGTCGTGATGATGGTCGTATCGCCGTCAAAGCGAACGCTGGCGATACGATTCACGACTGACCGCTGCGAGTCGATGAGTGTGGTCAAGCCGAGCGCGCCGACCAAAAAGAACACGCACAGCACGATGATCGCGCGCCGACGGAACTGCATGAGCATTTCGTAGCGGATCATGCCGCCGAATTGTGACAAGGTTGTATTCATCAAGTGACTCCTCGTTTATACGGCGGTATGTGCCGCGCCAATTAAGTGTTCCGGTTCGCGGATGTGCCAGAATGTCAGCGCGATCAGCACCAGCCCGAAAGCGGTCAAAAACACGCGGTTGATCAAGTAGTGATCGGGTGTCAGCACATCCAGCGGGGGATACATCACGATCAGCCAGCCGAGTTCAAACAGCTCGATCAAGACGTATGCGCCGCCGAATAGCATCGCGCCGCTGAACAGGATCACGATCAGCATCCCGTAATTGGATCGGCGGGTGATGATGGAAATCCACATGCCCAAACCCGTCATGGCGATCATCGGGGCGAACCAGCGCACAAGCTGATCGACAAACGTATCGGTGGGAAAAAGGCGCGTGAAAAATACTGCCCCCAACACGGCGACGAGCGTGTTCAGCCCGACGACGATGATCAAGCGTTCGAGCAGCAGATACGCTGCCGGGCGCGGCGATGCCAGCAGCAGTTCAAGCGCGGGTTCGTCGGCAGGGGCGAACATCAACGCGGCTTGCACGCCCGCGACGAGCGATCCCACGCCCGCCACCGCCGAAAAGCCGATGCTCATGGCGACGGGATCGCGCGCTTGCGCCATGAGCGCGAGAAAGACCATGCCTAGCAAGCCTAAAAGCGGCTGCCAGAAACCGGTGAACAAGAGTGAGCGTTTCCATGCGAACGCCCAACGTTGAGCCGTCAAGATTGCCCCCATTCGTGTGTAATGTGCGATTCCCGATCCGCCAGCCATACAGCAGCCAGCGCGCAGATTGCCGCCGCCGCGAACAGCAGCGGATAGGCTTCGACGTGCAGCAGGTCGGGCAAGCGTAGATCGGAGAGGATCGGCAGTTGGAAGTAATGGCGCGCGACCAGCACTGTCCAGATCGTCAGCGACAGCATGACGCTGACCAGCGGCTGGAAAAACAGCACGCTCAACAAAAATGCCAGCGACGATAAGAACGTCATCGGCGCAAGCCACGACAGGATCACGGCGCTTAAGGCGAACGAATCGGGCGCGATGAGGGTGACGACGATGCTGGCGATCAGCGACAGCGTGAGATTGAAGGCGAACACCAGCGCGATCCGCGCCAGCAGAATCACACGGCGCGAGATCGGCGCGGCGAGTTCAAGTTCCAGCGCGGGATCGCTGTCCTCGCCGTACAAAAACGCGATCCCGATGGCGCTGACAATCGGTGAAAGCAGCACAAACGGCAGCGTACTCGTTGATCCAGTGAGATACGCCTGTTGAAGCACCACCGTGACGACGAAACCCAATCCCAACACCAGCAGCGATGCCAGCCACGTCATCATGCCGATCATGCGGGTTTGCGCGCGCACAATCAGCCACGCTTGGCGCACCGCCACCCCTTTTCGAGATGATTCATGTAGGGACGCGGGAGAAACAAGTTTCTCCCGGCGCGCCTGCTTGGAAGCAGTGGGAACCGCTAGGGGTTCAGCATACAGCGCGTCGATCAAGCGGGCTTTTGCGTCCGCATCGGGCGCGGGATCATCCCACGTTTTCAGCCATGCGCCGACAGCTTCCATCTCCGCGTGATCGACGGCGGGCGCGGGGGGTTCCGGTTTGGAGGCTGTGTTCCGTCCGTGACCGTTCAAACTGAAGCGGTTCATGCGTCCCGTTCCTTCTGCGCGTCCACCATCGCCGCGCGCAAACGGCTGATCCCGATGGAGAGCCGCGATTTGACCGTCCCAACTGGCACAGCGAGCGCGTCCGCGATTTCGGCGGCGCTGAGCGACTGGTAATAGTACAGCACAATCACCTCACGTTGATGATCCGGCAGCTTGGCAAGCGCGGCGATGACTGCCTGTGTTTCGTCGGCATGGATCAAGTCCTCATCCGCTTGATGTTCGTCCGGCACATCCGGCAGATCATCGCTGGCGGCGCTGTCGGTGCGGCGGGATTCGGCGCTGGTGTAGTGATTGCGCGCCGCGTTGGTGGCTATCGCGTACAGCCACGCCTTGAAGGGTCGCCCCTCTTGGTACTGGTGGATGTTTCGCAGCACACGCAAAAATGTTTCTTGCAGCAGGTCTTCCGCCAGCGCACGATCCCCGCCCGTCATGCGATACAGGTAGCCTAACAGCGCGTCATTATGGCGTTCGACCAAGCCGTTGATCGCGCTCTTTTCGCCCCGCTGCAAGCGGAGCGCCCAGATTTCATCCTGTACGCTGGTGATGGTCACGTCCGTTTTCCAGTGTCAGCCGCATCCTTCTATCCCTGATACAATCATGATCATGAAAAGTTCACGGATAGATTTGTGAGTTTGCGATTTTTCGGGGAACGTGGCGCAAATTTCCGCCGGAGGCTCGAACCCTCCGGCGCTGCAAGCGGAGAAATTTACCAACGAGTACCGATAGAATTGGACATTTCACATGGCATGGACAGAATACGAAGCAGGCGGCACAATCGGCTTGCAGGGGACGGAAGGCGGGACGATCTTCCGCGATGAAGAATATGTCGGTGAATCGGCAGGGGCGCGCATCACACTCGAACGCGAATGCAAATTCGCCCCTTACGCGATCACCTGCGGCGTGTACGGTTGGTTGGTGCATACCCGTTTCATCGCTGACGAACCCACCGCGATCAGCGAATACGAGAAGATGCAGCCATCACTCGCGCGCATCGTGGACATGATCGGCGCGGATGGCACACCGGATGATCCTGATGCGCTTGATGGGGCAGTAGCACAGTTCACCGAACAGTACGCCTAGCTAAACCTGCTTTAAGACTTCTTGTACCCGTGCCATCAGCGCCGGATCGACCAATTGGCGCGTATACCAGCCTTTTGCGACCTGCGCCACGCCTTGAGTCGTCAAATAGTTCACCGCGAAACCAATCGCCAAGCCGATGAATGGGACGATTTTCGCCGCCGCTTTCTCTGCCACCACCAGCATGATTCGCCGCGCGACATACGCTGATAACCGCTGTCCGCCCTGCACCAGCAGATCACGCCCGCTGACCCGCACGAGCGATCCAAGCGCGATAGTTTCGTTCAAGTCAAGCAGATCGCGCGGCTCACCCGGTTTATTCCCGTGATATGCCAACCCGATGAAGTAGAGTGTTTCGCTTTGCAAGCGTCCGGTGGTGAACAGATCGATTGTCAAGCCAAGCGGCAGCACAGGCAGACCGCCCACGCTCGTAATCGCGCCGATCACGCCGGAACGGAACGCCTGCCGCCGGATGATCTTGTTCACCAACTGATCCGTCGAGAGGTTCGGGTTGCTGGCGCGGAAGCGGTCATAGGCTTTCCGCATGTCCGCCACGTCGGGCTGCAACCAGCGCGAGGCATTCCGCAGCACATAAATCGATACCACGACGAGAATAATCAGGGGGATCACGAAGCACAGCACCGCGCCCCATAAAAGCTGTTGTTCCAATGGCATCGCTTTATCTCCCTATATGCGAAATGGTCAGTTGTCTATTTTGCCACGCTTGGCGGCGGTGGTAGACTCAACACCGCCTAAATATCCACTTATTGGAGAAACACTTCATGACCCACTATGAAACGATCCTTGTCGAAACGCCCGTCGAAGGCGTAGGCTTAGTTCGGCTGAACCGCCCAACCGCCCTTAACGCGCTCAACTCCCAGCTTACGGGCGAAGTTTTCAGCGCGCTCGAAGCCTTTGACCGCGACGACTCGATTGGCTGCATCGTCCTTACGGGCAGCGACAAAGTTTTCGCGGCGGGCGCGGACATCAAGCAGATGGCGGATCAAAGCGCGATCCAGATGATGAGCGATGATTTTACCCAATGGGAGCGTATGACCAACATCCGCAAGCCGATCATCGGCGCGGTCAGCGGGTGGGCGCTTGGCGGCGGCTGCGAAATGGCGATGATGTGCGATATGATCGTCGCGTCGGAAACGGCGAAGTTCGGGCAGCCGGAACTTACCATCGGCATCATCCCCGGCGCGGGCGGCACACAGCGGCTCACGCGCGCTGTCGGCAAAGCGATTGCGATGGAAGTGATGTTGGGCAACCGGAATTTGACCGCGTCAGAGGCGCTGGCATATGGCTTGGTCAACCGCGTGTTCCCGCTGGATACCTACCTGCAAGAAGCAATCGCGCTGGCAGGAAAAATCGCCGCCATGCCGCGCGTTGCCGTCGCGCTCATCAAGGACGCGGTCAACAAAGCGGAAGAACTCTCATTGAGCGAAGGCTTGGACTACGAAAAGCGCAACTTCTATCTCGCCTTCGGTACGGAAGATAAGACTGAAGGGATGCACGCCTTCATCGAAAAGCGTCCGCCGCAGTGGAAACATCGCTAAGTTACACGTTGATCTACACGGGCGCGCTGCACGGCGATCTTGACCTGCTGCCGCGCCTGTATACGTTTTTGCGCGCCTTACGCGCCGAATATGGGGCGGATAGAACCCTCACATTCGACATCGGCGAGGCGTGCGTCCCTAATAGCTGGCACTGTGAAGTCACAGGCGGGCGCAGTATGCCCATCGCGCTGGATGGCATGGGATTCGATGCCGTGAACGTGAGCGCCATGTTCAGCGATGAAGCGCGCGCGAAAATCAACGAGAGCGTGCGGATCGCGCTGGTCGATGATGATCACCCGTATGAAGCGGACGATCTTCGCCTTGAAACCGCGCCAAGCGACGTGACCGACTTGCGCTTGCATGTGCGCTTGATCCCCGCCGCTGACACCGCGCTTGATGCGGCGCTCGATTCAAATGTGCTGCATCTACGCGGCGTGTCGGCGGGGGAGATCGGCATTGTCACTGTGCGGCGTGAGCGCGGCACATGGACGCTCATCAGCGCGGCGGTGTACGCGATGCCGCCGAACACGCGCCCCGATCCCACCATCGCGGCGGTGGTCGAGTTTGTGGTCAGCGAAGCGAAGTACGCGCAAAAGCGAAAAGAGCAGAAAGGCGCGGCAGATCACCCCGAATAACAAAATATCTGGCTCATGTAACGGGCGGTTCACGCCCCCCTACGTATGTCGAATGGTGGCACATCGCGGCAACATGGTTTTAACGGGTTTGGCACACCGTGCCCCACGAGATAGACTCTCCTCTCAATAGATACTTTTTCGTTCACCCAATTAGGACATCCCATGCGCTCACAATACTTGTTCAACCGCGATTGGCTGTATACGCCGCGTGAAGTTCCGTTCGCCGCGCCCGACAGCGCCTTCGAGCATCACGTGCATATTCCGCACACCAACATCGAACTGCCGCACCACAACTTTGACAACCTCGATTACCAGTTCATCAGCACCTATCGCAAACATTTCACGCTGCCCGAACCGCTGAATGGTCGGCGGTTGTACATCCAATTCGATGCCGTCATGATCGCCGCGACGGTGACGATCAACGGGCACAGCTTTGGCGAACACGATGGCGGCTATACGCCGTTCAGCTACGACATCACCGACTACGTGAAAGAAAGCGGCGATAACGTGCTGCAAGTGCGCGTGGACAGCACTGAGCGCCCCGACATTCCCCCATATGGCTATGTCGTGGACTATCTCACGTTCGGCGGCATCTACCGGGATGTGCATCTGCGCTATGTCGAGCCGGTGCATGTGTATCAGGTGTTCGCGCACGCTTCGGGGCTGCTGGCGGGTACGCCGAAAGTCGAAGTCGATGTGTGGGTGAAGAACCAGAGCGCCAGCACGGCGACGGTCAGCATCTTCGCGTCGATCAACGACTCGGCTGCGTCCACGATTGCGAGTGATGATGTGCAAGCAACTATCCCCGCGGATGACACGCACAAATTCACGCTCACGCTCGATTCGCTGCCGCAGATTAAGCTGTGGTCGCTCGATTCACCGACGCTGTACGGGGTACATGTCGCGCTCAACGATTCCAACGGCGCGGCGCTCGATGACTTTGGCGCGTTCCCGTTCGGCTTCCGCGAAGCTGTGTTCAAAGACGATGGGTTCTACCTCAACGGCGAAAAAATCCAGTTGATCGGCTTGAACCGCCACCAGACTTATCCCTATATCGGCGCGGCAGCGCCTGCCCGTTTGCAGCGCAAAGACGCGGATATTCTCAAGTATGAGTTGGGCGTGAACTTGGTTCGCACGTCGCATTATCCCCAGTCGCCGCACTTTCTGGATCGCTGCGACGAGATCGGCTTGCTGGTGTTTGAAGAAATTCCCGGATGGCAGCACATCGGGGATACCGACTGGAAGGCGTTAAGTCTGCGCGACGTGGAAGCGATGATCGAGCGTGACCGCAACCATCCGTCGATCATCCTGTGGGGCGTTCGCATCAACGAATCGTGGGATGACGAAGCGTTTTACCGGGCCACCAACGAACTCGCCCACGCGCTTGATCCCACGCGGCAAACAGGCGGCGTGCGCTTCTTTATGGAAAGCCAGTTTTTAGAAGATGTGTTCACGTTTAACGACTTCTCAAAGGGCGTGCGCGATCCGATTCATACGCCGCACTTGATCACCGAATTTAATGGGCATATGTACCCGACCAAGACGTTTGACCAAGAAGAACGCCAAGTCGAACATGCCCACCGTCACGCGCTGATTCAAGACCTTGCCCACGCCAACCCGCGTGTGACCGGGGCGATTGGCTGGTGCGCCTTTGACTACAACACGCACCGCGAGTTTGGCAGCGGGGATCGCATTTGTTATCACGGCGTATCCGATATTTGGCGCTTGCCCAAGTTCGCCGCCGCCGTGTACGAAACGCAGTTGATCCCCGCCAGCACTCGTCCGATCATTCGCCCGCTCACGTTCTGGACGATGGGGGATCGCAGTGAAGGCGGCAACGATCCGATTCTCGTTTGCACCAACGTCGATATGCTCGATGTGTACGCGGGGGATCAGCATTTGGGGCGCTTCAAGCCGGATCGGGAAGCGTATCCGCATCTGCCGCACCCGCCGATCCGCGTGACAGGCGGCGGTCAGTTGGGCGTGTGGGGCAAGTCGTATCAGGATTTACGCATCGTTGGGTATGTGGGCGATCAGCAGGTGGCGGAACACTGGATCGCCGCCGATGGCGTGCCGAAACGCTTTGAACTCGTCGCGGATGACAGCACGCTCAACGCCGATGGATCGGACATGACGCGCGTGGTGTTCCGCATCACCGATCAATACGGGAATCGACTGCCGTTCAGCACCAGCGTGATCCAGTTTGACATCAAAGGCGAGGGCGATCTCGTCGGGGAAAACCCATTCCCGTTGATCGGCGGGCAAGCGGCGGTGTATGTCCGCACGCGCACCACGCCGGGGACAATCACGCTGACGGGGCGGGTGCTGTCGCCGTATAAGACGGGGTTAGAACCCGTTACGGTGACGATTGTGACGAAGTAAAATCAAGAGATTCACCGCAGAGAAGGACGGAACGAGTTCCGCGAGAACGCAGAGAGTTTTTACTTTGCGTTCTCTGCGGTGAATCTCTTTTTCTTTTCTCTTTTTACTCATGCGCTCAAATACGCGAAAATCCCGCGAATCGCTTGAAATCCCCCGAAGATCACCGCACCCCACGCGACGACATAGGATCCGCCGCCGGGATTGCTCGCCGCTGCCGCATACGTCGCCGCCGTGATGACGATCCCGATGATGGCGATGACTACGCCAACGCCGATGCTTTTCAGCGCCGATGACCGCCGCGCGGAACGGCGCACGCCGTAGATTTGCGAGACGAACTTTTCGGCTTCTCCACGCGGGATATTTGCGCGCGCCGCCAAATCATCAACAATCTTATTGCGCCGCTGCCCACTGTTGATCTGCTGCGCCACCCACATCGCAACGGCATTGATGCCCGCTTGCGGGTCGCGGGGTGGGCTGTCTTCAAAGCTGTAATTGGATGATGGTGACGATGACGAAGCGGATGTATCCAGCGGATGCTGTTTATTCGCTGAATCAGACATATTATCCCCCTTGCATAATAAGATGCTGATTTTATTGTATGAAGAATTTTGTTTCGTGCATTTGGCGGGTTGCAGAATTTCCCCCCAACCTTTTGGGTATCAGCGGATATTGATCATGAACAGCGCGCACACCTGATCACCGTGCAAAGCGATGTTCGCGCTTGTACGTACAGCAAATGACCGATGTGTGAAAGAGGGGTGTGTGGCTCAATACAGGGCAGCAGCACGATTATCAGAGACAGCCGACGACGCTGATCCGGCGCGCGCGATTGCGCGCTTGCGGCGCGGCGATCTCGGCGGACTAGAGCCGTTGGTGCGTGTGCATCAGGTCGAAGCGACCCGCGCCGCCTATTTGATCGTCCGCGATGCGGCGCTGGCACAGGACATTGTGCAAACAGTGTTCGTGCGCCTTGCCGAACGCATCCACCAGTACGATCCGTCCCGCCCGTTCAAGCCGTATCTGCTTCGCAGCGTCGTCAACGACGCGATCAAGGCAGTCGAGAAGGCGAATCGGCAGGTGTCGCTGGATGCGCCAGTGAGCGCAGTCGATGAGGTGTCGCTCATCGATCTGCTGCCAGACGATGCGCTTGATCCAGCGGCGGCATACGAACGCGATGAAATCCGCCGCTTGGTGTGGGACGCGCTCGATCAACTGCCCGCCAAAGCGCGCGCCGCCGCTGTGATGCGCTACTTTCTCGGCTGGAGCGAAGCGGAAATGGCGGAAGCGTTGGGGGTATCCGTTGGAACAGTCAAGTGGCGGCTGCACGATGCGCGGACGCGCCTCTCCAAGCTGCTTGCGCCGCTGGTCAACGCGATTGTCCTCAACGCGATTCTTTATGCGTTCGCCCTCTGTGTCATCGTCATTCGCGGTCTAACACGGTAAGGAGCGCCATCATGCCAGAAAAACGATCCCTGACCGCGCCCGAACGCGAAACCTTGAGCGCCACCCTTCATGAGATTGCTAGAGAAGGGATACCAGACGACATGAATTTGATGCCCGAAATTGAAGCGCGTATCGCCCGCCTTCCGGCGCGCGCAGCGCGATCCCGTTTGAGTTGGATGCTCGCCATGATCGGCGTGATGCTGTTTTTCTCGGCGGCGGTCTATGCGGTGGATCGACTGCTGCAAAACGCCCGCGATCCCGGCTTAATAGCGGCGGGTGAAGCCGATTTGCTCACGATCATCGAAGAAACACAGATCATCGACGGTGTATCGGTGACGCTCCACTTTGTTTATGCTGACGCGAATCGCATTTCGCTCGATGTGAGCGCGCGTGGGGAAGCGCCGCCACCCATCGTATACACGCTTGGCGAAAGCCGCCTCACCGATGCCGAAGGACGCGCCTACGAATCGATCTTTGGCGGCGGGGGTGGTGGCGGTGGAGGCGGAGGCGCAACCGACCCGAACGCGCCGCTTCCCTTCCATACGTCGCAAACAATCTCGTTCGACGTGCCGTTTGAAGAACTCCCCGCCGCGCTCGACCTTTCGTTTGAGGTCGATCTCATTCGCAGCGACATGACGACCAACGAAACGGTTGGCACAGCGGTCTACACCTTCACCGTGCCTGTGCTGGCAGGGCGTGTCTATGCGCCGGATGTGCCGCCCGAACAGACGATCAACAACATTACCGTGCGCTTTGAACGGTTCACGGTCACGCCGTCATTAGCGCGGGGACGAGTGTGCATCATCCCCATTGATGAGCTGCGCGGGGAGCGCGTGTGGTATCTCAACAGTGTGCTGCGCTTAAACGGGGATGCCATCAGCGCGGATCAGAATTTGTCCGCATCCGAACTTGAACCTGATCAACTGCGCGATGCGCCAGAATGGTGCTACAACATTCATTTCAGCGATGCCTACTATGATCTCGACCCTACTGGGGATGGCATGTGGGAAATCGAGTTCACCAGCTTATATGCCTATCATGGAGGCGGCTTCAGCATGGGGATCAGCAGCAGCGACGGTGTGCGCGAATACACCTTCACAGGCGATGCCGATCTGCTAACGCAGGTGCAAGCCGCGCTTGAGGAGTCCGTCATAGGATTGGGGTTAAACGTGCCTGTTGAGGTGATCACGGAAAACGAACCCGCGTCGGGGTTACGCATTCGCATTCCGCCGAACACGACGGTTGATCCAGAGGAGATGGATGCGGCATTCCAATCGGCGCTGGAAGATGCCCTGTGCGACACGATTCCGCTTGGCGGGTCATTCGCATTCACCCTGCCGCCCGCCAATTAACGATAGGCTCATGTTCATAACGAGTGATCGTTTGTAGGGGCTTGGCGTGCCAAGCCCGTTCTCGTGGGCGACCCAGTGGGTCGCCCATAGGCAGGAAGTTAAGCGATTCGCGTTGAGTGCGGGGGTCGAAAACCGGTTTCTTTGCCCTCACCCCAACCCCTCTCCGCCAGCGGAGAGGGGAGCGTGCTGTGCCATTGGCGTACAACATCGCTGGAGAAAGCTGTTTGTTTAGGGCAAAAAATCCTAAAGGTAATGCCTATGGGCGACCCATGCGAAACGAGTTTCGCCAGTCGCCCATACAAAAATTACTATCGCCCGGTCAGTGGGCGGGGTGAATCTCTTACAGCCCGTAAATCTCGCCGTATTTCTGTTCGAGATACTGCATGTAGTACTTCGACTGAATCCCTTCGCCCGTGATGCGGCGCGTGAGTTCGTCGGATGTGAACTTGCGCCCGTGCTGGTGAATGTTCTCGTTCAGCCATGTGCGGAGCGTGTCGAATTTGCCGTTCGCAATATCCGACGGAATCGATGGACGATCCACAATCGCTTTGCGATAGTACTGCGCCGCCAGCATATTGCCGAGCGCATACGTCGCAAAGTAGCCGATCAACCCCGCTGACCAGTGAATATCTTGCAGCACACCGAGCGCATTCGTCGGCGGGGTCACGCCGAGATACGCCTCAAAGCGTTCGTTCCACGCTTGCGGCAGCTTGTCAAAGTCGATCTTGCCTGCCACCATGTCCATTTCGAGTTCAAAGCGCAGCATGATGTGCAGGTTGTAGGTCGCTTCGTCCGCTTCCACGCGGATAAATGACCGCTGCACTTTGTTGATCGCCTTGTAGAAGCTGTCCAGATCGACCTTGCCGACCTGCTGTGGGAACGCCGCTTGCAACTGCGGCAGCGCCCACGACCAGAAGCCTTTGCTGCGCCCGACGATGTTTTCCCACATGCGGCTCTGCGATTCGTGTACGCCAAGCGACGTGCCTTCACCGATCAGCGGCAGCGCGTCTACTTCATCGCTTACGCCCTGTTCGTACATGCCGTGACCGGCTTCGTGCATCATGCCGAACAGCGCCGGATTCAAAAAGTCGGGGTAAAAGCGCGTGGTGATTCGCACATCGCTGTTCGAGAAGCTCTGCGCGAACGGATGCACACTCACATCCTGCCGCCCGCGGTTGAAATCGAACCCGAAGGCGCGGATGATGCTCAAGGCAAATTCGCGCTGTTTGTCCACGTCATACGGCTGATGCAGCAGGCTGTCATCGACACGCGCCGCGCGGGTTGGTTCGGTGATCGCCGCCACCAGCTTGACCAACGGCTGACGGTGCGCGTCGAAAATCTGCTTGACTTGTGATGCGCGCATCCCGCGCTCGAACATATTCAGCAGCGCGTCATACGGATGCTCACTGTAGCCGAGATAATCCGCGATGCGGCGGGTGTTGTCGAAGATTTGGCGCAGCATCGGCGCGAACGACGCATAGTCGTTTTTGGCGCGCGCATTCGCCCACACGCCCTGCGCCAGCGAAGTCAGCCGCGATTGTTCCGCGACCACTTCTGACGGAATTTTCGTCTGCTGTTCGTAGTCTTGGCGCACCACACGCACTAAACTGGCTTCATGGCTTTCGTAGGGCAGATCGTTAATTTCAGCCGTCGCGTCGTCCAGCAGACGTTCCGTTTCCGCGCTGGTGAATTTTTCATGCGACATGCGCGCCAGCGTCGAAAGTGTCGCCGCGCGCGATTCCGCGCCGCCCGCGGGCATCAACACCTGCTGATCCCAACCAAGTAACGCTTGTGCCGTGTTCAGGTGTTCAATATCGCGCAAATGCGCTACCAGCGCATCAAATGACTTTCCCATGGTGTGTCTGCATCCTGTGTGAACGTTCAAATCTTTTCAAACGCGCACAGTCTAACAGACACACCCTCAAAAGTCACGGTTACGGCGCGAGATTAAGCCCTTCCAAGCCGATCAGCGTACACGCCCCGCCGTCTACACACACGCTGATTTCCGCCGGGCTGTTGATGATAAACGGCGCGCCGCCGAACAAGTCAAAGGCTTCGCTCGCCGCATCATCGAGATTCACGATTCGCCCGCGTGTTTCGGTATCGTCATCCGCATACGACATGACAAACAGTAGGTCGCCCCACGACAAATCTTCGCCATCGGGCTGCCTGAACCCCCACAACGCGGATCGTCCGCCAAAGCGCGTGTTGACGAGGATCACTTGTTCAGCGTCGGGAGTCACGTTTAGTCCGATGAGAATGCCCGTCGGATCGATGCTCTGTTGCAGCAGACCGATCAAAATTCCGGTGGCATCAACGCTCCCTTGCAGCAGACCAATGAGAATGCCTGTGGGATCGATATTTTCCTCAAGCAGCCCGATCAAAATCCCCTGTGGATCAATGGCGCTGTCTCGCAGCAAGCCGATCAAGATGCCCATTGGATCCGTCGGCTGAAGCAAGCCGATCAGAATCCCATCGGGATCAATTTGTTCGCCAAGCAGCCCGATCAAGATGCGGTCCAAATCGGTTTCCAGCGTTTGCGGGTCGGGCAAATTCGCGCCATCTTGCGGCGGCAGATCGACGAAGAACAGGCGGCGAGAATCGCCTAACACCACCTCCACCGTTGACGCGGCGGGATTGCACGGATCGGTAGGAATCGCATTGAGTGCGAATATCCCTGAACCCGCGCCGCATACTTCGACAATATCGAAGCGGACGTTTTCCGGGATGGGTTGCAGCGGAATGATGCGGCTGATCACGCTGCCCACGCTCGACAAGATGCTTGGATTGGTCACGGTTTCCGCCAGCGCCGAACAGTCGCCGCCGAAGCGCAGCACATATTCAACAATCCAACCACGATCCGTCAGTATCCAGTTGTCCCCGCCGATCACACGGTAGCGCATAATCACGTTGACGACTTCAAACGGGGTGAGTACGCCAACAATCGGAGCGCCAACATTGGGTTCGGCGCGGATATTCACGTTTTGTGTCGAACCCGTCGCGGCGATGCAGGTGTCAGAATTAGGCAGCGGAGGAATGTTGAACGTGGTGGGCGTAGGCTGATTTTCTGGCGCTTGCCCCGGCGGACAGCCGTTATTTTCACTACTGCCGTACACTGTCGGGCAGAGATCGAGAAAGTCGGCGGTGCCGTCGCCGTCAGCATCGGGGAGTTGATCCGGCAGTGGACAGCCATTATTCAGGGGCGAACCCTGCTCATTCGGACACTGATCTTGTGAGTCTGGTACACCATCTCCATCCCCGTCGAACACTTGTAGCGCAAAAGCAGTCGTCGAGGACACGAACAGGATTACGAGTAGAGATACCCTGATGACGCGCTTTATCATGATTACACTATATCACTCACTGATAGAGGCGATTCAGAGTTAACCTTACGCCCACCAGAAATATGGCGCAACGCACAAAAATAACTAACAAGTCATGAAATCTTTACAACGCGCTGATCGGCTGCTTCGACATATAGGGTAGTTAGGCAGTCCAATAACGGCATTTGATGAACGGAAGCAAAGACGCATGGCGAAGCTGAATTACTTGATGAATACGTCGCTGGACGGTTATGTCGAAGACGAACAGGGCAGTCTTGGTTGGGCGGGCGAAAACAAGGAAGTGAACACCTACATCAGCGAACTCTCGTCGCCTGTTGGCACTTTTCTCTACGGACGCAAGATGTATGACGCGATGGCGTACTGGGAGAAAGAATACGCAGACCACAATCATTCCCACTATATGCTCGATTGGGCGCGTTTGTGGCAGTCGGCGGACAAGATCGTCTATTCCAGCACCCTAGCCGAACCGCGCACCGCCCGCACACGCATTGAACGCACATTCGATCCTGATGCAGTGCGGCGGCTCAAAGCCGAATCCCGGCGCGAACTGACCGTCAACGGTCCTGAACTCGCCGCCCATGCCATCAAAGCCGGTCTTGTTGACGAGATTCAAATGCTCGTGTGGTCTGTCGTCATTGGGGGCGGAAAACCATTCTTCCCGCCGGGTGTGCGCTTGGACTTGGAACGGCTCGAAACGCGACCCTTCCGCAATGGAGTCATCGCTGTGCGCTACGCCGTTCGCGCGGTGGATGGCGTGCTAATTCCAGCGCACCCCGTCTAGAATTATCGGCGCGGGCGCGATCTCGGTCACGCTGCCATCAAGGGTATTGGCGATGCTCAATCCGCCGTTCAGGTCAAGCGCCACATATGCGCCGCCGGGCGAAAGCACACCCGCCGACGCGCCTGCGAACGCGAACACATTTAACCCGTCGCTGGTGACGACTGCGCCGTTTTGCGCGGTGTACACGATAGTCCCAAACCGCACCTCGAAGGGCATGGCGGCGGCATCGTTGACGAGGACATTGAGTCGGTCGAGACAGTCGCCCGTATCGACGCACGAAGCACCGACTGATTGAATGGCGCTGTCGGTGCGGAACAGTGCGCCGCCGTTCACCACCATGATATCCAGCGCATCTGGCGGAAGCAGTTGAACCCCGCTTTCAAGCGGTTGATCTGGCGCGCGCGCCGCAAGCACGCGATTGGCGCTGTCACGATACACCAGCACATCCCCACTCCATCCGAGCAGCGTGACCGGAATCGCCCGCCCGCTGTCGAGCGTGACCGTCGTTTGACTGTCCACATCCGTCACGGCGATCACGCTGGTGCCATCGCTGTCATAGCCCCAATACGCCACCGCCGAGCCATCGTCCGACCACAAGGCGCTGTAACGCGGCGCGGGATCATTGTTCAGCGGCGCGGCGAGTGTCGGCACGCTACCGTCAAATCGCCCGACGAAATAGCGCCCGTTCAAGCCCGCCTGAAAAATGATCGACTCGCCATCCGGCGACAAACTGCGCCCGTAAGGTAGGAAATTCGGTGCTTCGCTGAATGGGGATACCAGAACCACAGGCGGTTCTAGCCCGCTGATTTCGCGCAGCACATCACCGTTATCCGCGTCATACAGGCGAATCGTACCGCCGCTGCCAATCAACACGCCGCGTCCGTCGGCTGACCATTCGCCGCCCACAATGCCAGCGGGTACGTTGGCGATCTCGTTCCATGACTGCGTGTTCACATCGCCCACGCGCAAACTGACTGATCCGCCCTGTTGGACAGCGAAGAAAATGCGATCTCCATCCGGCGACCACGTATAGCCAACCGGATCGGCTAAAAATTCACCCGGATTCGTCACAATCCATCGGAACCCACCGTCGCCGCTGACCACCACCAACTGCTGTGAACTGTTGACATACGCCAGCAAATCACTGTTCGCCTGCGCGTGGATCGCGATGCCAATCGTCAGCATCAGCAGAGACATAACCATGAACAACACGCTTCGCACGTTCATGAGGAATTTCCGCATCTCGCACAACCTCTTTCTCATACCAACTCAGCCGCCGCGTTGTTGAACCTTTACCGCGCGCAGCGGCTATTATCACCATTGATGTGCATCATCAATCGTGATTTTTACCGAACAGCATAGCACATTTGCACGAGCGCCGTCCCCTAATCGCGGGGTGTTTACGACAAGGTGGGTGTTTTCAAAACGGGGCAAAATTATTTATCTTGCGTTAAGGTTTGCGACGTATGCATAGCTAGGACTTAAAACTTGCTGATAGATTTTTATCCTTTTGGCGCGTGTTACCGATAAGTTGGATATACTGTAACAAATCACAGTAGAAGGACATTTCTATGCGCGGAAGTGTGCGCCGGGACACCGTTCTTGATGGACGATCCTTTGTATTTATCGCCCTTTTTGCCGTACTCATGACCGGATGCAGCAGCCTGCCGGGACTGCGCGTATTGACCGGACAAGAAGACGAACAGACGGTTGCTGACCGCACAGTACAAATCGTCGAATTAGTCATGGCGGACAAAACTGGATCAACCGATCCGTCGATCATCGCCGCCGCTGACCGCATCGAACAGGCAGCCACCACCATCGACATTGTTGAAATTCGCCAAAATCAAGACACAGGCATCTTTGAAATCAAGATGCTGTTCCGCCCCCCGCAGACCGAAAACACGCTGCAAGGACAAATTCAACAGCTTGAGGCTCTCCGCCGCGCCTTTGAATTGAGCTGGCAGGGAACGCTGCGCGAAAGCGTCGGCTCGGAAGTGATCCGCGTGACGATTTTGCAGCCCGCGCCGATTGACACATTGAACGCCGGTGTCGCCTATGCCGGCATCGTCGTCGCGGAAGGCGATATTGAACGTGCCGCCGCCATCAGCTATTTGTCGGGCGAACGCTCGTTGATTGCGTTTAACGATCTCATTGTGGACGGCACGCTTGCTTATTACAGCCCGGAACAGCTGACGTTCTATGAGGGCAGCCCCAATCACCCGATGTTTATGCTGCCCGCTGGGCAATAATCCCAGACATCCCGGTAATAAATAGCAAGGACATTTGACCTCATGAGTGTCATCAAATCGAACGGGGGGGTACCACCCCATCCCCCGCAGCGCCGCTACGAATGGGAAAGCGAAGAAACGCTGGTCGAAGAACGGCGGCGCAGACTTCGCTACCGCTTAGGACGGTTGATCAGCAACAATTGGTTTCGCACCCTGATATTGATCCTCATCATCGCCGCGCTGATGGATGCCGACGTGATGCGCGCCGTCCTGAGCTTCATTCCCCAGTTACTTCGTTTGGTGTTCGTCAGCGCGTTGATCATCGGGCAGTTCGCCGCGATGTTCTGGCTGCTTGGACGTTCGCGGATGTACACCATCTGGCCCGGTCAGGAAGGGGTGAGCTTCGCGGACTATCGCGGTCAGCCGGAACTGCTTGACCAAGCCAAACAAATGGTCAAACTGCTGCGCGGCGTGCGCGTCTTTGAAGAAGCGGGCGGCGAACCGCTCAACGGGCTGCTGCTCGAAGGACCTCCCGGTACGGGCAAAACATGGCTGGCGCAAGCCATCAGCACCGAAGCGGGCGTACCGTTCTTCTTCGTCGATGCCTCGTCGATGAACTCGATGTTCGTCGGCATCGCGCCGCTCAAAGTCGCCAACATCTACCGCAAGGCGCGCCGCGCTGCCAGAGAATACGGCGCGTCTGTCATCTTCATCGACGAAATTGACGCGATTGGTTCGCGCGCGGGGGTGGCGGGAGTCGGTGAATCCGGCAATTATGCGCCAGAGAGCGAACGAATGTCGTGGCGCAATCGTTTGCCGATCATGTTTGGCGGCTTCGGCGCGAATTCCGGCTTGTTGAGTACCCTGCTCATCGAAATGAGCGGCTTCAGCTTGGAGCATGGCTGGTGGGCGCGCAAAAAACGCGCTTTCTACAAAACATTTTTGCGCCGCAAACCGCCAAAGCCACAAAAGCGCGTCCTGACTATCGGCGCGACCAACCGCATTCAGGCGCTCGATCCCGCCCTGCTGCGTCCGGGTCGCTTCGACAAAAAGATGCGTATCGACGCGCCCGATCTTGAAGGGCGGCGCGACATCATCGAATACTACTTGAGCAAAATGGCGCACGACGACAGCATCGATCCGCTGGTGCTGGCGAGTGAAACGCCGTTCTACACGCCGGCGGACTTGAAATATCTGCTCAACGAATCGCTGCGCTACGCGCTGTTTGATGGGCGCACCTACATGACCATCCGCGATATTCGTCTCGCGCAGCCAGAACACGAAATGGGCTTGCGCCAGCCGATTCGCAATCTCGCGCCGGAAGACAAATATCGCCTAGCCGCGCACGAAGCCGGACACGCCATCGCCTATCGTTTGTTCTGCCCAACCTATCGCATCGCCCGCATTACGATTATGCGGCAGGGCATGGCGCATGGGCATGTGCGCGCCTATCCCGCGACTGAAGAACATCTCGCGCTTTCCACCTATGACAGCCTGATGAATCAACTGCGCGTGAGCGTAGGGGGGCGCGCTGGCGAACTCGAATTCGTCGGGCAGGGATCGCAAACGTTGGGCGTAGGCACGGGATTCGGCGGCGGCACAGACTTCGGACGCATTCGCGCGGTGCTGTGGTCGATGGCAAGCGCGGGCATGTTCGGCGCGTTGGGGGCGATGCTGCAAGGCACGAACTACCCGCCCGAAATGCGCGATGCGATGGAAGAAACCTTCCGCATGGTCTTGGATGAAGTTCGCGCCGCGTTCCGGTTGCATCAGCAAATGGGCAAGGATTTGGTCGAACTGCTGCTTGAAAAAGAAGAACTTCTCGCGGATGAAGTCGAAGCCTTCTTCGATAAGTATGGCTTCTACACGCCCAAGATCATGCTGCCCGGTCAAGTCGAATCCACCGCCGCCGACAGCGGGGCGGATGCCAAACGCGGACAGGATTGATCGACGTGGCAAGCGCACCGGATCACCCACCGCAGACCACCAGCCCCGCGCGGCAAACGCAGCGGATCGCGCGCACGCGCCTTTCGCGCGGCGTAGGCGATTCCAATGCCGCCAAGTCGATGCAGGGGCGCGAATTCCACTATCGCTGGGTGTGGCAGTTGAAAAGCCCGCCCGAAGCGTTGTGGAGCTACGTCGCGGATACCCAGCGGTTCAATCGTGATGCCGATGTGCCGGCAATCATCCAGCTCGATCAGCTGGCGGGCAGCCGCCAGCCCATCATCAACAACCGCCGCCTGCTCAAGATGCACCGCATCAAATTGGGACCCATCAAACTCATCCCAATTGAGTGGCACGAAAACCCGTTCGAGTGGATCAAGCCCAAACGGTTCGGCGTACTGCGCGAGTACATCAACGGTCCGATGTACTACATGCGAACGCTCACCCACTTGAACGCCAAGCCCGATGGCGGCACCGAAGCCATCTACGAAGTGTGGGCATACCCGCGCAACCCCCTCTGGGCGCTGGCGGTGATTCTGCAAATCGGCATCTTAAGCGCGCACCAATTCCGCGCCGTGTTCAACCGCTATGACGAAATGGCGCAGCGCCGCCAAACCTTTGATGTCACGCTGTATAAGCCGCATCTCGCCCCCGGCGGTGTGGCACGCTTGAGCATTCTGCGTGAAACCCTGCTCAAACGCGGCGTGGAACTGGGCATCCTCGACAAGCTGATCGACTTGATCGTGCGCGGGGATGATCTCACGCTCATGCGGATTCGCCCCTATGCCCTCGCGGATGCGTGGGGCGTGCCGCGTAAAATGGTGCTGGAACTGTTCCTGCACGCGACTCGCGTAGGACTGCTCGATTTCCGATGGGAACTGCTCTGCCCGCTGTGCCGCGGCGCGAAAGCATCCGCGCTGCATTTGAATGACCTGATCGAGCGTGTTCACTGTGATGTGTGCAATATTGACTACGACGTGAACTTCGATCAGTCCGTCGAATTAGTGTTCACGCCCAATTCGTCCGTGCGGAAAGTGGAGCTCGCTGATTACTGCATCGGCGGACCGCAAATCACGCCGCACATTCTTACACAGGCGCTGATCAAAGTCGGAGAACATTTCAACTTTCCGCTGCCAAGCCAACCCGGACGCTATCGCATTCGCACCATGCTGCTCAAAGGCGGCGCGTCCGTGCTGGTCGATGACGATGCCCCGCCCACGCGCGCGCTCAAAATCACCGATGAAGGCTGGGGACGCGAAGAACTCATCTTCGCGCCCAATTCCGCGCTCACCGTGGAAAACGCGACGAGCGCCGATCAGTTGTTCATCTTAGAACGCATCGAATGGAGCGACCAAGCCGTCACCGCCGCCGAAGTCACGTCGCGCCAGTTATTCCGTGACCTGTTCGCCAATGAGGCGCTGCGCCCCGGCAATCAAATCAGCGTCGGCAATCTCACGCTGTTGTTCACCGACCTGCGCGAATCGACCACGCTCTACCGCGATATTGGCGATGCGCCCGCTTTCGGCTTGGTCATGAGTCATTTCGACGTACTGCGCGAAATCATTGACAGCGAAGACGGCGCGATTGTCAAAACCAACGGCGATGCGTCGATGGTGGTGTTTCGCCGCCCGGTCAATGCTGTGCGCGCCGCGGTACGCATCCAGCGCGCGATTGCCAATCGCAAGCTCTTGCCCACGCTCCATCTCCCGCTGGCGATCAAAATCGGCATCCATGCGGGAAGCTGCATCACTGTGAACTTGAATGACCGCCTTGATTACTTTGGCTCGACGGTCAATATCGCCGCGCGCTTGGAAAGTCTCTCTACGGGCGATGATATTGTGCTGTCCTCATCCGTCTATCTCGATCCCGAAGTCGTCGAATATCTCAAGCAAGATGCGACACTGGGAATTCAGGCATTTACCGCCACGCTCAAAGGTTTCGGCGGCAAAGATTTTGAACTGTGGCGGCTGACCACCGCGAATGCTTCCGTCAGTACACGCGATCAATAGAGAAACCTAATGGCGAACCTTGACTCGTTTGACAAAAACACACAGCTCGATTGGGAATTGGAAGAAACGCTCGTAGACCGACGGCAGCGCCTGCCCTATAAAATCAGCCGCTTCTTTCGCAGTACATGGCTGTGGATCGGGCTGATTACGCTGTTTACATTCGCCCTGTTCGATGCGGGGGTAATGCGCTTCTTGATCACGGTTATGGAGCTTGGGCTGCAATTGGCGATCATCATCGCCACCTTCCTGTTCCAGTTCGTGTTGATGTTCTGGTTCTTAAGCCGCACGCGCATGTACACCATCATGCCCGGCGCGGAAGGTGTCAGCTTTGAAGATTATCGTGGTCAGCCGGAAGTGCTGGAACAAGCGCGGCAGTTGGTCATGCTGCTGCGCGGCGTGCGCGCCTTTGAAGGCGCGGGCGGCGAACCGCTCAACGGACTGCTGCTCGAAGGACCTCCCGGCACAGGCAAAACATGGCTGGCGCAAGCCATCAGCACCGAAGCAGGCGTGCCGTTCTACTATGTCGATACGTCGTCGCTGCAAGCGATGTTTATGGGTATGGGAACGCTCAAAGTCTCGCGCATGTATGCCAAAGCCCGCAAAGCCGCCAAAGCATACGGCGCGGCAGTCGTCTTTTTGGACGAAATCGACGCGATTGGCTCGCGTTCCGGCGTGAGTTCCGTCGGCGGCGGCACACAGGGCGGTTTTGGCGGGTTCGGCGGCGGCAGTATGGGCTTGTTGAGTACCATGCTCATCGAAATGAGCGGCTTCAGTTTAGAACACGGCTGGCGCGCGCGCCTTCGCACATGGTTCTACAAGAACATTCTTCGCAGGCAGCCGCCCAAACCGCAGAAGCGCGTCCTCACCATTGGCGCGACCAACCGTATTCAGGCGCTCGATCCCGCGCTCTTACGTCCCGGACGTTTTGATAAAAAGATGCGTATCGACGCGCCCGATCTCGAAGGGCGGCGCGATATTTTCGAGTATTACCTAAGCAAGATGGCGCACGACGAAAGTATGGATCCAATGGTGCTGGCAACGGAAACCCCCGGCTATACCCCCGCCGACATCAAATATCTGCTCAACGAAACGCTGCGCTATGCCCTCTTCGATGGTCGCCGCTACATGACTTATGTCGATTTTCAACTCGCGCAGCCGGAACACGAAATGGGCTTGCGCGCCCCCATCAAACATATGTCGAAAGAAGCCCGCGAACGCATCGCCTATCACGAAGCCGGACACGCCGCTGCGGTGCGTCTGTTCCTGCCGGAGCATCGCATTTCGCGCGTCACTATCATCCGGCAGGGGATGGCTTACGGGCATGTCGTCCACTATCCCGCGCGCGAATCCTATCAAGGCATGATGACACGCGAGAGCTACCTCAACCGCCTGCGTGTCGCTGTCGCCGGCAAAGCCGCCGAAATCGAGTTTTGCGGCGCGAAAAATCAAACGCTCGGGGTGGGCGGCGACTTCGCTTATATCCGTTCCGTGCTGTATGCCATGGCGATGGCGGGAATGCTTGGTCCCTTGGGCGGCGCGCTGTCGATCAACCCGCAAAACGGCATGTTGATCCCGTCGCAAGAGATGGGCGAAGCGATGGAAACACTGTTCCAGCGCACCCTCATCGAAACGCGCCAAGCCCTGCGCGAACGCAGTGAGATGCTCCGTGCGCTGGTGGAACGCCTGTTAGAGCAAGAAGAAATGCTGGCGGATGACGTGCGCGCTTTCTTCGATACTTATGGACTGCACACGCCCGATCCCGCGCTGGTGCGCGACGGGGAACTCATCGATCTTCTGCCGCCGCCCACGCCCGAACACGCGGGGGGACGCAAACCCGCCGCCGACGAGAAATAACCGCATCTATCGCAGGGTGCAGCAAAGCCCCTCTCCTAACGATGCTTGGCATCGTCGAGAGGGGCAGCTTACAGAGCGAAGCGGCGCAAGGCAAGCGGGGTGAGGTTCAGCTATCCATTCCCCATCGGCGTTAGCGAAAACAACCCCAACCCCATCACTATCGGCTGCAACGGCTCGTCGATCTCCATGTTGAGCAGATACACGCCCGCGGGCGGTTCATCCACGCCATCATTCGGGATCGCGCTGAACAGCATATAGAACGTTTCCGGCGCGGTCAGCCGCGCCACGCCGAACCATTCGTCGCTCGTCAGCAGCGTCGATTCTTCGCCCGTGTCCGGGTTCAGCCTGTGGATCGCCGTGCTGTAGCCGCCATCATCACGCGCGGTGCGGCTGCTGTAGATCACCATGCCATCCGGCGCGACTGCCAGTTGATCCGGCTTGTTGGCAGTTTCAATCGTGTCGATAGTGCGGTCCGCCAAATTGACGCGCACCAATGCATGGTCATGCTGCGGCGGGTTGAACGTCCAGCGGATGGCGTACAGCGTTTCCCCATCGGGGCTCAAGGCGGCGCGAATCAGCGATTCCCCGCCCTCTACAGCCACATCATCGCCCGTTTCCGGGTTGAACAGCGCCAAGCCCATCCCGCCGCACGTCCGGCTGTGCAATATTCCATACGGTGTATCTTGCAGCATCATCGCGCTGCCAAGAAATCCCGTTTCGCGCTCATACTGCGCCGCCGCGCCCATTCCGCCGCCGCCGTCACATTCGAGCGTCAGCTCAAATGCGCCGATCTGTTCTGCTGTTGCCCAGTCTTGCGCTTCGATTCGCATCATGCTCGCCATATACGGCACAGCGGGATCAAGCACGCGGTTTTCGCCTTCGCCCACGTAAATGACAAATCCATCCGCGTCGAAAATCGGCGTGAAGCCTTCAACTGCCCCGGTATCCAAGCGGAACGTGCGCCCGTTTTCGAGATACGACACCCAGATTTCCAACCCGTTTCCCGCTGATCCAGCCCCCGCGCTGACGAGAATCGCCAGCGCATTCGCCGCCGCGTTCCAGTTGTACCCGCGCACAATTCCCGGCAAATCGATCACCGTCGGGTTGGTGAAGCCATCGTACACAATCAAGTGATTGTCAATCGTCCCCGCTAACGGCATCCCCGCCGTTTGCACCTGCGGCACTTCGATATTCGTCACATCGCTTTGTGCGTGGATCATCCCTGCCGCTGCGATACTCAACATCAATGTGAGAAAAAATACTGCGAACTGTCCCCGCATGAGGTGTGTCACTCCTAACAGCTTGTCGATACACCATCTATGACGATCACCCGCCCGAATTTGTTGCATCCGGTTTCACAACTCATGTCCTCTTTAGCTCGTATTGATTTACGGATCACATCAGCGGCTTACTCTATAGCCATTAGGGCGCACTGTAAGGGGAATCATCCATGCCGATTGAATTGTATTGGGATAACGACGAACAAACCGTCATGCTGTGCGAAATTCGTGATCCGTGGACGTGGGATGACTTGTTCGCCACGCTCGAAAAAATGAAGAAAGTCACTGACCGCGCGAGCTATACCATCGGCGCGATTCTCGACGTGACCGGCGGCGTGAAACTCCCCGGCGGATCGCTGTTTAGCCCCGCCACGCGCGATAACGCCCTGAAGATGATCAAAATGGGCGAAGGCGGTTCAGGACCCGTGGTTGTCGTCGGCGCATCTCCCATGATCAAGGCGATCCACACCGCCGCGCTCACGCTGGATCGTCACGCGGCATCGCACTTCCGCTTCGTCAAAACTATGGACGAAGCGCGCAATCTGATGGCGCAGATGCTCCCCAGCCACCAAACCGCATAGAGGCAAGCGGACAGGGCAACCCCTGTCCCTACAATTAATTGCTAACTCCCCCTTCCTGAATTCGGTCTGAGAGGGCGATATTAAACCGAATGGTCGCGTAGGGGGACAACGCAAGCGTTGTCCGGTTTTGTTATAGTTCGGGCGCGGACAGGGCAAGCCTTGTCCCTACTATTCCTTCCACCCATACTGCTTGATCACCCCGCGCGAGATCACCATGCGATGCACTTCGCTCGCGCCGTCATAAATACGGAACGCCCGCGCCGCCTCATACCACCCGCTCAACGGCAAATCGCGCGAGATTCCCATTCCGCCGCAAATTTGCAGCGCGCGGTCAATCACCCGGTTGACCGTTTCCGCGACGAACACCTTGCACATGCTCGTTTCGTTGCGCGCTTGATCGCCGTTTTGCAGCAGCCACGCCGCTTGATTGATCATCAACCGCCCCGCGTGTAGTTCCGTCGCGCTGTCCGCCAGCATCCACTGGATCGACTGGTGTTCGCTCAACTTCTTGCCGAACGCTTCACGCTTCGTCGCATATTCTGTCGCGATTTCCAACGCCCGCTGAGCGATTCCCGTCCAGCGCATACAGTGAGTCAGCCGCGCCGGACCCAACCGCGCTTGCACAATCGCGAAGCCTTCGCCTTCTTTGCCTAAAATCGCGCTTTGTGGCAGTCGCACATTGTGATAGCGGATTTCCCCATGCCCGCCCGGACCTTCTTCGCCCATAATCGGCACACGCCGCACCAACTCGATCCCCGGCGTGTTGATCGGCGCGAGAAAGATCGTCGCGCCTTTCGTCGTCGGCACATCGGGATTTGTCCGCGCCATAATCAGCAAAAATGATGCCAGCCCCGCGCCCGTCGTAAACCACTTATGCCCGTTGATCACCCAGTCGTCGCCGTCGCGGACTGCGCTCGTTTGCAGCATGTTCGGGTCGCTCCCAACACCCGGCGCGGGTTCGGTCATCGAAAACGCCGAGCGAATTTCGCCCGCCGCCAGCGGCACAAGATACCGTTCCCGCTGTTCATCGTTGGCGAACAGATGCAGCGTGTGCATGTTGCCTTCGTCCGGCGCGGCGCAGTTCAGCGCCAGCGGACCCAACATGCTCCGTCCGGCGGCTTCAAACACAGGGACGATCTCCGTGAGCGTCAGTCCCATCCCGCCCAATTCCGGCGGAAGCTGCGGTGCCCACAAACCCGCCGCTTTTGCCTTCGCCTGCACCGCTTTCAGCATGTCGGCGGGGATGCCATCGTGCGTATCGCGGGCATACTTTTCGAGCGGAATCACTTCCTCATCGACGAACCGCCGCACCCGCGATGCGATCTCTTGCACATGAATCGGTATCGTAAAATTCATCGTTAAAATCCTTTTGCAAAATTGGCGCTGCAATCTAATCTTGGTTTGATTATTCGATAACTCTATCGTGAGGGAGAGCGATACGCTATATGATCATCCACACCTTGTTAGCCATCGCGGACGACACGCCCATCACCTTGACTGATCTCACCGTCAGCGGATGGGGACGCGCTTTGATCTTTCGTGGACTTGCAGGGGAACGCCCGTTCACGCTCACCTTCGATGACTGCCGCGAGATGCGCTGGCGCATCTACGCCCATCTCGATGTGAGCGAACCTACGCCGCTGGTCGAATTTGCGCCCGGGCGCGATCAACATCGCAGCCCCGCGCAAATGCTCACCGGGCATTTCGGTTTAAGCGTATTCTACGGCGCGCTCCACGCCCACTGGCACGCCGCCTAACGCAATACCCGCTAGGGCGGATTCTTGCCCTGCTGTGTTCATCCTTCGGCATAGGCATCGCTCGTAAGCTGCCACATTGGACGCACATCCATGTCCAAATCGCTGTGCAGCCCGTTTTGCAGTCGATAATGCGCCGCCGCCGCGATCATCGCCGCGTTATCGGTACACAAATGCAGCGGCGGATAGCGCACGAGCAGATCGGTCTGCTGCCGCATGGATTGGCGCAGCAGTTGATTGGCGCTCACGCCGCCTGTGAGCAAAATTTCCGTCGCGCCGTACTGCTTTGCCGCGCGCGCCGTTTTATCGACCAGCACACCGACCACCGCCCGCTGAAAACTCGCCGCCAAATCGTTGATCGACACATCCGAACGCAGCACGGCTTGTTTTTCCGCGCCCACTTCACGCCGAGATTTGCCGCGCATTCCGGCGGGTGGCACAGTCGCTTCGCGCATGACCGCCGTTTTTAGCCCGCTGAAACTGAAATCGAACGACATATCGAGTTTGGCGCGGGGAAAATCATACGCTAACGGATTGCCTTGCAGCGCCGCGCGTTCGATGTTCGGTCCGCCGGGAAACGGCAGACCGAGCAGCCGCCCCACTTTATCGAAGGCTTCGCCCGCCGCGTCGTCAATTGTCCCCCCAAGCCGTTCATACTGACCATGATCGCGCATCAGCAGCAGTTCGGTATGCCCCCCACTGACGATCAAGACCAGCACAGGAAACTGAATCCGCCTGTTCGGTTCGGTCAGCCACAGCGCGTACACATGCCCTTCAAGGTGATTGATCCCCAACAGCGGTTTGCCCGTCGCCAGCGCCAACCCTTTCGCGTAATTCACGCCCACTAGCAGCGATCCCACCAAACCCGGACCGCGTGTGACCGCAATCGCGTCGAGTTTGTCGTAGCTCACGCCCGCATCGCCCATCGCTTGATCAACCACGTAGCTGATCGCCTCAACATGCGCCCGCGATGCGACTTCGGGGAACACGCCGCCATACTGCGCGTGCAAATTGATCTGCGATGCCACCACATTCGACGCGACGGTGCGCCCGTCAATCACCACGGCGGCGGCGGTTTCATCACACGAAGATTCAATGCCCAATATCATCGTCATGGAACAAATTCCTCAACCCACACCACGTACCAACCAATACCCACGAGAAGAAGCGTTGTCTGTAGAGGCGCAATCTACTGCGCCCGTTCGTGATCCGCCCGCTCATCATTTTGAATTGGCGCAAACGCACTCGCCGCATACACAATCCAAAAGATCATCGCCGGGAACAAATAGCGCGGAAGCGCATATAACACCAGATGCACCAGCGTCACATAAGCGAGAAAACCCAACATGGGCAAACTGATCCGCCAGTTGCGCCGCGTCTTGATGATCCCGATCACGCCGAGCAGAATAACACCGTAATGAAACACGTACAGGCTCAACTTTTGCCAAAAATAATCGCCCTGTGTCAAGCGCATCAAGCCCTCAAGTGACCGATCCTCTTGCAGCCACGTCACCGCCAAATCGCGCAAACTTTCACCGCTGAACGCCGTCGTCGCGTGCGGCATCAAATACGCCCCCGCGAGTTCGCTCACGCGCCGCTGCACCCACCCCACCGGATCGGCGGTGATGCTTAACGCGGCGGCTTGCGCGTAATCTTCTTGATGCAGCATGAAATCTTCATCTTCAGGATCACCTGTAGGCAGTTCATCTTCGCGCCCCAGCGATTCCATCAGCCGTTGGTCAAACACATACGGGTCATCCCACCCGCTCGCCCCAATGTAGATGAACGAGAACAGCCCATCCCCCGCGATCACGAAGCGATTCCAGCGCGCAAGGTTGTAAACCGTCCATGTGAGGACAACCGCCGCGAACACGGCGAAGAACACCGCCCCGCGTTTGATCCCCGCCTTGCGATACAGAATCACCAGCAAGACCGCCAGCGCGAACGGATACGCCAGCAGCACGGCGCGCGTCAGCGTTGCCAAACCGAACAGCGCCGCCGAAGCGATCAGCCAGCGCCATCCCACCCCGGCTCGTGCGATGTATTCGATGATCAGCGACATCGCCCCGGCGAGCAGGAACATATACAGCGTTTCCGTCGTCACCTGTGCCGATTCGATGATGAAGGCGGGCGAAAACGCCACCAGCGCCGCCGCAGTCAAGCCAACGCGCGAACTATCTGTCAGGCGCAGCCCTAATCGATACGCGAATAAGCACATCGCTGCGCTCATCACCGCTTGCAGGATGCGAATCACAATCACCGACGTTTCCAGCGGCAAAAACGCCTGTGGAATCCCCACGAAGATCAGGTACAACGGCGCGGGCGCAAGCGTGCTGATCCCCATCGGTACATCATCGCGCGTTTGCCCCGTCATCAATTGGTAGCCCGTGATCAAATACCAACCGGGATCGTTTCCGCCGGGCAAATACGGGATGTTGTGGTTTTGCGATAATCCGTAGCCCAAGCGCAGAATCAGCGCCGCCGCCGCGATGGCGATCAACACACCCCATCCGCGCCGCGTCAAAGCGGCGGTGGGTGAAATATCCCGACTCATGGCGTGTAACTCCAGATTGAGAAATCCGTCCCACGCACGCGCACTTCTTCAACAAATCGCGGATCAGTTTCTTCTTCGTTCGCAATCGGGTCAAGCTGTGGGCGATCCGGCGGAAACAGCAGATAATCTACACCGTAGCGTTGGGCAATCTGCAATATCGTGTCCACATCTTCCCACGGGTACATGATCGACGAATAACCTACATAGCGCAGCATGAATGGGTCTTGTGCCATCAAGATGATCTGCCCGTCGCGGTTACGGTCAACCATGGTGCGTGCCACTGCCGCCACCCGCTCCATCGACGCGAGATAGCGCGACGTTTGTTGTTGGTCAAGCCGCACCGTATCCACTGCGAACGCCGCCAGCAGAACCAGCGTCATCAACCACAAACGGGTTCTGGCGATTGATCCCGCCACCATTCGTTCGATGGCATACGCGCCAATCGGGATCAACAGCGGCAGCAGCGCCAGAAAAAATTTCTTGAAGCTCCCCGCTTGCGCCTTATACGGGATAAACACGGTGTACGCCACAAAACCGCCCGCCAACAGCAGTAGGGTAGGCGCGGTTGCCCGCAGCCGTGCGCGGCTCACAGGATCGCGCCGCGTCAGCAGAAGCAGCAGCACGCCGCCCGCGACTGCCACAGGCAGCACCACCCCCAAACTCGTCACCATCATCTTGACCGCCGCCGCCATTTCAAATAACCGCTTGCCGATTATTTCCTGTGGCGTTTGCGCCGCTAGCATCGTTTCTAGTGTGAATGCCCGCCCAAAAGCGTAGTGATCGTTGTGGTGGGTAAAAAAGAACATATCGGTGGTTTCGGGCGATCCCAAACTGCCAATCTCGTTGAGGTTGCGAATCAGCCACGGTACAGCGACGAGAATCGCCGTTACGGTGTAGACCACCGTCAGCGCCGCTGCCAGCCGCCGCCCGCCCGATAGGATCGTCAGCGCGTCCGGCAGTGACCGCCACAAAAGGCGAAGAATCAGCCAGTAGCCGAACATCATCGGCAGCAGCAGGATGCCATCATTACGGGTGAGATACGACAGCCCTGCCAGCGCCCCGGCGACGATGAATACCAGCCAGCGCCGCGTCGGGCGCACCGTCGTTTTACTCGCGTACACCACCAAACAAATGGATAAACAGACCAGTAGAGAAAAGGGAATCGTCGTATCGGTGCGGAGCGAGTTCAGCACCAGTTCGGGCATCACCGCGCACGCCGCCGCCGCCCACAGCGCCGGATTCGGCGCTAAATGAAGCTGGCGCGCCCCCCAATAACTCACCGCTGGCAGCGCCGAACCCATCACCATGAACAGCAGCAGCGCCGATGGCACACTGATCCCGTTCCACGCCATCGGGATCGCCGCCAGCGCCGCCGTCAGCGGCATCCAATGTTCTTCAGGATGCACAATCGAAGCGGGTGGGGCGTTGTACTGCCAGATGTAATCAATTGTGAAGCCGTGACCTTCGACAAGGCGCACGCCCATGTTGTAGTAGTGGTTCGGGTCAGCGATTCCGGGATGACGCACCCATGCGGACATCAACGCGGCGCGCATCAGCAGCGCCAGCATACAAATGAACAGCAGTCTAACCATCGGCGGACGAAGTATTTTGGGCACAATCACGCTCTCAAGTACGTTTGGGTTATCCTCTAAACTGAAAAACCGCGATTATAACAGATGCCCTACGCACAACCCCGCGTCCGATCCCACATCAACGCACAGAAAACCCTTCTGTAGGGGCACGACATGCTGTGCCCACAGCCGCACACAAAAACAAACTCCACATTATTTCGACTTACCGACATACTGCGCCTTTCGTTGTTCAACCATGCGCCGCACCAAATCCGCCTTCAGCAAACCTACCGATTCCTTACCCGTTCCGTTTTCCTTCTACCGTTTCCCAACTGTAAAATGCGTTTTTTAAACGTGTTCCAACTTTTTACGAACCACACATATAGATTTATCGGGAACATGCCGCTGCTTTTTATCGTGATGTTTCGTCTGCCGCACAGGAAATCGCCATGAAAAAACCTCTCTCCACCCAACAATCACCCGCCAATATCGCCGCTGTGTTACACCTGCTTGACGACACCCCGCGCGAACTGGATCGCCTGTGTTCACCCCTCACGCCCCAAGCCTTACACGCGCCTATGCGCGACGGTGAACGCACTCCCACCGAAGTGATGGCGCATTTGATCAATGTCGAAGCCATCGACACACAGGCGATTCTGCTGGCGCTTATGCGCGATCAACCGCTGCTGCATGACATTCACGCAGAACGTGACTACGCTAAATGGACACAATTTCAAGCATTCGAGTTCGGGGAACTGCTGGCATATTTCGCTCTTCGCCGCCAGGTACTGCTGCGCCTTCTGCGCTCACTATCAGACAGCCAGTGGAGCAGGACAATCCGTGAAGAAGGCAAACAGCGGCAGGAATCGGTGTATTGGCGCGCGCGGAGTTTGGCGCTCCACGAACAGGAACACCTAACTGATTTACAACTCAAATTAAACGGAAATTAAACATCTCAACGCTATCTCAATGGTTGAGCGTAACAGATCGGACATCGAAGGACATGGACGACAATGCTACGTCGTCACGACAATTCTTCGCCATGTCCTCAATGAAACGGGTTATTGTACGCAGCTGCCCTCACGAGCCGCCCCTACAACGTATGTGCATTTCACCGTACCGTGAAGGTACACGTCCCGGTTTCGCGCGGTGTGTTTGTGCCGGGACCATACTGCTGTATCCCGTCAAAGATCGCAGCCCGCCATGTAACCGAATACGTGATGGTATGCGACCCCGACAGCAGCGGCGCAGACGGCACCAGCCAATCGACTGCCCACTGCCCGCCTAGCTCGCGGATACCCGTGTTGTACTGCCGCCAGTTGGTGAGCTGCACCCCATCCAAGCGTACGTCATAGATGGCGTTGTCGATGTGATCTTGCACCTGCTGCCGCGTGCTGGCAACCCACCGCCACCATACATCAATCGTCGAACCCACCGCGAGATCGTTCGGGGGCGGTTCGCCAAAAATCGTATTATCGCAGTACGCCAGCACATCCACTCCCTGCCGTGACTGCGGATTCACCGGGACGGTTGTGCCAGCCCCCACTGGCGGCTGTGTCGCCGTGCCAGTGATCAGCGGTCCGCCTGTTGGACCGCCCGCGAGATTGGTCGGCTGCGCGGTGGGCAGCACCACCCCACCGACGAGCGCTGTCGCCGTCTGGTTGATGGCTTCAATGTTGGGCAGTTGAATTCCCCCTCCCGCCGTAGAAGAAGCCACAGCGATCAACGGGACGATTGACCCTATCGCCGTGGGTGTGACCACCGAACGCGGCGGAGTCGGCGTGATCGTGCCGCCGCCAAAAATCGACGTGGGAAGCGGCGTTCCTTGTGCCAAAAGCGTCAAGTTTGGCGTGGGGGTCAAACTCGGCAGTGGGGTTTCTGTCGGCTGCAAACGCACCAGTGACGACGAAATCCACCCTTCATCGCCGTTTTCCATGCGAATGTTGAACCACGCGCCATCACCGTTTGTGCCAAGCACTTGAAAACCCGTTCCCGGTGGCAGTGCGGCAACAGCATCAAAGTTCACGCCCGGTCCCGAACGCACGTTTACCGCCTGAACCGAATACACGCTCCCTAAAATGGGTGGAGTCGCCGTCGGGGTGAATGTGTTGGTCGGTGACGACGGAATCGGTGTATCGGTTTCAGTATGCGTCATCGTGGGCGACGGCGTGCGCGTTGGGATCAACGTCGCTGTAAAACGCGGTGTCATGCTGACGATTGGCGCAAGCGTGTTCGTCGGGATCACCTGCGCGACTTGGGTAGCATCGCCCTCACACGCTGCCAGCAGCACCACCAGCGATACCGCAAGCATCAGAATCGCAAGAAGCTGTCGTTTCATGGGCAGTTCATCATATATCAAATATGCTGCATCCGAATTCGATTTTGCGATGTCAGAATAGCAGCAAACATCGGACGGTGCAATCTTCAGAGGGAGAACGTCGGTTTTGGGGTGCAACTTTATGAAGGCTCAAGTCGTATCAAAATCAACGGGCATTAACGGACATTTATACGGTTTTTGCACTTTGCCCGTTGATTTTGTTTACCGCGTTCCTTTACACTCAAACTGGAACACCCACAACATCGGATTCCACACATTTAGGAGACAAATAGATATGAAGCATGTACGGTTTCTGCTCGTCCTCGTCGCGTTACTCGCGTTCACCGTTCCGGTGTTCGCACAGGACTCGATGACCCTCGGCTTGAGTGAAGAAGATTTCAACCTGTGGACTGCGGCGAATGCAGCAAGCACCAGCTTCGATACGCTCACCTATGCATTTGAAGCCAGCTTCAACATCGAAGGCGAAGATGCGGGTTCATTGACTGGCGAAGGTGTAATTGGTGAAGGCTTCACCCTGTCGGTGACTGGTGAATTGACTGCTGAAGGCGAAACCATTCCGGCTGCGCTCGATGTTGTTGCATTGGGCGAATCGGTGTTCTTCAATCTCGGCGGCATGGGCTGGTACGAAGTGACCGGCGAAGATGCTGAAATGCTCATGGGTATGGCAGGTGATATGGGGGGTGTCCCCTTCGATCCCAGCGCCCTTGCTGAAGGCGACCTCAGCGGGATGGGCATGGATGCAGATGCGCTCGCTGGCATGGATCCGAGTGAACTGCTGGCTGCATTCAGCGCCGAACGTTTGGCGGATGAAGGCGAACTGGCGCACTTTGCGCTGACGATTGACCTCGAAGCCCTTGCATCGACTGAAGCGTTCCAAGCTGGTTTAGAAATGGGCGCTGAATCGTCGGGCGGCATGTCGTCATCGGATGTGGAAGACATGATGGCGGCGCTCGCTGGCGCGACGATCACGGTAGATCAGTTCATCAACAGCGGCAGCGGTCTGGTTGACCGTACCGTGCTGACAATTGCGGGGTCTGGCACCGAAATCGTGTTCGATCTGACCTTTGCCTACAACGAACAGGTTTCGATTGAAGCGCCGTCGGATGCACAGCCTTTCCAAGAACTGATGCAAATGTTGATGGGTGGCATGGGCAGCATGTAAGGTGGTTCGCCTTACCCTGTTAAACCGATCATCGAAGTGACGAAGTAGGGACATCTTGTAGGTGGATGTCCCTACTTTTTTTATACGCGGGGAGAGTCGCGCAAGTGCTGGATTTCACTAGAATGAAAATGGTGACGTTTGCGACACAACACTTTGCAATCAAGGGAGATTAACCTATGAAGCATCGGAAGACATTATCAGCGGCACTCATGCTCATTGTGGCGCTGTTGGCGTTGGTGACGAGCATCACGCCTGTCTTGGCGCAAGAATTACCCGGTTTAAGCGAAGAAGATGCCGCCCTGCTTAGCGGCGCGATCCAAAACACCGTCTTTCAGGACAGCTACACATTTGAATTTGTGTTCTCGCTAAACGCAAACGTAGATGGTCAAGCAGTCAACACCACAATCAACGGCAGCGGTATCGTGATCGGCGGCGCTTCGCTGGAAACCCAATTCCAGCTTGCTGTGGACGGTGAAGCCGAAACCCCCGATGGAACTGTTCCGCTGGTCGCAGAAATCCGCGTGATCGATAACGTCTTATATCTCAACGCCGTCAACCCAGATACAGGGGAAGAGTCCGGTTGGCTTGGCGACACGCTCGATAACATTGGCGCGAGTATGGGGGCGGCATTTAGCAGCGGTTTCTCGGCGGAAGCGGGCATCAGCCCGGAGGCGCTGATGGGCGGTGGCATGATGGATCAGGCGCTCGATCAGTTCGGAGATTTTGATCCCACGGTCTTCTTATCAGTGGAACGCGGCGGCAGCGAGAGCGTGGGCGGCGTGGATACGACGCGCTTCACCTACAACTTTGATATTGCAGAACTGGCATCGAGCGATCAAATCGCGGGATTGCTGTTTGGCGCGATGGCGGGGGCGGGTCAAATGCCTGAGATGCCATCTGAATCGCAAATGGCGATGCTCGCGCCGATGTTGTCACAGTTGTTTGGTGAAACATCGTTCACGATTGACCAATATATCGACGAAGCAGAATCGTTGGTGCGCCGCACGGTGATCACGTTCAATATGAATCTCGACCCATCCATGATGGGCGCGACGGGTGAACCCGCGCTCATCAACTTGTCGTTCGATGTCACACTGGACAATTTTGGGAATGCCCCCGAAGTTGAAGTGCCAGCTGACGCGCAAATGGGCTTTGCCAGCCAGCTTGCGCCGGGCGGTTTTGAAGCGCCGTCTGTGGCCGTGCCGACATTAGCGCCCATGCCAACACAAGAAAGCGCCGATGCTGAACCGCAAACGAGTGATTCGGGCGGGGACTTGGTTATCGAAGCGAATGTCCCGCTAACGGTCGAATACAATGGTTCGCCAGTCGATATTGCGTATGAATCGGCGGGCGGCGAAGTCGTTACAGTTGTGGCGCATAGCCTAGAAAACACACTTGATACCACCATCGAAGTGATTGACCCCAGCGGCGTGAGCTTGAGCCGCAACGATGATCACGGCAGCGAGCGCGGCGGACTTAACACGTTTGACTCCTTGATTAGCGATCTTGAACTCGAAGACGCGGGAACATACACGATTCGGTTGGATACGTTTAGCGGCAGCGGCGAAGGGAGTGTAGAAGTCACCGTCGAAAACGCGGGCGGCGCAGAACCCGGTAAGGGTGACGAAGGTGGCGGCGCAGCGGTTGAAGGCGAGCAGGTGATCGCCGCTGAAGTGCCGGACAACGGCGACTTTGAATACGAATTTGAAGGTGCGGCGGGGCAGGTTGTGACGATTGCCGCGCGCGCGACGGATAGCTCGTTTGATCCCGTGATTGAACTTGATGACCCCAGCGGTGACACAGTAGCGGAAAATGACGATCACGGCACGGATCGAGAAGATTTGGCGCGGTTCGACTCGATGATCCAAGACTATGAACTGGAAAGCAGCGGGACGTACACGATTCGCGTGCGCGGTTTTGCGGGTTCGGGCGGCGAATTCGATCTGCTGCTAAGTATCGCGGGTGAAGGCGAGAGCAGCGGCGGCAGTCAAACGTCGGGTGCTTCGGATGTCGTAACGGACCGAATTCGCGCTGGCGACACGTTCCAATACGAACTCGACGCGAATGAAGGCGATATGTATACCGTCACTGTGCGTGCGCTTGACGAAGACCTTGATCCTGTATTGGCGTTGTATGATGCCGCGTCGGGTAGTTTTGTCGCCAGCAACGATGATCATGGTTCAAGCGACGGAAGCTTGAATTTTCTCGATTCGCGTTTGGAACGCTTCATCTTCACAGAGAGCGGCAGCTACATCATCGAAGTCAGCGGCTACGGCGATTCGTCGGGGGATTTTGAACTCACCGTCGAACAAATCATGACAGACGCGCCTACGGGCAGCGGCGATGAGGAGGTGTTTACGGGCGAAATCGAGGCTGGCGATTCGTTCATCCAAACGTTTGAAGCTCGCGAAGGCGATATTGTCACCATCACCGTGCGCGCACTAACTTCCGATTTTGACGCGAGTGTTTCGCTGATCTCACCGGATGGGGTGGTGCTGGCGGACAACGACGATCACGGTGGTAGTGATGTGAACCTGAGTTTTCTCGATTCGCGCATCAACAACTTCATCGTTACTGAAGATGGCGAATACACCATCGAAGTGACCGGCTATCGGGACAGCGAAGGCAGTTTCGCGCTCATCATCAACGTCAAGTAGGCGAAAAATAGGCGGGTGCGTGGGGAAATTATCACCGACGCGCCCGCGCTCATTCCCTTATTTGAGTCTTGACCCTCTCATGGGGGTATGATATGCTTTCTTCCACACAAATTTGTGCCTGTAGCTCAGTGGATAGAGCATTTGCCTACGGAGCAAAGGGCCGGGGGTTCGAATCCCTCCAGGCACGCACAATAAAAAGCCCATCTGAAGTTGTCAGATGGGCTTTTTATTTGCCTTGCGGATACTATTCCAACTCAAGAATTTGGCTTCTATCAGCAGTGCAGTAATTGCCATGTAGAACAGATCATGAATTCTGTTAAAATTTCAGCGTGAGGATGTAATCTTAATACTTTTCCGTTGTATAAATGTAAGTCAGTTGTTAAATAAAGATGTCGCATCGAGCGATTTTGACTCTGATTCAAACCAACATGTCAATGGTATACACAGTGAAACCACACAAGCTCCTCATAATACTGGTCATCGTTTTGATGGCTGCCGTCCTTCCCGGTGTTCAAGCACAGTCGGATGATGATATAACCGTCGGGCTGCTGCTGTTTAATCCGCTCACGTTCATCGATGAAATGCAGAACTACGGCTACATTGATGGCGAAAACATCAGCTACATGATGCTCAACTTTGAAGGCGTTGCCATGGAAGATTTTCAGGCAGAATATGAGCGCCAAGTTCAAGCGATGATTGATACGCCTGTCGATGTATTTGTCGTGACGAACGATACCGATGCGGTGAACCTTCGCCCACTTGCCGGCGATATTCCGATTGTGTTCACGATTTCGGATGATCCGGTCACGACAGGGGCGGTTGCTGACATGATCGTGCCGGGTGGATTGACCACTGGCATCGTGAGCAATCAGCATCATACACGCCGTTTGCAGCTTTTGACGGAAATCAACCCAGAAACCGACAGCATCTACTATCTCTATTCAGCATTTGCCATCGAAGGCGAAGCCGTGTTGGCACAGGTGTCTGCTCTGGGAGAAGCCTTAGGTGTGGAAGTTATCCCTGCGCCAGTCGCAGATGCAGCGTCGGGCATCGAAGTTTTGCAGACAGTACCCGAAGGCGCGGACTGGTTGTTCTTGACTCCGTTCCTGCCTTTCGATCTGGAATTCGCGGATGCGCTGGTAAATGCATCAATGTCGAATCAAGTTCCCATCGCTGGTTTCCTTGCTGCGCCAACCCCCGGCTATGCTGTCATCTTTGGTCCCGATTTAGACCTGATTACCCGCCAATCTGCCGGAATTGTCGACCAAATTTTGCGCGGCGCAAATCCGGGTGATCTACCGGTAGCCATCGCGGAAAACATCCTCATTGTGAATGTTGAGGTTGCAGCTTCGCTGAACATGGAATTCCCTGATCCAATTCTGCGTCAGGCGAATCAAATCATTCGACCCGGCGACCTCGACAATTTCGTTTCCCCCGGTACCTAGCGGCAGTTTTGACACGAGCATGAGGAAGCAGGAATGGCAACAAGTCTTCGTACCCGCCTGATATTGACTTTCGCGGTTTTGACAATCATCCCGATCAGTATTGTGGCTGTGTTTATTTCGCAGCGCGGCTTCAACGTGCTTCAAGATCAGTCGGCAGCGTTTCAGAATCAATTGGCGCAGCGCACAGCCGATAGATTGGAAGCGTTCTTCAACGAACGTCGTGTCGAACTCTCGACGTTAATCAATGTGTTCGGTTTTGGCACGCTCGACGAAGATACGCAGCGGAGCGTGCTTTCGACCTTGTTGAGCCAGCAGCGGTCTTATTATCAATTCGCGCTTGTCGGAAGCGATGGCAGCGAAACGCTCAAACTGACGCGCGGTGAGGTGATCACCGACAGCGATTTGGTCAATCGCAGCGATGACACCGCCATTCAAGCGGCGTTTGAGTCGGGCACTGTCAGCTTTGGCAGCGTGTACTTCAATGAAAACGCGCGTGACCGTTTGATCACGATTGCCGTGCCCATTGTCGATTTGGTGACGGGTGATGTCGAAGAAGTCCTTGTTAGCGAAATTCGCTTCCAAAGCATCGGTGACACCGTACTGCGCGAAGCAAGCACCGAAGCAGGACAGGATGTTTTCGTCACCGACGAAGATGGGCTTATTCTGGCGCACCGGAATCCTAATTTCGCCATTCGTGCAAACGTTTTCAAACCGGATGTGACGAGTGGGCGTACTACAGGCTTGAATGGTGACGATGTTATTCTCTCTACCCATAATGTAGTGCTCGCCAACCAAGAATTGGTGATTGTCGCTCAAATTGACTATGCCACCGCGACTTCATTAGCAAACGATCTTTCAAACATCGCGTTGATTGTCACGCTGGCAACGCTGGTCATCAGTATTTTGATCGTCGGATATTCAGCGAATCAAATCGTCAAGCCAATCATTCAAATGTCGCGAGCGGCAGCCGCTATTCAAGGTGGCAACTTGGAGGCGCGCGTGAGTGAAAAAGGCAGCGACGAAATTGCCGCGCTGGGGCGTTCGTTCAACCGCATGACGGCTGACTTGCAAACCACGTTGAAGGGTCTGCGTGAGAACGTTACCCAACTTGAAGCATCGAACCAAGAGCGCGAGAAGCTGATTAAAGACCTGCAAGCCGCTAAGCGGCTTGCCGAAGAAAACTCGCGCTTGAAATCAGAGTTTCTGTCCACTATGTCGCATGAACTGAGAACACCGCTCAACGCGATTGAAGGCTTCACTGGGGTGGTGTTGAAACGCATGGGCGGCGCTCAATTCAACGACAAGACCGAGGACTACCTCAAACGAGTACAAAACAACAGTCGTCGTCTGTTGCAGCTTATCAATGACTTCCTTGACCTTTCCCGCGTCGAAGCAGGACGATTGGAGCTAGCCAATCAACCGTTTGCGCCATTGGCATTGGCAGAACGCTGGAAGAACGAGATCGGTGTTTTGGCGGAAACAAAAGGCTTAACGATGGAAGTGGAAGTTTCACCTTCCATGCCAGCGACTCTGTATGGAGACGAAGAAGCAATCTCGAAAGTTGTCATCAATCTGCTGAGCAATGCTATCAAGTTCACTGAAACAGGCGGCATCAAGCTCAAAATGGATCACCAAGACTCCATCTGGAATATCGCTGTTAGCGATACAGGTATAGGTATTGCGCCTCATGCGCGCGAATTCATCTTTGAAGAATTCCGCCAAGTCGATCAATCATCTAAGCGCAAGTATGGCGGTACGGGGTTAGGGCTGGCAATCGTGCAGAAATATACGCGCGTGATGGGTGGCAATGTCAGCGTAAAGAGCGATTTGGGGCAAGGAAGCACGTTTACTGTTACACTGCCTTTGAAGACCACTGCGTGATACGGAGAACATAGATGCCAGTGCTGCCTAACGATTTACTTCTCGGTTGGGATATCGTCGTGATTGACGATGAAGATGACAGTTTGCACCTTGCCGAAATCATTCTGCTTGAGTACAGCGCGAACGTGACCACTGCGACCAACGGGCAGGAAGGTCTAGAAGCGATCCGCAGCGTCAAGCCGAAATTCGTCATTTGCGATTTGTCTATGCCTGTGCTGGATGGTTGGGGGCTGCTTGCCGAATTAAAGAATGATGACTCGATTAAGCATATTCCTGTCATCGCTTTAACCGCGCACGCTATGTCGGGTGATAGTGACCGCGCCATCAATTTCGGGTTCAACAACTACCTGACCAAACCGCTGACTGTCGAAACATTCATCGAAGATCTGATCCGGCTGCTCATGGCAATTCCAGCTTTAGCAACCGATTTGAACATCTAATCTAATAAGGTATACTACAATGACAAAAACGGATTGGCGGATTCTAGTAGTTGAGGATGATCTTGATGGGCAAGCCTTGATGTCTACCCTATTGAGTCATTTGGAAATTGGGTTGGATGTCGCAAGCAATGTTGCGGAAGCAGAAGACTTTCTGTTCAACAGCGGCAAGCAATATCAACTGGTCATCATCGACTTGGCACTACCTGATAAAGATGGGTGGCAGCTTCTCTCTGAAATTCATGCTGACGCGCGAATGAATTCGCTGCCTTGCATTGCCGTCACGGCATATCACAACTCAAAGCTCCGAGAAGATGCGATTCTTGCTGGGTTTAAGGCATATTTCCCTAAACCAATTGATACAACGTCGTTTCTGAGAGAGCTTGAATCAATAGTGTTTTAGGGGCGTTGATTGTGGCATACAAAGTTGAGTGGGAAATCCCAGAAGCAGTGCTATCACTGAAACTATCTGGCGCGGTAACATTTGATGATTTCGTTGAAATTGATCGCCTAATCAACGAGAAAATCAAACAGCTTGATTCACAAGCAGTGATAAAGCTGCTTGTCGATGTCACCCATACGAGCAGTGTGCCGCAGTTCTACCAACGGCTGAGTTCGACACAAACGTATGCCAACCAAATGAACTCGCCTCTAAAGCACATCATGATTGTTTCTGGGGACAACAAATTGATGCGCTTAGTGATGCTGCTCGTCTTTAATTTGTGCCGTCCTACGCTGTTGTTCTTCAAATCGCACGATCAAGCACTTGCGTTCGCGTTAAGTTCCAACTCCGTCAAACCACAAGGTTCAATTTAATGTAGGGCAAAGCACGGGAAAATTGTTCGACTTGTCGCCCTGCAGTGAACAAATCCATAAAAAAGGCGCTGAACAGTCATATCAGCGCCTTTTTACTACGTTATGATGGGCGCTCACAGGCGCGCGTAATACAGTTCGTTCCAGCGCAGTTCGTTCTTGAAGTCATGCAGCGTGGTGGACTGGTCGATTCGCAAATACTCAATTCCGGCGATTTCGGCAAAATCAGCCATATGCTCTGCTGTTAAACATTGGCTGAACCCTGTGTGATGCGCGCCGCCCGCGTAAATCCACGCTGCCGCGCCGCGCTTGAGATCAGGCTGCGGAATCCACAGCGCGCGCGCGACAGGCAGTTTCGGCATCGCGTGATCCGGTTCGACCACATTAACATCATTGACGATGAGCCGGAAGCGATTGCCCATATCCACAATGGACGCATTGATCGCCGCGCCCGCCGGGGTGTTAAAGACCAAGCGTGCCGGGTCTGCTTTGCCGCCAATTCCCAACGGATGCACTTCAAGACTTGGTTTTCCCTGTGCAATTGACGGGCAAATTTCCAGCATGTGCGCGCCCAGCACTTTTTGACCAGATAAGTCAAGATGGTAGGTGTAGTCCTCCATGAAGGATGTTCCCCCCTCAAGCCCTGCCGACATGACTTTCATCGCCCGCAGCAGCGCCGATGTTTTCCAGTCGCCTTCACCGCCGAATCCGTAACCATCCGCCATCAACCGCTGAACCGCCAAGCCGGGGAGCTGCGCCAAGCCGTGCAAATCTTCAAACGTCGTGGTGAACGCTTTGAAGCCGCCTTCTTTCAAGAAGCGCCGCATCCCAAGTTCGATGCGCGCTGCTTCGCGGACGGACTCATGCCGCGCGCCGCCCCGCCGCAGGTCAGCGGCGACGGTGTACTGCGACTCGTATTCTTCGATGAGCGCGGCAATTTCGCTCGCGGAAACCGCGTTAACCCGTTCGACCAAATCGCCCACGCCGTAGCCATACACTTGATAGCCAAAGCGCATGTGCGCTTCAACTTTGTCGCCTTCCGTGACGGCAACAGAACGCATGTTATCGCCAAAACGTGCTAAGCGCGCGTTTTTGGCATCTGCCCACGCACACGCCGCTCGCGTCCACACGCCTAAACGCTGCTGAACATCGGGGTCACGCCAATGCCCGACGACGACTTTGCGATTGAGGCGCATCCGCGCCGCTATGAACCCGAATTCACGATCCCCATGCGCTGCCTGATTGAGATTCATGAAATCCATGTCGATTTCGGACCATGGAATGTCCTGATTGTATTGAGTATGCAGGTGAGCAAGGGGTTTGCTGAGCACCTTTAAACCGGAAATCCAGTTCTGCGCTGGCGAAAATGTGTGCATCCACACGATCACACCAACACACTGCGGCGCGGCATTCGCCTCCAAGCACATCCGATAGATGTCGTCGGCGGTTGTCAATACAGGCTTAAAGATAACTTTTGTGGGAACAGCGGGCGCGTCGTTAAGGGCAGCGGCAATCGCCTGTGAATGGATAGCGACCTGTTCGAGCGTTTCCGGTCCATAGAGATGCTGACTGCCCGTCAAAAACCAAACTTCATAACTGCTCAAATCTATCATCGAAAGTGACCTTTCAGCGAGGTTTATTGCCCATATACGTTCTGGTAGCGGTCATAAAGCTTATCGATGTCCGATGGATCGATGGTGAGGGGTGTGCCAATCTGCAAGGCTGTCCACACAATCGCGGCGTTATCTTCGGTCATAACCGCCGCCTTGACCGCCTGTTCTGCGCTGCGACCCAGCGCAAATACGCCGTGATTTTGCAGCAAACAGGACGGGCTGCGGCTGTCTTTCAGCGTGTCCACAACCACCTTGCCGATTTCCTCACCGCCGATCAGCGCGAACTGACCGCACGGAATTGCTCCCCCAAATTCATCGCCCATCGCTGTGGTGATGCAGGGGATTTCTCGCCCAAGCGCCGCGAACGCGGTGGCATAGCGAGAATGGGTATGCACAATGCCGTTCACATGAGGCATATGTCGATAGATGTAGCAGTGTGAGGCTGTGTCCGATGAGGCTTTGTATTCCGATTCGACGATTTCGCCGTTGATGTTGACGATCACCATGTTTTCCGGGCGCAAATCTTCAAATCGAATACCGCTTGGTTTGATGACGACCAGATTGGTTTCAGGGTCGCGGGCGCTGATATTCCCACTCGTCCACGCGACTAGATGATTTTTAGGGAGTTCGGCGTGTAAGTCAGACACCAGTTGGCGGAGTTTTGGCAGCAGCATGATTAGTCTCCCCGCGCATCGTTGCGGATTTTCTTCAAGCGTTTCATCACGTCGTTCGCGCCGCGCCCGAAGTAGTCATACAGCGTTTTGTATTCAGCATACAGCTTGTCATATACAGCTTGATTCGCTGGAATAGGTGTGACGACTTCGGCTTTGAGTTTGCCCATTTTTTCTGCTGCCGCATGGATGTTGGGATACACGCCCGCCGCAACCGCCGCGTGCATCGCAGATCCCAAGGCGGGCGATTGGCTCGACCCCGCCAGCTTAAACGTGCGTCCGGTCACATCGGCGTATATCTGCCGCAGCAGCGCGTTTTTCTCTGGCAGCCCGCCTGCCGCGACCAACTCTTTGACCGCTATGCCATGCGCTTCAAAACTTTCGATGATTTCGCGCGTGCCAAATGCCGTTGCTTCAATCAAGGCGCGATAAATATCCGGCGCGCGTGTGGCTAGCGTCGCGCCGATCAACAGCCCGCTTAAATCGACATCAACGAGCGTTGAGCGATTGCCATTCCACCAATCGAGCGCGATCAGTCCGTGTTCACCAACTTTTTGTCGTGCCGCTTCACGCTCCAGATATTCATGGACGTTCAGCCCTGCGTCTGCCGCCGCTTGGTGATATTCCGGCGGCACAGCATGATCGACAAACCATGCGAAAATATCGCCTACGCCGGACTGCCCCGCTTCATAGCCGTACAAACCGTCAATGATGCCGCCATCGACCACGCCGCACATGCCATCCACATTTTGCAGCGTCGTCCCGGAGATGATGTGACAGGTTGAAGTCCCCATAATCATGACCATCACGCCGGGTTGAGTCGCTTTGACCGCCGGGGCGGTTACGTGAGCATCGACGTTGGCGACAGCGACAGCGATATTCGGCGGCAAGCCGAGCCGCGCCGCCATAGATTCGGTCAGCGTGCCGGCTTTGCCCCCCAATGGAGACAGCCCGCCGGGAACTTTTTCAACAATCACGTTTTTGAATCGCGGGTCAAGCGCCGCGAAATATTCCGGTGATGGATACCCGCCGTCTTGATACAGCATCTTGTAACCAGCAGTACAGGTGTTGCGCGTCATGACTCCAGTTAGCTGCCAAACCACCCAGTCGGCGGCTTCGATGAAAACGTCGATCTGGTTATAGAACGAAGGATTTTCGTCCAAAATTTGCAGCAGCTTACTGAAAAACCACTCGGATGAATATTTGCCACCGTAGCGTTTCAGCCATGTTTCGCCGCGCTGACGCGCCACTTCATTGATGCGATCCGCCTGCGGCTGTGCCGCGTGATGCTTCCATAATTTGACATAGGCATGGGGTTCGTCACGGTACGCATCGAAAAAACACAGCGGCGTGCCGTCGCGCTTGACAGGCATCGGCGAACTGGCAGTGAAATCAACCGCCAAGCCGACCACCTGCCGCGGGTCAATACCGCTCGATTGAATGACCGCCGGAATCGCGTTGGTGAACACATCGAGATAATCCTGCGGGTGCTGGAGCGCCCATTCGGGCGGAAGCCGCTTACCCGATGGAAGTCGTTCGTCCATCACCGCGTGGGGATAGTCAAAGATGGCCGTTGCAATTTCGCTGCCGTCACGGGTATCGACAAGCAGCGCACGCCCGGAAAGGGTTCCAAAATCTACACCAATGGTATACATGAGTCGTTCACTCTATTTCAATGCCATCGTGCTTCCGCGAATGACTAAGTCGGGATACAAAACCCGCTGATGAACGGGCGTTTTGGGGCTTTTAATGAGCGAGACAAGATAATCGACGGACTGTTCGCCCAGCGCCTTGAAATCTTGATGCACGGTTGTCAATGCCGGCAGAAAATACGCCGATTCAGGAATATCATCAAAGCCGACGACGGACACATCTTGCGGAATGCGAATACCACGCTCAGTGAGCGCAGCAATCGCACCTAATGCCATTTGATCGTTGCCGACAACCAACGCGGTGAACGACGCGCCAGCTTTCAGCAGCGCGTGAACCCCTTCATAGCCGCTTTGCGCCGACCAATTCCCTTCAACGCTCATGTGAGGCGAAAGCTGGTGCTGCGCCATCGTGTCAATCCAGCTTTGGTGGCGCATAATCGCGTCGTACCAATTCAGCGGACCGCTGATTTCGGCGATCTGGCGGTGTCCAAGACTGATCAAATGCTCAACCGCAAGCCGCGACCCATGCGCTTGCTCAATGACTACCGACGCGACACCGGGCTTGGGCTTGGTGTCAATTTGGATGAAAGGAATATCGCCCAACAATTCGGTGATTTCCGACACAAAATCGGTCACGACAGGCGCAATCATGATGATCCCGTCAATCAACAGCTCATGGAGTTCGTTGATTGCCGCCCGCATATCGTCATAACTAAGCTGCTGCAAACTGCTTGGCATCACCCGAAAGCCGTTCTGCTTGGCGTGCTGCACCACGTTTTGCAGCATTTGACCCGGACCATAAAAAGCGGTGCCAAAACTGATGATGGCAATCGTATCGGACCGGTTGGTGACCAAACTACGCGCCGCGCGGTTGGGGTGATAGTTTAGTTCCTCAATCGCTTTTAACACGCGCTTGCGTGTGTCCTCTGCGACATTCGAGTGATTGTTGATCACCCGCGATACCGTTTGATAAGACACGCCTGAAGATTTGGCGACATCATGGAGCGTGACCGTTTTTTGCGATGATTTCATTTTGTCGTGTCCCGACATAATCCGCTGAAGTCCGAAATTAACCTGTAGTTAGGTTACGACATAATGTCAAGATGCGGCGTTAGGTCGATTGAGCAGGGCTGGGCTGATTTGCTGCCCCGCGCTGCTTTACCCCCAACAAGCCCTGACGACTGCTCAACAGCTTTTGCAAACCGACGAACGCGAACAACAGCACGCCGATCACGATCTTGATCCACCAAGGGGTGAGCGAGCCATCGAGTGTGAGATACGTTTGTATCGTTCCTAACGTCATCACGGCGATGAAGGTGCCGATCACATAGCCCACGCCGCCTGTAAGCAGTGTTCCACCGATCACGACAGCCGCGATCACGTCGAGTTCCAGCCCAACGGCAATCGTCGAATCGCCCGACTGTTTGGAAAGCGACAGCACAATTCCCGCCAGCACTGCCAAGAAACTGTTCAACGCATACACGGTGATCGTTGTGCGTCCAACGGGAACACCGAGCAGCAGCGCCGCGTCTGCGTTGCCGCCAAGCGCGTAAACATTGCGCCCAAAGCGCGTGAAGTGCGCCAAAAATATCCCCATAATCAACGTCAGTAAGAATACCGCCGCTGCGAACGTGAAGCGTCCGCGATCAGGAAAAATGTAGACCAAATCGGAAATCTGTTCGTAAAATGGATTATCAATGCGGATCGAATCGGTGGACATGACGTAAGCCATGCCGCGCGCCAAAAACAGACCTGAAAGCGTCACGATGAACGCTGGAATTTTGAAATGGTGAATGATGTAACCCATCGTCGCGCCGAACAGCGTACCAATCGTCAGCATCACGACAAAGGTCAAGACAGGGTCCCATCCGTTCCGCCCAATCATGAGGGCACAAAACACGCCCGTGAACGCAATCACCGAACCCACCGAAAGGTCAATGCCGCCGGAAATGATCACGAATGTCATGCCGATAGCGGCGATCCCCAAGTAGGCATTATCGCGCAGCAAATTGCCGATGACGCGCATCGATCCAAAGCTGGAGAACTGGGAGTAGGCGAACAAATACATGACGGCAAAGACGAGCAGCGTCATGAGCAGCGGAATAAAACGCGATCTCATGAGGTTCTCCTGAATGGCTGTGCGACAAAGTGCCTAAATTCTGGCGATTGTAGGAGCAGCACGGCTAAGACGACGACAGCTTTCACGACGAGATTCGTGGTCGGGTGCAGCGTGCTGACATAAAGACCGGCAAGCAAACTTTGGATGATCAATACGCCGACAACGCTCAAGCCCAGATAAAAGCGCCCGCCAGCCAGCGACGTGCCCCCAATGACAACAGCGAGAATCGCGTCCAATTCCGAGAATAACCCCGCCGTATGCGGATCAGCCGACTTCACTTCCCCCGCGACAATCATTCCCGCCACTGCCGCGCACACGCCAGACAGCATGTAAATGAACAACTTGATCACCCGCGCTTGAATGCCTGCGTAGTAACTGGCGCGGTCATTCACACCCACCGATTCGATCAGCAGCCCCAGCGCCGTGCGCCGCACTAGCAGCATCACGCCGATCAAGACCGCCATAGCAATGAAGATGGGAAACGGCACGCCCCCCACCACACCGCGCCCCACAAATGCCAGCGTTTCATTTGTAAACGTCGGGGATTGACCGCCCGTGATCAACTGGGCGACACCACGCCCCGCCACCATCAAGATGAGCGTGGCGATGATCGGCTGCAAGTCGAGAAACGCCACCAGTATGCCATTCCATAACCCGCACAACGCGCCAATCAAGAGCGTGATCAAAATCACAAAGCCGGGTTGATAGTAGAACTCCGTCGCGCCCGCTTCATAATTACGAATCAACACAACCGCCGTCGCTGCCGAAATCGCCATCACCGCGCCCACCGAAAGGTCAATGCCTTTGACGGCGATCACCAACGTCATGCCGACAGCAAGCACCGCATATGGCGCAGAATTGTCAAGAATATTGATTAGGCTGCCCACCAAACGATCATTCACCATGCGAACTTCAAAAAAGTTGGGCGAAATCAGCCAATCGACCAACAAGATGAGCAGCAGCGCCAGCAGCGTCCACACCACACGCGAATCGCCCTTTGGCAGTTTCAACAACCTGCCCGGGCTGTCTGTCCCCGCTAAAGTCTCTTTTTTTTCCAAAGTCATTGAAACCTCTTGTAAATCAATCTGTCGCAATCGCTTTCATGATGGTGTTTTCGTTGATCTCACTGCCTTCGAGTTCGCGCAGTTTCTTGCGGTCCCGCAAAATGACGACACGATCACTATAATCGACGATCTCCGCCAGTTCAGAAGAAATGATCATCATCGCTTTCCCCTCTTTGGCGAGTCGCTTGATAATTTGGATGATTTCGGCGTGCGCCCCTACATCAATCCCGCGAGTGGGTTCGTCCAAGATCAAAAATTCTGGCTGCGACACCAACCAGCGCGCGAGAATGACTTTCTGCTGGTTGCCGCCCGAAAGCTCTTTGACGGGTTTTTCTGTGTCCGGCGTGACAATGTGCAGCGCCTCGATCATTTCATTGGCGAGCTGTTCCTGCTTTTGACGCGACAAATAGTTAAACCAGCCCATGCGCGCTTGCAGCGCCAAAATGATATTTTCGCGCACACTCAAATCACCGATGATGCCTTCGACTTTACGGTCTTCAGGACACAGCCCGAATCCGTGCGCGATGGCGCTGCGCGGCGATGTAATCTCGACCCGTTCGCCTTTCAAATAGGCTTCACCGCGATCATTCTGTTTGATGCCGAACATCAAATGCGCGACTTCCGTTCGCCCCGACCCCAACAGCCCTGCTAACCCGACGATCTCTCCCTGTCGAATTTTTAAGTCAAATGGTTCGAGCATCCCCTGTCGCCCGTAACCGTGAACTTCTAAAAACGGCTTCTCGTCAGTGCGGTCTACTGTCGCTGCTTCACCTTCATCGCGCGTGATCTCGGTGAGTTCTTTGCCGAGCATTTCCGTGATGAGCTGAACTTTGGAAAGTTCGGTGACGCGGTGTTCACCAACTTTTTGCCCATTGCGAAGCACTGTGATTCGATCCCCAATTTCATAGACTTGATCCAAAAAATGCGTGATCAAGATGATGCCGATTCCACGTTCTTTCAAGGATCGGATAACAGAAAACAGCATTTCGACTTCGTGACGATCAAGGCTCGAAGTCGGCTCGTCTAAAATCAGCACCTTTGCCGATAAGTCAACGCCGCGCACAATCGCCACAATCTGCTGAATTGCCACCGAATACGCCGAAAGATTGCGCGTGACATCAATATCCAAGCCGAAACCCTTCAGCAGCGCCGCCGCCTGCTTATTGATGGCGCGCATGTCGATCATGCCGTAGCGCATCGGCTGTCGCCCCAAGAAGATGTTTTCCGCTACCGACATCGTGGGGATGAGGTTGATTTCCTGAAAAACGGTGCTGATGCCTAGTTCTTGGGCATGGCGGGGACTGTGCGGCTCAATGACTTTCCCCTCTAACAGGATCGTCCCCGCGTCTTTGCGATGAACCCCTGAAATGAGCTTTATCAGGGTGGATTTTCCTGCTCCGTTTTCGCCAACTAGTACGTGAACATCACCGGCATACAGCGTGAAGTCCACGCCCGAAAGCGCCACTGTTGACGGAAATGTCTTCGTAAGCCCTTTGACTTCTAATAACGGTATCGGTTCTTGTCCACTCATATTCATAAGAATTCCATAGTTGGTGTAAGTTCAAGATCGAGAGGGTGAAACACCGCAAGCGAAGGGGGAGATATGAGAGGCAGCATATACCGTTTGCTCCCTCCCATATCAACCTGTTAAACGATGTTCATTTTTCCGCAGACCCGTGGCAGGCTGTCAGTCTGCTTTAGTGAACCTCGTTAGCGGTCAGCATCATACGCCGCGCGCGACGTATACAGATTGCCATTCACCGGAATCCATTTCGGCAGTTCTTCGCCGTTCAAATGCGCCACAACCGCATCGAACGCCGGACCAGCCATGAAGGGGCTCAGTTCAACTGTCGCGTTGGTTTCGCCAGCGTCCATCGAATCGAAGATGTCCGGGATAGCATCCACCGACACAATCAGAATGTCTCTAGCGGGAGCCAAACCAGCTTCTTTGATGGCTTCAATCGCGCCAATCGCCATGTCGTCATTGTGTGCGAATACGGCACAAATGTTGGCGGGGTCTTCAGAGCTAAGGATGCTCTCCATGACCGCCTTGCCTTCGGTACGCACGAAGTTGCCCGTTTCCGAATGGATGATTTGCATGTTGGGGAACAGGCTGATCACTTCCGCAAATCCGGTGTGCCGATCTTCCGCAGCAGCCGAACCAACCGTCCCGTACAGTTCGACGATGCCGCAGTTACCGGAAGTCGCCTGAACCAACCATGCCGCCGCCAAACGTCCTTCATGCACAAAGTCGGACGATACACGGGTGACATACAGGTTAGGATCAGAGTCCACGTTGCGGTCAACGATGATCACCGGAACGCCCGCGTCAGCGGCTTCTTCCAGCACATCATCCCACCCACTCGAAATCACGGGAGCGAGAATGATCGCATCGACATCGCCCTGCGCCAACCATGCGCGGATCGCGGCGATCTGGTTTTCTTGGCTTTGCTGGGCATCCGAGAACAGCAGATTGATCCCGCGTGCTTCCGCTTCAGCGAGCGCTGCTTCGGTGAAAGCGGTACGCCATGCGCTTTCCGAACCAATTTGAGAAAAACCGATAGTAAGTCCCGCGCCGCTATCCTGCGCGCTGACGAACGTGGCTGATAGGACGAGGACGATCAAAACAAGTATGCCTAACTTGGTGAATCGCATTTCAAACCCCTTGTCTAAACAAGTGCAGAGGATTTTTGTAAAAGTGACAGCGATTTTACGCTGGTGCGTTCAAATCAATCCCGATTCCAGCACACCCACAAGCCGTCGCGAATAGTTCAGAAATTCGGCATTGATTTGATGCTGGTTTAAGTTCAAACTTTGAATGGCACTTGTATGGGGATGCTGTGGCATGTTGACCCCGTGACACACAGCCCCATCTTGCGCCACTTTTGTCGAACCCCCATCAATGTCTCGACTCCCTATTTTGAAACTCACCCCTTCGGGCATTACCTCTTGTGTGGTTTTGGAAGTCTTTTTTGCTCACTTCAATCACATCAGCTTATATCATCCTCCTTTGTGAACTCTACGGACACATACGTCATGTGAACGCTCTCATAGCGTAACATAACGCAAAATCCGAGTCAAGAAATCGTCCTGATTAACAGCATTTCAACATCAACATACACAAAAGCCGCCGATTTCAGCGAGAAATAATGGAATTTTCCCATCATTCGGCGGCTTTAAAGATGCTTCAAAACGTTTTGACAAAATGGATTCCCAACCCTACATTTGCTAGAACTGTATTGTTTTGCTGTGAACCTTCACAAGCCTGTTAGAGATTCACATAGCAAGCTGCCCCACTTGCACGGTTATTCGCCGGCAGCCCGGTTTAGCGACACCGTATATTCGACAGGCGGCGCATCGACAATTCCGCGAATGTTGAGCAGCAGCGTGCGGTTAACGGTTTCCGTACCGGTGATAATCTCAACGGCGCGACCATCCGCATTCGTCCCATTGACGCTCACGGCGATTGGTTCGCTGGCGGTGCGCGAGGGCATCAACCGCGCGAAAACGACTTCCCCTTCCTCTGGCGTGACGACGATCTCATACGGATCGCCAATTTCGACTTCAATCGTGAAAAAATCGCCATCGCATGTATCCGTTTGCCCCGACGCGCGCTCCCCCATCCCAAGCGGGCGCGCATCTTCAAAGACAGCGGGTTCAAGACTCAACGTATAATCGCCCGTATCGCGGTCAGGCAATCCTAAATATCCGCTGACAACGGCGGTGTAGGTTCCGGTAAAGCGAAGAAACTGCGCGCACAAAAATGCTTGGTAATCGCCGCCCGAAGCAAAGTCGATGGCGATGGCGGCATCCCCGTCCGGCGGGATCAGTTCGAGTGTGCTGTCTAAGTCACCGCGCACACGCAAATTGACAAACTGCCCGCTTTCGCCTTCAAACTGCCACGCATCGCGCTCCGCTTCACCGATGCTGCCACTGACGGTTTCGTCAAAAGCAAGCGTTCCAACGATGGCAAAAGCATTTTGGGTCGGCAGGAAATCAGTTTGATTGAACGTTGGCGTGGGGCGCGTCCGCAAGATAATACTTACCAGCACGAAAATCACAATCAACCCGATCAAACGGATGAGCATCGTGCGACCACTGCCGTCGCCCCTCGTCACGAAACGCACAATGCGAATGATGAATTCCATGATTCTCTCACAAATGAAAGCACCATTTTAGGTGAGAACGACTTAAAGGGAAAACCTGCCTCAGTCCCAACCTTTACACAATCTTGATGTCGATGCGTTTTCTATTGTTTCTATCTTTACACCCGCAGGCTTACAGTGAAGATGGAACAAATCGTTTCTCACCGTTTTACATCAGGATTCATCATGAAATCCATCATGGTTCAAATGTCGGATCATTCGTGGACATTGAAAGCTGTTCATCTCGCGTGTGCGTTAGCGCGCGGGAATCAAGCGTATGTGGTTCTGGTTCGCATGATTCCGGTGACGCATGCGGGGCATTTGGGAACGCCGCACGGGTATCGCGCTGCCACCGTCGAAGAACAGCAGGACATCAAAGAATATGTGTCCATCGCGCAAGACTATCAGGTGAAATTCATCCTCCAGCCCATGGAGTACATCACAATCGTGGATGCCATCATCGACATCGCAGAAATCCTTGATGCCGAGTTTGTGTTCGCCCATGTCCCCAAAAGCGTCATCCCCTACTGGCAAAAATTCCGCATCTGGCGGATGGAACATCGCCTTATTGCACAAAATCGCCGGCTTTTCACGCTCAATGATGCGGCGGCAGAAGATCGGGTTCCGTTTGTCGTGGGTACACGTCCACACATCCCTGTTTCTCGCTAGTTCGCACGCTCAATCTTTGCAAAAACCTCACACTAACCAACATACAGGAAATGTGATATGTCAATTCACGAAGCCCAAGAACGTTTTGCATCGCTCGTTTTTGGGAAACGGCTTCAAACTGCGGATATAAGTCATCAAACGGCTTCAAACCCCGTGGCATTGGCGGTACTCGCCAGTGATGCGCTCTCGTCCGTTGCCTATGCGACGGAAGAAATTCTGCTCATTCTCAACACGGCGGCGATTGGCAGTTTTACCCTGTTGAACTTTAGTGGCAACGCCGTATCCATCCCAATTGCGATTGCGATTGCCATCCTCATCGCCATTGTGACCATCTCATATCGTCAAACCATCTTCTCGAATCCGGCAGGTGGTGGCGGTTATCGTGTCGCCAAAGAAAATCTGGGTGAAGAACTCGCGCAGGTGACAGGCGCGGCGCTACTCACCGACTACATTTTGACAGTCGCCGTGAGCATCAGCGCCGGTGTCGCCAACGTTATCAGCGTCATTCCCGATCTGCTGCCCTACCGTGTCCCCTTGACAGTCGGGATCATCCTGTTCATGACGGTCATCAACCTGCGCGGTGTCAAAGAGAGCGCCCGTCTGTTCTCGATACCCACCTATTTCTTCCTGTTCAGCATCGGTTTCACGCTCATTCTTGGATTTATGAAACTGGCGACAGGAACGCTCGGCACAGTCGTTGATGTCGAAGCCATTACCCACACCACGCTCGAACCGATCAGTGTGCTGCTGATTTTGCGCGCGTTTTCATCAGGTTGTACCGCGCTTACAGGAATTGAAGCGATCTCGAACGATACGCAGCTTTTCCGCCAGCCGCGCGCCAAAAATGCCGCCAATACGCTCGTCGTGATGAGCGTCATTTTGATCGCGCTGTTCTTGAGCATAACCGTGCTGGCAAACGCTGTTGGAGCAGTACCGTCACACGGCGAAACAGTTATCAGCCAGCTTGCTCGCACCATCTACGGCAGCGATGGTATCGGCTATTTCGCCTATGTCCTTACAATGGCGGGTGCGTTCGCCGTGTTGTTCATGGCGGCGAATACCCCATTTGCCGACTTCCCACAGCTTGCCGCGCTCCACAGCAGTGACGGCTTTCTGCCACGTCAGCTCACCTATCGCGGACGGCGATTGGTCTTTAGCTGGGGCATTTATACCCTCTCTGCTGCCGCAATCTTCTTGGTGATCATCACCGGCGCGCGCGTCACCAACTTGATTCCGCTGTATGCAATTGGCGTGTTTCTCGGCTTCACCATCAGCCAAGCGGGGATGGCGCGGCGCTTCTGGCGTGCGGGTCATGTCAAACCGGGTGAATTCACATGGGGATTGGAAACCAAAATCTTCTTCGACCCACAGTGGATGTTCAAGTTAGCCATTTCGGGCATTGGCGCGACGATCACTTTCATTGTGATGGTGGTATTCATCGTCACCAAGTTTGTCGATGGCGCATGGGCAATTGTCCTGCTCATTCCAACGCTCGTCTGGGTATTCTTCCGCATCCACCGTCACTATAAAGAGACAGCGGCACGGCTCAAGCTGATCGAAACGCCCGTGTTCGATCAAAAACCGCTGGTATTTGATCCCACACAGCACAAAGAACTCGCTATCTTCCTATGCGATACATGGTCAAAGCTCTCGGTCAAAGTCGTCAACTCGATTTTGAAGCGCAGTATTCCGGTCAAAATCATCCACATTGATGTTGACCCGAAACGCACGGCGGCGTTCCTCAAACGCAGCGCTGAAATCCGCGAACTCAACGGCTGGGATGAGAGCATCACCATGGTTGTCGATGAACCTTACCGCGATCTCTACCAGAGTGTCGCCACCATCTTAGAGACGATTCGGCGTGAGTACCCAGGCGTATATGTGCATGTGTATATCGGTGCGCTGCGTACTCGCTTCCCGTTCAACCTTCTGCATATGTCTACCGATCGCTTCTTGCGCGATGCACTGCTCGAATCGGATGAAGTTTCGCTGACGATTAAGCAGGTCAATATCGATTTGCTTCCGCTTCCACCAGACTTCAAAGTAACCTTTGAACACGCCAGCGATCAGCACCACCAAGAAGTCGAACACGCCGAAGAAGCGGCTTCCACACCTGCGCCCGTTCCCCCGCTGCCACAATCGACTTCATAAAGCCAATATCTGTCAGAGACAAGCTGACAATTCACTAATTTGCTTGTAGGGGCGACCCGCCGGAACTTGTTCCGTCCGGGTCGCCCGATTTATTTCAGCGCCACAAAACGATACCCTACCCCCGGCTCGTTCAAGATGTAACGCACATTCCGCGCGGGATTTTCGTGCAGTTTCTTTCGCAGTTGATTCACGAACACGCGAACATAGTGATCCATTTCGGAATATTCCGCGCCCCACACCGCGCTCAAAATCGCGCGATGTGTCATCACTTTACCCGGATGCGTGGCAAGCACGCGCAGCAGTTCATATTCCGTCGGCGTAAGATGCACTTCTTCTGCTTCGACATACACCAGCCGGTTCACAAGGTCGATTCGCAGATCGCCCACCACGATTTCCGGCTTGGCGTTGGCAGTCGATTCCGACGCAACGGCGATGCGCCGCAAAATTGCCAGCATCCGTGCATGAAGTTCTTCCATACCGAACGGTTTCGTCAGGTAATCGTCCGCACCCACGTTGAGCGCCGTGACTTTCGTTTTTTCCTCATCGTGAACCGACAGCATGATCACGGGTACTTGCGACCATTCGCGGATACGTCTGCACACTTCGATTCCGTCCGGTTCAGAGCCGAGCGAAATATCCAGAATCACCATATCCGGCGATTGCTGCGATGTGAGCATAATCGCCTCATC